>Ga0265297_10000043_pt1 | contig 508581 bp, 463 predicted proteins | sample Munlanlwell13791_FD_192502 | JGI IMG/M metagenome (GOLD analysis project Ga0265297, IMG submission 192502) | Leachate microbial communities from a municipal landfill in Southern Ontario, Canada - Leachate well 137-91 | ecosystem: Engineered > Solid waste > Landfill > Unclassified | place...
GGACCATGGGCTCCTTCACCTACAACACCTCAACTAGCAACATCACCCGAGCTAGCAGTTCGGATGTCACACCGCTGACTCAAAGCATCGCCATCACTGCCGGCCGGACCTACCTGATTTCTTTTAGTTTTATTGATTCTTATGGAATTGGTTCCATTACTCCAAAATTGGGCGGGGTTAGCGGAACCAATGCTCAGATGAGTGTGATTGGCGGGCACTGGACCGCTACTACCACCTTCAACCAAATCATCACTGCCGCTAATACTGACCCGCTCACCTTCACGCCCAGTAACGACTTTGCCGAAATTATTGACAGTATTTCAGTCAAAGAGATTACCAAATCCAACCCGATAGTCACTATCGGTAGCGATTTTGAAATTAGAACAAACAACAGCAATTCTTTTATTGGTTACAATTCTGGCAAATTTAATACTTCGGGTAGCAGTAATACAGCTCATGGAGGAAGCGCCCTCTCATTTAATACCACCGGTAGCGGCAACATCGCCAATGGCAGCTATGCTCTTCATTATAATACTACCGGCAACTACAATACCGCCACCGGATTTGGCGCCTTGGAGATGAATACTGTGGGTAGTTATAATGTCGCCAATGGATTTTTTGCTCTCATTTCTAATACTGCCGGCAGCCATAATGTTGCCATTGGTGAAAGCGCTCTTTATGCTAATACCGTTGGCAGCTATAATGTCGCTAATGGCTATGAAGCCCTCTACAATAACACCGCCGGCTTTTATAATATCGCCACTGGTTATCGCGCCCTCTACGCCAACACTACCGGCAGTTATAATATCGCTAATGGTCTTTACACTCTTTATAACAACACTACCGGCAGTTATAATATCGCTAATGGTTATGCTGCGCTCGACTCCAATACTACCGGCGATTATAATATCGCCACTGGCTATAATGCTCTCAACTCCAACACCACCGGCGATTATAACGTTGCTAATGGCCAGTTTGCTCTCAACTCCAACACCACCGGCGATTATAATATCGCCACTGGCAGGGCCGCTCTCCAAGGCAACACCACCGGCAGCCATAATATCGCCAACGGCTATAATGCTCTCAACTCCAACACCACCGGCAGCCATAATATCGCCAACGGTAGGGATGCTCTCTACTATAACAGCTCGGGCAACAACAATATTGGTGATGGTTATCGCGCCCTCTATTTCAGCTCCTCCACTTCAGACAATATCGCTTTGGGCAATCAGGCAGGATATACCAACAATAATGGCAGTAGGTTATTGGCCGTGGGTGGCATTACTGGCATTCTGGCGCCTGGCTCTCCCAGTCCGGCCGTAGCAACCGGCACCCCCATTGCTACTCAAGGAACCTTCTATTACCGTGTGTCCTTCGTGCTTGACATCAATGGTGTCAGTGTTGAGAGTAATTTAGGTCGAACCAATAATTACTTTTTTATCTATCCAACGGATGTCAACAAAGCCGTTCAACTCTCCCAAATTGCCACTTACTCAGGCCCGTACAATTGTACGGCTAGAAAGGTCTATCGTACCAAGTCCGGCGGCTCACCGGCCACCTTCTATCTCCTCACCACCATCAGTGATAACACCACGACTAGCTATCTTGACGAGACGCCAGACGCTTCTTTAACTGACCCTGTGCCCACTGACGCCAGTGATTCCATTATGATTGGCTATGGCTCGACCGCTCTTAAAGCCAATCAACTAGTCATTGGCTCCAGTTCCAGCACCGCCTATATCTCCGAGGGCTACTTTGGCAGTGGCATCTATGACACCGCTCCCAAGTCTTTTACTCTTAATAGCACAGGTGGCTCTGGTGGCAACGTGGCCGGCGCCGACCTCATCATGTCGCCTGGTTTTGGTACGGGCACGGGTCTAGGTGGCAACTTTGTCATCAAGACCGCCCCAGCCAGCACCACCTCCAGCACTTTGGGTAATCTAGGCGTTGAAAGGTTAAGGGTCACCAGCGCCGGCGATGTGGGTATTGGCACCTCTACTCCCGCCTATCCCTTCCAGGTCTATATCTCGGCTTCCATTGAAGGCCATGTCAGCACTTCTACCGGCGGTTGGGCTCAGTCATCTGATGTCTCGCTTAAGACCAATGTCAGCCCAATCACGGACGCTCTAGGCAGGATCATGGGGCTTAATCCAGTCCATTATGATTGGCTCAACGATCCTATCTCCTCGGGTCAGGTGGGCCGACATACCGGCTTCATCGCTCAAGAGGTCGAACAGGTTTTACCGGAGCTAGTTGATACTGACGCCAGTGGCAAAAAGAGCTTGTCTTACGCCCTCTTTACTCCACTCTTGGCCGGAGCCATCAAAGAACAGCAAACCCAGATTAATCAACTGCGATCCTTAGTCGGTGTCAGTTCCAATTACCCCGTTAATACCATCAACAACCTCACCGTCTCCGACAGTAACTCCAGTTCTCTCTTTGATAATCTGGAAGTGACTGAATCCGCCACCTTCTACGGCACCATTAGCGTCATCGGTGTTGCCGGCTTTGAGAGCCAAGTCACTTTCAAGAAAGACGTCGAGTTCCAAGCCCACATCTCGGTTGATGCTGACACGGCCGGCACGGCTACCATTCTCACTGGCGCCACTTCCACCCTCGTCACCTTTACCCAGCCCTACCAGGGCGTGCCTAAGGTGGTGGCCTCGGCCAACCTCGATCTAAAGGGCAATTCTTTCTGGGTGGATAATCGTTCTACTTCCAGCTTCCGCATTAATTTATCGCAAGCGCCGGATTCTAATATTGATTTTGACTGGATGGCACTGGCCAATACTGCCACCACCACTGACGAATTAGCCAATGATAATACCGATTGGAGCAGCTCATTCGAGCCCGATACCAGCGCTAGCCCGACCAGCTCTTATTCTGAAATACTTTCCTTATCGACTACTAGCGTTGCCACCTCGACCGGAGAAACTGGCCCTGCCGATGCCGGCAGTTCGACAACCTCATCAACTTCCGCTGACTAACCTTAAATTAATAATCGGTTGGATCTAGACGCTTGGAGTTTTTTAGTCTATTCTATATTTAGAAAGCTAACATATTTTAATTATCATGCCTTATCGTAGAAAAAACAAAGGTTTGTCGCGCTTATGGAAGAAAAAAAATGTCCGTCGCAGCTATGGTCGCCTGGATGACAGCGATGATTTTGGTTCTAGCGGGAATTTTAATTTTAATCTCAATCTAAGCTCCGAGGCCAAAAAAGGAATTTTTATTATTGTGCTCTTCGTGGCTGCGGTTTTAAGCGTTTTGGGACTTTTTGATTTGTCCGGCCAATTCGGCAAAGTCGTGGTTTATTTGTTGGGCCTAATCTTCGGCCATGTTAAGTGGCTGGTGCCGATTTTTTTGGTCGCCTGGTCCTATCTCTTGCTTCGGGAAGACAAATACAAAATTAAGGCAACCAATTATATTGGCGCGGTTTTGCTATTGCTGGGCGTGGCCGGGTTATTTCATCTCAAATTCTATTCTTGGCAGTCGCTAGAGATGGCCAAACAGGGTCTGGGCGGGGGATATGTCGGGGTTATGATGTCTTTTTTGTTGCTTAAATATTTAAATTTTTGGGGTACCCTGGTCGTGCTTATGGCGGTCTTTTTGATCGGTGTTTTATTGACTTTTGAAACTTCGCTCTATGGCTTGATGTGGCCGGTGAAAATCATGGAATTTATTTTCGGTCAGATTAAAAAATTTATTATTTATCGACGCGAAAAATCCGAACAGAAACGCTTGGCGCGTGCCGCCGCTCTAGCCGCCCAAGGTGACTATGAAGAGGAGCCGGCCGATGGTGAAGAGGCGGAAGTTGACGCCCAAACAGAAGAATCCGAGCCGGCAGTCCAAGCAGTTGATGGCGAGGTTCCGCAGTTTGTCAAAACCAAAATCGGCACCGGCGTTGAGGCCAAGGAAGAGCCGGAACTTATTTCCAAGCCCAAAAAATTCGGTAAAAAAATAGAGCTACCTCTGGCTCTTCTTAGCAGCAAGTCAGGCAAGCCCACGAGTGGTGACATTAAGGCCAACCAAGAAATAATCCGTAAGACATTGGCTAATTTTGGCATTATGGTGGAGATGGCCGCCGTTAATGTCGGCCCAACCGTCACTCAATACACCCTGCGTCCGGCTGATGGCGTCAAAATATCGCGCATTCTCAATTTGAATTCTGATTTGGCCCTAGCGCTAGCTGCCCATCCGGTCAGAATTGAGGCGCCTATCCCGGGTAAATCTTTGGTTGGCATAGAAATTCCCAATGAGGCCTCGGCCAAGGTGACCATGAATGAGATGCTTAGCAGCCAGGAGTTCAAACTTCGTTCCAATAATCTGTCTATTGCCCTGGGTAAAGACGTTAGCGGCAAGCCCTGTTTTGCCCAATTGGACAGGATGCCTCACTTGCTTATCGCCGGCGCCACCGGCAGCGGCAAATCGGTTTGTATCAATTCCATTATTGTCAGCTTGCTTTATCAGAACAGCCCCGATGAATTGAAGTTTATTTTGGTCGATCCCAAGAGAGTGGAACTGCCAGCTTATAATAATATCCCATATCTCTTAACGCCGGTTATTACTGATGTCAAAAAAACCATCAATGCTCTCAAGTGGACCATAGTTGAAATGGAAAAGAGATTTGAGTTGTTGTCTAAAGTCGGCAAGCGCAATATCGCTTCTTATAATCAAACAGCCACCGACAAGATGCCCTATATTGTTTTTATTATTGATGAATTGGCTGATTTGATGGCCTCAGCCGCCAGCGACATGGAGGCCGGAGTTGTCCGGTTGGCGCAAATGGCTCGCGCCGTTGGCATTCATTTGATTTTGGCTACGCAACGACCGTCGATGGAAGTAATTACCGGACTAATCAAAGCCAATATTCCCGGCCGAATTGCTTTTTCTGTCGCCTCATTCATTGATTCGCGAACCATTTTGGATACCTCCGGAGCGGAAAAGCTGGTTGGCCGTGGCGATATGCTTTATCTTGGTCCGGATATTACCCGTCCCAAACGTCTTCAGGGTGTCTATCTGTCAGATCATGAAATCAGCGACGTTATTGATTTTATCAAAAAACAGGGCGGTGCCCAATACTTAGAAGAATTAAATGGCCAAGGTTCTGGCAGTGGCTTTTCTTCTGGTGGCGGCGGGTTTAGTGATGACGAAGATCCCTTGTTGGGCGAAGCCATGGAAGTCATTAGGCAATCAGGTAAGGCCTCGGCCTCGCTTTTGCAACGACGCCTTAAGCTCGGTTATGCTCGCGCCGCCAGAATCTTGGATATTTTGGAAGAACGCGGAGTCATCGGGCCGTCCGACGGCGCCAAGCCGCGGGAAGTGTTTTTGGATAGTTTGGGTGGCGTTGATGCCGTTGATTTTGCCGCCAGAGAACACGGCCTGACCGGTGAACTGGTTGGCGGCCAAAGAGAGCCGGCCGAAGATGAGCCGTCTTTTACGGCTTTTACCAGATCAAACGAGGCGGAGGGCGATGTGGATGTGGTTGAGGATGCTCCGACAGAGACGATAGAGGCAACGGCTGCTTTGGTTGATGATGATGCCGAAGAGGAGAGAGACGAAAGCGAGGACTTAAGCGAAGACAAAACAGCTGAAGAACAACTTCAGGAAATTGTCGAGGCGGCAGAGATTAAATCCGAGACAAAAGACGGCAACGTTTCAAAGAAAACTTTTGCGGATGACGAGTGGACATAAAAAATAATTTTATTTTATTATGACCGATTTAGCTGGTATTAAAAATATTAAGCCGGACAATTTTGGCGATGTTCTAAAAGAAGCCAGATTGGACCGGGGCATTAGTTTGGACAAGGCCTCTAAGGATTTAAATATCGCCTTTAAGTATTTGGACGCTTTGGAAAAAAATCGCTTGCGTGATATTCCCGGCAGCAATTATTTAAAAAGTTTTTTAAACGCCTATTGCCAATATCTGGCTTTGGACTTCTCTGACCTGTGGGATCGAGCCAAAATTATTTTGGAAAAAGAGACTAGGCGGTTTCAACCCATTGAAAAAAAACATTTTTTTGTCTGGTCAAAATTCATAAAACAGTTTTTAATCGGACTGGTTATCGTTGTCTTGGCCGCTTTTTTGATTATTAGGGTCGACGAAATTTTTCGCCCGCCTTATTTGCGGGTCATTCAGCCCCTTGACGGGTCAATTACCACCAGCACCCAGATTTTAATTAAAGGCGAGTCGCAAAAGGAGGCGGAAATAGTCATCAATAATAAACTGGTTTTTGTGGATAATCGTGGCGGTTTTGAGACTGTCGTTGACTTGCAAAATGGCTTGAATTTAATTAAGATAACAGCGAAGAAGAGATACAGTCGTGTCAGTGCCGTAGAAGTCCGGGTCTTGCTGACGGAAAGGCAAAAAACAAAACAAAATCAATAATAAATCTATATTTTTATGTCAAAAAAGGGCCAAGAGGGGGGAAGTGATGGCAAAATGGAAGCAGTAGAATCGGCAATTAGCCAAATTAAGGAACGTTTTGGCGATGGCGCGATTATGAAGTTCGGTGAAGCCAAGACCATGAAAGTTGATGCCGTGCCGACCGGCTGTCTTTCTTTGGATATTGCTTTAGGAGTAGGTGGCGTGCCACGCGGCAGGATTGTGGAAATTTTTGGCCCGGAAGCTTCTGGCAAGACGACTCTAGCCCAACACATTGTAGCCGAAGTTCAAAAAATTGGCGGCGTGGCCGCATTCGTTGATGCCGAGCATGCTCTTGATCCGGATTATGCCAAAAAGATCGGTGTTAAGATTAATGAACTTCTTATCTCCCAGCCCGATACCGGCGAACAAGCCCTGGAGATTGTTGAAACCCTGGTGCGTTCCAATGCAGTTGATGTGATTGTGGTTGACTCGGTGGCGGCCTTAGTGCCCAAGGCGGAAATAGAAGGCGATATGGGTGATTCTCATATGGGACTTCAGGCCCGGCTGATGAGTCAGGCGTTAAGAAAATTAACCGGAGCGATTTCTAAGTCCAATGTGGTTTTAATTTTTATTAATCAAATTCGACAGAAGATCGGTGTCTTTTTTGGCAATCCTGAGACTACGACCGGTGGCGTGGCTCTGAAGTTCTATTGCTCAGTTAGAATCGAGGTTCGCCGTAGCGCTCAAATCAAACAAGGCGAAAAAAATATCGGCAATCGGGTCAAGGTGAAAGTTGTCAAAAATAAAGTGGCGCCGCCTTTTCAGACTTGTGAGTTTGATATCATGTATAATGAGGGCATTTCCATTTCCGGCGACACATTGGATATCGGTGTAGAAAAAGGCGTGATCAAAAAATCTGGCAATTCGTATACTTTTGACGATGAAAAGCTGGGCGTTGGTCGCGAAACAGTCAAGAGCTATTTACGGGCCAATCCCAAGCTGATTAATGAGATTAAGAAAAAAGTCTGGGAAAAAGTCAAAGAGGATAAGGCCGTGGCCGACAATAGTGACGCGGAGTTTGTGGCTCTAGCTCAGGAGGCCGATAAAGAAGCAGAATAGTTTAATTTTTTAGGAGTCATTAAATATAAAAACAGCCCCGTCAAATGATAGGGCTGTTTTTATATTTTTGAAATTTTAGTTGCTCACTCGTTCTACATAATCTCCGCTGTCGGTATTAATTCTGATTGTATCGCCCTCTTTGACAAACAGGGGCACCTGAATATTCAGTCCGGTTTCTAATTCGGCGGTTTTTGTGACCCGGCCTTGGGCGGAATTGCCTTTTACCCCTTCTGGCGCCGAGACGACTTTTAGTTCGACTTTGGGCGCTGGCGATATGGACACGGGATTGCCGTTGAAGTATAGGGCATCAACCTTATCGCCATCTTTAAGGTAGCCGGTTTTTTCTGCCAGGTTGCTTTTGGGCAGGGAAAACTGCTCAAAATCGTCTTGTGACATAAAGAAGTAATTTTCGCCGTCGCTATAAAGGTAATCGACTTTTTTTCTCTGTAAGTCGGCTTCCTCGACCCGATCGCCGGGATGGAAGTTAATTTCCGCCACCTTGCCATTGAGCAGATTCTTTAGCTTGGTCTGCATGACCGGTTTTCTTTGTTGCATACGGACGAAATTGGCTTCAGCCACCACATAGGGCTCGCCTTCATGGATAATGCTTAAACCTTTTTTAATGTCGTTTAAGGTAGAAATCATAAGAATAATTTTCAATAATCAATTTTCAGTTTCCAAAAAATTTACAATAATTTAATTTTAAAATTCAAAATTAAGTCATTGTTTGAAAATTGGAACTTGTAAACTGTAAATTTTATTTAGTGACAAACGGCAAGAGCGCCATAATTCTGGCCCGCTTAATGGCTTGAGAAAGCTTTCTCTGGTGTTTGTTGCAGACGCCGCTTCTTTTTCTTGGCACTATTTTAGAATAGGAAGAAGTGAAGCGACGCAACAGATTGATATTTTTGTAGTCAATCTCTTTGATATTATTGACACAGAAATGGCAATACCGATCAACGTCTTTGGTGTTTCTTTTGTTGGTAATCATAGTTTTGGTTTTTTAAAATGGTATGTCTTCGATCTTTATTTCTTCCTCAACTTCGGAACTTTTGGCCGGAGCATTATTGTTGGTGCTGTTGGCGTTGTAGGCCGGAGCTTCATAGTTGCGACTCCCGCCCTCGCTTGATCCGCCGGTTCTCGGTCCGAGCTGGATATTTTCTGCAATTATTTCGGTTTTCCAGTGTTTCTGTCCGCTTTGATCGTCCCAGGTTCTGGTTTGAATACGGCCTTCAACCATGCACATTCTGCCTTTGGCTAGATATTGTCCGACGATGTCGGCCAGCTTGCCCCAGGCGACTACATTGTGGAATTCTGCCTGTTCTTGTTTCTGTCCGTCATTTGATGTCCAGACGCGGTTAGTGGCCACAGTAAATGAAGAAACCGATTGTCCGTTAGGAGTTTTTCTCACTTCCGGATTCTGTGTTAGATTGCCGATGATAATGGCTTTATTGAGGTTCATAAAGTTGTTGTTTTATGAATTATGTTGATTAAAATTTGATTGTTTAAACGATGTCATCTGTCTGAAGTATTTCAGCCAGCTTTTCGTCAAGATTCTTAATATCTACCTTTTTTTCAACGCTTGGTTTGCTTCTTGGCTTTTCTTCGACTGGTAGTTTGACGCGCTCTTCCGGCTTGTCCGCTCTTTGGTGTCTTTCTTTCTCTTGTTCCTCGGCGGTCATCTTTTTCTTGCTGATGATCTGGGCTCGAAGGATTTCTTTGTCCAACCTCAGGAACTCGTTGATGTTTTTCATTTCTCGGCCGTCGGCTAGTTCAAACTCGGTCATCACGTAATAGCCGTGGGCTATTTTGTTGATCGGATAAGCCAGTTTTTTCTTGCCCATTAATTCTTCATAGCCAAGAATTGCCCCGTACTTTTTAAGCATGGAGTCGATTTTTTCTTTGATTGCGTTGAGCTCGCCTTCCGTATATTGGTTGGGTACAATATAAAGCAGCTCGTAATTCCGCAAATCAGAAGTCATGGTTTCTTCGCTCATAGTTTATTTTTATTAATTTTTATTAATTTAAATTAAAAAAACCTAGGCGGTGCTAGGAGTCTTTTTCTTCTAGATGGGTCGCCTTTTCTCGACTGGCCGAGGCCGTCGGGATTATTCCTGCTATTAGCGGGAGGGGAAAGGTTTGTCGCCAAGCATTTTTGCCTTGGCGATTTTTTAATGTGCCCTTATCTTAGCACTCGTTGAAAAAAATGTCAAGAGCGGTTATAATCAGGATATTAAGCTAAATGATACCAAATGAAATACGTTTTTATTCTCGGCAAGAATCCTGAGCTGTCCACGGCCGAAATCGTGGCCGTTTTGCCTCAAGTCAAAATTATCACCCAAAAGCCGGAATATTTGGTGATTGATGGTCCCAAAATTGACGGGTCAGAGACGATTAATCGCCTGGGTGGGACGATTAAGATCGGCATTTTTTTGTCCCAGTGTCCGGATATCGGACCGGTGCTAGGCGTAGCCGATTCTCTAGTCGGTCAACGTTTTATTTTTGGCTTTAGTTTTTATGGCCAGAGAACCAGCAATTGGGGCTTGGCCATAAAAAAAATTCTTAAGGAAAAAGGGATATCCAGTCGCTTGGTGACTAGCTCGGAGCCGGCCTTGTCGTCAGTAATCGTCACTAAAGAAAAATGCCATGATTTTTTAATCAGTCCCGACTTTTTCGCTCAGACTATCGCCGTGCAGGATTTTGCTGATTACTCTCATCGTGATTTTGATCGGCCTAGCAGCGATGCCGTCTCTGGCATGTTGCCGCCCAAAGCTGCCAAAATGATGATAAACTTATCCGGCGCCAAAGCTGATCAAATAATTTTAGATCCTTTTTGCGGTTCGGGCACGATTCTGTCCGAAGCGATTGTCTTGGGATTTAACAATTTAGTCGGTTGCGACCTGTCGCCCAAGGCGGTTATTGATACCAAAGACAACTTGGATTGGCTCAGGCAGGAGATTAGTAGTCTTCGGGCCGATGCCCAAATATTTATCGGCGATGCCAGCCGTATCTCGGAAAAAATAAAAATTAATTCCATTGACGCTATTGTCACCGAACCATATCTCGGCCCGCCAATTAAGGGCAATGAATCAAGTGAAAAAATAGCTACCATTATTGCCGAACTAGGCCAACTATATCTTGCTTCAATCATAGAATTCAAAAAAGTTTTGGTTAAGGGCGGCCGTCTTGTCATGGTCTTTCCTCAGTGGCATCTTCATAATCAAGTGTTCTCTCTGGGTCTCTTGTCGCGACTAACCAAGCTCGGTTTCAAAAGATTGGATCGTGGCAATCTATTTTATAAGCGCCCGGAGCAAAAAGTCTGGCGGCAGATTATAATTCTTGAAAAATAATTTCTTTTATGAAACGAACCGGCCCAATACTCATTCTTATTTTAGTTTCGGTGCTTGTTGTTCTGGCTATATTTTTTTGGTTTAGCGGTGGCTGGCAAAAGCTCCCGGTGGCCGAAGTCGAAAAGGGCCTTCCCCCCGCCTCAATTCCTGCGCCCGCCCAGGATGTTGCGATGCTTCCTCTTACCACCGATAGGACAGTCAGTTCCTCGGTCTCGCTCATTTTCGGCGGCGATGTTATGCTCTCGCGAGTGGTTGGTCAGCGGCTGGAAAAATATCATGATTACGCTTGGCCTTTTCGTTTTATCTCTTCCACTCTGGCCGAAGCGGATTTGGCGATAGTCAATTTGGAATCGCCCTTTACTATCAAGGGAAGCCATTTTGTGCCTACAGGGTCGTTTAGTTTTAATGCTGATCCGCAAGCCATCGTCGGCCTGAAACAGTCGGGGATAGATTTGGTTGATTTGGCCAATAATCATTTTATTAACCAAGGAGAAAGGGGAATGCTGGACACCTTCCAGGTTTTGAAAGATGGCGGTATTGGCTATGTTGGTGCCGGTCAGAATTTTGATCGATCGCATCAGCCCTGGATCGAAGAAATTAGTGGACTCAGAATTGGTTTTTTGGCTTACGGCTACCCTAATGATAATTCTGTTGCCACGGCCAGCAGTTCGGGCATCAACGCTCTGGATGCCACTATCGCCAAGCAGGATATCAAAAAATTAAAAAATAAGGCCGATTTGATAATTGTCATGATTCATGCCGGCGTAGAATATACCAATCAACCCAATTCCCAACAGAAAAATTTTGCTCATCAGGCCATTGATGCCGGAGCCGATCTGGTGATTGGCCATCATCCTCATTGGGTGCAAAAAACAGAAATTTATCATGGCCGGCCCGTTGTTTATTCTTTGGGTAATTTAGTCTTCGACCAGATGTGGTCGCGCGAAACCCAACAAGGAGCTTTGGCTAGAGTTGACATCAGTGACAAGAAAATAAAAGCTATAAAAATTTTACCGCTCCACATCTATGATTATGGCCAGTCGCAACTAGTTACCAGTTCAGCAGAACGGCAAGAGATTTTGAGTCGCATGGGGCTGACCCATGATAACATTTCTTTAGCCGATTAAAAAAACCGCCTCTCGGCGGTTTTTTGATCCGGTATTTATTTGCGGATGAAATAAGTTTGGACGATTTGTATCAACGGAGGAAGTAGATGGTAATAAAAAAGATGGAAAACCGGTTTGATGAATTCTTCCCATAAGCCAATCACGGTCATTATAAAAAGGATAACAATAGTGAAAAAAACTATTTTTAATTTTGTATCATCTTCTAAAAACATATTTTTTGATTAATTGGCAAAGCGGAAATGAGCCACATCGCCGTCGGCCATGACATAATCTTTTCCTTCTAGCCGAATCAGGCCCTTTTCTTTGGCTTTAGCTTCGCCGCCGCAAACCACCAAGTCCTGCCAGCCGATTATTTCGGCGCGAATAAAACCTTTTTCGAAATCCGTATGAATGACGCCGGCGGCCTGTGGCGCCTTGGTGCCGTTTTTTATCGTCCAAGCTTTTGACTCCATCTCTCCGGCAGTAAAATAAGTTATTAGGTTTAGGGCTTCATAGGATTTTATAATTAGGCGATCCAGCCCCGACAAATCCAGCGATAAATCCTTGAGGTATTCTTTGGCCTCGGCTTCTGACAGCTCCGACAGCTCAGCTTCTATCTTGGCAGAAATTGTCAGATAGTCGGTCTCTTGGAAAATTCTGTCTTCATCAACGTTTAGGATATAAATCATCGGCTTAATCGTCAATAGGTTCAAATCCCTAATCAGCGATCTTTCTTCCGGGTCGGTGACAATAACCGAAGCCAGCAGGCCTTGATCCAAGCCGATTTTTAATTTTTCTAAAAGCGGCTCCAATTCTTTAGCTTCTTTTTTGCCGGCCCGGGCTTCTTTTTGATTGGCGGAAAGTCTTTTTTCCACGGTCTGTAAGTCGGCAAAAATCAATTCTAGGTTTATGGTTTCTTTGTCTGACTCCGGATCGACTCGGCCATCAACATGGATGACATTATTATCCGAAAATTGCCGGACCACCTGGACGATGGCGTCGACGTTTCTGATGTTGGCCAAAAACTTGTTCCCCAGGCCCTCGCCTTTGTGGGCGCCTTTTACTAGTCCGGCTATATCCACAAACTCAATGGCGGTTGGTACGATTTTGGCTGAGTTAGACACTTTGGCTAGCTGCTCCAAGCGATTATCGGGCACGGCTACAATGCCAACGTTAGGGTCAATAGTGCAAAAAGGATAATTAGAAGCGTCAACCTGTTTTTTGGTCAGGGCTTTAAATAGTGTTGATTTGCCGACATTTGGCAGTCCGACAATGCCGATGGAAAATGACATAAAGTATAGAAAATATGGTCTTTGATTTTTTTACTATAGCATATTATTGGTTATTTTTCAAGCATTGCCAAATCAAATGAAATACATTAAAGTATAGTTGCTATGACCGAAGAAACACTACAAGAAAAATACGCTAATTTTCTTCAGACAGAATTCACGGTTTTTGACCTGGAAACTTCCGGGCTTGATCCGCTTCGCGATGAGGTTTTGGAAATTGCCGCCATCAAGCTTTTGGGCGATAAAGAGCTGAGTCGCTTTGAATCGCTTATCCGTCCGACTCGACCCATTCCCATGGAGGTAGAAAAAGTTCATGGACTCAATGAAATCTTTCTTTTGGTTAATGGCCGGCTGAGTGATGATGTGCTAAAAGAATTTTTGTCTTTCATTGGTAATTCCATTGTGGTTGGTCACAACATCCGGGAGTTTGATTGGCTGTTTATTATTAATCAGCTCAAGAAGAAAAACTCGCCCTTGCCGGAGAACAAATTGATCGACACTCTGGAGATATCGCGCAAGCTGTTGCAGCTACCGACTTATAATCTGGCCTCCGTGGCCAAGCACTTCGGTTATGAGCATCAGAATGCCCATCGAGCCATGCCGGATGTGGAAGTCAATACCAAGGTCTTTGTCGACCTAATGAAAACATTATTTAAGATTTAGATCTATTAATCAAAAACACCCCTCAGTTTAACGGGGTGGTTTTTGTTTTGGCATGATTTTTCATCGCCTAATTATCTTGTGATAGGAGATAGACGTTTTGTAGCAAACAAGCCACGGTCAATGGCCCGACACCTCCGGGTACTGGAGAAATAAATGAGGCCTTTTCTTTGACTGGTTCATCCACGTCGCCCACCGTCTGGCCATCAACCTTGTTTATGCCAACATCTATGATTATGGCGCCGTCTTTGACCATGGATTTTTTTAAGGCGCGCGCCTGGCCCAAGGCGATGATTATTATGTCATAACCTACGGAATCTTTTGGTATGGACTTGGCCTTTACTATTGAGCTAATGCCATTTTTTGATTTTAGGTATCTTTCTATCCCGTCCAAAAAAATATCGCTTTGGCCGATGATCAGGGTTTTTTTATCGTTTAAATTAATCTCAGTCGCTTTTAGCAGTTCCGTGATACTACTAATGGTTGGCGGAATAATCACGCCTTTATTTTGTGGTTTGAAACCGTCGGCGTCTTTTTTTGGACTAATGGCTTTAATTATTTTGTCGGTGTTAAAGTTTTCTGGTAGCGGTAGCTGTAATAATATACCGTCAACATTCGGATCGTTATTTAAAAAATCTATCAGCTCCAGCACTTCTTGCTCGTTGATGTCGGGACAGCACTCATCATTGCAAAGATATTTGTGAAAATCAACGCCAATTTCCAGACAGGCTTTTTCTTTCAACTTGATGTACATCCTTGATGCTTCGTTATCACCGATGAGAATGGCTGCCAGCCCTGGCTTTTTTATGCTTAGACTGATTTTATCTTTTAATTCCAGTTTTATTTTTCTAGCCAGTTCCTGGCCATCCAAAATGGTAGCGGTCCTAATCGGTTTTTTATTAGTTTCTTTCGCTGGCATAGGATTATTTTTTGTAAAAAGGAAATTTTTTGGTCAGCCGTACCACTTCTTTGGCGATTCTCTGCCGTTTTTTAGTATCTTGGGGAGTTTTTAGAATTTCAGCTATCCAAAGTCCGATAAGTTTCATTTCTTTTTCTTTCATGCCCCTGGTTGATAGCGCTGGCGTGCCCAAGCGCAGGCCCGATGGGTTAAATGGTGTTGCCGGATCAAATGGAATCATATTGAAATTAGTATAAATTCCGGCCTCAGCCAGAATATTAGCCGCTTCCTTGCCCGAGATTCCCAAATTCAAGCAGTTAATTAGCATCAAATGGTTGTCGCTACCGCCCGTGACCAGCTTAAGTCCCTGGCCAATGAGTGTTTGAGCTAAAACTTGTGAATTTTTTATGGTTTGCTTTTGTATTGATCTAAAGTTTGGCGTTTGGGCCTGGGCAAAGCAAATGGCCTTGGCCGCCACCATGTTTTCTAGCGGCCCGCCTTGCAGTCCGGGGAAAATCGCTCGGTCGATATCTTTGGCTAGTCCAATCTTTGAGATAATAAAAGCGCTTCTTGGCCCAGCCAAGGTTTTGTGGGTGGTGGAGGTGACCACATCGGCATAGGGAAAAGGCGAAGGGTGGACGCCGGCGATTATCAATCCGACAATGTGGGCGACGTCAGCCACCAGCAGGGCCTTGGTTTTTTTGGCGATTAAGGAGAATTTTTTGAAGTCGATTGTTCGTGGGTAGGCGGTAGCGCCACAGACGATCATTTTTGGTTTTTCTCTAAGAGCTGTTTGTTCAATTTTTTTATAATCCAATTTTTCAGTCTTTTTTTCTACTCCGTAATGGACAAACTTAAATAGTTTGCCGGAAAAGTTTACTGGATGGCCATGGGACAAGTGCCCGCCCTGTGACAGATCTAGGCCCAATATTTTGTCACCCGGTTTGAGTAGCCCCAGATAAACCGCCAGATTGGCCGAGGAACCGGAGTGTGGCTGGACGTTGGCGTGCCATTTATTACCATCAAGTCCAAACATGTGTAGAGCGGCTTGTTGAGCAATTTCTTCGATCTGATCAATATATTGGTTGCCGGTGTAATAACGTTTCTGTGGATACCCCTCCGAGTATTTGTTGGACAGGGGAGAGCCCATGGCCGCTAGCACATCGGGCGAAGTATAATTTTCTGAAGGAATCATAACCAGTCCTTCTTCTTGTCTTTTAATTTCTTTTTGTATTAGCCGGGAGATGGTTTTTTTTATTTTCGTTGGTTGAGCTTTTGCCATGTTTTTTAGGAGTTAATATTTGTTACTTGAAGCCATATTATGTTATAATTATTTTAACAGAATTAAACTTTTTTTTCAATTTCACGCTTATCTATGCAACGTTTCTATTTGGGGCCGGAAAACTTCCGTGGCGATTATATTTTTTCTCAAGACAAGAAGTTGATTCATCAATTAGGCAAGGTTTTGCGCTCCAAGGAAGGGGAGCGTTTTTTTATTTTTGACGGCACAGGCGATGAATATTTAGCTCAATTGGTGACCCTAGATAATCAGCAGGCCAGATTTTTGATTATTGATAAAAAAACAGTTTCTCCGGAAGAAAGAGGAAATCTAGCGCTCTATTGTTCATTAATAAAATTAGAAAAGTTTGAGATCCTGCTTCAAAAGTGCACCGAGCTGGGAGTGAGTGAAATTGTCCCGGTGGCATCCCATCATTCAGTAATTAAGGGGATAACTTTACCGAAAAAAAGGCGATTTAATGATATAATTAAAGAAGCAACCGAACAATGTGGCGCTAGTCGGTTTATGAAGTTGGGCGATGTCCAAAGTTTTGGTCAGGCGATAGCTGACTGCCAAAAGCGACCCGGTTTGAAAATTATTGCTTATGAAAAAGAGCGGGCCAATCAGCTTGGCGCGGTTGATTCTTTAGTTTTTAAGCAAGAAGTTCAGGCGTTTATCGGTCCCGAAGGCGGTTTTTCAGCCGAGGAGATAGAAGCCGGCCGAGAGGCTAGATTTACAGTGGTTGGCTTAGGCTCAAGAATTCTCCGGGCTGAAACGGCGGCGATTAGCGTAGCAGCGTTATATTATCTAAATTCATATAAAACTTAATTCTAAAAATGGACCAACTATGATTAAAGAAAAAGTGCAGATGCCGTTAGCCATAACGCTCTCGGTCGTCTCTATCGCCTCATTAATTTTTTCCATTGTAGCTACTAGCCAGCCAACCAATCCGCAGGTCAAAATGGCCGCGACGGTCAGTATGGCAACTGCTCAGACCTATTTTATTGATACTGAAAATGGTAGTGACAGTAACACGGGCACTTCAGAGGCAACTGCCTGGAGGACAATCGACAAAATTAACCAGATTAGACCAGGGGCTGGTTCGACAATTTTATTCCATCGGGGACAAATTTGGCGAGATACATTGATGATTAACAGTGACTCTTGGACGGGAGCAAAAGGATTGAAGGGCGGAAACGCTTCTGAGCCAGTCATTATTGGCGCCTATGGGACCGGCGATAAGCCCATTATTAGTGGCTCTGATCCACTAACCGGCTGGATTGATGCGGGCACAGCCAATATTTGGAAGGTTAATTATGCCTGGGTGGATCCGCAAACTACCTGGCAATATCATTATGATAACGCCAGGCCGGAACCGGATTTGGTTTTTTATAACAATGAGAGAGGCAATATGAAAGATTCTATTGCTAATATGACGGCAAGCGGTGATTGGTATTATTCCAGCACGACCAATGAACACGCTCTTTATGTCTATTCTGTCGGGGCTCCTGCTAATGTGGAAATCTCCACTCGTTATCGTAATGTCTATGGTGTTTGGGGCGGGGAGGCTAACTACGTCACCATTAAAGACCTGGAGTTAAAGAATGCGGATAAAAACAGTATTTATATTGGCCCAGAAAATAATAATTGGACAGTTCAAAATATTACATCTCATCACAATGGTCACGTTTATTACAATGATCCTTATGATAATTATCCTAATAGAGAAACGTACGCCGACAATAATGGCATTAATATTTCCGGTAGTAACGGTCATCTCATAACCGGTAATACAATATATGAGGCGGGCGGGAATAACATTAATCTCTTCTCTAGTTCCAATTGTATCATTGAAAAGAATACTTCTTACAACTCCAATCATCATGCCATTGATATGAAGGGCGGCACCGTTACTCTGCCTACCTATATTGGCGATAATATTATTAGATATAATAAAGTCTATTTAACGCCGGCAAAAATTGCTGAGGAAAGGGCCTTGGGGCGTCAAACCAACGGCATTTACTTGTTAGATATGCCCCCCAATGTTGCAAATCTTCGGAATGTAAAAGTTTACGGTAATATAATTTATGATATTGCTAATAGTATTGGTCTTGGGATTGACGGTGCCGACTTAAATAATATTGAAATTTATAATAATACCATTTCCGGATGTAGAAATAGTTTAGGTCTTAATAACATAATTGGTACGGCAAAGATAAAGAATAATCTACTTACTAGTGATAGTCCCAATAGCATTTTTTCTTTGGGAGCCACAACTACCTATACCATTGCTCAGCTTACGGCCGGTAAGGAAGTAGATCATAATATTTACAGCAGTGCCCCGAACAGGTGGGGCAATTATGCTTTTCAGCAGTATGGTTGGGATACTAGTTCAACCGTTGGCAATGCAAATCTTTCTAATTTAACCAATAAAGATTTTCACTTAACAGCTAGTTCACTTTTGGCGATTAATAAGGGCGTTGGTGTTGGTCTAACAACTGATTTTGATGGTACCTCCCCATATCCCCAAGGCTCAGCTCCTGACATAGGCGCCTATGAGTATCCTCAAACAGTCTGTGCCCCCGCTTGCTCAGGCAAGACGTGTGGTAGTGATGGTTGTGGTGGTACGTGTGGTACGTGTGAGACTAACCAAACGTGTGACGCTAATGGCGTTTGTCAGAACAATATTGTTCCTATAGATGGTGGTTGGAGTGCTTGGCCGACTACTTGGTCCACCTGTTCTGTCGCTTGTGGTGGTGGCACCCAAAGCCATACTAGAACTTGTGATAATCCCGCTCCCGCTAATGGTGGCGCTCCTTGTGTTGGCTCGGACACAGAGAGTCAACCTTGTAACACTCAGGCTTGTCCAGTTGATGGTGGTTGGAGTGATTGGGGCGCATGTTCAGTCGTTTGTGGCAGTGGTACTCAGATTCGTACTTGTACCAACCCAGCACCAGCTAATGGTGGCAACAACTGTACTGGTGCTAGCTCTCAGGCTTGCTCAGTCACTTGTGCTATTGGTAAGAGCTGTGTCAGTAACACTTGTGTCACTTGTGAGACCGCTTGCCCGACTGGCATCTGTGGTTCTTGGACCAATAGTTGTGGCACATCAATCACTTGCTCCGCCTGTCCCACCGGTCAGACTTGTACTAGTGGCGTCTGTCAAACTGTCTGTGTCCCCAAGACTTGCGCTCAATTAGGCAAAAATTGTGGCAGTCAATCTAACGGTTGTGGCGGGACTCTCAACTGTGGCACCTGTAATGCCGCTCAGACTTGTGCGAGCGGTGTCTGCACCACCAAGACCTGTACCAGCAGTGCTTGCTGTAAGGTTAAGAACAAGACCTACCCCACCTATGTCTCTTGGAGGAGCAAATGTTGTAAATCACTCTTCTCCTCATCTTGTATCAATCCCTAATCAAACCATTTGAGACCAAAGTACCCACCTTACCAAGGTGGGTACTTTTTGTTATAATGATAGTAGCCTTTATAGCTTATAATTATTAAATATCATGACCATGATTAAAGAAAAAGTTCAAGCTCCCTTAGCGATAGCTCTCTCAGTAATTTCTATTGCTTCATTGGTTTTTCCATTGCTGTCACTAGTCAGCCGAGCAGCCCACAGGTGAAGATGGCGGCCACTGTCCGACAAGCCGTTGTCGGCACGAATTATTATGTTGATTGTGGTGCTACCGCCAACGGTTCTGGTACGCTGACTAGTCCTTATAATAATTTAAATGCGGTAAATTTTTCTCTGCAGCCGGGGGACAGTGTTTTGATCAAAAAAGGCACCGTTTGCAATCAAAAATTATTTATTAGCAGTTCGGGTGCTTCCGGCAGTCCGATTGTTTTTGCTTCTTATCCAGCCGATTCCACGGCCGCTAAGCCAGTCATCGACGGCAAGAATACCCTGGATATGGGCATACAAATCAAAAATGCCAGCTATATTACAATCAAGGACATTATAGTCAAAAATATCGCTAGTGGCAGTTTTTCCAGTACGGCTAGCGGAATTTTATTAGAGACTTCAAGTAATATCACTTTGGACAATATTGAAGTCTTAGATAGCTATGGTAATGCCGGTATTTATGTGGCGTTTAGCGCTGGTCAGGGAAGTTTATCCATAAGTAACTCCAAAATTATTAATACTAAGGGTTCGGCAGCCATCCCTTATAGTGCTGGCGGCGGTGCTGGCATTGCAATTGTGCCATTAGGTGCCATAGCTGGCAATACCGCTATGTCCAGCAACAATATTATTACCAATAATCAACTGCTTAATAATGAAGGCAACGGATTAGGCGTCTATAATTTAAGTAATTCCTCCATAAACAAAAATACTATCCAAGGCAACGGATCGTCTGGCATTTATTTGGCCGGCAGCGCCTCTGCTAATAATATTATCGAAAAAAACATTGTTGCCGCCAACTGTAAAAAAATTGATGATCTCTATGGTATTGACTTGTTGCAGGTTGGCAACAACAATATAGTTCGCTATAATTTGGTCCACGATCAATTGTCCGATCCTACCGGAACTATTACCATTCCCAACCCAGGAAATCCCACTACTCAAAAATATGGCAGTGGCGGCATCCGTTTTGATGGCGGCATACCTAATTCCACCACCTGGACCAGTACGGGCAACAGAGCTTATTACAATGTCGTTTTTAACGAATACTATGGTTTAGGTATTCTTAATTTTAACAATATTGAACTTTCCAATAACACAGTCTACAACAGTTTTAACAGTGGCATTTATCTTTTGGCTTATAACGATGCTTTAAAGACGGCCGGCAATATAAAGATTAGAAACAATATAATTCATACCGCGCCTAGAATGGTTAATTATTCAGTCAGAATTAATAGTACTTGGGATGGTTCGCCCACGGTTTTTGATAATAATCTTTATTATAATCCTAGCAGTGCTCCAAATTTTGTTTGGAGTATTTCAGAATATAGTTCTGCTCCGGAATCGTTTTTCTCCTATTCATTCGACGAGTGGGCCAACAAAAACACGGCTGTTTCCGGTCCTTGGACCCAATTTGTCGATGGCACTACTAAGTATAATGTTTGGTATATCGCTCGGGCCAAAGATCCGGTAGCCGTTTATGTTGGGGGATTAAAATGGAATAGAATAGCCACCGCCGATCCATTTACTGATTTAAAACAGTCATCATGCTCGAACTCTTGGGCCTGGGTAGCCGCTGGCAATGCTTGGTATTTAGCGGTTTGTGCCAGTGCCGCGCCAACCAATGTATCGATTTATAATTCTGAAATAGCCAGCGGTTCTGAACTTAATTCCAAAACAGTTGATCCTAGCTTTGTCAATATTGGGCAACAGGATTTTCATTTGAATGCTAGCTCTCCGGCCAAAGATGCTGGAGTTACGCTAGGTCTGACGCCTGATTATGCCGGAGTCGCCGTGCCGATTGGCGGCGCCTCTGATTTGGGAGCTTACGAATATACTACAAATGTCTGCACTCCCACCATTTCTTGCGCCAGCGCCGGTCGTGTCTGTGGCACAGTTGATGATGGCTGTGGAAAGGCTTTGACTTGCGGCGCTCTCACTCAAAGCTGCGTTATCACCTTTGGCCAATCCTGTGCCGTCTCCGGCACTCAGACCTGTAATTCCTCTGGCAAGTGGGATGCCTGCCAAGCAACCAATGTCTGCTCAGGGAAGGCCTGCGGCAATATTGGTTGCAACAGCGGTGTCTGTGGCACCTGTACTGCCAATCAAGCTTGTGCCAGTGGCGCCTGTGTGGCCTGTCCCACTTATTACAAAGATGCGGACAAAGATTATTGGGGCAATGCCAATAGCTCGGCCATCTCCTGTGCTACCTCTTCCTCTTATACTAAAAACAAAATAAGCGTTAGCTATGTCACTATTGGCAGTTATCGTTATGTTAATAACAAGTACGACTGCAACGATTCTTCCAAGAGCATTAGGACATCGGCTTGTTCCAGTTGTTCTAGTAAATCTTGTTATATTATTAGATAGTTATCTCTCTAGTCCAAAACACCCGCTTTACCAAGGCGGGTGTTTTTTGTTATAATTAATACAAGTTAGCTTTTAGTTTTTATGTCTAAAACAGACAAACTCAAGACCATCGTCACGACATTATTGATCATTGTCGTGCTAATTATAGCGGCTTTCATCGGCTATTGTCTTTATAACTTCTTTTCTACTTCCTGGCCGGATTTTCTTTATCCCAAGGTGGGTCAGCCAGTTCAATCAGTCCAGTCCAATAATGTGAATCCCGTTGCGACTTCATCCTCCTCGACCGTAGCTATTAATAGCCAATTGCCAACCGCCAGAATCACCGAAACAACCACTAGCGAACGGCCGATTTCATCATCTAGTCAACTCACCGAACCGGTTGCCTCTGCTACCGTTCCCGTGGTGGATTTTTCCCCAGAGGTTGATGTTTTGCCAGCCTCTCTAACACCCCAAAATTCATCACTTTGCGGCAATGGCTCTATTGACAAGGGCGAGGAGTGTGATGGTAATAATTTGAATAATAGTAGTTGTTCCAGTCGAGGTTTTTCTAGTGGTTCTTTGCGTTGTGCCGGTGATTGCCATTTTGACTTGTCAGAATGTTCTAGTGTTTGTTCGCCTGGCCGTTGCGCCAATCAGTATGGCGATAACACCGCTTATAATATTTGTTATCAAGATAAATGTTGTAAAAAAATAAAACTGTTGCTTTGGGATTACTATGCTTGCAAGCAATAAAATTTTTTGTTTTTAGGGCTGTTTCTTTGTCTAGTATTTAGAAAATATTAACTAACTTTACATAATTTATAATTTTTTATCCGCGGCTTTTATGGAAAAAATTCAAATTAAAACCTCGCTCGCCGTCGGCTTAGTGGCTGTCAGCGTCTGTCTGTCGGTCTCAGCCATCATGTTATTTAGCGCCGGCTTCCCTCAAAATGGGCAAGTAAAAAGCGCCTCAACTTCTCAAACCGCCGTTTTATTCGCCGAGCAGTCTACCACGACGTTGGGGTCTAATGTCCAGATTATAACCGGAACCGATACCGCTGCCAGTGGCATCCAGGCCCTGAAGATGACTATGCCGGATATTTGGCATACCAAGTCTCAATACTTTCATGCCGTAGTCGATCTAACAAGCGCTAATTTTGATAAATTGCAATTCAAAATTCGCACTGTCGCTACAACCAGCTATGCTGGTTCATTAAAAATAAGACTGTATTATTCCGGTTCGTCTAATGAATCCAAAATTGATTTAAAGCCTTATTTGAAGGACGGTCTGGTTACTCCGCAGTATCAGCTGGTGTCTATACCTAAAGAAGACTTTTTTACTAAAAATCTAAACACTTCTACTCCAGTTTTTGCGGGAATTTTTCGTCATTTTGGCTTGGATTTAACATCAGCTGATGTGCCGGCTGGCGGAATTTCTTTCTATCTAGACGACATTACGGTAACCGTAAAAGATCTGGGTGCAACGACTACCACTCCGCCGATCACAACCACCACTACTCCTGCCACTACTACCCCTACCACCACTCCGCCGGTAGTTTTTAATGATTCGCCTAGTAGCAGTCTAGTTTTCCGTAATATTAAAGCCGTTAACAGTAGTACCTTGGCTCACTCTGGCTCCTGGTCATTTGAAGTTACGCCCGGTAATGTTTTTAAGACCAGCACCTGGTTAGAATTCCCGCCAGTGACCCTGGGTCCCACTAATAAAATAGAATTTTATATTCGAGCAAAACAGGGAGTTTATGCTAAACCATTATACGTCTGGCTAATGAGCGCTGACACTTATTCTCGAGCTTCAAAAATGGTTGACTTGAGCCCCTACGTAGTCAATAAGCAAATAACGAGCACTTACCAACTCGTCTCTATCCCACTCAGCGCTTTTGTTGATGGTCAAGGTTCTTTTAAGCGTTTTAGCTTGTCTTTGGGAACCGGCAATGTGACCAGCACTTTCTATCTTGATGATCTGAATTTTATTGGTCAAACGGTCGTTTGCGCGCCTAATTGGGTGACTGGCGTCTGGTCTGTTTGCAACAATAATACTCAAACCAGAACGGTGACCGATGCCAATAATTGCGGAGTTGCTACAAATAAACCGACGACCACTCAACCCTGTGTTTCTACAACGACCCCAGTCACCACCGCTTCGCCCGCTACTGGTAGTTATCAAGCGGCTCAAAATGTCACTTTAGTTGCTAGTGAGCCAGCCACCATTTATTATTGCTTGGGCGCTAACTGTAATCCAAACTTAACTTATTCTTCACCTATTAAAATTAGTACTTCGCAAGCTCTGCGTTTTTATGCTCGTAATCTGGCCGGAAACGCCGAGAGCGTCAAAACTGTTTCTTATACAATCCTCGCCCCTTGTGTCGAAAACTGGACCTGTGGCAATTGGTCAACTTGCTCAATTAGTACTCAAACCCGTACTTGTACGGATGCTAATAGTTGTGGCACTGTTGTGAATCGACCAGCCTTAAGCCAAGGATGTAGTCCAACTGGTGCTGTTTTAAACATTAATGCCGCGAAAGAAATTCGGGATATTTATCCTACAGCTATCGGCGGGGTTGAGGCTTTTAATCGTTCAGCTGATCTGTGGACGATTTATGATTTTTCAAAAGATAACAATCTCAAAAACATGAGTTGGCGAAGCTATGTTTCTGATGAGTCTGGTGGCTGGAGATGGGACAGTCACGCAATAGATCCAGCTGGCAGCATCTGGTCTTGGTGTGAAACCGGTCTTGTTGGTTGCGCCGACAATTATGTTCCTCCGGACGGTTTTTATCGGGCCTCTTATGATGATGTAGTGGATTACAACCAAGGCAATAAGTTTGTTGTTGATTATTGGGGTGATGCGACCGATATGAGCCACTCAGCAACTGTCGTCAAAACAAATATGGCCTCTAATTCGGCGATGCGCCTCCAGTTTGCTCAGACCAATCCTTTTTATATAAGGTTTGACGTAAAGATTGACAGCGCTAAGACATTTAATTCAGACAATAGCGGCTGGAGATTATTGAACACAAATAAAGCCTTTGATGTTTATTTGACTGATGATCGACGTTTTGATGTACGGTGTATAGATTCAGCGTATAAAAAAACCCAACTATCCTTGTCAGAGCCCATGGCTTTGGACAAATATTATTCTTTTGAAATAAAGTATGGTCAGAATGAATGCGTCTATTGGGTTAATGGGGTGGAAGTCGACAGAAAATCTTTGACCACGAACCTTACCAGCGGCGTTTATATTGGCTCTTATAACTCTAGTGTTTCTGGTGCTGAAGGTCAATTGCATCTTGATGCCATCAGAATTGACAGTGGATATATCGGCAACAATGTCCAATATCCCTGGAAGCATAATTACCTGTCAGCCATAACCTTTGACGACAATCTAAGGACTATTGATGACATCGCCAGCGTGGCAGAAAAACTCGGTACGACGGTAATTTGGCAAATACCCGTTCCCAATAAAGCCAATCCTAATTATGTTGAAAATAAAAATGGCTGGACTTGGATGACTAAACAATTTTATGTTGACATGGTGGAATATCTAAATGGAACGGCCGACGCTGATTATAAAACTAAAGTCAATAGTCTTGATTGGAATCATCAAACCCCTGGCGATAACTGGGCTAATCTTCGGGCCTATCGTGGCCGGGTTCAACCGTACAATGAAATTTATTTTGAGTTTGGCAATGAACCATATTATGGTGGTTTGTGGACTACTGGTTATGAAGCCCAATATGCCAATTTGTTTAATGAATATGCCGTTGCTCTTAAAAAACAGGATAGCAGAATTAAGCTGGGTCTTCATTTTTTCTATGAAACCACCGCTGATATTACTTTCCCCATAGCCCATGACAATATCGGCTTTGTAAGTCTTGGTCATCCTTATTCTCATGTAAAAGGTGATAGTGTCATACAGTGGCTTGGCGCTCCAGCTGCCAATAATAATCGTTGGGGATATTACATGGGAACAAAAGGACCCTGGGACAATGATACTAGTTATAGTTCTGAAGAGAGGGCTCACGGGAAAGATTCATATTATTCTCCCTATATGGCCAGGTATAAAGTGAAGCAATATCTTTCTGACCGGTCTGATTTTAATAGTATCTTTTTGGCGACAACAGAATATGGTTATTTCTTAGCTCCCGGCTATGGTGAAGAAAATTGGCTTGGCACCGCTATTAATCGAGCGGGTTGGGTCGGTACGCTTATGCAGGCAGGCATTAAGATAGGTGATGCTTGGACTTTAATGACTAAGAGATTTGGCCACGGCATTCTCAGCTCACAAACCACTGGCCTTGAAGTTAGTCCATCTTACTATATTTACCGGTTATACGCCGACCATTTTGGCTCCAAGCTTGTAGATTCCCAAATTGTTGGCGGTGTGGCTCCATATCGGGCTACTACCACAGACAACGCCTTTGATTATCCTTATGCCAGTGCCTGGACCTCGCTCAATACGGCGAAAAACAAGCTCTATATAATGTTTATTAATCGGCAAGAAAGCAGTTCCACTAATGTGACCATAAATTTAAGTGGTTTCACCCCAAGCGGAACAGCTAGAGTTTATCAAGTAAAAGGAGAAACTCCTTGTTCAGATAATGAGTTGACCAATGAAGGTTCCAGACTTAGCTCATGGTGCCCCGCCTCTGATGGCGTTAATAGCTCTAGTCAAATAGTAATGACCGAACGAGCGATTAGTGTGACTGGAAATTCATTTTCTTTCTCTTTCCCGAAGTTGTCGGTTACTGCCATTGAAGTTGACGGCGCTGCTTCTCTTGGAAAGCTCCCAACTCCTCTTGCGCCCAAATCAAATAAGCTTGCTGGTGTCATTAACATTTTAAGAAAGTTAATCTATAACTTTCTCTAAAGCGGTCTAGTTACTAAGGTTAAGCCCTAAAACAAAAACCCATGGATGAGTCCACGGGTTTTTGTTTTAGGTGTGATTTATTTTGATTTTTGATATTCTTCAATCACTGGACGGACATTCGGCGCCGCGTCTTCTGGCAGATTATTAATATCAAACCAATCTAGCGCCAGCACTTCTTCTCCTTTAATTGGCTCTTCAGCTATTTCCGCTAGATAATGTATCAGCACTATGGCCTGCGGTTGATCGTCGCCGGTTTCCGGCACCTCATTCCAAACGATCATGGGTTTCAGTGGGCGGATTAGCCGCACGGTCACTCCTATTTCTTCTTTGGCCTCGCGAATAGCATTCTCTTCCAAATCCAATTGCTTGATTATTTTACCGCCGCAAAATTTCCACTTGAGCTGCTCTAGTGGCTTGTCGCCGTGTTTGACTAGTAAGGTTTTTTCTACTCCATCGCGGATTTGGATAATTACCGGACCAGAGGCGATCATATTGCGGAAAACGCCTATTTCACTCAGTATGGTTTGATTGATATTCATATGCTTGTTTATTAATTTTTAAATTTAATCATTATAAAATTGTTTGAAAATCGGTTATTTAAAATTGAAAATTATTTAATACTTTTTATCATATAATCGCCCTCCAGTCTATAGCCGAATTTTTCATAGTATCTTCTGACGCCAATGCCGGAGATAACCGCTATTTTATTAAGTTTAAGATTCTTGGTAATTTTTTCCGCCTCCCTTAGTAATTTTTTGCCCAGTCCCAGATGTTGCACCTCGCCCTTTTTGCCCAAGCCGGTTAATTGGCCGTAGGTATGCAGCTCGCGGATCAAAGCGCAATTTTTTAGCTCAGCTATAAAGTTTTTAGCTGGCTCATCGTTTATCCTCAGACGCAAAAAAGCATAGAGAATTTTTTGATCCAGCGATTCATAAGATAGAAAATACTCTGTGCCACAACTAGCTTCGTATTTTATAAGTTTAAAATTAATTTTCAAACTTTGAATTTTGAATTTTGAACTTTCCTGGTGCCCGGCTTCCCGGCACCTGATACACCGGCAAGTCCAACCCTCTTCTTCCGCTTGCTGGGAGATTAATTGCCGGAGGTTGGTAATTTTGTTGCCCGCAACGATGCTTTCCTCTGGTATGTCCCTTATTAGGCGGGTGATGCGCACCCACGGCGGAGTGATTTTTTTTATTTTTATCAGTAATGCTAAAAGTTGTCGGTCAGTGTAAGGTTTGTATCGGCCTTGTTGCCATAGGCGGTAAAGTTTGGCGTTTTTATTTACCACGCAAGGATAAATTTTTACCATGTCTGGCCGGTAGTCAATGTTGGAATAAATTTTTTTGAACATCACTAGATCCTGCGCCGGCGTCGAGCCTGGAAGATTCAGCATCAAATGATAATTTATTTTGAGTCCGGCTTCTTTTAACAGTCTGATTGCCTTGATACTTTGTTCGGCAGTGTGTCCTCGCTGACTAATCTTCAATATTTGATTATCTGTATGCTGTATGCCCAGCTCTACTCGAGTGCAGCCGAAATTTCTCATCCTTTTTATTTCTTTTTCATTGATATAGTCAGGACGAGTTTCTAAGGTGATGCCGACGCAACGATGGCTCGCCCTCTCATTATATTTTTGCGCTTGTTTTAGGTTTTTTGATTTCTTGCCGTTTATGGCATCAAAGCATTTTTTTATGAACCAATTTTGATATTGTTTGTTGTGCGCCGACCAGGTCCCGCCCATAATTATCAATTCTATCTTATCGGTAATGTGCCCATTGGCTGTTAGCGCTTTTAGTCGCATTTTTATTTGGCGTTCTGGATCAAAATTATTAAGAATGGCACGCATTACCGCTGGCTCATTGGACAGGTAGCTCTTGGGCATATTTTTCTCGGTTGGACAAAAAAGGCATTTTCCAGGACAAGCTTGAGGCTTGGTGAGGACCGAGATAACCGCTACTCCCGAAAGCGTCCTGATAGCGCGCTTGGTCAATAATTTTTCTAAGTTTTTGCTTTTTAACTTGGGTTGCTTTTTGATGACTTTGTGATATGCTGAGAGTAGGATTGATTTTTCCAGTGGTGGCGATTTAAATTTTCCCGCCTCGTGTCGTGCCAAATTAAATAGCGCCTTCTCAGAGGCTGGGCCGTCTTGAATAATTTTTCTTATAATTTTTTCTAATTGATGTTGCTTCATATGGGTAGGTTGATGGCTAATAAGATCTTACAGCAAACTCGGGAGATTTACAATCAAATCGCTCCGGATTTTTCTGATACGCGTGGCCACTGGTGGAAGGGGATGGGCAGTTTTAATAAATACGTCGCACCCGGCGATCAAGTCCTCGATCTGGGCTGTGGTAACGGTCGCATGGCTGAAATATTTCTGGCATCAAAAATTAATTATTTGGGTCTGGATAACAGTGACGAACTGATAAAGATCGCTCGCCAGAGATTCAGAGATAAGTCTTGGATAAAATTTGAGCTTGACGATATTACAAATCTGAAATTGCCAGACAATCAGTATAATCTGGTTTTGCTGATTGCCGTCTTGCACCATATTCCTACTCAGAAGCTGCGACTTAAAATATTATCAGATATCCATAAAACACTTAAGCCGGGTGGTCACTTAGTGATGAGTAATTGGAATCTGTGGCAGGTCTGGGGCAGCTTCGATTATAAGCTTCGTTATTGGAAGTATCTCTTTAATTATTCGGAAAAAATTAAAAACTCCGCTTGGAATGTTTCCGATGCTTTTGTGCCCTGGAAAGCTAACCGGCCTAGAGGTCAATGGGCGATGCGCTACGTCCATTCTTTTGGCAAGAGAGAGGTTGTGCGGTTGCTCCGGCGAGCCGGTTTTATCGTTGAAAAAATAAATTACGAATCTCGCGACCGTCAAGCTACTATTTTAAGCGGTGATCATTTATTGGCGATTGCCGTCAAAAAATGATAAAATGTCTAATATGAATATAAGTTCCAAGATTTTCAAAGAGTATGATATTCGTGGCGTTTATCCTCAGGAAATAAGTGGGGATGTGGCCAGAGCGCTAGCCCGGGCTTTTGCCAAGATGTTTAAGTTAAAAAAAATCATAGTTGGTCGAGACGCCAGAGTTGAGTCGGAAAAAGTTTTTTGGCCGCTCGTCCAAGAGTTTATGGCTTGTGGCGTTAAGGTATCTGACTTGGGTGTTTGCGCCACTCCCGAATTATTTTTTGCCGTTGGCGCCAAAAAATTTCCAGCCGGAGTTATGGTGACGGCCTCACACAGCCCTAATGGCCAAACTGGATTCAAGTTTTGTGATGGCCGGGGGCAGGTTTTGGGACTTAATGCCGGCCTGAAAAGGCTAAGCGCTTTGGCTAAGGGGGAGGTCAAGTCATTAGCCGAATCAGATAAAATTAAAAACGACTCTCGATTGATAGATTTTTCTACTGTCGTGCGCGATTATGAAAAATTCGCCTCGTCTTTTTTTAGGCCGCAGGACGTTAAGGGTTTTAGAATAGTTTTAGATGCCTCCGGCGGTTCTGGCGCGCGACTGGCCGATGATCTTTTTGAGAAGCTGCCGCTTAAGGCCACTTATATAAATTTTCGGGCTGGTGATAAATATCCTGATCATGGGCCCAATCCTTTATTGCCGGAAAATCAAAAAGTTATTATCCGGGAGATAAAAAATAAAAAAGCCGATTTGGGAGTGATTTTTGACGGTGATGCCGATCGGACGGTATTTTTTGATGAGCTGGGTAATTTCATCGAGCCCTATTATATTAATTGTTTGCTGAGTCAGATTATTCTCAGCTTAAGAAAGAACATCAAAATAGTCGTTGATGCTCGGCTCGTTCTGGCCATCAGTCAGGTGATAAAAAATAATCAGGGCCAGGTTTTTGTCCATCGTTCCGGCTATGCTAATTTTATCAAAACCATGACCGAGAAGAAATTGCTTTTCGGCTGTGAGAACTCCGGTCATTTTATTATTAATTTTCTTTTAAAATCACCGAACCGATCGTATGTCTACGGTGACGGCCTTATTCCCGTTTTTTTATTGTTGAAATATCTAAAGAAATCTCATCTGACCCTGTCTCGGGCCGTTGAGCCTTTCAAAAAACTTTATGTTGTTTCCGGTGAGTTAAATTTTATCATTAAAAATTTTCAAAAAGTTGAACAAAACGTTCGTCGGCAGTTTTCGGGTAACATTTTTTCTTCAATTGATGGCTTATCTGTTACCGATCCCAAGAAAGAGTGGTTTTTTAATCTTCGTCTTTCTCATACTGAGCCCGTCGTCCGTCTGAATATCGAAAGTCGGAGTCACGCTCAACTTCTAGCCCTAAAAAAGAAACTGACTTCTTTGATTAAATAGTCTTTGGTCGTCAAGGTAATCCACAATAGCGCCCGAAAATAATTTGGCGTTTTTTTATTTTTTATGTTATAATCAAAGGTAATATTTACAGTCTAGTTTGTTTGGTCAACCAAAGTTTAATCCATGCTAAACTTTTAATTTATGAGGCCACCCAGCCAAACTCTTAAGGAGCTTTTGGTTAAAGAAAATTATATCTCGGCCGAAGATATGAAACAGGCGGAAGAATCCGCTAAGTTTTCTCGCGCCGATGTAATTGATTATCTTTTGGGCGAGGATTTGATTACCGGTGATTTATTGGGTCAAGCTATTGCCGAATCGTTGGGTATGCCTTACGCCGATCTCAATTCCAATCAACCGCTTAAGGATCAGGTGCTTAAGGTTCCGGAAGAAATAGCCAAAAAATTCCGAATTGTTTTGTTTCATGATAAGGGCCAAGAATGGATTTTGACCACGGACAGTCTGGAAATAAAAAAACTAATAGTTGAGCTAAAAAAGTTAATTCCGGACAAAAAAGTCACCCTGGCTTATTCTTTGAGTGAAGACATCGATGAATCACTGATGAATTATCGCAAGACCCTGGATACGCGGTTTAACCGCATCATCAAAGAAAAGGGCAAGGTGGCGCCGGAAATTTTAGAGGAAATTTTTGCTGATGCCATCACTTATCGCGCTTCCGATATCCACTTTGAACCGGAGGAAACCGAAGTCTTGATTCGTTTTCGTGTCGACGGGGTATTACAGGAAGCTGGTCGTTTGCCCAAAGAATATTATGAAAACATTGTTAATCGCATCAAAGTCAAAAGCCATTTGCGCACCGACGAGCATTATGCCGCTCAAGACGGCTCGTTGCGCTACACTAATGGGGATGTTTGGGCTGATATGCGTATTTCCATCGCGCCGACTCTTGATGGCGAAAAAATAGTTATCCGTCTCTTATCCCAATATGTTCGCGGCTTCAGTTTGAGTGATCTGGGCTTATCTGATAATGATCAAAAAATCGTCGAAGTCGCAGCTGACAAGCCATTTGGTATGATTTTGGTGGTTGGGCCGACTGGCTCTGGCAAAAGCACCACGCTCTACGCTTTGCTCAAGAAGCTGAACACTCCCGATATCAATATTACTACCATTGAAGATCCGGTTGAATACAAGATTAAAGGTGCCAACCAGATCCAAGTTAACTCTCAAACTGGTCTGACCTTCTCTCGTGGTTTACGTTCAATTGTCCGTCAGGATCCGGATATTATTTTAGTTGGTGAAATTCGCGACACTGAAACCGCTGAAATCGCCGTTAATGCCGCCTTGACTGGCCACTTGCTTCTTTCTACTTTTCATGCCAATGATGCTGCCACCGGCATTCCGCGTCTTTTGGATATGGCAGTTGAGCCGTTTTTGCTGGCTTCTACTTTAGAGATAATTTTAGCCCAGCGCCTGGTGCGCAAAATTTGTGACGGCTGTCGCGTCAGTCGCACCTATACTCAAAAAGAGGTAGCCAAATCTATGCCACGCTACCAAAAGTATTTTAAGGGTAGTTCCGTCACGCTCTATCAAGGCAAGGGTTGTCCAGTTTGTAATGGGAGCGGCTACCATGGCCGTACTGCCATTTTTGAGTTGATTTCTGTCACTCCTGAGCTGCAAGATCTTATATTGCATCGCCCCTCAACCAAAGAAATTTGGGACTTGGCCAAAAAACAAGGTTCGCACACGCTTTTTGAAGATGGTATTGATAAGGTCAAAACCGGACTGACTACTTTGGAAGAAGTTTTGCGCGTAGCTTCTCCGCCCGATGATTTTCGCTTATGAAAACAGTCAATAAAAATAATTTAACCAAGTCGGTCATTAAACACAGTCGGCCAGCGTCTCCAGTCAAAAAAGTAGCGCCATCCGCTAAGGTCAACAAAAGCCAAGTTAAGCCCGCAGGGGAGTTGCCGGTCGAAATAAAAGATACGACCAAGCCGAAAGTCAAACAAGCCCATTCTTTTTTGCCGAGGAATTGGTTTTTATTTTTCGATTTGGGCTTACGCGAAGCCAAAGAAGGTTTTTTGGACAATCTGACCTTGCTCTTATCAGCTGGCATGGATTTGCTCTCGGCCATTGAAGCCATCAAGTCGGAGGTTCGCTCTTGGCGCATGAGGAAGCTCTTGGATTTACTCAAAGAAGAAATTGATAGTGGCATCACTCTCTGGGAGGCGATGAGGCGTGCCAGAGTTTTTTCTGAACAAGCCATTTCCTTGATTAAAGTCGGCGAACAATCTGGTCGGTTGGTAGAAAATTTGAAGGTCGTCACTATGCAGCAGCAAAAGGAGCGTATGTTCAATTCAAAAATCCGTTCAGCCATGATGTATCCGGGCTTTGTCCTATTTGTCACGGTGGTAGTCGGTTTGGGTATTGCTTGGTTGGTCTTGCCAAAGCTATCCAATGTCTTCAATTCTTTGGATGTCGAATTGCCGCTCATTACCCAACTGCTGATCCAATTCGGTAATTTTATTTCGCTCTACGGCAAGGTTGTCGTTCCGGCCACATTAGCTGTTCTAATGCTATTGCTTTATTTTCTATTCGTCTTCAGGCCGACGCGGGCGCTGGGCCAATTCATTAGTATGAATACCCCTGGTATTAAGAAGCTGGTCCAGCAGTCCGAGGTGGCTCGTTTCGGCTATATTATGGGTTCGCTTTTAGATGCCGGTATGCCGCTTCTCTATGCCATTGAATCCTTGCGCCAGTCTACCAATTTTCGGGCTTATCGGAAGTTCTATGCCTATCTGGGTAAAAGCTTGGAGGACGGCAACTCTTTCAAGAATAGTTTTTTTGGTTATTATTCGGTTAATAAGTTAGTTCCCAAATCCATTCAACAATTGATTATCGCCGGTGAGCAATCTGGCAGTCTGTCCAAATCGCTAATAAAAGTCGGCGAAATTTACGAGGAAAAAATAGAAATTACTACCAAAAACCTCTCGGTTATTTTGGAGCCAATGTTGCTCTTTATTGTTTGGCTGGGAGTTTTAGGTGTAGCCATTGCCATTATTTTGCCGATTTACAGTCTGGTTGGGTCGTTCAATCATTAAGTCGAATCTATGCGCGGATTTACTCTAGTTGAGGCGCTTCTTTCACTGGCGATCATCGCCATTATTACCGGGCTTTCGGCGCCGGTTTATTTTTCTTATTCTGTTAAAAACGATTTTAGCTTGGCCGTGGATGCCGGAGTCCGCTCGCTTCGCCGGGCTCAATTTTTGGCGCTAAACAATGATCGCGACAGCAATTGGGGAACCTATTTTTCTACCTCCAGCATCACCCTCTACAATGGCAATAACTATGACGCCAGAAATTCCGGCTTTGACGAAGTATATCTTTTGCCCGGAGTTATTTCTTCAACGGTTGCAGACATAAATTTCACTAAATTTTCTGGAGAGCCGGCTTCTTTCGCCTCGACAACTATCAGGTCAAGTTATGGCGACATAAATGTCATAGATGTTAATATTAAGGGCTTTGTGGATTACTAAGACAGATTTCTAAAATTGTTTTATGTTTGAAAAATATTCAAGAAACAAAAAAAGAGCCGGCTTCAGCCTGATTGAAGCCATTTTGTCCCTGGCTGTTTTTATGATTTTGGCTACAGCTTTAGCCGGCGCCCTGTCTTATGGCCGAGAAAGTCCGCAAATAGCCGGCGCTCACTCGCGGGCGCTACTTTTGGCCGAGGAAGGATTGGAGGCGACGCGTCATTTGCGTGATGGCGCCTATACTAATATTCCGGCCGGAACCCATGGTTTAGTGTCGGTTGGCGGCGTTTGGACTTTATCTGGGGCTTCGGACACTGTGGGAATTTTTAAGCGTCATCTTGACATTACCGATCTTGATGCTAATCGCAAAGTTGTCACCAGTACCATTATATATAGCACTAAAGCGGGAGTGACTTCCACCGTGTCCCTAGTCACTTGTCTGACTAATTGGCACCGGCGAAGCGGTTGGGGCAATTGGGCTTCATCATCGCTAGAATCAAGTTTTAATTTTACATCAGCCAACAGCGGAAATGCTACGGCCAATGGTCTTTCTATTGCTTTTACCGGTAATTATGTTTATTTGGGTCGGGCTTTAAGCGGCGGTCGGGAATTGTATATTTTTGACGTCTCTATTCCGGCTAGCCCGACGTTGGTCGGACAGGCGGACTTAAGCGGTAATCCCAACGATCTGGTAGTGGTTGGTAATTATGTTTATGCGGCCTCGGCCGATAACAACGGCGAACTGGCAGTTATTAATATTTCCAATCCTGCCTCACCAGTGGTTAATTATATTGATTTGACTAACAGTAATAGCGGTAATGAGAGTGCAGATGCTCTGTCAATTTCTTCGGATGGCGGTTATTTGTATTTAGGTCGCGCTAATAATAGTGGTCGAGAGTTTTATATTTTTGACGTCTCTATTCCGGCTAGTCCGACGTTGGTCGGCCAGTTGGCCTTAAAGGGTAATCCCAACGATCTTGCGGTTAGCGGCAATTATGTCTACATTGCTTCATCCGATAATTCGTCAGAACTGCAAGTTATTAACATTGCCGATAAATCCGCGCCTATTCTAGCCGGCACCCTCAACTTAAATAGTGGCAATAACGCTGCTGACGGTTTGTCCATGGTTTATAGTAGCAGTACTGTTTTTTTGGGTCGAGCCAGTTCGGCGGCTCCGGAATATTATATAATTAATGTCTCCACTCCGGCTGCGCCCTCGCTTTCTGGCACTCTAGAAATTGGTGCCAAAATTGATTCATTATGTTATGATCCGGCTAGCAACTATTCATTTTTGGCTACGGCCTCTTCCGGCGGTGCTTTTAAGGTTGTAGATAATACCATCGGGGCGGCTCCGAGTATTTTGGGTCAAGTGAATATTTTAGTCGCTCCAAAAGAGTTGATTTATGATTCGATATTAGATCGAGTGTTCATTGCCAGTACTGCCAACACTCAAGAATTACAAATAATCAAACCGCAATGAGGAGAGGATTCAACCAATCCGGCTTTACTTTGATAGAACTTTTGCTCTATGTCGTTTTAGCCGGAGTTATGCTTTTATCTATCTCCGTATTTTTTTCTTTGTCTTTATCGGTTAGAACAAAAACAGAATCCGTGGTCGAAGTTGAACAGCAGGGGACATTGGCCATGAAGTATATGACTCAGATTATTAGAAATGCTTCAAATATCACTACTCCGATTATTGGAGCCACCAGCTCGTCTCTCACCATTGCTGTGCCGGTCGGAACCAAGTCGCCCACCATTTTTGATGCGGCCAGCGGCACCCTAAGAATAAAAGAAGGCAATAGTAATTATGTCAGATTGACTGACAGCCGAGTTTCCGTTACTAACCTGATTTTTTCTAATTTAACCGGCGGTGACGCCAAGGGCATTATAAGAATTCAGTTTACTCTTGGTCGTCAAAATTCCTCTTCTACCAATGAATATCAATATATCCAAAATTTCTTCGGCACGGCCACTTTGCGCTAACGGCTATATTTTACTGATTAGCGTCGTGGTTATCGGTGCTATTGCCACCTCAATTGCTGTCGCCTTGCTGTGGTTCGGCTCGGCCGATTCTCAAAATGCCATTTCTCACCGTCAGTCAGAACAAGCCAAAGCGTTAGTCAATGCCTGCGCTGAGGAAGCCCTCCAACAAATTAGGACCGATACTTCCTATCTTGGCAACGGCAGTCTGTCCTTAGCCGACGGCTCTTGTGTTTATTTAGTTTCTGGCAGCGTTCCCAATAAGTTAATTGTTGCCAGCAGTACAGTTGCCAACGTTGTTAGACGGGTGAATATCACGGTTTCTGCCGTCAAGCCGGTAATTACTGCTAATTGGCAGGAAGTTCCTTGATTTTTATTTTTAGCTATTTTTGTGTTATAATTAGACAGTAAAGTAGCCCATCAGTTAACTTACATAATTAATAATAAACTCAAAAAATTATGACCCAAAACAAGAAACGAGGGTTCACACTGCTTGAGGTTTTGTTGGTAGTGGCCATCATTGCCATTTTGGCGGGCATTGTCATTGTCGCCCTAAATCCCTCCAAACAATTAGGTGATTCGAGAAACGCTCAGCGTCGGGCGGATGTTAATACGGTTCTTAATGCCGTTTATCAGTATTCCATTGATAATAATGGCGCCTTGCCCGTTTCTATTACCACTGGCACCGCTTGCGGAGTAGCCACTCAGGAAATTTGTAAAACTGGGAGTGTTTGTACCGGCTTGACCGATCTTAGCACCTATTTAGTTACTACTACCGCTAAATATCTCGTGGCCATGCCGGTTGATCCCTCTAGCACTAGTACCAATGGCACCGCTTATCAAATTTTCAAAAATTCCACAACTAATCGTGTCACCGTTTGCGCTCCTAAAGCTGAACAATCGGCCACTATAAGCATTAGTCGTTAGGGTTAATTTAGATTTTAATCGGCGAGCCATTAAGGCCAATACTTGGTGGCTCCCGATTATAATTTAAGCTATGTATGGCCAGTAAAAAAACAGTTATTGAAGAGATTAAAGACAATTTTCTTTTGGTGGCTTCGCATCAATTAAAATTGCCGCTCAACACGATGCGGCTTAATTTAGAAATGGTTTTAAATGGCGATTTGGGTAAGATCAATCGAAAGGTCAGGGCCAATATAACCGAAGCGCTCAAAGTAAATACCAAATGTTTAGAGTTGGTCAGTGATTTTCTTAATGCTTCTGCTTTGGAAAAGGAATCTAGTGGTCCCAAAGAAAAACCCTTTGATCTATTGGCTACAATAAAAGACGTCATTAAAGAAACGGAGATTTTAGCCAGACAGCATCGGGTAAAAATAAAATTTTTAGTCACGCCCAAAAAAGCTAAGCATTTCATGGCTTCAGCCAAGTATTTTTCCGAGGTAGTAAAAAATTTATTATCTAACGCCATCAAATACAATCGCGATGGTGGCACGGTAGAAATCAGCCTAAAAAAGTCTGCTGGCAAGGCGTCTCTGAGTATTCAAGACAGCGGCATCGGTATCCCGCTCAAAGATCAAAAAAAACTTTTTGGCAAATTCTTCCGCGCCGATAATGCCATGAGAAGCGCTACTGAGGGTTCAGGGCTTGGGCTTTTTATTGTTAAGTCGTATGTTGAAAAATGGGGCGGCAAGATTTTTTTTAAAAGCACAGAAGGCCAAGGAACGACTTTCTTTATAGAAATTCCCCTTTAAATATGGCAATTAAAAAAAATGAAAACAGCATTTTGATTTTGGAGGACGAGGAGCATTATGGCCGTGTTTTACAGCTGAAATTAAAGATTGAGGGCTATCAGGTCAAGGTAGTCAAAGAGCCGGAAGATTTTATCAAGGAATTTAAAAAAGGCACAACTGATTTGGCCCTAGTGGATTTAATTTTGAGGAATAAGACCGGCTTTGAGGTTTTAGAAAACATCAACAAGTTGCCGCAATTCAAAAAAACAAAAGTTTTGATCTATAGCAGCTTAGGCCAGGAAGACGATAAGAAAAAAGCCCTTAAACTAGGTGCTTCTGATTATCTGGTCAAAAGCGAGATTACTCTGCAGGATTTAGTTGCTACCGTCAAGAAGTATCTGAAATAGTTTTATTGTATTAAAAAAATAGGAGCTATCATAAATAACAAAACAGCTCCGACTTTGGAGCTGTTTTGTTATTTTGCGGTTGTTTTTAAACGACACCAATAATTTTTTTGATTTCGTCGATATTACTCTCGGCAATGACGCTGGCTTTTTTCCGGCCTGCTTCCAAAATATCCCAAACTAATTTATTGTTTTTCTTTAACTCAGTTTTTTTATTTCTAAAGGTTTCGAAGTGGTCGCTCACGCCTTGGGCGATTATTCTTTTTGTCTCGGACATTCTGCTTGGCCTGAATTCGTCGGACATGGTTGCTTCGAAAGCGTCGTAGATGGCTTTTAAGTTTTCTATGCCTCCAGGCGTGGTGACGGCCTTGGACAGCTTTTGTGCGATTATTTCCAGTGATTCATCAATGCCAATAAAGTGTTTGTCTCCGGCCGACTTAGACATCTTATTTTCCGGCGTAGCTAAGCTCATGATTTTTGGCGTCTCAGTCAGAAGCGGCTTGCTCTCCGGAAAATAGTTTGTTTTATACTTATTATTAAACCAGCGAGCGCAATCGCGGGTCAGCTCGACGTGCTGCACTTGATCTTGACCAACCGGCACCAGCTCTCCTTTGTAGAGCAAAATGTCCGCCGCCTGCAGAACCGGATAGTCGAATAATCCCATATTGATGTTTTTGGCTTGTCGGCTGGCCTTATCCTTATATTGGGTCATGCGTTCCATCTCCGATACTGGCGTCACCGTATTAAATATCCAGGTCAGTTCCGTACACTCTGGCACCTGTGATTGGACAAAAATAGTTGATTTGTTCGGATCAAGTCCGGCCGCCAAATAATCGCAGGCGAGATTAAAAATTTGTTCTCGTTTTACGGCTGGGTCGTAGTTTTCTGTTATGGAATGATAATCAGCAATAAAGAAGAAGCAATTGTATTTGCCACTGTTTTGTATTTCCATCCAGTTTTTTATGGCGCCTAAGTAGTTGCCGATGTGTAGCTGTCCGCTTGGCTGTACGCCCGAAACAATAACTGGTTTGTTCATAGTCTTAATTATTACTTTTATGGAATAATTCTAGCATTTTTGGAATTTGAAATCAAACTAAACTTCTATAATTACTGGCAGTATCATCGGTCTTTTTTCGGTTTTCTGGTATAAAAATTTGCCGATTTCGTTCCTAATTTTATCCTTAAGATATTGATCATCCGGCGCCATCAGGGGATTTTCGTCCTTGAGTATTTTTTTGACCTTGACTCGCGTCATTTCTATCAGCTTTTTGTTTTCTTTCAGATAAACGAAGCCGCGGGAAATTATATCCGGGTTGTGTATGAGGTCGCCGGTTTTGGCATCAATGGTAGCAATAACTACCAACATGCCATCCTCAGCCATCATTTTTCGGTCGCGCAAGACCACGTTGTTGCTGTCGGTAATACCCAGCCCGTCAACAAAAACATAGCTTGAAGGAACTTTTTTCTCCAGCATTCTGGCTACTCCGCCACCAAACTCCAAAACACTACCGTTATCCGGCACAAAGATTCTTTTTGGATCAAAGCCGATTTTCTTAGCTAGTATGGCTGCTTCTTTCAACATATAATGGTTGGCATAAACTGGAATAAAATAATCCGGATTGATTTGTTTCAGCATATAAGCGATATCTTCGGCGTTGCCGTGGCCGGAGACGTGGATGCCCATGATTTCGCCGTGGATGACATTATCGCATTGGCGATAGAGGTTGTCTTTCAGCCGTTGGACCGTGCTTTCATTACCCGGAATAATCGAAGAAGACATAATTACCGTGTCGGCTTTGCGCAATTTTACATAGCGATGACTGCCGTCGATTATTCTCGACAATACGGCATTGCCTTCGCCTTGTGCGCCGGTGCAAAGAATGATTATCTTATTGTCGGGAAACTTATCAATCTCTTCTATTTTTATCTGCGAGCCCTTAGCCATTTTTATGTAGCCGAGTTTTCTGGCTATTTCAACGTTCATTTTCATGCTGTAACCGTCGAGGGCGACTTTTTTGCCCAGTTGGGCGGCAATCGAGAAAATCCAATCGATTCTTTCTATCTGTGAAGAAAAGGTGCCGATGACTATCCGGCCCGGAGCTTCTGCCACCAATTTTGTAATATTCTTTTTCATTTCTTCGGTTGTGGCGCTTTTGCGAACGTCAATCGCTCCCAAGCTTTCCATCATTAGCACGGTCGGACGAGGCATTTTAGATAGAAATGAATAGTCAAGAAATGGCTTGCCTCGGCCGTCTTTCTCCAGTGTCCAGTCGCCTGGGTGCAGCACGGTCACCTTGGGAGTTTTTATGATCACGCCCATGGCGTCCATAATTGAGTGATCAATTTGGAAGAAGCTGATTTCAAAGCCGCCCAAGCGCAGTTTATCTTTCAAGGTCTTAACGACGATGGTTTTTAGCTTTTGTGCCGAGTCTTTCTTATAATCTTCTTGGCGATGTTTAACCATAGCCAAAGTCAAGTCGCGGCCGATGATCGGCGGATTGCCGAGCTTTTCCAGAAGTATCGGCGCTGCGCCGATGTGGTCCAGGTGTCCATGAGAGAAAATCACGCCCTTAATGTTTCTTTCTTTGCCTTTTAGATATTCGGCATTGGGTATGATATAATCTATGCCCGGCATATCTTCTTCGGGGAATTGAATGCCCATGTCTAAGATTATAATGTCGTTTTTGTATTCAAAAACGGTCATATTGCGGCCGACTTCTTCACAGCCGCCAATTGGAATAATGCGCAGCACATCTCCTTCGCTCTTGGCTGGTTTATTTTTGTTGTAGTCGATTCTTATTTTTTGTTTTGTTTTGTTTTCCACGCCTCCGGCCACGACTACATTGTGGCCGCTCGGTATAGAATATCTCTTTTCGCTCACCGCTTCCTTTTTTGGTTCGGTGTGCTTGGTTTTTTGCGCCAGAAAACTTGCCCCCTGGCCTTTTTTGGCCGGACGAGATCCTCTGGAATAGTTAAAGTAATTGTTTTTTCCAATCATATTTTTTAAACATATCTAAAGTCGGTGACTTCAGATTGAGTTGGTTAAATTATTAAATTTTTTCAGCCATTTTTTCATCGTTTATCTTGGTCGGATTAGAAATGGGCTGATTAAGGTCTAAAAGTCGACAACGGGCAAATCAACCTTTATGGCTCGTGTCGGAGTTTTAAATTGTGCTGAGAGGGAGATTTGAACTCCCACGAGATCGCTCTCGCTAGCTCCTGAAGCTAGTGCGTCTACCAATTCCGCCATCCCAGCAGAGAGTAATTATTTTTTCCAGACCCTCCTGGTCTGTATATACCATTCGTTAATATTATTAAAGCGATCGGCCGGCTGCGCTATGTCTTTGATGTCAAATCCTTGTATCTTCTGATCCTGAACATAGATGTAGATAGGATTATATAAGAATATGGCCGGCAGCTCTTCGGCGACTATTTTTTGAAATTCCAGATAGCTGGTTTTTCTGGCCTCCCAATTATTATTTTTTCTGGCGTTCTCTAATAAGTCGTCAACTTTTTTATTGGTAAAGATTGCCAGGTTTAATCCCGGATACTCATTTTGTGAAGAATGCCAAAAAGGAAAGGGATCGGGATCGGCGCCCAGGTTTTCTCCAAACAGCAGGGCTTCATACTTTCGGTTGTTGATATTTTCTTGAACAATTTTCGATTTGTCGACTATTTCCAGGGTGGTCTTGACGCCGATCTTGTCCCAATAGTCCTTGACTCTGTTGGCGATATCTATATTGGGCGATTGATCGACCGTCGTTAAAGTAATGCCTAGAGTCCATTTGGTCTTAGTTCGAACTTGTTCAATTAGCCCATTGTCGGTCGAGGTGGAAGTCAATTTCCAGCCATTGGCCTCCAGTAGCGCCACCGCTTTTTGTGGGTCATAGGGATATTTTTTTAGGTCAGGATTTTCTCCTATTCCTGGCAGGTTCGGACCATTGATAACTTTGGCGTCGCCACTGAAAACATCGGCCACGATGCGGTCGCGGTCTATGGCCATAGCTAAGGATTGTCGTATATAGTCAGCTTTTAAGAATTCATTATTTTTTTGATTGAAAAATATGGCCGTATATTGAGGCTGGTTAAGATCGTGGTAGTTGATGGTCTTCAATTTTTTCAAATCGTTCTGGTTTTCTTTCGGCAAGTAAGAAATGGCCAAGACATTTTTATTTTTTAGGGCATCTATGGCTGAAGCAAAATCCCCATAGAATTTAAAAATTATTTTGTCTAAATAAGGTTTCGGCCCATAATAATTTTTAAAAGGCAAGAGAGTAAATGATTTTATGTTACCCGTTTGATCTTTTTTGAAACTGTCAACCTGCCAAGCGCCCGTGCCAATCGGTTTTTTATTTAGTTCTGTCAGATCGGCGTTAGCTGGCGGGATGTTGTACCACAAATGTTCCGGCAAGATGCCGAAAGTCAGCATCCCCAAGAAAGGGGCAAATGGTTCTTTAAGTGTGATTTTTACTGTGTAGTCATCAATCTTCTCTGCCGAGACTCCGCGAAAGCTTCTGGAGAGTGGGCTTTTGAATTCCGGATCCTGAATTGAAGCGATGGTAAAAACCACATCATCGGCCTTAAATGGCTCATTGTCATGCCATTTGACGTCTTTTTTTAAGTGAAAGGTATAAATCAGTTGATCGTCGGATATTTCATGACTTTGGGCTAAATCCGGCACCAGCTGGCTGTTTTTGTCATATTTGAGCAGGCCGGAAAAAACTAATTTTGACAAATCGGTATCAACGTCATTGCTCTGAGCCAAGAGTGGGTTAATAAACTGGGGAGCCCCTACCAGGCCTTCCGTATAATCGCCACCGCTTTTGGGCAGGGCCATGGTAGACATCAGATATAGATTGGAAAAGATTAGAATAACGCAGACTAGCACGACCGTCAATAAAACTTGTATTTTGCGTTTTTCATTGACGCTTAGGATCTTCCCCAGGTATTTAAGCTGTTTAATTTTGGGGAATTTTTTCTTATTTAAAGAACTGACCAGCAGTTTATCCAACTGGTGCTGCTGGGTTATTTTTTTTACTTTCTGTTTGTGCTTGGAGAAGAAATAAAAAAATTTCTTGGCCGTTTTTTTGAATAAATTCACGGTAAGATCCGGTTTTTATTTTAGAGAAATTTGTGGTAACTTAAAAGAGAACTTTTATTAGCGAAGAAGCCAAAAAGACCACCGCCAAAACAATCGTGGCTTTAAAGAGGACTTTTTCTACTCCTCTTTTGGTTCGGTAAACATTGCCGTCGCCGCCAAAGGCCGAGCCCAGGCCCGTACCTCGGTTTTGCAACAGGACTACCACGGCTAAGGCGATAGCAGAAGTTAATTGAATAATGGTTGTTATCATGGTAAGCCAATGAAATTTATGGTTGGCAAGCTGTTTGTATTGTAGCACAGGCCCACGATAAAGTCAATGGTCATGGCCAGCATTTTGTGATATACTGTAGTTAGTTTTTGCTAAATGGGTTGTTTTAATTCTTCAAATGAACCGTTATTATCCTCAAAATATCGAGCCAAATCAATTTTGGCCCGGACCACACAAAAGACTGCCCGGTCACAACGCTAAATTAGTGGCTGTTGTGGCCCTACTGTGCGTTTCTTTGTTGGGTATTTTGTTGTTAGCAGTGTTGATTTTTGCCAGCGACCAGAAAATATCGCAGGTTATTAGCGGTGATATTGGCCAAAAAGTCAATGGCAACACTGGCAATTTATTAGCCGTTGTGCCGGGCATTAAACTGGCCAGTAGCTCAGTTTCCGGCACCTTAACTAGTATTAGTAGCACTACTAGTTTCGCTTCTTCGACGGTTGTCAAAAACTCGGCCAGGCTAATGGCCGAGAGACTCGATCGACCACATCTGGGCAATCTTAATGCCCCTCTGGTTATTGTGGAGTTTGCTGATTTTGAATGTCCGGTTTGCGCCCAGGCCTTTCCGGCCATCAGAGAAATTTCCCAAAAATACCAAAACGATGTATTATATATTTTTCGGCAGTATCCTGTCGGGGCCGACAATTCCATGTTAGCCGCCCAGGCCTCGCTTTGCGCCAACGAACAAGGAAAATTCTGGAATCTTCACGATCGTCTTTTTATTGATCAGAACAATATTGCCACCGATGATGATTTTAAGAACATTCTTATCGCTTCAGGATTGGACTTAGATCAATTGTCTGCTTGTCTTAGCCAAGAAAAATATCGAACCGAGGTTTTGGAAGATATGCAGGATGCTCTCAATTTGAACGTTCAGGGTACGCCAACTTTTTTTGTTAACGGCAATAAAGTTGAGGGCGCCGTCCCCGCTGATCAGTGGGAACAGATTATTAGCAAGTACAAGGAGCTGACCGCGCCAACCGCTTCAACTATTCAAAAATAAATTTAGTTTTAAAGTATGATTGAAATAAGAATTCACGGTCGTGGCGGTCAAGGTTCTGTCACGATGGCCGAACTCTTGGCCGAAGCCGCTTTTTATGGTGGTAAATTTGTTCAAGCATTTCCTAATTTTGGCGTGGAGCGTCGTGGAGCGCCGGTTGTGGCTTATGTCAGGATTGACGATAAATTTATTCGTCGGCGCAGTCAGGTTTATGCGCCTGATTATATTATTGTTCAAGATTCGTCGCTTATCGGCACAACCCCGGTTTTTGAAGGTGCAAAAGATGATTCCATTATTTTGATTAATACTCGTCAGTCCATCACGTCGCTAAGTTTACCCAAGGGTTTAAAAATAAAAACCATTAATGCTAATGGTTTGGCTTTGGAGCTTTTAGGTAAGCCGATTATTAATACAATTTTGTTAGGCGCCTTTGCTAGCTTATCGGGACTGATAGAATTGTCAGGCGTAGAGAAGGCCATCCGTGAGCGATTTAATCCGGAATTAGCCGAAAAGAATGTTTTGGCCGCCAAAAAAGGCTTTAAAATAATCAGCAACAATTAATCATCTATCATTATGAAAATAAGTTTGACAGCTAAGCCGGGAACCAGCTCACTGGTCAAAACCGGCAACTGGCGAGAGTGGCATTATCCGGAAATTGACCATGAGAAGTGTATTTCTTGCGGTCTGTGCGAATCTGCTTGTCCCGAGGGTATTTGCTTTAAAACCGATGAAAAAAATTCCGTCGGTAAGTTTTTTTATGAGAAAGATCTTGATTATTGCAAGGGTTGTGGCCTGTGCGCTGAAATTTGTCCGGCCAAAGCTATCACCATGAGAGAAGAAGAGAAATAATTTTAAACTATGTTAAAAATATTAGAAGGTTCTCGCGCTATTGCCGAGACCGTCAAAAATTGCCAGGTCGGGGTGATCTCTGCTTATCCTATTACGCCCCAGACGCATATCGTCGAAGACTTGGCCCAGATCAAGGCCAATGAAGATGTTAGCTATGAGTATGTCAGAGCGGAAAGCGAATTTGCCGCTATTTCTATTCTTGTTGGTGCTGCCGCGACTGGCGTGCGTACTTACACTGCCACATCTTCGCAAGGATTATTACTCATGACCGAAGTCCTATTTAATGTGGCGGGCATGCGCCTGCCCATTGTCATGACCGATGCCAACCGAGCCGTATCCGCACCGATTAACATTTGGAATGATCAGCAAGACGCCGTCACCATGCGCGATGCCGGCTGGATCATGCTTTATGGCGAGACTAACCAGGAGATTTGCGATTTGCATGTCTTGGCTTTCAAAATTGCCGAACAAACTTTGCTTCCGGTCATGGTTAATATCGATGGCTTTATTTTGACGCACGTCGTTGAGCCGGTCGATATTCCGGAAATTGCCAAAATAAAAAAATATTTACCAGATTATAAGCCGACCGAAAAGCTAGACGTAAAAAAACCCCTGACCTTTGGTGCTTTTGCCACGCCGGCGCATTATTTTGAAATACGTCAAGAGCTGCACGATGATTTGGTCGCTTCCAAAAAGCTTATTGTTCAAGAGATGAAAAATTTTGAAACCATTTTTGGTCGTCAGCTGTCTTTGGCTCAGTATTATGGCGACAAAAATGCCGATATGGTGGTGATGGCCATGGGCTCAGTCTTAGGCACCATTAAGGAGACGGTTGATGAATTAAAAAAATCAGGTAAGAATGTTGGGGTTTTAGGGCTTAGCTGTCTGCGTCCTTTTCCTGATGAAGAAATATTAAAATTAATTGGCAACAAAAAAAATATTGCCGTGATTGAAAAAGATATTTCACTTGGCACCGAGGGCGTTCTGGCCACCGAATTGCGCCGAGCTTTTTATGGACAGTCTCAAGCCAAAATAACTAGCTTTGTGTTGGGCTTAGGCGGTCGAGATATTACTGATGCGATGATCAAAAACGTTTTTGATCTGGCCCAGAAAGGCAGCGAGAAAACAGTTTTTATTGGAAAATAATTTATAATCAATATGGCTAGCAAAAAACAAATAAAATATAAAGCGCCATTGTCGCATTTATTAAACCCCGGGCACTCTGCTTGCGCCGGTTGTGGCATGATTATGGCTTATCGCTTAGTGCTTGACGCGGCCGGTCCCAATACTATCGTGGCCAATGCCACCGGTTGTAGCGAAGTGACGACCACCCAATATCCTATGACGTCATTTAAGGTGCCCTGGATCCACAGTTTGTTCGAGAACCCTTCTTGTTTGGCGACAGGTATTTCTGCCGCCTTAAAGGTTCAGGGGGTGCAAGACAAAGTTAAGGTCATTGCTGTCGGCGGTGATGGCGCCACCTTTGATATCGGCTTGGGTCACATCTCCGGTTTGTGGGAAAGGGGAGACGATGTGCTTTATGTCTGCTACGACAATGAGGCTTATCAAAACACCGGTTACCAATCCAGCGGTTCTACGCCTCTTGATGCTAATACCACTACGACTCCGCCGGGCAAAAGGTCCCTCGGCAATAAACTTTATAAAAAAGATATGGTTGGCATTGCCTTGGCTCATCACGTGCCTTATGTGGCGACCGCCACGGTTGGTTATGTTCCCGATCTAATTAGCAAAGTCAAAAAAGCTCTAGCCGTCAAGGGTCCGAAGTATTTGCAAATCTATACTCCTTGCGTGCCGGGCTGGGGCATCGAGCCCAAGGACACCATCAAAGTTTCTCGCTTGGCTGTGCAATCTGGTTTTTATCCCATCATTGAATACACTGATGGCGCCTTGTCTAACAAGCTGAAAATCACTCAAAAAGTTGGCGTGGAAGAATTTTTAAAACTCCAGAAAAGATTCAAGCATTTGTTTAAGGCCGAATCCGGTCAAGCTGAAATCGCTAAAATTCAGTCTGTGGCCGATCAAAATATTGCTAAATTTGGCTTAGTTTAAATATTTAGACCGCAACAAAAATAAAAATTATCAGCACGAGCTCCCTGTCGTTTGGCGGGGAGCTTTTGGCATTTGACCTGTTTGACTTTTTAATGTATAATGAATGTTGATTTTTAAAAGCAGTTATCCTGAAAGCTAAAATATTTTTATCCTTCGTCATTAATCTACTTTTTAATGTTTATGAATAAGTCTGCTAGCTCTCCCAGCAACTCAATTCTCGTCCGCGGATCCCGAGTCAATAATTTGAAGAATATTGATATTGATATTCCCAAGAACAAGCTGGTGGTTATTACTGGCCTCTCCGGGAGTGGCAAGTCATCTCTGGCTTTTGACACGATTTATGCCGAAGGCCAACGTCGTTATGCCGAATCGCTTTCCTCCTATGCCAAGCAGTTTTTGGATTTGATGGACAAGCCGGATGTTGATAGTATTGAAGGCCTGTCGCCGACCATTGCCATCGATCAGAAATCCTCCTCCATCAATCCTCGCTCCACCGTCGGCACCATTACTGAAATATATGATTATCTCCGCTTACTTTATGCGCGAGTTGGTGTGGTTCATTGCCATAAATGTGGCCAGGAAGTTTCCAAACAGACATCCTCTGAGGTGATGGATAAAGTTTCTCAGTTGCCTCTTGGTTCAGCCATAAAAATTCTCGCCCCCATAGTTTTGAATAAAAAGGGCAGCCACTTGAAGCAGCTGGAGAATGCCATCAAAGCCAATTATGAGACCTTCCGTATCGACGGCAGTTTTTATGGCGTTAGTGAGATTAAAGATGGTGAACTATCTTTGGATAAGGACAAGAACCATTTAATAGAAGTTTTGGTTGATAATTTGACCATTGACCAAGAGATAAAAAACCGAGAAAAAAATGATTTGAATTGGCAACGTCTCAACCGAGCCGTAGCTCTGGCGCTCGATTTGGGCAATGGTTTTTTGAGCATCTTTCTGCCTCAAGAGAATAAGAATTTTACCTTTAATCTTTATTATGTTTGTAATAATTGCGGCACCAGCGTGGCCGAGATTGAGCCGCGCAGCTTTTCTTTCAATTCTCCATTTGGCGCCTGTCCGGCCTGTAAAGGACTGGGTGTAAAATTGGTGCCCGACGCCGATCTGATTATTCCCAACAAAAGATTGACCCTGGCCGAAGGGGCCATCAAGCCCTGGTCCAGGAATTTTGCCTCACAAAATTCCAATTTTCGTCTGTTGGAAAAAGTTTCAGCTAAGTACGGCTTTTCTCTTAATGTTCCGGTGGCTGAATTGCCGGAAAATATTTTTGACTTGATTTTGAAAGGCGATGGCGAAGTTTATGATGTTGACGGCAAAAAAATCACTTTCGACGGCGTGATCAAATTTTTGGATGAAAAATATAATGATACCAAGTCGGAGTATCTCCAAAAAACCCTGGAAGATTATATGAGGATTTCGACTTGTCCGGAGTGTCGCGGCGCTCGTTTGCGCTTGGAGAGTCTGGCTGTGACGATTGACGGCAAGTCCATCGCTCAGGTGACCGATTTGGATATTGACGCTTTGGCCGAATTCTTTACTGCTTTAAACAAAAAATGGGCCGTCGGCCGGGAAGGCAAAATTGCCAAAGCAGTTATCAAGGAAATTTTTAAGAAAATCGGTTTTTTGCAAAATGTCGGTTTGAATTATTTGACGTTATCGCGCAGCGCCAATACTTTGGCCGGCGGTGAATCGCAAAGAATTCGGCTGGCCGTGCAAATCGGTTCAGGTCTTGAGGGCATTTCCTATGTTTTAGATGAGCCCTCGATTGGTTTGCACCCGCGCGATACGGCCAAGCTGATTGATACTTTGAAAATGTTGCAGAGTAAGGGCAATAGTGTCATTGTCGTGGAGCATGATGAGCAAATCATGCGTTCCGCTGACTATCTTATTGATATGGGGCCGGGTGCTGGCGCCTTGGGCGGAGAAGTTATAGCCGTTGGCACTATTGATCAAATCAAAAAAAACAAGAAATCTCTGACGGGGCTCTATCTCTCTGGCCAAAAAAGCATTAATATTTCCAGCCAGCTCAGGTCAGGTAATGGCAAGTTTATCGAAATCATCGGCGCCAGTGAGTTTAATTTAAAAAATATCAATGTCAAAATACCTTTGGGTAAATTAGTGGTAATCAGCGGCGTTTCCGGTTCGGGCAAATCCACGCTTATCTCCGAAATTCTAGCCAAGGCCCTCTCCCGCCGATTTTATCGCACCAAGGATCTGCCCGGACAGCACAAAGAAATAAAAGGACTGGAGAATTTGGACAAGGTGATCGATATCGATCAATCGCCCATCGGCCGCACGCCTCGTAGCAATCCAGCCACTTATACCGGAGTTTTTACCTATATTCGTGATCTTTATGCCTCCCTGCCCGAGAGTAAGATGCGTGGCTTTAAGCAGGGGCATTTCAGTTTCAATGTCAAAGGCGGGGGACGTTGCGAGACCTGTTCTGGTGATGGCCTGGTCAAAATAGAAATGCAATTTTTGCCCGATGTCTATATTGAGTGCGAAGAGTGTCATGGCCGCCGTTACAATCGCGAAGCGCTGGAGATTTTTTATCATGGCAAAAATATTGCTGATATTCTTGATATGTCGGTCAGTGAAGCCAGAAAATTCTTTTCTGACAATCAACAGATTATTGATAAGTTAGCTATTTTGGAAGAAGTCGGTTTGGGCTATTTGCGGCTTGGCCAATCAGCCACCACGCTTTCCGGCGGTGAAGCGCAACGCGTCAAACTGGCGACAGAGCTTTCTCGCCGTCCGACCGGCAAGACCTTATATATTTTGGATGAACCGACAACTGGTCTGCATTTTGACGATACCAAGCGCTTGCTTCAAGTTTTGAATCGTCTGGTCGATAAGGATAATTCTGTTTTGATTATCGAACACAATTTGGAAGTAATAAAGTCCGCTGATTGGATTATTGATTTGGGTCCGGAAGGGGGAGTTAAGGGTGGCTATCTGGTCGCCAGCGGTACGCCTAGTGATGTTGCTAAGGAAAAAAAGAGCTACACCGGGCAATATCTGAAAAAAATCATCTCTTAAAATAAAAAGAAAAGGCCGCCTCGCGAAGTCGTTCGGAGGCGGCGTTCATCCGGGGTCCTCATCCCCGGTTTTTGTTTTTTTGACCCAGCGCGGGAGCAGCTTATAACTGCCATCGTCGTTGATTCGTAGAGTCGACCAGCCGGCTCCAGCCATCCAGAGGGTTCCTGGCAAAGTGATGCCCCAAATTGAGGGTATGAGCTTGGCCTTGAAGCGCCACATTTGCCACAGCAGTTGAGGCCAGAGAATCGGATGCCACAAGCATATCAGATTCATCAACCACCTCGCGTGGATATGGCCGGTCAGCGTCAGCATTAGACGTCCCCGGATCGGTTTTAGGGCTTGTCGTAGATCTCTGGACAACAGGACGCTCGGATCGTGGACGGCTAAGAGTATTCGGTGGTTTGGGTGCTTGCGGAATGTTTCTGCCAGGAATCCTAGCTGGGCTTGGCGCAGTCCTGCTAGGAGCGAAATGGTCTTCGCCGGCAGGTAGTTGTGCCGATGCCAGTCAAAAATAAACGGCTCCGACAACAGCCAGACCAAGAGTACATTGTCGCCGATCTCAGCGGCACCGAATCTTTTGGTCTCATAGATGCGCTCGCAAGCCAGTAGTCGGCTTTCGGAAAAGTTTTTCGCCCATTTGTCCGTGAACCACAACAATGATCCGGTGTCGTGGTTTCCCAGAACTAGGTACAGGGGAGTGCTTCCGAAGGTTTTCTTCAGTAGCGCCCTGGCTTCCCGCGCTTCTGTGCTACTTCCGGTTTGACTGTAATCACCCACGCCAATACCGACATCGCAACATTCTCCAGCCATCTCTTCGAAAACAGCCCTGACGTGGTTGTGGTTCTTGATGGCTCTTCTCATCTTTCTCTTGAACTTACGAATCAGCCAGTGCAATAGCCAATACTCGAGCCACTCGATTAGTAGCTTTGCCTCCTCCATGATAAAACCCTTGGAGGAATGCTGATCTGTAAAAACGTTGATCCGGATCATGCCCTCTCTCCTTTCGGGTTTGATAACGAAGTTCACGGCCGAAACAGTCGACCATGGATACTTTATCATAATCACAAAACAAATGGCAATTAGGGTTGAATAAATAGATATAATGTGGTAAATTAACATCATTAAATAAGGTTAAAGCAAAAACCATGTCGACCTACAAAGAATTTTTGGAATTAGGCGGTGAAAAAAAATGGCAGGATTTTTGGGAGTCCAAGAAGTTTTTTGCGGCCGAAGATTTTTCTCCGAAGCCAAAATATTATGTTTTAATTGAGTTTCCTTATCCATCGGCCGAGGGTTTGCATGTCGGTCATCCGCGCAGCTACTCCTCTCTGGACGTGGTAGCCAGAAAGCGCCGGATGCAGGGTTTTAATGTTTTGTATCCCATCGGTTTTGATGCTTTTGGTCTGCCGGCCGAGAATTATGCCATCAAGACAGGTATTCATCCTAAAGATGTCACCGAAAAAAATATTATCAATTATCGACGCCAACTCAAGTCCATCGGTTTTTCTTTTGATTGGGACAGGGAAGTTAATACCACTGATCCCAAATATTATAAATGGACGCAGTGGATTTTTCTTCAGCTTTTCAAGCATGGCTTGGCTTACAAAGCGGAAGTGGCCATCAACTATTGCCCTTCTTGCAAAGTCGGGCTGGCTAATGAAGAGGTGGTGGGTGGCAAATGCGAACGTTGCGGCACTGAGGTGGTAAAAAAAGTCAAAAGCCAGTGGATGTTGAAGATTACCAAATACGCCGATCGTCTGGAAAAAGATTTGGATCAAGTAAATTATTTGGAAAAAATAAAACTCCAGCAAAAGAATTGGATTGGCCGAAGCGAAGGAGCAGAAGTGACATTTTCGATTACAACCGAAAATGTCATCCCGAGCGCAGCCGAGGGATCCCTTAAAGATACTGAAGATAAGTTGACGGTTTATACTACTCGTCCGGACACTCTTTTTGGCGCGACTTACATGGTGTTGGCGCCTGAGCACGAATTAGTCCAAAAACTAAAAGATAGGATAAATAATTTTGACGAAGTTCAAATTTATATCAGCGACTCCGCCAAAAAATCTGATTTGGAACGCACCGAGCTAAACAGAGAAAAAACTGGCGTTGAGCTAAAAGGCGTTAAGGCCATTAATCCCGTTAATAAAACGGAAATCCCGGTTTGGATTTCTGATTACGTTTTGGCTGGTTATGGCACGGGCGCGATTATGGCTGTTCCGGCGCACGATGAACGCGATTGGGAATTTGCCAAGAAATTTGATTTGCCCATTATTCAGGTGGTGGCCCCAATGTTTCTGGCCAAATTTGAAAAAGACAAAGTTAGACCAGATAAGGAAACCGTCAGACGGAAAAATGTCTACGTTATAGTCAAGCATTGGCAGGATAACGCTTTTTATTGTTTAGATTGGGCCGAGCATAATTGGCGATCATTTGTTATGGGCGGCATTGAGGAAGGCGAAACTCCGGAGCAGGCAGCCATCAGAGAGATGACTGAGGAAACTGGGTATAAAAACATAAAGTCTATTAAGCAATTGGGCGGGGAAATACACAATAATTATTATGCCGAGCATAAAGGTATTAATCGTTATGCTGAGTCACTTTGTTTTTCTATAGAATTAGCTGATGGCTCAAGATCGGAAGAAATTGATACTGAGCATCATCAGGGCAAATGGCTACCGGTTAGCGAGGTCAAAGACTTTATCAATCTGCCAAGTCATGAGTGGTATTGGAGTGCTTTAGTTGATGGAGAAAAAGCTTTTATTGATATCGATAATGGCATTATGATTAATAGTGATTTTTTAAATGGCCTTGTACCGACTGACGCCACACAAAAGATGACCGACTGGCTGGCAGAAAACGGTTTTGGTAAGCACGCCGTTAATTATAAATTACGTGACTGGGTCTTCTCTCGTCAACGCTATTGGGGCGAGCCGATCCCGTTGGTTTATTGTGAAAAATGCGGTTGGGTGCCTTTGCCAGAAAATCAGTTGCCGCTGGAATTGCCCGAGGTCAAGGAATTTCAAGCCGGCGAAGACGGTGAGTCGCCACTAGCCAAATTGACTGATTGGGTGAGTACTACCTGCCCGACTTGTGGCGGACCAGCCAAACGCGAAACTGACACTATGCCTCAATGGGCCGGTTCATCTTGGTATTTTCTGCGCTATATCGATCCTAATAATGACGGTGCTTTTGCGGATCAAAAAAAACTGGCTTACTGGCTCAAATCATCCGGCCAAGAGAATTTTGACGGTATCGACTGGTATAACGGCGGTATGGAACACACCACCTTACACCTTTTGTATTCGCGCTTTTGGCATAAATTTTTGTTTGATATTGGCGTCGTGCCTTGTCCTGAGCCCTATGCCAAGCGCACTAGCCATGGCATGGTTTTAGGCGAGGGCGGAGAAAAGATGAGTAAGAGCCGTGGCAACGTGGTTAATCCCGATGATGTGGTGCGTGAGCAGGGAGCCGATACTTTAAGAATGTATGAGATGTTTATGGGCCCGTTTGATCAGGCCATTCCTTGGGACACTAAAGGTGTTATTGGCGTTAGAAGATTTTTAGATCGGGTTTGGAATTTATTTAACGGAGAAATACATATACTTTCTCGTGGCCGTCTTGCTCCGGCAGGGGAGATAAAATCCCAGGATTATGAAGTTAAACAAAGACAGGATAGAGATGATTCAGATTTAAGATTAGGTGTTCTATTTAACAGAACCATCAAGAAAGTTGGAGAAGACATAGAAGATATGAGATTTAATACTGCCATATCCGCCATGATGATTTTAGTAAATGAAATTTATAAAATAAAAAATGCGAAGCAAGACGATTTGGAAAAGTTTCTATTAATTCTTTCTCCTTTTGCGCCTCATCTGGCTGAAGAATTGTGGCAGAAGCTGGGCCATCCAGAAAGCATCGCTTTGGAGAAGTGGCCCGAGTATGATCCGAATAAAATCCAAGATACGGAACTGGAAATCCCGGTTCAGATAAACGGCAAAGTCCGAGCCAAAATAAAAATCTCCGCCGGCGCTTCTCAAGACCAAGTCGTTGTCTTGGCTCAGCAAGAGGAAAATGTCCAGAAATATCTTGTTGGCGCAGAAATCAAAAAAACCATCTTTGTGCCGGACAAGTTGATTAGCTTTGTAATTTAATTTTTTGTCTAAAATAAAAACTGCGCGCTTGCCATCCTTCCATATGGCAAGCGCGCGTTGCGTTTGTGTGCGTGCTTAGAATCGTACCTGGCCTTCGAGAGCCACGGGCCAGTCCAGGGGTTTGCCTGAGGCGTCTTCTCCAAAGGGAGCGGTGACTTGAATTTTCCCGGACAACACCTCGTCTTTAGTGTGGATGCGAAGAATCAGCCCAACCCCGCTGTCGCATTTTCCGGGGCTGTGCTTTTCTTCGTGTTGGACCGAAATACTCCCGTCCTTATTCTCCTTCCTGGTCCATTCATAGAAGGTCTTGGAGATGATCTGGTTGGACTGAACCAGAATCGAACCCTCCACGTGTTCGGTGATGGCCTTGCCCGCTAAGCCGTAGAAACCGTTTTGGTCGCTTGTTTTGTCATCAGCCATCCACGAATGATCCCACTCGAAGCCGGCAAACCAACCGTTATCCCAGTTGTACCCAGTAAATACCCCAGTTTTGGAGAAGTCCTCGCTGAACTGGCCCAATACTCCGAGAGCGCCGTTCTTCCACTTTCGTTTGGCCAGTCCGGAAACCTCCAGCCGGTCGAAGCGATGAGAGCTGTCGAAGTCCTCGCCGGAGTTTCCCGTCAGGGCGCCGGAGAAGAGCCAGTCCGGATTTTCCCAGGTGCCTTTCACTCCCGTCGCATAGCTGGTGTAGGGGATACTGTAGGGATACCCAATAGTCTTCCAGGCAAACGGACCCGGAATAGATCCGCCGCCTCGACCGACCGGCAGGAGCACGTCGCCGAGCTGAAAGCTTAGGTGATCCGTGAGTTTGAACTTCAAATACAACTCACGGAGGTAGTTGCCGTCGATCTCACCGTCTTGTGTGTAGGTAAGATCAGCGACCAGGCCCACTCCCAGTCTTTTGCCGTCGAGATTGGTATTGAACCGGGTGCTGGTCTGGAACTTTCCCGCACCATCTGGCGTCCAGGAATCTCGTAACGCTTCCCAGCCCCATATCTTCAGGACGCCGCCACCAACCGGCATGGGGGCGAACGCTCGCAGGGGTTCGGGCAGCTTCTCGATCGGCTCGACGCTCTCTTGCGCCCAGGCCAGCCAAGGGACGATGATTGCCGACAGAAACAAGACAATCGACAACATGCAGCCCATCTGGCCACCGGATCTGAGCAGGTTGTGTTTCACTTCTTCTCTGACCCGATTTAGGAGAATTATATCGCCAACCCCGTCGAGCGAGAATTCCTGTTTTAGTGTCGCCAGGATGTCCCTCGCTATCGTCACGGTTTCGGCGTCTTCAATGGGCTCGTCTTCCGCTATTAGACTACCCAGCGCCCTTAGTACGTTCGCCCCGCCCTCATTGAGGCGACCCCTTTCGCGAAGCAATTCTCTCATTCGATCTTTCATGTTCGGCATTCTCAGTTTTCCTTTCTCGCTCATGGTTTTCAAGGCTCGCACCCTGGCTATATTTCCAGAACATCTACCTGTGGTAGACGTCCCAATTTAGCATGGTCGGCATAAACAGTCAATCTGTTGACGAAAACCGACAACTATGCTATATTGGACTTATAAAGCTTAAATCAACAATATGATTCAAGACATCCTAAGAAACATTGGCATATCTGAGACGGCCAGTCGAGTTTATCTTCATTTATTGGAAAATGGCGTTTCTTCGGCTCGGCAGATCGCCGAACACATCAGCATTCCTCGGACTTCCGTTTATGACAATCTCAAGATTCTCATCAATTCTGGATTAGTGGTTGAAGAAAATCGAGAGAATAAGCGGCTCTTTAGGATTGATGATGTCAAAAATATTTCTCATTTAGTCAGGGGTAAAATTGAAGATTTACAAAAACAGGACAAGAATTTAAAAGCGATTTTGCCGACTCTCGGTCAGCAAAAGGATTATTTGGAGCCGAAAATTAAATTTTATAGCGGTACCGAGGGCGTCAAGCATGTCTTAAACGACATTCTTTGGTACGAAAACATTGAAACCATGACCGTTTGGCCGATTAGCGAAATGTTAAACGTTTTGGGCGCCGACTATTTGGAGGAGCATAATCGCAAAAGAATCAGGCGTGGTATAGGCATTCGCGCTATCTGGCCCCAGGATAAAGCAGTCAAGTTTGGCCAGTTCCCTTTTTTGTCAGCGGGAAAAGATTTTTTACGCGAGATACGGGTAGCGCCAAAAGGCCAGACTTGGAGTATGGGTTATTGGCTTTATGCTGATAAGGTGGCGTTTATTTCTTCGCGTCAAGAGAGTTTCGGCTTCATCGTTCACAGTCGGGATTTTATGGAGACGATCAATGCTCAATTCGAATTGGTCTGGCCACTTTGCAAAAAAACTGAAGACATCAGCCGCAAAGATGCCGCATCATTTTTAAAAACAATCTAAAATTATAAAGATAAAATAAAAAAAGACGCCCCCCCTAACGCAACATCGGGGCGTCTTTTTTTATCGCCATCATTCTGCTATAATTAAAGAATGAAAATAGTCGATGGTGACAAAATAGGTCAGGAAAAATGGGACGGATTTATCAAAAATAATTCGTCCGATTTTGGTTTGCTGCAATCTTGGAATTGGGGTGATTTTCAATCGTCTTTGGGCAAAAAAGTTTTTAGGTTGGTTGTGGTTGATGATCGAGACAAAATTTTAGCCGTGGCGCTTATCATCAAACAAAAATTAAAATTCGGTCGTAGCTATTTTTATCTTCCGCGCGGTCCGGTTATGGCAGACAACCCAGAAGTTCTAAATTTTCTTTTTGCTGAAATAAAAAAATTAGCCAAAGCAGAGAAGGTTATTTTTCTGCGTTTTGATCCGGCCTGGTTGGACAATTCTGTTAACCAACAGATTTTGAAAGATTGGGGATTTTTGTGCTCCGGCCAAGTCCAGCCCCAAAAGACACTTATTTTGGATTTGACCCAGTCAGAAGATAAGCTATCCGCGCAGCTGAAGCCAAAAACCCGCTACAATATAAAGGTGGCGCAAAAACATTGCGTCAAGATAGACGAGGGAGATAATTATTTTGAGGATTTTTGGAGCTTGACCGTGAAGACGGGGAAGCGCGACAACATCACTACTCACTCTAAGGTTTATTATCAAAAAATGCTCTCCACCTTGTCGCCAATGGCTCGGCTCAAATTAATTGTTGCTAAATACGACAATAAGCCAGTTGCCGCCAATCTGGTTGCTTATTTTGGAGCGTGGTGCGTTTATTTGCATGGCGCTTCCGACTATGCTTATCGCGATAAGATGGCGCCCTATCTTCTGCAATGGGAAGCAATTCTTGACGCCAAGGCCAGGGGACTGAAATATTATGATTTTTGGGGCGCCGATGAGGCCAAATGGCCGGGTGTCACTCGTTTTAAAATTGGTTTTGCTCCGCAGAATAAATTGGTCTCTTATGTCGGCAGCTGGGATCTGGTTTATGATAAATTTTGGTTTAAGCTGTATAATTTAATCAAGAAAATAAAGTCTTAAGATTTTTATGCTCACTAAGCTCAAAGAGCTGGCTTCATCTTTTTTCCCCGATCATATTCGTCGGCAAATCCGCGAGTTGTATGCCGCGACCACGATTTTTAATCTGGCCGTAGCCCTGGTCAATATTTTTGAACCGGTTTTCTTGTATTTATTTTTTTCCAAATTTTTTGATCTAAAGACCACTCTCAGTTTGATTCTTTGGTTTTATTTCATTATCTATGTCCTCTATTTTTTTACTCTGCCCCTCGGCGCCAAGTTCGCCAAGCGTTTTGGCTATGAGTATTCTATTGCGCTTAGTACGGTTTTTGCTATTGCCCTTTATTTCTTTCTGCTTAATATGGGCGTCCATCACTTCTTTGTTTTTGGCGCCATCATTTCTTACGTTGCTTTCAAACTTTTTTATTGGCCGGCTTATCATAGTAATTTTGCCAATTTTTCCTCAGCCGGGGAAGAGGGTCGGGAAATTAGCAATTTACTGGTTTTGGGTTCGATCGTTTGTATCGCCGGGCCGTTTATTGGCGGCGTTATTTTGCAATTCTGGGGTTTTAATGCGCTGTTTGTCTTGGTAGCCATTCTGATGTTGGTTTCCAATATCCCCATGCTTATTACTAAGGAAAAATTTGAATCAAAACCGTTTTCTTATCTTGGCGCCTATAAACGCCTTTGGCACAGGCCAAATCGTCGCCATTTTTTCGCTCATTGGGGTTTTGGCGAAGAATTGATAGTCTTGGTTATTTGGCCGATATTCATGTACATTATTGCCAGGGATTTTTTGAACTTAGGCGTTTTGGCCGCCGTTTCCACTTGTATTACCACGCTTATTTTATTATTTATTGGCCGACAGACCGACAAGGGTAATCGTCGAAATGTTTTGCGCGCCGGTGCGGTTTTTTATTTTTTTAGCTGGCTTTTGAGACTGCTAACACGAGGAATTTTTGGTGTTTTGATTCTGGATGTTTATTCTCGGGTGACTAAGGAATTTATTGCTATTCCGATTACGGCCGTCACTTATGAAAAAGCTCAGGACGAATCGGTCATGAAGACTATCATGTTTTTTGAAATGTCGCTGGTGGTCGGCAAAATTGTCGCCATAGTTTTGGGTCTCATTCTCCTCCAATTTTTTGCGCCGGGCTGGAATGCGTTATTTATCTTGGCCGGCATTATGACTTTGTTTTATTTATTATTTTAAAATTATGCTCGACGTAGTCTATATAAAGAATATTTGTTCCAAATATGGCATTGTTCCCAGCCGGTCTCGGGGACAAAATTTTTTAATTGACCAGAGTATCGTGGACAAAATAATTTTAGCTGCCAACCTGAAATCAACTGATACTATTTTAGAAGTCGGTCCGGGGCTAGGAGTATTGACTCGGCCATTATCTTCTAGTGCCAAACAGGTGATCGCCGTTGAGTTGGACAAGAAAGTCGCCAGCTTTCTTCTGGCAGAGTTTGCACCAGAGATAAAACAAAACAAAGTACTACTAGTAGAGAATGATATCTTTAAAGTCAATTTATCATCTGTCGGTCTCCAAGATCGCAATTACAAAATAGTCGCCAATCTGCCCTACAACATCACCGCATTGTTTTTGCGTTATTTTTTGGAGTCGGCTCTAGTCAAGCCCAGCGAGCTGGTAGTTATGGTACAAAAGGAAGTCGCGGAAAGAATGGTGGCCGGGCCAGGAGAGACGAGTTTATTGTCCTTATCGGCGCAATTTTTTTCCCAACCAAAAATTTTATTTGAAGTAGATAAATCTTGTTTTTGGCCGGTGCCAGCGGTTGATTCGGCGGTAGTTTGTCTAAAATTAAATAAAAAATTACCAGACGTCGACATCAAAAAGTTTTTTCGTTTAGCCAAGATGGGTTTTTCCGCCAAACGCAAGCAGTTGCACAACAATCTGTCTGGCGGACTAGGATTGTCCAGTTCTGAAATAAAGAAGATTTTTATTAAGTTGGGTTTGCGAGAAGATATAAGGGCTCAAGATTTGAGTTTAAATGATTGGCTGAGATTAGTTGATTCTTTCCAGGGATAAAAAATTGAATTTTTTTTATCCTTTATGTTATAATATAATTAACATTTTTAATGCTTCGTGGTATAATTTAAATAATAAGTTAGTTATCCACACCGCTAATGGAAGGTAAGGAAAAATTAGACTATGTGGCTCCATCGGGAGATTCTTTTAATGATCTGGAATCGCCCAGTTTTTCTGATGGTAATGATCTTAATGGCAATTTACCGCCGCCATACGGTCAGAACGACGATCTTTCCGGCTATCGTGGCAGATTATCGGGCAAAGAAAAGGCCGGTTTTACTATTATCGTTATCGTGGGAATTGTAGCCATATGTTTTGGTTTCTTTCAGATGTATAGCAACATTATCAATCCTTTTCAGAGCGTTATTGACGAGGCCAATAAGCCAGATGCCAGTTGTCCGGGAGGCAATTGCGACCTAAAAAACGAAATCGCTCAGGCCTTGGCTGAAAAAAATAAAGACACTGACAGCGATGGCCTTTCCGACTATGATGAATCAAATATTTATCACACCAGTCCCTATTTAGCCGATACCGACGGCGATAGCCAAAACGATAAATACGAAGTTGACCATAGCTCCGATCCTAATTGTCCGGGCAAGGACCCTTGTTCCGCCTCTTTTACCAATTTTTCCAGCAGTAGTCAATCAGTTCCGACTCTTCAGTCAAATGTTCAGTCTGCCGGCGCCACTCTCACTGCGGCCGATATTAGAAGCATTCTGATCCAGTCGGGGTCGGCGGCCGACGAGGTTAATTCTTTAACTGATGCGGAAATTATGCAGTTGTACCAGCAGGCCCTGCAGGATAATCCAGACTTGGCCAAAACCGCTCAAGAAACTGGAGTTGGCTTTGTCGCTAGCACTTCAGCTACTACCACCCAGCCGGTTAATCCCAATACGCAGAATATTGACTTAAATTCCTTAAATGTCAAATCATCAGCCGACCTAAAGAATCTGACTGGCGCGCAAATTAGAGTTATGATGATCCAGGCCGGAGCCCCGGAAAGCGTCTTGAGTCAGGTGACCGACGACCAACTAAAAGAAATGTTTTTAAGTAAAATACAGTCGCAAAATAGTGTATCCACCCCTTAATTTATTCTAAAATGATGGCCGTTTTTGGCCATCAAGCAAGCTAAAAATATCAGCCAATTTGTGAAAAGATTTTTTACCACCAATAAAACTATTTTATCCTTCGGGGTAGCTTTTTTGTTGGCCATCGGATTGGCTCTGCCGCTCTCCTCGGTTTTGGCTCAGGCAAGCTTGCCGTCTGGCATTACTACCGGAGGCGATATTACCGATCCATTTAACGGTGAGGCTGGCGGTCAGTTTAATGTTCTGACTGAATCGGGACAAGTCATACCAGTCGCTTGCCCTCTACTTGGTCCCGGAGCCACCCTGGCTACTTCAGCGGACATACAAAACCTCATAAATTGTGTAAAGGCTGAAGCCGATCGTCGCGACGAGGTCGTCAAAGAAAGCACCATGAAGCAGCTTAAGGCCTTGAAAGCCAAACAGGCTCGCGAAGAATGGCTGAAAAAAATGGAAGAAGAGCTTAAGAAAAATTTGGCCGGCGCCTTTAAGGCCTCCCTCAGTCAATTTTCCAAGCAATTAGCCAAAGATACTGCCACCTGGATCGCCTCTGGCGGCAAGGGACAACAGCCCCTTTTTGTCACTGAAGGGTGGGGTGCTTATTTACAGAACGCGGCCGATTCGGCTTTAGGTGATTTTTTGGATCAAATCGGCCAGAGATATGGCGTTGATTTGTGTCAGCCGAATTTCAAAATAAAAGTTGCTATTCATACTTCTCTCTGGCAACAGCGAAAGGTTCGTTGTACTTTCACCCAGATGATGACCAACTGGAGCAAGGCCATGAATTCCAATACCTTTGCTTTTGAATATACCAATTCCATGCAACCGGGAGAGAATGATATTTCTGTTTTTCTGACCCTGCAGAGTGATTCCATGAGCTATACCACCAAGCAGACCAAGGCGGCCGAAGATCAAGCTATGGCCGATTCCGGCTGGAAGCCGGTTAAAGATTGGGCCGGCAGAATTTTGACGCCAGGCACGGCTGTCAGAAAAGCTCATGAGTTGTCCATGGATAAGGCCGACAAAAAAGACAACATTTTTACCGGCACAATCTGGGATTTTGTCGAGACTTTCTTAAACACCCTTATTGCTCAGTTACTTCAGAATTTGGCCAATGGATTGTTTACGAACAACAATAACGACAATAGCTCAGGCAGTTCTGACAGTTCAAGCGTCTTGTATAATAGCTTGGCCAGTCCGGCCAATCCCGGTGTTGCCGGAGCCGAGGAAAGGTTTAATTTTTTCTCTGGCACCAAGGCCACCGAAGCCGGCTCTTATGATATTTTAATCAAATTGATTCAATGTGCCGATAAGTCCAATCCCGGCCCGACCGATTGTGTTATTGATCAGAGCTTGTTGGCCGCCATCAAAGATAAAAAGCAAGTTATCGACTTGCCCGATGACATAAAGAATAGGTTTTTTGCTCCCCACATCAATCAAAGCAATAGTTTGGAGAGTGAAATACCGTTGCGCAGTATCGTTATTATGCGCAAATACCGCATTGTGCCTATCGGCTGGGAATTGGCCGCTAACATTATCAAATTAAGAAAAGACCGCAATTATACTTTGGGTGAAGTCATGAACGGCTTTAGCCAGGGCGGAGTAGACGGTGATTGTTCAACCAATGATCCGACAGACGGCAGTCCGCAAAGTCTTTTCTGCGGTCTAGTTGATCCTTATTGGGTGCTAAAGGTGCCCGAGCTTTATTGCCGGCGCCAGGGCTTTGGCGGTCACGACTCTTCAAAAAACTCTCAGGACGGCACGATTAGTCGCGATTCATATTGCGCCGATGAACAGCAATGTATCAAGGAAAACACTGACGGCAGCTGTCAAGCTTATGGTTACTGCACAGAAGAAAGACGGCAGTGGAATTTCGGCGCTAGTTCTTCTTGCGACCCCCGTTATAATACTTGTCAGGTCTTTACCAATACTAATGGTCAGGACGCTCTCGGACAGGCCTTGTTGGCTAATACTTTGGATTTTCGTTATTGCAATCAAAGCAATGCCGGTTGTCGCTGGTATAGTCAGTCTTTTAACACCATATCTAATATCTGGACAAATTATAATCCGGATCATTCTTTAAATACCTGTGGTTCTACTTCGGCTTGCTCCGCTTCGTTATCTGGTACGGTTCTGGCTTGGCACAGTGTCAGCGATGATCAGAGAATTAGATTATCCAGCCCTTGTACTGCCGACACTTGTCGCGGCATCTCCGGTTGTACTTTTACCGGGACATCCTGTGATTTTGCCGGAACTGGTAATTCTTGTGATGTGCCACGCGGAGGATCGTCCTGCCGTTTAGACTTATGTGTTCCTCCTACTAGCTTGTTGTCTGGCTCAAATAGTAGCTTTGAGGATTCGGGTAGCAAAGGAGCTTGGGATGTTCGCTACTGGAACTTAACTTTCTCTCATATCAACAATAACAATCGCCAATTCCGCGATAGCGGCGGTCATACCGGCAGCTATGCCCTAAGAAGCTTGACCAATTATCAAACCTATGACCTGGTCACTTCTCTTGATAATGTCGCCGTCAATACCGCCTCTAAGTACACTTTGAAATTTTTTGCCAAAGGCCAAATTAATAGCGGTACCATCATCGTCGGTGTCGATACCGGCGCTCTGCAAAGCCAGATATTAAGTCAAGGCAATCTCACATCTGGTTGGCAGGAGTTCGCGATTCCTTTCAGTACTCAAGGCAACGGAGCGGCGACAATAAAGATCATTACCTCTGCCGGCACTTGGAGCAATGTTTATTTGGATGATTTTTCCTTGACCGAAGCCGATGACAATTGTGTTCCTCGTGGTGTGACTCTCACCATGGGCGAAACCACACAAAGCAATAAATCCATGTATTTTGATCGTGATGCTCAGACTTGTTCAGCTGATGCGGCTGGTTGTTCCGAATTTATCCGTACTAAAGCTGGCCTGGGCAGTAATTTGATAATTGGCGGTGACTTTGAAGATGCTTTTGCTAATCTGCAGTGGGTAAATGATTCGGGAGTTGCTTTTATCTCTTCTGTGGGGGCGACAGTTCCTGTCCACTCGGGTAGCAATTATCTTAAGTTTGACAGTAGCGGTAGCAACCCAGAAGCCAGCAGTTCCGTGCCCGTTTCCATTGTCGCCGGTAAAAAATACGTTTTGTCCATCTGGGTCTTGGCCAACGGAACCGTGGCCAGTACCACCACATTTAATCTCGGCCTAGTCAATAGCAGTAATGTTTCGCAGTATCTGGTCAGTCAGACTATTCCCGTCGCCAATCAGTGGACCAGGATGAAAGTGTCTTTTGTTGCCTCAGCCACAGCCAATCTCTATCCTTTTGTGGGCAAGAATGCTGATACTGTTATTTCTCCGGCTGTCTATTTTGATGACCTTAAGCTCGAAATGGTTAATTATAATATTAATGACCCTACGAGTTATTCCGGCTATAAGCCGTCGGAAAGGCCAAGCAATCAATTGTCTTATTTGAAGTTCGCTCCCTCATACTACAGTTGTTATGGCACGACCACCGATGGCGTGATCGAGTGGCCTCAAAACCGAGATGATTTGTTGGATGTCTTGGCTCGTCAAAATTCCGCTTGTGAAAAATACGCGCCGGTTTGTACGCCTCAGGAAGTTGATTGCGAATTATATACGCCGTTTAATGGCGATCCGGCTGTTCCCGGCATTGCCCAGACCGCCGATGTCTGCCCGTCTGAATGCGACGGCTATCAGGTCTATCAACAAAAGGAAACCAACTTTGTCGCCGAGAAGTATCGTCAGTTTATCGCCAATAGCAACGCGCAGTATTGCTCGGCCGCTTATGCCGGTTGTGATGAATTTACCAATCTGGACAAGCTGGGCCAGGCGGGCGGCGAAAAGAAAGAATATTTTACTTATATCAAAGCTTGCCAGAAGCCGGGGCTTGATGACGCGCCTTATTATACCTGGGAAGGCAGTGATGTCACCGGCTATCAACTCAAGGTTTTTAGATTGAAAGTCAGTCAAAGCACCAGTTCAGACTCCGGTGCGCCCTGCACCTATTTGACTTATGACAGTAGCGGCCATGGCGTTTGCAACGACTTAGGTAATAGCGATAGCCGGTATACGCCGCCTAGCGGAGTAGCAGACTTGAGTGCTTTATTAGATAATACTAATAATGATGTAGTCAGTTATGTAGAAAAGCTGACCGAACCGGAAATTAATAAATTACACGACTATGGCATTTGCGTCAAACAGGAGATAAGTGGCTATTCTTCCGGCACTATCGATATCCTGCCTAATTCCGATTGCCGCCAGTTCTATGATGCCAGCGGCGGCATTCATTATCGCTTGCTGTCCAAGACGGTGACAGCTTCCGATGATTGCCATCCTTACCGTCGCACTATGACCCAATTGGATGCTTCTGAGGCCGGCAGTGATTGCGCAGTCAAGAACGGTTATTGGAATGCCACTGGCGAGTGTATTTATATGGGCACTCCGGGAGATAATGAAAGCCGCACCTGTCCGGCTTCGGCCGTGGGTTGCCGCCAGTATGTCGGTAATCGTGGCAACAACGTCAGAAATGTTTTAACGAGTTACTTTAGCTCAGGCGATGCTTCCTCGACCGATGGCTGGACTGATGGCACTGGTGCCATGACCGATGTCTTAGTCAGTATGGATTCTGTTCGGACCGGAGGTTATTCTATGCAAAATAGCGGTACGGGGTTAATTATCAAGCATGGAGTAAAAATAAACGTCAACAAAGATTACGTCTTAAGTTTCTGGGCCAAGGGTAGCGGTGATCTCAATGTTTATGTCAGTAGTAGTCCGGTTAATCTCTATTTCAATCGTGTCACCTCCACTCCGGCCGGCGCCAAAATGATGACGCCCACCACCACGCTAACCGGCTCTTGGCAACGCTATGAATTAGGTCCGGTTTTCACCAATATCAATCCCAATTCCGACAACAATCAGTTGGTTTTCAAGATTTCTTCTGGCGGAATAGTCAATCTGGATAGCGTAGTCTTAAAAGAGATGAATCAAAGCACCTATGTGATTGAGAATTCTTGGCTTACTCCGGTTTCTTGCGACAACAAGATAGACGACCCCAGTGGCGCCAAAGCCAAGTCAACCGGCGCTTGCACTGATGATAATGGCCGTTGTTCCTATGGCGAAATGCTTGGTTGCACAAAATACGCCGATCGAAGCAGTCAGATATTTTACCTTAGGTCTTTTGCCAGCTTATGCCGTGAAAAAGCCGCCGGTTGTGAGGCCATGATCAATACTCACAACTCTGATTCGCCTTACACGCAAAATTATAATGTCGGCGATCCGTCTGCTGTCACTTCCACGGCTGATGATATGGCTTATCTGGTTAATGACAGCGCCTATGGCTGTCTGGCTGGCGATAAGGGCTGCACGGCTTATGGTTTGCCGAAGATCTCATCCTATGATGAGGTTCTTGGTTATGATAATGTCTACATCAAGAATCAACCGGATAGCTATGGCAATTCTCTCTGTCGCGACAATGAAGTCTGGTGCGATGAATATAAGGGCTATGATTCATTGTTTTATTTCAAAAATCCGCGCAACAAGATTTGTGAGTTTGCTGCCCGGGTGGGCGATGCTTCAGCCGGCGCTTGGTATCAAAAGGACACGGATCAGCCCTGCTCCACCACCCTGGATCAAACTTTCGGCTATAGCGCCAATAAGCCAGCCGATAAGGAACAACCTCTAGGTATTTGGAAAGATGCCCTAGCTGTCATCTCGTATGCCGCTGGCGATACTTATCAAGGTTGGGCCGGATCTTGTCCGGTGACCCAGAACACTTGCTCGGAATATGTTGATCCGCGCACCGATATCTACACCAATTATTTTAGAATTAATAACTATGTTCGCCCCAGCGAGGTGCCTGCTTATTCTTCGACTGACCCCGTCAATGTATATCTGGCCGATTATCACCGGGTTAATTTGAGATTTCACACCTTATATTCTTTGTCCACTAATGTTGTAGCTGGGCGTGTAGGCGTTGCTTTAATTTGCGATAAAGACGTTAATATATATTCTCCGGACAACAGCATGAGCAAGTATTACGCTCCTATCGACCCTACTGATCCGAGTCAAGGATATTGGTATTGGGGTGACGATTTGGCCACCTGGGACCACAGCACGACCACTGGTCACAATAGCATCAAGCTTATCAAAACCGGTTTGACCACCGACCAAAAGGACGTTAGCGGGAGATTTTATATTGACTCGGCTTCCTCGACCGTGCATTGTCGGATTTATAGAAATGAAGATGCCGATACGGCCAGCATCAAGATAGTTCCGGCTGGCGTCTATTATACTTTTGCCAACAAAGTTGACAAGACTTCTTGTAATGGCTTGGTTGATTTTCGTTCCGGTTGTGTCCTATTTAATGACCGTAGCAACATTAATTATCAGGAGATGAATGATGCCGTCGATAAATATACCGGCTATCTCTCGTTCAACTCCGACAAGACTTATTTTGCCAATATATTTAACGGCCAAGCCAAGAAGGTAGCTCCGATCAGCGCCCCCCATGCCAATGATTCCAATGTCATCATCAAGGTCCAGCCCGATCGTACTTGCCAGAACTGGCTCTATTGTAATACTTACCAAAAAGTTGCCAGCGACACCAAGAGCCAATTCAGCAATCAGGATTTATGTCTGGGCATCAGTACTTGCAGTGAAATAAATCCCAAAAACGGCGACTGTATCCAGTTTGAGAATCCGTCAAACTCGGTCATTTCTCCGACCAGCCCCGATATTGGCTATCCCGGCATCCAAAATCTCGACGGTTATTCCGTGCCTTCTGACTATCGCACCAGTAAGATGCCGGAGGTCGGCGAATCAGCCAGCGTCACTAATGGCAATTTTGAATCATATTATGCCAACGGCAAAGAGCCGATCGGTTGGTATCTGCCAGACGGCATCAAATATGATGGCGATTTGGAAAATAAGGACAATCCTCAAGAAAACACTTATTGGGATGAGCGCAAATTCAGTGTCGAGGGAAAGGTTACTAATCTTAAAAACGGTTTGCGCTATTTGCGTCTCAATGGGGCCTATTTAGCTGATTCCGAGCTGATAGATGTTTTTGGTGGGACCGAATATACGGTTTCCGGCTGGATAAATACTTTGAATCTCTTGCCGGCCGGCTCTAAAGCCATGATTTTGATTAGCGACCCCTTTCACCCCGCTTGTCCTCCTGGCGTCGCTGGGTGTAGTAGTATAACTTTGGGCACCACTACTTGGCAGATGTGGTCTGGACTTTCCGTCTCCAGTAGCTTGCCCTGGACTAGAGTCCAGCAAGTTATCAAAACCAATAATGGCACTACTCGGCTCAGATTGCGTTTGCTCAATAATAAGGGCGATTATCCCGGCTGTCATGACGGTAAGGCGGGTGGTTGCTCCATTGGCGGCAATTCATTTTTTGATGATGTTGCCATTAAGCCGTCTCTTAAGGTCAACGACAATAGCTATATCCAAAATAGCTGTCGTCTCTATCCGGCCATTGATTCTCCGGCTTGCCAATACAATCAGAATGGCACTAATTATTATGGTTGGCTGGGCTATTGTCTGGTTAACGACCCACAAAACGAGAATATTTGTCTCCAGTGGTGGCCGGTTGACAATATCAAGGGCGACGTTATAGATGAAATATCTTCTTATAGCGGACGCGCTCCTCTGTATTATTGCATCGCTTCTTATTTTGAGAGCCATTTAGTCACTAAGACGGCTCCGTCCGGTCCGATTAAAGTTACTGAGCTTTTAGGTAGCTATGCCAAAAAAGGTACCGCCCCCAATTGCGCCACCATTGATCCGAGTGAGTTGGACAATGTCACGCCGGAAGCAGATATCCAGAAGGCCAATATCTACAATATTGTCAGTATTCAATTGACCGATTCAGACGGTGGTGTCAAAAGAACTCCCTGTAATGACTATGGGGTTCATTCTTTCGAAAAAGTTGGCATAAGCTTAAATTTACGTTTGCAGGCGATCTATCGTAATATTTATGGCTTGCCGGCATTAATTGATTCGCCCAACGCTTTGGGCTATGTTTCTAATGACGATCTCGATAAAGAATCTACTTATTGTGCCGGTTTTGTCAAGTTTTATGATCATAATGAAGGCGATCATTATAAAGGCGATATTAAAGAAATCAAGGTTTGCGCTCATGACGAGGGTGATTATAGCCATGCCGATTCTCACGGTTTTCAGTTAAAGGTTTCATTTATGACCGAAAAAATAGGCGCTTGTCAGGCCGTGGCCCAGACGGTTTTACCGGCTGGCACCAATAAGGCCTGGTCTAAGAGAACCGCCCAGGGCAGTATGTTCAAGCTTAATGATATCGGTACGGTCTATAGCACGGATTATGGTCCCTATGGCTCAATAGTGGCTCCGGCCAAGGTCAATTATCCTTCCACTTGGGACTCTAAGCCCAATCTCAAGGGTCGCCAACCGCTTTATAGCGAAGCTCCCAATATGGCTGATTACCAAAAGCCCTATCAAGCTCGTTCGGGCGAGGTCTATGGCTGTATCAGTCATACGGCCAACTCCGATGCCATTATCAGTTCCGGTGGCATTCTTAACTTCATTCTTAGTTTTGTCGGCCTGGCCGATAGCGATAGTTGTCTGGCCGCTTGTTTTTCCGGCGTGATGGACATGCAGTCGCTAATCAAGATGGTTTTTGACGGCAGCTGGGCCGATTTGGCCAAAAAAATTCCTAATTTATTGACGGCTATAGATTGCGCCACCAAAAAATGCGACGACAAATGCGCTCGTATCGGTCATTGTACTATTTCCGGCAGTATTTGTGTGCGTACGCCAGATCAGCCCGAAGAAGTGGTCTCTAGGCAGTGTCCGATTTCCGGCGAGCGTTGTTTGACATCATCGGCCAACAAGCACAAGGACGATGGCATTAATTTGTCAATGGTTATTGGGGCTGGCGCCAACCGTCTCAAGCGTTTGTTTGCCAAGAGTTACGGGATTTGGGTCTGGAACGATACTAAGCAGGGCTATGTGCGAGAGAGTGACTCTAGTAGTCATAATTGGGACGTTCCCGATACCCAATGTGAGGGGAATTTTCGCAAAAATGGCTCCAGAATTTCACTTGCCACTAATATCCCCATTGATTTTTGCGCTATCGCTCCGGCCGTCAAAAATGTTCGGGTTAATGGCCGGGCCGACGATCCTACTATAGGGTTGATCAGGTTGAGGAATAGCGGCAATGGTATTTTAGAATTCAATGCTTTTGTCAATGCCGATCAATTGCCTCTCTCGGCTTATCGCGTCAAATGGGGAGACGGCCAAAATGTTTCCTATGCCGGCATCAGCTTGCGGGACAAGAGCAATCCCAAGAATAAATTTAAGCTAGTTCACTACTATGATTATGAACAACTGAAGAAATTCAGGGGCGATACTCTTGGCGGTAATGGCGTCTATTGCGATGGTGATGACCTGCCAGGCACGACTACGGTGCCTGCTCAAAATGAGTGCTGGACGCATATAAAAATCCAGATTCGTGACAACTGGGGCTGGTGCAATGGCACGACGACAGGCGTGGGTTATTATATGGGCAAAGATACTGACACCGATTTAACCTATGATTGCGAAGAAAGTGAAGCTTGGAAGACTTATGGGCCATGGGTGGTCGTCAAAGAAGCTTTCTATAGTTGGGACTTCGGTTATGATGGTGATGATTCTGGTGATGAATCAGACGATCCTTATTCTGATGAGGGCGTTGATTGTGAATCGCAGAAAGACGATGGCGTTTGCGACACCTCGGCTCCCTGTTCGGAGGCCGTTCCGACTTCTCCTTTTTATTCACTCTATGATTGTTTTAGCATCAGATATGGCGACATTATCTCTTTGAAGTCTCTTGAAAACAATCTTTATGTCGGAGCAGTTAATAATAGCGGTCAGCTAATGGTTAATAGTTCTTTGCCGGTGGCCCTGCAAATTAATAGCATCGATGGTGCCGGCTACGGCGAGGTTGTGGTTTATGGCGATACTATAAATTTGGCTCCACCGGGTCGGCCGGATCTTGGCTTCTCTACCGAGTATACCAACTTCAAGCCCTGGTATCCTCAGCGCGGTACCGGTGGTGGCACTTTGCTCGAAGGAGCAGACTCCTCGTCTGCTGGACTGGAAGACGGCTTTCTTATTTTTAATAGCATTGCTTCAACCACTGATACTGGCGGCACAGTACAAAATCACATCGAATACGACTGGACAATTACGCTGAGAGGACAATTGCCGGCCGAAGACGGCTGGCCGTGTGCCTTCCAGTCCGATTGTTGTACGGTTTGGACTCGAGGCAAGTGCACGGCCAGATTTGCCGAAGTCGATGACAAAGACCACATCTGGATGCATCATGGTCTGAAGAAAGAAGTCGGCATCATCGGTGGCTGGGTAACCGATAATCCCGTTGAAAATAAAAATAGATTTCTGATTGGCCGCTTGGCTTCCTGGGATGATGTTACGAGCTGTCCGCCCAAACAGCATTGGGATTTTACTGTGCCTCCAACCGGCGCCTGCGTGCCCGACACCGGAATTAGTGGGGGATGTCCCGTAGGTTATTATTGGGATGATGTGACCGCCCAGTGCAGTATATGCTCATCCCCTGGAGACAGTCCTGATTGCGTTTATCTATCGGTTGGCAGCCGTTTCTTTCTTCGTTCTTCTGATGGCTTCAGCCAGGATGGCACAGACTATAATTATAATATGGATTATGTCTCTATGAATGGCACATTATTGCACGCCAACATTATCAGTACTAATGGTGTGCCACCTTATTATAATACGCCGGCGTTCCAAGAGACTTTTCGCTTTTTTCCGGTAAACATGGCTGGCGATCAAATACCGGGCTTTACCAGGCCCTTCCAGTATGGCGATCAGGTTTATATGATTTTTAATTCTGCCAAACTAACCTGCGACGCCTTTGATAACCCTTGTGGGGGTGATAATTTTGGTCACCAATCACATAGCGGGGACGTCGACCAACCTTTTGTGTTGGAAGGCGGTCCGACTGGAGACAAGATTAAGTTTGGTGATATTATTCGATTGAGGCACGCGGATACTTCTGTTATTTATGTGGCTTTCCAGAAAAAAGACAATAATCCCTATTGTAATGGACTCCATGGCAATAGTAAAGATCATCGTTGTTGCGTCCCTCATGACGCTGCCGCCTGTCGAACCACTCCTGGTTGGCCACATGAATGCCCGTCAATAATTGAACAGTGCAAAGTGGAACAGCTCGAGGCCGACAATATTACGAATAATGAAAAATTTACTTCTCGTTTTTACATCGAACAATCCAGTTATTAAAATAATCCATGCTTGTCTCAATCCTAAAAAATAAAAAACTCCTACCGGCGATCATTGCTCTGACCGTGGTTTTGGGCGTTCTTATTCCTGTGTCTTTACGTGTTGGTCTGGTTAAATCCCAATCAAATCCCGTCGCTCTGGAGCAAAACCCCGCTATTCAGGCCGATGTCCAGGTTGCTTGGCCATCGGGCGAGAAGATAGTCGTAGATTTTTCTCCCTCTGTTGTTTATGCCCAGTATACTCCAGGCACCATGCCTTACTCTACGCCCGGTGCTGCTGGTCCAGCAACCATAGCATACAACCAGCAGGGCGCAGCGTCAGCTGGAACTAGCGGCAACAATGAGACCCAAAAAATCTTGGGCAACATTTTGGGCTGGATATTTTATTTTATCTCTGCCTGTTTGGGTTGGTTGGTTAGTTTAGCAGTCTCGGCCATGGTGGCCATTGCCGCTTTCCCCATAGTCCTGGGCAATTTCCAGGCCATTGTCACGGGTTGGGGCAAAATCAGGGATTTGTGTAACAATTTTTTCATTGTCATGTTGTTGATAATCTCTCTAGGCACAATCATGCGTCTGCCTGGCTATCACTACAAACAAACCCTGCCGAAGCTGCTGATTATGGCCATCTTGATCAATTTTTCTTTCATGTTTACGGGTATTATGATTGATGTTTCCCAGGTGATTATGTTGACTTTCGCCAGTGCCATTCAGGGCGTTGGCCCAAATATCATCCTGGACGCTATTGGTTTGCCAAAACTGTTTGCATTAAAAGGCAATGTGGGTACTCTCATTGCCCAGAATAACGCTCAAAGCGAGATTGGCATATTAAATATATTAGTCGCTATGATTTTTGCTATCATTGCCTCAGCCGTAGCGTTAGTTGTCATTGTCATCACCTGTATTATTTTGATTTATCGCATTGTGATGTTGCTATTCTTGGCCGTGCTCTCGCCCTTGCCTTATCTCTTGTCCGCTTTCCCCAAGACCGCTTCTTATGGCAGTCAATGGTGGAGCGAGATTACCAAATATTTGGTAGTTGGGCCGGTTATGCTGTTTTTTATCTGGCTGGCTGTTTCTCTTATGATTCCTATTAATAAAGATGGCACAGTCGTTCAGGATATGTCCGGTGGCACCAGCAACTCAATGACTGGCGCCGGCATTACCAGTGGTTTAATGCCTGATAAAACGTATGAAGCCAATGGCATTGGAAAACAGTCGTTGACAAATGATCCTACTTTGCAAACCTTGTCACAAGCCCTGAGCATCAAAGGCATTATCAACTTCATGCTGGTCATCGGACTTATGGTCGCCGCCTTGGTCATGGGCCAGAAGTTTGGCGGCGCGGCCGCTGGCATTGCCGGTAAGGGCGTGGGCTTTTTGAGTAGTCAAGGCAAGAAGTGGAGCGGTATTAGCGGCGTTCAGGATACGTTTAAGGCCTATCAAGGCATGAGGAAGAACAATCGCGATCAAAAAGTCCGGCGAAACGCCGACCTACTCTACAGGGGCGAGCAAGGACTCAAAAAAGGAGCCGCTAAAGTGGCGACTACGCTGGCTCGTCCGGTCAAAAGCCAGTGGGAAAGATTTGGCGGCAGAACAGCCGATCAATTACAAAAAGATGTTAAGGCCAGAAGCGAAGGCATAGAACAGGGCGAAGCTACTCTAGTGGCTGAAAAAGATAAAGCCGGTAAATCGAAAGTTGCTTTGACTGAGGCCGAGAAAGAGCTAGCCGCAAGAAAACAAAAAGCGGCCAGCCATGGCGATAGAGCCAATCTATTAAGTCAATTCCAAGCGCATGAATCCGATATTGGGGCTGGCAGGTCATTTAATGTTGGTGACAGTACCTTTAGAAAAGTCGGAGCTAATTGGGAAAAAGTAAACACGGCTACCAGTCAGACTGAAAAATCAGGCATTAGAGAAGAAGATTTATTTACAGAATCAACAGGAATAACGGATGATTTCGAAGTAAAACGACGCCAGGCTGAAGCTGAAATGGCCAAAAGGAAAAAAGAAGGCAAAACCGGCAAAGAATTGGAGGGTATTCATTTTGAGCATGGCGGTGTCCGTTACTACAAGAGGGCTGATAACGATAATTGGAGTTTAGTAGACAATGTCACTGGTAATCCTATTGCTGGCAAAGATAATAGGGCCAATCTTGATATTAGAGGTGACGCCGGACTAGCCAGTACCTCCTCTGACCAGGCTTTGAATGATCTTATGGTTGAGCATGCCACTAGTAGTAGCGATATTGCCGCCCAGGAGGCCGTGGTTCAAGCTAGTCGTCAGGCCTATTACGACGATTCTAATGAGGTTATGGGTAGCGAGGCCGCAATAGCTTCAGCCAAGCAACAAAACGTTATTGATAATCAAAGAATATTACAAGCCCAGAAGCGTCAAAGAACAGCCGATTTTGTCGGCAAGGGGTTGGTTGTGGCCGCTGGTGCCGGTTTGGGCGTGGTTAATCCAGCCACTATCGGCGTGCTCGGTTCGGCCCTGGTTGGTACTGGCGCTGGCCTGGGCATTTTGTCGGCTGGCCGAGCCATTGGCGATGCTTCACGTATCGACCTAAATCGTAGCAATACCTACCAAGCCAATCAAGTCAATGAAAAGCGTAAAGAGGTCAAGGATGATAGCAGTGAAGAATTACAAGCCAAGTCCAATGACCGCACCCTTGATGCTTTTACCAGAATCGCCGCCACCCTAGAAGCTATGAGAAAAGGTCTTTACGGCTTAGAAGAAGCTAGGCACAAAAGAGATCAGATTATAGCCGAAACAGCTGGTTGGCGAGGTAAGCCCGATCATAACATCGGAGTCATGCTTAATGCCGCTCTTGAGAGCAAATATAAAATGCTTGCTCCAAAATATGCCGGTATTGAAACTGGCGATCCCAAGGCAGTCAAGAAACTGCGGGATGACATCAAAGATGGCGACGTTTTGATGAAAGAATTAGATACTGATTCCCTGACCAGGGCCATTGCTCATTTTGCCGAGAGTTACAAAGTCGGCCGTTTCACCGGCGATTGGAAGGCGTTACCTGAGGCCAAAAAACAAGCTGTTATTGATGCCTTGACGGCCCAAGTAAAAGCTGGCGCTACCGGTAAAGTCCAAGAAATGTTGGCTCACATCAAAGATATTCCAACGGCTTTTGAGCGTGCCGCTCCGGCCGCCATTCAGGCTTTTGTCAAAAAGATTGATGATGCCGACGATTTGACCAAGCTATTAAATAAAGCTGAAAACACCAATGCTCTTCGAGCGGCTTTGGGCGGAGACAAGAGCCATTTGGCTCAGAGCATTCAAATCGAGATAGAGGCCGGCAGTCCCCGAGGCCGAAGAATTGCCAAGTCTCTGGGCATTCCTACTACCAAAGGTAGCGATGAAGATTAATTAAAATAATCCATGGACTCCAATCAATACCAACAATATTTTGCCAAAACTGATCAGCTTCCCGAAGAGGTGCAGTACTTTTTCGACAGCCAACTGTTTGCTGGTTTTTTGAAGACCATCGCCGATCGCTATAATGTCTCCGCCGACGATATTCAAGATCTGGTCGATTCTCTGGTAATTAATGATTTTAGCTATGACATCTTGCTGACGGAAATAAAAAATCAGGCCAAAATTGAATCGGCCATGATAGATCTGGCAGTTCGGGATGTTTGGGGTTATTTTGTTTTGCCACTTAATAAATTTTTGCCCAAACTTTCCCTGGTTAAAATTTTTGAGCAAAGGGGTGGTAAGCCCGCTGATTACAGCGTTTTTGTGGAGGCCCTGCAGGTGGATCTCTCTGGTCGTTGGCTTGATTTGGCTGATAAGCTAAACGAAAAATATGACGAGCTGACCAATTGGGATGAAGAATCAGCCGATGCCCTGCATTTATTTAGCACTAAGATGCTGGATATCTTAAAAGCCGATTCCGGTCCGGCCACCGTGAATCTGAATGGCTCTCTGATTAATCTCTTATCTAATAAAAAGAATTTTAAAGAAGATTTTTCGCAGTTATTGCTGTCTTCCACGGCCCAGATTTCTAACCGGTCAATTATGGTTGATGGTAAATCATCGGTTCCCAGTATAGCCAGTTGGCTGCGTGATTTTATTGTCCAGAATGGCGCCGGAATTTTTAACAACTTGACGCTATCAGGCTATGTGGCCAATTCGCCCAATGCCCAGAAATTGTCTCCGGCCGACAAAGAACTTTTGCGCCGATTGCTTTTGCTCTATCGCAATGTCAAATTTTTTCCGGATAATTTCAAAGGTGTTGACCCGCTACAATGGGAAATCGTGCCGGTTGATGAGTCATCCCTTGGCCCGGTCAAAAATAACGTGCCGTCTGCCGGTCCGTTTAGCGCCGTCGCTCCGGCCACGACTACCAAGTCACGGCCGACTCCGGTGCCAGTTGCTCCAGCCAGCGGTAAGTTCAGCGGCCTGCCCAGTCCCGATGAGTTCAAGAAAATGTCGCCTATTGAGCGTCTCGCTTTGATGGAAGATTTGAATTTGACCATAAGTGACATTAATCAATATCTTTCCGGCAAATAATTTATGGATAAACCGCTCATGGAAAAACTGAATAATTTGCCCGAAGCCGTCAAGAGCCAATTATCTTCGCCGGCCTTTTTGACCGTGCTGAGCAATCTGGAGCAAATTTATAGCATCAAGCCGGCTTTGATGATGATTCGTTTGGTGGTCGGAGACTTAACTGTTGACGCGTTGCCAGCCGAGTTGCAACAAGAAAATCCCTCGTTGTTTCCTCAGCAGATAGTTAGCATTCAAAAATCTTTTGTCGAATTATTGTCCAAATTGCCACCGGTTGTCCCGGCGTCAACGTCCGCCTATTCTCCATCGGTTTTTCCTCAAGCTACCCCGACCCCAGTCGTGCCATCTCGTCCCGCTCCACCTCTCTCGTCAATTGCTAGTCGCAACCCTCAGCCCAGCGTTATGGCCAGAACGGCGTCACCCGTCAGTTCAGGCGTCAGTCCGTCAGTCGGACTAGTGTTCTCCACCGACGATGAAGAAGAAATAAAAAAATACGCTTCTGCGGCCGGTCAACCGACTATGTCCATTGATTATGCCAAGCAAGCTGATGTAATTATTGCGAAATTAGGTTATAATAATAAAGACGGAGACCTCAACAAGCGCCTTCAAAATGTTGTTGTATCTTCTGTTAGGGGTATTAGGGATGCTCTAGAGACCAGAGAAATTTTGCTCAAATCAAAAGAGACTGGAGGTTTGGGCTTTGATCAGGCAACTGCCGAAAAGTTATTGCAGTTGATTGCCGGTCAGAATCAGCCGACAGCTTCAGGGTCAGTAGTGGCCGGCCAAGAATCCAGTTTTATTCCACCAATTCCTGTCGCGCCTAAGGCGTCAGCACGGATTTCTGAGGTTAGACCCAGTCCAACCACTAGTGCCGGAACCGGTCCGATAATCAAAGAAGAAAACGGCTTGCCCGTGGTGATAATGCCCGAAGAGCTGATGGTTAAACCGGAATTACTTGGTGGCGCTAAGAAATCCGCCCCATCGCCAAAAACTGAGAGCATCAAACCGACTATTCCGGGCAATTATCTTTCTGGCAAGCATTTGCCGGGTACGACGACCTATCAAACCATCAAAAGGGGAGAAGTCCTTTCGTCTAATAATCAACCGACTGCACCCAAGCCCGAACCCTATCTGGCAACCAGCCGTCCGGCGACAGCGAAATTTTTTAATCAATCTGCCAGTCGTCGTCCCACGCTTGACGATGTCAAGTTCACCAAAAAGCTGATTGGTCCGATTGAGGAATTGGAAAATATGACACTGATTGATTTTCGCCGTTTAGGCGTTAGGCCGGAAGATATTATCAGCAAAATAAAGGAAAAAATAGATTTATTGGAAAAAGAGCATTATGGCAAAAGATTGCAAGGCATAGCCGCTTGGTACAAAAATGAAGTCAATCGCTTCTATCGTCTTTTGGGCCATAGCAGTATGGAAACCGGCAAGACCATCAAAGAGGTGATCGATGAGCGCATCGGAGCCGGCAAGCCGACTCTGTCGCTGGCTGAGTTTGAGGCGGTGATGGAACTAAATAGGGATTTGCGTTACTAAAATATGGAACAAATTACCGTACCACAATTTCTAGACGTCGAAGATAAAGTTTTTGGTCCGATTACTGTCCGCCAATTCGCCGAAATAATCGTTGGCGGCTTACTGATTTTCGTTTTTTATCGGATTTTTGACTTTTCACTATTTATCGTGTCCAGTTTGATTATTGTCGCCGTAGTGGTGCTGTTTGCTTTTGTCAAAATTGGTGGCCAGTCTTTTCACTACTTTGTTTTAAATTTTTATCAGACCTTCAAAAATCCTAAGTTCAAGGTCTGGCGCAAAGACATTTCCATAGAAGACGTTCTTATGCTCTCCCGTGCCAACACCGGCAAGAAGGCGATTGTCAAACAAAAAATAAACCGAGCGCCCGTCACTTCGTCCCGATTGTCAGAACTGTCTCTGATAGTCGATACTGGTGGGGTCTATCAAGGTGAAAACGAATAATTATTTTTTATGCCGCAAAATAAGCCAAAAACTCTAGCTTCAACCCAAAAATATCTCAATATCGCCGAGATCAGAGATGATTGCGTGGTCATGAAAGACGGCACTTTGCGCGCTATAGTTTTGGTTTCCAGTATTAATTTTGCCCTTAAATCAGAGGACGAACAAGAAGCCATTGTTTCCGGTTACATTACTTTTTTAAATTCTCTCAATTCGCCACTACAAATTTTGATCCAATCTCGCCAACTGAATTTGGACGATTATTTATTAGAACTGAAAAAAGCCGAGAAAGAGCAAACCAATGATTTGTTGCGTTTGCAGACTTCCGAGTATAGCCAATATATTTCCGAGCTGGTCAAAATGGGCAATATTATGACCAAAAGATTCTATGTTGTCGTGCCTTACGATCCTTTTAGCAACAAGAAGCGGAGTTTTTTGGCGCGGGTCGGCGATGTCACTTCTCCCACCAAAGTCATGAATCTCAACCAAAAGCAATTTGAGCAAAGGCATAAAGATTTATTTGTTATTGTGGATAAGGTTTTTTCTGGTCTGTCCAGCATGGGGCTTCATGCCTCTGTCTTGGATACTCAATCTCTCATTGAATTGTTCTATAATACCTATAATCCGGTAGTTTCCCAGAGTCAGCAGATGGTAGAGATCAATAAATTAAAATTAGAAGAAAACAACAATATTGTTTAATAATATTAGCTGAAAGATTACATGTTCACTCCTCAAGATTTAGAAAAAACCAATCAACTTCCGACTACTTCCCCGGTGCCGCCACCGCCTTTGACGCCGAAACAACGGCGCCAGCTGGAAGAACAAAACGTCTCTACCTCTCGGGAGGCCTTAGAGGAAGAGCGGGCTTATCGCTATGGCGTGGTCTCAGTCCGTGATCTTATCGCGCCGTCCGCCATGGAAGTCAATAGCTCGCACATCAAACTGGGCGAAATGTTCGCTCGCACGATTTTTGTCATAGAATATCCTCGTTTTATCCATATTGGCTGGTTCGCCCCGATTATTAATATGGATATCACCGCGGATATGGCCATATATTTCTATCCGGTCCGGGCCGCGGTTATTTTGAAACAACTCAAGAAAAAAGTTGGCAACGTCGAAGCTGGTCTTATTGCCGATGCCGAAAAAGGCGCCCCCCGCGATCCGTTGGCGGAGACGGCTCTGCGCGATATGGAAAGATTGCGTGACGACCTAACGCAAGGCGTGGAACATTTCTTCCAGTCCGGCCTTTATATCACTTTATATGGCAAGACCTTAGCTGAGCTGGATGAGACTACTGTCAAAGTTGAGAATGTTTTTGGTTCGACTTTGATTTTTTCTCGTCGCGTTTTTTATCAGGCCGAGCAGGGTTTTAATACCACCTTGCCTTTGGCTTTTGACGAAGTTCAGGTTTATATTAATATTAATTCCTCGCCGGCCGCCAGCTCTTTCCCTTTTGTGTCATCGGACCTTACTTCCGACCACGGTATCTTGTATGGCATTAACCGTCACAATAACAGTTTGATTCTTTTTGATCGTTTTTCTTTGCAAAATGCCAACATGGTGGTGTTTGCCACTTCCGGCGCTGGTAAATCGTATACCATAAAACTGGAAATTCTCCGCAGTTTAATGTTGGGCACCGATGTCATCATTATTGACCCGGAACGTGAGTACAAACATTTATGCGACTCGGTTGGCGGTACTTATCTGGATATCTCCCTTAACTCTGAAAGCAAGATCAATCCTTTTGATTTGCCTCGGGCCGTCGGCGGCGACGCCAAAGCCGGAGACATTATTCGTAGCGCCGTCATCACGCTGAAGGGCTTGATTCGTATCATGATCGGCGAATTGACCGCCGAAGAGGATTCAATTGTTGATCGGGCGCTCTTGGAGACTTATGCCAAAAAAGATATTACGCCTGAAGCCGATTTGACCAAAGTTGAGCCGCCGGTTTTGCAAGATTTGGAAAATATTTTGGAAGGCATGGATGGCGGCGAGGACATTGTTTTGCGCATCAAAAAATATACCGAAGGCACTTTTGCCGGCCTACTCAACAATCCCACCAATGTCATCATGAAAAACCAGCTGATTGTCTTCAGTGTCCGCGATTTAGAGGATGAATTGAAGCCGTCGTCGATCTATACCATTATCAATTATATCTGGAATGTTGTCCGAAGCGAGCTCAAACGTCGCATTCTAGTGGTCGACGAAGCTTGGTGGTTGATGCAACGAGAAGATTCGGCCAAATTTATTTTTGCCCTGGTCAAGAGATGCCGCAAATACTATTTGGGCGTCACCACCATTACCCAAGACGTTAATGACTTTTTGACCTCGCCTTATGGTCAGGCCATTGTGAATAATTCTTCAATCCAGGTCTTGTTGAAGCAATCTCCGGCGGCCATCGAGCTTATTCAAAGGGTCTTCATGCTGACCGAAGGAGAAAAATATTTGCTCCTTGAGTGTGGCGTTGGCGAGGGCATTTTCTTTGCCGGTTCTAAGCATGTGGCCATAAAAGTCATCGCTTCCTATTCGGAAGACCAGTTGATTACCTCCGATCCTCGCCAGCTGTTGGAGATAGAACAGGCCAAGAAAGAATTTGAACAGTCATTACTAGAAGAAAGCGGAGAAGTTCCAGCTGAGCCGGAGACCGCCCCCAAGAGCAATAATCTTTAATATATAATTTATGTTTAAAAATAAAAGAAAAATAGTGGTTTTTTCCTTTATCGGCGCTCTGATAATCATCATTCTGTTTGTGGCTTTGTGGCTGTTTCTCCGGTCTCAGTCGGCGTCGACAACGCCGGCCAATAATTCCACCTCAACCCCTGGTCAGAAAATTATCGAACGTCAAATAAATTCTCTGCCGCCGACCAATCCTCAACGATCAGCCGAAGACAGCAAGTATACTTTGGGCCTTAAGCAAACAGCCGTGTCCGTAGCCGAGCGTTTGGGTAGCTATTCTTCTGATCAGCGTTTTGAGAATTTGTCCGAACTACAATCAGTCATGACGGCTAAGATGCAAAATGACGCCAAGAATATGGCACTCAAAGAAATGGCCGCTACCTCGACTTATTTTGGCGTTAGTACTAGAGCTCTGAGCATTAAGCTGGTGAGCATCACCGATGCTAAGGCCTCGCTGTTGGTCCAGACGCAAAGAGCGATTACGACTGGCGACAATCCGCAACCGAAAATTATTTACAAAAATATTGCGTTGACTTTTGTCAAAGCTGATAATAAGTGGCTTTTGGATTCTGCCAAATGGCAATAATTCGTTTTTTTGAAGACCTGCTGTTTCCCAAGAGATGTTTAGGTTGCGGGGAAGAGGGAAGTTGGCTCTGTTCAAATTGCCAGAGCAGTATCAAAGTCAATTTAACAGAGCAATGTCCGATCTGTCGGCAAGAATCGCCGGGCAGCAAGACTTGCAATAATTGTCGTGACGCTTCGTCTTTGGACGGCTTAGTGGTGATAGGTGATTACAATGATAAGTTATTGCAGGAAATAATCAAATCAATCAAGTATGATTTTGCCGAAGATCTGTCTCATTGCTTAAGTCCGTTTATTGCTAATTATTTTTCAGTTAATCGTGGCTACTCCTTTGACGATTTTGTGCTCATTCCCGTCCCGCTCTATCATCGGCGCTATTTGACAAGAGGGTTTAACCAGGCCGAACTTATCAGTCAAGAAATAAGCCAGTTGTTTGGCAATAAAATTGAGACCAATTATCTAATAAGGAATAAGTATCTCCGGCCTCAAGCCGGATTGCCGGCCGGTAAGCGTTTTGTCAACATTCATAATAACTTTAAACTTAATAAAAAAATCGAAGCAAAACTTTTGCCCCAGAGGGTTTTGTTGGTTGACGATGTTTTTACTACTGGCGCCACCACGTTGGAATGTGCCAAAGTGTTAAGAGCCGGAGGAGTTAAGAATATTTGGGGCTTGGCTTTGGCCAGAGGCTAAAAATTGGCCTATTTACAAAAAGTAATTATTGTGTTAAAATAGTTGAATTATTATGAGACAATTTATGGAGAGATGGCTGAGTGGCTGAAAGCGGCAGGTTGCTAACCTGTTATACGTCTTTTTGGGCGTATCCAGGGTTCGAATCCCTGTCTCTCCGAACGGAACGAAGTGAAGTGAGGAGAGAAGCACGCCAACTGCTTGGCGTGCGTCAGGGATTCGAACGCCGGAGCGATGTCTGTCGAGCTATTTGGCGAGACAGACCGCGAGGCGGTGGCTAGACCGAGGAGGCGGAAGCCGACGAGAGTCGAAGCCGAATCAGCAAACGAATCAAAATAGAAAATAATTATAAAAACCTATGTATTCATCATTTTTTTCTCAAAGTCCATGGTTTGCCGTCATTATGGTTGTTCTGGCTATTTGGACCATTCCCTGGAAAGGCGTAGCTCTGTGGAAGGCGGCACGTCAAGGCAGTAAGGCTTGGTTTATTGTTTTATTGATAATCAATACTGTTAGTATTTTGGATATTCTTTATATCTTCATTTTCAGCAAGACCAAGAAGAAGATTGAGCCGGTGGCTTAGTTTTCTTTCTTGGAGAGGTGGCAGAGTGGGTCGAGCGAAGCGAGACGGGTAGCAGTGAGCCGCAGGCGAAACGTCGACAAATGCGACTGAGCATTTGTCGCTACCCAGGACGAATGCGTCAGTTACTTGGAAAATTGAAGTTACCTGGAGAGGTGGCAGAGTGGTCGAATGCGTCAGTCTTGAAAACTGAAGTCCCTTCACGGGGACCGTGGGTTCGAATCCCACCCTCTCCGAATGAACGAAGTGAATAAGAAGACGGCGGATGAGAGCGTAAATTCTACTCGCATAACTCTTTATAAAAAAACATATGGCCAAAAACGAAAAATCCCAAGAACAATTAAGTGAAGTCATATTTTCTTGGAAATATCCCGAATACATCAAATACAAAAAAAATATTTGGTGGTATGTCGGTTCAGTGATTGTTTTGGCCGCAGTGGTGGTTTGGTTGTTTTTTGTAAAAAACTATCTTTTTGCCATTTTTCTGATTTTGTTTTATCTTATTGTGCTAATGTATGAAAATCGTGAACCGGAGATAATAGATTTTTTTATCACTCCCGATGGCGTCAAGACCGGTCGATCCTTCCATTATTATAAAGCCCTGGATCATTTTTATATAATCTATGAGGACCATGGTATCAAGAATCTATATTTGGAGTTCAAAAATTCCTTGTTGGGTCGATTGATCATACCGCTCGACGGCCAGGATGCCGTAGCCATTAGAGAGTACTTGTTGCAGTTTTTAATTGAGGATCTGGAGCGAGAAGCTGAACCTTTGTCAGAACAGTTGCGTCGTCTTTTGAAACTGTAATTTTTTTCGTCTGTCCTCATAGCTCAGCTGGATAGAGCGTCAGCTTGCGGAGCTGAAGGCCGGAGGTTCAAATCCTCCTGAGGACACAAGATACATTTGAAACCATGATTAATTTAGACACTCCAGTTAATCAGCTAGACAGAATAGGCAAGCAATTATCCGGCAGATTGCAGAAATTAGGAATTGAGACCGTTCGCGATCTCATTTTTTATTTTCCTTTTCGCCACGAAGATTTTAGCCGCCTATCCAATATCGCCGACTTGCATCCTGGCGATCAGGTGACGGTGCGCGGTCGGCTTGACTTGATAGCCAATAAAAGGAGTTTTCGCAGCCGCAAGATTATTACTGAAGCCATTTTGAGCGATGACTCTGGTTCGATAAAAATGGTTTGGTTTAATCAGCCCTGGGTCGGACGCAGTCTCAAAAATGGCGACGAGTTGCTGGTCTTTGGCAAGACTCAAGGTGATTGGGTTAACTGTTATTTCAATTCGCCTAATTATGAAAAATTTGAGCCCAATCGTTTTGCCGGAGAAGGCAACATTTTCCCTGTTTATTCCACGACCGACGGTTTGTCCCAAAAACAACTCCGAACCATAATAAAGAATGCCCTTAAATATGGCCTCAAGCAGGTTATTGAATATTTACCAGCTCAGGTATTATCCCAAGCACGCCTAGCAGGGATTACCGAAGCCATTCAAGAAATACATTATCCGCTTAGTAAGTATAAGCTGGACGTGGCGAAAAAACGTTTGGCTTTTGATGAGTTGTTTCTCATCCAGCTCTGGTCACAATCAGTTAAAGCTCAGCTAAAAAAAGAGTCAGCTGTAGTTCTATCCTTCCAGCCAGATAAAATAAAAAATTTGATTGACTCTCTGCCTTTTGATTTGACGTTTGATCAGAAAAAAGCCGCCTGGGAGATAGTCCAAGACTTAGAAAAAAACCAGCCCATGAACCGATTGCTCCAAGGCGATGTAGGCTCAGGCAAGACATTGGTGGCTGTTGTTGCTTTGTATAGCGTTGCCCTAAATCGGCATCAAGCAGTATTTATGGCACCGACCGAAATTTTAGCCCTTCAGCACTATCAAAGCATCAGCAAACTGCTTTTGCCCAGGGGGGTGACGATCGGTCTGGCCACTCGAACACAAAAATTGTTCAATGGTCAAAAACTCTTAGCTAAAGAATTCTGGCAGAAGAGCAGTGCCGGAGAAATCGACATTATTATCGGCACGCATTCTCTAATTCAAAAAGAGGCCCAGTTTGACCGGCTGGCTTTGGCCATTATCGACGAACAGCATCGCTTCGGCGTCAAACAGCGCCAAGCCCTAAAGCAAAAATCACGCCTTTTGCCTCATTTTTTGTCGCTCTCGGCCACGCCCATCCCTCGCAGTCTGGCCTTGGTGATTTACGGCGATCTCGATCTGTCAATTATCAGTCAAATGCCCATTGGCCGCAAAAAAATTATTACCAAAATAGTCGCTCCGGAAAACAGGAAATTGGCTTACGAATTCATCGAAAAACAAATAAAATCCGGCCGGCAGATTTTTGTCATCTGTCCCTTGATCGACGCTTCCGATAGGTTGGGTGTCAGGTCGGTGACTGAGGAATTCAAAAAATTAGACCAGCAAGTTTTTCCTCACCGTAAAGTCGGCCTACTTCACGGACGCCTGAAGGCAATCGATAAAGAGCAGGTGATCGCCGATTTCCGCGATAATAAATTAAATATCTTGGTGGCCACCTCGGTTATTGAAGTGGGAGTTGATGTACCCAATGCCTCGGTCATGATGATTGAGGGTGCCGAGCGTTTTGGCTTGGCCCAATTGCATCAATTCCGCGGCCGGGTGGGGCGGGGCGAACACCAGTCTTACTGTTTTTTATTTAGCGACACTGGTGACAGTGTTACTTTTGAACGGCTCAATACTCTTGTTGATTGTTATGACGGTTTTGAGCTGGCTGAAAAAGATTTGTCGCTTCGCGGTTCGGGCAATGTTTATGGCAGTGAGCAATCCGGCTTCATTAACAGTCTGAAAGTGGCGGATTGGCATGATTTTGAGTTGATAAAAAAAACCAAGGCCCTGGCCGAGGAGTTTATTAAAAATAATGATTTGGCTGATTTTCCTTTGCTTCAAGAAAAAATCAATCAGCTAGATCTTTTCAGTCATTTAGAATAGTCTACGGTTTTATCAATTTAATCGCCTCATTAAGACTTTTAACTTTTGTAACCTTGTCTCCCGGATTATTTTTTCCGCCAGCTGGGGCGATAATGGTTTCAAATTTTAGCTTGGTTGCTTCTTTTACTCTTCTTTCTAATTGAGAAATGTTTCTGATCTCTCCGGCTAGTCCGACTTCACCCAGAACCAATGTTTGGCGATTTATTTTTATATCTAGGAAAGCTGAAATAATCGCCAGTATCACGGCCAAGTCCACGGCCGTTTCTTTTATTTTTAGCCCGCCCACGACATTGAGATAGAGATCTTGATTGCCCAAATTTATTTTGGCTGCTTTGGCGATGACAGCGATGAGCATTTGCAGGCGGTTAAGATCAAAACCCGTGCTTTTGCGTTGCGGATAGCCGAAGGCGGTTTTAGTGGAGAGTGCCTGTACCTCGACCAGAAACGGCCTGGAGCCCTCCATAATCATGGTCGTGACAACCCCGCTGGCCTCGGCCGCGATGTCCTGTTCCATAAAAATCGAAGTGGCATTGGCAATCTCCTTTAAGCCCTCTTCAGCCATTTCAAAAACGCCGATTTCTCCGGTGGAGCCGAAGCGATTTTTGATAGTGCGCAATATCTTATAATAATTTTGGCTGTCGTTTTCCAAGTATAGTACAACGTCCACTAGGTGTTCCAGTGTTTTTGGTCCGGCTACGGCGCCGTCTTTCGTCACATGGCCGATAATAATGATTGGGATGTTGCTTTTTTTGGCTAGCGACAACAGTTCGTTGGTACAGATAGTTATCTGCCCCACACTGCCTGGAGCCTGAACGGCTTCATTAGAATAGACCGTCTGAATGGAATCAATTATCAATAGTTCCGGTTTCAGTTCTTGAGCCGTAGCCATGATTTTTTCCACATTGGTTTGCGCCAAGAATTTCAGATTGGCCAAGTCAATTTTGAGTCGCTGTGCCCTTAGTTGCACCTGTTGGGCCGATTCCTCGCCCGAGACGTAGAGAGAATTTTTTATGTTTTTGCAGATTTGTAGAGCCAAGGTGGATTTACCAATTCCGGGATCGCCACCTAAAAGTATGAGTGATCCCTGGACTATACCGTCGCCTAAGACCCGATCAAATTCTTCCAAGCCGGTTTTGGTTCTGATATGGGAATTATTTTTTAGTTCTCGCAAATCAGTGGCCTTGTCGGCCGTGACCATGGTTTTATTTTTGCCTCTTTCTTTTTCTACGGTTTCAGCTTCAAGCGTTCCCCACTGGCCACACTCCAAACAACGCCCTTGCCATTTAGGAGATTGGGCGCCACAGTTGGTGCAGGTATAGATTGTAATCATTGGGCTCATAATACTATTGGTTCGGTATGGTTACGGATCCGGGTTGTTCTTGCGGCGTGATTATTAAATATGGCGGATTACCGTTACGGTGATCTTCAATATTATAGCCAGCCTGCTGTGCTTGTCCAGCTATAACATCATAAAAAGTTTGGTTGCCCATGTCATTCCATGTTAAGGTATAGCCACCACCAGTCGCATTGGGAGTTGCCTTAATCCCCGGAATGATCTCCGTAAGAGGTGGTACGGTCGGGCTTTCTGGGTTTAGATGCGGGGCTTCCGTCAGGCCGGTGCCGTTGGTTGCGACGCAATTGCAAGAGAATCCTTGATCGTAATTGCCGCTTACTGTGCCTCCGGTACTGCCATTACTGACACCGCAAAAGTCATTGCATTCCTGTTGAAATTTTTGTAGTCGCTCGCCACTATATACTCCAGGTGGTAGAGCCATATCCACAGTATTTAACATCTTATTTCCTTGATAAATGACCCCATTGTTTAAAACCACGTCTCCCGATCTGAGATAATTCATAATAGTATCAACCGAGCCCTTGTAATTTATATTAGTTAAACTTACGTCTTGCATCTCCAGTAGCTTGGGATTTATTAAGAACAAAATAGTCCAAGATAGCAAAGTCAAAGCTAGTCCAATAATCGCTGACCAAATGATCTCTTTGGCATCGCTAATTACTCCAGAATTGCCCCGAGAAGTTAGCCACTTCATGCCTCCCCACATTAGCATGACTGTGGCGATAATGCCAACAATGCCGATAATCAGCGTGTACCAAGACTGTATATACTGGCCTAGCATGTTGCCACTAATGGGTTGTCCGACGGTACCGGCCTGAAAAGATCCAACGCTGACATTGGGACAGAAATTACCCGATTGGCATTGGACAGTGTCGCTCTGCGGTGGTTGGCTCATTTCTTCCACTGAGGGCTGATCCGTTGTTTGCGCCAGAACTATCGGGGCGCAAAAAACAAACAAACCGAAGAAAAAAGTAAAAATAGCAATTAGTAATTTTTTATTCATGATCAGTTTGTTATTATTTGCCTTGATCAACGTGCCAGCAGTGGTTGACGCTTCGTTCATCTATTACCCTGCCGGTTGCGCCACCAGGAAAGGTGACATTGTAGATCGGTTGGCCGTTATAAGTTATGGGATTACCGCTGCCATCTAGAAGTGGTGTGCCAGAATTTTTTATTAACTCAACCATGTAATTATTAAATTTATCATTTTGGGTGCTAAAATCAAGCGCTGTGCCATTGGCATGGTTTGACCCCGCATCTCCCGGTCGGTAGGCAGAAGTGATTGCCATATTGGCGCCACTGGCTGTCTGTAAGTTTTTGGCAATGTCAATTATTCCCGGCGTCAGTCCGTCAACCCTGACATTTTGGCCGACACCAATGGGACCGAGCGCTGCGGTATTGGCGGCTTGAGCTGTGCCGTCTAGTGGTACGCTGGCGCCACCGCCTGCTCCGGACGTAGTATCGCTAAATTGTGTTTCGGAGCCGATATTTTGATCTTGCGATCCCTTATAATCTATCCTTTTAATATCCAAGCTTTGCATCACGACTAATTTTTCGTTTATTAAGCTAAGTATTGTCCAGGATAGTAAGGTCAACGCCAGCCCGATAATCGCCGACCAAATAATCTCTTTGGCTTCGCTAATGACTTTGCTGTTGCCCCGCGAGGTCAGCCACTTCATACCGCCCCACATCAACATGACCGTAGCAATAATACCCACAACACTGATGATTAGCGTGTACCAGGCCTGGATGTATTTGCCTAGTGAGTCCGGATTTATTTCGCTGGATGCTCCGGCCTGAAATGACGAACCCACGCTGACATTGGGAGTAAAAGGTATGGGCGCTGGCGCCGCAACCGTGTCGGCCGAGGAATTACCACTGACTGGTGTTGTTGACGGTATATTATTAATGCCCTCGATGTATTTTTGGGGCTGAACCATTTCCATCAGACTGGCCTTAGCTGGAGACAGAAATGATAGAAAATTAAAAACAATAACAAGGAAAACAACCGTCGGAATATTCAGGAACTTTTTATAGCGGATATTTTTCATTTGGGGGTAGATTTTTAAATAAGCTTGTCTTACTCGCAGGCCGGCGTGGCCTGAGAAATCAGCAACGAATCGTTATTGCCCGTCAGCATAGAAGCGTTGTTGGCCGCTCTTTGCGGTAATTGGCTAGCGTAATCGCTGTCCAGCATTTCTGCCGCCGCCCCTTCAAAATTTCCTGCCCTGACATTTGCGGTCATGTTGGGGAATTTGTCAAATACTCCCGTCCCCATATTATAGGCCATATCGGCTAGCGATGCTCTTTGCGCCGAACTCATACTGTCCCATTGGTTGCTGAAAGTTGATTGAGCGGCGGCAAAGGCCTGTCCGTAATCTGTTCTGTACATGGTCGCCGCTTCACTGTCGCTGATGCTTACTGGCGCATCCGTGCCGGCCGGGTAGTGGTGGCCATAGCCGATAGTCCAGCCGTCATTATCCCAATAGCGGTTAGGATTGTAGCCCTCATAAGAAGCAGTATAAGCCCCAAAATAGTCCCTTTGTCCTTGATCATTCATGGTGCAGGGCACTTTGGCCGCGCTAGCGCCGGTCGGTCCCGGCGTAGCGCCACTCTGGTTGTGTCCGGTGCCAGCTTCTCCGGAAAACCTATTAGCCGAACTGCCCAGCAGAGGATCAGTTGAGCCCTTGTAGACTATATTAGGCAGATTTATATCTTTCATTGTTAGGAGTTGGGGGTTTATCAAACTCAAGACTGTCCAAGACAGCAGGGTCAGCGCCAGTCCGATAATCGCCGACCAAATAATCTCTTTGGCGTCGCTGATGGCTCCGGCATTGCCACGCGAGGTCAGCCACTTCAGGCCTCCCCACATCAACATGACCGTAGCAATAATGCCCACAACGCTGATGATTAGGGTGTACCAGGCCTGGATGTATTTGCCTAAGAGCGAGCCGTCACTGGCCGGGTAGCCGGTTTTGGCTACAAAATTGCTACCGATGGTGATATTAGGCGTAAACATTACGGGCGCTGAGGGAATAGCTGTTTCTGCCGAGGAATTACCACTGACTGGTGTTGTTGACGGTATATTATTAATGCCCTCTATATATTTTTTTGGATTGACCATTTCCATCAGACTGGCATTGGCATTTGGCAAAAAGACCAAAAAATTAGTAGCAAAAATAAAAAGCAACAGAGTAACTAGAAAACCTCTTTTCTGATAAAAATTCTTTGCGCTGGACATTATTTTTTTCTGGTTGAAGTTACTTTTGCTCCAGGCGTTGAGCTAGCTTGCAGTTCTTGGCTAATCATTTTTTCTGCCGTTGCTTGATCGAACATTCCGCTGAATGGCTGGCCGTTGATATAGAAATAGGGCGTGGCCGAAATCAGCAATCGATCCGCTTCGGTCACATCTTTTTGGATTATCGAGTCAGTACTGGTGCCCTTTAGGCAGACTGCGAATCGTTCTTGATTGAGTTTTAGCTGTTGAGCGTATTTTTTTAGAGTTTCGAGAGATAGATTAAGCGGATTTTGCCACAACAGATCGATGTACTCCCAGAACTTGTCTTGTTGCTGAGCGCAACGGGCTGCCTTATGCGGCAAGAGATTTTCTGTGTCGGTCATCGCAGGCAGATCTTTCCAAACCAGCTTGACGTCATTGGGGTATTTTTGTAACAAACTTTTTATTTCCGGCTGTATATCGGCGCTGTAAGGGCAATCAAAGTTGGAATATTCAAAAATGGTTATGCGGGCATTTTTATTTCCTAGAATTGGGGAGTCGGTGGTTATTTCTGGCTGAGTTGAGGTATTGGTTTGCTGGTAGGTCACCAAACGATTAGAAATCAGCTTATTATTGATACTAATGTTCTTCTGGTTGGGCCAATTTTCCAGTGTGGCCGAAACGGCGGCCACAATAACGATTAGCGCCAAGACCACCAGCCAGAAGCTTAGAATAAATTTTAAATAATTAGGTGCTTTGGGCTTTTTCTGCATGGTTTTTATTATTTTAATTTTATTTTGTAGATTTTATTGCTGTTGGCATCAGTAAAAAATAAATAACTCTTATCTGCTGATGTCATAACTGAACTTATGGAGTGATCGCCATCCGGCACGGCCAAGACGCTCTTGGCTCCGGTTGTCAAATTTATTTGATAAATGTCGTCGGCAACGGTTTTGCCTATTGTTCGATCCATACCCGCGCCGTAGGGCAGGTCTTTGGGTACGGCGCAATAAATGTTGCTATTGTCGGCAAAATAGCATTTATCGGCCCAGGTAGACAGTTCTATTTTTTGGCGGCTGTTGCCGATATTATCGCCATAAGCTTCCGATATCCAGAGCTGCGGCTTGTAATCATTGTCGCTGTTGTAGACACTATAAAGTATGGCGTTGCCTTGTGGCGACCAGACGCCCTGAAAATCGCGACCCTCGACGGTCATTGATTTGAAATTTTCTTTGTTTAAGCCGATAAAATATATATTAGAACGATTCATGTCCTTATTTTCTTTGAAGGTCGCCACCATTTGATTGTTGGGCGACCAGGCGGCCTGGAATTGATCCTCTACGCCCCCAATCGATTCCAAGATTTTTGCTCCGGTGCCGTCGTTTTTAGCTACGGCCAGAAAGCGATTTTCCATATCTAGACCGTAGCTTTTGAAGACTAATTGCTGATCATCTGTTGAAAACGAAAAGTTTGTCCAATGAGACGGCAGGGTGATTTGTTTGTTGTTTTTAAAGTCATAAACAATATTCGAGCCGTCGGGATATTGCAATACGGCCAGGTTTCTGTCGTGCGACCAGACGGTATTGGCCACTTCATGAAAAACTGTTTCACTGACAGCGGTTTTTTGACCGTCAGCCGTGGTACGATAAAATTTTCCGTCTTTTTTATCGTAGTATAGTAGATTATTATTTTGGTCCAGGACAGGGAAGTAGGCCGGCTGATTAATCACCGCCTGCACTTGAGTGACACCTCCTTGAGCAATGGGTGAGACTGGACTTTGGCCGATGGCGGAGCTGGGATTATTGACTTGATTAATCAATCCGCCGATAACTGTTCGATTAGTATTGCCATTAGTTGATGATATTAGTCCGCCGTTGATATTGGCTTGATTGGTGTTTTGGTTTGTCGGCTGGGTGGCTGGCGTGAAAATTGTCCTAAAAAAGAAAAAATACAAGAAAAAAGCAAAGAACAACACCGCCACAATAAACAGAATAATTAGTCCGATTTTTTTCCAGTCAAGTTGCATAGTATTTGATTATTTTTTATTACTTTCCGGCCGATTGGAGAGCCGCCTGAAAGACTGCCGATAGGCCGCCACCACCAAATAACCAGCCCCAGCCAAAGTGACCGGCCGCGCTCCAAGAATGATAGTAAATATAGGTGACTACGGCCCACATTATGACCAAAATTGTGACAATTAGTGATATTATCATGACGTCAAGTACGAAAAGCAAAAGAACCTCTGTCCACTTGGCAAATTGTTTGTCTGGTATCCAATGACCAATTGCATAGTCCTCACCGAATTGAGCCATTTTGTTATTAATCAGAGAGGAAAATAGATAGATATGTAGGGAGAACAATGTCATCAATGTAAAATCAAAACCAACTCCAGCCCAAAGTCCGGTGAGGGGGCCGGCCGTGGCCGCTTTAGTCGCCACGGTGGCGGCCTCATCAAGTCCTTTTAATAGATCGCCCTTGGCTATCTTGCCAGCTGCATTTTTGGCACGTTCGAGTTGGCTTTTTTGGCCCGAGTCCTTATTATTTGCCCCCCCTAAACCCCCTGCCATTCTGTTTAATCCCTTATTAAAGGTTCGTTGACCTTGTTTTTCCATGGCTTCGCCGGCCTTTTCTGTCGCCGCGCCCGGAGCTTTACCAATGGCTTCCCCGGCTTTTCCTCCCATTTTAGCGCCGATCCTTGAGCCGGTTGCCCCTCCTTCTGCTGCGCCAGCCATAGCTCCGGGAATGGCGCCAACACCTCCGGCCATCAGCCCTGCTGTTCCGCCAACTATCGCGCCTCCGGCCGCGCCGGCTGTTCCGCCGACAGCTCCTCCGGCGAGCCAACCGCCGGCTTTTCCGACGGCTCCGCCCGCTTTCTTAGCGGCTTTTCCGCTCATTTTTATGCTTTTGCCGGCTGCTTTTTCTGCCTGACCCTTGGCCATTTCCTTGGCCGCTTTTAATTTCTCTCCGGTTGATTTATTGCTGGCTGGCTTTGGCAACGCTTCCTCTTCTTCACCTTCGTTGGCGTCGGTGAGGTTGCTATTGGTGTCGGCCAACCACTTGGTTTCTGGCCCGAATTGCCCAAGTTGTTGATAGTAGCTATCGGCCGCTCTCGGCTGGCTGGAAGTACTATAATCATCAGCGTCGCCTTCGTTTTCCGGACTGTTATCGCCTGGAAATTGTCTTTTAAACCAACTAGAAACATCAGAATCGCCTGAGGCCGATTCCTGTCTCCGACTTTTGTCTTTTTCTCGTCTTAGTCTGGCGCCAATAGTCAGTGGCGCGGCCGTGGCCGTTGGAAGCGGCATAATAAATTTTTTTACTGTTTAATCCAAATTTATTATACCATTTTTTAATGACAAACGCATAGTTTTTTCTGCGCCTTTGTCATGAGCTAATATTTTCTCCGAAATAAGGTTTTCAAAGTCTTCTTGGATGATTCTTTTTATGCCTCTGGCGCCCTGTTTTTGCGTCCAGCTTTTTTCCGCCAAATAGTCAAAGATTTTTACCTCGGTGGCTAGTTGCAGGCCTCGTTTGTTTAGTCGATCGTTCAAATTATCCATTTCCAGTTTGGCGATTTTTTTCAAGCTATTTTTGGACAGCGGTTGGAAATAAATTATTTTGTCCAGTCGATTGAGAAATTCTGTTTTGAAATATTCTCGAGCTTCACTGATTATTTTTTCCTTGATGATTTTGCCTTTGCTTTCGTCGTTATCCAAATCAAAGCCGATATCTGCGCCGTCCTTGAAATGAGCCGAGCCGATATTTGAGGTCATAATGATTATGGTATTTTGGAAATTTATTTTGCCGCCGCTGGCATCGGTCAGGTAGCCGTCATCCAATACTTGAAGCAATAAGTCAAACACATCTTTATTGGCTTTTTCTATTTCATCAAATAAAACTAGAGAATATGGTTTATGTTTGACTTTTTCTGTGAGTTGTCCGCTTTCCTTGTAGCCCACATAGCCGGCTGGCGCGCCTATCAGCTTGGAAATATTGAATTTTTCACTGTATTCTGACATGTCGATGCGTATCAGCGCCTTCTCGTCATTGAATAATTTCTTGGCCAGTATTTTGGCCGCATAGGTTTTCCCCACGCCGCTGGGGCCGACAAAAAGAAACGAAGCCAACGGCTTGTTTTCTTGAGCTAATCCGGCTTTGGCTCTTTTTATCAATCCGGCAATCTCGCTTATAGCGGGTTCTTGGCCGATTATTTGTCGGTTTAGATAATCCTCCAAATTAATGATTTGTCTCTTTTCCGAAGTTATCAAATCGGTCAACGGTATGCCCGTGGACTTAGCGATTATTTGGGCGATTTCCGGCCGTCCGATCTCTCCGATAATTTTAGCTTTTTCTTCTTCGTATTTATTTTTAGATTTTTTGATCGCTAGGCGGATTTTGTTGAGTTGAGTTTGCAGGTTGGTGGCCGCTTCAAAATTTTCTTCTGTTATAAATTTTTGCATCTCCGCCTCAACCTGGACGAGTTCTTGCCCGATTTTTTTGATTTCTTTTTCAATCGGTGAAGCTTTTTTTTGTGACTTGATTGCCGCTGAGGCCTCATCGATCAAATCAATGGCTTTGTCCGGCAAAAATTTTTCCGGCAAATAGCGCTGGCTTAATTCCACGGCCGCTTCTATAGCTTCATCGCTGATTTTGACTCGATGAAAATTTTCGAAATAGCTCCTGATGCCGCCCAGTATTTCTTTGGCTTGCCCGGCGCTCGGCTCAGATATTTTTATGGTTTGAAAGCGACGCTCCAATGCCGGATCGCTCTCGATTGATTTGCGATAGTCATTAAAAGTCGTAGCGCCGATGCATCTTATTTCGCCTCGGGCCAAGGCCGGTTTCAAAATATTGGCCGCATCCATTGAGCCGGAAGCCGAACCGGCGCCGACAATATTGTGTATTTCATCAATAAATAAAATAATTTGCTGGTTGTTTCGAGCTTCCTCGATTATTTGCTTGATTCGATTTTCAAATTCACCGCGATACATGGTGCCGGCAACCATGGAAGCTAGATTGATGGCGTAGATTTTTTTGCCAGTCAAAATGTCCGGCACTTTGCCCTCGGCAATTTTTTTGGCCAGCCCCTCCACTAGAGCAGTTTTGCCCACACCCGGTTCGCCTAGGATTATTGGATTATTTTTGGTCCGTCGGGAAAGTATTTGAATGATTCTTTGTATTTCTTCTTCGCGCCCGATGACCGGGTCGATCTTTTGTTGGATTTTTTTATCGGTCAGATTGACGCCAAAAACGTCCAAAATACTAGCTTGTTCCTCATCTTCTTCCCAGTCTTCTAGCTCTTCTAATAGATTTGATTGTTTTTTTGTCCCGTGGAACGTCTCGGTAATTTCCGGTAGCTTAGAAGCGTTCTTTAGGGCAGAGTCAGCTTGTTGTATCAGATGTGTTTCGGAAACCTTGGCGATTTTCAGAATTTCCTTGATTTCTGGGTCAGCCATTGCCAGCGTGGCATTAAGTAGATGTTCCGTTCCCACATAGCGATGTTTTTTTATATAAGCTATTTTTACAGCTTTTTGTATCATGATCTTGGAGCGCTCAGATAATTCTGGATTGATGGCCAGCGCTGTTTTTGTCGTTGCAACCCTATTGCTGATGTAAATTTTTATTTCCGCCACTTTGTCTTTTATGGCCAATAACAAATCAGAGCCAATACTGCCCTTTTGACTGATTAAGCCATAAAAAATATGTATCGGCTCTACTTCATTGTGGCCCAATTCGTAAGCCAAAGAGATTCCATTTTTAATGGATTTTTTGAAATTTATTGAAAGTTTATCTAAGATGTTCATTTGTTTGTATTTAATGCGAACATTAAAGAGTTTAGTGAAATTTTTATAATGGTGAGCGTTTTAGTGCCGACACAAGGAGTAAAGCGACATTGTTGGCTGAAGCGAGCTATTATTAAAATTTTTACTAAATTATTAATCTTTAAGTCATCGCCCTTAACTTTTTTATTCTGTCGTCTACATCCGGATGAGTGGAAAAAGCACTAGTCAGGAACTTCTTGGAATTTTTGAAAGGATTGGCGATATAGAGGTGGGCTGTGGCCTCGGTGGCATGTTTCATTACCGCAGGATCGTTTTTTATTTTTTCCAGCGCGTTGGCCAGTCCTTCGGGATAACGAGTCAGTAGCGCGCCCGAGGCGTCGGCCAAGTATTCTCTTTTTCGGGAGATGGCCAGTTGAATCAAGGTGGCAACGATAGGGGAGAGGATAATTAGCACGATGCCAATTATTAGGAAAATGGCGCCGCCTTCGCCTTCTCCACTACTCCGACGCCTGCCGCCGAAAAAGCTAGCTTGCCAGAACCAATTTGCCAGAATAGAAATAATGCCCACCAAGACAATGACAATGGTCATGAGTCTGATGTCATAATTTTTGACATGCGATAATTCGTGAGCGACTACGCCCTCTAGTTCTTCGTTTTTCAGTTTCTGAATCGCGCCAGAAGTGATGGCGATTGAGGCGTGTTTGGGGTCGCGTCCGGTGGCAAAAGCGTTGATGGCCTGATCTTCGATAATATATATTTTTGGCGTAGGCAAACCGTCGGCAATACAAAGATTCTCTACTATATTATAGACGTAAGAGTTGGCCTCTTTGGTTAGCGGTTGGGCGCCGGCACTCCACAAGGCCACCTTATCACCGCCGAAATAGCCAAAAAGACTGGTAAATATGGAAATCATGACTGCCAGAACCAGAATCCCATTGCCATAACTTGTCACGTAACCCAAAAAATATCCTAAGAGGGAAATCAAGACAACGAAAATAATGATCAAGAGCCAGGTTTTTCTCTTGTTTGATGCTATTTGATTATACATATCAAGTTGTTAGTTTTAAGTCGCCAAGCGTTTGGCTGATTAAAACTTTACCTCCACGTTGGCTTTTTCTTCTGCCGCTGCTTCAAAAAATTGAAACTGCTTGAATTTGAGCATGTTGTTAATCAGGTTGTTGGGGAAAATTTGTACCTGAATATTGAAGTCTCGAACATTGCCATTGTAAAATCTTCTGGCCGCCTGAATTTTGTTTTCTGTGTCAGATAATTCATCTTGCAATTTTAGGAAATTTTGATTCGCTTTCAAGTCAGGATAGCTTTCTGCTAAAGCGAAAATAGATTTTAGAGTGGATGAAAGAGCGTTTTCTGCTTCGGCCTTGGCTTTTAAATCTCCGCCACTAGCCATGGCTACATTTCTGGCTTCAATTACTTTTTGTAAAGTTTGCTGTTCGTGAGATGCATAACCCTTAACCGTTTCTATTAAATTAGGTATTAAATCGTGCCTTCTTTTTAGTTGCACATCAATGTCGGACCAGGCCTCATCGGTGCGGTTTTTTAAAGTTACCAGTTTGTTGTAGACCATGATCAGCCAGACGATGATTATGGCGATTATGACCACAATAATCCAAATAAAATTGTTCATAGTTTATTTTAATTAATTATTTAAATTTAGATAAAAAAACTCTTTTATTGTTTAATATAATTATAATGTAAACGCTGATAAAAGTCAATCGGACAATCAATTTTGTTTTTTATTGATTTTGAACTTTTTGCCTTCGGTTTTTCTTGCGCCTTGACTCTAGTGGGTCGCCCCCAGTTTTTATTTAAGAGCCGTTTTGTGTCATAATTTATTTTTAGTTTTGTTTTCAAAAAATAGATTTTGTTGTATAATAAAAGAAATGATTGGCGCTGTGGATAAACTATTTTCAATTATTTTGGATAAATAATTTTTTAAAATAAAATCCAAAAGTTAAATCGCGAAGGTGACAAATTTATGGTTAATTTCTTAGGCGGTAAAAAGCCGTCTCTTAGGGGTAAATTGTGTCTTTTTGTTGTTTTTTTGTTTAGTGTGGCTTTTTTTGCCCCAAGCGTCGGAGCCGTTTGGCAAGAACCGAGCCAGGATCCGCCCAACGGCAATATTCCGGCGCCAATAAATCAAGGCGCGGAACCGCAGACCAAAACCGGCGGACTTACCGTGCCGGTGATTACTTCCACCCAACTATGTTTGACCGGAGGCACCCCAACAAAATGTATTACCAATTGGAGTTCTAGTACGCTACCTAGTGGTGGCGCTGTCGGCAACATGCTTTATTATGGCGGTGCTGCCACCGGTTGGCTATCAACCAGCACTATTCAGGTTTCTGGCAACAATACTATATCTATAAAAAGCAATTTGTTTCTGGCCAGTAGCACTCCGCCAGCTTCAACCGGCAGCAAGCTCTACAATTATGGCGGCAATCTGTATTGGAATGGCTTGCAACTTACTGGCGCTGGTGGCGCCACTATGCCTGGTGGCGACCTTGGACAAACCTTGCATTATAACAGTTATCCTCCTACCCCAGGGTGGGAAGCCAACGACGATATTTGGTCGATGTGGGGTTGGGACAGAATCGGCTACAATGGAGCTAGTGGTACCATTAATTATTTATATGATAGTCTTAATAAAACAACACCCACCACTGGCGGCTATTTTGACAAGGTCGCCATATTTGGCTATTCGGATGGTCTTGATGTTCGGGTGAAGCAAGGCGATCATGGTGTTTCCGGTTATTATGCTTCTGATCCGGCCCAAATGAACAGCGCTGGCCATTTTCAAGTCGGTGGTATGGTCTATGGATCTGAGGTTTATCTGGCTCTAAGTCCTTATCAGGTCAATATAAGCCATGCCATCTGGGCTAGGGGTTATGACACCGGCATAATTGTCTCTGGTGGTCAACGGGGCATCAATGCTAGCGGCGTGGTGGGTACACTGAGCACCGGCTCATCAGTCGGCGTAATTGGCATCGGAATTATTAGTCCGGCCGGCGCAGATCCGGATAATTGGTATGCCGGTACTGGCGTGGAAGGTAGAGGCAATATCGGCGTAGATGGCTATGGACAAACTACTAATATTGACATTTATCATTCAAATCCCATTGTTGGTGTCGCTATTAGGGGCACTGCTGATTGGAATTCTTATTCCGGTGTTTTTAGGGATGGACTAGGCGTCAAGATAAATAATGAGTTAATGGTCGGCGCGGATAATTTCCTTTGGTCAGGCAATATTGCTATCGGCGGCACTGGCACCAATGATGAATGGCAATATTCCCATCTTAATCTTTGGGCTGGCGACAAAAATTATAGCAATGCCAGTGGCACTTGTTCAAACGGGCCGTGCAATTACTATTGGGATATTGGGCATCGCAAAAATGATCCCCAGGGTTATTTTTCTGATCATTCTTTGGCTTTCCAGGTCAGAGACAACAATAACTCGTGGAAATCGCCCTTGAGGTTAGAGGCCAATGGCAGTGTCGGCGTAGGGGGATTTGGCACCTCCAGTAAGCCCAGCGCTCCTCTGCACATAAAAGCACGAACGCAATATCCTGGTTGGGGACAGCTCGTTATCGAGCCGGATGATTATGTTGTTGGAGATCCCTATTCTGGTGGCGGATCGGCTACTGGGATTCGCATTCAATCTAAGCCCGGTGACTGGGGAGGTGGTGGTGGCTGGGGCTTGGTGGCCGGCACGGGCGGCGCACCCAACGTTCAGGATTTATTTAGGATTTTTTCATTTGCTTCTAACACAGAGAGGATGGTTGTTTATCCTAATGGCTTTATTTCTTTAAACCGGCCAGCTACTTATCATCGAGGGACTTACTCCACGATTATGGGTTCCGGCAACTCTGATGTTCGCAGTACCAGCTCCGTAGCTCTGGGGTCTCTCAATCTTACGCTGCCCGGAGCCGACTATTCATTAAATTCTGGCTATGATAACGATCTCCTCGCAAGCTCCACTTACTCCGGAGCTATCGGTTATGGTCTCTCGTTAAATTCGCCAAACGCTCTAGCTATCGGCACGCGTAACAAAACCAAAGACAACGCGTTGTTTGTGGTAGGAAATGGCGCCAATTCGAGTAATCTGGCCGATGCTTTTGTTATAGACAAAAATGGCAATGTCGGCATTGGCGGCCTCTCCGCCGATAAATTAGGTATTTCTGGCAGTACGACCGCCGCTCTCAGAGGAGTCATCTATAATAGTAATTCTTCCGGTTCTTCCGTTTTTCGTTTAGCAGTCGGTACCACCGATTATGCCGCGCTCATCAAACTAAACGGCAGTACTTATCCATCCGGCGTCAATCCCGATACCAATGCCAACACCTTGCTTATAAGCGCTCCATCCAAAGACATCTCGTTTTTTAATAATGGCGTGGCCATAACCTCTTTGATGATCAAAAGCACGGGCAATGTCGGCATAGGCGTCAATGCGCCGACCGCTAAACTGGATGTTGGTGGAGTAGTTAAGGTTGGTTCTTTTGTTTCTTCTTCTGCTCCCGCTTGTAATGCCAATACTGCCGGTGGAATTTATTTCAACTCCGCTAGTAAGAAATTCTGGGGTTGTAATGGGAGCTTTTGGAAACAGTTAGACAATTAAGAGTTTTTACTTTTTAAAATAATGTTGTTTAAGATATTAAAATTCAGTTCTTTTATAATCTTAGGAGTAATTTTTATCTTGTCCGGAGTTCTATTATATCACTTTCAGTCAACCAGCGCCGGCGGCATGTCTTACAAGCTAGGTGGCTGGCTCCGTTCAGATGATTATGGGTGGATCTCTCTCACTTCAGATAATTGCGTTTTGGCCAATAAGACTAGCCCCGGTACTTGTAATGAAACAGGAAAAACTTATCAAGTGGTTGTCACCTCCACCAATAAGATAAGCGGTTATGGCTGGTCACCCAATGTCGGTTGGGTTTGTTTTGGAGAGGGGACTAATAGCACTACCGGTTGTACTACAGCTTCTTTCGGCACGCCGCCCAGCGGTTCGTTACTGACTTCCATTAATTCTTCAACCGATCAAATAACCGGTTGGGCCAAAGTCATAGCTGAACCGGTCGGTGGTTGGATAAAGTTGGGCCGAGGTGGTTCCGGCGGAACAGTTACCAAGGGCGAGGCCTGCTATGATTGCAGTTGCGCTACTAGTACTCCTTCATCAGCGCCTTGTCCTATTAATTACCATAATTGTAAATTCTGTTTCAGTAATAACTGTTTTGCAACGACCATGCCAGGAGGCAATAGTGGTGGATCATTATGTCCGGATAATGCTAGGCAGCCGGCCGGAGCTACGGATCCTGTGCCCGGAGGCAGCGGCAAAATAGTTTCCAACTGCTCGCTCTGTCATATTGAGGAGAGCATCCCCGATCCGGTCGAGGGCTCTACAATTTCTCGAACGATTTGCGATAAGTGTGACAATACCTCATCCACAGCCGAAGTTTATGGCATAAATCGCGATCCGAGCGATGGTTATTTCATGGGTTGGGGCTGGGGAGGAGATTATGCTTCAAGTACCGGTCCTGGCTGGGTGCATAGTGGCAAAAGCGCGGCCATTGTCTATCCTTGGCTGGAAACCGATTACGGTTCGATCTATTCTTATGGCAATGTCCGCCAGCGCGTCAAGACTCCCGGCAAGAATGCCACCTATTGTATCTTTGCCAGCAGCAGTCTGGAGAATGTCTCCTCGGCCAATTGTAGCGCCGTCAGCAGTACCGGGCAGTTTGATATAAGCTTTCCGTCTCAGGGCGCGTCGCCGAGCGTCTACAAGAATATTTTAGGCAAGATTGACATTGCCGGTTTGATTACGGCCGATCCTGATACCGGCCGCAATAAATATGGCAATCTGGTGCAAAAAATCACCAACGATCCAGATTGGCAATCAAAGATAATAGGGGGATTGGATAATACGGTGTATGTTTTTAGCAACCCCAGCAACCCCCAATTTAATATTTTTAATTCCACGGTGATTAAAAACGGCCAGGGCACTAAACTAGGCAATGGCTTGGTTTATATAGATGGCGACTTAACGATAGACAATAACATTCTCTATAGCGCCGATCCGATTACTGATGGCAATTTGAAAAAATTGGCTTCAATTGCCTGGATTGTTAAGGGGGATATTAGGATTAATCCTAATGTGACCGATTTGGCCGGCGCCTTTATTTCCTTGGGAGCCGAAGGTAGTGTCTGTCAGATTATTTCTGGCGGTGACCCTAGCTATCCGGAGTATGACCCAAGCCAGCATTGCGGTGTTATTTTCTCCGTCAAGCCGACCATGTCCGATCAGTCCAAACCCTTGACCGTTTATGGCTTGGCCATAGCCAAGGCCTTTGACTTCCATCGCACCTATGCCAATATCACGCAGGGCTCGGAAAGAGTTATTTATGATGGCCGACTGACCGCTAACCCGCCTCCCGGCTTGAAAGATTTGGTTGAGGGTTTGCCGGTCATTAGGGATTTTGACATTCAACAATTCAAATAAATTAGTTTTGTAAAAAAATTATGCCGATTTTAAAATCAAAAGACAATTATCTGGGAATTGATTTGGGCACTTCCTCTATTAAGATGGTGGAATTGGCTAATTTCAATGGCCGGCCGCGACTCGTCACTTATGGCTTTACCGAACGCAGTTTGACCAGCATTGGCAACAACGATACCTTAATAAATAATATCGATCAGACCGCGGCGGTTATCCTTGATATCTGTAAAAAAGCCAAGGCCACGGCCAAAAAAGTCGTCACCGCCTTGCCCAACTATTCGGTCTTCACTTCCATTTTGAATTTGCCGGATATGCCCAAAAAAGATCTGGCTTCGGCTATCACCTGGGAAGCCAAAAAAATAATTCCCATCCCGCTGGAGGAGATAATTCTCGATTGGAAAATAATCGAAGAAACCACCGCTGGCCCTGTCGGCGGAGCCGGTGTTGTTGCTCCTGGCGCTCTGCCGGAAATGTTACAAGCCACCAACCCTATCGGACAAATTTCTTCTAAATCCAGAAAAAATTTGAAGATTCTTTTGACCGGCGCCAACAAGGGCCTAATTAGAAAGTACATAGAAATTTTTAATAAAACCGGTTTAAATTTATTAAGTTTGGAGACAGAAAATTTTGCTCTCATCCGATCATTGGTTGGCAACGATAAATCTGTTATAATGGTAATAGATATTGGCGCCTCTACTTCAAGCATTACCATTGTTGATAAGGGTGTTCCATTTTTGAGTCGTAGCATTGATATTGGGGGGTTTTCTATTACTCGGGCTATTTCTAACAGTCTCAACGTTAGCATGGAAAGAGCCGAACAGTTTAAACAGGATTTGTCTCTGGATTTGGAGACGGCGGACAATTCTTTACCCCAGACCGTAGAAAAAGCTTTTACTCCCATTCTCAATGAAATAAAATACACTATCAATCTCTATCAGGAAGCCAACAACAAGAAAGTCGAAAAAGTCATTCTGAGTGGCGGCGCTGCCCTTTTGGGACACTTGACCGGGTATGTCTCCAGTTCGCTCAATGTTAATGCTTATATTGGCGATCCTTGGGCCAGGACTATTTTCCCGGTTGATCTCAAGCCGATTTTGGATCGAATTGGAGCCAGATTCGCCGTCTCTATTGGCTTAGCTATGAGAGACATCGAATAATTTTCATCATATGCCAGACATAAATTTATTGCCTGAGGATCTCAGGATTAAAGAACAGAAAGAATTAGAAAAAGCGGCTAAGAGGCCAAAAATTTTTGAAGTTGAATTGAATAACCCGATTAAAGACCCGATGTTTGCCAAAGAGAGCGACAAAACCAAAAAGTCATTTTGGGCTAAGCTTTTTGGCACCAAAGAAAAAACAAAAGTTCCGACGGTTCTTAACAATTTGCCGCCATCACAACAATCAAATCCTGGCATTGATTTACTTTTGGCTTCTCGTAAATCCCAGACTAGTTACAAATCATCGGCTCAGACCGGGCAACTGAGCGGATCCGGTAGTGCTCAAAAAAACTCCGGCAGCTTTGCCTGGCCCAAAATTTTGGGCCAGCCGTCTTCTCCTTTTAAACCGGTTGCTTCTCAGTCAAAAAATGGCAATTACGGCTCGCCTTCGCCGGCTCTGCCTAAAGCTCCGGCAACAGCAGAAAATAAAAATGTTTTTAGTTCGGTTAACGGCCCGATGAAGCCACCGATTACCCCAGCCAAATTGCCGCCGCCCACCCAGCCCAAGGGATTGCCTTATAAAGCCCCCAAAGTCAAAACGTCTTTTTGGGGATTGTTGAAAAATTGGTTTGGCGCTGGCAATTCCACTGCCGTTAAAGAACCAAGATTTGCCCCCGTAGCCCCTCCGCCAGCCAACCGGCCGGAGGTCAGAGGACCGCTTAGCGTCAATAAAATAAAGACCGATTGGCATGCCGAACAACAAGTCTCCCATCATCTTGATAAAGATAGATTAGCTGCTACCGGCAGCACCGCTGGCAGTGATGCCAAAAAATATGGCCACCTAAAATATCATCTGGCCCCCAAAATGGAAAAGGGTCTTACGGGCGTCAATCTCATGCCCGAGGAATTTTTGGCCAAAAAACAATTATCAACCGGACAACAGCTGGCCATATTCTTGTTTGTGGTGGTTTTTTCCAGTGGAGTGGTCTATGGTTCGTCTCTGATAATCAGTCATTATCAGAGTCAGGTGGACCAGAGCATTGCCGCCAAACAGCAAGAGGCCATAACCCTTACCAAACAAATCAAAGCGTTGCAGGTCAAAAAGCAGCAAAATATAAATTTTCAGAACAAGATTCTCAGTCTCAAGGATATTTTAGGCAGCCATATCTACTGGACCAAGTTTTTTGGCTTATTAGAAAAATACACCATAGATAATGTATTTTTTACTGGTTTTAGTGCGGACAGTTCCGGACAGATTTCTTTGCCGGCCCTGGCTGATAGCTATGAAAGCGCCGCCAAACAGATTGTGGCTTTGCGTCAAGCCAGTGATTTTATCAAAGATGTCAATGTCGATTCAATCCAGCTGAGTAGCCAGAAAGATCGTGGCATAACCGGAGTTTCTTTTAATCTAAAAATCACTTTAATTGATGATGTTTTTTATAAAAGATAACTATTTTAATCATGTTGCCAGGCAATAAAAAAACAATTGAATCAAAAAGAGACAAAGAGGTGGTGATTTTTATTAATCGTTTTTTTGTCGTCATTGTTTTGGCTTTAATGCTCCTGATTTTGATTTTGGGTTATCTTATGGTTCTCAGGCAACAATACGCCGGTTATCGTCAACGAGCCAAAGTTGACCTGCCCCAGATAAATAATGATCTTCAGTTGTTGCAAAGAAAAAGTCAGCTTTTAGAACTTGATACCAGCAAAATTTGGTCGTTCACGCCTGATGAGCAAAAAATATTTTCCGCTGTTTTACCCGATAAATTCGATTTCACCTCGCTGGTTATTCAGCTTGATCAACTGGTTCAAAAACACAATTTTATCATTAATAGCTTGAGAATCAATCCTTCGCCGGCCGCCGTTGGTGGCGATTCAGCTAAGGCGAAAAACATCCTGATCAACTTGAAAATCAGTGGTGGCGAATATCAAGACATCAAGGGCATTTTGGCCGATTTAGAAGGTAGCGCCATGATTTTTGATGTCACTAGCTTGTCGTTGCCAACTGGCAAGTCTTTCACTTATGATCTGAATCTGGCCACTTATTATTATCCCGATAATTAGAGATTCTATGATTAAAAATGCAAAAAATAATAAAAATGACTTTTTACTGGTAGCGGTGTTGGTTATAGTCATACCCATAGGTTTCTTTTCCTATTGGTACTTTACCAATCGTGATTTATTTAACGCTTCGGCCCCAAACCAATCAGTTGCCAATATTTCCAAAAATGAAAGAGTCAAAGATATTGACGCCGATAAGGCAGCTATTTTGAATGCCATTTCCGGTCTCAATAAATGCGGTGATTGGCCTCTGGCCACCACCACCCTAAGTCCTAATCGCGGCAATCCTTTTGCGCCTCAAAGCGTTTCTGATGCTGAGGTTCCTTCAGCCGAGGCCATTAACACCTTGACCGAACCGCAACTCGTGCCACTAGTTGCCAATTGTCAGCCGTTAAATTCAGTCGTCCCAGTTATATCTCCCGACCAATCGATTCCAGCAATAAGTCAATAAGTTTTGTTATCCCATGCCCTATAACAGTTTTAATCAAAAAATAGCTTCCTATCTCTCAGCCGGCAAATTGCTCAACAAAGAAAAACTCGATCAGTTATTAGCTAGAATTGACAGCAAAAAAGGATTGGAAGATGCCATTATGGAGGAAAAGCTATTCTCCGCTAAAGACTTTTTGGCTATCAAGTCAAAAATTTTTAGTTTGCCCGGGATAGATTTTTCCGATCGGGAAGTCAATCAGCACATTTTAAATATTTTGCCACAAAAAGTTGCTGAAAATTATCAAATGGCTGTTTTTGATCTCCAAGGCAAAATCATCAGTGTCGGCTTGGTCAATCCCGATGATTTTCGCGCTCATGATGCCATAGAGTTTTTGGCGCAACAGCAGGGCTTTGATATTAGCTATTATGTTATTTCCGGGGTTGATTTCAGAAAATTACTTCATCAATACAGCGGCTTCAGCAAAGAAATCGGCTCGGCTCTCAAAGTCGCCGAACAAAAATTTGTCACCAAAGAAGATTCCTTAAAAACCGACGATGAAAAGGGGATGGATTTGGAGGAGACCATTAAGACTGCCCCCGTAGCTAAGATTGTTTCTGTTATTGTCGCTCATGCCGTAGAAGGGGGAGCATCTGATATTCATATCGAGCCGGGGCTTGCTGAAAGCCGGGTTAGATATAGGATAGACGGCATTTTGCGGACATCATTGACCCTGCCTAATTATCTTCATAATTCTGTCGTCTCGAGAATAAAAGTTTTGGCTAACCTCAAGTTAGATGAGACTAGAGTTCCTCAAGATGGACGCATCCGCATGGTTTTGGATAACAAGGACGTTGATTTGAGAATTTCAGTCCTGCCCATGCTGGACGCTGAAAAAGTGGCTATCAGGGTGCTCGAGAACTCTTCAGCCGTCCCTAATTTGAAACAATTGGGTTTTTCTGATTATCATATAGAAATAATTAACCGCAATATTCTTCGGCCTTTCGGTCTTTTTCTGCTGACCGGTCCGACTGGCTCCGGCAAAACCACCACGCTCTATTCGGTTTTGAATATGCTCAACGCTGAGGGCTCAAACATTACTACCCTGGAAGATCCCATCGAGTATTATATAGGTGGCATCAATCAATCGCAGATTAATTCCGATGTGGGCTTCACTTTTGCCTCGGGTTTGCGGGCTATTTTGAGGCAAGATCCTAATATTATTATGGTGGGCGAAGTTCGCGACAACGAGACAGCCGAATTGGTTATTCATGCCGCCTTGACTGGTCATTTGGTTTTTTCCACCCTGCACACCAATGACGCCTTAGGCGCCGTACCGCGATTGATTGATATGAAGTCTGAGCCGTTTCTTTTGTCATCAACCATGAATTTGGTTATGGCGCAACGCTTGGTTCGTCGCATTTGTCTTGATTGCAAAGAAGAAATAAAACTGCCCCAAGAGACAGCTACCAAAATTCTCAACGAAATAAAACAAATTCCCGAAGAGTTTACTGCGCCCTTCAAGAGCGATTTCAAGTTCTATCATGGCAAGGGCTGTTCCAAGTGCGCCAATAGCGGCTATATCGGACGCGTGGTCGTGGGTGAGATAATCGAAATAGATAATCAGCTCAAGGAGTTGATCGTCGATGGTTTTCCCATGGAAAAGGTTAGAGACTACCTAAAAAAGAATAACTATGTTACTTTGATGCAAGATGGCTTATTAAAGGTCCTATCTGGTCAGACTACAGTTGAAGAGGTTTTGAGAGTTTCTCAGAATTAATATTTCTTAATTAATTTCACTATATTATATTATGCCCAAAGAAAAAAAGATTTCCATTTTGATCGTCGAAGATGACATTTTTTTGGCCGATTTATATCGGACCAAATTTGAGTTAGAAGGATTTAAGGTGGTGGTCGCTTACGACGGCGAGAAGGGTTTGGAGATGGCTAAAAAAAATAAGCCAGACGTGATTCTTCTGGATTTGGTCTTGCCTAAGATGAGCGGTTTCACCATCCTGGAAAACCTGCGCTCAACGGCTGAGTTTAAAGATTGCCCTATCATTTTATTGACTAATTTAAGCCAAAAATCAGATGTAGAAAAAGGCATCAAAATGGGTGCTTCAGACTACTTGATTAAAGCTCATTTTATGCCCTCGGAGGTTGTGGACAAAATCAAAAAACTTGCTAACAAAAAAAATTAAATATTTAGCTTATGCAAGCCAATCAAAACTTATTGCTCAAAGGCGTTTTGGCTGAAGCGGTTAAATTTCGGGCCGCCGACTTGCATTTTTCGGTTGGCAATGCCCCTTTGCTTCGCATCGATGGTCAATTGACGCCCATGGCAGACCAGGCGGTCATCAATCAGGATTTTATGAAAGACCTGATCAATTTGCTTTTGACTGATGCTCAAAAAGACACTTTGAAAGAGCGCAAAGAACTTATTTTTACTTACGATTTTGAAAAAGGATTGCGCTTTAAGGTCAATATCTTTTATCAACAAGGATTTTTGTCGGCGACTTTCCGTTATATTTCGCCACAAACTCCGACCATTGATTCCTTGGGGTTGGAAGAGACGGTTAAAAAAATTGCCGGCGTTAAAAAGGGCCTGGTTATCATCTCTGGCAATTTTGGCTCTGGGCGATCGTCCACGGCCGCCTCTATTATTGAGGAAATAAACCAAACCCGCAAAGAATACATTATTGCTGTGGAAGACCCAATAGAATATATTTTCACCAATAAAAAAAGTATCATCGAACAGCGAGAAGTGGGCAAAGACACCAATTCCTATGCCGATGCCATTAATTATTTTCAGGAAGAAGATGGCGACGTTCTGTTTTTAGATCAGGCCGATGATCCCAAGATTATTCCTAGTATTTTAGAGTTGGCCCGCGCCGGTTCTTTGGTTATTACCGTCATGAGCGCCGATTCGGCCAGTAAGACGGTTTCTCGCATTTTGGACAGCTTTCAGAGCTTTGATCAGGAACGGATCAGAAATCTTTTGGCCACTTCGCTTAAAGCCATCTTGTGCCAGAAACTTTTACCCAAATCTGGCGGTGGTTTGGTTGTAGTCCAGGAAATTATGATGGTTAATGATGCCATTAAGTCCATCATTGCTTCGGGAAATATTGCCCAACTTGACACTATCATTCAGACTTCTCGCAAAGAAAATATGATTTCCTTTAACCAGTCTCTGGCTGAGCTCTATGGCGCTCGGCGGATTTCTCTGGAAGATGCCCTGGAAAATGCCACTGACAAAAAGACTTTTGAAAACTTGATTCAATAGGGGTAATGTTGGGTATTTAATGATAAGTTGATTTTAATTATGCCAAATTTCGAGTATCGAGCAAAAAATCAAGAAGGCCAGATGATGGTTGGCAATGTTGAAGCTTTTTCGGAAGAAGCGGTGGCTAATTTGTTGTCTGAAAAAAATCTCATTATTGTTGATATAAAAACCAAAGACAAAAAGTTTTTTGACTGGCGCTCTCTGGCTTTTTTTCATCGGATTAGGACCAAGGATTTGGTAATTTTTTTCCGTCAATTGTCAGTGATGATTGATGCCAATCTGCCGATTGTCAAAGGCCTGCGGGTTTTGCTCAAGCAAACTAAGAGCGATCAGCTCAAAAAAGTTATTCTGGAGATTTTGACCGAAGTTGATGGCGGTTCCAGTTTATCGTCGGCCATGCAGCTTTTCCCCAATGTCTTTACCAACTTTTATATCAATATTGTCAGATCGGGCGAGACCTCCGGTCGCTTGAGCGAAGTTATGGGTTATTTGGCCGACCAGCAGGAAAAAGACTATAACCTAGAATCGCAAGTGAAAGGAGCGATGATTTATCCGCTTTTTATCTTGGGTGGCCTGGTGATAGTCGGTTTCATCGTCATGACTTTTGTTATCCCGCAGATGACCGGCATGTTGATAGAGTCTGGCGCCCAATTGCCGCTTGTCACCAGACTACTTTTGGGCACATCGAGCTTTTTCCAGTCCTTCTGGTGGCTATTAATACTACTTTTAGCTGTTTTATTTGTGGGTTTTTCTATTTTGTCCAAAACTTATGTCGGCCGGCACATCATAGATATGGGCAAAATAAAGATGCCGGTTTTCGGACCTATTTTTAAGAATATTTATATTGTCAGGATTTGCCGCAGCTTTTCGACTTTGCTTAAGGGTGGCGTACCAGTTTCGCAAAGCTTGGAGGTGGTCAAAACCGTGGTAGACAATCTTATTTATGAAGAGCTTTTGGAAAATACCATTAAGGAGGTTGAAGAAGGCAATCTTTTGGCTGACAGTTTGGCTCTAAGTCCGTATATACCAACCGCCGTGACTCAAATGATCAGTATTGGCGAGGAGACAGGAAAATTAGAAGAAGTCCTGGTAAAAATAGGGGATTTCTATTCCAATGAAATAGATGGCAGCGTGCGCGTTTTATCCACCTTGATTGAGCCGATAATTATGGTCATCTTGGGTTGCGCTGTGGGCGTGTTTATTGCGGCGATTATTATGCCAATGTGGAGCCTGGCCTCAGTCTTGTAGTATTTTTCTAGCTGTCTCCGGCTTTATTAATTGGGTTTTTTTTGGTATAATATATTAATATAAAGAGGTGTGGATAAGTTTAAAGGGTCGATCTTATCCCAAATTCTTTTATCTACTCGCGAGTAGAAGAAAGTATCTGATTTTAAGAATTAAAAAGAACTAATAACTAATATGTTAAGAAACAAAAAAGGTTTTACCTTAATCGAGTTATTGGTGGTCATCACTATTATCGGTTTGCTGTCATCTTTGGCAGTGGTATCCTTAAGCAGTGCTAGAAACAAAGCCAATGACGCTAAGATTAAGAGTGATTTGACTCAACTCAGATCAACTATTGAGCTTAACGCTGACGCCTCAACGGATTCTCCTTATAGCAACGCTTCCGCTGTAGTGGCCGCTTCCGTGATTAAGGCCCCGAGTTGTGCTACTGGCGGTTATACGCTTCATGTGGCCACTCCAGCTAATTCCTACTCTGTCTCTGCTCAGCTTTGTGCCGATAACACCCATTATTTCTGTATTGACTCTTCCGGCAATGCCACAACAACCGCTACTGCACCATCAACTTCGACGTGTCCATAGGAATTATATTTTAGCAAAAGTCCCCGTCACTGGGGACTTTTTTTGTTTTTTCTGTTATAATGTAATTATTATAAAACCTAATAATTAATTAAAGAAAGTTATGAGAAAACGTATTTTTGCTTCCAATCGTCAGGGTTTTACCTTGATCGAACTTTTGGTGGTGATTGTCATCATCGGCCTGCTGGCCAGTTTGGCCGTTATTTCCATGAGCTCGGCCAGAAACAAAGCCAATGATGCCAAGGTTCGTAGCGATCTCGACCAAATCAGAAAAAGCATTATGGCCGACTTGTCCGAAGGCGGTACTTACGAAGCAGCAGCCATACCGGTCAATTTTGCTCCGCCTTCTTGCAGTGGCGATGCTCAGTACACCTTGGCGACTTCCACTGACGGTCAAGACTTTGCTATCGCCGGACAATTATGCGCCAATAGCGATGCCATTTTTTGTCTGGATTCAGCCGGCAAAAGTTTTGAAGGTAGCACTACTTTGGCGACAATTATCACTGACGCCGCCTGTCCAGCGACACCATAATAACTTATTTATAAATCCCAGATCATGGCCCAGCATTTGAATTGTTCGAAGAAAGAGGGCTTTTCACTTATCGAAGCGCTACTGCTGGTGGCAGTCGTGGGAATTTTTTGCGTCTTATTTGCTGTTTCGCTCAATCAAGTCAGAAAAGGCGGCTATGACGCCCAAATCAAAAACGATATTGCCAACCTCAGCGTTAGTTTGGGGGTCTGTTCGCGGACTCAAAATGGCAGTTATTCCGGTTGTGACAGCCAGCTGGCCAATCAATTTTTTGCCCCCACCTGCAGCGCCAACGATATCAATGGCCGGAGCCGCTATCAGCTCAAATCCAATAATGACAGCTTTGTGGTTTGGCTGAAATTATGTTCGCAAAAAAAATATTTTTGCGCTGATCAAAGCGGCTTTATCGGTTCAATTAATGTTCAGCCGTCATTAAATAATAACCTTTTGTCTTGTCGCCCCCAAGTCAGCCCTTAGGACAATAACTCTATGACTCAACGGACTTATTTTAAAATAGGCGTTTATTTTTTCCTGTTCATTGTGGCGGTGGTTTTTTATCTTTGGTGGCTGTCTTATAATGCTCAGCGCTATCGTGATTATGAGCGTTTAGGCGATCTCCGAGTGCTTCAAGCGATTATGACTGATTATTATGGCAAGTTTAACACTTACGTCGTTCCACAATGCGTTGTCGGCTCAGCCATTAGTAGCTGTCTAGGCAATAATTTTTTGCCGCTGGCTGTTGATAATTTAAAAGATCCGATTGACAGTGGTTCCTATAAGTATCTGGTCGGTTCTTTGTCGGACAGCGATTTTCAAATAGATTTTTCTTTTGAACAAGATACTGCCGGCTCTCTTGCGGGTCGTCACATGCTAACCAAAAATGGTATTAGATAGATAGTATGATTATTTATTTGTTGATTTTTATTTTAGGGGTTTGTGTCGGCAGTTTTCTTAATGTTGTTATTTTTCGTTTGCATAGTGGAGAAAAAATTGTCAATTCACGTTCGCATTGCTCTCATTGCCAGAAAACCCTCGGCGCTAGAGAATTAATCCCTCTATTAAGTTTTGTGATTCAGGGCGGCCGATGTCGGCATTGCCGAAAAAAAATTTCTTGGCAATATCCCTTAGTGGAGTTGGTGACCGGCTTGCTGTGGCTTTTGGCTGCCTATCGTTTGGCTGGCGTTTATCCGCAGTTGCTTCTGGTTGATTTTCATCTGGGCTTGTTCTGGTTGAGGGACGCTTTTTTTGTGGCTATTCTGGTGGTAGTTTTTGTCTATGACCTTAAATGGCTGCTTATTTTGGACCGAGTGATGATTGTGGGCATAATCGGAGCGGTTATTTTTAATTTATTTTTGGGAGTCGGCCTTTGGTCGCTGGCGATTGGCGCCTTGGTTGGTTTGGGCTTTTTCGCCTTGCAATTCTTTGTTTCCCGTGGTCGCTGGATCGGTGGCGGTGATTTGCGTCTGGGTTTCTTGCTAGGCCTTATGGTCGGCTGGCCCAATATTATTACGGCCTTATTTCTATCTTATATTGTTGGCGCCATTGTTTCTGTTTTATTGCTAATATTCAAGAAAAAGAATTTTAATTCCGCCATACCTTTTGGCACTTTTTTGTCGGTTGGCGCGGTGATCACCTTGTTTTGGGGCGAAAGAATTATCAATTGGTATTTAAGTTTATTCTAAATTTATGATAATTAGTGGTCATAAAAAAAAGTCCGGCTTCACCCTAATTGAGTTGATAATTGCCATTGCTATTTTTGCCATGCTGACTTCCTGGCTATTTTTGACCTTCAAGGACACTGCCGATGGCCGTGAGGTAAAAAACGACGCCGCTCAGCTCTTAGACGGCATCAGGCAGATGCAGACCATGGCCCTATCCGGACAGTTGGTCAATGGCGATGTGCCCCTGAAGTATTCTTTTGTATTAGATGCTTGTAATAGTGATTGTTCTTATGAGCAGTGGGCGGTGTTTAACAATAGTTCCACTAGTTTGGCCGTCTATCATTTCAAAAAATTAATTATCACCGGCATTAACAGCAAAGATGGTTCTGGCAATGTCACCTCGCTTTCCTCAGTTGGTTTGTCTTTTTTGCCGCCCCGGGGCAATCCCATCTTTTCTGTCGCCTCATCGACCGAAGTTAATATTTCAGTCAAGCATTCAGTTAGCGACATTTCTTATTGTTTGAAGATAAATCGGATCTCCGGCCGCATGGACATTAAAAGCGCCGCCTGTCCCTAAGCTATTTTTCAATGTATGTTAACTAAAATAAAAGCACAATCAGGTCAAGGACTGCTAGAATTGATTATTGCCATTGGCGTCATTGCCGTCGGCTTATTTGCGGTCTGGACTTTGTTTTTATCTAATTTTTTCAACGAACAGCAGTCAGGCAATAGGATTATTGCCGGCAATTTAGCTCGTGAAGGCATCGAGGCCGTGAAGAACATCCGTGATTCCAATTGGCTCAAAATGGATAATAATTCATCGACCGTCGTTTGGGACTCTGGGTTGCCTGCCGGACAGGTAGTAGTCACCAATCTTATTGCTCCGCTATCATCGCTTGATGAAAGTATCGCTCTTGTGCCGTTATCGGTCGATAATGACAAATTATATTATGACAGTACTGGCTACTTTAATAATTTGGCTTCAGCCACCTCTTCGCCCTATCGTCGCGATATTACCATCAAACTGATTTGCTGCCACGATGGAGACTCCGATTTGCAGTGCGACGACAATCAATTTGAAGTCCAGGATTCGCCGACCTGCCAAGGCACAAAACTTTTGAAAATCGGCCTCGATGTTGAATCAAAAGTCAGTTGGTTTCTCAATAATAAAATCGACCAGTCAGTCATTCACGAACAATTATTCAACTGGCGTTAACCTTTTTATATGTTTAAAATAATTAACAACAGACGAGGGTTTACTTTAATGGAGATGATTATTGCCGCCGGATTGTTTGCCATCTTATCGGTGGTTGTCAGTGGCATTTTCATGGCTGCCAACAATCTTCAACAGCAAGCAGTCAGTTCTGAACGTTTGCAAAACGATGGCCGCTACATTTTGGATAAAATAGCCAAAGAGGTTAGGGGGCGTGAGGTTAATTTAGTCTATCCTTCAGATAACCCCACTTCGACGCTTAGCTTCAAATCCGACGAGTTTAATGATGTTGTCACCTTCTTCTATGATAGTAATAGTGTCTGGTATGACATCAACGGCGACTTCGCCACCCTAAACTCCGACGACGTGGAAGTGATAGATCTAAAATTTTTTACTTATCCAACCAAAGACCCCTTCTCTTATGTCTCTCCCGCTGACATCCAGCCCCGCGTCACCGTCTTTCTAAAAATGCGCAATAAATTGCAAAATAAATATCAAAAAGAAATTTTCTTACAGACCACAATTTCCAGCAAGTATTATCGTCGTTAGTTGTTTAGAATACTGAAAATTATGACGTCAATCAAGAATCAACAAGGAATTATTTTGATCCTGACCCTAATAGTTATGGCTCTTCTGTTTGCCATTGCTATCAGTTTTGCCGTTTTTATTATTTCTGATATTCGCCAGGCCCGAGCCATTGATGACTCACTGGTCGCTTATTATGGCGCTGACTCCGGCATGGAACGGACCCTGTTTTTGTTTAGGCGACTTGATAAAGAACTGGTGGGAAATTTTAATGGCTCTTATGGTACGGGTAATTATAATAGTGATAGGGTTCTCGGTTCAGATGACGCAAGTAGCACCCTGGGCTTGGGTGGGGCCACCTGGAGCGTTGCCAGTTCTACCGATTATGAATATCCGATTTTTCGCCAAAGGATTCAGAATGGCCAGAGCGTCAAATTATACTTCCTTAACCGTACTTCCAGCACCGTGAAGGCCATAGGAATTTCCTGGTATAAAGGTGTTTATAATGGTCTGACCACCACGCCCAAATTGGGCTTGACTTTCACTCAGCTCAACGGCCAAGATAAGGATGGCGCTTTTATTTATTATAATGATTTTGACGAATCATTGATTGAGGATTCTAATTCCCCCACCGGTCAGCAGTGTTTTTCTTTTAAGGATCTGAGTGTTAATGCATCGCCCTTGAGCTATAGCCCGGAGTATGTCGTGGCCTTCAAGTGTCTAGGCAACGATCCTCATGATTTTATTGACACTTTGACCGTTAAGGCCTATGACGCGCCCAACTGCTCTTCCACTTCTCTTAATAAGCAGGCCATTAGCAATATTACTATCAGATCCGACGGTTTTTTTGGTCAAGCTCGACAGGAAATAGTCGCCCACATACCGCCGCGCGATCCCGTCTCAGGGCTCTTGGGATTTGTTTTGTTCTCCGAACAGGATATTACCAAAGATCAATAATCGTCGTATGGACAAAACAATAGCCCAAAAAAGAATCGCCAAGCTAAAAGCTCAATTAAAAGAAATTGACCATGCTTATTATGTCCTGGATAATCCGTTCGTTTCCGATGCCGTACGCGATTCGCTTAAGGACGAATTAGAAAAATTAGAGCAAGAGTTTCCTCAATTTATTACTTCTGATTCGCCCACTCAGCGTGTCGGTGGCAAGGCCCTGGGTAAATTTCAGAAGTATCGCCATACCACGCCCAAATATTCTTTTGATGATCTTTTTTCTTTCTCTGAGGTGGAGGAATTTGATGCCAAGTTGAAGAGATTTTTAAATTTTTCGGAGCAAAAAAAAATCGAATATTTTTGCGAGTTAAAAATAGACGGGCTCAATCTGTCTTTTATTTATGAGCGGGGATTGTTGGTTCGGGCAGTGACGCGCGGCGATGGCGTGACCGGCGAAGTTGTCACTTCTGCCATTAGAACTATCGGCAGCGTTCCTTTGAAGCTGAATCAACTCTTAAACATTGAAGTTGGTGGCGAAGTTTATATGTCCAAAAGTACTTTGGATAAGCTTAACCGTACGCAACAAAAATTGGGCTTGCCCTTGTTTGCCAATCCTAGAAACGCCGCCGCCGGTAGTGTTCGTCAGCTGGATCCCAAAGTGACCGCCGAGCGCGATTTAGACACGTTTATGTGGGCCATTTATGAGCCGGAGAAATTCGGTTTGAAGACTCAAGATGCGATTATGGAAAAAATGAAGTCCCTGGGATTTAAGGTCAATACTAATTATAAAAAAATCAGCGACATAAAAGATGCCTTGGAATATTTTAATTATTGGGTCAAACATCGTGAGTCGTTGCCTTATGAAATCGACGGCATCGTGATCAAGGTTAATGACCTCTCTTTGCAAGAACGTTTGGGTCGCACCGCCAAGCACGTACGCTGGGCCGCCGCCTATAAATTTCCGGCTCAGCAAGCCACCACCGTTGTTGAGGCCATTAGTGTCCAAGTCGGGCGCACCGGTGTGCTGACTCCAGTGGCTCATTTGCGGCCCGTACCTTTGGCTGGCAGCATTGTCAAAAGAGCCACGCTTCATAATCAGGACGAAATTGAACGGCTTGATGTCAAGATAGGTGATACTGTTATTTTGCAGAAGGCCGGCGATATTATCCCCGATATTGTCAACGTTCTGCCCAAAATGCGCACTGGCCGAGAAAAAAAATTCATAATGCCGGAACACTGCCCGATTTGCCACTCTCCGGTAATGAGAATTCCCGGGGAGGTGGCCTATTATTGTCAAAACAAAAACTGTTTTGCTCAGCAGATAGAAAGGTTGATTCATTTTGTGAGTAAGCCCGCCTTTGATATTGTTGGTTTGGGTCCAAAGATATTAGAACAACTGCAACAGGCGGATCTGATCAAAAATCCAGCCGATATTTTCTCTCTCTCCGAGGACGATTTAAAGCCGCTTGAAAGATTTGCCGACAAGTCAGCCGCCAACTTACTCAGCGCCATTAATAAGAGCAAGAAAATCAGTTTAGCCAAATTCATTTATTCTTTGGGCATTAGGCATGTAGGCGAAGAGACAGCCATTGCCTTGGCCGATTATTTTGGCTCTTGGGAAAAACTTATTGTCGCTGATTTAATTGAACTAGAAAGAATCGAAGATGTCGGACCGAAGGTTTCGGCGAGTATCTATACTTGGCTGGTCGACAAAGCCAATATAAAATTAGTCCGAGAATTAAAAGAGCGGGGGGTGAGCGTGGTTAATCCGGCCAAAAAGTTCACGGGTAAGCTTCAAGGCCTGACCTTTGTCCTAACCGGTGAATTAACAGATTTCACTCGGGATAAAGCTAAAGCCAAGATTCGTGAGTTGGGCGGATGTGTTTCTTCCTCAGTAAGCAAAAACACCGATTATGTTGTTTCTGGCGACGATCCCGGATCGAAATATGACAAAGCCAAAAATTTGGGAGTTAAGATAATAAATGAAAAGGAATTCAAGATAATGATCAGCCAGCATCCGTCTTCATGATTAGTTTAAACAATTCGACCGGCAACCATTAAGAGGCATGATTTTTCGCCTCTTTTTTGACTTGATTTATTGGTCGAAAAGTGTTATTTTAAATAATATGAAAAAGATAAATTCTCAAAGAATTTCTGAATTTTTTCCTGCTTTTTTAGTTTGGGCCACTTTTGCCATTGCCATTATCCTTTCTTTCGCCCGGCCGTTGTGGGCGATTTATTTCATTTTAATTTTTTCGGTTTATTGGATTGTTCGTCTTTTTTACATGATGTTTTGGTTGCTTTTATCTTGGTTTCGCTACAAGCGCGATATCAAAAAAGATTGGCTAGCTGAACTTAAAGAACTGGACAAGAACTATTTGGATTATTATCATGTTATCACTTATCCGACTTACAAAGAGCCCTACGAGGTAATTGAGAGGTCCTTTAAGGAACTTTTAAAATGCGACTTGCCGAAAGACAAATTTATTATTGCTTTGGGTGGCGAAGATCGTGATCGAGAGAATTTTGAACAGATTGCCGCTCGACTTCAAGAGACCTTTAAGGGCAAATTTTTTAAATTTTTAGTGACCGTCCATCCGGCGGCGGCAGGCGAACTTTTAGGCAAGGGAGCCAATGTTCATCATATGGAGTTAAATCTCAAGCGGGTAATTGATGAGTTGGGCATTCCTTATGAAAAAATTATTGTTTCTTGCTTTGACATTGAAACTCTGCCCCATCGCCAGTATTTTTCCTATCTGACTTATAAATTTTTGACTCATCCTAATCCGACCCATGCCAGCTATCAGCCGTTAGTACTGTACAACAATAACATTTGGGAATCCAATCCAATTATTAGGGTTGTGGCCTCAGCTACCACCTTTTGGCTTTTAACTGACTTGTCGAGGCCGGACCGGCTTTTGACTTTTTCTTCTCACAGCATGAGTTTCAAAATGTTGGTTGATGTCGGTTTCCACGAAAAGACCATCGTTTCAGAAGATTCGCGCATTTGCTTGCAGGCAATTGATTATTATGATGGTGATTACGAAGTCGTGCCCATGTTCATGACGGTCTCCATGGACACAGTTTATATTGGCAAGTTCTGGAAAAGTCTTTTTGATCAATACAAGCAGATGAGACGCTGGGCTTGGGGCGTTGAACATTTTCCCTGGATGTGGGAGCACTTTTTTGGTCGACACAAAAACACCAAAATACCAATTAAAAAAAGGTTTCAGTATCTGTGGAATCAAGCTGAGGGCATGTATTCTTGGGCGACCGCTCCGCTGATGATTTTGATTATTGGCCGCTTGCCTCTGTGGTTGGTTTCTGATACGGAAAAAACCATGGCGCTCATTCAGAATGCTCCCATTACCCTGGAGAGATTGATGTCTATCGGTATGGTCGGACTAATTGTCAATTCTGTAATGTACGCCTTTATGTTGCCACCACGGCCGAAGAAAAGTTCGATTTTAAATTATGCCGTGATGGTTGCTCAATGGTTGATCTTCCCCGTTACCATGGTAATTTTCGGCTCTTTGCCGGCTTTCGATTCCCAGACCAGGTTGTCTTTGGGCGGCAAATGGCGTTTGGGTTTCTGGGTGACTGAAAAAAAAGTTTCCAAATAGTATTTTATGTCTAATAAAAAAGTAACCATTCAGATCGTTTCTTGGAATGGCATGCGCTATCTGCCGCATTGCCTGCATTCGATTTTTGAGCAAACTTGCAAGGATTTTCAGGTTTTGATGGTTGATAATAATTCCCGTGACGAATCGGTCAGTTTTGTCAGAAAAAATTATCCGGAGGTGGCGGTTTTACAAAATAATCGCAATTTAAATTTCGCCAAAGCCAATAATCAGGGCATCAAATTATTGCACACTCCTTATCTTGTTCTGTGCAATCAAGACATCGTCTTGGAGTCGGACTGGTTGGAAAAAATGTTGGCCATAGCTGAATCCGAAAAATATCGACAGTTCGGCAGCTTCGGTGGCAAACTCCTACGCTTAAAGATGCCGGAAGGCGAGGCTCCGGAGTTGAACAAAACCGAGATTATAGATTCTTGCGGTCTAAAAGTTTTAAAAAGCCATCGCGTTGTCGAGCTGGGCGGCGGCGAGCCCTCTTCTGGCTTTGTTGAAAATAGCGAAGTATTTGGTCAATCAGGCGCTCTTGTCTTATACCGCCGCGCGGCTCTTGATGACAGCTTGCTTCAAGGGCCGGATCACGGTAGCGGCGATTATTTTGACAGCGATTTTAGTTTTTATAAAGAGGACGTTGATTTGGCCTGGCGACTTCAACTCTTGGGTTGGCCCTCGCTCTTTGTGGCTTCGGCGATCGCTTATCATGCCAGAACTTTTGCCGGATCTGAAAAGAAAAAAATTATCGAGGTGATAAAGAATCGTCGCAGCCAGTCAAAGCTGGCGCGCTTTAATTCCTATCGCAACCATTTTTTTGTCCTGTTGACCGATGATTTTTTATCTAATCTATTGATTTTCAGTCCGCAGATATTTTGGTATGAACTGAGGAAGTTTCTCTATTTGCTGTTTATGGAAACCGCTAGCCTCAGGGCTTTATTTGGCTTGTTGGCCGCTTGGCCCAAAATTAGCCGTAAGCGAAAACAGATTTTTTCCCGGGTCGCGGTTGATGCTAAATATATCCGAAGTTGGTTTAAATAATATTTATTAGTTTATGGAGATATCCATTATCATCAACAATTATAAAACTAGGGGATTACTCAAACAGTGCCTTAAGGGTCTTTATGCTTTTCCGCCATCGGTGGAGCATGAAATAATTGTCGTCGACAACAATTCCGGCGATGGTAGTGTGGAGTTGGTACGGGAGAAATTTCCTCAGGTTAAACTTATCGCTAGTTCCGAAAATTTGGGTCATCACAAGGGCAACAATCTCGGCATTAAGAATTCAACCGGCAAATACATCTTGATTCTTAATACTGATATCGCCATTTTAGATAACGCCATTGATAAGATGTATGACTTTATGGAGAGCCACTTGCAGGTAGCGTTAGTTGGTCCTCGGTTGCGTAATCCCGACAACTCAATACAGATGTCTTGTATGCGCTTTCCTTCGACTATGGTGCCGATTTATCGCCGGACTTTTTTGAGCCGATTGCCTTATTGCCAGAAAAAGCTCAGTCATTATCTTATGACAGATTTTGATCACAACCAAACCAGAGAAGTGGATTGGATTTTGGGTGCTTGTGAAATGGTTCGCCGGTCGGCCGCTGATCAAGTCGGCCTAATGGATGAGTACTTGTATTTATACTTCGGCGACGTCGCTTGGTGCAAAAGTTTTTGGGCCGCCGGTTACCCCGTGTACTATTTTCCTCAAGCCGATATCATCCATTATCACAAACGCGAGTCGGCGGAGAGCGGCATCTTTTCCAAGATTTTTTGGATTCACATCATTGATTGGTTTAAATATCTTAAAAAATATTCTTTTAATTATGCTGTGGAGGAAAAAAAATAATTGGGAAAATTTTTTGGTCGAGCATCATTTAGTTAAAAGGCCCCGGCGTCGTTGGCCGTATCTGGCATTGATTTTTATTTTAATTATCGTTGCTGTCGGTTTTGCGGTCTTGTGGCCGCTAGCAACCAATGGCCGAGCTATCGTCAATCGGCTGGCTTTGGTGCAAAATCGCGCCGATATTATTATGTCTTCGGCTAAGTCTGGTTCTTGGAGTAAGCTGGACGGCGATCTCACAGCCACTCGCGATGATCTGATTTTTATCCAAAACAAGCTTGGCCAACTGGGGCCGATTACCCATTGGCCGCCACTCAGTAAAAACCTCCGTGCCGCCGACAAAATGTTGAGCGCTTCCATTGACTTGCTTTCCGGCTACGGTCAGATTTTTTCCATTTTGGGCGATATTAAAAAAGACACCGACGCCAAAAATATTACCTCTGGCATTATGTCGCCGGATAAAAAACTGGGTTTGCTGTCGGCCATTAGCGATAATCAAAAAATGCTCGAAGAGGCCAAAGACCACATTACTTCGGCCAAAACAGAATTAAGCGAGATAAACACTGATGATTTTAACGGCGTTTTAAAGGATAAGTTGATTAAATTGAATAATTTGCTGGCCGAGGTAGCGCAAAATAGCGAAACCGCCTTGCCCATTTTCAATCATTTGCCGGAATTGATGGGATTGCATGCCGAAAAAAATTATCTTTTTATTTTTCAAAATAATATGGAGCTGCGGCCGACTGGCGGATTTATTGGCAGTTATGGCATTGTCACCCTGGAAAATGGCGACATTAAGAATGTTTTTACTGATGATGTTTATAATTTAGATCGACTATCAAAAAACAAAATGCAAATTCCGGCTCCGGCAGAATTTACCAAGAACATGGGGCAGAAATATTGGTTTATGCGCGATTCCAATTGGTCACCCGATTGGCCGACTTCAGCCAAACAGATCCTTTGGTTTTTTGACCAGGAGCGCAGTAACGCCGGCTTGCCGCCTCAACCCATTGACGGTGTGGTGGCCCTGACTCCGGATTTTATTTCTAATATTTTGGCCGTCACCGGTCCCATCACCGTCCAAGGTGTCACCTTTACCAGCAGTAACTTTGCTATTGAGCTGGAAAAATTTGTTGAGTTTGATTATGTCGACCAGGGCATTCATATTACTCAACGCAAGTCCATTATGGGACAGTTGACCAAGGTCATGTTGGACAAAGTTAATCGGCTTCCCGCCAGCGATTTATTCAAGCTTTGGTTGGCTTTTAAGAAGAATATCGATCAGAAAAATATTTTAGTTTATTTGCTTGACGACAAATTGCAGAATTATTTTGTCCGCCAGAATTGGTCTGGCGTAGTCCGCAAGACTGGTGGCGATTATTTGATGGTGGTTGATAGCAATTTGGGCGCGCTTAAAACTGATCAGGTAATGAAACGTTCGATTAATTATTCCGTCAGCTCGGATAAAAACGGCGATTTAATCGGACACTTGGAAATAACCTATCAGCATCAAGGTAAATTTATCAAGGATTTAATCACGCGTTATCGCACTTATACTCGAGTTTATGCGCCTAGCCACAGCTGGTTTCTTAAGGCCTATTTCAAATACAATGGCGATGTTATTGATTTAAAAATCCCTCAAGACGTCAAAATTTCTGATGAATTGGGCAAAACTTATGCGGCGACATTTTTTAGCGTCGAGCCGGGAGAAAGTAAGACGCTGGTCTTGGATTACCGTTTGCCTAAAGAGATTTTGAAGTCATACCAAGACGGGGCTTACCAGCTGACCATCCAGAAGCAACCAGGCACCAGTGGACATAATTTGAAAGTTGATTTAGTATTTGATAAGTATCTCAGCGCTTATCATGCTGGTAGGCAGCCGCAAAGCATTTCCGGCAAAAATATCAGCTGGAGCGAAGATTTATCGGTGGATAGGAGTTATTCAGTAAAATTTTAGCTAAATTTATGTTTTTAAAAAAAATTGGAATTGATCTGGGCACAACCAACATCCTGGTTTATGCCCCAAAAAAAGGGGTAGTTATTAATGAACCGTCGGTTGTGGCTATTTCCGCCGCCGATAAAAAAGTTATTGCTGTCGGCATCGAAGCCAAGGAAATGCTGGGACGTACTCCCGATACTATTATTGCGCAAAAACCCTTACGCGACGGCGTTATTGCCGATTATAAGACTACTGAGGCCATGTTGCGTTATTTTATCAATAAGGCCCTGGGAGGAGTCAGGTTGTTTCGTCCCGAAGTGATGGTGGCTGTTCCGGCCGGCATTACTTCGACCGAAAGAAGAGCGGTGATTGACGCCACGATCTCGGCCGGCGCCAAAGCCGCCTACATCATCAAAGAACCGATAGTGGCGGCCATCGGCGCTAACATCCCGATTGGTTCGGCTTCCGGACACATGATCATTGATATTGGCGGCGGCACCTCGGAAATCGCCGTTATTTCCTTGGGTGGCATAGTTACCTCAACCTCAGTCCGCATTGGTGGCAATAAATTCGATGCCGCAATCGCTGAGTATACTCGGCGCAAGCACAATTTGGCAATTGGCGAGCGCACCGCCGAAGAAATAAAAATAAATATCGGCTCAGCCCTGTATTTGAGTGAAAAGATGTATATGGAGGTTCGTGGTCGTGATATGATTGCGGGTTTGCCCAAGACCGTGGTGGTATCCTCCGATGATGTCACCGATGCCATTCAATCTGAACTAGAAGGCATCGTGGCCGCAGTTAAGTCGGTTTTGCACGAAACTCCGCCGGAATTATCCGCCGACGTGATCGACCGTGGCATTGTTATGTCGGGTGGTTCCAGTTTGCTCAGAAACATTGATAAGCTCATCAGCCAAGCTACCGGCATTACTGCTTATGTGGCTGATGACGCCCTATTTTGCGTGGCCAAAGGCACGGGCATTGCTTTGGATAATTTAGACAGTTATAAAAAAAGTATTCTGGCGACAAAATAACAACCATGACCATTGGCATTGACGCCTCGCGCGCCAACCGTGACCGCAAAACCGGTACGGAGTGGTATTCCTGGCATCTAATTGAGGAATTAAAAAAAATCACGGCCCCCAATCAGAGGGTCCTTTTGTACACCGGTGAAAAATTAAAAGGTGATTTGTTAGTCATGCCAGGCGCCAATTGGCAGGAGCGGGATCTCCTCTGGCCGCCCAAATACCTTTGGACTCAATTCCGGCTTTGGTGGGAACTTCTTACTTCGCCGCCGGACGTTTTATTTATCCCAGCCCACACTATTCCTTTTCTACCCTTACGAAAAAAAACAAAAATTTTAGCTACCGTTCACGATGTCGGTTTCAAGCGTTTTCCCGAGTTGTATAAACCGATTCAAGTTTGGTATCACGACCTGACTATGCGGAAGATTCGCGGTCGGGCCGATTTGATTCTCACCGACTCCCAATTTTCTCAACGGGAGATAATGGAATTTTATGGCGTACCGCCGGAAAAAATAAAAGTTATTTATCTGGGCTATGACCAGGATAAATATCATCCCCTAGATGATTTAACGATGGTTGAAATGAAGAAGAAGTTATCCGATAAGTACCATATTGCCGGCCGATATTTATTATACGTTGGACGATTGGAGAAAAAAAAGAATATTGGCAACATCATTAAGGCCCTCGCCGGCGTTAAAGAAAAATTTCCGGAAATGAAATTGGTTTTGGCCGGAAGCGCGGGAAATGAAGAGATATTGATCAGTGAAACCGTTAAAAAATTCAAATTAGAGCAGGAAGTAATCTTGCCCGGGTATATTGACTCTCAGGACTTGCCAGCCCTGATTGCTTTGGCCGAGATTTTTGTTTTCCCCACGCTGTATGAGGGTTTTGGCTTGCCGATTATTGAGGCCATGGCTTGCGGTACGCCGGTTGTCACTTCACGTATCGACCCGCATCAGGAAGTGGCGGGCGAAGCCGCGATTTTTGTTGACCCCAAAAATTCTCAAGAAATTGCCGACGGCATTAATAATCTTTTATCTGATTCTGTCAAGCGGGCGAAAATTATTTCTCGTGGCCTGGAGCGAGCAAAAACATTTACTTGGGACAAAACAGCCAAGGAAGTGTTTGGTCTTTTCTAGTCTTTGGTTGACATGGTCTCTTCTTTTGTGTCGTTTTGTCATTTTTTAGTCCCAAAATAATCGCTTCGTTGGCCATTGTTTCGACTGGGCTTTTATGTTAAAATAAGCGATATGAAAAAGTCCGATATTAATCAGAATATTCCTTATAATTGGGATATTTGCGGCCACGAAAAAATCGTTTCTTTTTTATCAACCGGTCTCAAAAATAATCATCTGGGCCACGCTTATATTTTTTGGGGCGTTAGCAGTTTGGGCAAATTGGCCGTGGCCGATAAGTTTATTAAGAGCTTATTTTGCGACGGAGATGATGGTCATAAAGCCGGTGATAATTGTTTTAGCTGTCGACAGATAGAGAACGGCCTGCATCCCGATGTTTATCGAGTTGCCAGGGCAAACGATGAAAAAACCGGCAAGCTGAAAAGAGACCTGATTATTGACCAAATGCGCGATCTGAAAAGCAAGTTACAGCAAGGCACCTTGCTTAATGGCTACAAAGTAGCGGTCATTTCCGAAGCCCATTTGATCAATAATAAGGCGGCCAATTCTTTATTGAAACTATTGGAAGAGCCGACCCCTAAGACGATTGTGATTCTTCTGGCTGATAATATAGAAGATATTCCGGCGACAATTATTTCCCGTTGCCAAGTGATCAAATTTTTGCCAGTGCCCTCAGAGACCATTGATAATTATCTAATAGAAAAAGGATATAATCAGGATATTGCCAAAGTCGCCTCACGTTTGGCTGTCGGCCGTCCTGGTCTAGCGATTAATTGGAGTCATCAGGATCAGTCTTTGGCTGACTACCAGCAAAAAACTGAATTATTTTTGCGTCTGATGTCCGCTGATCTGACCCAGCGCCTAAGCTTAGTGGACGAACTTATTTCTTGGGATAAGGATGAATCAATAAATATAAATCGAGTTAAGGAGCTTCTGGATTGCTGGTCATTGGCCATCAGAGACTGTCTCTTAGTCGGTAGAGGCAATGACTATTTGACATCTAATTTTGATTTGTTGGACAAGATTAGGCCACTTTCCGCCAATTCATCTTTTTCCAGACTTAAAAAAATAATCAGTCAAATGAAACAACTGAAAATATTTTTAGATGACAATCTAAGTTCAAGAAATCTTTTAGAAAATTTAATTATAAACCTATGAAACTAGGCACCACAACAATCTCGCTCGTGGCCTTATTGGCCGCGTTATTGGTTCTGCCGGCCTGTACCATCAATCTTGGCACTAATGCCAATGTCAGCCGTGCGCCTGAGGGCGGCATCTGGAAATCAGTTGATTCGGGGCATCTCTGGAGCCAGTCCAATATTTTGGCTTTATCGGGTGGCAAGGCCGGCACCATTTCCGGAGTTGAAGTCCAAAAAATAGTTTTTGATCCGCAAGACAGTAAAGCCATTTATCTGGCCACTGGCAATGACGGCATTATTTATACTTATGACAACGGCGTCACTTGGCGTAAGTTTAATCAGCTTAGTGCCGGCCGAATCAGATCGATTGCCGTCGATCCCAAGAATAAGTGCATTTTGTACGCCTTGATGGACAATAAGGTTTATAAATCCCAGGACTGTGGCCGTTTCTGGCAGGTGGCTTATTATCACCAGGATCCCGCAGTGGTCTTAACCGATATCACTATTAATAAGAACAATCCGGCCACAATTTTTGTGAGCAATAGCAAGGGAGAAATTATCAAGAGCACGGATGCCGGCAACGCTTGGGCCATTAATTATCGCTTGCCCGTTAATACTACGGTGGTGGAAATTGTGCCCGATCTCATCGATAGCCGCATAATGTATGTTGGCACTAAGAGCCAGGGAATATACAAGACCGCTGACGGTGGCGACAGCTGGGCTTCTCTGGGCGATGGCCTAAAATCTTACTCAGGCAGTCATGAGTACAAAAAGTTGATTATGGATCCAGCCACGCCCAATAGTCTGATTTTTATCTCAAAATTTGGCATGCTTATCAGCCGCAATGGCGGTAATAGCTGGGACATGGTAAATTTATTACCTAGTCCGAAAGCGGTGACTATCTATACCGTGGCTGTCAATCCCAAGGACAGCAATGAGATTTATTATACCACTCAGACAACGTTGGTAAAATCTCTTGACGGCGGCAAGACCTGGTCTTCTCAGAAACTGCCTTTTAGTAACCGTTGGCCCAATGCTATGGCGGTTAATCCGGCTAGCTCCAGTGTTTTATATCTGGGTACGGTCGGTCCAACCAAATAATTTATAAATAAACAAAATATATGAGCATCATTGATAACAATCTGACAAAATTTGTTAAAGCCGTTGATCATTTCAAGCAAGACATGGCCACCCTTAAGACCGGCCGGGCCAACCCCGCCTTTCTTGATGGCGTCTTAGTTGAAGCTTATGGCGCCAAAACGCCGTTGAATCAGCTATCCTCGATAGCCGTTCCCGAGGCCCGAAGCATTTTGATCCAGCCCTGGGATAAAAGCATCTTGAAAGACATTGAAAAGGGGATAGTCGAGGCCGACCTAGGAGTGAATCCCGTTAATGAGGGCGATAAAATCAGAATAGTTTTTCCGCAGATGACCGAGGAGTCGAGAAAAGAAATTGTTAAATTATTAAACCAAAAAGCCGAACAGGCCAGGATCGCCGTCCGCATTCTTCGAGATGAAGCCAAGGAAGAGATTTTGGCTGCTGAACAGAATAAAGAGTTTGGCGAGGACGAACGCTACAGCTTAATGGAAAAACTGGATCAAGCAGTGGGGGATTATAATGGTCAAATTAAGGCCGCTGCCGATGCCAAAGAAAACGAAATAATGACCATTTAATTTTTTTATGATTTTAACTATCGTCGCTTTTGTAATAATTCTTTCTCTCTTGGTTTTCGTCCATGAATTGGGCCATTTTTTGACCGCCATCAAATTCGGCGTCAGAGTGGACGAGTTTGGTTTTGGCCTGCCGCCTCGAATTATCGGCTATCAGGTTGAAAAAATTCCGGGTACGCCGGCGGTCACCGAAGAAGACAATACCGTGGCCATAGCTGAGACGGAATCGCCTAGTGAACTCGAACTGACCAAAGAAACTATTTTGACTAGCCGGATAGAGGTAGGCGCTACGCCGGCGCGCAAAAAAATCCGATGGGTTTGGGGCAATAAGTTTGATGGCGATGGCCAAAATATCATCTATTCCTTGAATTGGATTCCTATTGGCGGCTTTGTTAAAATAAAAGGCGAGAATGGCGATTCTCGAGAAGAAAAAGACAGTTTCGGCTCTAAGTCCATTGCCAAAAGGGTTGGTATTTTGTCGGCCGGCGTCATTATGAATTTATTTTTATGCATCGTTTTATTGTCTTTGGGGTTTATGATCGGCCTGCCTTCAGTCATCGGTGACAATTCCGGCGGTCAAATCGTCTCTCAGCCGAAAGTTCAGGTTTTGGAAGTGATTGCCGATACTCCGGCCAAGCAAGCCGACATTCATGTCGGTGATGTTATTGTGTCCATTGATGGTCAGGCCATTGAAAAGATCACTGATTTACAGACTTATCTGGCCGGAAAAAAAGATCAAAAGGTGACAGTTCAACTTACTCGTGATGCTAGCGCCCTGACCAAGGAGTTGACGATTAAGGAATTTCAAGGAACGGTAGGCATGGGTGTTTCTTTAATGAATACCGGCATAGTCCGTTTTCCTTGGTATTTGGCCATCTGGCATGGGCTAAAAACAACCTTTATTTGGCTGGTGACTATTTTTGTGACTCTATTTTTGATAATAAAAAATCTAATTTTTGGCGCCCCCATTGGAGTAGAGTTAGCCGGTCCAGTTGGTATTGCCGTTTTGACTGGTCAGGCCGCCAAGATGGGCTTCATTTATGTTTTGCAGTTTGCCGCCCTCTTATCTCTGAATTTGGCTATTATTAATATTTTGCCTTTCCCGGCGCTTGATGGCGGCCGCATTATGTTTCTGATCGTAGAAAAGGTTCGGGGCCGGGCAATCAAGCAAAAATGGGAGAATTTATCGCATAATATCGGCTTTCTCTTACTAATGCTTTTGGTGCTTGTGGTAACTTATAAAGATGTGTTAAGGTATGGAGGCAGAATAGCCGGCGCCTTTAAGAAGATCATTGGCGCCTAGTTTAATTGTCACTAGTCATGAAAATAACCATTCCAAAACAACTCAATACTATTGATGTCATCAAAAAATCCGGCTATGGTTTGCCGCCCTCTCGCGCCTCTGGTCAGCTTAATTTTATCCGCCGGTTGGGCGGCTCCAATTATCCACATTTTCACGCCTATGTCGATGATCATGTAATCAATTTGCATCTGGATCAGAAGCAGCCCAGTTATGATGGTAGTCGTGCCCACAGCGGAGAACATGATGGCGAAGTAGTTGAAAATGAAGTTCGCCGAATCCAGGAAGTAATAAATAATTTGACCATCACCAAAAGCGTCGAGGACAAATCGGAAGAAAAGATCGGCTGGTGGAAAAAAATTTTTTAAAACAATTATTAATCTCAAATCCTATGTCTTCTAAGGCAATTACAACACAAGAAAAAGATTATTCCCAGTGGTATTTGGATGTAGTTGATGCTGCCGATTTGGCGGAAAACTCTTCGGTTCGCGGTTGTATGGTTATTAAGCCCTATGGTTATGCTCTTTGGGAAAATATGCAAAGAGTTTTGGATGCCAAGTTCAAAGAAACCGGCGCGGTCAATGCTTATTTTCCGATTTTTATTCCCAAAAGTTTTTTTGAGCGTGAAGCCGAGCACGTTGAAGGTTTTGCCAAAGAGTGTGCCGTTGTCACACATCACCGTTTGGAATTAGACGCCAAAACCGGCAAGCTGGCGCCGGCTGGCCCTCTAGAAGAGCCATTAGTTGTCCGTCCGACCTCTGAGACTATTATTTATGATACTTATTCCAGATGGATAGAATCCTATCGCGACCTGCCATTACTTATCAATCAGTGGGCCAATGTCGTCCGCTGGGAAATGAGGACGAGATTGTTTTTGCGTAGTATGGAATTTTTGTGGCAAGAAGGCCATACTGCTCATGCCACCAAAGAAGAAGCTGACGAGCGGACCAGGCAAATGGTAGACGTCTATAAGGACTTTTTTGAAAATTATTTGGCCATTCCCGTTATCTCCGGTCGCAAGACCGAGTCCGAAAAATTCGCCGGCGCCGAATATACTTTGTGTATCGAAGCTATGATGGGTGACGGCAAGGCCTTACAAGCCGGCACTTCGCATATGTTGGGACAAAATTTCGCCAAAGCTTTTAATGTCGGTTTTCTTGATGAAAAAGGCCAAAGGCAGTTGGTTTGGCAGACCAGCTGGGGCGTCAGTACCAGGATGATTGGCGGTTTGATTATGGCTCACGGTGACAATAAGGGCATGATTATGCCACCCCAGATTGCTCCAATTCAAGTCATAATTGTCGCCATTTTTACCGATTCCGAAGAAGAGAAGTTGACCGTTGCCAAAGCCAATGGGCTGGCCAAAGAATTAAAGCAGTCAGGCGTTAGCGTTCAGGTGGATGGTCGCGATGAACGGCCCGGTGTCAAGTTTTATGACTGGGAAAAGAAAGGCGTGCCACTAAGAATAGAAATCGGCCCCAAAGACGTTGAAAAAAACCAAGCCGTTCTGGTCCGGCGTGACAATGGGGAGAAAAGCCAGGTGGCCAGTGTAAAAATAAGCCAATCAGTCACCGATTTATTGGTTGATATTCAAAAATCATTGTACGAAAAAGCTCTCAAGTTCCAAAAAGCCAATACCAAAAAAATCGACACCTTAGTTGAGCTGGAGAAACATTTTTCCCAGCATGAAGGTTTTGTTTTAGCTCATTGGTGCGGTGACGATGCTTGCGCTGAAGAGATTAAAGTCAAAACCAAGGCGACTATTAGATGTATTCCTTTTGATCAACAAAAAGATGCTGGCAAATGTCCGGTTTGTGGCAAGTCAAGTCAGGGGCGAGTGATTTTTGCCAAAGCTTATTAAAAATTACAATCCATGTTTAGAAAAATCTTGGGAAAAATGAATAAAGGCCTGGGCATTGATCTGGGCAGTTGCAATACCCTGGTCTATCAGCAGGATAGGGGAATTGTTATTACTGAATCATCGGTCGTAGCGGTTAATATCCGCACCGATCAGATTTTGGCTATCGGCGATGAAGCTAGGAAGATGTTGGGCAAAACCCCGCCCCATATTGTGGCGACTAAGCCCCTGGACTATGGTATTATTTCTGATTTTGAGGTCACCGAAAAAATGTTGAAACATTTTATGAATCGGGTCAAAGCAGCCCGGACCTTTTCTTTTTCCTCCATGCAACGAGTGGTTATTGGCGTGCCGCTAGACGTCACTGAAGTTGAGAAAAAAGCCGTTGAAGACGTGGTTATGGCAACTGGAGCCAGTCAAGCATTTCTGGTAGAAAATATCATGGCCGCAGCTATTGGCGCCAGAATCCCCATTCAAGATCCGACCGGCAATATGGTGGTAAATTTGGGCGGCGGCTTGACCGAAGTGGCCATTATTTCTTTGGACGGCATTGTTAATTGGAAAGTCTCCCGAGTTGCCGGTTTGGCCCTGGATCGTGATATCATCAATTTTGCTCGCGAGGAATTTAGCTTGGTTTTGGGCGAGATGGTGGCCGAAGACATTAAGAAAAAAATTGCCACCGTCGTCGATTGGCCGGAGAATTTGGAAATGCCCATGCGTGGTCGTGATGTTGTTTCCGGCTTGCCCAAAGAAGTCATGGTCACCAATGTTCAGATACAAAAAGCCATTATAAAATCAGTTCTAAAGATTCTCGATACCATAAAATCAACCCTGGAAACTACCCCGCCGGAGTTGGTGGCCGATATTTATCAAAAAGGCATTGTTTTGACCGGCGGCTTGGCTCAGCTTAAGGGTTTAGAAAAATTTATCTCTGATGGCATACAAATACCGGTCCATGTAGCCGACGATCCTCAAACTTGCGCCGTTCGCGGCATGGGCATATTGCTGGACAACGAAGCGCTCCTCAAAGATATTGTAGTTATACCCTCTTAAGCAAGCTTATTCCTAACGCAACCAAGTTTTACCTGACCTTCTTATTTTCTTTAGCAACTATCTATGAATAGACTATTACGATCGACCATTATTGGCTTGATTATCGTGGTGGTGCTTATCGCTCTCAATTACCTTGGCCCGCTTAAGCCGATAAAAAATTTAATTGTTGATTCTCTGGCTCCGGTGCAGGGTCGGCTTTATGACTTCAATTTGGGGGCCAATGCTTTTTATAATTCTTGGTTGACTCGCCGCGATCTTCTGGCGGAAAACCAAAAATTACAAGAACAGCTAAAAAATAATCAAGTTGATTTGGCTCGACTCAATAGTTTGCAAGAAGAAAATGATCTAGTCAAAAAAGAGTTGAATTTTGTGGAAGAAAAAAAGATGCGCTATGTGGCCGCCAAAATCATCACTGGTGTTTCAGATACTCTGTCTCAGTCGGTAATTATCAATCGCGGCCGTCGCGATGGCTTGGAGAATGGCTTGGCCGTGGTGACCGGTGATGGCATTCTGATTGGGAAGATTATTGATGCGGAAGATGATTTCAGTAAAGTTTTGCTTCTGACCGACAATAAGAGCAAAGTCGCCGCCGCCGTTCAAAATTCTGATCACACAGTCGGCCTGGTCGAAGGCCAATTCGGTTTGAGTTTTTCTATGACCAACATTCCTCAAGATCAGCAAATAAAAGAAGGCGACTTAGTTCTGACTTCGGGGCTGGAAGGGAAAATACCCAAAAGCTTATTAATCGCCAAGGTTGAGAGTGTTCGTCAAGTTGAGAGCGAAATTTTTAAGACCGCTCTGCTTAGACCCATTGTTCCTTTTGGAAATTTGAGCGACGTTTTAGTCATCATCCCTTAATTTATGTGGTTAAAATTCCTGCTTTATCTGATTATTATTCTTTTTGTCTCGCTTTGCCAAATAACCCTTTTAAAGGGTTATGGTTTATTTTTGAGGGATTTAAACCTGATCATCGTAGTTTTGGTGGTTTTGATAAACCTGATAGAATTCAAAAATGTCCTGTGGTTTGTCGTTATTTCCGGCTTAATCATGGACATTTTTTCTGGCTTGCCTTTTGGCATCTTTTTGGCCGTCGAACTTTTGGTGGCCATTGGTTTGGAAGCGCTTTTCCTGAATTTTTTCACCAATCGCTCCTTTTATTCGTTGTTAATCATGGGCGCGATTGGCATAATATTTTATAATTTATTGTTTATTGCCTTTACTGGATTTTTTTATCTAACTGGCTTGAGTAATTTTTTTATTGAACTGAATTACTGGCAAAGCATCTTGCGCCAGCTTTTGGGAGTAATAGTATTATTAATCATCGGTTTTTATTTGATTAACTCTTGGTCTAAGCGCTTTAAACCGATATTTTTACGATCATGAAAAAGCCCACATTTTTTGTCGTCGAAGATATCGGCTTGGGCCGAAAAAGCTCGTTCGATTGGGTCGAGGGGAGTTGCGATCTGGGCCAGAACAAAAAAGTTCGGGCTGATTTTTTGAGTCTGGCCCTAAGCGACAAAAAAATAAAAATTTTTATTGCGTTGATGTTTATCGGTCTAGCCGTACTCTTGGCCAAAAGTTTTTATTTGCAGACGATAAAGGGCAATTATTATTATTCGATGGCCGAAAATAATCGTATCAAGGTCAGCTACATCCCAGCCCATCGTGGCATAATTTATGATCGTCTTGGCAAACCGTTGGTTCAGAATGTTTCGGGTTTTTCTTTATTTATCGTGCCGACCGATTTGCCGCGTGAAGACAGTAAGCGGCAAGAGGTTTTGTCTTTTGTTTCCCAATCTATCGGCGTGCCTCTAGGCGAGATAGGGGCCAAGCTTCACGATGCCGAGAAGTACTATTTCCAGCCGGTGGCCATCAAGACCGGTATTAGTTATGATCAGGCCATGGCCCTGAAAATTATGAGCTCGGATATGCCCGGTGTGATTTTGGATGTTGACTTCTGGCGTAAATATCTTTATGGTGAATCATTTTCGCATCTTTTAGGTTATGTCGGCAAAATCAGCGCCCCGGAATACGAGAAAAACAACGCCACTTACTTGCTTAGCGACAATATGGGCAAAGCCGGCTTGGAAAAATATTATGAAAGATGCTTAAAAGGTCAGCACGGGCAAGAGCGGATAGAGGTTGATGCTTTAGGTCACGAGAAGAAGATTATTTCTCAAGCTCATGCTAGGCCCGGTGACAGCTTATTGTTGTCGGTCGACGCTGATTTGCAAAATAAAATCTATGAAATTTTAAAAGAAAATATCAAGGGCGGTCGCGGCTCGGTCGTTGTTTCCAATCCTCAAAATGGCGATATTTTGGCCATGGTTGATTATCCCAGCTATGACAATAATTCTTTTGCCCAAGGCATTGATGTGGCTACCTACAAGAAATTACTGGAAGATCCCAACAAGCCCTTGTTTGCTCGTTCTATTCAGGGAGAATATCCCTCTGGCTCTACGGTCAAGCCGGTTATCGCGGTCGGTGCTTTGCAAGAAAAAATTGTCACCGAAAATACGACTGTTAATAGCGTCGGCGGTCTTAGAGTCGGCAAATGGCTTTTTCCTGATTGGAAAGCTGGCGGTCATGGAGTCACCAATGTTATTAAGGCCATTGCCATGTCGGTCAATACTTATTTTTATTATATTGGTGGCGGTTATGGCGACTTTAATGGTTTGGGCATTGATTTGTTGGACAAATATTTTCGGCTGTTTGGTCTGGGCGAGACAACTGGTATTGATTTATTGGGTGAGCGATCCGGTTTTGTGCCGACTCCAGAATGGAAGGAAGGCGCGCAAAAAGTTCCCTGGTATATCGGCGACACCTACCACGTTTCCATCGGTCAAGGCGATTTACTAGTGACGCCGTTACAGGTCAATAACTATACCTCGGCTATTGCTAATGGTGGCAAATTGTTCGTGCCTCATTTGGCTGTAGGCGTAGTCCACGCCGATGGACAGAAAGAGCTGTTTCCAATCAAAACCATTAGGACTGATATGGTGGATGATAAAAACATCAAAATTGTTCAACGCGCCATGCGCGAGACCGTAATTTCCGGTTCGGCTCGCAGCCTGTCGTCTGTGTCAGTCGAAGTGGCCGGCAAAACTGGCACGGCCCAATGGAACACTACCAAGAAAAATCACGCCTGGTTTATCGGTTTTGCGCCTTATAATAATCCTACTTTTTGCATCACGGTCCTATTTGAGGAAGGCGGAGAGGGTAGCAGTGTTTCCGTACCCATCGCCCATGAGATCATGGACTACTGGTTTGCCAGAAAATAAGCTGGCGTAGGCCTTGACTTTGTTTTTCTGGCGTGTTATTCTTATATCTATAAAATTTATTACCATGTCGGTGACGACAAAAAACATTAAACATTTATTATGAAAGAATCTTACATTTCCAAAGAAGGTTTGGAGAAAGCCAAGAAAGAATTAGAACAGCTAAAAAGCTTCGATCGTCCTGAGGTTATTGATCGTATTGCTCGCGCCCGTGATTTGGGAGATTTGTCAGAAAATGCCGAATATCATGATGCTCGCGAAAAGCAAAGCTTTATTGAAGGCAGAATTCAAGATCTGGAATCTCTTATTAGAAATGCCAACCTTATTGAGGGCGGGGCCGTGTCCGATATTGTTAGTATTGGCTCAACCGTCCATGCCGTCTGCGATAATGGTCTGGAAGTGAAGTATACTATTGTCGGCCAGAGTGAGGTTGACCCGTCTTGTGGTAAGATCTCCCATGAGTCGCCTCTGGGCCGCGCCTTCCTCGGCAAGGGGATTGGCCATGAATTTGAGCTCAATATTCCGGCCGGCAAGATTAAATGTACCATTAAGCATATAGAATAATTTAAATTTTGAAACGTTCGCTCTATATAAAAAATCTCGACCAGTTGGCCGGGATTTTTTATTACAAAATTATAAAATTGATTAGAAATTGAAAATTGTCTAGATATCCAAATTCCTTACATTTTTAGCATGTGTTTGAATAAATCGTTTTCGAGGGGCCACGTCTCCGCCCATCAAAATGTCAAATATTTCATCGGTCTTGGCCGCGTCCTCAATGGTGATTTTTTTCATCCTTCGTTGAGCCGGATCCATAGTTGTGTTCCAGAGTTGATCCGGATTCATTTCGCCTAAACCTTTGTAGCGCTGGATATTGATTCTCACTCCGCCGACTTCTTCGACTTCGCCCGTATCCGTGTCGTTTTCGCCTACCGGCTCGCCAGCGGCTTCCTCGCCCTCGACGATTTCAATCTTTTTGGCTTTTTTGGCGGTCGTTTCGGCGCGATTAGATTTGATATTGGCTAGCATGTCATTTTTGATTTGTTCCAATTCTTCTTCGACATAAACCCAGCGCACATCTTTGCCCATCTGTACTCTAAAGAGTGGCGGTTGGGCGACATAGATATGGCCTTGGGTGATAAGATCTGGAAAGTGGCGATAGAAAAGCGTCAAGAGCAGCGTCCTGATGTGTGAGCCGTCAACGTCCGCATCAGTCATGATGACTATCTTATCATAGCGCAATCCTTCCATGCTAAATTGTTCGCCGATATTCGTGCCCATAGCGATGATGAGCGCTTTTATTTCATTGTTGGCCAGCATTTTGTCCAGTCGGGCTCTCTCGACATTGAGGATTTTTCCGCGCAAGGGGAGTATGGCCTGAAATTCGCGGTTACGACCTTGCTTGGCGCTGCCGCCGGCCGAATCGCCCTCAACCAAAAATAATTCTGAAATGCCAGGATCCTTAGACGAACAGTCGGATAGTTTGCCCGGCAAGGCAAAGCCGTCCAGTACGCCTTTTCTCAAGACCGTTTCTCTGGCTGCTCGGGCGGCAATTCTGGCTTTGGCCGCCAAAATGCACTTGGCCATCATGCCTTCGGCGTCTTTGGGGTTTTCTTCTAAAAAGATCTCCAGGGCGTCGGACATGACTTTTTCTACTGCCGGCCTGGCCTCCACATTGCCTAATTTGGCCTTTGTTTGCCCCTCAAACTGCGGTTCCTTGATTTTTATGGATATCACCGAGGTTAGACCCTCTCGCACGTCTTCGGCTGTTAGGTTGGCATCTTTTTCTTTGAGGTAGTTGTTTTTTCGAGCAAAATTATTGAGGGTTCTGGTTAGTGCCGTTCGAAAGCCCATGACATGCATACCACCCTCGGAGTTGTAGATATTATTGGCAAAAGCCAAAACATTTTCGTTATACTCGGCTGTGTATTGCAGAGCCACTTCGACATTTATGCCATCGACTTCTTTTTCAACATAAAAGATATCGGGATGCTGCCCGGTGGTGTGGGCGTTGATGTGTCTGACATAGGATTTGATGCCACCCTCGAAATAAAAAACATAGGCCAGCTGTTTCAGTGGGTCTTTGTCTCTCTCATCGCAGACAATCAGTTTGATGCCCTTAGTGAGGTAGGCCTGTTGGCGCAAATGATCAAGAATGGTTGTGAGATTAAAATCCAAAACGCTGAAGATTGTCGCATCGGGCTTAAAGGTGATTTTGACACCAGTACCCTTGGCCTTTCCCACTTCCTTGACCGGCTTTTGCGGTTTACCCATTTTGTATTCTTGCATCCATAATTTGCCGTCGCGTTTGACTTCGGCTTTCATATAAATGGACAGGGCGTTGACGACTGATACGCCTACGCCATGCAGACCGCCCGAGACCTTGTAGCCACTGTCGCCGAATTTTCCTCCGGCGTGCAGTACGGTTAAAACCGTCTGCAAGGTAGAGACTTTGGTGGTCTTGTGTTTTTCTATTGGAATGCCACGGCCATTGTCCTCGATTGAGGCCATGCCATCAGGCAATAATTTGACTTTGATGGTGTCACAATGCCCGGCCATGGCTTCATCAAAAGAGTTGTCCACAACCTCCCAAATCAAGTGGTGTAGGCCGGCTTCGGCCGTATTGCCGATGTACATGCCTGGTCTTTTTCTGACCGGATCTAGTCCTTCCAGAACTTGTATTTGATCAGCGCCATAAGCATCACTGGGCTTTTTGGCTTTTTTTTCGCTGTCCTTTGCCATATTTTTGTATATTTTGGGGTTAAAAATGATTTGAAAAACCACCCTAGACGAAGCTGTTTATCTTGGTGGATATTACTATCTAATTTTACCATTTTTTCAAGTTTTAGGCAAAGGTTTTTGGGGTTTTTTTGTTATTTTTTTTTGTTTAAATTTAGATAATATATGAAATATATTATCTAACTCTGCCGCATTTAATGCTCACCTAAGAAAATCTAGTGACAAAATTACAGTCAGTGAGCGATCTTCAAAGCCAACAACAGTAGCGCTAGCTACCTTTGTTGGCTTAAGCGAACGACTGTAATTTTTGTCCTTGATTTTCTTGAGAGAGCGCTTTTTTCTTTTGCTTCAGCTTTTCTTTTTACTAAAAAAAGAAAAGTGAAATTTGTTTCTTTATGAAAAAAGAAAAAGTAAAATATCTTAATAAAAAATATAAATATTTAAAATATAAAAGACCCGGCAATTGCCGGGTCTTTTATATTTTAAATTTACAAACTAACTTTTATTCCTGGCCCCATGGCCGTAGAAAGCGAAATACTTTTTATATAAGTACCTTTGACTGTGGCCGGTTTGGCCTTAGTGATGCTGTCAATCAAAGCTCGGAAATTTTCCAACAATTTTTGGTTGTCAAACGAGACTTTGCCGATCATGACGTGCAGATTGCCCGAATCGTCATTTTTGTAGCTTACCTTACCTTTTTTTAAGTTAGCAACTGCCTCAGCCGCATTTTGTGTCACTGTGCCGTCTTTGGGGTTGGGCATTAATCCTTTTGGGCCCAAAATTTTGGCAATTGGCGCTAAGAGTTTCATGGCTTCGCTAGTCGCCACCAAGACATCAAAATCGATCTTGCCATCTTTTATTGAAGCGATTATTTCTTGATCGCCGACCAGATCGGCTCCGGCCGCTTTGGCCGCCTTTTGCTGATCGCCGTCGGTTGTGACTACTGCCACTTTGACGGTTTTACCGGTGCCATTGGGCAAAGAAACTGAATTTCTGACCTGTTGCTCGGTCTTTTTGGGGTTTATGCCCAGTTTGATATGGACCTCTACGCTAGCGTCAAATTTGACTGTTGAAGTGCTTTTGGCTAAGGCGATGGCCTCTTCCAAAGGATAAACTTTTTTTGGCTCAACTTTTCCGGCAACTTCTTTGAATCTTTTAGAAACCGGATGATCTACTTTTTTCATAATGTTATTTATTATGTGGTTCAAACGCACCGCCGACTAGCGACGCTCCCACTTTTTGAAAATTAATCAGTCACATCTACGCCCATTTGCTTGGCAGTGCCTTCGATAGTTCTCATGGCCGCTTGTAAATTTGTAGTATTGAGGTCGGGCATTTTCTTTTTGGCCACTTCCTCAATTTGTTTTTTGCTTATTTTACCGACTTTTTGCTTTAGTGATTTGCCTGATCCCTTTTGTAGTCCAATGGCCTTCTTTATTAGCACTGATGCTGGAGGCGTCTTCAAAATGAAGTCATAAGTCCTGTCCTCATAAACTGTGATTTCTACCGGGGTAATGTCGCCGCCTCGATCTTGTGTGGCTGCATTGAATTTCTGGCAAAATTCAGCAATGTTCAGGCCGTGTTGACCCAAAGCCGGACCGACTGGAGGTGCTGGATTAGCTGCTCCTGCCGGAATCTGCAATTTTATAATTGTCTTTATTTTTTTGGTTTTTGCCATATTGTTTGAATTTTTATCATCATCACTTATTTGGCCGGTTGTAGCCGGAGAAGCGTTCCAATTAAGCTTTTATTTATTAAATTTTCTTAATCTGCAAAAAATCCAATTCCACTGGTGTTTCGCGGCCGAACATGGATATTAATACTTTTATTTTGCCTCTGTTTTCGTCTATTTCAGTAATCTTGCCCTCCATATTCTTGAACGGTCCGTCGGTTATTCTTACGGCGTCGCCCTTAACCACGTCAATCTGGTATTCTGGTTCATCCATGCCCATGCGTTTCTGGAGTGATTTTATTTCTTCTTCTGATATGGGAGTTGGCGTATTGCCCGATCCGACAAAGCCGGTCACGTGAGGCGTATTTCTAACCACGTACCATGATTCATCATTGACAACCATTTCGACCAAGACGTATCCGGGGTATATTTTTTCTTCAACAATTTTTCTCTTGCCATTTTTGATTCTTATCTTTTTTTCTTTAGGTATTAGTATGCCAAAGATTTTGTCTTCCATGTCCATGGACTCGATGCGTTGCTTGAGGTTGTGTTCCACTGTTTCTTCCAAACCGGAATAGGTATGAAGGACATACCATCTTCTGCCCAATTGTAGATTTTGTTTTGCCATATTTTTTGGTTAGTCCAGTCGACGACTCTGAGGCCGGCCACATTTAAATGGCGCGCGACTTAGGACATTAAGGTTCTATTTATCCTTTTATCAAATTGATTAATTGTTCCAATCCTCCGGCCAGTATGTAATCGCAAGCTCCCAAGAAAGCCGCCGTGGCCAGGGAAATAATAATTACCAAGACGGTGTGCCTTTGCACGTCTTTTTTGCTGGGCCAGGTGATCTTTTTTATTTCCAGCCAGGAATCGCGCAAATAATCAGTCAGTTGTTGGGTTGGTGATGATTTCATGGTCTAAATTTAGATATTTTTTGTATCCTAAAATCCCCATTCAAGGGGATTGTAAAACTATTTATATTATAGGGTAAATCAATTTAGATGTCAAGAAAAAACTCTTTTAGTCCTCGAGAAAAATTACAGCCCAGGATGCGGCAGTACTTTGGGCATTTTTTGATGTTTTTCCGTTCAGCCGTGGCCCGCTTGAGAATATCTTTGAGTGCCTCTTGTCTCACGTTGCCGATCGGACCCCTTTTAAAGCAAAAAGTCACATTACCATTAGGATAAATCACTAAGTTTCTTTGGCCGGCAAAACAGCGGAATCGAGTAATTTTTTTTGGGTTCAAATAATATTTTTTGATCAGCTCCAGCGTTCTCTGCGAGTTTTTTATTTTCTGCGAGTTGCCTTTGAGCCAATCAAAAAAATTTTTGACATCTTCCGGTTGTGGCCAAGACTCTTGAGGCAGGTAGTTGCCGTCTTGGTTTTCTGATTCCGGTGATTCTATTTTTTCGTCTAGCGGCTGGATTATAGCCGATATATTATTTAGTTGATTGATCCAGCCGATCAATTCCGGGAGTGATTTGACGTTTTCTGCTGTTAGTAGTATGGCTACCTCGGTTTTTAGCCCGTTTTTTGAAGCCATTTCTACAGCGCCTCTCGCAACTTCATATGCTCCGGAAAAGCCCCTCATCCGATCGTGGATTTCTTTATTCAGACTGTAGAGCGAAATTTTTATGATATCCAGTCCGGATTTAATCAGTTCATCCACTGTTTGGTTGTTTATGGTCGACCCGTTGGAATTAAGCGCCACCTTAGAAAAGCCCCTAGATTTGAGGCTTTTTATTAGGCCAATAGTCAAATCTTTTTTTATTAGGGCCTCGCCGCCATTTATTTCGATAAAAGAAGTTTTTGGCAGGGTTTCTTGAATCTGATCGGCTATTTTCTGCCAGTCTTTTATGTCCATTTCCGGCTCAGACGGCCTTTCCCAAATAAAACAACTTGGACATCTGAAGTTGCATTTGAAGGTGACAATTAAGCTCAAAAATTCCGGCTTTAATATTTTTTTGCCGTTTTGATAGCTCAATTCCAGGAGTAGCTTGTTTTTTATTTTATTGATCATTCTTCGGCGTTGTAGTATTGTCATTCCGACCGGAACTCGGTAATCCGAGCGTAGTGGAGGAATCCCTTTATATTTGATCTGAGCATTTGTCTTTATTTACTTCCGCCTCGTCTTTTTCAACGGTTTTGGGGTTGGGGGAGAATAGCCTATTTTTTATCTTCCATTTTTCCACGTATTGGCCGATGCCTTGTTTCTCTAGCTTGTTCTTTATTTTCACCCGGCTCTGCGACCATTTGAGCATGCTTTCAAAGTTTATTTTATAAACACCGCGAACCACGATATAAAGAATTTCTTGGTCTTGGATGGCCCGGCGGATTGTTTTTTGACTTACCCCAAAGAGATTAGCTGCTTGGGAAATAGTAAGTCGAATGGTCGCTTTATTCATTGTGGATAAGTTTTTTTCAGCTAGTTATGTCTAGACATGTCTAGACATATCTTATAATTTTCTGATAATAAAAGCAACAGGTCAGTTGTATCATTTTTGACAGTATTAGTAAAACATGTCTTGGTATGAAAAATAATATGAATATAAAAGGGGATAACTAGCCATTTTGATTATTGACATTTTGATTGACCTTTTTGCCATTTATGTGCTATAGTCTAAATATTATTATGAATCTATAAATCAGACATCTATCTAAATTATGGCGATTTTAACCGATCGTTTTTTTTACATCCATAAATTAGTCTTCCACTGTAACAATAATCAAAACCAACGTCTTATATAATGAGTACGCTTGACGCCAAAATTATCCTACTAAAACTGAAGAATAAAGATAAAGATGCTTATGCTCAGTTTTATGACTTATATGTAGATAGGATCTATCGCTTTATTTTTTTTAAAGTCAATTCTGAAGTCGAAGCTCAAGATCTTACCTCCGAAGTTTTTCTCAGGCTCTGGCAGTATTTAAAGGAAGACAAAGAAGTCAAAAATCTTAACGCTTTTGTTTATACTATTGCCCGCAACAAGATAATTGATTTTTATCGGCAGAAAAGCCGAAAGGAAGAAAACGAAGAAGCCCTCGGTCCAGATCATCATCCTATTATTGATCACAAAGTCGATCTGAATAAAGAAAGAGAGGCCGGCTCCGATCTAGAATCAGTTCTCAAGGGATTAAAAAATCTAAAAGACGAATACAAAGAAGTGCTGGTTTTGAGGTTTTTAGATGAATTGTCTATCTCGGAAATATCCGAGGTGCTGAAAAAGCCAAACCTTTCAATCAGAGTATTGATACATCGCGCTACTAAGGCGCTTAAGGAAAATGTTCAAGAAACAAAAAATGACCAACAACGACCTAATTAAACAACTGAAACAGCTGAAAAGCTTGGAAGGCGTCGGCCGTCCCGATCAAAAGTGGGCTTCCATCAACAAAGAAACCCTTTTAAGCCAAATCAGTCCCAATCAAAAAAATCAGGCCTCCAAAGGTAAATTATTCTATTTTCTTCAATACGGCAAAGACGTCTTGAAATTCAACGTTTTCAAGCCAGCCCTGTCGGCCTTTCTGGTAGTCTTGGTCTTTTTTGGTTATAGCGCTACCGTTATGGTGGCCAATGCCAGTCTGCCCGGCGACATGCTTTACCCGATAAAAACTACCGGCGAACAGGTCCAATTAGCCCTGACCTTTAGCGATGAAAAAAAAATAAATTTGCAAATAGATTTTGTTTCGCGTCGTGCAGATGAGATGCAACAACTGGCCAGGAGCGATCAATCGCCACACGATAAGGCCCAAAAAATTTCTCAGACCGCCAAAAAAATATCTCAAGACGTCACCGCTGTCAAAAACCAGCTTTATAGGATGGCCGCCGACACCAATTCCAGCGCTAATAGCGCCATACAAGTTGCCAAGAATGTTGATGACAAGACCAATAAAATTGAGAAAGACATTGTTGATGTACACAATCTATTGTCTAGTGATGTCAAGAAAGAAGTGGCGACCGATGTCAAAGATGCTATTGTCAAAACCGAAGACGCTGGCACCAATGCCTTGGCTACCATCGTCCAAAAGGCCGATACCAATACCGGCGCCGAGATTGTTTCCGATCAAGAGATAACCAATCGTGTTAACGAAAGAATAAAAACTTCAGAAACTGCTATTGCCACCACAGTTAACGATATCTCTAAATCAATTTCCACCTCGACAATCACCATTATTGTTTCTTCTTCCAGCACTAGCGCTTCAGAATCATCCACTAGCGCTACCAGTACTATTAAGGATATAATGGAAAAGCCCAAACAGGCGCAAGAAGCCATCAATCAGGCCAAGGACTTGCTGGGCAAGAAGGACTTTACCTCGGCTTTAGACAAAATTCAGGAAAGTAAGGTAATATTAGGAGATGTAATAGCCAAAACCGCCACTATTGACAACAACACAACAATATTGAATAATACTAGTTCAACTGTCGCTACCGGCACCATTCCCGTCAAGACTGATAATAAATAAGACAGAAAATAATAATTTTACTAATTAGTTTCTTTAATATACTAATTAGAGTTCGTTAAAACTTTGGGACTGAATAGTCTGTGGATTCCAGCCGTTTCATAGATAAAGGTTGAGCTGTTTTGACAGCGTCTATGGGGTTGACTGGCCTAGTAATCATCCGCATTTGGGCGGAAGATCTAATTCACATTACTATCCTAAAGTAAAGACGGGCTTTAAAATAAATAATAATAAGTAACTATGAAAAAGTTTTTTACTTACGCCGTAGTTATCGCCACCTTTGCCTGGTCCATCGGTTTGGCCGGTTTGGTACCGTCAGCTTCTGCTGCCTATACCCCGGTTGCCGGTGATTTGATCAAGTTGAACTTGGTGAGCGCCCCTGGCGTTTACTACGTCGGTACCGACTTAAAGAAACACCTATTTTCCAATAGGGTTACTTTCGGCACTTGGTATGATGACTTCACCGGTCTGAAGAAATTGACTAGCGATGAATTCCAGTCAGTTGCTTTAGGTGATGATGTCATTGCCAGAGCTGGCGTTTTGGTCAAGATGGAAGATTCCAATCAAATTTACGCCGTCACAACCGGTGGTAAATTATGCAAAGTGACTACTGATGATGCTGGCAAGGCTTTGTTTGGCACAAATTATGCTTCAACAGTTAATTTCATCCAAACTGCTTTTGCTCAGAACTATCAAGATAGAGCTTCTTGCGACTTGACTGCCGCTTCCAACTTACCTGATGGTTTTTTAATTAAATATGCTAGCGCTCCTAGTGATAAATTCTATGTCGAGGGTGGCTTAAAGAGACCAATCACAGCCGAAGGTTTCTTGGCTAACAAGTTCAAAGATAGCAAGGTCTATACTGTCCCTGCTACTATGACTTATAGTGCTGGTGCTTCTTTGTCTAGTCTTGAGGCCGCAGTATCCTCTGTCACAACTAAAGGCGGATCAGTTAATCCTCCAGCGGTTAACGGTAATGTCACTGTTTCCCTAGCTGCTGGCACTCCCGCGTCTGGTACTTTAGTGGCTGGTCAGGCTATTGCTGATTTGGCTCATTTCACTGTTACCAATACTGGTAGCAGCGAAGCCAAGGTAACCACTCTTAAATTTAAGAGAATTGGTGTTTCTGCCGATGCTACCCTGTCATCAATCTACCTTTATGAAGGTGCTAACAGATTGACTGATGGCGCCTCAGTTTCTTCTGGCAACATTTCTTTTAATGATGCTAGCGGAATTATTGTTCTTCCTGCTGGCGGATCAAAGACAATTTCTGTTAGGGCTAACATTTTGACTGGAACATCTGGTCAGACTATTGGTGTGGCCTATGTCAATGCCGACAGCTCATTGGTTAGTGGTAATCTTATGAGCATTGCTACTGCTACTTTAGGAACAGCTAGCTTTGCCGCTACCACCTATCCGGGCGCTAATTCTTCTTTGGATCCTCAGAATGACTTTGTCCTTTGGGAAAATACCGTTAATGTCGGTACCACCATTGTTAATTTGCAATCAATTCGCTTCAAGCAAATTGGTTCTATTAACAGCAACGACATCAAGAACTTCCGTTTGTATGTCGATGGAAATCAGAAGAGTTCGGTTGCCGCTCTGGATGCCAATGGTTATGTCACTTTTGACTTGACCGCAGCTCCAGTTGCCTTAAACACTGGCAACAGAACAATCAAAGTCATGGTGGATATAATTGGTGGTTCAACAAGAACTGCACAGTTATCAGTCAGAATGGCCGCCGATGTTATGGCTGTTGATACTCAATATGGTCAACCCATTTTGGTTCAGGCCAACTCCACAACTTTCTCTGCCAGAGATGCTGGCGCTCAGACTATTTCTGGTGGTACATTAAGCATCACCAAGAAGTCTGATTCGCCTTCTGGTAGCGTTACCAACGGATCTACCGGAGTTACTATGGCTAAATTTGAATTGAAAGCTTCTGGAGAAAAGATGAAAGTAGAAAGCCTGAGATTCTTTGTCACTGAAAGCGATGGCGACACCGCTTTCACTCTAAGAAACGGCGCTATTTTCGCTGATGGAGTTCAGGTTGGTTCAACGGCTGCTATTGCCGCCGCTACTGACGCTACCTTAGGCTATACTGAATTTACTTTTGGTTCTTCATTGATTGTTACGCCGGGTACTCCAGTCGTCTTGTCAGTTGTAGCCGATATCTATGATAATGATGGGACAAATGATGTTGCCGATGCTGATACTTTGAAGATCCAGGTTGATAATTCATCGGCTAGCAACGTCTTGAAGATGACTTCAAGCGGATATGACAGCGTGCCGGCTGTTGATGTGCCTGCTAATCAATTAACTGTTTCTCAGGGTAATTTAACTGTTGCCAAGAATACTTCTTATGGTAGCAGAACATCGGTTGCTCCAAAAACAGCTTATAAATTAGGCTCATTTAGCATTGCCGCTACCACTGTTGAAAAAGTCAACCTAAACACCATTAGCCTTGATTTCGACACTGTTGCTGATGCAGCTGATGCTTCAAGCGATTTGTCAAATCTATATGTTGTTTATGGTGGAGTCACTTCTACAGTTAAGACAACTGTGGCTGATACAGGAAATTCCTGGTCAATCAGCAAAGAGTTGACTTCTGGTCAGTCTATTACTGTTGATGTTTATGCTGATGTTGCCTCATCTATTACTGATGGCGACGGCACGGCTGACACCATTAGAACAGATTTGACCGTAACTGCTCAGACAGTTGGTTCTTCTGTCAGCTTGACTCCAACTGAAGTCCAAGGACAAGTGATTACTTGGGGCGCCGGAACATTTACTCCTTCATTTGGTAATTCTCCGTTGTCGTATGCCACGCCTGGAGATATGATGGTTGCCGCCGGCGATTTCAAATTTACTGCTCTAAATGAGAGCTACACAATCAAGGAAATTGATGTGTTTGTTGATGATTCTACTGTTGCCTCAGCCATTAGAAAAGTACACATTTTTGATGGCACAACCGACTTGACTCCAAGTGGTTTTGATCTAAATGGCAATACAAATACATCTGCCTTAGTGACCGGCTTAAGCGTTCCTGTTTCTGCCGGCGATACTAAGACCTTGACCATCAAATTTGATTTGAACGCAATTGGCACTGGTTATGGCGCTACCGGACAGAATGTCCATGTTGCTTCGATTGATAATATCAAGTATGCGGATAGCCAAGGGGTAGAAACCATTGATACTTCTGCTTATGTTGGAAACACTAAAGACGTTATCGTCTTTAGAACAATTCCAACTGTCGCTGCAGTTGATTTGACCAACTCCACTTTAGTTAATGGCGCTGCATTGGATCTTTATAAGTTCACTATAACTCCTGATGTCAAGGGTTCTCTAGCTTTGAAACAAATCAAGCTACCTATCTCTTGGAGTAATGGTGGTACTACAGTTGGTGATACTTTAGAGTTAGAATCCATGAAGTTGTTATTAAACGGAGTTGATTACAGCAGTGCAGTTACCATGACGGATGAAGATGGTAATACCGTAGAAGGTACAAGCGGTTTATTAGAAGGTGACGATACTTTAGTTATTGTCTTCACCAACGAATTAGACATCTCTGCGGCCACTACCTTTACTATTAAGGGCACTCCTCAGGGCTTCAGAATGACTGGCGCTGATACTACTGGCGATTCTGTTAGTATGTATCTGGCTGGAGATGCTACCAGCAATACCACAAAGTATTATCTAAATGATCATGCTGATGATGGTATTTACGGTTTGCATACCGCTGCTACCGGTGGCGAAACTGCATATAATTTCATTTGGTCTGACTACGGAGTTACTCCGCATTTAGAAACAGATGGAGCATCTAGCGCCGATTGGCACAATGGTTACCTGATCAAGAATCTTGATCTAAATGGTGAGACCTGGACAAAATAATAATTAGTAATAATTATTATAAGTCTGGATAGCCTCTCCTAGAGGCTAAAAACCAAAACCCCGTCCGCTTCTCGCGGACGGGGTTTTTGGTTTGCCTGGCGCAATTTAGTATATTTTAGCGTCTATTGATTTACGGCGAGTTTTTCGCTAAACTTAAGGTAGTTGATTAAAAAAATAAAAAAATTCTATGTCAGGAAAAGCCGTATCTAATATTCTAAAAGTCATTATTTGGCTTTGTTTGGGCGTTATTCTCTTTAGCGCGCTCTATGTCAGCAGCAAGCTGTTCTTCCCATTTATTGTCACCAAAACCGTTGCCTTCAACATCTCCGTCGAGGTGATGTTCTTGGCCTTTCTTTTGTTGTCGCTCTTGGACAAAAATTACAAAATACGGCTTAATTTGACGGTCATACTGATGCTCGTTTACTTAGGCATTCTGACTTTGGCCTCGCTACTGGGCAACGATTTTTATCATAGCTTCTGGAGCAACAACGAGCGCAGCGACGGTATTTTGCTTCTGGGTCATTTATTTTTGTTTGTGGTTGTTTTGACGAGTTTCATTCGCACCACCAAAGAATGGCTTTATGTTTTGGATATTTTTTTAGCGGCCAGTTTTTGTGTCAGTATTGTGGCGCTGGATCAGTATTTTGCCATGACTTTTCCCGGCCAGTGGTTGGATCATTTTTTGCCGTCGAGTAATGGCGCCCGTTTGGCCGCCACCATTGGCAATGCCGGCTATGTGGCCGGGTACATGATCTTTGGCGTATTTATTAGTTTGTTTTTATTTTTTAAGCGAAAAAGCAATTGGCTCAAAGTTTTATATGCCATTGTTTTCTTTCTGGAATTGTTTATTGCTATTGAGACTCAGACTAGGGGAGGGTACTTGGCCTTAGCTCTGGGTTTGCCGATTTTTATCCTCTACTTGGTATTTTTTTATTATAAAAAGAATTATCTTAAGATCATTGGCATAATTTTGATTCTAGCCGGTTTGGGCTGTACGCTTTTGATCTTCGCCAACAAAAATTCTGACTTTATAAAAAATCAGCCCATTTTGAATCGTATCACTTCTATCTCTCTCTCTGACGGTTCCACCAACAATCGCTTAGTCACCTGGGGCATTGCCTTTAGTGGCTTCAAGGATCGGCCGATTTTGGGTTATGGCCAGGAGAATTTTTATCAGGTTTTTGATCGCTATTATACCACCAAGAATACCGAGCAATGGTTTGATCGTTCGCATAATATGATCGGCGATCGAGTGATAACTGGTGGCATCTTGGGACTGGTCAGCTATCTTTCGCTGCTCATTTTGCCCTTTTATTTCCTGTGGGGTTATTATCGCAAGAAGTACAAAGATATTAATAAAGACCAAAACAAAGACAAAGCCAAAGAAAGTGCTGGTCGGCTTTATTTTACGCCCGTCATTTTTAGTATTTTGATTCTGGCCTACATTATCCAAAATTTGTTTATTTTTGAAGCACTGGTCACTTATGTACCATTGATGTTGGTTTTGAGTTTTGCCGGATTATATGGCCCAAGCTTTGAAGGCAAGTTATTTGCCAGTCGTAGCTTTAAGGTGGCAATATTTGTGATTTTTTTGATTGCCTTTGTGCCGATGTTGTATTTTTTCAATATCAAACCGGTACAAGCCAATGCCGACCTGATTAAAATCTTGTCTTCCAGCGGCACATCCATAGATCAAAGAATCAGTTCTTTTGAGGATATAATCTCCCGTCACACCCTGGGCAACCAGGAGTATCGTCGCCAGTATTTTAATTTTTATGAAGAGGCCATGTCTTATTATTTTCAGGGCGACAGCAAAGACAGAAATAAAGCCGCCGAAGAACAGCTGGCTTCGTTTACCAGTAAGATGGAGGGCCAACTTTTGGATCAAATAAACGAGAATCCCAACAATGTCACCAACTATCTCATGCTGATACGGTTTTATAATATGGCCTATATCTTTGATCCTACCATGCTCTCTAAGTCTATCAAATTGTCTAATACGGCCCTTGAGCTCAGTTCTGGCCGGCCGCAGATCTACTATGAATTGGCCACCGCTTATTATTATACTGGTTATTATCAGCTTGCCAGCAAGCAGCCAAGTCAAGGGACGGCCAGCTTTGCTCTGGCGCTTGATAGTTTCTATCGTGGCGCTAAGCAAAACGTGAATAATGGTGATGCCTTTGGTCAATTGGCTGGCTTTCTCTTGTCGGTTAAGGGTAATAAGGATTTGATGAGCGCTCTGGTCGCCCGCGGCATCAGTGGCCAAAAAGTCGAAGCCGTCACGGCCGAGATGATCACTTGGATTTCTTCCGATCAACAGCAAGAGCAGATGAAAGAAATACTGAAGGCCATTTTGGCGCTTGATGACAGAAATAGCGAGCTCAAAAAACAGCTGGAAAGTTTGAAGTAATTCTATTTATAAGGAATCTTGTCGTGCCGCCCCAAACAGTTTTTTACTGCGCTTAAATTTCATTGATGGCTGAAAGTATCAAAAAATTTAAAATTTTTATTGAGGAGAAGGTGAAACATCTTTCCTCTCATTATGGTTTTCAGAGGTATTTGAAGAATACTGGCTGGATGTTTGTTGGGCAGGCGATTTCTATGGCCACTTCTTTTGTTATTATTATATTTTTGGCTCGCTATCTGGGACCGGCTCAGTATGGTTTACTGAATTATGTCATGAGTTTTTGCATCATTTTTGCTTTTCTGGCGGGCTTTGGCATTGATAGCGTACTTAATCGGGAATTAGTAAAAAACCCCCAAAAGCATAACGAGTATCTGGGAACCGGTTTCATCATAAAGCTATTTGGGTCGTTCTTGTGTATCGTGGTTATAGCCGCATCAGCTTATATTTTGCATTTGGACCATTTTTCTAAAATTCTGGTTTTCATTTACTCATTGTCCTTTATTTTCCAGTCCCTCTATGTTATTTCGGCTTTTTTCCAGTCTAGGGTTGAAGCCAAATATAATAGAATAGCTGAGACTATCTATAACATAATTTCTCTTGTTATTAAGCTCCTACTTATTTTTTTCGGTTTTGGCATTTTTTGGCTGGTGTTGGCTTATGCCGCCGATACCGCCATACTTTCATTGTGCTACCTTCTTGTTTATAAAAAAAATAAGTTTAAGGTTAGAGACTGGAAATTTGACTATCGGCTGGCTACAGCCCTATTGAAAGATTCTTGGCCGTTGATGTTTTCTTCATTGGCGGTCACTATTTATATGAAGATAGACCAGGTAATGATTAAAAGTCTGCTTAATGATAGCGCAGTAGGCATTTATGCGGCGGCGGCTAAAATTTCAGAGGTCTGGTACTTCATACCCGCTATTATTTGCGGTTCGGTTTTTCCGGCCATGGTTAATGCTCATAAAACCACTTCAGCTCAATTCGCCAGCCGTCTAAAGAAATTGTATTCTCTGCTGTTCTGGCTGTCTTTTCTGGTGGCTTTATTGGTGACTTGTTTATCAGGATTTATTATAAATATATTGTATGGTTTTGCTTATGCTTCCGCCGCTCCAATTTTAAATGTGCATATCTGGTCGGGCGTGGGCATGTTCTTAGGGATAGCCGTCACGCAGTATCTTATAGTCGAGAACTATAATAAAATATTTTTTTACTCGACAGTGTTGGGAGCGATCCTAAATGTATTATTGAATTTATTCCTGATACCACACTTGGGAATTATGGGTGCGGCCATTGCTACTCTAATGTCTTATTGGTTTTTATTGTTATTTATGATCTTTTTTAAAAAAACCCGTGGACAAATCACCAATATCTTTAAGGGTATAGTATTTAAATATTAGCTTGACCGATAATTATGAAAAAAATAGTAGTGATGCCTGTAAAAAACGAAGATTGGATTTTAGAGACAACGCTCAAAGCTCATTCGCTTTGGGCTGATCATATTATCGTCGCCGATGAAGGATCAACTGATAAGACACCGGAAATTTGTAAAAAATTTTCTAAGGTTGTCTATATTCAAAATAAATCAAAGGATTTTAACGAGCAGTATCGACGACAGCTACTTTTGGATTCGGCCAGGAATTTTGAAGGTAATAATTTAATTTTTGCCCTAGATGCCGATGAGCTGTTAAACTATGACGGCCTGTCGCAGATTGACGAGTTGGCTATGCTACTCCAGCCAGGGGCATCCGCCTGTTTGGAGTGGGTAGAATTATGGGGAGATCAGCTTCATTATAATAAATATTTTGCGCCGAATTTATCGTGGAAACACTTCGTTTACCTTGATGATAGAGCGACCGACTTTCAGAATCGTGGCATGATTCATTTGACCCGGGTGCCGGAAAAATATGTTGCCAATTCTATAGTTTATAAGGAAATAAAAGTCGTTCACTTCGCGGCCGTCGATTTACAAAGACCAATCGCTAAGAACAGATATTATCGTATTATTGAAGTCAACAACTCTCGCCATCCACTTCTCACAAATAAAATTTATTATTCGCATTTTAACGATCTTAAGTTGGGAATTGAAAAAAGTACCGAGAGCAAATTAGTCGAGACGGACGAGCAATGGTTGGGCGGCTATAATGCTATCGGGATTGATTTTAACTCGCTTTCCCATCCATTAGACTACTATTGGTATGATGGAGAAGTGTTAAAATATTTTTGCTCCAGGGGTCTAGATAGATATAAGTGGCTGGATATTTGGGACGTTGATTGGAATGAAAAGCTAAAGCTTTTTAAAAAGAATAATCCCGAACAAGACTTTTTAGATAAAGTTGATGATCCACGCAGTCCGTTCATTAAATTTTATCATAGGCATCAAGATTTTTTAGAACATTGGGCAATCAGTCTCCCTTTTGGCGTCCTGAGAATATTAATTGCTAAATTGAAGAAATCCCCCTCTTTGTCTGAAAGAGGGCCGGAGGCAATCGGCGGGAAAAAACCTTTTTCAGGACTCAGAAATAAATTTATTAATAAAATATGGTGGCGCTTGAGGATTTTTTTTAACGCTAACTTTTACCAAGGTGGTCTCTACTCAATTATTTTTTTGATTCCTTTGTCAATTAGGAAAAAGTATCCCCAAGTCCTTTCTTTGAGCGGTTTTTTGTCCCGCCGGGTCAAGGCCGTTTCTATCAAGCATAAGGGCAATGGCTATATTATCAAGTCTCCCAAATTTGTTTTTGAAGTCCCTTTCGTCTCGGATGATTTTTTTGATATATTTTATCCTTTTCTGGATATTCACAATAGCCGGCTGGAAAAGATACTAAATAATCCCTTTTATGTTGAGGGTCGTTATTTAACGAAGAATTGCTGCCTCAGGCCAGGCGATAGAGTAATAGATGCCGGAGCAAATGTTGGCTTTTTTTCGATTTTAGCGTCTAAGCTGGTTGGTGACTCTGGCCAGGTTTATTCCTTTGAGCCAGTCAGTGAAGCCAATATGATTTTGAAAAATAATATCGAAATAAACGACTCTAACAATATAGAGGTGGTTGAGAAAGCTTTGGGCGACAAGGCGGGGGAGGTGGAATTTTATATTGATGGCGAGGGTTTATTTGAGGGGTCGTCAGTCGTTATAAAGCCCCAAAAAGAGGTTAGCAGGAGAAAAATAATTCAGACCACTATTGATGAATTTGTTTTGAGTCAGAATTTAGATCGGATTGATTTCATTAAGGTTGATATCGAAGGCGCTGAAAGATGCTTATTGGCCGGCGCCGAAAAAACCATCAAAAAATATAGGCCCAAAATAGCCATTAGAACTTACCATTTACCGGATGATCCGGAAGTAATTGAAGGGATTCTAAAATCATATGTGCCTGAATATAAGATAGAAAAGTTTTATAATAAAACAATCTACGCCTATCTCTAGGCTATTAATTTATGAGGTTCTCTTTTGTTATTATAAATTTTCGCACTCCCGATTTAACTTGCCAGTGTCTTGATTCTATTTTCAAATATTGTCATGGCGACTTTGAAGTGATTTTAATTGATAATGCCTCTGGTGATGACAGCTTGACTTTACTCAAATCGGCCATTTCTGATTCGGTAAAGCTTATTGAGAATAGTGCAAATCTTGGTTTTGCTCGAGCCAATAATCAGGGAGCCGCCTTGGCTTCCGGAGAGTTGTTATTTTTTTTAAATAGTGACACCGTTATAGAAGACGATATTCTGTTGCCCTTGGGCAGATTCTTTAATGAGAATCGTGAGGTAGCAGTAAGTTCTCCCAGGCTTTTTGTTGATGGAGCGACGCCCCAATTAAAAGCTTATGGGCGTTTTCCAAAATTATTAAATCTGGTTTTTAAAAATTTTAGACTGAAGGCCGCTCAGGAAAGCGATCTCAATATTGATTGGGTAAGTGGGGCAGCTTTAATAATTCGTCGGGATGTTTTTAAACAAGCCGGTGGTTGGGACGAAAAATTTTTTATGTATATGGAAGATACCGATTTGTGCTGGAGAGTAAAGGAGATGGGCCATAAAGTTAGTCTATGTTCGCAGGCGAGAATCATTCATCTTGGTGGCAAAAGTATCGACCAAGACAGGCAGAGGAGAAAATATTATTTTAAATCACAGAATTATTTTTTTTACAAGCATTACGGGCTTCTCGTCCTAGTTGTGTTGATAGTGATCCGTTGGCCATATAAAATAATTAAGTATTTTCAAGACTCCCCAAAAATTAATGGAAAGTAAATTAATTTCAATAATAATCCCCACCTACAATCGCTCAGAAATTCTGGCTCATGTTTCTGTGCCCAGCGTTATTAATCAGGCATATAAAAACTGGGAGCTGATTATAGTTGATGATGGCTCAACCGATAATACTAAAAACGTTTGTGAGGAATTAACCCGAAAGGATGCCAGGATAAAATATTTTTATAAGGAGAACGGCGGCCAGGGATCAGCCAGAAATTTTGGTATTGAAAAGGCACAAGGCAATTATGTTTTGCTTTTGGATTCAGATGACGCGCTTTTGTCGGAGATGATAAGCATTATGCTGCCCAAATTGATTAGCGAGGGCGGTGATATAATAAAATGTCGGAAGTGGGACTTCCATTATCAGAAAAGAATCTATAATGTTGGCGGAGACAATCCTAGTTGTGCTATTTATCACAAGAAACTTTTTAAGACTCTAGGATTTTATAATGAAAATAGAGGATTAATCGGAATCGAGGATGCTGACTTGGATATGACTTGGCATCTTTATAAAATTAAAAATAGTTACCAAATAAAGTGTATCATTCTGGATCGGTCATTGGTTATCTATTTGAATCATGATGATCAGGCCACCAGTGATAAACAACTTTTAAGGAAAAAACAAATGATGCAGGTTCTGGTAGATAAGTATGCTGGTAATTCTTTAATATGCCTTGGTCCCATGTACGGACAGTTGGGAAATTTAAAAATATTGCTAGGCGATCTGTCCGGTCGCGATGATATTAAAAAATCATTAAATTCTAAATTTAATATTACGGCCATGACTTATCTTTGCCTGAGTTATCTGGGTGTCGGAATATACAAATTTCTATTACCTATTTTAAAAACAATGTGCAATAATTTTTTGGGTAAGATCAAAGTATTAAAAATGAGGTTACGATGTAATAAATATTTTAGCGAGGCTGTTGAGATAAGCAGAAGCTATGAGGATTGGTTATAGGGTTAAATAAAATTGTCTAAACATAAAAATATGTTAACTAAGACGGACGTAGAGGATATAAAATTTTTTGAGGATAATAGTAGATCCATGCTTTTAAAGAATGTTCAATTTTCTCAGAATCTGACCCTGTCTATTAATATTTTGAATTATTTGAGGATTGCAAATGATGTCAAAAAGAATTTACCAAACGGCAGCATATTGGATTGGGGCTGCGGGTTTGGTCAGATGACTTATTTGTTAAGGAGAAGAGGATTGGAGTGCCATCCTTTTGATGTCAGGGGTGATGATTTTTGGCCGGATGTCCCACTATGCAATCAGATTGAACGAATTTTGTCTACCGACAAAATCAAATTGCCATTTAATGATAAAATGTTTGATGGAGTTCTGAGTTGTGGCGTTTTGGAACACATAACTGAATGTGGCGGTGACGAAATTGAAAGTATCAAGGAGATTTCGAGGATATTAAAGCCAAGCGGTAAATTTTTTATTTATCAGCTGCCTCAAGGGTTGGCTTGGCAGGAAAATTTAGTTCAGAGAATTGGATTAAAAAAATATTATCACTCCAGAAGGTATTTCAAGCACGAGATAGTTTCTATTTTAGAATACAACGGGTTTAACGTGATAAGAATTAAGAGATCAAATTTTATTCCCAAGACTTTGGCCGGACTGCCAGAGTCGATTAGGAATATCTATGGTAGATTTAGTGTGATCTTAAATTTGATAGACTATATTATTTGTCAAATCCCGGTCATTAATGTATTCGCTGGGTCTTTGGAAATCCTGGCCGTAAAAAAGTGAAAGATTATCGCAATCTAAAAATCAAACTTGTCGCCGAAGCCGTAGATTTTATTGGCAGTATTTTTTTCTTTGGTAGTAGAAATAAAAACATTGTCAAAGAGCAGATAAAAAAAATAGTCCTGCTGAAATTTGATCGGCTAGGGGACACCTTCTTGAGTTTGCCTGCGGTAGAAGCGATTAAATCTGTTTATTCTAATTCCGAATTAATCGTTCTGTGTGCCTCCTGGAACAGGCAAATATTTGAAAACAATCAAAGCATTGACGAATTAATTTGTTTGGATGAGATTCCGGATGTGCATGGTGGAAGTATTTTTTCTTTTTTTAAATTAGGCAAAATAAAAAAAATAGCGAATAAGTTAAGAGAGTTGAAGCCAGACCTCGTTCTAGATCTTCAAGGCAACCCCATGAATGTTTTGGCCATGTTTTTTTCTGGTGCTAGGATTAGAGTCGGTTTTGCCAACAAGATTTTGAGTTTTTTACTTACTCACTCGGCCGGTTATGAATTGGCTTGGCATCAATCAAAAGATTTTTTAGCGCTAGCCGAAAAAATTGGCTATAGGGGGGATAGGCCTTGGCCAAAAATGATCGTCTCAGATAAAGAAAAATCTGTGGTCCAAGAAATATTGGAAGAAAATTATCTGACCGATTTTATCGTCTTTCATTTGAGCGCTGGCAGGTCATATCGACAATGGCCGATTGATAGTTTTATTGACCTGGCCAATAAAATAATAGATAATACTCCCGATGGTCTTGAGTTGGTCATTATTGGTGTGTCGGGGGACAAAGAACTGTCTGGCGAGTTCACGAAAGGTATCAATGATAAAAAAAGAATTATTGATCTCTCGGGTCGTATGAATATTAAGGAATCATATTATTTTTTATCAAAAGCCGAATGTTTTATCGGTAATGATTCTGGGCCGGGTCATTTTGCTGGTGCCCTTGATGTGCCGACCATTACCTTTATGAACGCTTGGACGACGATTGAACGTTGGCTTCCTTTAGGCCGAAAGGTAAAAGTTTTTTATAGAAAGGCACATAAATGTTCTGGTCAATTCTGTCATTTAATTCCTTGTCCCAATATGTCAGCCATAACCGTGGAGGAGGCGTATAAATATTTTTTATCAACTTATGAAAATACTTCAAATAAATAAATTGTATTATCCGACCATCGGTGGTATTGAAAAAGTGGTTCAAGATATTGCTGAAGGCCTGAATGGTCAAGATAATATCGAAATCACCAACCTAGTCTGCCAAGAGAAAGGATCAAGAACCAGCGAAGAAATTAGTGGCGTCAAAGTTTTTCGCGCCGCCACCTGGCTGATGCTTTTTAGAATGCCCATCTCCTTTGACTTTTTCGGTTTGTACAAAAAACTAGTCTCTGATTGCGACTTAGTAATTTTGCATCACCCCTTCCCGTTGGGTTTTCTGGCCTATCGTCTTTTTTCTCCCAGAAAAAAAGTGATTGTTTGGTATCATAGCGATATCATCAAGCAGAAGTTTTTGGGTTCTGTGCTTCAGCCGCTGGCTTATTCGGTGCTGAGACTAGCCAGTCATATCTTTGTCTCCAATAATAATCTGATAAAATATTCAACTCAGCTAAAAACTCTTGTCGACAAATGCCGCGTCATTCCCTATGGTTTGAAGCTTGAGGACTTTCAATCAACTGACGAATTAAAAAGTCAGGCTCGCATCATAGCCGATAAATACCATCAGCCAATTGTGCTGTCAGTCGGCCGGCTGGTTTATTATAAGGGTTTTGAATATCTAATCAGGTCTTTTATCGATGTCCATGATGCTGTCTTGGTCATCATCGGTGAGGGACCGCTCCAAGCAGAGTTGCAGAAGATCATTGATGATAATAATTTGGTCAATAGGGTTTTTTTGCTTGATCATCAAAAAGATATTCGGCCTTATTATTTTGCTAGTCAGCTTTTTATTTTGTCGTCAGTTGCCAATTCCGAGGCCTTCGGCCTGGTGCAAATGGAGGCCATGGCTTGCGGACTGCCCGTCATCAATACCAATCTGCCCACCGGTGTACCCGAAGTGGGACTTGACGGCCAGACGGGTTTTACGGTTGAACCAAAAAATTCAGCTGCTTTGGCCACCTCAATTAACAAAATAATACACGACTCTGTTTTGAGGTCGCGTTTATCTGTTGCTGCTAAGAAGCGAGCGGAGCAGGTTTTTTCTCTTGGTAGGTTTTTAGAAACCAATAAAAAGTATTTTAAGGAAGTTGTCGAGAAATAATTATTGTCCGCGTCCGCCCAAGACCACTCGTAAGGTTTTTAGTACAATACTGAAGTTCAAAAATAGCGAGCGATTCTTCACGTAATACAGATCATATTTTATTTTTTCCAGTGATTCTGCTTTGGAGCCGCCATAGGCCGGGCCATAGAGTTGCGCCCAGCCGGTCAATCCCGGCTTCACCAGTAACCGTTCTTGGTAAAAAGGTATTTCCTTGGCCAGCATTTCCACAAATTCCGGCCTTTCCGGCCGCGGGCCCACAAAGCTCATCTCGCCTTTTAAGATGTTTATCAGCTGGGGCAGCTCATCTATTCTGGTTTTACGCAGGATTTTTCCAAATTTTGTCACCCTCTTGTCATTGGTGGCCGCCCAAATCGGCCCGCTTTCGCCCTCGGCGCTACCATCAGGCGCGTTGGTGATCATGCTCCTAAATTTTTTGAAAGGAAATGTCTCGCCGTTTTTTCCCACTCTTTTTTGTCTGAGAAATATCGGGCCATTAGAGCTCGTTCTAACTCCCAACATTATCAGGGGCCAGAACGGCAGTGAAATTAACAAGCCGATTAGAGAAAAGATGATGTCAAATATTCTGATTGCCGCATCTGTGGCATTTTTGGAGTTCTCCGTCAGATTTTCTAGAAACCAGCCATGATCAATGTATTCTACCGGAACTTTTCCGGTGATATTTTCATAAAAGCTGTTGATGTTGTAGACATCAATGCCTAGCGACAAGCAACTGAAAATATTTTTTGTCAGTTCCGGATTGTTTTTTAGATTTTCAGCGCTCAGCAGGATGTTTATTTTATTCTTCAGACAGAATTCTTTTAAATTGTCTGATAGGTGGAGCAGCTGCATGGCTTTATAGCCAAGCTGGGGTCGATTATTTATTTCTTTGAATAATTCATCGGCTATTATCGGTGATTGACCGATGATTAGGACATTATTGGCTATCTTATCGGATTTTATAAAATGGTAAAAAAATTTTCGCCAAATAAAAATTAAAACAAAAGAGAAAATCAGGTCTATCAGGAGCACTCTTTGTGGCTTGATATCAGATCCCAATAACGGTATAAAAAAGTAGAACAAAACCACGGCGACAACGCCATTTATGATAAAAAGTTTAAGCAGGTTGTTCACTAGCTTAACACTGTTATAACTTATTTTTAAGTCATAAAAATCGTTAATGAAAAAGACTATCAACCACAAAACAAATACTGCTACAAATACGCCGGCATGGCTTTGCCAGCTGGCGCTATTTACCGGATAGCCATAGCGCCAGAGGAGCGTCAGATATAATGCCAAATAAAAAATTATTATATCGCCCAGGAGTAATAGCAGTTTTTTGCTTTTTATAATTATATTAGCCATAAAATTAATAGTATTTATACCATAGTCGAGGCCAAAAAGCAACCTTTCCAGCCGGCTTCTTTAGTAGTATAATTAAGCTATGTATAAAAAAATATTTTTCTTTATTTTCTTCTCCTGGCTAGCCGCTTGGCCGGCTTTGGCGTTTACTCCACAGGATCCTTTTTATTCCGATCAATACTATCTCAAGAATATGGGTCTAAATAGCGTTTGGGATATTAGCCGTGGCCAAGGAATAATCGTCGCGGTTTTGGATACGGGGGTGGATATTAATCATCCAGACCTGCAGGATAATATCTGGACCAATTCCGGAGAAATTGCCGGTGATGGCCTCGATAATGATCACAATGGCTACATTGATGACGCTCACGGCTGGGATTTTATCGTCGATAGTTCCGATCCAATGCCGAAATTTGGCACTAGCAGTTCGGTTTTGGGCATGAGTCACGGCACAGCCATAGCTGGCACCATAGCGGCTGAAGCCAACAACATTGGTTTAATCGGCGTAGCGCCAGAGACCAAGATTATGCCTTTGCGGGTCTTAGATAGCACCGGCGTCGGCGATACTGCCGGCGTCATCAAAGCCATCAGATATGCCGTCAATAATGGAGCCGATATCATAAATCTCAGTCTTGTCGGCGATGAACCCGACGACAATCTATTGTCGGCCATTAAGTCGGCTGAAAAGGCCGGAGTCATGGTTATCGTTGCGGCCGGCAACTCCAATAGAGACCTGGATGTCATCTCGGCTTATCCTAGCTGCTACAGCCACGATAGCGGAGTTGGCCCTCTGCTTTCCGTTACTTCGGTCAACTCTAGCGACCAGAAATCATCTTTCTCTAGTTATGGGGTCAAGTGCGTGGATCTCTCGGCCTATGGCGAAAGTGTTGCCGCGCCGCTTTTCTACAATCCAAATTATCCTGATTTCAAAGAGTATTATTTGGAGAATTGGAATGGCACCTCATTTTCTGCGGCCCTGGCGTCAGGCGCCGCCGCTCTCGTCAAATCAAGCAATCGCCACCTGTCTCCGCAGGAAATATTTTCTTTATTGTTTAACAATTCTCGGCCAGTTGATAAACTTAATCCGGATTATGCCGGTAAGTTGGGCCGGGGGATATTGGACCTAAGTAATTTTGCGCCATCGGCCACCTCGACTCAAGCTATCGGTTATTTGATAAAAACTTCAGCCAAGAATCCTCTCTATTATTATGTTGATGGTTCTGGTTCGTCTCATGCCTTTGCCGATTCACAGGTTTTGAAAAGCTGGTATCAGAATTCTCTGGCCTCGGTCAAAATAAAAACCGTCTCTACGGCAGCCCTGAAAAAAATTACTCCGGCTCCGGCCGTTGCCATTCGTCCGGGAAATCTAGTTCGTTTCTCCGGTAAAAAACAGATCTATGTTGTTGCTCCAACCAATCGCCTCTGCTTAATCACTAGTAATTCGGTTGGTGAATATCTGTACGGCTCTTCTTGGCAACGTCAGGCGCTATCCTTGCCATTAAGTTATTTTGGCAACTATCAGCGTGACGGCGGCTGCGATTTGGACATCAATTCTTCCTATCCCGACGGCTCTCTTATCCAGTATTCCGGTTCGCGGAATATTTGGTATATTGATAATGGACAAAAAAGAAAAGTCAGCCCCGAGGCCTTTTTGGCTAATGGTTTTAGTCGATCACGTTTGATTTTGGGAGTAAACAACAACATCTTTTATGATACTGGCCGCCCGCTTAACGCTTGGGAGGCGACGGTTTTCCCTTATAAATTGAAGTCTTAAAGAACTTGTTTTTTTGGCGTTCTTTGCTATAATGAAGGTAAATTTAAAGATAATTCAAACAATTTTATGCCAATAAAAAGAGCAATTTTTGATAAAAAAAATGTTTTGGTGGTCGGCGGCGCCGGTTTTGTCGGTTCTCATCTCTGTGATGAGCTGATAAAAACCGAAAAGGTCATTTGTATTGACAACTTTTTAACCGGCCAAGAGAGCAATATTGAGCATCTTTTGCAAAATCAGGATTTTAAGTTTATTAATCACAACATTATTGATCCTATTGACTTGGAAAAGTTGCCGGAGTTGGCCAATTTTCGCGTTGAGTTTCAGGGCTTGCAGGAGATTTATTTTCTGGCTTCGCCGACCTCGCCCCAAGACTATATCAAGTATCCGTTGGAGACACTGTTGGTCAATTCAGTCGGCTTGAGGAATTGCCTTGACTTGGCCGTTAAATATAAATCACAGCTTCTTTATGCTTCTAGTCCGGCTGTTTATGGTGCGGTCAGTCAGACTAAGCCGATCAAGGAGGACTATGTCGGTCTGGTTGATCAGCTTTCTCCGCGAGCTTGCTTTGCCGAAGCTAAGAGATTCGGCGAGACTCTAGTCAATAATTACCGTCAAGTCAACGATCTAGATACTAAAATTGTTAGAATTTTTAATTGCTATGGTCCGAGAATGCGCCTGGACGATGGCCGCATGATTCCCGAGATTGTCCGTTCCGCCGTCGAAGCCCGAGACATAACGGTTTATGGCTCAGCTAGTAGCGTTGGATCCTACTTCTATATTTCCGACTTAATTAGAGGTCTCGTCAAAATGATGGAGAGCGGCCAGTGCGGACCGCTGAATCTTGCCTCAGAATGGAAGACAAGGTTTTCCGAAGTGGTTGATAAGACCTTAGCCATTACCGGCTCCAAGTCGGCTGTTAAATATCAAAAGACAGAAAAGTACATGGGCGAGCAATTTTTGGCTGACATTACTTTGGCCAAAGAAGAGCTGGGCTGGTTTCCTATAATTCTTTTAGAAGATGGCTTGACCAAGACCATCGATTATCTCAAAGCTCAGGAGGGCATCAGAAAACCGGAGAATTCTTTTTAGCCATGGAAACACTAGTTATTATACCGGCCAAAAATGAAAGCCAAAAAATAGTTGAAGTTATTGGTGAGGTAAAAACAGCCATTGGATCGGCTGGCGATGTTCTGGTCGTTGATGACGGCTCCACCGATAATACTTTTGAAGTCGCTCGGCTCGCCGGCGCCATAACCTTGCGTCATCTGATAAATCGCGGTCAGGGCGCCGCCTTGCGCACCGGCATCTCTTATGCGCTAAAGCAGAATTATAATCAAGTGGTTTTTTTTGATGCTGATGGGCAAATGAGGGCCGAGGAAATACCACTGATGTTAGAAAGGTTGAAAGCCGGCGATCTTCAAGTTGTCTTGGGCTCTCGTTTTTTGGGCAAAATTGTCGATATGCCATTATCCAAGCTGATCACGCTCAAGCTGGCCTTACTGTTTACTCGTCTGACCAGCGGACTCAAATTGACCGATACGCATAATGGCTTTCAAGCTTGGACGAGGGTTGCCCTGCAAAAACTGGCTCTGCGCCAGGATCGTCAAGCTTATGCTTCAGAACTGCTCTCCGAGATAAAAAAGAACAATCTGCGTTACCAGGAATTACCCGTCACCATAATTTACTCGGATTATTCCAAACAAAAAGGTCAAAGCATTTTTAATGCTTTTAATATCGTCTGGGATCTGTTTATAAAAAGATAAATAATATGCTGATAAAAATCATTCTTCTTATCATTGTCGCCATTATTGTTCTGCGTTTGATTTTTCGTTTCAAGGGCAAGGATTTGGATGTGTTGGCGTTTATTTCCTGGTTGGCCATTTGGGTCTTGGCCGCCGTCATTGTGGTTTTTCCCGAATTGACCAGTTTTATTGCTTCTCGCGTTGGCATCGGCCGTGGCGCCGACTTAGTAGTCTACCTGTCGATTATCTTTATTTTTTACCTTCTATTTCGCCTCTTGTTGCGTTTGGAAAGAATTGAAAAAAACATCACTCAAATTACTAGCCACCTGGCCTTAAAAGAAAAGGACTCGCCTCATGATCGCTAATAAAAAAATTGCCATCATCTTGCCGACTTATAATGGCAAGGATCTTTTGCCGGATTGTTTGGCGAGCTTAGAGCGCCAGGATTATCCCCCAGAACTTTTGACGATTATTGCTGTCGATGATAATTCAACCGATGGCACCGTCGAGTATCTTCAAAAAAATCAGCCACAGATAAAAATAATTTCCAATCAAAAGAATCGTGGTTTTGCCGCCGTCAATAATCAAGGTTATGACCTGGCCCGGCAATTCCATCCGGATTATTTAGTGTTATTAAATCAAGACACTATTGTTGATGTTGGCTGGCTCAAGTCGCTGATTGGCACTATCAGTCAAGACAAAAATATTGCTATTGTCCAGCCTAAGATATTGCTTCACCCCGAAACCAATTTGATCAACAGCTTCGGCAACAGCATTCATTTTCTGGGTTTTGGTTTTTGCAATTACTATCGTCACCCCGATAATCTGCCAGCCACTTTGCCTTTTGAATTGCCCTATGCTTCTGGTGCGGCCTGCTTGATTGATCTGAAAGCTTTAGAAAAAGTCGGTCTCTTTGATGATCGATTTTTTATGTATCATGAAGACGTTGATTTGGGTTGGCGCCTGCGTTTGGCTGGCTACAAAATACTGCTTGATCCTTCGGCTGTTATTTATCACAAGTATAATTACAGCAAAGCCGTTTACAAATTCTATCATATGGACCGGAATCGTTGGCTGGTCATGTTGCAGAATTACCGTTTGGGCACTTTGCTGTTATTCGCTCCGGCGCTGATTGTTATGGAGCTGGGCATCATTTTATTTTCTATTAAAAACGGCTGGTTCAAAGAAAAAATCCGTGGGTGGCGCTGGATACTCCGCCATTGGTCAGAAATTATGGCGCGGCACTCTGAGATCCAATCAAAAATGAGGCGCGTCGGCGATAGAGAGATTGTCCGGCTCTATGTTGGCTCCATTAAGTTTCAAGATGTTGATAACGCCCTGCTTAAATGTTTAGTTAACCCAGTGACTGAAGCGTATTTTTGGCTAGCCAAGAAAGTTATTTTTTGGTAAATTTTGGTCGCGTTTTCTGCCGGCGCTTCTGCCGGTTTTTTTGTTGGTAAATCTTTGGCAGTCCTTCTCTGATTCTTGTCACCACCTCGTAATTGATAGTCCCGATTTTGTTGGCTAGTTCTTCGACGCTTATTTGTTCCCGGCCTTGCCGGCCAAGGATTACGACTTCGTCGCCGGCCCTGACTCGGCCGATCTGGCCGACGTCTATCATGGTCAGATTCATGCAGATGGTGCCGATGATTTTGGTTTTTCGATCGTGTACTAGTACTTCACCGCAATTACTCAGCCGTCTATCCAGTCCGTCATAATAGCCAATGGGTAGAATGGCGATAGTGGTGTCGGTCTTGGCTTTGAAATGGCAACCATAACTGACGCACGTGCCGCGTTTTATTTTTTTGGTCGCCACGATTTTTGTTTTCCACGAAAGGCACGGTTGAAGAGCCGGGGATTTTTTCTCCCAGATTTTTTTGATTGTCGGGCTGGGATAATAGCCGTAAGCTGAGAGTCCAACTCGCACCATATCCATATTGGCTTGAGGATAAAGCATGGCCGCGGCGCTGTTGGCGCAGTGTTTTATCAGTTTGCGCCCAAGTATTTTTTCGGCCTCATCTGCGACGGCTAGAAATAATTTTAATTGTCTCAAAAAGTAATCATTATTTTTTCCTTCATCGGAAGTGGCAAAGTGCGTGCCAATGCCCTCAATCTTGATATTTTTTAATTGGCTTATTTTTTCAATAAAAAATTTTACAGCTTGCGGCGCCAGGCCTTGTCGACCCATGCCCGTGTCTATTTTGATGTGAATTGGTATAGTCTGGCCGGCCAAAACAGCCAACTGAGAAAGTTTTTGAGCCAATTTATGGTCATAAATAAAACAGCTTGATCTCGTCTTAATTATGTCTGGCAGATCTTGTTCCAAAATGGCGCCGATAATTATGATTGGCAATTTTATTTTAGCCTGTCGCAATTCCTTCGCTTCTTCGACTGAGGTGACGCTTAGCCAATCAGCGCCGGATCGTTGCAGAATTTTGGCTACGCCAATAAGCCCATGTCCATAGGCATTGGCTTTGATGGCCACTGATAGCTTAGTGCGTGGCGCTAGACTTTTTTTAATTATCCGAAGGTTGTGTCTTATAGCTGATTCAGATATTTCCAGCCAGGAATATGGTCTCATATTTTTGACGAAAAAGGCTTTAAAATGTATAATTACAAGGTAATTATAATACATTGTTAGCTAAAATAACAGTTTATGCCGAAAAGAATAGCCATTATTTCTTGCGCCTGGCCACCCCAGGGTGGCGGTATTGGCAATTACGCCTATCAGCAGGCCAAAGAACTGTCGGAATTGGGCTATTTAGTGACGGCCTTCACTCCTAAATTCAAACAGGTTAAAGAATTTCAGAGTGGTGATTTTAAGCTCGAATTATTACCAGTTTTTTTACCACTGGGCCACGCCGGTTTTTTATTTGGACTATTCAAGAAGTTGCGCGCCCTTGATCTTGTCCATCTTCATTATCCCTTTTTTGGTTCCGATTTAATTGTCTTGGCTTTCAAGTTTTTTTATCCGGAAAAAAAGCTCATTCTTCATTATCATATGGATGTGGTGGGCTGTGGATTCAAGAGAATAATTTTTAAAGTTTATCTCAAATTATTTCTCGGTCTAGCCGTGATGCTGAGCGACAAAATAATCATTGCTACCGCTGATTATCTGGAGCATTCTTATCTCAAAAAATATCTTTCAAAATATCGGGATAAAATTTCTATTATTCCTTACGGCGTGGAGACTGACATTTTTCGGCCACGCCCCAAAAATCATGATTTGGCAACTCGCTATGGCATCAAAGAAAATGACTCGGTTTTGATTTTTATCAGCTTTTTGGATCGCCAGCATTATTTTAAAGGTTTGGAGGTTTTATTTTCGGCTCTGGCTCAGCTGATTAAAAAACAAAATGGCCTCAAGCTGCTGGTTGTCGGCGAAGGGGAGATGAAAGAACGCTACCGGCAAATGGCTCATGATTTGGGAGTATCTGGCAATATTGTTTTTACTGGTTTCGTTCAAGATTTGGCCGAAGTCATCAGTTTGGCGAATATTTTTGTTCTGCCTTCGACCGATCGGGCGGAAAGTTTTGGTCTGGTGACGGCCGAAGCTCAAAGTTGTGGCCTGCCGGCCATTGTTTCTGACTTGCCAGGTGTTCGCGAGGCAATTAAAAACGGCGAGACCGGTTTATTGGTTGATCCTGGGAGCGTCGATGATTTAGTGGACAAGCTTAATCAGTTGCTTTCTGATCATGCTCTTAGGTCAAAATTCGGTTCGCAAGCCAGAGGGCACATCGTAAATTGTTATTCGTGGAAAATAATCATTCAGAAATTAGATTCATTATATAAGACATTAATTTAAATTCTATGACACTTTTCAAGCGTTCCAAGGTCTCAAGCAGTTTTATGACCATTACGGCCTGGATTTTGCTCATCCTTTGGCTGGCGCTAATTTTTGTCCTGTCTTCAGTCCAGCGCTTCCCGGTTGATCTCAGCCGGACGGAGTATGGCATCATCTCTAATATTATCCACCTCCTTTTGTACGCCGTTTTGTGTTGGTTTTTTACGCGGGCTTTTTATTACAGTCGTGTCCCGCTAAAGAAGGCCCTGTTTTATGCTTTTATCTTGACGCTGCTTTATGGTGCCAGCGATGAGCTCCACCAGAATTTTGTGGCCGGTCGGGAAATGCGCTTGGATGACTGGCTGATTGATGCTGTTGGCGCCTTAGTTGTCTTATTTTTCTATAATTATAAAATACAGCTAAGAATTTCTAAAAAATGAAAATAGTCGTTATTAGCTCTCTTTTTAAGCCCCAAGCCCGCGGCGGCGCTGAGATTGTTGCTGAAGCCATAGCACGAGGGTTAAAAGCTCGCGGCCAAGAAGTGGCCGTTATTTCCATCGGCCGTCGGAATATTCAAGAGCAGATAGACGGACTGCCAGTTTTTCGCGTTCAGCCGGTAAATGTTTTTAATTTTTTAGATATCAGTAGTCAGCCGGTCATTCTTCGTTTGCTGTGGCATTTTTTTGACTTATTTAATTTTAGTCAGGCCAATAAGATTAGTAAAATACTCCAAGCAGAAAAACCGGACTTGGTCATCGCCAATAGTCTTAAAGGTCTGGGTTATTTGGTGCCCCGAGCCATAAAAAAGTTAAAAATAAAATACATTCAAATTATCCATGACGCCCAACTTCTGCATCCTTCCGGCCTGTTCACGGCAGAGAAGTCTGCCGATTTTTTCACCGCCATTTATGCCGGCTTGTGCCGGTCTCTTTTCGGCCGTCCGGATTTGGTGGTGTTTCCTTCAAACTACATAAAAAAGATTCATCAGCAAAAAAAGTTTTTCACCGACACCTCTCAGATTGTTTTGGGTAATCCCATAACAATTTCTGGTTTTTCATCAGTCCCGCACCGGGACGCAACTTTTTTATTTTTAGGCCAGATAGAAAAGCATAAGGGAGTAGAAACATTAATCAGGGCTTTCATGTCGGTGCCGGGAGAAATTAAATTGTGGCTAGTAGGCGACGGCGGTTATCTTGCTCAAGCCAAGCAATTGGCCAAGGCCGACGCCAGAATCAAATTTTGGGGTCGGTTGACGCCGGCCGAGCTTGAACAAAAAATTTGGCCGGCGGTTGATGTTTTAATTAATCCCAGCGAAGTGACAGAAAGTTTTGGCTTGGTCGTTCTGGAGGCCTATGCTCACGGCTTGCCAGTCATGGCCTCAAATATCGGCGCTTTGCCCGAGTTGATTACCGTCGACAAAACCGGCTGGCTGTTTCAAGTTGGCGATGGCTCTGATCTGGCCAATAAACTACGGTTGATTTTGGCCGGTCGTAACGAGTTGAAACAGTTCAAAAATCGGTGCTTGGCCAAGGCCGGTGAATTTACTCTTGATGCTTATCTTGATAGAATAATCTCAGTAGTCCATGCCGATTCAAAATAAAAAACTTCTTGATCTTGGCTGTGGCAACGGCGATAATTCTTTTTATTATAGCCGACGGGGCTGGCAGGTGACTGGCGTGGATATTGATGTGTCTGTGGCTAAGGCCCGATACCCGAAATTGAATTTTTTGACTATGGCCGCCGAGCGTCTGGATTTTCCCGATCATAGTTTTGATGAAGTTCAATCCCGTGACGTCTTGGAGCACGTTGATGACCTGCCACTAGCCATTGAAGAAATTTATCGGGTGTTGAAGATCGGTGGCCGCTTGGTTGTTTCCGTGCCCACTGCCAAATCCGAAAAAATATTACAACGACTTGATTATCAAAACTGGTTGCGCACCGGACACCAAAGAATTTTTGAGGCCGGCGAGTTAAAAAAAATCCTTGAGAATAGGGGACTGGCCGTAGTGGCCGTCAAGAAAAAAGGTTTTTTTCTTTTTTTGATGCTCTGGCTGATGTTCAAAAAGAAAGAAATGATCAATAGCCAACGAGGAGATTTTGCGCCTTCACGCTTTTATTATTTGCTTCAAGTCATCAATCAATTTTTTGATGCCAATTTGACTTTCCAAACCAGAGCCAAGTTTATTCCCGTTTGGCTTGTGACTTTGCCTGTTGGCTATCTATTAGATCAAATATTTCCCAAGACCATTTCGCTTACTGCCATAAAGAAATTTTAAAATATATGAAAAAGGCCCTAGTTATTTTTAATCCGTCAGCCGGCGTCAATGTCAAATATGATATGCGCGGTCTGATTGAAAATAAATTGCGTTCTCTCGGCTATGAGTCGGAGGTCTTTTTGCTCGATAATAATTTTGAGCGCACTCTGTCTGACTATGATTTTTCTGCTATCAGTTTGCTGGTGGCCGTGGGTGGCGATGGCACGGTCAAAGTGGCTGCCCGAACCATTGTCACAAGAAAATTATCAGTGCCACTGGCCATTATCCCCTTTGGTTCGGCCAATGTCGCAGCTACCACTCTTAAGATTCCTCTTAATCCGAAAGAGGCCCTAAAGTTGTTGGATCGGCTTAAGACAACCGAAATGGATTTGGGCGTGATCAATAAAAATAATTATTTTGTTGTCGGCTTTTCCATTGGCTATGTCTCGGATATTATCATTAATACTGGCAAGGACCTGAAAAATCGTTGGGGCCGTTTGAGCTATCTTTGGCGGCTGGCTTTTAATAAACTCCGAATACCTCGGATAAAATTCAAGATTCAGACTTCCAGCCGAACTTTTTGGATTAAGGGCAATAGTCTGATAATTTTTAATGCTTATAATCTTTACGGTTTCCAGCCCAAAAAATCTATTAGTGTCAGTGATGGCATCCTCAATCTCTATGTCGTCACCAATAAGACTTTTTGGTCTCTGATACGAGCCGGACTCTATGTTCTGTTTTATCATGAGCCGCCGCGTCATATTTTTTCTTTAGACAATGGTTCGTTTCGCATCAGTCTCAAGAGAAGGGGGTTTTTGAAAACTTGCCAAATTGACGGTGATCATTTGATTTTACCTAAAGAGATGATGATTGAGGTCTTGCCTCAAGCGCTGGATGTTGTAATAAAATAATCAATTTATCGTGTTAAAAAAAAATAAGCAAAAAGTCGTTGTTGCTATGAGCGGTGGCGTTGACTCATCGGTTGCGGCCGTTTTGCTCAAAAAACAGGGCTATGATGTAATCGGTGTCTTTATGCAGTTTTGGTTTCCGGCCGGGGAAAGTTATGGCGAGAATCGTTGTTGCAGTTTGAAGTCTTGGCAGGAAGCGCAAGCCGTAGCCAGAATCATCGGCATTCCCATCCACAAGGTTAATTTTGGCCGGCAATTCAAAAAGATCATTGTCGATGAATTTTTGCGCCAGTATCGGCTTGGCCAAACGCCCAACCCTTGTGTGGCGTGCAATAAATTTATCAAGTTTGATCTGTTGCTCAAATACGCCCAAACCGTTTTTGACGCGGACTTTTTGGCCACCGGACATTATTTGTCTATAAAAAAAGAACCGGACAGCTATTCTCTTTATCGGGCCAAAGATAAAAATAAAGATCAGACTTATTTTTTATATAACCTAAGGCAAAAGCAATTAAAGCATCTTTTGTTTCCTTTGGGTGATTATGCCAAAAATAAGGTCAGAAGCTTGGCCAAGCAATTTAAATTTTCTATTCACGACAAGCCCGACAGTCAGGAAATTTGTTTTGTGGGTAAGTCTCACTACGATTTTTTAAAAAAATATTTGAAATTAAAACCGGGTAAGATTATTGATGAATCCGGAAAAGTCCTGGGAATTCATCATGGTCTGGCTTTATATACCATTGGCCAGCGTAGCGGCCTGGGTTTGTCTGGCGGTCCCTGGTATGTCGCCGGTTGGAATAGAAAAAGGAACTTATTACTAGTGACAAAAAAACAAAAAAGATCAGCTATTTATAAAAAGGAATTAGCGTGTCGCCAAGTTAATTGGCTGGCCGGCACCGCTCCAAAATCAGTTAAGTGCCAGGCGCAAATAAGGTATCATGGCCAACCGGCCGATTGTCTGGTAGAAACTAGCGGTCAATCCGTCAGAGTAAAGTTCACAAAAGACCAACGAGCCATCATGCCCGGCCAATCAGTGGTCTTTTATCAAAGAGATAAGCTGTTAGGTGGCGGTATAATCAAATAAAATTGTTAGATAAAAAAAGAGCGACAAAATAAACCTTGTTGTTCTTTTTGTATTGACAATTTTAGATAAATTTGCTACTTTTTTATGAAGCGTGAAACAATCAAATTTGAGTTGACAACTAAGGAGAGTCGTCATGGAAGTATACAGTCTGTTCTGGTTTTGTGCGCGCGTATTGGACATCACTGCGCGCTGTCTGGTGACGGCCGTGTTATACGTCACCGTGCTAGTGGCAGCGTGCGTCTGTATCCCGCTGTACTGTTCAGTGTTGTATGTCGGCGGACTGACCCCCGTTCAAGCTCAGCCCCTGGTGCGATTTCTGGCGCGAGTTATCATCCACGCCTGTGGCCAGCGGTTCAGAGTAGAGGGTGAATATCCGGATTTGGAACACGGCCCGCCGTTGCTGTACATTTTGTTGCCACACACCTCGCTCTTAGATGCCATCATCTTAGGGGCGGCGCTCAAGGGTCACTTTACGGCGGTTATGGCCATAGAGTATTTCAGCATTTGGTTTTGGGGCACGATGATGCGGCTTCACGACGTTGAGCCCATTGATCGCGGCAATCCCGAGACGGCCATCGCTCGCCTAAATGCCGCCGCCGAGCGCGCCTTCAATAAAGGTCGGTCTCTGGCTATGTTCATCCAGAAGACCCGGACCAAGGAGGGGGGTATCGACGACCTGAGAAGTGGGCCGTACTACATTGCCAGAGCTAATGGCGTGCGAGTGGTGCTGGTCGTCATTAAGGGTGCCGCTACCGCCGTGCCCAAGGGGCTTGGGTGGATAAAGCCCGACAAGATCGTCGTGACGTTCAGTCGAGTGATTTCTCCCGGTGAAATCAGCGAACTCGATAGCGACGGGTTCAAGAAGCTGGTGCAGAAAGAGGCCGGAGCCATCCTCAACAACTAATGGTTCGTTCACGCCGCATGGTATCCGTTTATCCGACTATCCGATCGGCCCCGCTAACGCGGTGGGGTCGATCTTTTTTGTTTCCAGATTATTTAAAATTACCAGTTGAAAAAAGATTCTTTTTATATTAGAATTAAAGCCATATAAAACCAATATGACAGCTAAAGAATTAAAACAAAAATACCTTGATTTTTTTGAGAGTCGCGGTCACACCGTTATTCCCAGTGCTTCACTGCTTCCGGAAAACGACCCGACCGTGCTTTTTACGACTGCCGGCATGCATCCGCTCGTGCCATTCTTTTTAGGTGAAAAACATCCTTCCGGACAGCGCTTGGTCAATGTTCAAAAATGTATCCGTACTATTGACATTGACGAAGTGGGCGACGGCTGGCACCTAACCTTTTTTGAAATGCTGGGCAATTGGTCGTTAGGGGATTATTTTAAAGAGGAAGCTATTAAAATGAGCTTTGAGTTTTTGACTAAAGAATTAGATATACCAGTGGATAAGTTGGCGGTCACTTGTTTTGTGGGCGATTTGGAAAACAGTATTCCAAGAGATGACGAATCGGCAACAATTTGGAAATCAGTGGGGATCGCGGAAGACAGGATTGCTTTTTTGAAAGATGATAACTTTTGGGGTCCGGCCGGTCAAACCGGACCGTGCGGTCCCAATACGGAGATGTTTTATTGGTCAGTGGAAGAACCTGTTCCTGCCAAATTTGATCCGGAGGATTCGCGTTGGGTGGAAATTTGGAATGATGTGCTTTTGACCTACAACAAGGACAAGGAGGGAAAATTTGAAGAATTAAAACAAAAAAACGTGGATACGGGCATGGGCCTGGAACGCACCGTTGGCGTCTTAAATGGCAAATCCAGTGTCTATGATATTGAGCCATTAGCTTCAATTTTGGACCAGGTTTGCGCCCTGGCCGGCTCAAATCGTGACGCTCTAGAAGCGGAACAAGTCAAAGCCGTGCGCGTCATTACCGATCATTTGCGCGCCGCCACCTTTATTTTGGCCGAAGGTGTTGTGCCGTCCAACGTCGATCAGGGTTATGTCCTGCGCAAACTCATTCGCCGGTCTATTCGCTATGGCCGTCAGCTGGGAATTACTGAGGCCTTTTGCAATAAGATTATGGAAGTTGTTATTGATCTGATGGGTGGGTTTTATAAAGAATTAAGAGCCAAGCGCGATTTCATTTTTGACGAAGTAACCAAAGAAGAAGAGAAGTTTGAAAAAACTCTGGAGAATGGCATCAAGAAATTTGAAAAACTCAAACCAGAGGGAGGGAGGATTTCCGGCGAAGACGCCTTCATTCTTTTTTCCACTTATGGTTTTCCCTTGGAAATCACTAGCGACCTAGCCAAAGAGCGGGGCTGGAGTGTTGATGAAACAGCTTTCAATGTCGAGTTTGCCAAACATCAAGATATTTCCCGCCAGGGTTCGGAGCAAAAGTTCAAGGGTGGTCTGGCCGACAATTCTGAAGTTAGCGCCAGAATGCACACTGCTACCCACTTGATGTTGGCAGCTTTGCGTCGCGTCCTGGGTGATCATGTCTATCAGCGCGGAGCCAATATCACAGCCGAGCGTATTCGCTTTGATTTTTCTCAGCCGGACAAAATGACGCCCGAACAAGTTAAGCAGGTTGAAGATTTGGTCAATGAGCAGATAAACAAAAAGATTCCGGTAGTTGTTGAGGAAATGACGCTCGACCAAGCCAAGAATAGGGGAGCTATGGGTATTTTTGAAAATAAATATGGCGATAAGGTAAAGGTCTATACTATTGGTGATTTTTCCAAGGAGATTTGTGGTGGCCCTCATGCCAATAACACTTCAGAGCTGGGTAAGTTTAAGATTGTCAAAGAAGAATCAAGTTCCTCCGGAGTTCGCAGGATAAAAGCTGTTTTGGAGCAATAAAAACCCCCGAAAATATTAAACCGCCTAAATGGCGGTTTTTGTATTGACAAAATATATATTATGTGCTATACTAATAAAGTACGTTTATTTGTGTGGAGCTGTATATTGGTGGCCCATAAAGGGCCTTTAGCGGAAAGGAGAGCATGAAATGCCGTCTGTAATTGTCAGAGCCAAAGCCGTAAACACCAGAACCGGATCGTTCTTGTTCTGGTATCCTCTGGCGCAGGTGATCTCGTTTATCCTGTACAGGAGCATCCATACCGGCCAAACCTCTTTCCCGGACAAATACGACGAGGCCGGGTACGCCGAACTTTTGGCCAGTGGCGTTGGCTGGGAAGAGGTTGATGTTGAAACGGCAGAAAAGCTCCAGGGGAGCGACCTTGGCATGCTTTGCCGCCATCTGGAGGGGGCTTTTGACTGGCCTACCGGAGCCCAAAGGGCCCCGAGGGAACTCCCGGCTGGTTGCAGTGGAGACAGGTGCCGAGACTGCGGCGTTTGCAGTCGTGACGATGACACCGCCTAGCTCAGAGACCGCCAGCATTATCGCAGGACCCCCACCGGCAAGACGAAGCCGGAGGGGGTCCTCATTTAATTTAGCCCAAAAACATTTGACAGTTCCCGTTTTTTAATATAAAATTTGTATATTGTTAATAAGTTATTGACAAATAAAATTAATTTGCTATAATAACTTCAGTTTTACAAAATAAAATTTGGCTTAATTAATTACAAATTCTGGCCATAACCCCGATCAGTCGGGGTGCCGAGAATTTTAATTTTGTCTCACTTAGTTAAAACAATTTTAATGGCCAACAACCCAGAAAACATCGTAAATTCCAAGGATTTCTTGGAAGTAGACGGAGAAGTCATTGAGCTGTTGCCAGCCGCCACTTTTAAGGTGAAACTAGATAGCGGCCATGAGGTTTTGGCGCACCTATCGGGCAAAATGAGGATGTTCAATATCCGCCTATTGCCTGGGGATAAAGTCAAAGTCCAGATGACTCCCTATGACCTCACTAAGGGTAGAATAATTTACAGATATTAAGATAATCAATCATTATGAAAGTCAGATCTTCAGTCAAAAAAATCTGCAAAGATTGTCAAACCATCAGACGCAAGAAGCGCCTGGTTGTTATCTGTAAGAATCCCAAACACAAGCAACGACAAGGTTAATTCTAGGTTTTATTATTTTAAACTTTTAACTTAAACTATGGCAGTCAGAATAGCCGGCATCAACTTACCAAATACCAAAAGAGTGGAAATAGCTCTGACTTATTTGTATGGCATCGGCCAGAGTCTGTCCAATAAGATTTTAGCCGAACTCAAAATAAATCCGGATACACGGGTTAATGATTTGACTGATGAACAAGCTAATGCTCTAAGAACCGTGATTGAAAAAAGCTATCCAGTTGAAGGCGAGTTAAGACGAGAAATCCTGGGCAATATCAAAAGGTTAAAAGAAATCAAGAGTTATCGCGGCATCAGGCATTCCAAAAACTTGCCGGTGCGCGGTCAAAAGACCAAGACCAACACCAGAACCGTCCGAGGCAACACTCGCAGAACTATGAGTTCTGGTCGCAAGGACGCTAACCAAAAAACCTAATAATTGATTTATAAAAATACCTTAATGTCAGCAGAAGAAAAACAACTAAACCCTGAAACAGTTTCCGAAAGCGCGGATGCGGCTGTTGTGGCGACCGAAGCCAAGTCGACCGTTGGCAAAAAGCGAGTTAGAAAGAGTGTAGCCGTCAAGCAGGTTGCTTCGGGTCGGGCTTATGTTAAGTCAACTTACAACAATACCATAGTCACTTTGACCGATCAGAACGGCAATGTTCTTTCTTGGGCTTCAGCTGGCCAGTGCGGTTTTAAGGGCCCCAAGAAATCTACGCCCTATGCCGCCACCATTATTGTCAAAAATGTTTGCGAAAAGGTCAAAAAATACGGTTTGAAAGAAGTTGCTGTTTTTGTCCGCGGTATCGGCGGTGGCCGTGAAGCCGCCGTTCGAGCCCTCAATGCCAATGGCTTGATTGTCAGTGGCATTAAGGACATCACGCCCATTCCTCATAACGGCTGTCGCGCTCCTAGACCAAGGAGAGTTTAATAATCTCTATCTACTAAAATGGCTAATAATACTATCAATACTCAATGCAAAAAATGTCGCCGCGCCGGTGAGAAGCTTTTTTTGAAAGGCGAAAAATGCGATTCAGCCAAATGCCCGGTCGTTAAGCGGAATTTTCCTCCAGGAATGCATGGCGCTACCGCCAGAATATCCAAGCCGACCAATTATGGCCGACAGCTCAAAGAAAAACAAAAAGCCAAGAGATCCTATGGCTTGAGAGAATTGCAGTTCAGAAATTATTTTGAGAAAGCCTTGAAAAAAGTCGGTAATACCGGTGAGTTGCTTTTTAGTTTCTTGGAGAGTCGATTAGATAATACTATTTATCGATTGGGTTTTGTATCTTCCCGCCGTCAGGCTAGGCAAGTAGTCGGTCACGGACTTATTTTGGTTAATGGCAAAAAGATCGATATTCCTTCTTATCAGGTAAAAGTTGGCGATATTATTAGTATTAAGCCCAACCGACTAAAGTCACCGTTATTTGCCAGTCTAAAAGAAAAATTACAGAAAAGCGACAAGCAATTAGTGCCCTGGATCAGTTTGAACAAAGAAGAATTAAGCGGCAAAATTTTGGCCAAACCCAAGCTTAATGACATCGCTGCCAGCGTTGATTGGCGAATTATTGTCGAGTTCTATTCAAAATAATTTTATATAATCATTTTATTCATCTATTTTAGGAGGACAAAAATATGAAACAAATTCCTTTGCCAAAAAAATTCATCGTCGAAGATATTGTGAAGGGCAAGAAAGCCAAAGTCACCATTGAGCCATGTTTTCCGGGCTATGGTTTGACCTTAGGCAATGCTCTGCGACGAGTCATGTTGTCTTCTTTGGCCGGCGGCGCTGTCACGGCCGTCAAAATCAAGGGTGTTAAGCACGAATTCAGCGGCTTGCAGAATGTTTCTGAAGATATTTTGGAGATAATTTTGAATTTAAAAAAGATAAGATTCAAGGTTTATTCCGATGAGCCCGTCACGCTGAAGCTGAAGACCAAAGGCGAGAAAAAAGTCACAGCCGGTGATATTGAGAATTCTGTTGACGCTGAAGTTATCAACAAAGACCTAGTCATTGCCACCTTAAATGACAAGGATAGCGATCTCGATATGGATTTAACAGTGTCAAAAGGCATCGGCTACGTGCCAGTTGAAGATCAAAACAAAGGCAAAGGGGAAATTGGTTTAATCCTGGTTGATTCTATTTTTACTCCGGTGGTCAATGTTGGCTTAAGCGTTGAGGCGACCCGTGTTGGCCAGAAGACCGACTATGACAAATTAATTTTGGATATTGAAACTGACGGGACTATTGCTCCGGAAGATGCTGCCAAAAAAGCCGCCGAAATCCTTAATAATCAATTTAGCTGGATTATGGAAGGCGGAGAGCGCGATGTCATTGCCGTTGAGCTAGAAGCTCCGGTTATTATTGAAGAAAAAGCAGTCGTTGAAGAGCCGGGCGTTGTTATGGCTGAAAGCGATAATGAAGATGCTGAAGAAGAGACTGTGGGCGAAGAAATTTCAACAGAGAAAACCAAGAAGAGAGGACGACCTAAGAAAAGCGAATAAGGAAATTATTTAAGTTATGAAACACCAAAGTAAAGGTAAAACTTTAGGCAGAGAAAAAGCGCCTCGCGTTGCTTTAATGAGAGGTTTAGCTACCAGTCTTGTGATTTATGAAAAGATCAAGACGACCCAAGCCAAGGCTAAAGCTCTTAGGCCCAAAGTAGAAAAATTAATTACCATCAGCAAAGTTGACACCTTGGCCAATCGCCGACAGCTCTTGAAGGTTTTATATACTGAAGGGGCAGTCAAGAAAATGTTTGAGGTCATTGGTCCCAGATTCAAAGATAGATATGGCGGCTATACTAGGATAGTCAAATTGCCAGCTCGCCAACAAGATGGCGCCGATATGGCTATTATTGAATTAGTTTAAAAAATTATGGAAAAAATTGACAGAAAAACTCATAGCATTGATGCCACCGATCTGGTTTTGGGCCGCTTGGCTACCAAAATCGCCATTATTTTGCGTGGCAAAAACAAAGCGACTTTTCGCCCCAATGTTGATGGGGGTGATATTGTTGAGGTGACCAATTGCAGCAAAATAAAGTTTACTGGCAAAAAATTAGAACAAAAAGAATACATTTGGCATACCACTCATCCTGGCGGTTTGAAACGAAAGAAGGTCAAGGATGTTTTTAGCACTAAGCCCGGCGAAGTTCTCAGGGTGGCGGTTATGGGCATGTTGCCGAAAAACAAATTACGCGATCAAATGATCAAGCGTCTGAAAATTATAAGTTAATTAAACCAATAGCTATGGAAGAAAAGAAAAAAACAACTACTGCTAAGGTTATTCGCAATAAAGATGAATATATCTATGCCAAGGGCGGCCGTAAAACAGCCGTAGCCCAGGTCCGATTGTTTTTGGGTGGCAAAGGCGAGATAACCGTTAATGGTCTTGATTATAAGGTTTATTTTCCGACTCTCGTCATGCAGAACAATATTATTAGCCCGCTTTCCATTGCTAACCGCGAAAAGACCGTCAATCTGTCGCTTAAGGTCAGTGGTAGCGGCAAAGCTTCACAAAGCGAAGCGGCCCGTCACGCCATCAGCCGAGCTCTGGAAAAAGTTGATAAGGAATTACGACCGGCTCTGAAAGTTCAAGGTTTTCTGACTCGCGATCCTCGAGTCAAGGAACGAAAGAAGCCGGGCCTAAAGCGCGCTAGACGCGCTCCTCAGTGGTCCAAACGTTAATTTTTATTTGATTATATATGCTCTAAACCGCCCCGTCATCCGACAGGGCGGTTTTTGCAATTTGCTCCTAATCAAGTTATACTTATCGTATTATGAGCGATCGAGTTTTGGCTAAAAATACAACTTTTTATGCTTCCGCTCTGGCCTTGCAAAAGGCCTTGTCTTTTGTTTATTTTATTTTTGTCGCTCGCTTTATTGGTGTCGAGAATAATGGCAAATATTCCTTCGCCCTGAGTTTTACTACCGTCTTCGCTATTTTTTTGGATTTCGGACTGACCCAGATTTTAATTCGAGAGACCTCCCGCGATCCCAACAATACTCAGAAGTATTTGGCCAATATCATGGCGCTTAAACTGGCCGGATCTTTTTTGATTTATGGCATTATTGTGGCTGCCGTCAATTTAATGGGTTATCCGGAACTCACTCGGCACTTGGTTTATGTCTCTGGCGTGGTCATGTTGATTGATTCTTTTTCTCTGACCTTTTTTGGCGTGTTTCGTGGCCATCAAAATTTACGCTTTGAAAGTTTGGGCGTCATTATCAATCAATTAATTGTGTTGGCCTGCGGTCTGGGAGTTTTAATTTTGGGTCTGGGCTTGGTGCCCCTGATCGGTGTTTATCTTTTGGGTAGCGGCTTTAACTTTTTATACTCCGCGGCCGTCTTGAAGAAGAAATTCAATCTTTTCCCTAGGCTGGCTTTTGACTACAAAATTATCCGAAATCTTTTGCTTTGGTCCTTGCCCTTTGCTATTGCCGGTATTTTTTCGCGATTGTATTCTTCCATGGACATAATCTTGCTTTCCAAATTGACCAATGATCATGCCGTCGGTATTTATAGCGTGGCTTACAAGGTCGCCTTTGCTTTGCAGTTTGTGGCTTTGGCTTTTTCCGCCAGTATCTATCCGGCTTTTTGCAATTATTATGCCCATTCCAAAGAAAAGCTAGCCGATCTTTTCACCAAATCCATGCATTATTTAATGATTTTGGCTTTACCCTTGTCTTTCGGGCTCGTTGCTATCGCCGATAAAATAATCGGCCCGGTTTTCGGCCATCAATATGATCAGGCGGTTTTGCCACTTCAGATATTGATGACCTCTATGATATTTATCTTTGTTTGTTTTCCGATTGGCGCCATGCTTAATGCTTGCGACAAGCAAGCCAGAAATACCATTAATCTGGGTATTGTGGCCGCATTTAACGTCATCGCTAATTTGGTTTTAATACCTTATTACAGCTTTGTCGGTTCGGCCATTGCCAACTTTCTCAGCTATCTGTTGTTATTTATTTTGGGCATAACTGTGGTCGGGAAAATAGTTGATTACAACAAAAAACATCTTATAATCACCCTAATCAAGATATTGGTCGGCTGTATTGCCATGTCTTTGGTGGTTATTGGACTGAAAAGCCACTTGCACTTTGTCCTTGTCATACTTTTGGGTATTTTGGTTTATTTTGCTATTATATATTTATTAAAAGTAATAGCTATTTCTTCGGCCAAAGATTTTGTCCGATCATTTCTGTCAAAAAAATAACCGCAAACGTATGAATGAAGGTAACAATCCTTTTTTGGGTCAAGATCGTGACGGCACGGGCGTAGCCGATTTTGGCGCTAAAGTGGTCAGTGGCAAAAAAACTTTACTGATAACTTGCTTTTTTCCGCCACAGATAGGCGGTATTGAGAACTATTTTTCAAATTTTTGTCGCGCTTCCAGCCCCGATCAGGTCTGTGTCTTAGCTCAGAGCCAAGACGGCGAACTGGAGTTTGATCAGCAACAGCCCTATCATGTTTATCGGACGGATTTTTTCAAAGGTAAAATGCGGCCGCGTTGGCTCCACCTGCGCAAAACCATCAAAGAAATTATCGAACAGGAAAAAATCGATCAAATAATCTTCGGTCATTTTCACCCCTTTAATGTTTTGGGTGACTATTTTCGTTTGCCTTATTTTATTTTCGGCCATGGCACGGACATCAGGCAAATAAAATACAGCTGGTGGCAGAAGAAAGTTCTCAAAAAAGTTTATGCCGGCTGTCGGCAGATGGTAGTTAATAGCGATTTTCTGGCCAAAGAACTCGAAGCGCTGTTGGGCGCGAGAGACAAGGTTCAAGTGGTTTATCCGGGCGTTGATTTTGAAAAGTGGCAGCAACCGGTGGAAGATTTGCCGGCCAAAAAAGATTTTTTGGACATCTCTGATGATGATGTGATTATGCTCAGTGTCGGCCGTCTCGTGCCAGAAAAGAATTTTGCCGCGATTATTCGGTCCATGCCTCTTCTGCTCGACGCTATTCCGCACCTCAAATATTTTATTGTCGGCGACGGTCCTGAAATGGACAATCTGCGAGCCATGGTCTCTCAGACCGCCTTGAACTACAAAGTCAAATTCATCGGCGCCGTTGATAATGACGAAGCCAGCAAGGCCCTTTATTATCAGTTGGCCCATGTTTTTGTCACCGTTTCCAGCCAGCCCGAGGGTTTTGGCGTGGTTTATTTGGAGGCCCAGGCCTGTCGCACTCCGGTCGTGGCCTCGAAGTTTGGCGGTAGCGCTGAAGCCGTAGTTGACCAGGAAACTGGGATTTTAGTCGATCCAGAAAATTCCAACGAAATGATTCAGGCCATCATTAAAATCACTACCGATAAAGAACTGTGGGAAAAGCTAGCTGGAGCTGGGCAGGATAGGGTCAAAAAAGATTTTAATTGGCCGACTCAAATGAAAAAACTAAAAGGAATATTGCAATAAATTTTTATGTCTAGTCCTAAGATAAGCGTTATTATCCCGGCTTACAATTGCGCCAAGACCATTGGCCGGTGCTTAAATGGTCTTTTTGCTCAGACCCTTCAAGATTTTGAAGTAATTGTTGTTAACGATGGCTCTAAAGACGATTTAGATGGAGCAATTAGCCCCTGGCTTGCCAGAATTAAATATATCAAGCAGGCTAATTCCGGCGCGCCAACCGCCAGAAATAACGGCTTTAAAGAGAGCGTAGGGGAGTATGTCATTTTTTTTGATGCTGATATTGTCGCCAAACCCAGTCTGCTGGCTAAGTTGCTGAAAGCACTTGAAGGAAATTCTGACGCTTCTTACGCTTATAGTTCATTCATTTTTGGTTGGAAAAGATTCAAACTCTGGCCTTTCGATGCCGGTAAACTGCGGCAAATGCCTTACATTCACACCTCGGCACTCATCAGGCGTGAGCATTTTCCCGGTTTTGATCCCAGTTTAAAAAAATTTCAGGATTGGGATTTGTGGCTGACCATGTTAGAACAAGGTCATCAGGGGGTCTGGGTTAATGAGGTTTTGTTTCGCGCCATTTCCGGCGGTACTATGAGTAGTTGGCTGCCTAGTATTTTTTATCGATTGCCCATCAGATCAAAAAATAAAGACAAGTATTTTGCCGCGCGCGATATTATAAAAGCCAAACACAATTTGCCATGATGAGACTGCAAAAATTTTTAGCTCTGGCTGGCGTGGCTTCGCGACGTCAGGCAGAAGAGCTGATTGTCCGAGGAGACGTAGCGGTTAACGGCCTGGTTGTGGATAAATTAGGCAGTTCGGTTGATGAAGCAAATGACAGGGTCGAATATCGAGGCCGCATCGTCAAAATAATTTCCGACAAGGTCTATATAGCCATCAACAAGCCGGTTGGTTATATCAGTAGTGCCACCAGCCACCAGGGAGCTTCAGTCTTAGAGTTGGTCAACCGTCAACATCGGATTTATCCGATTGGGCGCCTGGATCGCGACTCTCACGGTTTGTTGCTTTTAACTAACGATGGAGACTTTGCCTACAAGTTGACACACGCCAAATTCGGTTATGAAAAAGAGTATCTAGTCAAAATAGACCGAGAATTAGACAAAAAAGACGAAATTATAATGTCTCGTGGCATGATTGTCGAGAATCATAAATTACAGCCGGTAAAAGCGGTACGAAACAAGGACAAGGTCATTAGGATCATTCTAAAAGAGGGAATAAACCGACAAATCAGAAAGATGCTGGGTCATCTTGGCTACCGGGTGCTTGACTTGGAGCGGATTCGGATCGGCCGCTTATCCTTGGGCGACCTACCGCTCGGCCGGTGGAAAAATATCGATCCGGACGAGGTTTAATCTTTTGACACTTTTATCTCTATTGAGTTATAATTTAATCAGTAATATTGACTTCATATTAATATGTGGGAAAGCATCAAACGACTCGGTTCGGGCAAAAAAACTTTGCCGGCTTTTTTATTTATAATAATTTTTGGTTTTTTGGCGTTGGCTGTCGCGGCACAAGCCAGTGAGCCGCCAACGATCGTTCTGCCTTCCGGTTTTGTTAACCTTAATAGTTCTACGACCTTTTCCTTTTCTGGTTTGGCCAATGAGACCAGCTCGATTTTGAGTTTTTCAATTAACGATAATGATGACGCTACTAGTCCGGTTGTTGGCACCACTACTATTGACGAAAGTGGCGCTTATTCAGTCGGCGCTCTGGATTTGTCCGGTTTGACTGATGGTTCTATTTTTGTCTCTGCCAGTTCTACGGCTAGTTCTGATGCTCTGGCCACGGCCACCAAAGACACAATTATTCCCTTGCTATCTTTTATCGCGCCAACGCCAGACAGCGGTCTGGCCACTAGCAGTACTTCGGCCACAATTTCTGTTGACATCAGCGAGTTGCTCTCTAGCGCTCTATTGCAACTTGGTTTGAATAATGGCGGTTTTGAGGCCGGCAATCTAGGCCACTGGACGACCACAGGTACTACCCCCTGGCTTATTGATACTCAGGCAAATTTTGTCACCGGTGACCCGGCTGAGGGCGCTTATCTGGCTCGTAGCGGGTCTCTCAGCGGCCAGGTTGGCGTAGATTCAATTCTGGAGCGAGACGTGACCATATTAGCCACTTCCACCTTATCTTTTCAGTGGATGGACAGTTCCTTGTGTGGCGTTAATGATTCCAGCGATCTAGACGACAATGGAATAATCTTTTATTTGGATGGGACAAAAGTTGCCAAGCTCTGCGGCAGTCATCAGTTTTGGGAGACGCAGGAAGTCACTTTAGTTCCGGGCAGCCATAATTTGGAGTGGCGTTATTATCGTTCTGATGCGACCAATTTTGGTTGGGAACGGGCCTGGCTTGATGATGTGCAAATAAATCACTATGCTGTTTCTTCGACAACTATGACCGTCGATAGCTCTACGGCCACGACGCTTTTCAACAGTTTTATCGAAGGGGATAATGCTTATCAAGTTTCGGCCACCGATTTGGCGGGCAATGTTGGCTATAGCCCAGAACGCCATCTTTTAGTTGATACTTTGGCGCCAGTTGTGACCTTAGTTGGCTCGAGCACTATGGATTTGTATCAGTCAGGTTCTTATTCAGAACTTGGTGCCTCGGCTCTTGACGCTCGAGACGGTGATTTGACTTCACAGATAAGCGTTATTAACTCAGTCAGTACTAGCACAGCCGGCATTTATACTGTTGTTTATCGTGCCGTTGATGCCCTAGGCAATATTGGTGTGGCCACCAGAACGGTCACTGTCATTGATAATATTCCCCCGGTAGTCTCTGGAGTTGTCAGTGGCACGACTTACAGCTATTCGGTTACCCCGACTTTTAGTGAGGGCTCGGCTCTGCTAAATTCCCAACCTTTTACTTCTGGATCAACTATTAGCAGTAACGGCAGCTATACTTTATCGGTTTCTGATACGGCTCACAATACTACAACCGTCTCTTTTGTAATCAGTATTTCTTCTGGTGGCGGCGGGGGCGGGGGAGGCGGTGGTGGTGGCGCTGCCACCATACCAACTGTTACTCCGCCAGCCAACATTGGCGAAGCTTCTTCTACGCCCACCAGCACCCTAGAAACCGTTGAAGGGCCGCCATTACCACAAATTTTAGGCGTGAAGATTTATGCCGATGGCACTCTGGTTAAGTCGCCCAAGGGCAAAATCTATGTTATTGTAAATAATGGACAAAAACGCTATATTTCCACGCTAGCCGAATTAAAGCAGTACAAGAATAAAAAGATCTATAAAATTTCCGATACTGATCTGGCACAATATCCCAATTACGCTGAAAAAGGCCAAGTATTGGGCATCAAGATTTATACCAATGGCTCGCTCATCAAGGGTCCTGATGGCCAGGTCTATTTGATCACTTATGGCATGAAAAAACTCCTCACCGCCAAACAGCTCAAATCGTCAACTTATAAAAACAAAAGAATAAACTCTCTCTCTAACGATGAGATGTCCCTCTATCCCGATTATTTACCAAATAACTCGCTAATCAAGGGTTCAACTAAACATATTTTTTCTATCTCTAACGGCAAGCGTCGAATTATTGCTTCGCCGAAAGAATTAAAAAACAAAAAGTATAAAGGCCAGAAGATAAGGACTATCAACAATTATCAGGTTAATCTTTATCCCTTGATCTAAATATCTTTTTGTATATAAAAAAACACTCGGCGTCAGCCGAGTGTTTTTATAATTCCTGTCTTCCTTTAAGTGAGCTCTCAATAGTCGATGGATCCGCATACTCCAAGTCTGCCCCTACGGGCAACCCTCTGGCCAGCTTAGATATCCTTATATCGGGCATTTGCTTGATCAGCTTAGTCAGATAAAGCGACGTGGTCTCGCCGGTCAAGTCCGGATTAAGCGCCAAGATCACTTCTTTGACTTGGTCTCTTTTTATCCTGTCAAGTAATTCTTTGATTTTTATATCTTGAGGCGAAATATTTTCCAACGGGTTGATATTGCCACCCAGAACATGATACAAGCCAGAAAATGAATTGGTTTTCTCAATTGAGTTCACGTCTTGCGGTTTAGTGACTAGGCAGATTATTTGTCGGTCGCGCTTAGTGTCAGAGCAAATAGGGCAGGGATTATTTTCGCTAAAATTAAAGCAAACTTGGCAGATAGTGATTTTTTCTTTCAGTTCTGACAAGGCATTTATCAAGTTGTCGGTGTCTTGGCGCGGTTGTTTTAAGAGATAAAAAACAATGCGTTCGGCCGTCTTGGGGCCGATGCTGGGCCAGCGGGCAATCTTATCAATTAACTTTTGGATATTATCAGAATACATAATGGTTGTGGATAACTTTTTAACAAAATTTGTTTTTAGTGGTATATTATAAGTAAGCACCTTGTATCTTCGTCTGTGGTACCAACGGCAGTGATACTTCTCAGAAGTCAGTCGCCAATCGCGATTGGAATCATGTCGATCTCCAGTGGAGGAGTAAGACCTTTTGAGCGACAAAGGTTGCGAGCAAGTCACCCCATCGATGGAGGAAACACGAACATGAACGCATCCAGGATCATCAGCAGCACCGGCACCCCGCAAGCACACGCGAACATCGGCATCCGCGCACGGACCCCGAAGAAGACGAATCCGGCCAGCGCGCCCAAGATGGACATCGCCCGCGAAGAAGACGGCACCGGCGATTCGACGAAGAAGCTCATCGGGTAGAGGACCTCGAAGCGGGGCAACGAGTAGCGACTTATCGCTGACATTCTGGCGATCATCGCTCCGTAGACCCAAGTGGTACAGCATTGAAGTGGCCTTACACTTTCTACCATCCCCGAGATGGAACACTAGAGAGCGCGAGGCCCCTTTTCTTTTACGGCAATATTGTTAAGTGCTGATAGTCCTAGCTCATGCCCGGCAGATTGAATCCGCCCATTTGCGACATTTTTTGCGCCATAACCCGTTGGACTTTCTTGATGACATCATTGCCGGCCTCAGCAATTGCTGATTCCAGCTTGGCTTTATCCTTTAGCATTTCTGGATCAATTTCTACTTTTTTTATGTCTTGATTGCCGTCCATGGTGATTTTGACTTTTCCCCAGCCGCCACTACCCTCGACGCTTTCTTCAGAGAGCGCTTTTTTGATATTGCTGGCTTGGGACTTCAGTTCTTGAATCTGTTTGATTTTTGAGAACATAAAATATTCTTATTATTTTTTTAATTATAAATTATTGTTGATAGGTTTTATCCAGGTTTTTGAAGCTGACCGTATTCTCATCGAAATACAAGTTGACCAGCCCGGTCGGCCCGTTTCTGTGCTTGGCGATGTGGATTTCAGCCGAGTGTTTTTCTTCTTCTGATAGGCTGTTTAGGTCATAGCCGCGATCAGCTGATTTACGATAAATAAACATGACCACGTCTGCATCTTGCTCGATTGATCCCGACTCTCTCAAGTGTGACAGTTTTGGTATGGCCGGATGGGTGGCTTCAACCGCCCGGGATAATTGCGACAGGGCCAGAACCGGCACGTCTAGTTCTCTAGCAATGCCCTTGAGAGCGCGGGAGATTTCGGCAATTTCTTGGACGCGGTTGTCGCTATAGCCGTGTTTACCCGATCCTTCCATGAGTTGCAAATAATCCAGCACTATTAGGTCCAAGCCATGCTCTATTTGTAGTCGACGGGCCTTGGTGCGCAATTCCATGATATTGGTGTTGGCGAAGTCATCGATGTATATCTGGCTTTCAGCCAGTTCGCTCATGGCGTGGCCGATTTTTGGGAAGTCATCGCTGGCTTCTGATAGTCGCCCAGTCCTCATTTTCCACATATCCACTCCGGCCTCAGCCGAGATCAAACGATCAACCAATTGTTCCTTGGACATTTCCAAAGAAAATAGGCCTACTGATTTTTTGTATTTTATGGCCGCGTTTCTGGCGATGTCCAGAGCAAACGAAGTTTTGCCCACTGATGGACGAGCCGCCAGAATTACCAAGTCTGATTTTTGCAATCCACCCAAGAGGTTATCCAAATCGCCGAAGCCCGTGGGCAGGCCGCGCAGTTTGCCTTTTTCCCGATGCAATTCATCAATACGGTCAAAGGCGCTGGCCAGAATTTCTTTGATGTGGGTGAATTTTTCTTTGAGATATTTTTGTGAAACCGCAAAGATTGATTGTTCGGATTTATCCAAAACATCATTGACTTCTTTTTCTTCTTGGTAGCCCAATTCTAAAATATTGTTGGCCGCGCTGATCAGTCGTCGCAAGGTGGCCTTCTTTTGTATTATTTGCGCATAAGATACCACATGGGCGGCCGAGGGCGTCTGGTTGGTCAAATTGATAAGATAGGTCCGTCCGCCGACTTGTTCCAATTCTTTTTTTTCTTCCAACCGGCTAGCCAAGCTCAAGAGGTCAATGGCTTCTTTTTTCTCAAATAATTCCAAGATAGTATCATAAATCAAACCATGAGAATGCTGATAAAAATCATCAGTGGATATCAGATCGGCAATCTTAATGATGGCGTCTTTATCTATCAATAAAGCGCCTAGCAGGGATTGCTCCGCCTCGATGTTTTGCGGGGGCAATTTTTTGAGTAAATTTTGATTATCGTCGGCCATAACTTGGGTCTATTTTAACCGAAATGCTATCTTTTAGCAACCATTAATTTTAAACAGTTTATGCCCCTGTCATATCCTCTTGTCAAAATATTTTTTTTCAGTTATAATATTTTCTAGTTGTCAATGATAATCGCTAAATTAGCCATAAGTTTGCGCCTATAGCTCAGTTGGGTCGGAGCGAAGCGTAGACGGGTAGAAGTGAGCCAAGTTCCGCAGAACGAAGGCGAGACGTCGGTAGAGTTGCCAGTGGCAAGTCTGTCGCTACCCCGGAAGAGCAACAGCCTTTTAAGCTGATGGGTCCGTCAGGACGGGCAGGAGCGAAGCTAGTACGGTAATCCGTACGACGATGAGCGTAGGCAAATGTGACCGTAAGGAGCATTTGACTCTGCCCAGGACGCAGGTGAGAAGAACCTGCGACATGACAATTTAATATTTTGCGCCTATAGCTCAGTTGGTAGAGCAACAGCCTTTTAAGCTGATGGTCGCAGGTTCGAATCCTGCTGGGCGCACAAATAAAAAAATGGGGTAACCCATTTTTTTATTTGTGCGCGAGTCAGAAACGAGACAAGCTTGAGCCGGAAGGCGAAAAGCGATGTCGAGTGTCGCTGATGTGCTTATCCAGCACATCAGTGCTGACCCAGGACGAGCGAGCTTGGCGCATCCGGCGCCAAGTGAGAGAGGTGTGCGCGGGTTAGAAGCAAAAATTATTGTTTTTTGTGGTATAATATTAATGTGTAATTGTCAGCCAACCAGGAGGAAAGTTGATCATGGCAACGAAACGTGTCAAGAGCATCGCAGACCTCTTCTGGAAAGAAACGCCAGGTGGGGGAACTCTGGCATTCCATTTCAGTCGAGGCCAAACCAACCGCACCATTACAATCAGCCTTGGGACTCGGATGCACGATCTGCCCCCTCTTGAATCCGAGGACATGCCCAATCCCTGGTTGAGTCGGAGGCAACAGCGTCCCATCCTTCACGGCAACAAGATCGTGGAGCTGATCGTTGAGCCAGACGAGAAGAAACGTCTCTATCTAGTTTGGTGTCACGAGCTGATGGCTTGGGTAGGATTCGTCTATTATGGCGGTTCTGTCTGCGGACCGTACAAGGTTTTTGGGCCCAGGGACAAGCGTCTGTACTTTGGCCGCAAGCTGGCCGTGGCCTTCGGCATGCCAACTGCCAGCAATTGGCTCAAGATGCATGCCGTGGTTCACCGCCCGCGGTGGATCCGCCACCAAATCCTGAGTGAGCTCGTACCGTGGTGAAGCCCACTCCAAGAAAACGATTCAGCCCGACGAGCGCGTCTCAACCGCGTCTTGCCGGGCTTTTACTTTTTTAACCAACCTGCATATACTAGACATATTGATGGGCTTGAAGTTAAATATCATATTTACCAATTTAGGATCCGATGATTCGACTTAACATTGACGTTTTCAGCTAAAAAGTATAAAATGGCTCATTAAGCTCGGGTGAGCTTATATCAACATGTACCTTAAAGATCAGGGGAGGGCCTAGCCGTGTCTATTATCGGAATTTTGGCGACGATATCTTCACTAGCAATCGTATTGGTTGGTTTACCGGTACAGATTATCAAGAACTATAGACGAAAGAGTTGCGACGGACTGGCGCCGATGCTTATTCTTTCGGCGCTTTGCACGTACACACTCTGGAGTATCTACGGTTGGACAAAGCCGGATTGGTTTCTGGTTGTGTCACAAACCCCGGGAAGCATGCTGGCATTTGTTCTTCTTGTCCAGCTATTTGTCTATAGGGAGAAAGGAGGGAAATCGCCATGAGCGTCTTTGACGAGGAAGAATTATACCGACAGCTTTACCTGCTTTTGTTTGAGCAGATGCGTCTGTCTGATTCGCCGGATGTTGTGGGTTATCTGCAGAGCGTCCAACAGGTGTTGCCGTTCTGGGAAAGCGCTCTGCCTTCCGCTCGTGAACCATCCGACAGCAACTACCAACGGTTTCTCAAGATCTTCTTGTCCGTGGGCTTGTGTGAAGACTGGAAGATTTGTCAGGCAGTGGCCTTTCTGATGTACAACAGAGAGCGGGAGAAGACATGGTTGCCGGAGAAGAGGTGGCAAAAGATCAAGTACGACTTCGAACACTTTCTCCATCAACGTGACGTTTGCCTACAGGCTCTGGAGCTATACCGCGAAATCTGGCAGAAACGACAGGTCGAGCCGGAACCTTCTTGTAGAGCTGAGCCGCCAACAGATGGCAGTCCGTCATTCGACGATTTGATTCGTGCCAAAATGGCCAGAATGATGCGGGCAGGCTTCCTAGTGGATGAAGAAGCAACACTTAAGCTGGTTGGCGAGTTTGGTGAAGCCATTGACCTCACGGCTCACAACATGCTCAATGATGCCATCCGGAAATCAGATGCTTTCGTGTCTGATCGGGAGACGCTCGCGCTAAACACTGCTTTCCAGCGTGAGTTTGGTGCCATGGAGAAGTCTCTGGAGACGCCCGATGCCTATGAGCACGATCTGCAAGAACCGCTTCGGCTTCACTTCTACGACCTTGTCCCTAGGTTCCTGGGTCTGCTCGAACTGGAGCAAATCGCCAACGGGGGCAACGACCGCCGGCTGAATCGCGTCATCAGCCTGCTACGACATCTGACCAAGCCATGAGCCGCTAAGGGGGGGGGCGCTCATGGCTTAATTTATTTTATAATATTAGAGATGACGGACTATTGACTTTTTTCAATTTTATTGTATAATGTGCAAATATGGCCAAAATACAACAATATTCCAAACAAGAGGGGGTCGAGGGGTCGGTATTAGCTATTGGTTATGGCGGTGCTGGAATCCTCAAAGATAGTGCCGATTTTAATGATAATTTAAAACGATCATTTGACCTCGTTCCCTATTTGCACACTTGTGCCGGCCAAATTGATTATGTCTGTTTATTTCTCAAAGACAGTGCCGATCTGACCGCTGAAGATGTGGCCTCGATAGCCGAAACGATCCGTGAATATCAAAATGATTATGACGGCTTTGTGGTCATTGGCGGTTCTGATACTATGCCCTATGTTGCTTCGGCCACGACCTTCTCTCTGCGTGGCTTTAATGTGCCCGTGATGTTTATTGGCGCGCGACAAAATGCTCGGGATTGGGATTCTGATTTTCGCCTTAACCTGCCTAATGCTATCAAAGTGGCGCGCATGGGCGCTCGTGATATTAACGCCTCAAGCATTGGCGAGGTAGGCATTTTATTTGATGATACTGTTGTTCGGGCTACCGCTGCCATTAGCAAGGGCTTAAAACTAAACAACCCCATTGAAAGCCCTCGTGTTTCCAGACTAGCTGATGTCGGCTGGACCATCAAAGTGGAATCAATCACTCGTCCCCGCCGGCCATCCCAGCTCAACTATACTAGGAATAACAATGAAAATATTGGTTACTACGATTTGGTTTCTGAGACACATGTTAGCAGTTTTCAGAAGATGGTTGATGATGAAAATATCAGAGGTATTATAATTGGTGCTTTTGGCGCCGGCAATATTCCTTCCAAGCTTGTACCCATAATTCACCGCGCTGTCTATGAGAAAGGAAAGGTTGTTGGCGTCATTACCAACTGCAAAAAAGGCAGTTCTGACATGGGTTTATACGATGTTGGCGCCACGGCCGTTAAAGCCGGAGCAATTTCTCTTGGTCCGATGGTTAAGCCGGCGGCCGTAGAAAAAATGCGTTGGGCCATCAACAATGCCAAAGGATCTGACAACTTCAAATTCATCAAGAACGCCGCGCGTCTCTTGGTCACTTCTATCGCGGATGAAATGCCGGATTCGTTTTCGCGTTATGCAACCAATACCATTCGCCATCACTTTTTGACCAATACCAATCTTAAACTGGAAGATTATTATTCCAAATCGGAAGCCAGAATCTATAACCACGAAATAAAGAGATACAATCAGGGCAGTGCCAAACGCAAGATTCTCGTCATCGCTTGCGGCGGCACCTACTACATGGAGCCCAATGCCAGCGGTTCACTAGCGCCAGTCAAGCGGAAGATTACCGAGCTTTTTGATGAAAAACTTTCTGGTATTGAGAAATTGGTGAATCTTGATTATATGGAATTGATGAATATGGATAGTACCGAGATCGAGCATCAGGACCGACGCCAAATTGCTCTGGCCATTCAAAATGAAATAGATAATTATGACGGGTTTGTCGTGCTTCATGGTACCGATACTATGTCCTATACCGCCTCGGCCCTTTCTTATATGTTGATTGGCATACCCAAGGACGTGATTCTAACTGGCGCGCAGAAGCCCGGTTTTGACTTTTCTGATTTTGATCGCAACTTCACCAAATCAATCAAGGCCATTCTCGCCCGCCTGGACCAGCCCGAGGGCGAGCGGGTTAAGGCCGGAATAAAAATTGCTTTTGGCGACAAGCTGCTTCTGGGGTCAACAGTCGTGAAAGAAGATGAGCACGGGCTTAACGCCTTCGCGCCGGTAGCCAAGCGTCCGCTTTTGGGCTCGCTCAGCCATCCTATTGAGATTTATAATATTACTAAGGAAGTACGCGACTTCCCGCCCTTGTATTTCTCCGATTTTAATACCAATGTCGCGTATTTTGAATGCATCAACGCTATTAACATTAGACAATTTGAACGCTATGTTGAAAATAGTGACATTTCCGCCGTTCTAATCGGCGGTTATGATGAGGGCAATATGCCGGCGCAGATGAAATATTATATTGCGACCACGGTTAATTCATTCAATAAACCCGTAGTTGTTGTTTCCAATACGGATAATGGCGTGGCCAAGCCCATGCTTGATGGCCGACTCGGAGAATTTATCAAAGCCGGAGCGATTTTTGCCGGGGACATGATCAAAGAGAGCGCTTTCCAGAAACTTCAGTTTGCGGTTGGTCTAGCAGATAAACAAACCGATCTTAACGGCCGCCACCGTTTGGAATTTATTCGCGCTGTGATGCATACCAATTTTACCGGCGAGATCTCGCCTCAGTATTGCGAATCGGCGAAAGACGTCTACCGTGGGATTTTTGTTGAAGAGGATCCTATGGATGAAGAAGAGGTGCTAAATCGCATTATGAAGTTATCAGCCATAGAAACAGAACCAATAAAAAATCCCATAGCCGTGGCAGAGGCACAACCGGTTGATGCTGGTAATGTTGATGAGCAAATTGTAGACGTTGAATCGGTCTAGGTGGGCATAATCGGCTAAATCAAAATTTATTTAAATTTAGAGAAATCTCCCCGAAATGGGGAGATTTTTTGGTTTGTGGTATTGACAGAAGTGTTAATTTATGATAAGTTATAATATCGTCAAGATGACGGTGTGATGAAGTTGGCATAGGTAGGGCTCTAATGGAATGGGGCCTATAAACGCAAGTAACGACGGAGGCAATTGAAGAAGATGGCGACGAAACGTACCGGTATTCCCTTGAAGGGAACGCAATTGATCGACACATGGATCGGACTCTTGAAGCTTCTGGGGTTGAATCAGCGCCTGAAAGCCGACGGCGTCTTCGGCAGGGAAGCGGCCAAAGCGACGCTCGCGCTGTATCTGGCAGACCTATCCCCGACAGAGGCCGACATGATCATCGCTTTTCTCGTCCTCAACGGTCTGGCGGCCCCGGGATTGGCGTCGGATGGGACTAAGGGGGCAGTACTCAAGCTGTCCCTGCTCGTCTTGATTCAGGAATTTGGCAATGACGCGGCTAAGGCCTTGATCGCGGCAATCGAGCCCGAAATCAGCGATATCAAAGGCCGCGCGGCCGTCATCGCGGAAGCGCAGGACGCCATTGTCGATGTCATCGGGAAGCTCGACCAGAGCATCCAAGGGCTGGTCGAATCCGGCACGTGATTCTACGCACGTTTGCCGAGGCGCGATGGCCACGTCACGTTGGTCGGGAGAGAGCATAGCGATTGTGCTTCTCGCCCGACCTCGTTTTATTTTTCATCACTTTTTTATAGTGTTGACATAAAGCACATTATTCGCTATTATAATACGAAGGTAATTTGTACAGTTGAGCATGTTGATGCCAGACAGAACTGGCGATAACAAGGCATAAGGTAGACGGATTATGTGCGAAGCATCCGGGAATGCGGCCGATACTCAGCCGAAAGTGAGTCCATTCTGTGTTGGAGCGGTTTGGGAGGATCCATCTAAGCACGGCCTGTACGCCGATGGCAACACCCTCGTCAAACTGGCCGACGGCCGAGAAGGACGGATCACTGGTACTGGTACGCGTGGCGATAAGCATGTCATGCATGTGCAAGTCGATTTCACGGCCGGTCTAATCGAAGTGGAGTACGCCATAGGCGATGACGAGTGCGTCATCTGGCCGGCTGAGGTGGTCAAGGTATCTCGAAAGGCCGTGGCGGCCGCACCCGTCCCGAGGATGGTGACGTGACGCGACGCCGGAACTTACGACCTGGTCGGGAGAGAGCATAACGATTGCGCTTCTCTTCCGACCTCGTTTTATTTTCATTAACTTTTATATAACTAAAAAACACCCGGAGCCGGGTGTTTTTTGGTATTGGAGATTTTTTATAAGGCAGAATCGGCGGCTTGATTGATGAATTCTAGGGCGCTGTCTTTCAGAGACATATTGCAAACTTTCTTTTCTTTATCAAAAGCCGACCAGGCGCTTTTTTTGGCTTTTCTTAGTGCGGTGGCTGCCAGCTTGTGGCTTTTTTTGAAATCAGCCCAAGCTTTTTTGACCGCCACCTTTCTATCCTTCACATTAGTGACAGCCCAGGCGGTCTTGAGCGCTTCCTTTCTGGTTCCTAATGCATTTTTTACAGCCAAGCCATAAGCATCGACCGCGTTTATTAGCGCTGTGTCCCTGTTGTCAATGGCCATGGCCAGGCAAACCGGATCAAATTGTCCTTTGATTTTGGCGGTGGTTGTCGGCGCTGGCGCTGTGGTGGTCACCGCTACTGTAGTAGTTTCGGAAACCTCGTCAGCCAAAACTGGCAGAGCCAGCAGAGCGAACAATGATAATAACACTGCGCCGGCGGCTAGAAAGTAAATTTTTTTCATAATTTTTGGATATTTGTTATGTATTGTGGGGCCACTAGCTTTGCGCTATATGCCATATGCTCAGTATAGCACATTTTCGTTCTATCTTTAAATAATGTCGTCGTCGATGCCATTTTGATTTTTTGCTGAAAATATTGTAAAATATAAACCAATTAGAACAAATTTTAGCCATGAAAAGATTTTTACAAGATAAGTTTTTGAGGCAAACGGCTATTTTTTTTACCGGAACCATGATTGGCTCCTTTTTAAGTTATCTTTTTCATCCGGTTTTGGGTCGGGTTATGTCTCTGGAGGACTTCGGCGAGCTAGAGGCCGTTATCTCTATGACTCTGCAATTTGGTATTATTACCGGTGTGTTTTCTTCCTTAGTCATGAATATTGTCACTAATAGCCACAATGACGATCCCAAAAAGGTTGCCACTCTTTTACATCAACTTCAAACGATCTGTCTGATTATTATGACTGTGGTTTTTTTGCTGACCGTAATTTTTGCCGGGTTTATGCAAAAAACTTTGAAATTTTCTTCGCCCTGGCCCTTTGTCGGTTTAGGAGTAATAATGGTCTCCGGGGTATTTTTTACTTTTAGGAATGCTTGGCTTCAAGGTAAACAGGATTTTTCGGCTGTTTCTTTGGCCAATATTATTGGTTCCGGCGCTCGTCTGGTTTTTGCCGCTATCTTGGTTGTGTTGGGTTTCAAAACCTTGGGAGCCGTTGTTGGTTTGATTTTGGCGGGACTCGCCTCGTTGTGGTACGTTTGGGTCAAAACTAGAGATTTTAAAAACAGTGAAAAAATGTTTGATTTTAGTGGTTGGTCACGCCAACTAGTGGCTAAGGGTGCGAAGTATGGCCTATTAATTTTTATGGCTAGCGGCTGCATAACTTTTTTATACACCTTTGATGTTATTGCCGTAAAATATTTTTTCTCGGCCCAAGATGCCGGCGTTTATGGTGGCGTAGCCACTATTGCTAGGATAATTTTTTTTGTCACGGCCGCGGTGGGCGGTGTGCTTTTTCCGGCCATTAAGCTCAAAAATACTTTTGCCGAAAATAGCAAAATCTTGTTAAAAGGTCTGGCTTTGACGGGAGTTTTGGGTGGCGTCACCTTGTTGACTTTTAGCCTATTTCCTAGTATGGTAATAAGGATTATGATTGGCAGTAAGTATCTGCCACTGGCCAATTTAATGCCGATTTTGGGCAGTCTGATTTTCTTGGTGTCGCTGGCCAATATCTTGGTCATGTTTTTTATGGCTTTACGCAAATTTTCTCTTATTTATCTATCCATTCCGCCAATTATCTTGTCTTTTGCTCTAGCTTTTTTCTATCATGACAGCATCTATCAGATCATCTTAGACTTCATGGGTGGCGCTGTTTTATTAAATATCATTTTGCTTACTCTCTATGGGAAAAACTATTTCCATTATCGTTCCCATCTACAACGAGGCCAAGAATCTCCCATTGCTTAGCGATGCTCTAAAAAAAATGGCCGGCGGCTTGGCTGATTATGCGTTTGAATTCGTGATGATCAATGATGGCAGTACCGACGAAAGTCAAGCCATGTTGGAGCGGTTCTCCGCTTCTGACGAGCGCTTTAAGACCCTAGAATTTTCTAGAAATTTTGGCAAAGAAATGGCAACTTCCGCTGGACTTAAAAATTGTTCGGGCGAGGCGGCCATTATGATTGATGCTGATTTGCAGCATCCGATTGAGCTGATTCCCGAATTTATCAAAAAATGGGAGGCCGGAAACGATGTGATTATTGGCATCAGGCAGTCAAATCAGGGCGAGGGCGTGATCAAAAAATTCGGCTCTTATTGTTTCTATAAAATAATCAATAAGATAACGGATTTGAATATTATTCCGGCGGCCACCGATTTCCGTCTGGTTGATCGCCAAGTCATTGACGAGTTCAATAAGTTTCAGGAAAGAAACCGTATGACCAGGGCCCTGATTGATTGGCTGGGCTATCGCCGTGGTTATATCAACTTTCAGGCCAAACCGAGATTGGATGGTCGGCCAGGCTATAGCTTTATCAAGTTGTTGCGGTTAGCTATAAATAGTTTTATTTCCTTAAGTTTATTCCCTTTGAAATTGGCCGGTTATTTGGGAATTGTTATAACCGTGGTCTCTGGTTTTTTGGGCTTATATATTCTCTTGGGCAAATACGTATTTTATAATGCTTTTGCCGCCAGTTTTTCCGGTCCGGCGCAGTTGGCTATCCTGACCGTTTTTTTGGTCGGCATAATCCTGATTTGTTTAGGGCTAATTGCCCTATATATCGCCCACATTCATGATGAAGTTCTTGGACGGCCACTTTATGTTATTAGAAAAAAACGAAGCTAGTTTATTATTAATTCAGGGCGATGGTTAAATACAGTTTTATTATTCCGGTCAAGGAAGTTAATGATTATATTCGCGAATCAGTGCCGAAAATTTTAGCCCTGGCTCGTGATGACTTTGAAATTATCATCTACCCCGATGATTACTCCAGCGATGTCTGGCCACAAACTCGGCAGATTGCCACTGGCCACCTGGGTCCGGCTGCCAAAAGAAGTCTGGCCCAGCGTGATGCTCAGGGAGATTTTTTGATTTTTATTGATGATGATGCTTATCCGGCCGTTGATTTTTTGACAATTTTGGACCAGGATTTAAGCCGTCAGGATTTTTGTGCTTTGGGCGGGCCGGCCATTACCCCCAAAGATGACAGTTTTTGGCAAAAAGTTTCCGGTGCTGTTTTTTTGAGTTCGCTCTCCGGCGGTAATCCCGAAAGGTATGCGGCTATTGGAGAGGTTAAATTTGTCGATGATTGGCCCAGCGTTAATTTGGTCGTCAGTAAAAAGAATTTTTTATCAGTTAACGGTTTTGATAGCAGTTATTGGCCCGGAGAAGATACCAAGTTTTGTTTGGATTTGATTAAATATACTGGTCAAAAAATATTATATGACCCGCGATTAGTCGTTTATCATCATCGTCGCAGCGGGTTATTAAAACATTTGGGGCAAATAGCCAATTATGGCTTGCATCGCGGTTTTTTTGCCAAGAAGTTTCCGGATAATTCTCTCAAGCCAAAATATTTTTTGCCCAGTATTTTTCTTTTATTTATTGTCGTTGGCGCGGTGATTAGTTTTTATTTTCCGTCTTTGGCCGTGTTGTACGTGTTGGGCTGGCTGGCCTATATCGCGGCCTTGGTTAAGGCCGGTTTTGATATAGAGCGTTATGAAAAAAATATTTTTGTCATTTGCCATGCCCTATATTACATATTTCTGACGCACTTGGCTTATGGGGCTAAATTTTTGCAAGGATTTATTTTTACTAAAGAACTAAAGAGCAAGCTGAGATAATTTCCCTCATGAAAATAGCCATCTCATTCCCGCCACTTACGTCTGACAAGGGTACGCCATTACTCTCGCAGAACCGTCAGTTCCAGTGGTTTAATAGTCCCACCTACATCTATCCGGTTATTCCGGCTTATGCCGCTACCTTGTTGTCTCAGAATGGGCATGAGGTTTTTTGGGATGATGGCATTGCTGAAAATTTAAGTTATGAAAACTGGATTCAGAGAATAATCAATGAACAGCCGGATTTAGTTGTCATTGAAACCAAAACTCCAGTCGTCAAGCGTCATTGGAAAATAATCAATGAATTGAAGGACAAATTGTCCGCCACAGGCGGAAAAATTGTTCTCGTCGGTGATCACGTGACCGCTTTACCCGTTGAGAGCTTGAAATATTCCAAGGCCGATTATGTTCTGTCCGGCGGCGATTATGATTTTGGGCTTCTAAATTTGGTCAGCCATCTGTCCAAGGGTGAGCCGCTAGAGTCGGGCTGGCATTGGCGTGAAGGCGGGGAGTGGGATGAAAACGGCCAAGACGAGATTATTAATTGGCAAGGCGGGAAGTTCCAAGATTGCCAATTCAAAAATAGCGGCGAGTCGAGGCAGGATTATCATCAGCATGATTTAAATACGCTACCAATAATTGATCGGAAATTGACTCGGTGGGAGCTGTACGCCTATAAAAACGGCAACTTCAAATACCTGCCCGGCACCTATATGATGAGCGGTCGTGATTGCTGGTGGGGGAGGTGCTCTTTTTGTTCCTGGACGACTTTGTTTCCCGGATCAGACTTTAGAACTCGGTCGGCCAAACTGGCCCTCGATGAGGTGGGGCGCCTAATCGAAATGGGTGTCAAAGAAATTATGGAAGATTCCGGTTCTTTGCCTGTTAGTGATTGGCTAGAAGAATTTTGTCAGGGTATGGTTCGTCGCGGCTACAATCAGAAAGTAGTCATGAGCTGCAATATGCGGATAAATGGCATCAAGAATGAGGCCACCTGGCAGTTAATGAAAAAAGCCGGCTTTCGTTTTATTTTATTCGGCTTGGAGTCAGCTAATCAAAATACTTTAGATCGGATTGATAAGAATTTAAAAGTTGAGGAAATAGGGACCGGATTAAAAATGTGCAAAGCTGCCGGCTTGGAGCCGCATATTACGGCCATGATTGGCTATCCTTGGGAGACCAAGAGTGAGGCGCAAAAAACCGTTGATCTGGCCAAAGAGCTGTTTAAAAAGGGCTATGTTGATACTTTACAGGCGACGGTTTTGATTCCTTATCCGGGCACGCCACTCTATAAATATTGCCAAGACAATAACCTGCTTAATTTTACTGACTATGATCGTTTTGATCAGCGCGAGCAAGTGATGAAAAGCGAGTTGACCACGGTCGATGTCCAGGAAATGACGCAAGGACTTTATCGAGCGTTTATGACGCCAAGGTTCGTTTTCAGAAAGATTATTGAGTCTTTAAGGAGCTTTGATAATTTCAAATATTCTTTTCGTTTATTTATCAAAATATTTTTCGGCCACCACCGGGACTTTAAAGAAAAAAAATAAAGGCATGAAATTATTATACGCCATAGATTTTGAATCATGGGTCTTTCCACAGGAAAACAAATTTTTGAATCTGTCAGTTGCTGAGAGGAAAAAACTGGATAATGAGTATGCTCTGCGGAGCGGTTATGAGCTTTTAGAGCTCTTAGCCAATAAAAAACAGACCCTGACTTTTTTTGTGATCGGCCAAATTTATGATTGGTATCCCAAACTGATTTCCGATATCCAAAGCGCCGGCCACGAGATAGCATATCATACTTACGAACACAGCATTCTAAAAGACTGCCAAATTTTAGAGCAGGAGCTTTTAAAGGGCCAGCAGTTTATTCGTGATTTTTCTATTCGTGGTTTTCAGGCGCCGGCCATTATTTTTCCTAGTGGCGGACATGCGGTTTTAAAAAAATACGGCTTTGATTATAGCTCGTCAGTTTATTGCGCCAATAAAAAGATTTCCAATCTTGATGGCGTTTTTGAAATACCGGTCTCGGTCCTTGATTATTTTGTTGGCCAGGAAAAAGAGCTAAGGCCACCCATGCCTATGCAATTTAGCAAGCTATTCCAAGGAGTTCCTTTCGGCTCGAGCTATTTCACTGCTCTTTTGGGTGGCGGTTTAACTGCCAAATTATTACGAACAATGGAAAAAAGAGGACATCAGTTTGCCAACCTTTTTATTCATAACTGGCAGATATTTCAGCCCCGTGGAGCGGCCTTTCCAGATCGGAAATATTTATTATCGCACCCCAGCTATCTGCCCTATACCAGAAACATCAAGCGCGAGTTTGAATATCTGCTAGACAACTTTGAATTTTGCAGATTTCGTGATTATTTACAGAATCAATAAATATGAAATTATATTTTATAATAGTCGACGAGCCCTTTTTCCATCCGCAGTTTTTGGCCCAAATATTTGAAAAAGAAAAGGACAATATTGTCGGTCTGACTATTTTGCCCGACAAGCCGGTTCGTAGAAGTTTTTTCAATTATCTGAAGGGTCAGTATCAATTTTGGGGCGCGCGCGGATTTGTGAAGCTATCTTTCAGGGTGGTGGCATATAAGATATTGGATTTTTTTCAACGACTAGTGCATTGGAATAAATTTTATTCAGTTGAGGCGGTGGCCAAGCAATTTGCTTTGCCGATTTATCGAGTGAAAAAAGTTAATGATCCGGCGCACTTGGACTATTTGAAATCAAAAAATATCGATCTGATCATTTCAGCTTGCGGGCAAATCTTTAAAAAAGAACTTTTAGGAATTCCGCGACAGGGCGTAATCAACCGGCACAGCTCGCTGTTGCCAAAGTATGGGGGCTTGTGGCCAGTCTTTTGGGCGCTATTAAATGGTGACAAGGAGCTAGGTGTCTCGGTTCATTTTATGGCAGAAAAAATCGATTCGGGTGATATAATCTGGCAAGAGAAGTTTTGTGTCCAAGACGACGATACTTTGGAGACGGCTTATAAAAAAGCTTTCCAGTTGAGTCCCCAGGCGATTATTCGGGCCGTGGAGAAGATAGGGGATAACGATTTGTCTGATATTATAAAATTTGATCAGTCAAAATCCTCTTATTTTTCAAATCCCAAGACTGAGGACATAAAAAAGTTCAAGAGCAAAAGAAAAATGATTTAAAAAATAATAAAAATTAATATGTCTACAAAAAACAAAGCTTTTGTCATCTTGGTGGTGATTATTGTCGCCGTTATCTTGATCGTATCTTGGCCGGTAAAAAATCAGAATAAGTCAACCACAACGGTGCCTAGCGCCACCTCAACAGCTACCGCGTCAATCAAGAGTCTGTCAATTAGTCTATCTATTGACGGAACATCCACGCCGACCTCTAATTTGGAAATCACAGAAAGTTCTACCGTTTTTCAGTTGTTAGAGCTGGTAAATGCTCAGAATCCATCGCTCGGCTTGCAGTCGAAGATGTATGACAAAATGGGGGTCTTGGTGGAAAAAATTGGCAACAAGGCCAATGGGCAGGACAAAAAGTATTGGCAATATTTTGTTAATGGCGTTCAGCCCATGGTTAGCGCCGATAAATATATTTTAAAAAATAATGATAAAGTCGAGTGGCTTTTTCAAGAATCATCATTTTAAAACCAATATGAAAAAATTTTACCCTTTGTTGTTTTTATTAGCCATAATAATTGTTTCTCGGTTATTTATTCATTTGCCAAATTTTGTTCCCGTCTCGGCCATCGCCTTGTGCGCCGGAGTTTATTTGGGGAAAAAGTGGGCGCTGATTTTACCTTTGGTCGGCTTGTTCGTTTCTGATTTATTTCTGGGTTTTTATAGCTGGCCCATTATGTTTTCTGTTTATGGCTCTTTTGCCCTGATAGGAATTATGAGCTGGTGGCTGAAAAAGCATAAAAACATTACCAATATTGCCGCCGCCAGTCTTGGTTCTGCCGTTCTGTTCTTTGTTGTCACTAATTTTTCAGTTTGGGCTTTTTCTCCCTGGTATGAAAAGTCGTTAGTCGGCTTGATGTATTGCTTTGAGTTGGCCTTGCCATTTTTTAGAAATACTTTGGCTGGAGATTTATTTTATGTGGCCGTATTTTTTGCCATTTTTGAACTGGCCCTTAACCATGGTCGAGTCTTGAAAGCTTTAAGAATTTCCAAACAAACCGCGTAATAATATATTAATATGGAGCTCCCCTTGGTTAGTGTGGTTGTCACAACTCAAAACGAGGAAAAGAATATTGGAAATTGTCTAGAATCGATAAAAAACCAGACCTATCCCGTTGAGAAGATAGAGATCGTTGTGGTTGATAATAATTCTTCTGATGCCACCAAGAAGATTGCTGCCGGCTATTCCGACAAGATTTATAATTTTGGACCGGAAAGATCGGCTCAACGTAATTATGGCATCAGGTCAGCAAAAGGCGAGTTTGTAATTTTTGCCGATGCGGACATGATTTTTCACCCCTTATTGCTGGAGGCTTGCGTTGGCAGTCTTAAAGAAGGTTTTTCCGCCCTTCATATATCAGAAACAGTGCTGGGCGAGAGCTTCTGGAGCCAAGTCAGAAGGTTTGAGCGAGGTTTTTATGACGGCACAGTTATTGACGGGGCCAGATTTTTCCGCCAAAAAGACTTTTTGTCGATCGGCGGATTTGACGAGACCATGAGTGGGCCAGAGGATTGGGATTTGGACAAAAAATTGAAAAAATTGGCCAAAATTCAATTATTAAGTTATAATCTAAAGACTGGAGGCCGATTTAATGTTGGTTCCTGGAGCCAATTTAATTTTGTTAAAAATAAGGGCGTTGACCCTTGTGCTTGTGGCGTTTGTATTTTTCACAACGAAGCAGAGTTTGATCTAAAAAAATATCTGGCCAAAAAAGTCTATTATGCTGGCAGTTTTGGTGCTTATATCAATAAGTGGGGTAAAGACGATCAAGATATAAAAAAACAATTTGGCTTATGGTATCGTTACTTTGGCGTTTTTTTGGAGCAGGGCAAATGGCAGAAGCTAATTTTTCATCCTCATCTGGCTTTAGGTATGTATGTTCTAAGACTGTTGGTCGGGGCGGCCTATTTAAAAAGACAAACGAAAAAAGGATGAAAAAGATATTAATTTTAAATCACAATCAAGAGAATTTTGGCACTTATTACCGTTGTTTATTTTTAGGTCGGGGACTTTCTTCGGCTGGCTATAAAGTCAGGATGCTTTGCGCGTCAGGCAGGAAATTTGACTTGCGCATCAGGCGCAAATGCCTCAATGATAATTTTGAGCTCATTACCTTGCCCCGGATAAAATACGGTAAATATTTTACCGGACAAATAGGTTTGAGGCTGCCCATCATGGCTTTGTATGCGCTTTTTAGCCAATATGACATTTGTTATGCTTTTACGGTGGCGCAGCCCCAGGTAGGAATTCCGGCACTGATGGCCAAGGCAATAAAAAAGAAAAAATTAGTAGTTGATTGGGATGATTTGTGGGGCAATGGTTTTGCCAATGAGCATCAGGGCCAGGTTGGAAAAATCCTTAGCTGGTCGGAAAGGTATTTTATAAAATTTGCCGACAAAATCACTTATGTCTCGGAGTTAATCGGCTCTGAGATCGACAAACTAAATTTGAAAATTGAAAAAATAAAAATACCCAATGGTGCCAACGTCGAAGAGATAAAGGTTTTAGATAAGGTTGACAGCAGGAAAGAGCTCGGTTTGAATTTAGAAAAAAAATATTTAGTCTCGGTAGGAAATACTTATACGGATAGCCTGGGAATTATGTTTGAGGCATTAGAAGAGTCACTGCAAAAAATTTCTGATCTAACTCTAGTTCTCGTCGGTGAGGGCAAGATTGAGGAAAAATTCAAAAGTTTGTTTGATAAGTTGGGTCATAATATAATTCAGACTGGCAAAAGGCCGTTTTTAGAAATTCCCTTGTATTTGGCGGCAGCGGATGTTTTGCTTTTGCCCATGGATGACAACAATATTGAGCGGGCCAGATTCCCTATGCGCTTTGGTGATTATTTATGCGCCGGACGACCAATCGTTTCTAATGCCGTGGGAGAAGTCAAATATTATTTGGAAAAATATAATGCTGGGCTCGCTTCATCGGTCGGAGAAGTTTCGGCTTTGGCCGGAAATATTCAAAAGATTATCAATGATGATTATTTGGCCGAAGAGGTAAGCAAAAATGCCAGAGCTTTGGCCCAGGGCGAGCTGAATTGGACAACCGTAAATCATAAACTTATTAATATTTTTAACGCTTTATAATAAATTTTTATGCTAGACAAGTACTACAATGATTATTGGCAAAAAAGAATTCAGGATACAACTAAGCCTATTCCTGACGGTTTGCCAAAATTTTTGAAAAAATACACCTCCTATGGAGCGATCGTTAATTGTTTGTCAGCCAGTGATAAATTATTAGACATTGGTTGTGGTGATGGTCGGGTTTCGGAATTATATAAAGAGAAGGCGGCCAAGGTCTATGGTTTGGATATTTCGGGGCAGGCGATAAGTGAGGCCAAGAAAAGGGGAATAGAGGCTTCATTTCAGGATTTGAACCAATTGCCTCTAAAATTTGAGGATGGCTATTTTGATTGTGTTGTTCTAACTGACGTGGTCGAACACGTGATTAACCCCTTGGGATTGCTCCAAGAGGTTAAAAGAATATTAAAAGCCGATGGCCAGGCCGTCGTCACAGTGCCGAATTTTGCTCGGCTGAGCAACCGCCTGAAGATGCTGATTGGTGATCCCATTGATATTTTGCACTGGTCCAAATACGGTGATGAAATCGAACATCTGCATTGGTTTACTTGGCCAAAACTAAAGAATTTATTTAAGGATGCTGGGTTTTCTAAATTAAAGCCGATTCCTACGGGACTAAAGAGTTTATCTTTTGTTTTTGGCTTGGTCGGACTTTATAATCTAGGCAGCTACCTGACCATTAAGATTAAAAAATAATTTTAATAAAAATACAATGAAGATCCTTCTGCTAAACAGTCCTAATTATTTTTTGAAATACGATAAGAATCGCCAATTTTCTTATGGTCGGTTTGGCTGTAGCGACCCTATTCCGCATGAACTCGGAGGCCGGTATGCTACGGCCGTTAAAGATCATTATGTGCCTTATCCTTGGGCGCTTGGCTATGCCTCGGCCCTTTTAAAGCGGGACACCAAGCATGAAGTAAAAACCATTGATTGCCAGGCCCAGGATTTTTCGGAAGTTGATTTCGCACAAGAGATAGAAAATTATCAGCCGGATATGGTGGTTTTTGATGTGCCGACCATAACCTTTGAATTTTGTCTGGAAATGATTAAATCGCTTAAGGAAAAACACGGCTTTACTTTGATTCTGGCTGGCTTGCATGCTTCCGGCATTCCGCTTGAGGTGATGAGAGATTATCCATTTGTCGATTATGTTATTAAGCATGATTATGCCCTGCAATTGCTTAAATTCGCTCAAGCCGATTTTTCAGCTCAGAGGGTCAGCGAGATTCCTCTTTTATTCTATCGCCAGGATGGTGAGGTTATTCTCTCTGGCGCAAAATTAGAGATTATTCCTTTGGATGATTTGCCTTATCCTGACCGAGATGATTTGCCCATCGAGCATTACCATGACTTCGAGGTTATGGGCAAGCCAACAATACATCTGGTCACCTCACGCGGCTGCCCCTTTACTTGTAGTTATTGTAACGTCAGGGTCTTTTTTGATAAGGGGTTCTATTGGAAGCGTAGCGTCAAAAGCGTCATTGATGAAATGGAGTACGTCAAAAATAAATATGGCGCTAAACAGATTTATTTTGATGATGATATTATGACCCATAATCCCGGGTGGATGGCAGAACTCTCCGAAGAGTTGATAAAAAGAAAGCTGAAATTGCCCTGGACTTTTATGGGTGATATAAATATCAGTGAAGATTTGATCAAGAAGATGGCGCAAGCCGGCGCTTGCGGACTAAAATTCGGAGTGGAAAGTATTAATCCCGAAACACTCAAACAAATTGCCAAAACTTGGGTCACCAAGGGCAAGGTAATGAGCTTTGTCAAAATGGCTCAAAAACACGGTTTTTGGGTCCACGGCGATTTTATCGTGGGCATTCCCGGAGACACCAAAGAAAATCTAAAAGAAATGACAAAATTTGCCATTGACTTGGATCTTAATACTGCCCAGATTTATTCCGCTCAACCTTTGCCCGGCACGCCTTTTTATAATCAATGCAAAGAAAACGGCTGGCTGGTGGCTAAGAAGTGGGATGATTATGACGGCAATTATATTTCTCCCGTGAGCTATCCTCAATTTCCCAAAGAAGAAATCGAAGAAATGCTTCGCTATTTCAAGCGCGAATGGGAAATGGCCACGGTGAGGAAGTTTATTTATCGGCCGTGGCGGCTGATTGGTTATATGAGGGGCAGAGGGTTGAAATATACAATAAAAAAGATGAAAACCATAATATCTCGAACCGGAAAAAAAGACCATATATTTGTTGCCGGAACCTAAGCTTTATGTTTTTGAATAATTCAATTTTTAGCAAATACCGTCAAAGCCTGTATAAGGCTTTGGTTTTTAAGAATAGCTTTAATTTTGGTAGGTTTTTTAATCTTCTAAAAACCGCTCTTAATTTCAAAAAGAAGCGGCTTTCTCTTGATAGCTTTCCCCGATACGCTACGGTAGAGATTACCAATGTTTGCAATTTAAGCTGTCCCCATTGTCCAACCGGTACCAAACTCTCTACTAGGCCTAAAAGTTTTATGAGTCTGGGTAATTTTAAAAAAGTAGCTGATGAATTGGCGGACTATGTTTTTGGTATGAATCTGGGACCAAACGGCGAACCCTTTCTGCATCCCGATATTTTTGCCATGATTGATTATTTAAACACCAAGAAGGTCAGTTCGTTTTTGTCTTCTAATTTTAATAGTATTTCCGAAGAAAATATCAAAAAAATTGTCAGCAGTAAATTAAAGATTATTAATATCGGCATCGATGGAGCTACGGCCGAGTCATATTCCCAATATCGTCGCGGCGGGGATTTTGATAAGGTAATCAATAACTTAAAGCTCCTGGTGGCCGAAAGGAATAAACAAAAATCCAAATGGCCTTTCATAATTTGGCAGTTTTTGGTTATGAAGACAAATGAAGCTGAAATTGATTCTGCTCGGAAGCTGGCTCGAGAAATTGGTGTAGATCAAATAGCTTTTGACATGCCGTTCATTCCTTTACCAGAATATTGGTTTTTCGGCCGCCAGAGTGAAATAGACAGTGAGGCTCAAGCCTTTTTTCCCTCTCAAGAGCAGTATAGATTGCCAGCCGATGATTCTTTTATAAAAAATTGCCATCTGCCCTGGAAAGAAATTCATGTCCTGGTGGACGGAACGGTTGTTCCATGCTGTCGTCTGGTTGAAATGGGCATAAATTTTGGCAACATTCTTGATCAACCGCTAAAGGAAATATGGAATAATAAGTTTTATCAGCAAATTAGGGAAAGCTTGAAGATTCAAAAAAAAGATTCCTGTTGCTCTCAATGTTTGCGAAGCCTAGAGTCTTTAAAGCATTAATTATGGAAAACAAGGATTTAAATTATCTCGCCTATAGCGAGAAAATAGATGACGGAGAAAAATTGCAGTATTGGCATAGGTTTAATTTTGATTTTATTAAGGATCGAATCAAAGACAAGAAGATTTTAGATATTGGTTGTTGGACCGGCGGCTTGGAATATTATCTAAACGATTTTTCTTGCGAACCGTACGCTATAGATATAGACGAAAGGGCCCTAAGTATTGCCCGGCTCAAATTTCCACAGATTAAGTTTCAGGTCGGAAATGCCTGGAGCATCCCTTTTGCCGATGGGTATTTTGATGTTGTGGCCTTAAGTTTTGTTCTGGAGCACATCAAGGACGCTAAGGAATTAAAAACGTTAGCTGAAATAAATAGAGTTCTCAAGCCAGGTGGCATTTTTCTTTTGTGTGTACCAGCCGGAAATATTATCAGCCGCTTGGTCGACCCGGCTTATTTTCTGGGCCGTCATCGGCATTATAACAAGAGAAGACTAAAGAAAATTTTATCTTCTGCCGGTTTTGAGATTGTAAAATTGGCTTATCGTGGCGGTTGGTATAATACCTCCAAAATGCTTCTTTTTTATTTTTATAAATTTGTTTTGCGCCGCCAGTTACCGGAACTGAAATGGCTAGAGCAAAAGATTGCCGCTGAATTTCAACATCCCGGTTATGATGGCGTTTTTTTAATCGCGAAAAAACATGAATAACAAAAAATTAGTTTCCATCGTTATCCCGGTCTATAACCGGCGAGAAGAAATACTTAACTGCCTTAATTCTTTGAAGCAGATTGATTATGACAACGTCGAAACGATAATTGTCGACAATGGTTCTATTGATAACACTCAAGAAGCTATTCAAAAAGATTTTTCTGAAGTGAAAATACTCAGGAACGAGCAAAATTTGATGGCCACGCCGGCCCGCAATCAGGGCTATTATGTGTCGCACGGAGATTATATTTTATTTTTGGATTCTGACAATAAAGTCGCGCCAGATTTTTTGACCAAGATGGTGGAACTGGCGGAAAGCGATCCGACTATCGGTTTTGTCGGCCCCAAGATGTATTATGGCGATACTGCCGACACTATTTGTTATGCGGGAGCTGATATAAATATGCTGACCAGTAAAACCACCTACCTGGGGATAGATCAAATCGATCGGGGCCAATTTGATCAGGTCAGAAGCGTTCAACACATTCCCAACTGTTCTTTAGTCAAGCGGGAAGTGATTGAGAAAATCGGCCCCTGGGACGCCTCTTATATTATGTCTTATGAAGAACCAGATTTTTCCGTTAGAGCCATGAATGCTGGCTACAAAATAATGTTTTGTCCCCAGTCAAGGATTTGGCACAATGAAAAAGGGGTGATCCGTGGCATTGGTTTCAGGTCGCCCAAGCGGGCCTATTATTTTGCCAAGAATCGAGCCGTTTTCATGAAAAAATATGCCAAAAAACTTGATTTTATCGTATTTTTGTGGCTATTTTTTCCCCTGTTTTTTATTTTACATTTTTTTATCTTTGCCAAAGAAAAAAAATGGGATATTCTATGGGGCTATTGGGTCGGAACGCGGGATGGATTTATTTACGGTTTAACCGGAAAGTCTATTGATTCTTCAGCCAAGCTTGACCAGTTGGAGGCTCACACCAAGGGCAGAAAATCATTATGAGAGTTTTATTCATCATACCTAGAGCCAAGAATCTGTTTGGCGATGATCCCAAAAAGGGCGCGGTTGCATCGCATCCTCACGTCGGCATCGCCTATCTTATCGCTTTCATAAAAAGGCAAGGCCACGAATCCTATATTTTTGATGAAACTGTCGAGGGTTGGGATGAGGAGATACTCAACAGTTTTCTGGAAAAAAATAAGTTTGATTTGGTGGCCATAACCTCTTTCAGTTATTGTTTTAAATTTGTTTTGGAAATAATAGATAGAGTGAAGAAAAAAGTGTCCTGTCCGATTTTAATTGGCGGTCCGCATGTCTCGGCTGCTCGAGCCAAAGTCATGGAGGAATTTACCGTTGATTTTGCCATCAAAGGCGAGGGAGAATTGACTTTGAGTGAACTTCTTATTGCCCTGGCCGGAGATGCCAAGGACTTTTCGGGTATTGATGGCTTGATTTGGAAAGACCAGGGACGGATTATAGAAAATAAAGACCGGGAGCTAATTCAAGATTTGGATTCCATTCCCTTTCCTGATTATGAAGCTTTCAAGCTTGAAAAATACTTCTATACCGAAGCTAAGACGCTGCCCATTATCACTTCCCGCGGTTGTCCTTATGGTTGTAACTATTGTTCCGTGCGTTTGTCTATGGGCCGAGGTTTTCGCCCTCGCTCGCCGGAAAATGTGGTTTCCGAATTGGAGCATTGGATAAGCAAGGGATTTGTAAATTATGAATTCAACGATGATTGTTTTAGTCTTGATTTAGATCGGGCCGAGCGAATATGCGATTTGATTATTGAAAAGGGCCTGAAAATCACTTGGCAGTTATACAATGGAATCAGGGTAGACAGAGTTTCTAAAATACTTTTGGAAAAAATGAAAGCCTCTGGCTGCGTCTTCATCGCCTACGGTTGTGAATCTGGCAATCAGAAGATTATTGACAATATGGGCAAGGCCATCAAGCTGGAGCAAGTCAAAGAGGCGGTGCGCCTGACCAATGAGGTGGGCATCAAAAACTCAGTCAATTTTATTATTGGGCACCCCGGGGAGACTTGGGCGACCGCCATGGAAACACTCAAATTTGCCAAAACCCTGCCGACCGGCTTTGTTAATATGTACAATCTTATACCTTATCCGGGAACTGAGCTTTATCGGTGGATAAACGAACACGGGACCTGGCTTTATTCTATGGACTATATTTTGGCTGAAATTGGCTCCAGGGATTTAAAGCCGGCCTTTGAGACCAAAGAGTTTCCCAAAGAACAAAGAATAAAAATACTCAAAAAGGCTTTTTCTTTGTATGAATATAGGATTTTAATTTTCCGTTTAGGGAAACTGAAGGGGAAAATAGTCTACTATTTAACTCGCTTTGAATTTTTAATGAAGTTCGGACGACAATTTGCCCTGGAAAACAAATTTGGCAATAAGATATACAGGTTGTTATCTCATCAATCCAGGATTCAGGATGGTCGAAAGCCAGCCAGTAATGCCAAAAATAAAATAATAATAGTCAATCATAATTGTCGCGAGAAGGGGACATATTTCCGTTGTCTTGGTTTTGCCAAGGAATTAGCTAAACGCGGCCATGCCGTTGAATTTTTTTGTTTACGCGCCCAGCCCAAGCTTTGGCTTAAAAAACATCGAGAAGTCGGAATTGATTTTATAGAAATGCCCTGGTTAGCTCCAGACGGTTTTGGGGCCCTAGTCGAACATTTTTTTCGTGGTCTATATATTTTTTTGTTTGTGCTTTTTACGCCAAAGGTGAAAGTGGTGCACAGCTTTAATGTCGCTTCCCCAATGGTTGGCTTTTCAACTTTTTTGATTTTTTTAATTAAAAAAGCCAAAAAAATAAAACTAGTTGTGGATTGGGATGATTGGTGGGGGACGGGGGGACTTCTTACTCTCAATAAAAAAGGTAGATTGCAGGAACTGGCCGCTGATTTTTTGGAAACAAAAATTCCCTTATTAGCCGACCAAGTGACACTGCATAATGATTTAATCAAACAGCGCGCCCTAGCTGTAGGAGTCAAAATGGAAAATATCACAAAAATCTATAATGGAGCAGACGTTGATGCTTATCAAGAGCTGTATGACCAGGATTACAATAAGGCCAAGGCCCGTCAAGAATTGGGGTTGCCTCAAGACAAGAATATTTTGTTTTTTGGCGGGGCCGTGGTAGAAAGCGCGTCTTTTGTCATCGATGTTGTCAAATTAATGAATAATGATAAGATTCTATTGATCATAGTCGGGCCAGTCGCCGAAAGTGTGATAGCCAGGGCGCAATCCTTACCCACGAGCGTGGTTTTTAGGAAGTGGCTTCCCTATGACGATTTCAAAAAGTATTTATTTGCTTCGGATATTCTGCTCTTGCCTCGAAGCGACAACAGCTTACTTGATCGTTGTACCTTTCCGGGCCGGGTGGGCGACTATCTGATGGCCGGTCGTCCCATTGTCGCTAGTGATGTGGGAGAATTATCCAAAGTTTTTCGGGAGGATAAAATAGGACTTTTGGCCAAAAGCGACGATCTGGAAGATTTTAAAAATAAAATAATCGATTTTATGGAGGACGAGGCTAAGCGGGAAGAATTCGGCGCCACGGCCTTAAAGACAGGCTTAGAAAAATATAATTGGGAAAATCTAACATCAGTGCTTTTATCCCGAGTTTATCAGAGGGAAAAATAACTTAATATAAATGAATCACGAAGAGCAAGACAAATTATTTCATCGGGAAACGGCGGACTCTTATGACCAAGACATCGTGCGTCCAGCTGCCGTCTATCATGATATTTTTTTAAAACCATGGCTAAAAACGCTAAAGGGTGATGAAAAATTATTAGATTATGGCTGCGGTACCGGCTGTCTGACTGAATCAATACTTCCTCACGTTGGTTGGTATACGGGCATAGATCATTCTCCAGAAATGTTAGGTATTGCCAGACAGAAAGTCAATTCAGCCAAGGCAAACCTCATCATCGGTGATTGTCTTCAGTTGCCGTTTATTGACGAGTCGTTTAGTGCTGTTGTGTGTCAGGGGATATTTCATCATTTATCTGATGCCTCCAGGGGATTAAAAGAAGTTATTCGGGTGGCCAAGCCACAAGCCAAAATTTTTATCTCAGAACCAATTAAGGCCGGATATTGGCTGAGAAAAATAAAAGGTTTTTTTAGCCGAAAGATTGATAATGGGTCCGTTGAAGAGCCGCTGGATTTGGAGAAATTTTTGAGGATGGCTAAATTAAGCGGGTTAGACTATAAGACTTATTATTCGATTTGGCTGCCGGGGCCCAGGCTTTTCCAGCAAGTAGTTATAAGGTTCTTTGGGCTGATTGGCCTGAAAGGCGATATGGTTTTTATTTATGGTGAGAAAAAAAATAATTAATTTTATTTGATCGTGGCGACTCCAGAAATTAAAGAAAGTGAATTTGAAGCTGTGGCCTGCAATGTCTGCGGTTCTTCCAGTGGTGATTTTATTTTTTATAATCATGATAGATTACATGGTTTTCCGGGCAAGTTCAAAATCAATTGCTGTCCGGACTGCGGTTTGCTTTATATTTCGCCCAGGCCAAAAAACATTGGTAAATATTATATTGAAGAATACGAGCCATATAATTTAAATTCGCAGGACTTCTATCAAAAATTTGAAAATGGTCTAATGAAGGCATATTATAATAATCAGAAGGGGATTTTGGCTTGGTTTAAAATAAAAATTTATCAGGCTCTTTATAGTCCTATTCCCATCGAATATAAAGGCAGAAAATTACTTGACGTTGGTTGCGGCAATGGGCTTTTTCTTTACAACTTAAAGCGATTCGGATCCTTTGACGTTTACGGTGTTGATCTGTCTGACTTTGCCATCAGCCAGGCGCGGGAAAAATTGTCGCTCTCCAACGTTAATTCCGGTTCATTAGAAGATCAGAGATTCCCCGATGATTTTTTTGATGTTATTACCCTTAATCATGTTATTGAACATTTGCCCGACCCCAAGGCAACACTGATAGAAATCAGCAGAATATTGAAATCAAAAGGTTTATTGATAATTACGACGCCCAATGCCGGCAGCTGGAATCTGAAAGTATTTGGCCAGCATTGGTTTGCTCTAGAAACGCCCAGGCATTTGAATATTTTTTCCACCCATTCACTATCGAAGATTGTTGAGCGAGGCGATATTTTTTCAATAAAAAAAATTGATTATAATATTTCCAATTATATTTTTGCTAAAAGTTTGTTTTTTTTACTAAAGATTAAAAACGCCGCTCTGGCTGGCTTATTAATGAAACCTAAGATTCTTTTGACTCCATTTTTTTATTTATTGCCGCGAACCAGTCGCGATGTGATGACTTTCTATTGCGTTAAAAAATAATTTTTGAATATGAACCAAAAAATAACTAGATGGAAGCACTCTTATTATATGTATGTCGTGGTTTGGATTAAGTATTTTACTTGGAAAAAATTTTTTAATGTCCTGCTTAATCTATTTGAATGTAAAATAAAAAAAATCAAGATCAGATCGGTCCCGCTGATTGGCAATATCGAGCTTTCTAATCTTTGCATTTTGAATTGCCCCCTATGTCCGACGGGCGCCAAAGATAAATCACAGTCCAAAAAAATTATTACCTTTGAGGAGTTCAAGGCGCTTTTTGATAAGTTTAAAGATTATATTTTCGATATTAAGCTTTTCAATTGGGGTGAGCCCTTTTTATGCCCGGATATTTTCAAAATAGTTGATTATTGTCATAAAAATAAAGTTGGCGTCCGCCTGCATTCAAACTTCAACCATTATGATGAGAAAATGCTGGAGGATATTGTGAAGTGCCAAGTAGATTATCTCCATTTGTCCATCGATGGCTATTCTCAGGAGGCTTATGAATACTATCGGGTTGGCGGTGACATTGCTAAAGTTTTTTATGGTTTAGAGAAAATCCAGGCCTACAAACGTCAGCATAAAAGCAAATTTCCCATAATTCATTGGGGTTATCTAATCAATAACAGAAATCGTCACGAAATAAAAACGGCTCAAGATTATGCCGAAAAATTGAAGGTGGAAGTTTTCGAGGCCATGGACATCTCTCTTTATACCGCCCTAGACGATACTTTTAAGGAAGAAAATTATCAGAGATTTCTTTCTGATGTGAAAGCTAAGAGCACTTGTTCTTCTCGGACTCATCATGGTTATTGTAAATTCCTTTGGCTTCAGAATGTAATTAATCCCGACGGTTCATTTTGCCCCTGTACTCTTATTTATAAAAATGAAGATGTTTTTGGCTCTTTTAATGGCCCGGTTGACCTAAAAAAAGTTTTTAATTCCGAGATATTTACTGAATCAAGAAAAATTTTCAAATACAAAAATTATCAGCCAAAGTGTTTTACTCCCTGCAGTCGTTGTCGATCCTATGAAAAGCCCTAAAACGCCAAAACTTATATTTAAGATTAAAGAAGTTATCGCTAATAAGATTTCTTTATTTTTTTGCGGTTTAAGCCCGAATGTTAAAAAAAGTTTTTATGGCGTGCTGATCGCTGGGTTTCTGGCACGCTTAATTGTGGCGCCCTTTACTGTTTTCGTGACGTTGGGAGACTATTACCGCATTATGAGCGTGTGGTTTGAGGGATTAAATCCCATACCTTTTTCTACCACCTGGGGACCGGGAGCTTATTTGTCTCTTCTGTTGCCCCAACTGTTGCAGAAATTGACCGAACTAGTCGGCTTCAATTATTTGTGGGTCACCAACCTGGTTTTTAAAATCCCGGCGATTACCGGTGATGTGATTATTTTTTTCTGTCTGTTTTTGATCGGCAAAAAACTGACCAACAACAATAATCGCTTAAGTTTATTGGTGGCGGCGATGTATTTTTTGAATCCATTGGTCTTTGTCCAAACTGCGGTCGTCGGGTTAATCCATCAGTTTGCCGTCGCCTTCGTGCTGTTGGCTGTACTCTTGGTGTTGAATAAAAAATATCTTTTCAGCGCCATCGCTCTGGCCTTTAGCGTTTCCGTGATGTTTTTGCCTTTAATTATTTTTCCTTTGATCTTTTTAATGCTTTGGAAGCAAGAAAATTTCCGGCCGATTTTGTGCCTCAAGTACGCTTTTTATTTTTTAACGGGGATAATATTATTTATTGTTATTCCTTACTTGGCCATAATTATACCGATGTTTACGATTTTTCCCGGAGTAACGCGGGAAGTGCTTTATAATTGGTTTGTTGGAGGAATTATCGGCGGTGGCAGAGGGGGAGGAAACGCTGTTTTTATGGGTAATAATATTTTGGATGTTAATAATTTTCCGACCCTAATGAGCTATCTCGGCCAGTTTGGGATATTTCAATTTTTATCCAAAATAACCCACGGTTTTGTCTTTCCGGCTTTGTTTATCCCGTCTTACGCTGTTCTTTGCCTTATTATTTTGTTCAAGAAATTTTCTTACAAAACCTTTATTTTGCTTTGTGCTTGCGCCCTTATTTTGGCGGCGGCCTTCCGGCCGATTAGTTATGTCGATCTATTTCTTTGGATACTGCCTTTTTTGGCCATTGCTGTTATTATTTATAAGGTTATGCCTCGCTTTTATCTTTGGGTTTTATCCGTTCTCCTGGTTATTGCCATGTATCTGATTTATCCGCCCTTTTATCATTTCGTTAATACTTTGCAGATAAGTTTTGCTTGGCCGTTTTATGTACCGCTTTGTACTGCTCTGTATATCTTTTATTTCCTTTTGCTGTTGTTTTCTTTGGCCGCAATAATTTATGAGATTTTTAGCCGGACGGACCGGGCCGAGATAATCCCTCGGCCGGATACAAATATTGTTATGCCCATTTTCCTGGTCATTTACGCACTCCTTTTTTTAATGGGGCTAAGCGCCAAGGACCCTAGTCCAATACTTTCTGTTAATTTATATCTGGGCAGCCTGTTGTTTATCCCGATTGTGCTGTTATCATTCTGCAAATCCAGTCTTGGCGCCGATAGATTGGCAACTCTCTATAAAAGTGCCGGTTGGTTTTCTAAAATTTGCCTTAATCTGTTCAGTCTCTGTCTCATAGTTCTTAATATCTGGACTTTAACTAATAGTTGGCACTGGTTTCCTTTAGTTTTGATTTTAAGTGTTTGTTATGCGATCTATGCCTATGGCCGGACTAAGATTTCGTTCCGCTTGTTCTATAAACTGTCTTTATTTTTGCTTCCCATCCCGATAATTTACTATTCACTTGGGCTGGCAAAATTAACTTTTACCAAGGAAGCGGCTTTTTTTATTTTAATAGACGTCTTATTGATTTATTTAATGGTCTATTTTTCTCGTCACGATCAGGATTTTTCTTTCGAGGCGGCTGTAGGAAAGTTAAAGAGAGTGCTTGGATTAATTCTGCCCAAAACCAGGAATGGGATAATAATTATAATTGTCGCCGTTCTCTTGGTTCTTTTAGTCTGTCTGCTTTATTTACCCAAAAGAGCGCCCAATATGCCATCGGATGTTTTCGTTTTTTCTTTATCTTCCGATCAAAATCTGGAGATTAAAAGCTCCCAGCCGACAGAGGACTATCGCCGCTGGCGCCTGAATCCCATACCCCAATATTTTTCCTTTTTTAGTAGTATTCGTAAAAAAGACATGCCTGGAATTGTCCCTTTTCTGGTGGTAGAAGGGGCGGCTCCCCGCAGTATTGTAGCAAATAAAAGAGTCGTGATCAGTTTGAATGGTTCCGAGGTTTATAATTCGGTTCTTACAATGCCCGGCAGGATGGGGTTAACTTTGCCGGTAGACCATGAAGAAAGCCAGGGTATGCTCGTGCCGTTTGATCTTAAACTGTTAAAAATGGAAAATTTCGTTGACATCAAGACGGATCCGGGCGTTGACTGGAATATTAGCGGAGTAACCTTAAAAATTTTTATGTACATAAAGTAGGTAAATGTTTAAAGAAAAAATTTTATCTTATCTGAAGTCGTCTAAGTATGCCATGCTAGTCCTTGGGGCTGAAATATTGGCGGTCTTGTCTATTGCTTGGCCTTGGTTCTTAAAGCCGGGGTATTTGTTTTTCACTGATTTTGTCTGGGGGCCGAATATGCCAATAAAATGGTATGATAATTGGTTCTTTCTTGATTTGGCGGTTCGCGGTGCCGCTCAGATTATCCCCGTAGATTTCTTGCAGAAAGTTTTTATCTGTCTGGTGCTGTTTGTGGTTGTTCGGGGCGCGCATCATTTGGTCCGCGAGATAATATTAATTCAGAAAAAGACTGAACGTGCCCCATCTTCCGGACTGGTTTTTATTTTGAGTTTATTTGCTTTATTTAATCCATTTGTCTATGATCGAGTGATGTATGGGCAGTTTAATATTGTGGCGGCTCTAGGTTTTATGTGTCTGGCTTTAGCCTGTCTCTTGTCTTACATTAGGAGTAATAAATTAAGAGCCGCTATTGGGGTTGGCGTGTTTAGCGGTCTGACAATTTTATTTTCCATGCATTTTATTTTTCCTCTTGCCTTACTGGTGCTTCTGCTGGTCATTTATACTCTGTTAAAAAAGCAGATTAACTGGAAACAGTTTCTAAAAGTCTTTGGGCTGACTTTATTCTTTATTATAACTATCAACCTGAATTGGCTTTTGGGTTTAACGGGTCAAATGCCCAATGTTTTTAATGCCGTCACTATTCAAATATCCAGCCAAGACTTAGTTGCTTTTCAGACCTCCGGCAAGACCGGCGGCGAGGCCATAACCAATGTCTTAATGATGTCCGGCTTTTGGGGCAAAGATCAGCGTCGCTATGCCGATTTGACTTCCTTTGGCGCCAACTGGGGGCGTAGTTTCTTTTTGCTTTTGCCCTTGATTTTATATGGCGTTTGGCTGGGCTTTAGATCTCCTGATAAGAAAAAAAGAGGATTTACTCTCGGCTTGATTATTTTATTTGCGGTGTCGGCCTTTTTAGCTATTGGCATTCGCACCGGGCCGACCAAAGCGATTACGCTGTGGCTTTTTGATCATTTGCCATTTTATAGGGGCTTGCGGGAAACACAAAAATGGGTCGCTCTGGAAGTGGTTATTTATTTGATCTTTCTTTCTTGTGGCGCTAAGGAACTTTTTTGTAAAAAACCGGTTGTTAGGTTGGACGCGGTTTTTAAGATAGTTTTAGTGGCCATTATTGTTATGCAGGCGCCACTTCTGCTTTGGGGGTTTGGTGGTCAAATTAGACCCACCAAGTATCCAGCTGATTGGTATCAGGCCGACAGTAAAATATCAGCTACTGGCTCGTGTCAGGGGAATATCTTATTTTTACCTTGGCATGCTTATATGAGCTTTAATTGGATTGGCAATATTGTGTCCAATCCCGCTAAGTCATTTTTCTCCTGTCCGACTATTTCGGGCACTAATATGGAATGGAAGGGCATCTATGACAATAGTGGCGATAAAAACGCTCAGCAAATTACCAAGTGGCTTGTTAGCGGTGGACAGACCAACCTTTTGACAGTTGGAAATTTAAATGTTAATTATATCGTTTTGGCCAAGGAGTTAGATTGGCAAAATTATCTTAGTCAAATCCATGATAAAGATTTTGATTTGATTCAGGACTCGGCCACGCTCTTAGTCTATCGAATAAAAAAATAAAATTTGTTTTATGGCAAATAAAATAAAAAATGTTTTCAGGTTGGCGGCCGATAATGTTGCCGCTATTTTTACTTATTTTTTAGCGTTTTATCTGGTCTGTTTAATTTTGAGCTGGTTTTTCGTCGCCTGGCAGAATTATTTCTATTGGCCGGCGTTTCATTTTGTTTTGGTGATTTTGTTTATTATTAGTTTGTTTAGTAAGAGATGGAGAATGGCCGGCTTTAAACTAATAGAAGTAGCGGCAGTCAAAGCAAGAGTGCTGTTAATAATTCAGTCTGTGATCATTTTTTTTCTTAAATTAACGGCCAAAGACTATATTAAGCTGGTGGTAATCATAATTATTATCGGGGCCTCGCTTTTTTATGGGCTGGAACCGATTGATTCAGTCATCTTGTTTTTCGGCTTATTTTTCTTATTTTTTACGGTTAATATCCGTTTTGGCGTTGGTCTGGCGCTCCTTTTCTTGCTTCTTTGCCCTATTTTCCTTGTTCTGGAGAAAGACGGTTTAGTCGAGTGGCTGGTTGTTAGGGCCTACTATTTTTTGATAGTCGCCGTCTTAATGAAGATAAAGAATTTGGTGTTTGAGTGGCGTAGTAAGTTATCCACAGGTAAATTGAAATAGTTTCTGGATGATTAATCGTTAAAGTGGTATAATATAGTTAACATAAAAAATAAACAATTAACTTTTAAAATCATGGAAAAGGTGAAAAGTTTTTTTGGTCAAGAAAATAAATTGGCCAAAATCGTTTCCTCGGCATTAATTTTGGCGGCACTTGCCCTAATTTTTGGCCCAGGAGCATTAGCTCAGTTTACTAGACAAACTGGAGACGTTGGTTGGGGCTATGGCTATGGCTATGGCTATGGCATCGGTCATGGCTTTGACTCTGGTAGCTCTTTTGGCTATAAAGCAGACGAGTTTGATACTGCTAGCACTACCCTTGGCTATGGTTTCGGCTATGGCTATAATGACGGAACATTCAGTGGCGGACAATATGTTAATTCGGCACTGGAAGATTTGGTTAACGCGGGAGCTATAGAATCAATCGGCTCAGATATTTCTAGTACTACTTCCTTGACTTTTAAATATCCATTATTTGTGGATATGAGCACGGTCACCTTTACTATTCCTGCTGATACCTCTTTCACAACCGCTGACGGTTCTAAAACTGATTTTTATGGGCTTACGGCGGCCGCCAGTGGCATTGTTACCACCGGTCTTCCTTCCGGCTATTCATCCGTTGGCGCAGTACAGTTTGGTTTACCGTCTCTAGGATTAACCTTGAATCAGCCGATGACCATAAGTATTACTGTAGGAACTGGTTATAATGGTCAGAGCTTAACGGTATATCATAAGACACCCGGCGGTAATTGGGATTATTTAACCTCCTGCACCGTTAGTGCTGGTCTGTGTACCTTTACCACGACTGAATTATCAGAGTTTGCTTCAGCTGTTGGCAGCAGCAGCGGTACTGGCGGTAGTTCCGGCGGTGGCTCATATTCGGCTCCCGTGACTTATTGCACCAGCGTTTCTTATACTGATTGGGGCAGTTGTGTAAACGGTATTAAAACCAGAGGGATTTCATCCCAATCTCCGGCTGCTTGTTCCTTGACTTCGTCCCAGTCTCTTGCTTTAAGACAAACCTGTGATAGTAGCGCTGTTAATGGACCGGCGGTGACCACAAAACCCTACAAAAATGGCTCCAAGCTGGCTTTTAATGGTAAGTGTTATCTAGTGACCAACAACATGTTAAAAGCGACTGTCAAATCAGTTTGCTATTCAAGCAAATACAACAGCAAAACCAAAAAGACCACCTATACTCTGAAGAAAGGCATTAATGAAGTGACTGCCGCCGTTTTAGCCGCCTATCCGTCTTATAGAGCCCCGGGCACGCTATTAAGGGCAACCGGCACCAAAAAAATATATTTAGTACAGACTGATGGCAGCGTGAAATATGTTTCTACCATGACTGAATACAAGAAACTTCTCAAGAAGGCCAAAAAGCTCACCATTGTATCCGCCGCCGTTCTAGCCACCTTTCCGGTAAAATAGCATTATTTCTAGATAGAAAAAGACCTGCCACCACGGCAGGTCTTTTTGTTTTATTGTCTGTTGAGGAGTTTAGTCACTCTTGGCTATTTATGTTATAATTAAATAGACAAAAAATTAGAATATGAACAATAAGAAGCTTTTTCGCAATATTAGATTCAAAGCCGGAGAAAAAATAAAGAAAGTGGTGAGGCGCTCTGTCGGTTCGTGGTTTTGGCCGATGCTGTTGTCGGTTCTATTAATTGTTTTGGCCTTCTTTTTTATTTATCCGCTTTTCCTTCAAGGTATTTTGGGTGTGGTCGGTTTCTGCGTTTTATTGTTGGTTGGCCTGATTTTGGCTTGGCGCACTTATAGCAAACATTATTTTACTGCCTTGATTATGACTGACCGGCGTTTAATTGATGTTGATCAATGTGGCTTGTTTGGTTGTGACATTTCAGAAGCTCTCTATTCAAAGATAGATGAGGTTTACTCAAAAAGCGGGGGACTGTGGGGCGCCATATTCGGTTGGGGCGATGTTTATGTCGGACTGTCCAGCGAGGCCAATGTAAAATTGAAGTTTTCTAAAATAAGAGGTGCTGGCAAAGTCGCCAGTGAAATTCTTCTGCGTCAAGAGAGCTATTTGCAAAATAACCAGCCCAGTTCGGAGAGAAAAGTCATTTTGTCTGATTAGTCATTAAAAAACAATTTTGTTTTCGAATAAATATTTTTTATGTTATAATAAATAATGTCTATATTTAAAATTGACAACAAAATTATTTTGTCTCGGTTGCTGATTGCCGGTGGTTTGATATTGGTAGTGCTTTTTTCAGTCGGCTTAATCAAAGAACTCTACAATCGCCATCAGGTTAACCGACAGGTGGCTGATCTGGAAAAACAAATCAGCCAACTTCAGCAGGAAAACGGCCAGCTGTCGAGCTTAGTGGATTCCTGGGATAACGGACAGTATTTGGAAAAAGAAGCGAGAATAAAGCTGGGACTGCAAAGACCGGGAGAAAAGGCGTTCCTTATCGTCAATAAAAATTCCCCTGGCGCCGATCAGTCGGGAAATAATTTTATCAAACCGGATCAAGAAATAGTTGGTAAAGTAATCATGTCGCAAAAAATTATTAGCAATGACCAATCGCCTAATCCGTTAAAATGGTGGCATTATTTTTTCAAATAATTTTAAAATAATCAACTTTAAAATATATGGTCAAAAAGGTAAACCTATCGGCTGACAAAAAGAAACAGCTCAAGAAAAACGTGCTTGATGTGATTTCTCCGGGGGCCAACAACTCCTCCGCCAAGGAATTGCCAGTTAAAGCCGTCGTCTCATCGGTATCCAAGCCGATCAAAAAATCGGTCGCAGTCAAGCAACCGGTCGTTGTTGTTAAAAACACCACTGTTCCAGCCAAAAATATCGCCACAAAGCCGAGTATTTTGCCGATTAAGATTACCAAAACCACAAAGACAACTCCGGTTAAAAAACAAAAAGTCAAAAAAGTTGTTAATGCTAGCAAAAAAAATACCACCAAACGAACGTCATCGACCGACAGCAAGGTCAACCTTTATGCCAAAAACCCTAGCCCTATCGGTTCGAATAAATATTCCGCGCCAGATTTTGAGGAGCTATTAATGAAGGACATGGCCAAGAGTCCGGCGGTTGAACCGGTTAGGTCTCGCCCGGCCTATCGCCCCATCTATAAAACAGAAAAAATTCCAGCCAATCAAGATTCGGATGTTGCCTCTTCTTCTGTTGCTTCAGTGCCAAATGATCGGCCCAAAGGCGTTCGATCGCCCTGGCATTTTACTTTGCTCAAAGCCGTAATCTTTGTGGTCTTGCTGATCATTTTTGTTTTAGTCTTGGATGTTTTTGGTATCTATCGTTTGGGCTGGAAAGATTCGTTCAGTTATCAGACGGCCAAATATTTGTCTTTGCCGGCCGCTTCAGTCGATGGCCACAAAATAACCGTTGCCAGCTATCTTGATGATTTGAAGCTTTTGGAAATGGCTTTGGCCAATAAGCGCGAAGGCATAGTCAATATCGCGTCCTATGGCAGTAATGGCGAGAAGATAATTAATCGTTTAGTGGCTATATATCTGATTGAGCAGAAAAATGCCGGTTATATGCAAAGCGTCAGCGACAAAGACGTTGCCGATCAGCTGGCTTCAATCATTCAACAAATGGGTAGTCAGCGGACTGCTGAGCAGAATATCTTTGATTTGTACGGCTTGAATTTAAATCAGTTTAGGGATAAGATTCTAAAACCGTTAATGGAACGAGAGGCCTTACAATCCGCCATTATTAATGACGAGTCGCTTGATGTCACTAAAGCGGCCAAAGATAAAGCGCAAAACATCCTTAATTTGGCTCAGAGGTCTAGCACCGACTTTACTCTTCTGGCCAAACAATATACTGATGATGAGGCCGGTGTTAATACTGGTGGCGACTTGGGTTGGGTGGCGCAAAAAGACGTCAGCTCTGACTGGCAGAAAATATTTTCCACTCTGCCGGTCAAGACTGTCTATAGCCAGCTAGTTAAAGATAACCAGGGATATCATGTGGTTAAGCTGGAGGATAGGGGTTTAAATCCCGACACTAAAGTCGCTAGTTTCAAGTTGAGACACATTTTGGTCAAGGTTGATGTTGATAAGTATATCAAGAGTTTGACTGATGCTGCTCAGATAAAGAGATATATAACTAAGTAAGCCGGCCGTGGGAATCGAACCCACAACCTACGGTTTACGATACCGTCGCTCTACCATTGAGCCAGGCCGGCAGGCCTTTTAGCGGGATACCGGAATCGAACCGGCGCACCATCCTTGGGAAGGATGTGTACTACCACTATACTAATCCCGCACTTTAGTTTAATTATAGCGAAAAATTCTAATAAATCAATACAAAATCTGAAAATGAGGCAAAATCACCACAAAATGTTTTTTTTCAGCGCCACTTTGGCTGTTATTTTATTTTTAGCCAGTTTCTTGATTTTTGATCGGTCGGCCAAGGCCGAATTTTTCTCCGTTGAGGGGACGCCTTTTGCTAGTTCAACTGCTGATTTTGTCTTAAGTTCTCCGGATGATAGCATCAGTCTGACCATAGCTAAAGACGCTACTTCCACTCCGGCGACCGCCAAATTAAGCGCCATCGCCAATAAAGACCAAATAAGCTATTCTTTTACTTATAATGAGCAAATGGATCCCGTTAGTGATTTATTTGTGGCCGAGGTTTCTCCGATTGACAATTTTTCTGTTTCTAGTACGGTCGTCAGAATCAGTTTGAATGAATCCAGTCGCCAACAGCAAGTTTATTATTATGATGAGCAAGATTCTATTTTCAAAAAAATAGCTGGCGCCAAGTATGAAAGTTCCAGCACCATCAGCTTTAATTTGATTAACGCCAAGATGATGTTTGCTTTATTTGAGCCAGAAAATCAAGTGGGCGCGGCTTCCTGGTATGTGCACCCGCGTTATAGGAACGATCTTATTGCCGCTTCGGTTGATTATCCCATGAATACCAAGCTTAAAGTCGTTAATATGGCTAATGGCAAAGAGGTGATGGTCACAGTCAAAGACTATGGTCCGGACAAGCGAGTCCATCCTGATCGAGTAATTGATTTGTCCAAAGTGGCCTTCAAAAAATTGGCTCCCACATCCGCTGGCGTCATTAAAGTCAAAGTGATCCCCATCAATTAATTTAGTCCGTCTCCATTCTTATGATACACTTAGTTAATGTCAGTAAAAAATTTCCGCCCAATGTGGCAGCGCTCAAAAATGTCAGCTTGCATATTGAGCCCGGAGAGTTTGTTTCCATTGTCGGCCAATCCGGTTCCGGTAAAACTACGATTGTCAGATTGCTTATAGCCGAAACGCGGCCAACTGCTGGCAAGATTATTATTGGCGGTTGGGACATCACCAAAATTAAGCCCCACCATATTCCGATTTTACGCCGGCAAATCGGCGTGGTTTTTCAAGATTTCAAGCTACTGCCCAAAAAAACCGTTTTTGAAAATGTGGCTTTTGCCCTTCAAGTCTCTGGCGGTACCAAGAGTCGTATTAAGACTGTCGTGCCTCAGGTGCTAAAAATCGTCGATTTGGAGGATAAAATCTATCGTTACCCTCAGGAGCTGTCTGGTGGTGAAAAACAGCGCGTAGCCATAGCTCGCGCCCTAATCCACCGCCCCAAAGTTCTTTTGGCCGATGAGCCAACCGGCAATCTGGATGCCCTCAACACCAAAGATATTATTGATTTATTGCTTAAGATAAATGAGTTTGGCACGACCGTGGTTTTGGTCACCCACAACAAAGACATCGTGAACTCCTTGAAGCGCCGTGTTATCACTTTGGAAAACGGCATCGTCAGTCAAGACCAGAAAGTCGGCAAATATTTTATTTAATAATCTATTCATATTAAAATGTTTCTCTTAGCTCTAAACCGCAGCATTGTCTTCGCTCTCCAGTCGTTTTGGCGCAACATCTGGCTGTCACTGGCGACAATTTTCATTATCTCTTTGGCTCTGCTATCCATAAACTTTTTAGTGGTGATAAATGCGATTTCCGATTCGGCCGTTTTGGCGGTCAAAGATCGCATTGATATTTCCATTTATCTTAAGACCGACGTGCGCGAGAGCAAGATTGCCGAAATGAAAAACAATCTTCAGACCTTGCCCCAAGTCAAAGCCGTCGACTACAAAACACCGGCGGACAATTTGGATTCTTTCAAATCGCGGCATCTGAACGATCCCAATATTCAGGAGACGCTTAAGGAGTTATCCGGCAATCCTCTGGGTGCCACGCTTATTGTCAAAGCCAAAGAGTTGGGCGATTATCCGGAAATACTCAAGGCCATTGATGATCCCGCTTATTCTGACCTGATCGAAGAAAAAAATTATGATGATCATCAGTTAGTCATCAATCGCATCAATAGCATCACTAATAATGTCAAAAAAGGTGGATTGATCGTCAGCATTTTATTTGTCATCATTGCTATTTTGATTGTTTTTAATACGGTTCGCATTGCCATTTTTACCCATCAGAACGAGATTTCCATTATGAAGTTGGTGGGTGCCGGCAATTGGTTTATCCGCGTGCCCTTCATTTGGGAGAGCATTCTCTGCGGTCTGATTTCTGTTGCATTGGTTATTGGCATAGTCTATGGCGGCTTGTCGGTCATCGAGCCGTACTTGAGCGGTTTTTTTGCTGGCGTGCCCTTTGACTTGGTTGGTTATTTTAATGGTCATGCCCTGTTGATTTTTGGTGGTGAGATTTTGGGCATAGTGCTGATTAATATTATTAGTAGTACTTTTGCCATTGGCAAGTATCTAAACGTTTAAATTTTCTTCTAAATAAAAAATACGATTGTCCAAATTAGACAATCGTATTTTTGATCTTGACAATATTTTTGAAAAATGCTATAATCATATTACTAAAGATGATTATGCTCAACCAAGGAATGGAAACGAGGGGTTTTTCGCGAGGCTTCTTGCCCTTGTTTTCCAATACTCCAAGCCACATGCGTTTCTCCTTCCTGATAACAGTTGAGGACTGATGTAGGGGCCTCGTGGCTGATGCTGGGGTGGCAAAGTGATTTTTTGCGAGCCCAACCAGGTTTAATTCCCGGGTGAATTTATTAGGGGTCGATTCCCCACCCGACGGAGCCACTCATCTTTAGCTGGTCGCATGCTACATCCATGCGACCTCAATTTTTACCCGAAGCCGATGATTTTTTTCATAGATTGATGGTTTAATTTTCTTGTATATATTATATAGTAAAAATGGTTAAAAAGCACCTGATGTGGTGTTTTTTTTTGTTACGTAGCATGTTACGTAACAAAAAAGCTTCGCACCAAATGATTTTTCTGGGCGATATGTTATAATTAACTTATTAATTCAACCGTAATGAAAGTTAAAGAAAAATCTATAAAAAGAATCCAAGAAATGGATGGCTTGCGCGGATTAGCGGCTTTGGGTGTGATGCTTTTCCATTACCTTTATTTTTTTCCAGTAACTTATGCCTTAGGAACAAAAAACCAGCTGGCATTTTGGGGTCAATTTGGTGTTCAGCTTTTTTTTATGATCAGCGGTTTTGTAATTTTTATGGTCGTCTCTCAAAAACCAGATGCCATTGCCTTTGGATTGAAGCGCCTCATTAGATTGTATCCAACTTTTTGGTTTTGTTGTTTGTTCACCATTGTTATTACTTTTTTTATGGGCGGGACGCCATTTTCAATCGGGCAGATACTTATTAATTTAACAATGTTGGCCGGTTTTTTTAAAATTCCCTACATTGATGGATCATATTGGTCATTGATACCAGAATTAATCTTTTATTTTTCCATTTTTGTTTTTCTTCTATTTAAGCAGCAAAAAAATATCTATTACTGGGGCCTGGGGTTTTTATTTTTGTCAGTTATTGGCAGATTCTTTCTGCCCAAAGAACTTATTTTTATCTTAAACCTGAAATGGCTGCCGTTTTTTTGGATTGGCATCAACTTATTTTTATTAACCAAGAATAAAAATAACTATTTATCGTTCGTAAACATTATTCTATCTTTGATATCCATAGTAGTTATTTTCCAGAATTTATACTTGCTTTTGGCAACCAGCCTTTGCTTATTGGTCTTGATTGCGGCGACCAATGGTTGGCTGAAATTTTTATCAACAAGACCCCTGGTTTTTCTGGGTGCAATTTCTTTTCCTCTTTATCTTCTTCATCAAGTAATTGGCCTGCATTTAATTAAGGCGTTTTCCGTGGCCGGCATGGATGTTCGGATTAGTATCGCAATAACCATGGCGGTTATTATTATTTTTGCCTACTTAGTCCATATCATAATTGAGCAGCCGTCTATTGAACTGGGCAAAAAAATAAACCGCAAAGTATTCTTAAAGAAGACGTTTTAATCCTTTGTTTTAGATTGTTCGGGGACAGGGATTTTCCCGTTCATAAAAAAAGAAGCTCCGCGCGGTCGTGAACGTGACTACGCGGAGACGAAAGTGACTGTTGGGGTACTTATGAGCATGACGGGGTGTCTAGTGTTTGTGCGCCATCTCACGGAGTGTTTCAGCGCCAAGGATGGACTTGGGGACGATGTAGGGTTCGTCGTCAACTTCTCGTCCGACCATGACGTATACCGTCAAACCCTTGTGCCTTTGCCGGAAGCCGCGAGCAATGTCGACCATGCTCACGGAGACAAACATCAGAATGTCGATTTCGTTCCGGCCGGCCTTTTCTTCGGCTTCTTCCCAGGACTGAACAACCTCGACAACGGCCAGATGTTTGGGCTCGTCGCCCTGCTTGTCTCCTGGCGTCGTTGCGTTTTCCAGGGCGCGTTTGACGATGTCGATCCATGAGTCGTATTCCTCGTCCTTGAATGCGCCTCCTCCTCTGACAATTGCCACGCGGTTCGGTCTGTGAAACATGATGCTGCTCTCCTCAGGGTTGATGTGCTATATATCTTTCTGAATCTCGCCTTAGATAAAACTTCAAGTTATTTTATCATGTTTAATTATTAATGTCAATTACTTGGGACAGGAATTTCTCGTCATAAATCGTCAGCAGAATCTGGCGATTTATTTTGTCCTGGGTTGGCGCCAATCATTCACTGGATGATTGGCGATCGCTCGCTTTCGCGCTACTGCGCTTAGCTCGCTTCCAACCCGTTCGAATCCCTGTCACGAAATTAGATAAATTTAAAAGACACCCTCACTGGGTGTCTTTTAAATTTACAAACTCGGGGACAGGGATTCGAACCCCAATTAATGGCTTCAAAGGCCACTGTCCTACCATTAGACGATCCCCGAACGTTGATTTTCAACCTCACACTATGTTCGTGGCTAAGTCCACTGTCTTGCCATATGGACGACCCGCCCGCATCGCCTACGGCGAAGCCGTTGCGGGCGCGGTCCCCGAACGCAGTCCACCAAAAAAATCGGCTGACACCAAAAACTATTTATTCTTGCTCAACCTTCCTTCCAGTCGATGTTTTCTTTTGCTCTTTTGTTTTTCTATTCTGACGAGTCGTGGAACCTTGATTTTCGGATCCTTTTTTTTCTTGGCCATAAAATTGATTTAATCTTAAAAATTCCCTTAAAGGGACATTCATAGTATAACAAGTAATTTGAATTAAATCAAGGTTTTTGCTAGAATATACCCATGTTTGAACTGCCAAAAAATCTCAATCAGGAGCAGAAAGAGGCCATTATTCATGATAGTGGCCCTTTATTGATAGTGGCCGGCGCCGGTACCGGAAAAACTACGGTTATTACTGAAAAAATCTCCTATTTGATTAATAGCGGCAAATGCTCGGCCGATGAAGTTTTGGCTCTGACTTTTACCGACAAAGCGGCTCAAGAGCTAGAAGAACGCGTGGACAAACTTTTGCCCTATGGCTATTTTGACTTGTGGCTTTGTACTTTTCATTCTTTTGCCGAGCGCTTGCTCAAAGCTCACGGTCTGGATATTGGTCTACCCAATGATTTTAAATTGCTCAATACGACCGAGCAGTGGCTCTTGGTCCGGCAGAATTTGGATAAGTTCGATTTGAATTATTATCGCCCCCTGGGCAATCCCACCAAATTCATTCATGCTCTTATTCGTAATTTTTCCCGCGCCAAGGATGAAAACATCACGCCCCAGGATTATCTCGACTATGCCGAAAATCTCAAGCTCAATGCCGACTCGTCTGATTTTGTCAAAAGTTTTTTTGATACTGAAACACTAAAAACTCTCTCTAAGTCAGACCTCAAAGAAGTCCTGGCGGAGGAAATCGAGAAACAGTTGGAGATTGCTAACGCCTATCACGTTTATCAAAAACTGCTTTTGGATAATAATGCCCTGGACTTCGGCGATTTGATTAATTATTGCCTCAAGCTTTTTCGGACCCGTAAAAATATTTTGCTTCATTATCGCCAACAATTCAAATATATTTTGGTCGATGAATTCCAGGATACCAATTATGCTCAATATGAGTTGATTAAGATTCTGGCCGCGCCTCACAACAATGTCACCGTGGTCGGTGATGATGATCAGTCCATCTATAAGTTCCGTGGTGCTTCTATTTCCAATATCATGCAGTTTAAAGATGATTACCCCAAGAGCAAAGAGATCTTTTTGACCGCCAATTATCGCAGTCGCCAGAATATTTTGGACTTGTCTTACGGTTTTATCCAGAAAAATAATCCTGATCGCCTGGAAATAAAACTGGCCGGCGAAAACGGTTTTTCCAAAAAGCTCAAAGCGTCCGTCAAAGGCCAGGGAGAAATCAAGCATCTTCACGGCCGTGATTTGGCCGAAGAAGTGCTGCTTGTCACCAATAAGATTATTGATTTGTATAATCAAGGCGTCGCCATAAAATGGTCGGATTTTGCCATTTTAGTGCGCGCCAATTCTTCGGCCGATGACTTCTGTCTGGCGCTGGAAAAGGCCGGCGTGCCCTACAATTTTGTCGCTTCCAAGGGTCTTTACAACAAAAAAATCGTCATGGATATCTTGGCTTATTTGAAACTGCTGGATGATTATCACGAAAGTCCGGCCATGTACCGGATTTTGTCTCTGCCCATGTGGCAGCTGGATAATCACGAGCTGGTCAATTTGAACTATTGGGCCAATCGCCGTGGATCTTCGCTCTATGAAGTTTGTCGGCAAATAAATACCCTTGATAATGTCACTCAGCCGACCAAAGAAAAAGTCGCCAAGATAGTTGCTCTAATCGCTCGGCATTCTCAGTCGGCCACCGATCACAAAAAGGCCTCGGAAATCGTCCAAAACTTTTTGGATGAATCCAGCTATTTAAAATCATTGACCGGAGTGGACTCCGAATACAACAAAGAACAACTTAATTATCTCAATCAATTCTTCAAAAAAGTTTTGGACTTTGAAAAAAATGATCCGGACAACAGCGTCAAAAATTTCATGAATTTTATCGAGCTGGAGTTGGAATCCGGCGAAGAGGGGACATTGTCTCAGAATTTAGAAGAATCCAGCCCGGATACGGTCAAGATTATGACCGTTCATGCGGCTAAGGGTTTGGAATTCAGCTATGTTTTTATTGTCAGTTTGGTGGATAAAAGATTTCCTTCGATCGGTCGCTCTGAGCCGATTGAGTTGCCGGCCAAGCTGGTTAAGGAAATTATTCCCGAGGGTGACGTCCACCTGCAAGAAGAAAGACGCTTGTTTTATGTGGCCATGACGCGTGCCAAAGAGGGATTATATTTGTCATCAGCCAGTGATTACGGCGGCAGTCGTCTCAAAAAACCCTCGCAATTCTTAATGGAGTTGTCTGAGTTTGGCCTATCATTGGTTCCTGATGCCCTAACTGCCGATAAAGATAAAACCGCCAAAACAGCATTGAAAATAAAAGACAAAAAAACCGCCAGTGCCAAAACCATCGGCTCGGCCGGCAATCGTTTTTCTTTCACTCAGCTCAAGGCCTTTGAAAACTGTCCTTATCAATATCGTTTTGCCCATGTTTTAAAGATTCCAGTCAAAGGCAAGCCCTCTTTTTCTTTTGGCAAAACCATGCATGCCACATTACAGAGATTTTTTTTACTGGTCGGGGAGGGTAGCAAGACTAAACAAAAAAACTTATTTGGCGAGGAAGAGTCCAGTCGAGTGCCGACCTGGGACGATCTCAAAAAAATTTATCAGGAATCATTTATTGACGACTGGTATCCCAATAAGACAGTTAAGCAAGAATATTTTGATAAGGGATTAAAGTCGTTGAAAGCTTTCTATGAAAAATATCTGGCCGATAAGCCGGTCGCTGAGTATCTGGAGTTGCCATTCAGTTTGCGCGTGGACAGCAATAATTATCTTAAGGGTGTTATGGACCGGGTTGACGTTGTGCCTGGCGGCTACAAGATTATTGATTACAAGACTGGCGCCGGCAAAGAAAAGTTAGAAGGTGAAGACAAAGAACAGTTGCTGATTTATCAGTTAGCGCTCACCGAGCTGATGCAGAAAGAAGTCAAAGAGCTGGCTTTCTATTATTTAGAGCCGGGACGAGAAATAAGCTTTGTCGGTACCGACAAGGAACTAGAAAAGATCAAAGCCAAAATTATTTCTACCATTGATGAGATAAAAGCCGGGCAATTTCCGCCCCAACCGGGCCGGCTTTGCCAGTATTGCGATTTTAATTATATTTGTGATTTTCGAGCTTAATTATGTTTCTCTTCCCTAACTTAAAATCCAATTTTTTCAAAAAAATCGACTGGACACTTCTAGTCGTCGTGTTTTTCTTGATTTTTTTCGGTTTGGCCGCTATCTATAGTGTGGCCCTGGGCCGGGGCACGGGGGAGTATTTGAATTTTGATAAGCAACTAATTTGGCTCGCCGTCGGTACTATAGTTATGCTGATCGTGAGTTTTTTGGATTACCATTTGTGGCAAAAGATCGGCTGGTTGGGCTATTTTGTCTCAATTATACTGTTAATTTTGGTTTTGACGCCCTTGGGCTCGACCATCAAGGGCTCAAGTGGTTGGTTTGATCTCGGTTTTTTCAGTTTTCAGCCAGTGGAGTTTGCCAAGTTCTTTTTGATTATTGTCATGGCCGATGTTTGCAGTCGCTACACTCGCAACCTTCACAAATTTAGCCAGTTAATTTTTATGGGGGTAATTGTCCTTATCCCTCTGGGCTTGGCCGTTTTACAGCCGGACTTCGGCTCTGGCATGATGCTATTTTTCATTTGGCTGGCTTCATTCTTCCTGATTGTCAAAAATAAATGGCATGTGATAATAATTATTTCCGTCATTGTTCTTTTGGCTTTGGGTAGCTGGTTTTTTATTCTTCACGGCTATCAACAGGATCGTATCAAGACTTTTATTGATCCGTCGCTTGACCCCTTGGGTCGCGGCTACAATGTCCAACAGTCAGTCATCGCCGTTGGCGCCGGCCGGCTCATGGGCAAGGGTCTGGGTTTTGGCTCGCAAAGCCAGCTAAAATTTATTCCAGAAAGTCAGACTGACTTTGTTTTTGCGGTTATTGCCGAAGAAATGGGCTTATTGGGAGTAGCTCTGGTCTTGGTGTTTTTTATGATTATTTTTTATCGTCTGTCGGCAGTGGCTCGTCGCGCTCCCGACGATTTTGCCATGTTTCTATGTTTATTGATTGCTAGTTTGCTCTTTGTTCATGTCTTTATCAATGTTGGTATGTGCCTGGGGCTTCTGCCGGTCACTGGTATTTCCTTGCCCCTGGTTTCTTATGGCGGTAGTTTTTTAATCACCGTAATGATTTTATTCGGATTGGTTTTTAGCATTAATCGGTCTAGTGTCATTTGCCGAAAAAGCTAAATAATTGTATAATCCTTTAACTAAACAGTTGTCATTCCGACCGAAGTCTGGTACCCCGAACGAAGTGGAGCCCGCCCGCCATTGGCTGCGCCTTCAGGCGCTGGCCGGCAGGGAATCCCTTGCATTTAATTTTAATAGAGAATAATCATTCCGATCATATGAAAAACGATAATTTAAGCAATGGCCACGGTCCCGGCGGTTTTTTTGAAGAAGGCCTACGTATAATTTCTAATTGTCCGGTTTGTCATGTCCCCTACAATCCCATGGAGGCGCGTGTTTTGGAAGAAAACAGTTCTGCCCACCTTATTTATATTCGTTGCAAAAACTGCCAGTCCGCTATTTTGGCCTTAATTCTGACCAATAATTTTGGTATTAGTTCTTTGGGGCTGATCACCGACCTGGAAAGCCAGGAAGTGACGCGTTTTATCGATGGCGCCAGGGTCAGCAGTGATGACATCTTAAGTTTTTATAATTTAATAAAAAATGGCAAAGTGGTTGATGTTTTTTAGGCCAACTCTTGACTTTTTTCTGTTTTTAGGTTAATTTAGTGAAAGATTGTTTTCGTTTAGTTTTCAGTGAAATCGTCCAAAATTAATAAGTAGTTAATATTATGACTCTTAAATTAGATTCAAAAGTTAGATCTGTTGTCGGCAAGAAAGTTTCACAACTGAGAAAAGCCGGTAAAATCCCGGCCATTTTATATGGTCATGGCACTGCCAATCAAAATCTTGAGTTGGCTTATAATGATTTCGAAAAGATCTTCAAGGAAGCCGGAGAGAGCACCATTATTGATGTGGCAATCGATGGCCAAGAGACGGTCAAAGCCATTATTTCTGATTTGCAATATGATCCAGTAAAACATGTTATTTCTCATGTTGATTTGCGCCAAGTCCGCATGGATGAAGAAATCGAAGCTCACGTGGCTTTGAAATTCATCGGCGAACCCAAAATTATCAAGGAAGACGGCGGATCGCTGGTCCACAATATGACTGAAATAGAAATCAGATGTTTGCCAGGAGATTTGATTCATGAGATTGAAATTGATGTTTCCGACTTGGCTAGCTATGATGATGTCATTACCATCAAAGATTTGCCGATTCCTAGCAAAGTCAAAATTGTTGATCATGAACCCGATGATGTGGTGGCCATGGTCGCCAGGCAAAGAGAAGAGAAAGAAGAGGTAGTGGTTGCTCCGGTTGTTGAGGGCGCCACTCCGGAAGGTCAGCCGGCTACCGAAGAATCGGCCAAACCAGTCAAAGAAGAAAAGAAGTAAATTTAGCTTTTTATTAACAAAACAGCCCCGTCTATCGACTGGGGTTGTTTTGTTTTTTGGCTAAAATAGCTCTGTGGATAACTTCTTGATTTTTTATAAAGACGGGTATATTATTATAAATACCACACAAACACATCTACTAGGTTTCTCCTCGTGCGTGTGTGGGAGGGTGACCCTGTTCATCCGCACTGTACCTTGGTGTCCATGTATCCACGCTCTGTGTCATTGTTTTAGCGTGGAATAACAGTTTCCTCCGGATCGCTCTGGAGGAAGCAAGGAAAAGGAGGTGGTGCCATTGCTGGCAGGTAGCTAGCAACCAGATCGTTGGCGTGAAATCATTGCGCAGGCGATCCGCTCCAAGCCCGTCGCTCATTGACGGGTGTCCACCGACCATACGGCCGGCGCGTAGCCCAAACCAGGAATTATCAAACGCGCACGGTCGTAACAAGCGGGGTCAATCGGAGTCGGCCGGTTTCTATATTCGGTCGGAGTCGATCAAGTCCTCGTTAAACCCATGGCCAACAAGTGTTTTAGAAAGGATCGGGGGTTTCGATATGGTGTTGCCGATCGCTCGTTCCGGGATCAGTATGTGGTTACCCAGGATTCGCGCGCCGAACTGTTAGTGGCAGCAATCATAGCCGGGTATCCTAGTGGGGATGAGATCCTATCAGGATATTCGAAGTTGTTCTGGCGGACGTGAGTAAGTCCGCACGTAGTACTTTCCGCGTTAATCTCGCTAGCGTCTAGCACCTTCTCTGGTCATAGGCACAAAACACGGTGGTCACACCTCTGCTTCTTCAGAGAGCTCTGTATGCACCCACGGAGACGTTTCGTCTCATGTCTACTTGATTAGGGATAAAGACTCGTGATCTAGTGCCCGCCATTTCGTTGCCGCATAAGCTTCGTTATAGGCAAAACTACACACTAAACACTAGTTGTGGTGATCACGCGGTTGTGCGACACGCAGCAATCAGTTTACCAGTTACCCGAGCAGTGCCTGAAGGATCGAGTTGTCTCAGCGAGACTCGTCCCGACGGCACTCTCTATTTTTTTTCAGCAAGTTTCAGCAATCTGTATTTGCCGGCCAAGTCCTTCTTGGTTTCGGCAGAGTATTCTGGCAACAGTGTGTTGGCCAGTTTTTTTATTTTTAGGTTTTGACTCGGATCAATCTCGCAGAGAACTAGTTGGGGCCGGGTTTTTAGTGCCGAGATTTGTTTGAATAACTTTTCATATACATCCAGCCCGTCTCTTCCGGCCAAGAGCGCCATTTTCGGCTCATAGGATAAATCCTTTAGGGTTTTTCTGTTTGCCGGTAAGTAGGGGAGATTGGCCGTGATGATGTCTATTTTTTTATGTGGTATTTTTTGCAACAAGTCGCTCTGGATGACTTTGATTTTTACCTTGTTTTTTTTGATGTTTTCTCTGGCCACACTTATAGCGCCAGAAGATTTCTCCGTAGCTATTACTTCCAGCCGTGGCAAGTACTTTTTTAGTGTAATGGCAATACAGCCCGAGCCCGTGCCGATATCGGCTAGGACTTTTTTTGAGCTGTTGTTGCACTCAAAATAATTAATGGCTTCCTCTATCAGTAGTTCTGTTTCCGGCCGAGGTATTAAAACTTTTTTATTGACCACAAAAGTCAAGCCAAAAAACTCCTTTCGGCCGGTGATATAAGCTACTGGTTCATGTTTTAGTCGGCGCGCCAATGATTTTTTGAAGTCATTTTCTTGTTTCTGGCTCAATTTATATTCATTGTGCGCGTAGAGAAATATTTTTGGTCGTTGCAAAATGTGGCTCAATAACAATTCGGCATCAAGTGATGCCGAAGGGATTTTTTTTGCTGTTAGTTTTTGTGTTGCCAAAATCAGGGAGGTTCGGATTGTCATTATGGGCTTTTACTGTTTTAATGATTCAATTTCCGCCTGTTTTCTTAATTGTCCGATGATATTCTCCAAATCGCCATCCATGATAGTCGGAATATTATTGAAGTTTTGATTGATGCGATGATCGGTGATGCGGTCTTGCGGAAAATTGTAGGTGCGGATTTTTTCACTGCGGTCGCCCGTGCCGATTTGTGATTTTCTGGCGTCGCTCAGTTTCTGGTTTTCCTGTTCCTGGCGCAGGGCCAAGAGGCGTGAGCGCAAAACAATCATGGCTTTTTCACGGTTTTGCAGTTGTGAGCGCTCGTCTTGGCAACTGACCACTAAATTGGTCGGAATGTGGGTGATTCTGACAGCCGAGTAGGTGGTATTGACTGATTGTCCGCCATGACCGCCGGCGCAGAAGGTATCGATGCGCAAATCTTTGGCATCGATTTTAAGATCCATTTCCGCGGCTTCCGGCAGTACGGCCACGGTCACGGTCGAAGTGTGGACGCGACCCTTTTTTTCGGTCTCGGGTACGCGTTGAACTCGATGTACGCCACTTTCGTACTTGAGCTGGCCATAAACGTCTTTGCCGGTTATCTCAATGATTACTTCTTTAAACCCGCCAATGCCAATACTATTGGACGAGATCATCTGCACTTTCCATCTGTTTCTCTCGGCAAAGCGCATATACATTCTCATTAGCTCGGCGGCAAAGAGTGCCGACTCGTCTCCGCCGGCTCCGGCTCTTATTTCCATGATGACGTTTTTTTTGTCATGTGGATCTTTAGGGATAAGCAAATGGAATATCTCGTCTTCCAGATCTTGTTTTTGTCTAAGGAGATCATTTTTTTCTTCTTCCGATACTTTTTTTAGTTCTTCGTCGTCGCTGTTTTCGAGAATCATTTTTTCAACCTCCGTTAGTTCCAGATTTACCTTGTCCAGTTCTTTTTTGGCGGCCATGACTTCCTTGAGCTCCTCGTATTCCTGAGAGACCTCTTTGATTTTTTGCGCGTCAGAAATCACGGACCCGTCCTGCAAGAGCCGTTCCAATTCGTCAAATCTGGTTTGGAGTGAATTTAGTTTGTCTAGCATATATTAATATCTTACCTTATTTATCAAGAAAAATGAAGTGAAAACAAAAAGAGCCCAATGACCTTTGGCTCGGCTGGGCAGTCTGTCATTTACTATGAATATGACAAGCTTGCCTCGCCGTAGCCTTGGCGGAGGAGGGCTCTTTGATTTTGGCTATTTAGAGGTTTTTTTGGCTGATTTGATGGCTTTCTGTTTCTCTTTCTTGGCTTTTTTGCCTTGCACGGCTGAAGTAGTTTTGGCTTCCACGCGCTTCTGGAACTTGTCAACGCGTCGGGCCGTGTCTAGTAGTTTCTGTTTGCCGGTATAGAAAGGATGGCAAGCCGAGCAGATTTCGACGTGTATTTCTTCTTTTGTTGAGCCGACGCTAAAAGCATTGCCACAGGCGCACATAACCTTAGCTGCCGGATAATACTTAGGATGGATGTCTTTTTTCATAGATATTGAGACCGATTATTCTTTATTGATTTACGGTAGTTATTATATGTACTTTTTTAGAAAAAGTCAATATGTTTGACATTTAAGCCAAAATATTATAAACTATACCTTGTTATTCATTATTAATAAATCCGGTCTAACAGCTGGATAATCCCTCATACTTTTTACACTTTCCTTGTCTCAAGATATCTTGAGATTATTGTAAAAGTAGAGGCAGAAAGGAAAAAACCATGAAATCACCAACAATCTTGGAGTTGCTCCAAGCCGGCGTGCATTTCGGCCACCAAAAGGGCCGTTGGCACCCAAAAATGAAGCCGTACATCTTTGCCGAAAGAAATGGCGTTCACATCATTGATTTGGAAAAAACTTTGGAAAAAATGGCCGAAGCTGGCGATTTTGTTTCCTCAGTTGCTCAGAGAAACGGCACAGTCTTGTTTGTCGGCACCAAGAAACAAGGCCAGAAGATTATTGAAAAGTATGCCAAAGACTGTGGCATGCCCTTTATTACCGAACGCTGGGTCGGTGGATTGTTCACCAACTTCATCAACGTCGGCAAATTGATCAAAAAATACAAATCACTCAAAGAGCAACGGGAATCCGGCGCTTTGCAGAAATATACCAAAAAGGAGCAGGTGGAATTCGGCAAAGAAATCGAAAAGCTACACAAGATGGTCGGTGGCTTGGAATCTTTGTCAAAAATCCCTGAAGCGGTTTTTGTACTCGACGCCAAACGTGAGAAGACCGCCATCCTTGAAGCTCGAAAGAAAAAAGTGCCGATTGTCGGTTTTTGCGATGCCAATATCAATCCCGATCTATTGGACTATCCGATTCCGGCCAATGATGATGCTGTCAATTCTATTGAAATCATCACCAAATTTATTGCCGATGCCGTCAAAGATGGCAAGAGCAAAGCTACGAGCGAACAAGCCGCTCAGTAATTCCTTGGCGTTTTTTAAAAAAACACGCAATTTTAATTATTAAGTGAATTTAATAATTTATGAACATTGATTTACAAACCATTTCTCAGTTAAGAGATAAGACCGGTGCTGGCATCGGTGATTGCAAAAAAGCCCTTGAAGAGTCCGGTGGCGACATCGATCTAGCCATTGAGAACTTACGCAAGCGAGGTGAAATTAAGGCCGCCAAAAAATCCGACCGCGCCACCAAAGAAGGCGTTATTGCTCTGGCCTCAGAGGGTGACAAGCTGGCCGTTGTAGCTTTGGCTTGCGAAACTGATTTTGTTTCTCGCACCGATGAATTCGGTCAGACCGTCTCTGATTTTGCCACTCATCTTTTGGCCAATAATTCTCTGGACGAATTCAAATCCTGGGCTGAAAAGATTATGAAAGATGAATTAGTTATGAAAATAGGGGAGAATCTTCAATTAGGCGGTTATGGCGTTTTCACTGGCTCGCCTATGGGTACCTATCTTCATTCCAACAAAAAAGTCGCCGGGGTTGTTGTTTTGTCTGGTGGCTCAAAGGACTTGGCTGACGATATCGCCCTACATTTGGCTGCCATGTCCCCCAAGTATCTTAATCCGCAAGAGGTTCCCACCGATGTCTTAGACAAAGAAAAAGAAATCTATAGAGAACAACTAAAATCAGAAAATAAACCAGAAGCTATCTGGGACAAAATTATTGACGGCAAGCTGAATAAATTTTATGAAGATAACTGCTTGCTGAATCAAGTTTTTGTCAAAGATGACACCAAAAAGATCAAGGATCTCCTGGGTGATGCCACTATTACGGCTTGGGCTAGGTATCAACTATAATTTAAATTATCAAATATTATGCAGATTCCGCTAGTGGAATTCATGCCTTGGGACAAGTCCTTGGCTATTAATCGCAATAATCTCAATCTAAAATTGGGCGATGTTGTGATAGTCAATACCGATTATGGCGCTGAGGCTGGTAAGATAGTCGGTTTCGAACATGTTGCTGATGGCGAAGAACTGACAACCGCTGGCGATGCCAACAGCCGGGAGATTGAACGTTTTGCTAACCGAGACGATTTGGATAGTATCAAATACAACCAGTCTCGCCGTGACGAATCTTTGCGCTATTGCAAAACTCTGGCCAAGAAACACGGGCTAGACATGAAGCTGGTTGATTGCCACTTGTCTTTTGATGACAAAAGGATTGTTTTTGCCTTTATCGCCGATGGCCGGGTTGATTTCCGTGAACTTGTCAAAGATTTGAGCCGGCATTTTCAGAAAGTCATTCGGCTTCATCAAATGGGCGTGCGCGACGAGGCCAAATTTTTTGGCGATGTCGGCTGTTGCGGTCAGACTCAATGTTGTATCAGTCACCTTCAGAAGATCGGCAACGTCAACTCAGAATTTGCCGACGATCAGCAAGTTGTCCATCGCGGATCCGAGAGATTGTCCGGCGTTTGTGGCCGGCTCAAGTGCTGTTTGGCTTACGAAGAAGAGCATTATCAAGAATTAATCAAACAGTTGCCTCCGGTCGGCACTCGGGTCAAAACCAAGCATGGCCGAGGCGAGGTGGTTGGCTGGCATGTGCTCAAAGGCAGCGTCATGGTCAAAATCGACACGGAAAAAGATAATGAAAAAAACATCATTGTCGAGGTGCCCGTCATTAAAAACAAGGAAGCTGAACCGCCGGTTGAAAAATAATCATCAAATATAGCAAAAATGCCCGCTAATTGGCGGGTATTTTTGATTGTATTTTTGCTATTATATGCTAAAATAAAGTCAAAGTTATGACCCATAATGATATCTTAATTTACTTTTTGGCGGCTTTTGGCGGCTTTGCTGTTTCAGTTATTTTGGTGCCACTAGTTATAAAAATCGCCAATAAGCTGGGCATTGTCGACAACCCTAAGGTGGCCGACCGCAAAGTCCATCAAAAAATCACTCCTTTGTCCGGCGGAGTGGCTATTTTTGTTGCCGTTTTTTTTATGATCTTCCTCTTCCGCTATTCTGGTTTGGCCAACTTCTCCCACGTTCCGGATCATTTTCTGTTTGGCGTTTTTATCGCTAGTTTGTTTATTATTATTGGCGGAGTACTGGATGATAAATTTTCCATCAAGCCCTGGCAACAGATTCTTTTTCCTCTTGTGGCGTCTCTTATTGTGGTGGCGGTCGGCATCAAAATCAGCTATGTCACCAATCCATTTGGTGACACTCATTCCGCCATTTTGTATATCAATGCTTTTTGGGGCACGATTCTGGCTTTTGTCTGGCTCATGGGCATGATGTACACGACCAAATTTTTGGATGGTTTGGATGGCTTGGTGGGAGGAATTTCGGTCATTGCCGCTTTTATTATTTTCGTTGTCAGTCTGAGCTGGGATGTCCCGCTATCTGCCACCGGCATTTGCAGTTTGGCGCTTTTGGGCGGCTGTCTTGGATTCTTGATTTTTAATTATTATCCGGCCAAAATATTTTTGGGCGAGAGTGGCAGTATTTTTTTGGGTTTTATTATTGGTGTTTTGTCGATAATTTCTGGTTCGAAGATCGCCACTACACTATTAGTGATCGGCATTCCGGCGCTCGACGTGCTTTGGGTCATTATTCAAAGAGTGGCAAAAAAAGAATCGCCGTTTTCTCACGCCGATCGCAAGCATTTGCATTATCGTTTGCTTGACTTGGGTTTCTCCCGCCAAGGCGCGGTTTGGTTTTTGTATTTGGTTTCCTTGGCCTTCGGCTCGCTGGCTGTGATTGGCTTTGGTTTTTCCAAATTTGTCAGCTTTTTGATTTTAATCATACTAATGATAGCCCTGACCGTTATTTTTTATTTTAATAGCAGAAAAAATGGAAACAAAAACAATAGTCAAGGAAAAATCGGCAGTCCACTGGGGCGTTAAGGTCGCCATTCTTTTGGTTTTTGTGCCCGTTATTTTGGGAGTTTATTCTATTGTTAATAATAATTTGCCCCAAAAAGTTTTGACTCTTGGCGGCCACCAGTTACGAGTGGAGATTGCGGCTAGCGATAGGGCCAGAACCAAGGGCCTAAGCGGTCGAGAGAGTTTGACAGAAAATCAGGGCATGCTATTTATCTTTCCGACCTATGCTCGCCAGGCTTTTTGGATGAAACAAATGAATTTCCCCCTGGATTTGATTTGGTTGAGAGATGGGCAAGTTATTGGTTTCAAACAAGATTTACCGCCCGAGGGCAATCAGCCAGCCCATATGTATCAGCCCGATGAGAATGTTAATTGGGTTTTGGAAATGCCGGCCGGTTTTGTCGCCAAAAATCAGATTAAAATAGGGGATATGGCCACAATTAAGTAATTTAGTCATTATTGAAAATATTTTTATGTTAGAGATTTACAACACGCTCAACCGCAAAAAAGAAGAATTTAAACCTCTGAAAAATAAAAGGGTCGGCTTTTATCAATGCGGTCCGACCGTCTATTGGACTCAGCATATTGGTAATATGCGCGCCATGGTTTTGGCTGATTTGATTCGTCGGTCTTTGGAATATTTTGATTATAAGGTTAAGTTTGTCAGAAATTATACCGATGTCGGGCATATGACTAGCGATGAAGATGAGGGCGAAGATAAGATGGAAAAAGCTTCTAAACGAGAAAAGTTATCACCCGATCAAATCGCCGACAAGTATATAAAGGTTTTCGAGCAAGACGTCAGCGACCTAAATTGTGAGGAGCCGACAGAAAAACCGCGAGCCACGGAGTATATTAAACCGATGCAGAAAATGGTGCAGACGCTTTTGGACAAGGGCTATGCTTATGCCACGGATTTGGCGGTTTATTTTGATGTTAATTATTATATTGAAAAAGGCGGTGATTATACTAAGCTCTCCGGTCAAAAGCTAGAGATGAATCGGGTTGATGCCGGCAAAGGCGATGTCAGTGATCCGCAGAAGAAAAGCCCGATTGATTTTGCAGTTTGGTTTTTTAAGGCCGGAGCCCATCAGAACGCTTTGCAGACTTGGCCGTCAAAATTCAAATTGCCGGCTGGTAAAACGGTTGAAGGTGACGGTTTTCCGGGTTGGCATTTGGAGTGTTCAGCCATGAACAAAGCGATTTTTGGCGATACTATTGATCTTCATATGGGTGGTATTGAGCATATTCCGGTTCATCACACCAACGAGATTGCCCAAAGCGAGGCCGCCAGTGGCGTGAAGTTTGTTGATTATTGGCTGCACAACGAACATCTAACCGTTGATGGTGGCAAAATGAGTAAGTCCGGAGGCACGGCCTATTCTTTGGCTGATATCAAGGCCAAGGGCTATGATCCGTTGGTTTTGAGATATTTCTTTTGCCAAGCCCATTATCGTAGTCAACAGAATTTCACTTGGGAGGCGTTAGACGCGGCTAAGACTAGCTTAAACAACCTTCATAATGAAATAATCAGTTTGTTCCCTCAAGAAGAATTAAGCTCTTTTGAAAATAAATTTTTGTCTGCATCTGATGAGGCAGATTGCAAAAAAGAAAGAGAGTTTATTGTAAGCTACCAATTAATTATTAAAAAGGCGTTAGAAGAAGACTTTAATGTTCCTAAGGTTTTAGCCGTTCTTTGGGGAATATTGAAGGACAATATATCTGATGGGGTAAAGAAGAAGTTGATTTTGGACATTGATAAAATTTTGGGACTTAATTTGAATAGGGTGGAAGTTAAGGAAATTTCCCAAAGTATAATTAATCTAGCCGAAAAAAGACTAGAAGCGCGCCAAAGCAAAGACTGGAAAAAATCCGATGAATTAAGAGATGAAATAAACAAATTAGGGTTTGATATAGAGGACACCAAAGATGGTTATAAATTAAAGAAAAAGTAAACGGGACACTTTTTTGTCAATATCATATTTTAGACAAATTTAATACCGGAGGGTTGCTGCTGGCAACCCTCCGGTCGTTCGTTTGTTGTCGCTCGACTAGCGACTTAGTTGATTGGCACCGTCTCTTGCCCACGCCTGGTGTTCAGGACGATTGCGTCGTCCAGAATTCTCAGTATGGCGATGACGGCGCTACCCTCGGCCTTATCGTAGGAGTGATCTTCGTAGACCATCCGCGGTTCTTGGCCGGGCGCCATCACGTAGAGCTCATAGCGCATCTGTGGGTCATCAATCCGGTGATCGATTTGCTCTTCGATGATGAAGACCCCCAGACCTGACCGTGCACTGACAATCTTTTGCTTGATCGTCGGCTTGCGGTAAGGAGTCTGGTCTCGACTCTCCGAGTACATCGGCGGCTTGCACGCGTAGAGCCGATTCTTCTGTTCCATTAGGCCATCTATGGCCACTTTCACTTCTTGCGTGAATGCGGCTAGTTTGGCCTCATCAAGTTTGGGCGTGCGCGGAGTTTTCTTGGTCGGCGGTTCGAAAGTGAACTCGGCCCGACGGTTTCGGTATTTCGTGTTGACGAGCTCGACAGTGATTCTTGCTTTGCCGTTCTCCTCGTCAAGCTGTACTTCTCCCAAGTCGTTGACGCAGAGATCGTGACGATCTCGCCCCGCATCATAACGGTCGCGCCATTGCCACTCTTGCAATTGGCTTTGCCCGTGATAATAGGGGATGACTTGGTCGAAGTAGGCAATGCCGCCGCTGCCGCCCCACTCGCTCCGGCTCATAAGAAACACGGCCACATCCGGATTGAGTACCACGACCTTCTTGATGCCGCGCCTCTGCGCTTGCATCAATTCCTCCGTGAACTCTCGCAAGTCATCCGACACAACCTGATCGCCGAGCACTTTCGCTAGCGCCTCCTCGCGCGCCGACTTTTCAGCCGCTTGCTCCAGCGCCTTGGTGTGCGCCTTGGCCTCAGCCAGCTCCTGCCGCTTTTTTTGGATCCGGTCGGCGAATGCTTCGCCACCGACCTTAGCCAACGCTTCGTGTGCGGCCGAGTAAGTCTCGCTTAAGATCCGAAAGGTATTTCTGGCGCCGGCTATTTCGCCTTTCTCCCGCACCAACTCTCTTATGCCCAGTCGGTCCGTTAACGCGAGAAACTCCTTCGTGATCCTCCGTTCACAGCAACCGCAACCGTAGTGCGAGGGATTGATTGCTTGGTAGGCCTCGGCTATGGCCAGTCGAACCAGCGGATCAGTCTGGGCGTTGATGGCCCGAATAATCAGCTCTTGTTCCTCGGCCGACAGGTTGCTTAAGTATTGCACATACTCCGGCCCGCCGTCTTCGCTGGTCATGGTCACGGGAATGCCTGTGACTTGCTGGGCAACCTGTTGGCAGATTTCCGCCTCAAGCTGCTTCAGCTCCTGTTCGATTCTCTCCTCCGTCGTCTCCTGCTGTTCTCTCGTTGGCGCGTCCATCTTGTTTTCTCCTCTGTCCATCACGCCCTTGGCGCGTGAACGTGTTGAGAAAATTTGTCAGACCCTCCGGCCCCTTACCGGTGTGCCGCAGGTATCTGACGCACGCACCCACCATATCTGCTCCGAATTCCTCTGGTCTGCAGGCGATAGCGTACCATCTGGCCGCTAGGGCCTTGCTTTCCTTGCCCGTTCTTTTTAGAACAATATCATGGGCATTAGTAGGACTCGTTGCCGACTCGGTGAGGTGCAGCAGCTCGGACACAGCCCAAACTGCCTTGGCGCGTGCCAATAACTTCATTAGACGTGCGACGTCTTCTGGTGTCATGGCGGTGCTCCTTTCCTCTCTTAGGTGCAATTAAGCCGACCATCGGCTTAACCCATAATTATGGCATATTTATATAATATTGTCAATAATATTAACAATATATTATCTAAATTTGAATAATAAATGTCATCAAGCACCTTTTCAAAAGATAAAATATACGGTATAATTAGCTTTATGAATTTTTGGTCTAAACTCAAAAAGCCAATCATGGCTCTAGCCCCCATGGCTGGCGTCACCGATTCGGCTTTTCGCCAATTGTGTCGTGAGTATGGCGCTGATGTTGTCTATACCGAAATGGTTTCGGCCGACGGCTTATTTTATGATTCCAAAAAAACTTTGGAATTTTTGAAGTTTAATAAAAGTGAAAAACCGGTCGTGATTCAATTGTTTGGCAAGCATCCCGAAAAATTCACCAAGGCGGCGCAACTAGCCGAAGCAGCCGGCTTTGATGGTATAGACATTAATTTTGGCTGTCCGGCCAAAAAAGTCGCTGGCCATGGCGGGGGAGTCACCCTGATGCGCGACTTACAAAAATGCCGAGAGATTATTGAGGCCGTCTTGGCTGGCACAAAATTGCCCGTGTCAGTAAAGCTAAGAGGCTCCATAAAAAACGGCAACACCACCGTCACGACTTTGGATTTTATTAAGGCCATAAAAGATTTACCTGTTGCAACCATCATGATTCATGGCCGGCCTTATGAAAATCCTTTCAATTCCGAGATAGATTATGAGATGATAAAAAAAGCCGGTGCCGAGTTTATTAAAAACAATCCCAAAGGCATCGTCTTGGCTAATGGTGGGATTACCTGTCCGGAAGAGGCCAAGACCATGCTGGAGTTGACTGGTGCTCATGGCCTTGGCGTCGCTCGTGGCGTCTATGGCCGGCCCTGGATTTCTCAACAAATAAAAGATCATCTCAAAACCGGCAAGTATCGGGAATTTACTCATCAGCAAATAAAGCAAGCCATTATCAGTCACGCCCAGGCCGTTTTTAAGGCCAAGGACAAGCACGGCCTCATTGAACTAAGGAAGCACTTATTGTGGTATGTGAAAGGTTGGCCCAATGCCAAAGAGCTGCGAAGCCAGTTGGTGGCAGTTGAATCATTGTCAGATATAAAAACCGTTTGTAAAAATATCTAAAATAAAAAATCGGGCTAATTGCCCGTTTTTTTAATTCTCGTTGCTGGTAGCCATTAATTAAACTAAATCCATTTTTTGTTTTTGAAGTACAAAAACATCGCTAGGGCGGCAATCAACATGGCCAGAATTATAACCAAAAATCCTTGAGGGTGACTCATTAGTGGCATGCCTTCAACTCTCATGCTAAAGACGGTTGCTACCAGCGTCAATGGAAACACCACGACCGAAAAAATCGTCAGCGTCCGCATGATATCGTTAAGCTTGAAAGATATGAGCGAGGTGTTGGTGTTTTCTAGTGCTTCTATGGTCTCTTTTTGTCCATTTAGGATGTCCCAGATGTCCTTGGTGTGCTCGATCAGATCATTATAATAGACCTTTTGTTTTTCGGTGTTGAGAAAGGCCACACTGCTTCGGGCAACTTTTTTAAGCACATCTTTGTGTGCCTCCATTATTTTGCGGAAACTTAGAACATTTCTCTTGATTAAGAGAATTTCTTTGACCATTTCCCGTTCTTTTTCTTCAAAAATATTATTTTCGATGTTTTTGATGTCCAAACTGACATGATCCATTATCGGGTAGCAGTACTCTTGCAGACGCACGATAATCTCATAAAGCAACATGCTGTTGCCGCTGTTTAGATATTGTTCGCCATAGAACTTGTCGCTAGAGCAGAGGTTAAAAAGCTGGATAATCGGCGGCAGAATATCGCAATGCGTGGTAATTAAGAAATTTTTACCGATAAAAAAATCAATTTCCTCGGCGTCGACCGTTCTGGTCTTGCGGTTGTATAGGGGAAATTGCAGAATTAAAAAACAGTAATTGCTGCGAACATAAAATTTGGGCCGTTGAGCTGTACTGCCGGCATGAGAATCTCTTAGATCAAATTCGTCAAATTTATATTTTTTGCGTAAATACTCCAATTCGTTTTTTTGCGGCTTAGTGATATTTATCCAGCTGAAATCGCCGTTTTTTGATTTGATGGAGTCGATGTTTTTATTCATGACGCTTGGGTCATTTGTTGTATGTTTTAATTATAGCATAAAATCCTAGTTTGTTGTATAATATTTATAAATAACTCTCCTAATTTTTTCCAAATATGCCTTTCAATCCACCAGTCGATCGAGAAAAAAGAATCGGCCCGCTCCAACCGGAACTGCCAGACCAGCTTGACGAGATCGGTGAAGCCACTTTTACTCCAGAGGCAGCTATTACCGAGACTGGCGATACCATTGAGGCCAATCGTTTTTCTGATCAGTCGGAATTAGTCCACAAATCGGACATGGCCACGGCCTCGGCGCCGCTAGCCAGTAATCCCTATTATGCCAAATACAAAAGCATCGAAGATGTCTTGGAAGAGGATCTGGGCGAGCTTTACTCAGGCATGGATCAGCAGAATCAGCGGGCTTTCAAGGTCAAGGGCGAGGAAACAGCCAAGGCGGTTTTTCAAATTGTCATGTATGAGTCAAAGATTCGAGCCCGCAAAATTGTTGATCTGATCAGGCGCTGGCTGATGATTATTCCCGGCATCAACAAATACTTTCTAGAACAGGAGGTTAAAATAAAAACCGACAAAATTTTGGCTTTAGCCGATAAAAACAAAAAAGTCGTTTAATTCTTATGGAATCAAACATAATTAATACTAATAGTTTTGATTCTTATTTCTTGCTTCCGGCAGAAATTTTCTGGCCGGTGGTTATTGTTGTGGCTGTTGTTTTGCTTTTGATCATTATTGTGGTTTTGGCCAGGTTTGTTTTTCATGGCCGAAATATTTATCCTGCGAGTTTCCACAAAAAGATTTTTATGTTGACCGTGCCTCAACGCGTGGCCGAAGTCGAAGACGACAAGAACAAGCAAATGTCCGAGATTATTGGTGAGTTGGAGGGCTTTTATGCCAGTCTGGGCGGTCTTAGGGCACAGAAGGGCTTTAGCGCCTGGTTTTTCGGCCGGCATGATCATTGGTCAATGGAAATAGTTTTGGGTAGCGATGGGCTCGTTACTTTTTATATGGCTATACCGGCCTACCTGGAAGATTTCGTCAAGCAACAGCTCTTGTCAGCCCATCCGCATTGTCAAATAGAAGAAGTCCATGATTACAATATTTTTAATCATCGGGGGGTGGCCGCCGGCGGTTACCTTAGATTTATGAAGCAGAATATGTTCCCGATTCTGACTTACAAGCAAATGAATGCCGATCCCGTAGTCTCTTTACTCAGCACCTTGTCCAAATACTCCGGCACTCAGACGGCCGCTATTCAATTCGTTATGCGCTCGGCTCGGCCGGGTTGGCGCAAATTTGGCGTCAAGGTGGCTTCGGAAATGTTGCAAGGCAAAAATCTCAAACAAGCTATTGCCAGCCAAAGCTCCAACGTCTTGGTCAAGTTCCTGGGCAGCCCGTCGGACTGGTTTTTTAGCGGCAAGAAAGACCCGGGGCTTCAGCCCAAAGAGCTTTATCGTCTGTCGCCCATGGAGGAGCAGATGGTTAAGTTTATTGAAGAAAAAGCCAGTAAGGCCGGCTTGGATGTCAATATTCGTTTGATTACTTTTGCCAATACTGAGGTTGAGGCCAAAAGCGATCTCAAAGAGCTGGTCAATTCATTTTCCCAATATTCCAGTTATCAATATGCCAATGGCTTTAAGGCCGTCATTAAGGGCAATGTCAAAAAACTCATGCATGATTTCATTTATCGCAACTTTAATGAATCGACCAGTATGGTTTTAAATAGTGAGGAAATGACTTCGTTGTGGCATTTGCCGCCACCCAACACTGAAGTACCACATATTCGTTGGCTTCAAGCCAAAAAGCTGGCTCCGCCCGTCAATATGCCACAGGAAGGCCTTGTTTTGGGCGAGAGCGTCTATCGTGGCAATCAAAAATTGGTTCGTATCAAAGAAGCTGACCGCCGTCGTCACATGTATATTATTGGTATGACTGGTACCGGTAAATCAACGCTTATGTCCGATATGGCTATTCAGGATATTGTCGCCGGTCGTGGCGTCTGTATTATTGATCCTCACGGTACCTTGGTTGAGGAAATATTGCCTTATGTGCCCAAGGAACGTTTTGAGGATGTGATTATTTTTGATCCGTCAGATGTGGAGCGCCCCATCGGTCTCAATATGCTGGAAGCCAACAGTTCTTATGAGATGGACTCTGCAGCTCAGGAAATGATTAATATTTTTTACAAGTTATTGGCTGATCCGGCCATGGCCGGCCCGATGTTTGAGCACTACATGAGAAATGCCCTGTTGGTATTAATGGCTGACCAGCAAAATCCCGGGACACTAGTTGAGTTGGCTAGAGTCTTCACAGATGATGCTTATCGCAAGAAAAAATTAGAGCATGTCACCGACATCTTAGTCAGGGATTTTTGGGAAAGGGAATATGTGGCTTCGCAAAAAGGCAGTACCGGCGCTGATATGCTCTCTTATGTTATTTCCAAAACCGGTCGTTTTGTCGAGAACGAACTCATGAGAAATATCATTGGCCAGCCCAAATCCGGCATCAACTTCCGTGAAGTCATGGATCAGCGCAAAATATTGTTTATGAATTTGTCCAAAGGCAAAATTGGCGAGACCAACAGCAATCTTCTCGGTCTTATCGCCGTTTCCAAACTCCAGATGGCCGCTTTGGCCCGCGCTGATATGCCGGAAGCCCAGCGTCAGGATTTTTATCTGTATATTGATGAGTTCCAGAATTTTATTACCGACAGCATTGCTATTATTTTGGCCGAGGCCAGAAAGTACAAGCTTAATCTGATCATGGCCCACCAATATATCAATCAATTAGTTCAAAATAATGACACCAGAGTCAAAGATGCGGTCTTCGGTAATGTCGGTACCATTGCTTGCTATCGTATTGGCGTTGATGATGCCGAGGTGATGGCCAAGCAATTGGCGCCGGTCGTCAGCGAGTATGATGTGATGAATATTGACCAATATAATGCTTATGTCCGCCTGCTTATCGACAACACCGCCTCCGATACTTTTAATATGCGTCATTTCCATCCGTCTGAGATCGCCATCGCCAATCATGAATTGACTCAGCCACTCAAAGAACTTTCTCGACTCAAATACGGCCGTGATCGTCGCCTGGTCATCAGAGAGATAATCGAGCGATCAAAAATAGGCCAATTGGGAGCTAAACCGCCCTTAACTCGTCCGCAAATTAATTAAATTAAGCGATATTTTGACTTTTCATCCGGTTCCTATTAAAATTAGGTAGGAACAACTTTTAACATTATGTCTAGCTTGTATAGAAAATATCGGCCGCAGAGCTTTAGTGAGGTGATTGGTCAAAATCACATCAAGATTACTCTTCAGCACGAAATCGAGAGGAACGAAATAGGCCACGCCTATCTTTTTTGCGGTCCGCGAGGATTGGGCAAGACCACTAGCGCTCGATTACTAGCCAAATCAATCAATTGTGAAAACCGTAAGGACGGGGAGAGTGAACCGTGCAATAAGTGTTCGTCTTGTCTGGATATTATGGCTAATCGTTCGGTGGATATCATTGAGATCGATGCTGCCAGTAATACCGGCGTAGACAATGTCCGTGAAAACATCATTGAGAGTTCGCGTTTTACTCCCACCAAAAGCAAATATAAGGTCTTTATTATTGATGAGGTGCATATGCTTTCGACCTCGGCTTTTAATGCACTACTCAAGATTCTGGAAGAGCCGCCTCAGCATGTCATTTTTGTCCTTTGCACTACTGAAATCTATAAGATACCACTCACTATTATTTCTCGTTGCCAACGGTTTGATTTCAAGAAAGTTTCGGCTGATAATTTGTTCAAAAGATTGGAACATATTGTTAAAGAAGAAGGCAAACAAATTGACGATGAAGTGCTCAAGCGCATCGTCATTAATTCTGATGGCTGTGTGCGTGACGCCGAGAGTCTATTGGGCAAACTGTTTTCTTTGGGCGATAAGATTACTTTGGAACAAGCAGAAATTATCCTGCCCAAATCTGACTTTGGTGTCGTCGTGGAATTTTTGCAGTTTATTGCCGAGAGAAATTCCACGGCCGGCATCGAGCTGATAAACAAGCTGGTTGAAGGCGGAGTCGATTTGCAGATTTTTACCGACAACCTGATAGAATTCCTGCGCAAAATACTCTTGATAAAAGTCAATGAAGAATTAGATTCTTTGACTTTTGAGTTAAGCGATGAGAATCAGCGTTCGGCCAAGATGCTGGCCGAGAGATTTGCCTATGCGCAGATTTTGTCCATGATTGAATTGTTTTTGGTGGTCAGGCGCGAATTGCCCTTGTCTAGCATTGCTCAGTTCCCGCTGGAGGTGGCCGTGGTTCAATTAAATGAAGAAATTGTTTGCCAAAGAGAAGATGATTTTAGCGATCGGTCAGGTGGTAACGTTGGCGGTGGAGAAAATATTAGAGCCAAAATAAAAAGCAAGATTGATAATATCACTCAGCAGGCCAAGGACCGACTGGAGGCGGTAGTAGGAGACAAAGCCGTCAAAGACGTTCCGGCGCCCAAATTTGTCTCGCAATTAATTGATGAGCCGGTTGTGGCCAGTGAATTGCAGAACGGGCCAATGCTCGAGCTTGATGATGTCAGGAAAAAGTGGGGGAATATCATTGAAAAATTATTAGAAAAAAATTATACTTTGGCTGCCTTGTGCAAGATCAGCCAACCGCTCAAGTGCAAAGATAATGTTTTGGAGTTGGGTGTCAAAAGCAAGTTTTATCAGGACCGGATAAATGACCTGAAAAACAAGAAGATCGTTGATGAGGCCATTTCCGAAGTGCTGGGTTTCTCCGTCTCGGTCAAGGGCATAATCTGCGCCGATTTGGTGCCACTTGAGGTAGAAATAAAAGAACCGGCAGTAGCCGGCACAAGCCCCGCTCCTGCCACTCAGGCTGTCCGTCTGGATGCTGTTCAGGATGTGATGAATATGTTTTGACCGGCTTTTGCTCTTGATTTACTTGTCTTTTTCTGTTATTCTGTAAACGGCATCAATGATGCTTTTTTAGTTTGAAATAATTTAAATCATTGCGGGATCGTCTAATGGTAGGACGCAGCTCTCTGGCAGCTGTTATCTTGGTTCGAATCCAGGTCCCGCAGCCAGTTTCGTTTTTGGTCTCCTCGGCCATCATTTGGCAGGGTTGTTTGAATTTAAATTTAGCAATTTTTTGATCTTTGATTTCGAGTTTTCGAAATAAAAATCAATAATTATTAGCAAAATGAAAGAAACGAGAAGAAAAACAATTTCAAATAAGATATTTACTAAAATCGATATTCGTAATATTTATAAGGCCGTATATGAAGAATATAAAACAAGTGATGTTCAATCTGCTGGCCTATCTATTAGATTATTATTGGATTGTCAAGATGGTGTTCGATATGAAAGTGAATCTGACGAGCTGTTGAGTGATGGAGATATTATTGACATAAAAAAATGTACATCTATAAATATCGAATATTATGACTATAAATCTAACAAATATATAAGCGTGATAATTAGGCATGGTGACAGTGATTATTATAATGATTTTACTGTTAGTGGTTCAGACCGAAACTGGGTTTCGGGAACTTTTGACAGAATTAATATAGTTATTGGTGCTATCAAGCCCCAAAGCTGTTGGTTAAAAAAATTTAAATCATTAATGCTTTATGCCAGCGCTATTTTGTTAGCTGTGGGAGTTTATAAAATAATATATATATTGTTATATCAATATATAAGGTCAGCCGCTCAACCACCACAGACCATTAAAGTTATAATCGAAATATTCTTCTTTTGGCTCTTGGCCCTTTTCCCAATATTAATTATAGAAGACTGGGTTCTAAAGTTGTGGCCGAGCGTGGAGTTTGATTTCGGTCCAGAGCATCAAAAAGCTGAAAAAAATAAGAGAAAAAGATTGTGGCTATTTTTTTCCGTAATTGCGGTGCCGTTATTATTGGCTTCAATTTACGATTTAATTAAAAAATTGTTAACTTAATACTAAGAAGGCTGTTTATTGGGTAGACTTCGACATTGTATCATAGAGTTAGTCTACAAAAGCGATAAAATTAGCTTAGATCATCACAACAAAAATAATTAGCAGTAATCATGAAAGTTGAACCAAAAGTCCCCATTGTTTACAAAGGGAAATTTCCCAAAAATTATAGCAACAATCTAAATGGCTGGTCATTCACCAAAAAAGAATTAGCTGATAATTTTGGTAAATTGCTAGTTTTGGATATTGATTTTGGAAATTTTTGTACTCTCAACTGCCCTCATTGTTTCCGCAAGAATAATCAAGTCGATTTTGGCACAAACCGATTGATGGATTATGATGGCATACTAAACGTTGTCAAAGAAGGAAAAAAATTAGGCCTGAAGTCCGTTAAGTTTTTGGGCGCCGGTGAGCCTTTTCAAGATAAAAGATTTCTGGAATTTTTGAGAGAATTAAAAAAATTAGACATTACACCTCTCATTTTTACCAAGGGACATGTTATTGGTGATGATCAGGAGGTTAAAAAATGGTATTCGCATTATGGCATATCCACTGGTACTGAGTTGGTTGCCGAGCTAAAGAAAGTTAATGCCAGCATCATGCTTGGTTTTAATTCTTTTGATGATGTAGTCCAAGAAAAAATGGTTGGCGAAATCAAAGGTTACGTTCTAAAAAGAAATCGAGCCCTAGAGCTCTTGGTTCAGGCAGGATTCAATAAAAAAGATCCAACTAGCTTATGTTTGGCGGCCCTTCCTATAACTCACGCCAATTACGATGAAATGTTTGAAATTTATAAATGGGCTAGGGTTAGAAACATATCTATTATTGTTAGTCCGACAATGATTAGTGGCCGGTGCTCCAAAGAATTGGCCTGGAATAAAATAACGCCCTCGGCCGATAAGCTGATCGACTTGTATGTAAGGATTTATAAATTCAATCTTGATAAAGGCATCCAGACTATGAAACAGATTGAGGAAGAGGGGATTTCTCCTTATGCTGGAATATTGCCTTGCAATCAAGTGGCTTGCGGCATGTATATTACTCTGACTGGCAAAGTCTTGAGATGTCCTGGCGATGATACGACCTTATTCGGCGATATCTGGAGCGATTCTCTGGCTAATATTTGGCATAAATCTGAAAACTTTGGTCGCGCTGGGACATTCAATTGTGGGTGTCCTCCAAAAGCCGGCAAGTCCATTCCTTATAATCTCTATACTGAAGTGATGTTGAGGTTGAAAAAGAGCGTTAACTTGTAGAGTCATTTACTACTTGCATTTCACTGTGCCAGTCTGTAAAACAACCCATCCAAAGCGGGTTGTTTTTGTTTTGCCTAAGTGCTAAAATTAGCTCAAAACATATATGAAAATACAGCTTATTCATCCGCCAGCTGATAGCACTTATGGTAAACGGGAAGTGACTTATCTGAGGAGTTTTCCGGTCGGTTTGGAGATAATTGCCAAAGCAATAGAAAACAGTAACCCCGGAGCCAAAGTAGAAATATTGGATGGTAACTTTTTGGATGTGGCGGCAATTAAATCCAAAATTGACGCTGATATTGTCGGTGTCTCCGATTGGTATTCTAAGCATCGCAATGCCTTGAATATTTTGGAATTTGCCAAAACAAAAAACTCCAATTGCCAAACCGTTATGGGCGGTCCCAATGCCACCAACCTGGGCAGCAGGATAATGAAGAATCATGCCTTTGTCGATTTTGTTATTGCCGGCGAAGGCGAAGAAACACTAGCCCAATTAGTCGCTGGCCAGGATCCGGTGAGCATTCCCAATTTATTTTATCGGGATAATGGCGAGATACGGTTCACTTATTCGAAGAAAGCCGAAATAAACATCCTTTTTGATTTGGAGCATGTTGACAGGGAAAAATATTTATTTTCCCAAAGCCCTCTTCCTATCTCTCTGATCCGGGGTTGTATCAAAGCCGCTCAATCGACTCGCTGTACTTTTTGCTCAATACCGTGCCAAGGAGTAAGTTTGATGAAGCCGGAGTTGGCTTGGCAACAAATCGGCCTACTGAATAAAAAATACGGCGTTGATTATGTTTGGGAAACTGGCGACAGTTTTATGGTCGGTAATTACCCGCAACAACTTCTGAATTCTCGGCCGAAAGAATTGGAGTGTGTTTCATTTAGGATCTTTGCCAGTCCGGATCAAATAAACCAAGAAAACGCCGACCTCTTGCACAAATTAAATGTCCAAGAAATGTTTTTAGGCGTAGAGACAATAAACACCGATCTCTTGCGTCGAGCCAAGAAAAGTTATAGCCGGGAACAGATCATCGACGCTTTAAAGATTCTTGGTGGATATGATATTAGAATCCAAATTCCCATTATGTATGGTTTGCCAGGCGAGACCCCGGAGACGGCTGAAGAAAATTATTTATTTGCTCAGCAAATTATTAAAGATTTTCCTAATATTTATGCCATTTTGACTAGCTTTCCAATTCCCTTGATTGGTTCGGAATTATTTGAAAATTTAGTTAAAAATCGAGATGTTATAAAAGACTATCCGGGGGATCTTTTGCATGACGATATTATAGACTATGAAAATCTCGCCCAGTTGCAGGTCAAATATTTCACCACTTGTTTGTTTGATCAACTCAGTAGCTATATATCGAAAACCGCCAGCTTGATCAAGGAAAGAAGCGGAGGATTTGATTTGACTAAATAATACCAGAACACTAAACCAACCACCTCGAAGGTGTTTTTTTGTTGGCAAAATTCTTATTGACAAAATACCTCAAAATGCCTAAAGTATGCTCCAAGGAGGATCGAAACCATGGAAGAAGAGGAAGGAAAGTCAGTCAAAGACCTGTCAGACCTGGAATTATCCTGGTTGATACTGAAGTGGATCCTGGCATCTCAAGGTGTCGGTCGTGGTCAACTAATGAGCGGCCGGCTTCTCCATTTGGCTATAGCCATGATGGGCGAGCAGGAGGTGTTCTTCGAGTATTATGTGTCGCAAGAACGAGCGCTCCTTGAGGAAGCAGGAAGGAGAATTGAAATCTACCGAAAGCATCCGCGACCGCTACAAACGTTGTTGCCGTTCGACCCGCCATTTGATTCGTTGGAATTTCAGTCAGACCATGTGATCGCGCACATTCTGCTGGATCAGTTGGATCGGTGGTATCGCCAAAAGACGATTGAGCTCGGCGCGCCTCTTGGTTACCTGCATTATGAGGCGTTGCTATTCAGGTTCGCCTTCGCCATCTTCCCTTTCGGCTATTTGGCCAGCTCCAGTCTCTATGCCGTGAAGTACAAGGTTGTCATCCAAGAAGCCGAGGGCAGAGAAAAAGAAAGATCCGTTCGCAAACAGTCGCCCGTTCTGCGCTAACGGGCTCCTTTTATTTATACAAAATTAGCACTTGTTGGATTCTAATCTTAGTTTTATAATACAGACAAGCTATGTCTAATAATATAAAAATCATTTCTCTGACCAATAATAGTCCGGGGCTGGGTAAAATACCGGAGATGAAGATTATTTGAAACATTTTTAGCCGATACGTCGTATTACTCAGTAGAAGGTTAAAATGGGGTTAAAACTTACCTTCACCACCTTCCAAAACAAAAGACACTCCTCTGATCCTAGGAGCGTCTTTTGTTTTGACATAAATGGCCAAAATTGTTAGACTTTTTGTAGTATATTTACCGTAGTTCTGTCCTTTCTTGATAAATTATTACCTTTATATAATTTCATTCCTAAAACAAAACTTATGGCTTTTATTTGGCCGATAATCGTGGTTATCATCATTATTTTGGCTGTCTCCCTGAAAGTTATCAAACAATACGAGCGCGGTGTTATTTTCTTTTTGGGAAAATATACCGGCATTCGCGGTCCCGGCTTGATTTTTTTGATCCCGATTTTTGAACAGATGACTCGGGTCAATTTGCGTACCATCACCATGGATATTCCGTCACAAAAGATCATTACCAAAGACAATGTCTCCATCGATATCGCCGCTGTCGCTTATTATCACATTGTCGATCCGGAAAAGGCCGTGGTAGCTATTGAAAATGTTTATCAAGCCGTCAATCAGATTAGTCAGACGACGGTCAGAAATGTCGTTGGCCGTTTCAGCTTGGATCAATTGCTTTCCCAGACCTCGGATATTAATGAACAAATAAAGAACGTCATCGACGCCCATACCGAGCCCTGGGGCGCGCAGGTGACCGCCGTAGAAATTAAAGACATTGTTTTGCCGGATAATATGCAACGCGCCATGGCCAAAGAAGCCGAGGCCGAACGCGAAAGACGAGCCAAGATCGTTGCCGCCGAAGGCGAGTTCCAAGCTTCTCAAAAGTTAAGCGAGGCCGCCGATGTCATTGCCGCTCACCCCGTTGCTTTGCAACTTCGCACCTTGCAGACCATGGCTGAGATCAGCATTGAAAAAAACTCCACTATTATTTTCCCGGCTCAGTTTATGAGCACTGTCGCCGACGCCATTAAAACCATTCGCGCCGACATCAAACTCTAGATAAAGTATTTTACAAAAAAAACACGGGTTAATTACCCGTGTTTTTTTGTCTTGACAAATATTTGTTTTTATACTATATTAATTTTTAACGTCATATGGTGGGATGTATTTTGTCCTTTGAAACCGTGTCACAACATAAAGGAGAGGTGGCTAATGGCTAATAGCAAACCGTATGCCACAATCTCTATTGTGGCGGGACTGGTCTGTCGGAACGGCTCCAAGATCAAGGTGCCAGTCTGGCACATAGATCTTGAGCTGTTGGGAAACTTTTTCTGGGAGATAAGCCGTTGCCCATCAACGGCTGGTGCTAAGTCCAGAGGAGTTTCCTTGGTGTTAATCAAACAACATTTGCATTCCTTGGCTGACGATGATTTGGCTGAACAATACGCCAAGGAACTTGGTGGAATGTTGGCGGCTCGCGGATTCGATGTTTCCTTTACTCACGAGCAGGAAACCAAATCACGCCGCTGGCTACTTCACAAGTCCGTCGAGTGGGTCTCCGATAACGCCCCACCTGTTTCTTTGAGGGGGAGTTACCGGCCAACCGTCAACACGCTCATGGCGTAGTGGCGCCCCGACACGACAGTCGGCGCGCCACTCGTTTTGTTTTTAGCTTTATTTATTGTTCTTGACCAAGATCAATTTCTGCTTCATAATTGTTCTATGAGTGACCTAATAAAAATCTCTTCACATAGTACCCGCTTTGAGGCGGAGCTTGTCAGTTCTCTACTCAAAGAAAACGGCATAAAATCATTAATTAGCTCTGATGGTAGCGGCTTTTCGCACATCAGCTTGTTTAATGGGCCGTCTCAGGTTTTAGTCCGGCAGGAAGACAAACAAAAGGCGCAGGAAATTTTGGCCTCAAATTCCTCAAATGTCGGCCAGACCTAACCAATTATCACTTCTAAGATAGAGATTTAGAGCCATTTTTTTTGACAGTCAAAAGCGCGTTAGATATATCGGGCTTTTTTTATTTGCTTTTTATTTTTATAACCATTAAGATAAAAAAATGATTCCAGTCGCACTTTTCACGAAAATTACTGGCCACCAACTGAGGGAGGAACGCTTATGTCCTTTTTGATAGGGAAGGGGTTGTTTCGGCAAGAGACCGGCGCTGCCCACCAAAGGTATCGGATAACCGGCGCTGCCAAAAGAATGAGATGGAAGATTGACCAGCTCCAATCGGCTATCACCGTACCCACTAGGCGACACTTGGACAAAGTCCAGGCCCTGCAACAACTCCTAGCCGATCGAGATGCGACCTATAAAGCCGTGGAGAAACACAACCTCCTGAAACGCAAGTTGCTCGGCCTATCTGGTTCGCGGCGTCTGAGCGGTGATATACGCAAGAGGATACCGGCCACCATTCAGTATTATACCGATTGTAACCGCAAGATTCTGGCAGAGCTGCACGCCCAGATAAAAGCCGCTTCCAGAGAGGTTCGAGTGGCGCTTGAGGCCTTCTTACGACTGCAAGCTGAAGAAAAGGCCCAGAGTCACAAACTAGGACGAAAGCGAATTGATGATCTGCTCGACCAGCTGGCTTCGTCCGAACGCGTTCAAGACAATAGCCGCCTAGTGAATTCATTGGCGCGTCTCATTGAAGAATTGGAGTTCAGCGATGATCTGAGAATCGGCGACAAGGGTTTCTTGCTGGCTGTGATTTATGCCTATACTCTCCCATGACCGCTAGTTGCGACAACAACTAGGGCCATTCCCAGTCCGCATCGAGGGCTGGTTTTTTGTTTGACTTTGTTTATCTTTTATCTTAAGATTATTTTATGATTACCGGTAAAAACCATTACCAACCAGCCTGCCCAGAACAATGTTTGGGCGGGCAAAGGCAGAATACCTGAGTCCTTTCTTTGACAAATCAGAGAAAGGACTTTGAAGATGGCTAGATTTTAGGCCATTTTTTGTTAGTAAATTCTTTTCAGTCTTTTAAAAATAAAAAATAAACTTATGTGTGGAATTTTTGGTTATATTGGAAAAAAGGAGGCCGCACCACTGCTAATCGGCGGCTTGAAAGCTCTGGAATATCGTGGCTATGATAGTGCTGGCTTGTATGTTGTTGGCGCCGGTTGCGTCAAAGCTGTCGGACAGGTCAAGAATCTAGAAGCCAAAGTCGGTGACGGCTTCAAGGGCAACACTGGTATTGCTCATACTCGTTGGGCCACTCATGGTGTGCCTTCGGAAGTCAATTCTCATCCTCATAGCGATTGTGCCCAAAAAGTTTGGCTGGTGCATAACGGAATTATCGAAAATTATGCCGAGCTAAAACAGGAATTGATTGATAAGGGGCACAAATTTCTCTCGGCTACTGATACCGAGGTGGTGGCCCATCTGATTGAAGAAAATCTCAAAACCGCTCTGGATTTCAAGAGCGCTCTTATGACGACACTAAAAACCGTCCGCGGTACTTATGGTTTGGTTATTGTAAGCAATGATCAACCCGATTTAGTCTATGTGGCCAGAAGTGGCAGTCCGATTGTTTTGGGTATTGGCGAGGGCGAAAATTTTGTGGCTTCTGATCCGTCAGCCATTGTCGCTTATACCAAAAAAGTCATCTATTTAAATGACGGCGAATGGGCCATACTCAAAGCTGACTCTTATGAGCTCTTTGATCTTAACGGTACTGAAATAAAACGAGAGCCCCAAGTCATTGAGTGGGACGTCGAGCAGACGCAAAAGGGCGGTTATGACCATTTCATGCTCAAAGAAATTATGGAAGGGGATAATGTCATCAAAAATACCCTGCGTGGTCGCCTGGACGAAGCTAATTTATCCATCAAATTATCTGAATTAGATCCAATTATCGATAAGTTAAAAGACATCAAGCGCATTATCATCACTTCTTGTGGTACAGCTCTTTATGCCGGTTGGGTCGGAGAATATTTGATTGAAGAGTATGCTCATATTCCAGTTGAATGCGAATATGCCTCTGAATTTCGTTATCGCAGTCCGATTGTCGAGCCGGGCACTATGATTATGTCCATTACTCAATCAGGCGAAACCGCTGATACTTTGGCTGCTATTCGTGAAGCCAAGTGCCAAGGCGCCATTGTCGTCTCCATTGTTAATACTGTCGGCTCGACCATTGCTCGTGAGTCGGACGCGGTCATCTATAATCAAATCGGTCCGGAAATTGGCGTGGCTTCGACCAAGGCCTTTATGTCTCAGGTTGCTCTGTTGACTATCTTTGCTGCCAAGTTAGCCGAATTAAAAGGCGCGGTCACTGGCGAGACGAACAAAAAATTAGTCCAAGATATTCTGGCCCTGCCCGAGAAAATAAAAACGGTTTTGGAATCTCGTGAAGCCATCAAAACTATTGCTCAGGCCTATGCCGGTTATGATGATTTCCTTTATATGGGTCGAAAATACACTTTCCCCATTGCTTTCGAGGGCGCTTTGAAACTAAAGGAGATTTCTTATGTTCATGCCGAAGGTTATGGCGCCGGTGAGATGAAGCACGGTCCCATTGCCATGATTGATGAAAAATTTCCTACCGTGGCTCTGTGCTTGAATGACAGCGTCTATGAAAAAATGATTTCTAATGTTCAAGAAATAAAAGCCCGAAGTGGTCGCATCCTAGCTTTAGCCACAATTGGTGACGAGACCATCAAAAAAATGGCTGATGAAGTGATTTATGTGCCGGCCGTAATTGAAATGCTTGAGCCAATCATCAGCGTCGTGCCTTTGCAATTGTTCGCTTATTATATTGGCACGGGCCGTGGCTACGATGTGGATAAACCCAGAAATTTGGCCAAATCAGTCACCGTAGAATAATTCTAAATTAAGACAAAAAAACAGCCTATATTTAACGGGCTGTTTTTTTGTTTGACAAATTAAACGTTTTTAGTTAATATATTCGTCAGGCCAAACTGTATGTAGCAGTTTTGGTAATTGACCCATGGCAGCCCAACACGGATTACGGAGGAACATGCATGTACTCGGAAAGGCGCGACAAGAAGAAACGGCCCCCAGGCAGACGACAAGCGAAGCCGCTAACAACTGGACACGGAGCCAGGAGGTTGCGTGAGGCAAGGGAGGCGGAACAGTCCGGCAAGAGACTGGCCAGGGCCTGTACCGGCAGACTTTAGGGATAAGCTGATCAAGCAGAGGGAGGCCAGACAGAGCGGCAAGGATAAGAGATGTCGCACTAGACGGCCGTGGTGAACGAACCAGAAGAAGGAGCAAGGCATGGCCAGAAAGTCCGGAGCGTCAAAGAAGGGCAAAAAGGAAGCGGGCCAGGAAAAGCACGATCGTAAGCAGGGAGGCGGCGAAGGTAAGAAGGATCGTCGCCGTCGCCGAAATGGCAGCCGTCACAAGAAGAGCTAACACGCATTCGAGCGTGTCAATTATCGTCTATCGTCACGATTTTCGCCGGGACACCCCAGAACGATGGGATGTCCCGCGCTTTTAATTTACCTTAGTTAAATCCCAATCAATTTTGGCCTCTAATTTGACAAAACTACTTTTATGTGATATAATTACTTCATAAGATAAAAAATCTTATAGAAAATAACTTTTATGCAACAATTTAAACACTTATCCTTTGGTTATCAGATGAAAACCAATGACGTCAATTCTGACGCCATCTGGTGTCTTTCTCGTGGTCTGGCCAAGGTAGTGTTTAAAGTTATAATCTCATAATCTCTAAACAAAACCCATCACATAAAAACTTCTTCGGCTAGACAGCCGAGGATTTGTTTTTTCTGTCTAGTTGAAGATAAATGACTTCCGGCCTCTAGCCGGCAGTTCCAACAACTTCGCCATAGTTCTTTACAACCAAGTTTCATTCTAGGAGGAGGTAGTCATGACTGTACAACAAGCAAGGCGCAACATCAAGCTCTACTATTGGTTTCAGCTGTTTAAGGAGCCGTTTTTCTGGGGTGCAATACTCATCACCTACATCAATCGTGTTTCCGGGATGACGCTGTCCGACATTTATTTTATGGAGTCGGTTTGCGTCATTGGCATCGTGATTCTCGATGCGCCTTTTGGCGCCCTAGCCGACTTGATCGGCCGCCGTTATACTCTGCTCATCGGCTCGATTATTATGGCGGTAAAAATTTTGGTTTTTGCCTCCGCCTGTAACCCGCTGATGATCTGGCTGGCCAACCTGTGTTGGGTCTTCGCTATCTCGCTCATCTCTGGCGCCGATACGTCGATGTTGGCTGACACTTTGAAAGTCCTGGGTCGCGAAAACGACTTCCGACACATCGAGGGTCGATCTCAGTCCTATCGTCTGGCTGGCATGGCTATTGGCGCTCTGCTGGCTGGCTATATGGCGCAGTGGCATCTGCGTCTTCCGGTCTTCGCAAGCTTTCCCTTTATTGTCGCCGCCATTCCCGTGACTTATATGATGGTGGATCCGCCAATGGTCGCCCAGAAACACAAAAACTGGAAAGAATATGTCCAGTTGCTGAAACTGAGCGTGCTCTTTGTCTTCAACCATCGTCAGGTCAAATGGATTATCAGCTTCACTGTGCTGATAAGCGTCGCCTCCAAGCTCTGGTTCTTCACCTACAACCCCTACTTTGAGCTGGTGAATCTTCCCTTGTCGCAATTCGGTTGGATGTTCTGCCTGCTCAATATCGTGGCCGCCCTCAGCAGCCACGAAGCCGCCAGAATGCACCGATACCTGGGAGATCTTGGTAGCGTCGCGGTCATGGTGGTATTTCTAGCCGTTCCGATCTGGTTCATGGGCTGGCAGGTGACCAAGATTTCCATTCTCTTGATCCTGATGCAAAATGTGGTTCGCGGTTATGTTTCACCGTTCTTAGGCGGTTTTTTACACCAGTATCTTGACAGCGAAAATAGGGCCACTGTCGCCTCGATTAAGTCCACAGCCAGCAGTATCGCCCAAAGTGTGTTTTTAGCTCTTTTCGGTCTAGCCCTAATGCGCTGGTCCCTGCCGTTTTGCCTAGAAATCCTCGGTTTAGGCACCGGTTTAGTTGGATTATTGCTTATTTTCTCCTATTCGAGAGTCTTTCGAAGCAGTAGAAACTAGGGCCTACCACGATAATGGCCGACCCTGCCCGGATTGCGAACAATCCGGGCTTTGTCATTTCCAAATATTTTGCTATAATTTAATAAATTTACTCTTAATTAGGGTCTTGCTACATAAATTATAATCTCATGAAACTATCATTTCACGGCGCCTGCCAACAAGTCACCGGTTCTTGCACTTTAGTCGAAACCTCCACCACTAAATTTTTAGTTGATTGCGGGATGTTCCAGGGCAGTCGTTTTGCCGAGGAAGATAATTTTAAAATTTTTGCCTTTGATCCAAAACTTGTTGCGTTTGTAATTTTAACACACGCTCATGTTGACCATTGCGCTCGTTTGCCCAAGCTGTATCAAGATGGTTTTCGCGGACGGATTTATTGCACCCCAGCCACTCGCGACCTGACAGAAATTATTCTTTTAGATGCCGCCAAGGTTATGAAGGAAGAAGCCCGCAAGAACAATCATCCTATACTTTTCAATGACGACGATGTTTATGGCGTTATGGCGCTTTTTTGGCCTGTTGAATATCATCAAAAAGAAAAAGTTACTCCCGAAATAACCGTTTGTTTTAACGACGCTGGGCATATTTTAGGTTCTGTTATTGCTGAAATTTGGGTTATTGAGAATTCTGTCACCAAAAAAATAGTTTTTTCCGGTGACTTGGGCAATCCTCCGGCGCCGCTTATGCGCGACACCGAATTTATTTCTGGTGCTGATTTTGTCGTTGTTGAATCGACTTATGGCGGTCGAATCCATGAAGCAGCCGAACTGCGAGTGCAACTACTGAGAGAAGCTATTATGAATTCTATTGGCCGTGGCGGGGTTTTAATGATCCCGGTTTTTGCCTTAGAAAGGATTCAGGAAGTGCTTTATGAATTGCATTATTTATCTCAAACGCACCAAATTCCCCAAGTGCCTGTTTTTGTAGACAGCCCTTTAGCCATCGAAGCGGTTGACATTTACAAAAAATATGCCAAATATTATGATGATGAGGCCAAAGAGAGGATCAATTCCGGTGAAGACCTATTCAAATTTCCTGGTTTGGAATATGCCAATAGCGTTGAAGAATCCAAAAAGATCAATCACGTCCCGTCACCCAAAGTCGTCTTGGCCGGTAGTGGCATGATGAATGGCGGACGCATTCTTTATCATTTGAAAAATTATTTGCCCGATGCCAGAAATCATGTGCTAATCATCAGTTTTCAAGCCGAGGGATCATTGGGTCGACGTTTACGTGATGGCGAGAAACAAATCAAAATTGATAAAGAGCCGGTCACAGTCAAAGCCCAAGTTTCAGCCATCGGATCATATTCGTCTCACGCTGATCAGCCGAAGCTGTTGCACTGGCTCAAGCAAATAAGTTCTCCTCGGCCGCAAAAAATATTTATCAACCATGGCGAACCAAAATCATCGATTATGCTGGCTGATGGCGTCAAACAAAAATTAAAAATAGAAGCCATTGTCGTCCAGCCGCAAAAGACCTATGAAATTTAATTCCAAAAATATCAACAAGACCCGCTTGCTCTTAACGGTTATTGCCATCTTGCTTATTGCCGGCGGCTTTGTTTTATCCAAAAATAAAGGCCTGGCCGAGGGTTTGTCTTTTAGTGTCTATGACAAAGCCGAAAACATCATGGAGATTCTCAAGAAGGAGGATCGGATTATTGCCGAACAAGAACAAAAAGAGCGTGCGACCGAATCGGCCTCAACCACTAAGCCGACGAGTTCCGACAAAATATCAGCTGCTCGCCAGCCACGCTTTCATCATGGTACAAAAAAAATCACACCGCCAACATCTTTTGGCAAGATTAGGGTGCCGATTCTGATGTATCATTATATTGAGCCAGTGCCGACTTCTACACCCTTGCCGCATCTCTACCTGAATCCGCAGATATTTGAGGACCAATTGAAAACAATAAAAAACGCCTCATATAACACGGTTTTTGTCCGTGATATTGGTGAAAATATAGTTAACGGCAAGAGTTTGCCTGACAAGCCCATTGCTCTGACTTTTGATGATGGTTATGAGGATTTTTATACCAATATTTTTCCGTTGCTCAAAAAGTATCAAGTCAAGGCGACATTTTATATCATTGTCTACTTCCTTAATGAGCCGGGGTATTTGACCGATGCGCAAATAAAAGAGCTGGCCGATAGCGATCTGGTAGAGATTGCTTCTCATACTTTAGATCACCCCGATTTACGCCAAATAGGAATAGAGAGAGCCCGTAGAGAACTCAAAGAAAGTCGGACCAAACTGGCTCAAATTAGTGGTCATCCAGTTGATGACTTTGCCTACCCTTTTGGTTTTTTCAGCTCTCGCGATGAACGAGTGGCCAAAGAAGCCGGTTATCTGACTGCCGCCTCGACTTATCCGGGCACCGAACAATCCAAAGAGAAAATTTTCTCTCTCTATCGTCTGCGTCCGGGCAGCCGCAGCGGTCAGTATTTGTTAAATTGGCTGGAAGAAAAATTAAACATGTAATCGCTTAAATATTATGAAAGACCATGCCAAAGTTGGCAGCCGTAAAGGCCTGCCCGGCTATCGTACACCTTCCAGCTTTCGCTATCGCAAAGACCTATCTCTAAAAACCGTCAAGCTAGGCAAAAAATTTCCCGGCCAACCTAGTCAGAAAAAATATTCCTAATTTTATTATAATAATCTAAGATTAATATTTTTATGTACAAAAAAATTATTTTAGTGATTCTCGGTCTGTTTTTGGCCTGGCCGGTTTTAGCCCAAACAGATACAAATCAAGAATTCATTAGAAATTTTGACAGCCAGATCACGGTCAATCAGGATTCATCCTTAACAGTCACAGAAACCATCGTTGTACACAGTTTGGGAGAGGCGATACAGCATGGCATTTATCGTGATTTCCCCACTCGTTATAAGGACAGAAAAGGCAATAATTATAATGTCGGTTTTGAGTTATTGTCGGTCAAACGCGATGGAGAGGCGACCACCTATGACACCGAGATGCAGTCCAACGGCATTAGGATTTATATCCGTGACAAAAATATTTTATTGCCACCCGGTGATTATATTTTCCAAATCACTTATCGCACCACTCGACAGCTGGGATTTTTTACCGATCATGACGAGCTGTATTGGAATGTCACAGGTAACGGCTGGAATTTTCCCATTGATAATGCCTCGGCCGAGGTCACTTTGCCGGCTGGATCTGACGGCAAAATCACAACTGCCGGCTATACCGGCACCGTTGGCTCGCGGGAACAGAATTTTCAGAGCAGCGTGACGGGCAATAAAGTATCTTTTTCCGCTTTTAATCTGGACGTTTATGAAGGCCTGACTATTGTGGCTGGTTGGCCCAAGGGCCTAGTCCATGAACCGACCATCGCCGAAAAGCGGGCCGATTGGCTTCGCGATAATTTTGGCTTATTTGCCGGACTGATTGGACTAATAATTGTCCTACTTTATTATCTTTGGGCCTGGACAAAATTCGGTCGCGATCCTCAAAAGGGGACGATTATCCCTCAATACGATTCACCGCGCGGACTAGCTCCAGCTGCTATCGGCTTTATCTACAAAATGGGTTTTAGTGACCGAGCTTTTACTGGGACAATTATCAATCTGGCCGTTAAGGGCTGCCTTAAAATAGAAAAACCAGGACTTCATTATCATTTGAAAAGTTTATTGGCCAAAGAACAAGTTGAAGGCCTCAAGGATGAAGAAAAATTAATTTTTGAGGAATTATTTAATTCTCAAGACGAGATAATCATAAAACAAAAAAATCACGAAGATATTGGTGGCGCCACAGACGAATTAAAATCCTGGTTAAATAATAATTATAAAAAAACTAACTTTGTCTTGAATATAAACTATTTTGTAATTGGTGTGGTTTTGTCTCTAATCACCATTATTACTACTATTGGACTTTTGGCTGGTGGCAATATAGCTCTGGCACCAGTAGCCATCTTTGCTATTGTCTGGTTGTCGTTTTGGAGTATTGGCGTGGTAGCTCTTTTATTCGGCGTCGTCAAACTCTGGAAAACTTTTTTGACCAGCCGTTCTGCCCAAAGCTTCATTGCGGCTTTGTTTTTGACGCTTTTTTCTTTGCCTTTTTTGGGCGGAGAGGTCGCAGGAATTTTCATGCTTTCCACGGCCTCATCATTTTGGATAGCGCCGATCTTGATTATCTTGTTAGCTGTAAATTTTCTCTTTCTTTTTCTTTTGAAAGCCCCCACTAGCGAAGGCCGCAGATTAATGGATGAAATAGAAGGCTTTAAATGGTTTTTGTCAGTCACCGAAAAAGATCGTATGAATTTTCATAATCCGCCCCAGGCCACACCCGAGCTTTTTGAAAAATTCCTGCCTTATGCTCTAGTGTTGGGCGTAGAAAATAAGTGGGCTGAACAATTTGCTTCTGTTTTTGCCGCCCTAAAACAATCCGGCAATGAATATACTCCCGGCTGGTATTCCGGCGTGGCTTTTTCCAGTTTGGCCATGGGCAGTTTTGCCTCCTCGCTGGGCAGTTCATTTTCCGGCGCTATTTCTTCCGCTTCAGTCGCGCCTGGTTCCAGCTCTGGTTTTGGCGGTGGTGGAGGTTCAGGTGGAGGCGGCGGTGGTGGAGGTGGCGGTGGCTGCTAAAATATAACTACCATCTTAATGAAAATAAAAGTAAAAAAATTAATCCCTGAAGCGGTTTTGCCTAAATACGCCAAGATTGGCGATGCCGGCATGGATATTTATGCTACCAGCAAGAATGAAACCGAAAAATTTGTCGAATATGGCACGGGTCTTTCTTTTGAGTTGCCCAGTGGATTTATGATGCTGGTTTATCCCAGAAGCAGTGTTTCTAATATGGATTTGAATATGGCCAATTCGGTTGGCGTTCTTGATGCCGGTTATCGCGGTGAACTAAAAATCCGTTTTAGAAAAAATGGTCCTACTGATTATAATGTCGGAGATAGAATAGCGCAGATAATTATTATGCCTTTTCCGGAAATAGATTTTGAAGAAACCGAAGATCTGTCGACTAGCGAACGAGGAGCAAATGGTTTTGGTTCGACTGGCAACAGCTAGATCTTGCCAAAAACAACCAGATAGTTTAAGATATGGTGTGGAGCCGACGAAGTGCGGTGATTTTTGTATTTTATGTCTTTATTTAAACTAAAATCAAAATATAGTCCGGCTGGCGATCAGCCCCAGGCTATCAAAAAGCTTGTTCAGGGGCTGAAAAAAGGCGACGATTTTCAAACTCTTTTGGGCGTCACTGGTTCAGGCAAGACCTTCACGGTAGCTAATGTCATCTCACAATGGCATCAGCCAGTTTTGGTTATGGCGCCAAATAAGGCTTTGGCCGCCCAGCTTTATCGTGAATACAAAAATTATTTTCCCAATAATAGCGTCAACTACTTTGTCTCTTATTATGACTACTACCAACCCGAGGCATACTTGCCAACTACCGATACCTATATTGAAAAAGAATCGATGATCAATGAAGAAATTGATCGTTTGCGCCATCAAGCCACCTCAGCGCTTCTCTCGCGTCGCGATGTCATTGTGGTTGCCTCGGTTTCTTGCATCTATAATCTTGGTTTGCCGGAAAGCTACTTGGAATCACGCTTGCATCTGACTGTCGGCCAAGGCATTGTGCGAGCCGACCTTATTAGGCAACTGGTCAAAATACAATTTGAGCGCACTACTGGAGAGCTTAAGAGGGGACAATTTCGGGTGCGTGGCGATGTTTTTGAAATTATGCCAGCCGCTGAGGCCGTCATCTATCGGCTGGAATTAGAGGAGCAAAAAGTCAAAGAACTGGCCATCATTGATCACTTGACCAGAAAAATAATTGAGCAACTCAATGAAATCGTGATTTTCCCGCCCAAGCATTTTGTCTCCAGTAAACCGGAAATTGAAAGAGCCATTAGAGACATTAAGCTGGAATTAAAAGACCGACTGAGATACTTTAATCAAAAAGGATTATACTTGGAAGCCGAAAGGTTAGAGCGTCGAACCCGTTATGATATGGAAATGCTAAAAACCATTGGCTATTGCCATGGCATTGAAAATTATTCGCGGCACTTGACCGGCAAATTGTCTGGCGAAGCCCCGGATACGCTCTTGGCTTATTTTCCTGTGGTAGATGGCCGACCTGATTTTCTGACTATCATGGACGAATCCCATATTGGTCTGCCTCAGGTTCGAGGTATGTATGCCGGCGACAGAAGTCGCAAAGAAGTTCTGGCCCAATTTGGTTGGCGTTTGCCTTCAGCCTTAGATAATCGTCCTCTGCGTTTTGAAGAATTTTTGAAGCGAATCGGCCAAACACTATTTACTTCAGCCACGCCGGGTGATTGGGAAGTTAAACATTCTCAGCAGATTATTGAACAAGTTATTCGTCCCACCGGCCTAATTGATCCGCCGGTTGAAGTGAGGCCGGTTTTTGATAAAAAAACCAATTACAGCCAGATTGACGACATCATCAAAGAATCCCTGGCTGTGGCCAAGAAAGGCGAACGCGTTATCATCAATACCTTGACCAAAAAGATGGCCGAGGACCTGAACAACTTTCTTGTTCAGAAAGGAATTAGGAGTAATTATCTCCATAGCGACATCAAAACAATACAGCGGACCGATATTCTAATGGATTTTCGTAAAGGTAAATTTGATGTCTTAATCGGCGTCAACCTCTTGCGCGAAGGACTGGACTTGCCGGAAGTCACCTTGGTTGCTATTTTGGATGCTGATCGCGAAGGATTTTTGCGCAGTGAAACGTCGCTCATGCAAACCATGGGTCGAGCCGCCAGAAACGTCACGGGCAAAGTAATTTTGTACGCTGACAGAGCGACCGGATCAATCAAGCGCGCCTTACGCGAGGTTGAAAGACGCCGCAAGCTGCAAATGGCTTACAACAAAAAACACGGCATTACCGCCATGAGCATTCATAAAGATATAGAAGACTTTTTAGACATAAAAAGAGAAGAATAAAATATGCAAGAAAACATCATTATCCGCGGAGCCAGAGTTCATAATCTGAAAAATATTTCTTTGGAAATACCGCACAACAAATTAACTGTCATGACCGGTGTTTCGGGCAGTGGCAAGTCGTCGTTGGCTTTTGATACTATTTTTGCCGAAGGCCAACGTCGTTATATCGAATCCCTCTCGCCTTATGCCAGGCAGTTTTTGGGTCAGATGAAACCGGCTGACGTGGATGAGATTATCGGTCTGGCTCCGGCCATTTCTATTGATCAAAAAGCGTTATCCCACAATCCTCGTTCGACTGTTGGCACCTTGACCGAAATTTATGACTACTTACGCGTCTTGTATGCTCGTTTGGGCGAGGTCTATTGTCCCAAGTGTGGCCGCAAGATTGAGCGTTTAGCTCTAGACGAAATGGTTGATATTATTACTCATCTGGCTTCCGTATCCGCCAAAACTTCGACGGACAAAAAAGAAAAAAAACCTGACCATATAAAAATCCTCTCACCAGTGGTTATTGACCGCAAAGGCGAATATTATCAATTGCTCTACGATTATCTGGCCCTTGGTTATTCCGAGGCCAGAATTGACGGTGTTTTTCATTCGCTCCATGACAAAGTCACTTTGGCTCGCTACAAAAACCACAGCATTGATATTGTCATCGACATTGTCCAAGCCAAAGACGAAGGACGGCTGTCCGAAGCTGTCGAGAACGCCCTGGCTTATAGCAAAGGATTGGTGGTGGCCATTGTTGGCAAGGAAGAAAAACTGCTTTCATCAAATTGGACCTGTCCCAATGACGGCTTTTCTTTTCCTGAGGTTGAACCGCGTCTGTTTTCTTTCAATAGTCCTCATGGCGCTTGTCCCGAGTGCCACGGTTTGGGCAAGAAGGAAGAATGGATTTTGCGATCAGATGAAGATTCTGATGAAGAGAGTGATAATAAGAATAAATACGAGCATCACGAAGAAACCTGCGAAGTTTGCCATGGTTTGCGGCTGCGGCCCGAGCCGCTATCAGTGCGCGTTAATGGTAAGAATATTGCTGAAGTCTGCGCCCTATCATTAGACAAAACCTCCAAATTTTTCAGCGAATATTACAATAAAATGACTGACCGGCAAAAAACTATTGCCGAAAATGTTGTTTTTGAAATCAGCGAAAGAATAGATTTCTTGCTCAAAGTCGGCTTGAATTATTTATCGTTGTCTCGTGAAGCCGAGACGCTTTCCGGCGGCGAAGCCCAACGCATCCGCCTGGCCTCGCAAATCGGTTCGCATTTATCTCACACTTTGTATGTCCTAGATGAGCCAACTATTGGCCTGCACGAACGCGACACAGAGCGACTAATTGATATGCTCAAAAAACTGCGCGATCAAAACAATACCGTCATTGTCGTTGAGCATGACGAAAGGACCATTATGGCCTCGGACTATCTAGTTGATTTAGGTCCATTGGCTGGCCGGCATGGCGGAGAAGTGACCGCCATTGGTGAAACCGCCAAACTACTCAAAGACAAAAAACAAACCTCGCTGACCCTTGATTATCTGCGTGGCGACAAGCAAATCAATCTTGATCGGACCAGGCGACACAAAGAAGGCGAGGCCATCAAAATCATCGGTGCCCGAGCCAACAACCTGAAAAATATCAATATTGACATTCCTTTAAGAAAGTTAGTCGCCATTACTGGTGTTTCGGGCAGTGGCAAGTCATCTCTGCTTTATGATGTTTTGTATAATAATGTCCAAAAAATAAAGCATGGCTTCCGTAAAGATTTGGTTGATGTAGCCAAAATCGCCAACACCGAATATGTCAATAAATTAATAATTGTTGATCAATCGCCCATTGGTCGCACGCCACGCAGTAATCCCGCCACTTATACCGGCATCTTCACGCCTATCAGAGATTTTTTCGCTCAGTTGCCCCAGTCGCGTGAACGCGGCTACACTCTGTCAAGATTTTCTTTCAACCGTCCGGGTGGGCGGTGCGAATCTTGCGATGGCGCCGGCTTTAATCTGATTGAAATGCATTTCTTGCCGGCAGTTTTGGCTGAATGCGAAGTCTGCCATGGCAAACGCTTTAATCGCGAAACTCTCCAAGTAAAATATAAGGGCAAGAATATTGCCGAGGTCTTGGAATTAACTATTGAAGAGGGGATAGATTTCTTTGATGGCATTTATCAGATTACCGATAAGCTAAAAGTTTTGACTGATGTCGGCTTGGGCTATCTTCAACTCGGCCAATCAGCTACTACGCTCTCCGGAGGTGAAGCTCAAAGGATAAAACTGGCTCGTGAGCTGACTCATTCGCTCGGCCAAAAAACCCTTTATCTTCTGGATGAGCCATCCGTCGGCTTGCATTATTATGATATTGAATTATTATTGCAGGTCTTGAATAAATTAATCGACCGGGGTAACAGCGTAGTACTAATTGAACATAATATGCATATCATCAAGGAAGCTGATTATGTTATTGATTTGGGCCCTGAGGGTGGCGAAGGTGGTGGCAAAATCATTGCCAAGGGCAGTCCTCATGATATTGCCAAAAGCCAGGACAGTCTGACCGGCAGATATCTCAAAGATTATTTAAAATAAAATATCTCTTAAAAAGCAAACATCCCTACCATTCGTGATAGGGATTTTTGATTTCCTTGACGGAAATCTCAGAGGCAGGGCCAATACCTCAATTTTCGCGCATTTCTGCGGGCCTTATTGTGTTGTGCGCTTCGTCGCTCTATAAGCCGAGCAACTGATGCAACAATTGTGATGCTTTATCTCGTCTCCGCTTCTTGATCATCACTATGATCACCGACTCGGAGTTGAGGATATTACCCTTAGGAGCTCCCTCCAACAATACTGCCTCCTCCTTTGTGAGTTCGGGGGAGGTTAGGGTTAGGAGCTGTGCGATAATCTCTTGCGCGTTCATTGTGGTTCCTCCAATTACAGTTGAACTTCGCCAATGTTCTTGGTCATCGATTAACGACCAATTATTACATTATATCATATTTAATAACTTTTGTCAACATATCATGTTTTAGCAGGTCTGGGGGTTTGGGGGACACAACTAGCCCAGAGCCGACCCTGGAGCTGTGCGGAAGAGGTCGGCGAGCAAACAGACAGTAATGTGCCAAGCATAAGGATATCTTGTGTCCCCCAAAACCTTTGGTTCTTTCAGTTATGAAAGAACATATAAAAACCTTTTACTAAAAAAGAAAAGGTAAAATATCTTGAAATAAAACCATTTTAAAATAATCAAAACGGTGCTAATATAAGCTCATGAAAAAGAACATAAAGAAAAAAATACAAAACAAACCAAATCTTCAAAAAATGGCAGCTAAGCTTCCATTTAATCCCGGCGTCTATTTTTTTATTGATAAAAATAATGAAATTTTGTATATCGGCCGGGCCACTTCGCTCAAAAAACGCGTCGCCAGTTATTTTCGTCCCAATCTCGATCCTCGTATTGCCGAGATGGTTTCTCTGGCTAAAAAAATCAAACACCGCCAGACCGACACCTTACTCGACGCCATCATTTTGGAGGCCAACGAAATCAAAAAACATTGGCCCAAGTACAACGTCAAAGACAAAGACAATCGTTCTTTTGTCTATGTGGCCATCCCACAAAAAGACTTCGCCTATCCCATAATTATCCGTGAAAGAGAGTTGGCTAAATTTCCTTCGGGTAAAAACCAAATTTTCGGCCCTTATCAAAATGCCACCCTACTAAAAAATGCCTTGCGCCTGATCCGTCGCATCTTTCCTTATTGTCTCAGCCGGCCAAACTCCGGCCAGGCTTGTTTTGATTATCAGATTGGTCTTTGTCCGGGATCCTGCCTTGGACTTATCTCCAAAGCTGATTATCAAAAAAACATCAAAAATATTATTTTACTTTTACGCGGCCAGAAAAAACGCCTACTTACTAAATTAAAAAAAGATAATCCCGAGGCTGTCAAGGCGCTCAGGCAGTTGCAAGATGTCATTCTCATTGCTAATGACGAGCTGTCCGGATCTATTCGCCCGCTCAACCGTATTGAGGGCTATGACATCTCGCATCTCTCCGGCAAAGAAACCGTCGGCGCCATGGCAGTTTTTTCCGATGGCCAACCAGACAAAACCCAATATCGCTTGTTTAACATAAAATCTCCAGCCAACGATGATCTGCGCGCTTTAGAAGAAATGATCTCCCGTCGTCTCAATCACGCCGAATGGCCGAGGCCAGATATTATACTGCTCGATGGCGGCAAACCGCAGATTGATTTTATTTATAAATTATTCAAAGACAAAAACATCAATATCCCACTAATCGGCCTGTCCAAATTTGGCGGCGACAAGTTGGTCTTTGCTCCCAAAACTAGCCAGGCCATTAAAGAATTGTCCGAGGGGCTAAAAAAAACCCTACTCCAGACCCGCGACGAAGCTCATCGTTTTGGCAACATGGCCCGCAAAAGAAAAATGAAAATCAAGAATATTTAACATCTATTCCGGATGTGCTATAATGCATTCGTCTAAATCATAAAAAAGCTACCATGAAAAAATCGTTTTATTTCGTGGCAATTTTCATCCTGGCTTCAGTGCTTATCGCCGGATCAGCCCAGGCTGTTGGCCTAGGAACTGCTAGAATTAAGTCGTCAACTACTGCCACCACCACCGTCACCAATGGACTTTCGACCTCGTCTACTGCAGCCGAAAGGTGCTCAATTATTCAATCACGGCTAGAAACACGCATCGCCAGCTATGAGGTCAATAAGGAAAAATACTTAAAAATCTATTTTGATCTGAAAAATCGCTTAATTAATATTCAATCCAATCTGGAAAATCGCGGCCTAGACACTTCCGACATCAAGTTTGATTTGGTGACTCTGGATCAGAAAATCAGCAAATTCTCCCTGGACTATCAGACCTATGCCGCCAAACTCAAAGAAGCTGGCACCTTCGTCTGCGGCAAATCACAAGGACAATTTTTGGGCAAAATCAGGGAAGCCAGAGTTCTGCTTCTTAACGTCAAAAAAGATGCTTTAGACATCAAGAGCTTTTATTTGTCTGCTATCAAGACCGACTTAGGTAAACTAAAAACCCAAATCAAACAGCAATCGAGCAGCTCTACCGTCGCCACCACAACAACCGGCAATATTTTTGTGCCGACCGCTAATTAGTTATCAATTAAAGTAAAATAATTCAAAAATTATGCATAATAACAAAAAAATATATCACTTTCTGGGTCTGGCTCTACTATTGATCTTGGTGGCAGGAATTACTGCCGGCTGTGGCCAGAAAAATAGCGACGACCAGCAGAATGGCGACGATCTATCTACCGAAAGCCAAGACCTAAGCGCCGACACTAATTCCGGCGATTCCATTATTCCTCTGGATCTTGGCGCCTCGACCACTGCGGACTCTTCGACCTCTTCCACTGTTTCCGCTACCACCTCTTCCTCAACCGATAATCTAGAAAGCCAGGATGTTGACTTGGAACAGGAAACCAAGATGCTTGATAAAAGCTTCAATTCTATTACGGGCAAAGAATTTGATGGCACCGATCTGGCTGACAAAAATTTCCAATAATCACGCGCCAAAAGAGGACGTCACCTTAACTAGTGGCGCTCTTTTTGTTTAAAAACAAATATGCTACGATAATTAGGCTATTAATATTTCAATTATGATAATTGCCGTCTATAAGCCCAAAGGACCGTCGTCGTTTAGAATCATCGGTCAAATAAGGAGAGTAACCGGCGTCAAAAAAGTCGGCCATGCCGGCACCTTGGATCCTCTGGCTAGCGGCATTTTAGTTGTCGGCATTGGGCGTGAAGGCACCAAAAAATTAGCCGAAGCTGTCGGCCAAGATAAAGAATATGTCGCCGAGATAGAACTGGGCGCCGAAAGCGCCACCGATGATGCCGAGGGGCCGATAATTCGCGGATCCTTTACTAAAATACCAAAAAGTAAAATCGTTCCGGTTGTCAAAAAATTCATTGGTGAAATTGATCAGGTGCCGCCGATTTACAGTGCCATAAAAGTAGGTGGCCGCAGGGCCTACAAATTAGCTCGCGCCGGAAAATCACCGCAAATGAAAGCCAGAAAAGCTCTCATTAAAGATATAAAAATATTAGCTTATAGCTGGCCGATACTAAAAATAAAAGTCATTACCGGCCCCGGTGTTTATATCCGCGCTTTGGCTCGTGATATTGGTCAAGAATTGGGCGTTGGCGCCTATATGAAAGAGTTGGAACGAACACGAGTCGGAGAGTTTACCAAAAAAGACGCCTTATTCCTTTGAAATTTGTATTTATGGCGAACCTAAGAAAATCTAGTGACAAAATTACAGTTAGTGAGCGATATGCAGAGTCAACAACAGGAATGTTTATGGCCCTTGTTGGCTTAAGCGAACGACTGTAATTTTTGTCCTTGATTTTCTTGAGAGAGCGCTTTTTTCTTTTGCTTCAGCTTTTCTTTTTACTAAAAAAAGAAAAGTGAAAGAAATTAGAATAAAACTAACCCTTGGTTCTTTCTGACTAAAGAACAAAAAAACAAAATACAATGAAAACAAAAAACCAAATAATCAAGATATTAAAGTCTGGCGGTATCGGCATCATGCCGACTGATACTATCTATGGCCTGCTTGGCCTGGCTACCAACAAAAAAACCGTTCAGCGAATTTACCAGATCAAAAAACGCCAACCGGACAAACCATCAATTATCCTTATCGGTTCTCTGGCTGATTTAAAATTATTTAACATCAAGGTCGATTCTGCCACGCAGAACATTTTAAAAAAGATTTGGCCAGGGCAGGTGAGTGTGGTTTTGCCTTGCCCATCGGCCAAGTGGAGCTACTTGCATCGCGGCACAAAAACACTGGCTTTCCGTCTGCCCCAGAAAAAATCTCTTCGAGAAGTATTAGTAAAAACCGGTCCACTGATAGCGCCCAGCGCCAACCCCGAAGGACTTTCGCCGGCCAACAACCCGGCCGAAGCTAAAAAATACTTTTCTGCGGCCGTTGATTTTTATTACGGTCGCGGCTCTCTGATTGCTCCGCCATCAACCCTGATAAAAATAACTAACGGGCAAATAGAAATCCTGCGCCCGGGAGCCGTTAAGCTAAAAATTTAATAATTACAAAGTTTATTTTTTCTGCTATAATATCCCTATGGCCACCAAACCCAAAAAATTTGACGTTATTAGTATCGGCGGCGCCACCGTTGATATTCTTTTTTATTCCAAGGAGGGGGAGTTAATTAATACTGGCCACATCACCAAGCAAAAACTCCTGGCCTTTGAATACGGCGCCAAAATTTCCGCCGACCGGGTTTATTTTACCTATGGCGGCGGAGCAGCCAATTCGGCCGTGGCTTTTTCTCGGCTTGGGCTTAATGCCGGCATTATCTCTCGCATCGGTTCTGACAATAATGGGCAATTAGTTATCAACAACATCAAGAAAAATAAAATTGATTCTTCGCTACTTAAGATTGATGCCAAAGCTTCCACTGGTTTCTCGGTCATTCTGACTATCAATAATGAATCAAAAGAGCATGTGGCTTTTATTCACCGTGGCGCTAATAGTTTTTTGTCGGTCAAGGACATTGATTTGTCTCTGGTTTCGACCAATTGGTTTTATGTCACCTCTCTGCCCAAAGATCACTGGCCGGTTATTATGACTAAAGTTGTCCAGACTGGCAAAAATATCATTTGGAATCCCGGCCACGAACAATTGACTCAATTGCCAAAACTGAAAGCATTTTTGCCGAAAATAAAATTACTCATGCTTAATCACGAAGAAGCCTTGGAATTCCGCAAACTCAAAGATATTAAAGGCTTGATCACGTATATTCGCAAGCTGGGTCCGGAAATTGTGGTCATAACTGACGGGGCCAAAGGCGCCTATGCTTATGACGGCAAAAAGTACCATTATATTAAGGCCAGATCGGTCAAAAACATCAACACCTTGGGCGTTGGTGATGCTTTCGGCTCCGGCTTGACGGCGGGCTTAATTTATGATAAAAATATCAAGCAAGCTTTAGAGTGGGGGATAAAAAATTCCGCCTCAGTTGTGAGCGAAATTGGCGCCCAAAAGGGCTTGCTCAGTCGCCGGCAGATTGAGAAATAAACCGGCGGTAATTTATGGAAGGTGATAGACCCAAAAAGGGGCCTGTTTTTTTATTGGAATCGCACCGAATCACCGCAGTAATCAGCGGCGATGAGGGCGAGTAAATTGTTAATCGTCGGCGGAGCCGACTCCTTGACCAAAAAACCCGCCCAGATGCCTTGCCGAGGCCGGGTTTATTTCTAAATATAAATAATAAAAACATAAAACTATGCCAGCCAAAAAATTTGTCTACGCCTTTGAAGAAGGCAACAAAGAAATGAAAGAAGTCTTGGGTGGAAAGGGTGCCAACTTGGCCGAAATGACCTCTTTGGGCATCAAGGTTCCTCCTGGATTTACTATCACGACTGAAGTCTGTGATCTTTATTACAAAAACAACAAGACCTATCCAGCCGAGGCCAAAGAGCAAATTGCCATCAAGTTGAAGGAATTGGAACAAAAAATGGGCAAACGCTTAGGCGACGCCATTGATCCGCTGTTAGTTTCCGTCCGATCTGGTGCTGCCGCTTCCATGCCTGGCATGATGGATACAATTTTAAATCTTGGCTTAAACGACCAGTCAGTTTTGGGCGTAGCCGCCAGAACCGGCAATGCTCGTTTTGCCTGGGACTCCTATCGCCGTTTGATCCAAATGATGGGTGATGTTGTTTTAGAAGTAGAGCATCATGACTTTGAAGAAATATTAGAAAACGTCAAAAATACCCGAGGCGCCAAATACGATACCGATCTGACTGCCGAGGATTTACAGGAAGTCGTCAAGCGCTACAAAGCCAAGATCAAGGAAGTCAAGGGTATTGATTTCCCACAGAATCCTTTGGAGCAATTACAACTATCAATTGATGCCGTCTTTAATTCTTGGAATAACTACCGCGCCATCAGATATCGCGAAATCAACAATATCAAGGGTTTGATCGGCACGGCCGTCAATATTCAAGCTATGGTTTTCGGCAATCTTGGCGAAGACTCCGGTACCGGCGTGTGTTTTACTCGCAATCCTTCCACCGGCGAAGCCAAGTTCTATGGCGAATACTTAATGAACGCTCAAGGCGAGGATGTGGTAGCCGGTATCAGAACGCCTTTGGCTGTTGAAACCCTAAACGAACAAATGCCGGAAATTTATAAAGAATTAGTCGACATCTGTAATACCGTAGAAAAGCACTACCATGATATGCAAGACATGGAATTTACCATTCAACAGGGCAAACTTTATATTTTACAAAACAGAAATGGCAAAAGAACAGCTACAGCTGCGGTCAATATCGCCGTTGATATGGTAGCTGAAGGATTGATTACCAAGGAGCAGGCCGTAATGAGAGTAGAGCCCAATCAACTAAATCAATTACTACACAAGCAATTAGACCCGATAGCCAAACAAGAGGCCGAGGTTGTTGCTCAAGGATTGCCCGCCTCTCCTGGAGCCGCGGTCGGTGAAATAGTTTTCACAGCCGCCGAAGCTTTTGCCAAAGCCAGCTCCGGATTAGACGTGGTTTTGGTTCGTGTCGAAACTTCTCCCGAAGATATTGATGGCATGCATGCCGCCAAAGGCATTTTAACTGCTCGTGGTGGCATGACTTCACATGCCGCTGTCGTAGCTCGCGGTATGGGCACCTGCTGTGTTGCCGGTTGCAGTGATATTATTATTGATGAAAAAGCTAAAACATTAACCTTTAAAGGCCAGGGAATCGTTTTGAAATCAGGTGACTGTATTACTCTTGATGGTTCTGATGGTAAAGTCTATATCGGACAAGTCAATACCAAGGATCCCGAACTATCCGGCAATTTTGGCAAGCTTATGGGTTGGGCCGATGAAGTCAGAAAAATTGGCGTTCGTACCAATGCTGATACGCCTTATGACGCTCAGGTAGCTAGAAAATTCGGCGCTGAAGGTATTGGTCTTTGCCGCACCGAACATATGTTCTTCGAAGGCGACCGTATTAAAGCCGTCAGAGAAATGATTCTGGCTAGTGATGTCGAAGGACGAAAGAAAGCTTTGGCCAAATTATTGCCTTATCAAAAAAGCGACTTTATTGGCTTGTTCCACGCTATGGACGGCTATGCTGTCACCATCAGATTACTCGACCCGCCCCTACACGAATTCTTGCCCAAGGAAGAAAAGGATATCTATGACTTAGCCAGAGAAATGGAAGTTGACGTTGGCACCTTAAAAGCCAAAATTTCCGACCTTCATGAATTCAACCCCATGTTGGGACATCGTGGTTGCCGCTTGGCCGTCACTTATCCAGAAATTTATGATATGCAGGTCACTGCCATCATTGAAGCCGCTATTGAGGTAGCTCAAAACTGTCCGACTTGCGGTCGACAGACCGTTGTTAAACCGGAAATCATGATTCCTCTTGTGGCTACCACCAAAGAATTTTCCCTACTCAAAGAAAGAACCGTTAATATTGTTGAACAAAAATTAGCCGAAGCCGGAGTAAAGATTGAATACAAAATCGGCACCATGATTGAAGTGCCTCGAGCCGCTTTAGTGGCTGATAAGATTGTTGAAGCCGGAGCCGAGTTCTTCTCTTTTGGCACTAATGACTTGACTCAGATGGGCGCCGGACTGTCTCGTGATGACGCCGGCAAATTCCTCAAAGAGTACGTCGCTCAGGGCATTTATGAATATGATCCGTTTGAAGTTTTGGACCAGGAAGGCATTGGTGAATTAATCAGAATTGCCATCCAAAAAGGCCGCAAAATAAAGCCAGACTTAAAAGTCGGTATCTGTGGTGAACACGGCGGAGAACCAAATACTGTAGAATTCTGCCATCGTGAAGGATTTAACTATGTTTCTTGCTCACCATTTAGAGTGCCAATCGCTCGGTTGGCTGCTGCCCAAGCCGCAATTAAAGATCAAAACAAGAAATAGAGCAGTTTAAACAAAACAACCTCGACACTTCTGTCGAGGTTGTTTTGTTTTTGTTATTTTAATGTTTTATAAAAAAATCGACCCCCGCACGTACTTGCCTGATGGCTTTCCATTTACCGGAATGTTTCACATTCCGGCAAAATATGCTAAAATACTTCTATAATTTCTCCACCGTCTCTCCCTAAAAACAATCAAAATCTCTATGTCCAAAAATCTGAAATCTTTCTTTGCCCCCAAGTCGATTGCCGTCATCGGCGCCTCGGATCATCCTGGCAAAGTCGGCAATGACGTCATCATGAATCTTTTAAAAAACTACCAAGGAGAAATCTATCCGATCAATCCCAATAGCAAGACTGTTGCCGAAAAAAAAGCTTATCCTTCAATACTAAAAACACCCACCGTCCCAGATCTAGCCATCATTGTCATTCATGCCGAGTCGGTAATCCAAACCGTCATTGATTGCGCCAAAAGAGGTTGCCGGAATCTAATTATTATTTCTTCCGGTTTTAAAGAGGTTGGGGGAGAGGGGACGCTACGAGAGCAAAAACTAGTCGAACTTACCAAAAAATACAAACTAAAAATACTAGGTCCGAACTGTTTGGGTTATTTGGCAACTCGTCCGACAGTCAATGCCTCTTTTGCCGCCAGCTTTCCCAAGACGGGCAATGTCGCTTTCTTTTCTCAATCCGGCGCCTTAGGCACGGCTATTTTGGATATGGCTGAAGCGCAGAAGCTGGGCCTGTCTTATTTTGTTTCTTTGGGCAACAAAATGGACCTGAGCGAGTTGGACTTGTTGGAATATTTTGCTGAAGACAAAAATACCAAAGTTATTCTAGCTTATTTGGAAAGTATCACCGATGGCCGTAAATTTATCGACTTGGCCAAAAAAGTTTCCAAGAAAAAACCGATTGTTGTCCTAAAATCAGGCAAAACGGCCGAAGGCGGCCAAGCCGTCTCTTCTCATACCGGATCGCTGGCCGGAGCCGCCGAAGTCTATAGCGCCGCCTTCAAGCAATCTGGCGTTATTGAAGCTGAAGATGTCATGGATTTTTTTGACTTGGCTGAGGGTTTTTCCTATCAAGACTACCCCAAAGGCAACCGCGTGGCCATTCTAACTAATGCCGGCGGACCTGGTATTCTCTTGACTGACTGGCTCCCGACTTATGGCCTACAATTGGCCAAGCTATCAGCTACCACCCAAGCTAAGTTGCAAAAAGTTTTACCTCCGGCTTCCAGCACCCACAATCCCGTTGATGTCCTGGGTGACGCCTTGGCTGATCGCTATGGCACCGCCTTTGAAATAATTATGAATGACCCGGGCGTCGATTCTATTATTGTTGCCTTGACGCCTCAGAGGATGACCCAAATAAAAGAAACAGCCGACATTATTGGCCGGCTAAAAAAACAAACCGCCAAAACCGTCATCTTGTGCTTTATGGGCGAACTGGCCATTGTCAAAAATTATCAATCTTTCGCCGATAACCGCGAACCACAATTCAATTATCCCTTGCAGGCGGTTAAAGCGCTGAGCAAAATGCATTGGTATGGAGAATGGCAAAAGAAAAAATTCTTCTCACCGATCAAAGTTAAGCCCGTCAAGGTTTCCGGCCTACCACGAGCTGGCTCAGGTTTTATTACCGAAAATATCTGCCGTGATATTCTGTCTCAATGGAAATTTCCTTTACATCGAGCAGAATTTGTTAAGGACATAAATCAGGCGACGCTAGCCGCCAAAACCATTGGCTATCCCATCGCCCTAAAAGTAGTCTCCAAAGAAGTGGTGCACAAATCCGATGCCGGCGGAGTAAAGATAGGCATCAAAGATGAAACCGAATTAAAGTTGGTTATAGATGAAATGAAGAAAAAAGTCACTCAAAACATTAAGAATGCCAAAATAGATGGTTTTATTGTCGGTGAAATGGTCAAGGGTCAGGAAGTTATTATCGGCTTAAAACGCGACCCGCAATTTGGCACAGTCATCATGTTGGGATTGGGCGGAATCTATGCTGAGACTTTTAAAGATGTTTCTTTTAGAATAGCGCCTTTTTCCGTCGACGAAGCCAAAATGATGATCGAGGAGTTAAAGATTTATCCATTGCTTTTGGGCGCTCGTGGACAAAAACCAGCAGATATTGATGCTTTAGCTGAATTATTAGTTAAATTCGCTAATTTTTCTTTAGCTAATCCCACCATCAAAGAAATTGATTTTAATCCGATTATGGTCAAGTCCAGCGGATCTGGCTGTACTATTGTTGACTCCAGAATTATGCTTTAAGTCGCCACTACATGATAAAAAAACTCTTTAGATCTATTAACTCTCAGTCAGCTAGCATCACCTCGGCCGCCATTATTATCGGCTCTCTGTCTTTAGTTAGCCGTTTTTTAGGCATTTTTAGAGACAGAATATTGGCTTCGCAATTTGGCGCTGGCAATATCTTGGATGCCTACTATGCCGCTTTTCGCTTGCCAGATTTAGTTTATAATTTGCTTATCTTAGGCGCTGTTTCTGCTGGATTAATTCCGGTTTTTACAGCTCTTTTGTCAAAGAATCAAAAAGAAGACGCTTGGAAACTAATAAACAGCATCATAAATATTCTGTCGGTCGGCTTGATTATAATCTGCTCGGCCTTGTTTATTTCTGCGCCCTGGCTAATGCCTTTTATCACTCCGGGATTTTCTCCAGAAAAAATGCGCCTGGTTGTCGGATTGTCGCAAATTATGTTCCTCAGCCCGATATTTCTAGGATTGTCCGCCATCTTCAGCTCCATCCTTCAATCATTCAGGAAATTTGTAATCTATTCTATTGCTCCGTTATTTTACAATTTAGGAATAATTATCGGCGCCGTTTATTTGGTTAAGCCATTTGGTCCTTATGGCCTAGCCTGGGGCGTTGTCTTGGGCGCCGTGATGCATCTGATAGTCCAAATGTGGCCGACCTTTACCGCCGGCTATCGCTATACTCTGGATTTTAATTGGCGCGATAAGTACGTAATTAAGGTGGCAAAGTTGATGATCCCTCGGACATTGACACTAATGGTTAATCAAATAAATTTCTTGATTGACACTATGGTCGCTTCAACTTTAGCTATTGGCAGCTTGGCGGTTTTTAATCTATCTAATAACTTACAAAATTTTCCCTTAGGCCTTTTTAGTGTTTCTTTCGCGGTCGCGGCCTTGCCAGTCTTGGCCGTATTTGCCGCCAAAGAAAAGATGAAAGATTTTGTGGCGACAATTTCCACTACCTTGCGCCAAATTTTATTTTTTATTGTGCCCATTTCTGTGCTGCTCTATGTTATGCGGGCGCAAATCGTCCGCGTCCTCTTGGGCGCCGGCCGATTTAATTGGGAAGATACCCGTCTCACTGCCGCCTGTTTGGGTATTTTTTGCATCGGACTTTTTGCTCAAGGCGCTTTCCCTCTGATTGTTAGGGGATTTTATGCCCTTAACAACACCCGAACGCCTTTTTATATCAGCTTGGTCGTTTTGGTAGTTAATCGACTTGCTTTATTTTTTTTCAAATGGCTATTTAGCTTTGACAATTGGTTTACCTATGCCACAGTTCATCTATTGCGTATTAGTGATTTGAGCGGAATCTCCGATTTCAGAATCCTGGCGCTGCCCATGGCCGTCACCATTTCGGCCATTCTTGAAATAGTGCTCTTAATGATTTGGCTGAGAAAAATCATCGGCCGGCTTGATGGCCGAAAAATTATTGACTCTTCATATCGTATAATTTTTGCTTCACTGGGCGCCGGACTAATTGCCTATGGCTCACTGATGCTTATTGATATGTTTGTGCCAACAGAAAAAGTCTGGGGCATATTTTTGCAAGGAGCGGTCGCTGGCGTGGCTGGGATTCTCGGTTATTGGCTTCTAGCCTATGTTTTCCGCATGGAAGAAATGACTATCTTCTTTGCCTCCCTAAAAAGAAAACTCTTTAAATCGGCCAAAGTCATCGCTGAAGACGATATGGCCGGCGGTGAAATTTCTTAAACTTGCTTTTAATTATGTTTAATGAGATAATATAAATGATCTAAAATAATCCCTATGGCCTCAAAAAAGCCAGTTACAAAAAAAACTACTAGTTCCAAGATTGTTAAACGCACTTCTTCTTCTGCCAGCCAAAAAGCCGGCCGAAGCAAGTTGGCGGCTGAAAAATCAGCCAACAAAAAACGTTCCGAGTTGGCAGACCTTTCCGTTGACTCTGATGCTGATGGCTTATCTGATTATCAGGAACGACTCTATGGCACTGATCCTTTCAATCCCGATTCTGACAATGACGGCCTGAGCGACTACGAGGAAATAAAAATCTATCAGACCAATCCTCTTGATCCGGATACCAACAAAAACGGCATTACCGACGGTATTGAAGTGGCCACGGGACGAAATCCCAGAGAAAAGACCGGGCAACTGCGAGAATTATTCTTTAGTTATGCCGGCAACAGCTATCATCCGGAAATCCTAAAACCAAAAAGAATGCTCTGGTATGGCTCAACCGCCATTATCATAAAATTGATCGTTTTCATCTTTATCACTCTGTTGCCGCTTAGCGCTTGGGTCACTCCTGATGTTGCCAGTAACCAGGCCAAGCAGGTTATTGAACTTACCAATACCATTAGAAAAAATCTTAATCTTCCTCCTTTAAAAGAAAATCGCCGACTTAGTCAAGCCGCTTCCGACAAGGCTCAAGACATGCTGGTCGGCCAATATTTTGCCCACGTCAGTCCCAGCCAAAAAGGCTTGAAATATTGGCTGGACAAAAACAGCTATTCCTATTCAGCTGCCGGAGAAAACTTAGCCCTGGGCTTTAGTTCTGCCGGCGACGTGGTTAATGCCTGGAGCAAAAGCAAAACCCACTATGCCAATATTATAGATCCTGACTACCAAGAAATAGGTGTGGGCGTAGTTATCGGCAATTATCGCAAATACGAGACCACTTTTATATCGCAAATGTTCGGCTCTCCGCAGACACCAATTAGTCCCACTGCCGGCAACCAGTCTATCACCTCAACCACTCCGGCTAGCTCTTCTTTGGCCAAGGCAAATAGCAAAAAACCAACTGCTAAGACCCTGGCCTTCAATAAAACTAGGCCCACTCAGACGGCCGTGTTAGGCATAAAAATCCAGGCCCCTTTGACGGCACCCGCCCTTTCTTCGCCGGATAATCAAACCATGACCAAAGAAGAAATGGTCAAAATCACCGCTATTGCCCCACAGGCTGAGAAAGTAATTACTTATTTAAATGGCGTGGTCATAGCCTCATCCTCTCCCTCGGTCGACGGCTATCTGGAAGAAAAAATAAAACTCAATCAAGGAGTAAATAACTTATTATTTGCCTCCATTCGAGGCCAAGAGGAAGTCACTTCTAGCCCCTACGTTTTAATCTTAGACTCCCAGCCGCCGACGATTGATCAGGATCGCAGCAGCGTGATAGTAGAAACCGACAAAACCGAAAGAATTGTCAGGGCTATTGTTTTTCTCAGTCCCGATACCACAGAAGCTGAGGTCTCTTTCGGGCCCTATAACATCAAGCTAATTCGAGACGACTCCGAAACTGATAAATGGACCGGCAGCACAATTATTTTTGATCAAGATGAAGAGCAGATATTTAGTCCGGTAGTTCTGCCGACACTTACTGTTCAAGACCAGGCCGGCAATAGCACCACCGAGGACATTAATTGGCAGAACGTCAAACCAGTCAAAACATCCATTCTCAAACAATATTTCTTCGCCAGAAACAACGAATCGATTTATACCAAATGGCTGTTTGGCATAAGTTCCATTTATTACAAGCTGCTTCTGGCTATCATTATTGCCACTCTGGTAATAAACATCTTCGTCCAGCTTAAGAAACAAATCAAGCAAAACAAGTGGCGGGTAATTACTCCCAGCGTCTGCCTGATTATCCTACTTTTGCTTCTTATTTGGATCTAAAAAAATCACAAAAACGCGCCAAAAATTAAACGTGCTATTGTTTTATTATGAAATTATCTATCATAATAGTTTCTTGGAATGTCAGAGAATTGTTGATTAAATGTCTCAATTCAATCTACCACAATAATAAAACTTCCGATCTGGAAGTTTTTGTGGTTGATAATGACTCTCAAGATGATACGGCAAAACTTGTTGCTAAGCAATTTCCCCAAGTAAAATTACTGGCCCAGAAGGCCAATCTTGGTTTTGCCAAAGCCAACAACCTGGCAATCAAATCGGCCCAAGGCGATTATATACTGCTGCTAAATCCCGACACAGAGACCTTTCCCGACACTCTGGCCAAAAGTTTGGACTTTATGGCCTCTCATCCTGATTGCGGCGTGTTGGGCTGTCAAATGCTTTATGCCGACAAAAAACTCCAGCCGTCAGTCAGAAGATTCCCCAAGCCCTGGCCGACTCTGCTTATGCTATTAAAGTTGCCAAAAATATTTCCTCGCCTCAAATCAGTTGATAACTATCTAGCTACCGATTTTGACTACGCCAAAGAACAGACGGTCGACCAGGTCATGGGCGCTTTTATGCTAATACCCAAAAAAGTTATCGACAAAATCGGCCTACTGGATGAAAACTTTTTTATTTGGTTTGAGGAGGTTGATTTCTGTCGTCGCGTCTGGAGCGGGGGATACAAAGTCTATTATTCTCCGGCCATAAAAATTATCCACCATGGCGGACAAAGTTTCAGCCAACAAAAAACCGTCACCAAACAACGGCGCTTCTTTAAAAGCGCTTTTATTTATTTCAAAAAATACGGTTTATTTTCTTCCTCGTCTTATGTTGGAAAACGCGCTAACAAAAATTAATTCATTATTTGATCGATTCTTCTGGCGACTCTTGGGTCTAGCCGTCTTATTAGAACTACTGTCTTTTTTGGCTTTTTTTTATCGGCCACTGGAAATTGCCTCGTTTTTTATCATTCTGATTATTGTCGCTATACTCACCTGGAAAAATACTGGCTATGGCATTTATTGCTTGCTTTTGGAATTAATTTTGGGCGGCCAGGGCTATCTTTTTTTCTGGGATTTAAGCGGCTTTAAAATTTCCCTGCGTCTAGGGCTTTTTTTAATTATTTTTATTATCTGGGCCATAAAGACGCTTCTAAAAAAAGATTTTTCTTGGCTGGAAAACCGCTTTTTTATTTGGTTTATTGTTTTTGTTTTACTGATCGCATCCTCGACAATAAACGCCCTATTTAATCATCGTCCACTGTCCGATATTTTTTTCGACGGCAATGCCTTCTTGTTCTGGGGCTTAATCGGTCTTTATCTTAGCGCCAAAATTGACTGGCAAAAAATTCTCAAGATATTCTTAGCCGGTTCGCTGGTAATTTCTCTTAAAACCGTTTTAGTCTTGGTCTTTTTTAGTCGCCACTGGGCCTATGTTAATGATGGCGTTCTCTACAAATGGCTTCGTGATACGCGAGTAGGGGAGATAACCGCCATAACCGACAACTTATTTCGTATCTTTTTTCAATCGCATATTTATAGCGTCCTAGCCATCTGTCTCGTTATTGCTTTATTATTTATTGGCACTAAAAACAGCTTGCTGAGCAAAAAAATTCAACTGGGTCTAATCATAATTATCTGGTTTAATGCCTTGGCCTTGATCATTTCACAATCGCGCAGCTTCTGGCTGGCGCTCGCCATACTTTTAATAATCTTTGCCGGCACCTTGTTATTTTACTTCAAAAGTTGGCGTAAAACGGCCGTTTTAATTGTCAGCACTATCTTAGTATTATTAACGGTGAATTTCGCCACCGGCTTAATTATTGGCCAACCAAGCTTAAATATTTTCTACCAACGCGTCAGCGCCACTGCTAGCGGTGAAGCCGGGGCTTCCAGCCGCGCCGCTCAACTGATGCCGCTCTTAAAAGAAATAAAAAAATCTCCGCTTTGGGGCGAGGGACTGGGCGCCAAGGTCAGTTATATTAGTAGCGACCCCAGAGTTTTAGAGCAGAATCCTACCGGACTTACCTCAACTTATGCTTTTGAGCTAAACTACCTCGACTTAACGCTTAAATTCGGCTTAATCGGTTTAATAGTTTATTTATCTTTTTATTTCTTATTGGTAAAAAAAATCCGGCCGTCGCTGAAAAATAAAAACCCCATTGTCTGGGGTCTGGCCCTGGGTCTAGCCGGTTTGGCTGTTATAAACATCTTTACGCCTTATCTTAATCATCCGCTAGGCATCGGCTATCTTTTGCTATCAATGAATATTTTTAATGATTTAAGTTAATTTTGCGCCGGCAATCTCTTTATAACCGCGCAAAAAATCTTCTCCCGACATCTCCTTCTTGCCCTCCAGTTGGAGTTTTTTTATTATTAGTGATTTTTCTCCGCAACCGATGATCAGTCGGCCATCATTACAGACAACCGATCCTGATGCTATATTTTGCTCATCTATTTCTACCGGAGGAAAAATCTTCAGTCGCTTGTCGTTCCAGGTGGTCCAAGTGGCCGGCCAAGAATAGAAAGCATGAATTTTTCTTTTTATCTCCCTGGCGCTTTTAGCCCAGTCGATTCTGGCATCGTCTTTGCTTATGGTGGCGCAGAAGCTGGTCTCATCGTGATTTTGTTCCTGGGGCTTAATCTCGCCGGCCACAAACTTGATTATTGTCTCTTTTAATATTTCTTTGCCTATTTCAGCCAGTCGCCGATGTAAAGATTCATTAGTTTCCTCACCTGTTAGTAGCACTTCTTGCTGGCTTAAAATCGGGCCATGGTCCATTTTTTCATCCATCAGCATAATAGAGAGCCCGGTCTTCTTTTCTCCGGCCAATATAGCGCTCTGAATAGGTGAGGCCCCGCGATATTTCGGCAAAAGCGATGGATGGACATTAATATTGCCATATCTGGCAATAGCCAAAATTGTTTGAGGAATTATCTGCCCGAAGGCAACCACTACCAATAAATCGAGATCCAATAATTTAAGTTCTCTGACCAATGTTTCGTCTTTTTTAACATTTTCCGATTGCCAGATTTTTAGTCCTTTTTTTTCTGCTAGTTGCTTAATGGGCGTTGGAATGAGTTCCTGTTTTCTACCAACCGGCTTATCCGGCTGAGTAATAACGCCCATCACCTTAAAACGCTCATCGTCTAACAATGAGTCCAAATAAGGCACGGCGAATTCCGGCGTGCCCACAAAAACTATTTTAAGCTGGTTAATCATGGTTTATGTCTCTAATATTTCGCGCCTTATCAATAAAAAGTATTCCGTCCAAGTGATCAATCTCGTGTTGAAAAATTACGGCCAGCAATCCTTTGGCTTCCACAATTTTTTCCTGGCCCGCTTGATCCAAAAATTTTACTGCCACTTGTTTGTTTCTTCTAACTTCGCCGTATTTGCCCGGCACAGACAAGCAACCCTCCTCGCCCCATTCTTTTAAGAGTGACCTTTTAACAATTTTTGGATTAATAACCACCAAATCGGCATCTTTGTGGCGAATGACAATCATCCGGACATTTTGGCCGACTTGTGGCGCGGCCAAGCCAACACCATCATCAGAAGCCAGTAGCGTCTCCATCATTTCTTTGGCTAATTTCTGAATTTTTGGCGACAAAACATCGGCCACTAATAGTGACTTCTTGCGTAAAATTGGATTTGGATTGGTGATAATTTTCAACATATGCTAATTGATTATTTACATTATGCTATAAACTAAATTTTTAGTCAATTTATTAAATTATCTTAACATCCCAACCAATCCTTGCTATAATCCCAGCATGAAAGAAGACACTGGCCCGCAAAAACTCAGCGACCTCTTATTGCAAAACAAATCAACCATCAAGCCCCCGGCTTACCCCTGGCAGGACTTAGCTTTGCGCATCATCAAAGAACTGGCCATTCCCAATTTTAAAAGAAATTCGGTTTTCCAGGCCTGCAGAAATAATTCCAAAGAATTCATCGAAAAATGCCTCAATGACACCAAGGAACTCTGCCAGCAAGGGGAGAGTTGGAAGTATTTTTTCAAACTAGTCACCGATCAAAACAAAACCAAAAAAGATGTCCAGTAAAGGACATCTTTTTTGATCTGCATGGTTTATTCTAATTTTAAATTTGCCACCAGATAGCCAACGCCAAAAGGCGCCTCATAACTCAATACCTCAGTCTTGAAATAGACCTGGTTAAGCACGCCCAAAAGTATCAAGATTGACCGTAATCCGCATTCACCGGCGCGTTCTACCAGTTGACGATCCATATTTACAATGCTTTGAGTATCACCATTTTCCAAAAGCTTGATCAGTTTTTCGTCAAATTCCTTGCCTGCCGAATTAAACGACAGTGGAGCATTATCAGTCAAACAATGCGACAAGTCCCCAGAGGCTACTACAGCCACTCTTTTTTCCGTATTCATAATGAGTTCTTTGATACCTTTGCCAAACTCCAAATGCGCCTGATTATCCAACAAAGACAGAGACACGGGAATTATCTCTACATCTGGCAAATGACGAACTAAATAATAAAGCGGAATGCCACTGCCGTGATCCAATTTTGTCTCAGAAATAATATTTATTGCCGATCTAGAACTGATTTTTTCCTTATCTATGCTCATTAATATTATATCGCCCTTCACCTCTAACTTCGTAGCAAAATCGCCGAACTCCTCAAAGTTTATTTCGTATTTATTATTCAAATTAATAGTAAATGCTGAAGGATTAACTTCACCGTGAGGTGAAATAATCACTATAATATCGGGTTTGGCCGCGTACAAATCCTGCTCCAACTTTTCCATGGCTTGCTTGGTCTTCTCGATTTTATCAAGATTTTCCTTACCAATGTTGGGAATCAAAATCGGCGGGTGGGGGACAATGGCTGAAAAAACTAGTGACATATATTTTTTAAAATTACCATTCTCCAGTTATGGTCTGGCCTAATGGATGGGCATTCAAGGTATCGGCTGATACTACCTTGATATTTTTCCATTTATATTTCATATTATTAAATACCTTAGAGCTGAATATCGGCAATTTCTTGCCGTTGGATATGACATAAACCGTGCTGGCAGTCTTGATTTTTACCAGCAGACCTTCCGGCAACGTCATGGGATCGCCACCGGGAAACAAGTCCAAATCGGCTGAAGTGACTTTTTTTATTGTCATGCCCAGAAAATTGGCTTTCTGTATCTCCGGAGTTGGGACCAATCTTTTAGTGCCGCTGAGAATATAAAATATCTGCTTGGTCTTTTGATCTTGGACTAAGGTACCGGTGGGATAAACGGTGTAAGAGGTAATATTCGGCCCATCTTGGTATAAGGCCAATTCGGTGTCGCTGACACTAGTCACATCATCATCACTAAAACCCAGCTTTTTAAACACTTCTTGACTTTCTATTTTTCTTTTATAGATGTCAACAATCATGTAAATATTGCCGGCGCTATTTTTTAATAAAGAAAAATTTAAATATTTTATGTCCGGACCTGGCGCGTAAGAATTCACATCTTCGGGCGCCACTGTCACCACTTTTTCCGGATCAAAGCGGGAGACAAAAACTGCCTTGGACACAATCGCTCGGCGTTGGCCATTTTCAATCAAATATATTTGATCACTATCGTCGGCTTGAATCAGGGTGCCGTCAGGCCATTTCTTGCTGAAATATTGATTCCACAAATTCCAAAAGCTCAGATTGCCGTGGATGTGCGGCGTATAATTATAAAGGCCGGCTGTGGCTGTATTTTTTATGGTCACCGTCTGGTTATCGATATTGTAGGTTCCGCCGGGCTTGAAATAAAACTCATTTATATTATTCATATAATAATCGGTCTGAGCCGCCGCCGAATTAACCTGCTTATAAAATCCTTTCCAGCGATCATCACAACCGCCGCTATCCGGACAGCCATAGCCGGTTGCTCGATCATACTGACCCTGGCTGGGACTAGTGTCTTCCAATAGGCTTTGCTCTTTTTGGACCAAAACCAACAAATATTTTGGATTGATGCGCCACTTCTGGGCTATCTCATAAAACGACTGGACCGCGGTTTTAAAATTATTTTCTTTATCAACTGTAATATATTTTTCTAAGGTGCCGTTTCGATGTTGTAAAAAATTCTGAATATCATTTTGATCTAGGGCATTATAATCTCTTATCTCCGTATCGGAAATTAAGTATGAAGGATCAAATTCAGCCGCTTTAGCTGGCAAAACCAAAACCAATAAGGCCAAAACACAAAAAAATAAATGATATTTTAATTTCATTTTTTGATAATTATTTTTCTAAAACCATTAATCTAATAGCTTGCTACTATTATATCATAAAAAAATCATTAAACCAAAAACTACTGATCTCCGCAATTTGTTTGTAAAAAATAGCCGAACTATTAATCAAAATATACTACTATTGACAAAAAATGTCTTATTTGTTATAATAATATGTTCTAAGCTTATCAGCCAAAATTAGACGAATTTGTGGCCCCTGAGCTTAACGCACATTTCAGTAGAGAACTGGGATTGGGCCCATCGCCCTATCTCAGAATAAATATAAGATCGTAAAAAGGCACCTGACGACTCTTACGAGAGCGTCAACGGAAGGAGTACCATGAAACTCAGCACGCGCGCCACCTCGACCATCATCGCCATCACCATCATCGTCGCTCTCACCGCCTCCGGGCAAGCATTCGCCGGCATGGGAGCGACCGTCGAGGTCTACAAAACCTCTTCCTCGGTGATTGTGGGATTCAGGCTCGGCAACGCCGACTCCACAGGATTGTTGTACGACTCCACGGGATTTGTGCCCTCGGCCGTCACTGGCTGGGGCATCCACCTTTGGGATCTCCCTTCGCCGGTGTGGGTGTCGGATCAATCGACACCCTTCTCGACGGATGAGCACGGCTGGGTCTGGATGACGCTCGATATCCCGGCGCTAAATGTCCCCCAGATCAACAACGCCAAGTTCTTACCGTTCTTCCAGGCCGGTTCAACCCAATGGAACTTCGATTCGGGCGCGGCCAACCTGGTGGTGCTTGAAAACGGCGTCGTGACTGGTGTCATTTCGCCGACCGACGGCAATTTCCCATTCAGCCCGGGAAACATGCCAACCGCCACCGCCCCGGTTATCACGGCCAACCCAACGTCGATTACGGTCGATTTAGGTGGCCAGATCCAGCTAGGTATCGGCGTGCAAGGCGTCGAGCCCATGACCTACCAGTGGAAAAAGGACGGGGTGGCCATTTCTGACGCTACCGACTGCCAGTACATCAAACAGGCGGTCAGCGGCGACGAGGGCCACTACACCTGTGTAGTGGCCAACCCGATCGGTAGTGTCGAAAGCGGCCCAGCCATCGTTTCCATCGACGGAGGCACACCCACGACCGATGGCACCGTCGTCTACACCAATGCCCCGGGAAAATTGCTGATCTCGTTGGAGGTAACCGGCGACATCAGCAAGATCTTTCCGGGGGCAACCATGGATGTTGAGCGGCTCGGAGCCATGCTCCTGGTCTGGGATGACCAGATGTGGTCCATGGTGGAAACCATGGCGACCGGAGAGGTGAGCCGCCAGGGCAACACTTTGATCACGGCCGTGAAGCATCCGCCAGGCAGTCAGGTGAAGATTAGGCAACTCGTGGCCGTCGTCGATGGATCTCCAATCGGTGGCGACATGACGAAGGTCACCGCCAGAGTCACTGGCGACACCTTCACCCCGGCCGTAGATCTTGGCTCGGTACAGAACGCCGAGTTCTATGCTCCGCCACTTCCGGCGCTGAGTATTGCCGGGCTGCTCGTCGTCATGGCTGGCATCAGCACAATCGCACGGAGGCGGCTAAGCTAGCACCTCAACCGACATTTATGCGGACAACTGCAAAGCGAAATCGCTTGCCGAGCAGTTGTCCGTCGTTTTTTTTACTCAATTTTAATTCTATATTGACAAACACTAGGCAAGATGCTAAAATATTTAACTACAAAAGTTCGTCTTTCTCGACGCTTTGAGAAAAACGAACTTTTGTATCAAGCTCTTTATTGATCAACGGTGGGCCTCATGCCCCCGTGATTGTTTGACCGCAGCCCAGCAGGAGAAAATGACATGGCAGGTGAAGGAAGAGGCAACTACGCCGGAAACGGCAAACACCAGAAAGGGAATGGCAGACTAAATCCTTTCTGTTTCCCCCTGAGACCGAAGGATCCGGTAGAAACCGCCCTAGAGACTCAAGGCCGTGTTCGTTCGGCTCGTGTCCGCGAAACCACCGTCCGGAGAACCCGTAAGACTGGCTGAGCTCTAACGGCCACACTTCGAATACAAAAGCGCCCACGTTCCGCTCTGGCAAGCAGGAACGCGGGGCTTTTTCTTTTTAGCTGATTATTTTAAAAATTTTAAGTAAAAAAAGAAAGCGGGCCGTCGTTCTATTGAGACCATGATCCCTTGCGAGATCAAAAACCCCTAAGAAATACGACACCGCGATCGTGACCCTACCGCAGCCCAAGCGGATGGAGCCCACCCATGGCAACCCACTGGAATTCCCGAAGGAACTCAACCGTGGAGTTACGCGCCAACAAACGAGTTGTTGTAGAAAGATCTATGCGATCTCTTCTCGAGTTGAGAAGAGTTGATTTGCTAGGTCGCTGAGGAGATGAGTCACCAGCAACCCAGTCCGAGCACGTCCGCCTTCCTCACACAAGAGTCAAGCGCCAAACAACACCACAACACTACAGGCAGACAACAGCTACTCGGCACAACAAGAAAGGAGGCTAGCATTGAGGCGAATCAGCGACAGTTGCAAAGGCAGCATACTACAAGAGGTGCTGTCGCTGGCGACTGTGCCCAGCCAATATTACCAAGGATGGAAAGGAGGGATCCCATACATCCTCATAGGCCCGAGCTCAACCCACACAATTCGTCACAAAACTAGCGCCTTTATTATACTACAAAACAAAACTATGTAAAGATCAACCTGTGGATAACTTTTTCCACACCACCTAAATTTTGCCAAATTAGTCATATTTTGTTAAAATATATAAACAACAATTATGCGAATTACTCTCGACGACAACCCCAAAAAACGCCAAAACTACGACCAGATGGAGCAGATTAATTATGGCCGAGGCCACAATCATTCCTGCCTCAAAGTCTTCGGCTGCCTGATTATTGTCTTGGCAATCATTATTTTTATCGTTTTTTTGACCATTAAATTATTTATTGGCCCGGTCATAAATTCTGTTAGTACGCTACCCTCCGACTTTCCTCAAGAAGTGGCCGTCTATCAGCTCGACCAAGCCAAAATAAAAATCCAAACTCCCGAAGCCAAAGAAAAAATCCTCAAACTTATTGAGTCCACTCCCAACTGGCTCCTGACGCCGTTTCTAAATTATCTTTCCACCAACATCAAAACCCAATTGGCCGACACCTTCAACAACAATGTCCGCGTGCCCCAAAACTTTACGGTTGACGAACTTAAAAAAACCCTAGAATCACCTCAGCTCAAGCAAGCGCAAACCGTCTCTCTATCCTGGCAGAATATCAATAAATCCAAAGAAGAGCTGGCTGATTATTATAAAAAACAATTAGGTGCAAATAATTTTCAGGTTACGGAGAACCTTTCCGACTATCAGATTGATCTCGGTTTTTGGAAAGATAATATTTTTGGCATCATTTCGCTGGACGACAGTTTTCAAAAAGACGGCCAAAGCACCATGGACATGACCGTTAATTATCTCAAAAAAATCAAATAATTCTATGGATATTCTTGGCGTAAAAATTGATAACCTGGCACTTGGCGATATTATTAATCAAATTAATCTCTGGCTAAAAGGGGAAAGACAGCATCAGATTGCCACAGTCAATCCGGAATTTATTATTGAAACGCTCAGTAATCCGGAATTCAAAAACGTTTTAAATCAAACATCTTTATCCACTTGTGACGGCGCCGGACTGGTCTGGGCCGCCAAAACCCTAAAACAACAAAAATTAATTCGCGTCACCGGCGTTGATCTAGTAGAAGCCATGTTCCGGCATCAACCGACCGAGAATTGGAAATTCTATCTGCTAGGCGGCGCCACGGATATTGCCGAATCAGTCAAAAAAAAATATTCTCAAACCAATATTGTCGGCGCTGAAGATGGTGGAAGGTTAATCAAAAATCAATGGCTATTGGAGAATAATGATCAAATAATTAATAATATCAAAAATAGCGGAGCCAATATTCTTTTGGTCGCCTTCGGCCAAGTCAGACAAGAAATGTGGATCAACAAAAATCTAGCCCTTTTACCCAATATCAAAGTGGCTATCGGCATCGGCGGGACTTTTGATTATTTGTCCGGCCTAGTGCCTCGCGCACCTTTATTTTTAAGGCGATTGGGCTTAGAATGGCTCTATCGGCTGATCACCAATCCCAAACGCTTCAAGCGCATCTGGAATGCCACCGTCAAATTCAGTTGGCTAGTGCTCAAAGAAAAGTTTAAATAACCTTATATCATCATATGTCACTCTTTCATAAAGAACCAAAAGTTAGAACCCGTTTTGCGCCCAGCCCCACCGGCTATGTTCACCTGGGCAATCTGCGGACTGTCCTCTACGAATACCTTTTTGCCAAACATAACAAGGGTGTTTTCTTTTTACGCGTCGAAGATACTGACCAATCACGCGAAGTGGCCGGGGCTGTGGAAAACCTGCTAAAAGTCCTAAAATGGGCCGGAATTGAGCCTGACGAGGGCGTAATGCTAGGCAAAGACGGGAAAGTCGCTGAAAAGGGGCATTTTGGACCCTACACGCAATCACAGAGGCTCGGAATTTACCAAAAATATGCCCACCAGCTCGTAGATCAAAATTTTGCTTACTATTGTTTCTGTTCGCCGGAAAGACTAGAAAAATTACGCACTAGCCAAATTGCCGCCAAAACACCTACTCGTTATGATGGTTTATGCCGGAATCTTTCCAAAGATGAGGTCAAAACAAGGATAGATAAGGGTGAAAAATATATCATCCGCATGAAAATGCCGGCCGACCAAGAAATTACTTTCAATGACCTAATTCGCGGACCAGTAAAATTCAATACCAAAGAATTAGACGACCAGGTGCTACTAAAAGGCGATGGCTTTCCCACTTATCATTTAGCACATGTTGTGGATGATCATTTGATGGAAGTGACTCATATTCTCAGATCAGAAGAATGGCTGCCCTCCACGCCCAAGCACATTCTGTTATTCCAGTGCTTTGGCTGGGAAGCGCCACTTTATGCCCACTTGTCATGGGTCCTTAATGCCGACAAGTCCAAACTCTCCAAACGCCAGGGCGATGTGGCCGTCGAAGATTACCAAAAAAAAGGTTACCTGCCGGAAGCCCTGATCAATTATTTGGCGCTCCTAGGATGGAATCCGGGCACCGAACAAGAGATTTTTTCTCTGAAAGAGCTAATACAAAATTTCTCGCTAGAAAAAGTCCACAAGGCCGGAGCGATTTTTGATCTCAAAAAACTCGACTGGATTAATAGTGAATACATCAAAAAACTACCGCTCGATAAATTTATCCAATTGGCTAAACCTTATTTAGACAAAAACATCAGCCAAATTCCGTCCGACTTGGATTTGGACAAAATACTCAAAATAGAGCAGGAGAGAGTGTTCAAACTGAGTGAGGTTGGCGAAAACATCAAATTCTTTTTTACTGATGAGTTATCTTATGACCCACAAATACTTGTTTGGAAAAAATCTGATAAGACTTCGACTGCCAAGAATCTTCAACTCCTGATTGACGAGTTGAGCCAGGACACAATAGGGGAGTGGACCCGTGAAAATCTCGAAAACCAGCTTAAAAAAATTGTGGCTGACAATGGCCTAACCAACGGCGAAGTGCTTTGGCCGCTACGAGTGGCGCTCACTGGTCTAGAAAAATCACCTACGCCCTTTGAAGTCGCAGAAATATTAGGGAAAAACAAATCATTAGAGAGAATAAAACAAGCAATCGCTGTTTTATAATAAACTTTTCTCTCATCGCTTGTTTGTGTTATAATTACCTCATAAAAAATATATTGTTTGTCGCTTCTACATGCTTGTCACAATAAAACAGCTTAAATACCATATTCTAGCAGCCGTTCTAATGCCAGTTATTATTTTTATTGGCGTTTTTTTGTTATTTAATCAAATAACTTTAGCGCAGACTGCCAGTAGTACCTCCAATAATGTCATTGACACTTTAAACAAACAAATAGACGAGCAGAGAGCAAAAATTGACCAATTAGCCGGCAAAATAGAAGAATACAAAAAAAACCTCCAAGATACTCGCAGCAAATCCCTTACTTTGCAAAATCAAATTTCTCTTATAGACAACCAAATTGGCAAAACCAATCTTGATATTGATATTAAAAATGAAGAAATTAAGGCCACTGGACTTGAAATAGACAAAATCAATCTTGATATTCAAAAAAATCAAGCACTCATTGATCGTGACAAGGATCAATTAGCTGGTTTTATCCGGCTCATTCAGCGCTATGACGAACGCAGTTATTTGACCGTGCTTCTGGCCAATAATTCTTTCTCGGAATTTTTTGACCAAATGAAATATTCCGAGGAGATTCAAAAAGATCTGCAAAACACCCTCAATCGCATTCAAGAAAATGTCAATAAATTAAATACTTCAAAAAAACAATCGGATGCCAAAAAAGAACAGCTCAGCCAACTACTCAAAACATTAGAAAATGAAAAGCTTAGCTTGGGTGGACAAAAAGAAGAAAAAAACTTTTTAGTTCTGCAAACCAAAAAATCCGAAAAGAAATTCCAAGGGCTGGTCAGTAATTTAAAGGCAGAACAGCTGGCCGCCACCAACCAAATAGCGTCCCTGGAAAGAACCATTCGCGCTGAGCTCGCCAAAAAAGGCAAATCAGAAAAGTTAAACACGTTAGGCAATGCCAGCTTAAATTGGCCAACTGACAGCCAGAGAATCACTTGCAAATTCCATGATTCAACTTATCCTTATATCAATGTTGTCGGCCAGCATTCCGGTCTGGATATCGGCATACGCCAAGGCACGCCGGTCAAAGCAGCCGAAGCTGGCTATGTCGCTAAGGTCGGACTAGGCACCAAGTGGTATGGCAATTATGTTATGGTTATCCACAGCAACAATCTTTCCACATTATATGCTCATTTTAGCAGTGTTAGTGTGACGGCTGACCAATATGTGACTAGGGGACAGATTATTGGCTACAGCGGCAACACCGGCTTTTCCTCCGGCCCACATCTTCATTTTGAAGTTAGATCTAATGGCATTCCTACCGATCCTTTATCCTACCTCCCTTAAATAATAAACTAATTCATAATTACAAAATTATGGACACCTGCTCCAAATGCGGCATGCCGATAGACAAAGACTCCTCCTGCAGCTGCGAACCAACGCTCTGCGCCCATTGCTGCGCCTGTGAACCGGATTGCTCCTGCGGTTGTAGTGATATGGCCGCTGCCAGCAACAAGGACTTTGACGACGAGGAAGAGGCAGAAGCCAAAGAAGCAGAATAACTCGGATTAACATCCAAAAAAACAATCCCGATTGCCGGGGTTGTTTTTTATTGCTAATTATAGCAAAAAAACCGGTTAGGTAGGGGATAGCCTATAATTAGAGCCTACGGCAAAATGCCAACATTCATAATAAAAATTTTAACCCTGACACCAAAATCAAATTTCTTTTAGTTTGCGACGACTAAAAGTAAATAATTCGAATTCAATTTATATATTACGGACCGTACTTTGCTGAGAGACCCGATAGAGGAGTACTACCATAATACGGTGTGGATAAACATTATTGAATATATATAATGTATATTATATAATAAGATTAACCTTCGTATAAGATTGATAAAGAGAAGGATTAATCAACAAATTACCCAATAGATATGAACAAATCAAGCACTCCATTAATAAGGCACATTCCCAAGTTTTTAGAATATTGTGAGATTGAGAAGGGTCTCAGTCAGATTACTTCACGTAATTATCATAATTTTTTGAAAGTTTTTATTAATTGGTTGAAAGATAATAGCCTTAGTGATTTGAAGCCTCATGAACTGAATGGTGACCATATTTGGAATTATAGGCTTTATTTGTCACATAAGAAGGATAAAAAAGGTCAGCCACTTAAAAAGACTACACAGAGCTACTATCTTATAGCTATTAGAATTCTATTAAATTATCTTACTGATAAGGATATAGCGTCTTTGCCTTCAGATAAGATTAAATTGCCAAAACTTACAAGCAAAGATAAAAAAATTAAATTTTTAAACTTTGATCAGATATTAAAATTACTTTCTATGCCGGATGTTGGAGATGAGGCAGGTCTTAGGGATAGGGCTATTTTGGAAATCCTCTTCTCTACGGGAATGCGTGTCTCCGAGTTAACTTCGCTTAATATTGATCTGTTTGATAGAAATAAATTATCAAATAAGGCTACTAAACTTGAAGATCTAGAAATGAGTATTTCAGGAAAGGGAGGTTCTGTTAGGACTATATATTTTTCTCAAAGGGCATTATTTTGGTTGGGCAAATATTTGTTAGTTAGAAATGACCTCTATCCCCCACTTTTTATTAACTATCAAAGAAATGAGAGCGATGAGCATAGATTGAGCAATAGATCCATTGAAAATATAGTTAAAAAATATAAGTCTATGGCTGGCTTGCCTGTTGATGCTACGCCTCATACATTACGTCATAGCTTTGCGACAGACCTTCTTGAACAGGGTGCAGATTTGAGATCCGTCCAAGAGCTTCTGGGCCACAAAAACATAGTTACTACCCAAATTTACACCCACGTTACCAATACCCAATTAAAAAATATTTATAAAAAATTTCATAGTGGTGATAAATAAATAATTATTATATGGCAACCCCCTGTAAACTAAAAAGAATTTCTTCAATTTTAAATAAGGATATCTATGGTGTTATTTCTAAAATGTATTTAGAAGAAAAAATGTGTCCATTGGAAATATCTAATTATTTATCTACTGAAGTGGATATAAATATAAGCCCCAGAAGTATTCAAAGAAATATTGTAAAAATGGGCATTGTTAGAACTAAAAGTGAATCTTTTAACTTATCAATCGGTAGGGGCAGAAAAGACTATAACCACTTAAAAAAAACGGTAAAATCTAGAGATCTACGAAAAGGAATAAATTTAAAATTAAGGTATCAAATTCTTAAAAGAGACGATTTCAAGTGTGTTCTGTGCGGTAACTCAGCTAAAGATGACTTATTGATGATAGACCATATAATTCCCGTCGTAAAAGGCGGCACCAACAATTTAAACAATCTGAGAACTCTCTGTCGCCAATGTAACTTGGGCAAAATGATCGCCGAACACGAAAAATAAATATTTAGAAAATTGTTTTACTACTTCATCTTCACAAACACCTTCTCGCCCAAACTTAGATCTATATAATCCAATTTCTTTACATCTTTAATTTTTTTCTTTAGCAACAAATTAAGATTGTCTAGTGCTGATTGCATATCTGAATTTACATCAAAATTAGCCATCCAGCCGTCGGTCGACCAAAAAGCCACATTGTCCACTCCCCCGAGCGTGTATTCCCTGATTTTGTAATTGGCCGCCTTGAGCTGTTTATCCAATTCCAAAATAAAATTCACCGCCCGCGCTGAAATAATCTTCTTGCCGATCGCCAAATCCTGATTAGTGGTTAACTGCGGGAATTTTATTTTATATTTGTTGGCCATATCTATAGGCAGCTGGCGCGTAATCGCCCCTTCAAAGTCGGCAAAATAATAAGCCGAGTCTTTTTGGTTATAGACCAACAGCGACGAGACTTTTTCTTCGATATTAATGCTGACTTTTTGCCAGCCCTTATTAATGTCTATTTTGCTTAAGCTATAATGCGATGACAATTCCTTCTTTAATCCGTCTTTGTTCAAAAATAACAAATTACGTCGCGGAAAAACAAAATAAATATTGTGATTGAGATAATTGTTGACCAGGCCGGAGAGCTCCTCTTGCGGTATGATGTCGGTCCCCTTCACTTCCACGTTTTTTATCTTTAACAAATCGCTATAAACAAAAAGATAAACCAAAAAAATCGCTATGATAATTTTTAAATATAGCTTGGTGTTGAACTTTTTCTCCGGATTATTATTAAAATAGGGATTATTGAACTTTTTTGTCTGATAATCCCGCTTGACATTCCAATTGGATTTTTTGTAAGCATAATCCTCTATCATAACGTCTCTTTATTTTATAGTTGACAAATACTCCATTTATTGTATAATATATATAACAGTCCTTTCAATACTGATTGAGACTGATTGACCCACAGCAGCCCAAACACGGAAGCGAAGGAGAATGGCGCATGAAGCAACACGGTATCGGTAGGAAAAAACGGCGGAGTAATGGCGTACCGAGCAATATCTGTCAGCTTCTCCATGCCGAGGCCCCGGAAAACAACGCTGATCACGTCTACGAGGCCATTGACCTGCTGGCGGGAACGTTGTTCTCGCCCGAGTCAACGCCCGGGATGATCGCCGACGGCCTGAGAAGTGTGGTCGAGCACATAGTAAAGGACGACATCGAGCTGGACTATGACAAAATTGGCCGTATAGTCAAGCGAGCCAAGAAACGGGTTAAGAAAGCCTGTCAAAATGAAGCCGCCCGCATCAAGGCCACGAAAGCCCTTGCGCAGATGTTGCGTCGGGACCAGGAAAGCGACAATGACTTTCCAACGACAAGCCAACGTTCGCCATGGGAAGCCATCGTATCCTCGGCGGTGAGTCAGGGCGGCGCCACTGTGTTGCCCTTCCCGGGCAGGAAACGCCAAGCCGCTGCCGTCTAGCAGTGATCATCCGATCATCACACGAGCACATCCCCCCCCCGAGTAGCCGGCAGACACGATGTCTTCCGGCGCTCTATTTTTTTCTCTCAATTTTTTCTATCCCGCAATAAGCTCTCAAGGCATCCGGAATCGTGATTGAGCCGTCGGCCTGCTGATGATTTTCCATAATAGCTATAAGCGCCCGCCCCACAGCAACCGCCGTGCCATTAAGCATGTGCAAATATTCAACTTTCCCCTCACGATCCTTATATCTGATGTTTAGTCCTCTGGCTTGATAGTCTGTACAATTGGAAGTTGAAGTAATCTCTGCCCAGTCGCCTAATTGGCCTTCTTTGTTGGGTTTACCTGGCATCCAGGCCTCCAAATCATAGGTACGGATGGCCGGCCCGCCCAAATCAGCCGTGCAATGATCGACTATTCTAAACGGAATTTCCAAACCCTTAAAAATTTCTTTTTCAATTGCCAAAATTTCCAAATGGGCTTCTTCGCTTTTTTCTGGTACGACATATTGAAACATCTCAATCTTGGTGAATTGATGGACACGGAAAATGCCCTTGGTAAATTTGGAATAACTACCTGCTTCAGTCCTGAAACAATGCGATACGGCCACGTACTTTTTGGGCAGTTCAGCAGCATCCAGGACTTCATTCATATGATAGCCACCCATAGTGATCTCGGCCGTGCCAATCAGCGACAAATCAGAATCTTCCACATTATAAATCTGAGTTGATTCGCCTCGAGGATTAAAGCCCAAACCCTCTAAGACCTCGCGCTTGGCCAAATCAGGCGTGGAAAAAGGTATAAATCCCCTCTTCATGGCAATACTGAGAGCATATTGGATTAAGGCGAATTCTAATACGGCCAATTCATTTTTCAGATAATAAAACTTTGCGCCCGAAACTTTTATCGCCCGATCAAAATCAATCAAATCCATTTTTTCCGCCAGTTGCACATGATCCAACGGCTCAAAATCAAACTGCCGCGGCTGTTTGACAATCTCAAGTACCGGATTATCGTCTTCATTTTTGCTAACTACCACGTCCGGATGAGTCAGATTAGGTACTCTTAACAGCAGCTCTCTAAACTCCACTTCTATCGGCCCAATACTACTTTCTAGTTCTGTGATTTTTTCACCGACTTTTTTCATCTCGATTATGGTCTCGGCCGTCGGCTTGGTTTTGGAAGCCAGATTACGCTGGGCGCGCAATTTGTCCATTTGAGCAATCACTTCCCTCCTTTGGTTATCCAATTCTATCAAATGGTCGATATCCACCTCAGCCAAACGATTCTGACAGTTTTCTTTTATTTTATCCGGATTGTCGCGGATGACTTTTATATCTAGCATATTAGTAAAATTTATCTAGGTCTTAATTAGGGATTTAGATTCAATCCTCCCGGGATCGAAGTCTGGTTGGGAACAGTTGGTGCCTGCGCCCCGGATGAACTAGCCATATTTTGGAATTCTTCCAATAAAACCTCTTGATATTTTTGCCCAATATCCTTGTTGCACTGATCTTTGTTGCCGGTTGCCGCCTCACAAGCAAACGTATATCCTAGCATGTAGCCAGTGCCAAAACTATCGCTATTTTTAGCCGACGACTTGATTAAGTCCTTGTCCATATCCCCTTGCGCCTTGCCATCTTGCATGCCTTTTTTGATAGCATCATGCATTTTTTGATTATCCTCTGGGTTTAATCCCTGATAATTCATCATCTTAATAATATCATTGATATTCTGATCGCTATCAACGGTCGCGACATTCTGACTGTTTTGGGCAATACTCCTGGCAGTTTGAGTTTGGTCAATAAAACCAATGGGATTGTTGGCTGTCTTCGGACTGCCACAACCGGCCAAGGCCACCACGCCTAAGGCCAAAACTCCTGCAAACAAAATGTTTTTTTTCATAGAAATAAATTATTTTTCAATTATAGTGACTGATTTTACCACAACTGGCAAAACCGGCTTAGATAATGCTCCGTCGGCACCTATGACTGTCGGTGCATTAGCGATTTTGTCCACCACGTCCAATCCTTTGGTCACGTGGCCGAAAATCACGTAGCTTTTTGGTAGCGGATAATCAGCTTGCAAAATGAAAAACTGTGAACCATTGGTGTTGGGACCGGCATTGGCCATGGCCACCGTGCCTCGGGTGTATTCTCCAGTAAACGCTTCATCATTAAATTTATAGCCAGGTCCGCCCGTGCCATCACCCCGAGGATCTCCGCCCTGGATCATAAAACCCTTGATCACGCGATGAAACACTGTATTGTCATAAAAATTCTTCTTGGCCAGCCAGACAAAATTATTGGCCGTAATCGGCGTATCCTTGGTGTTTAGCGCTATTTCAATTGTACCCTGATCAGTTTTTAGCACTGCAGTGTAGCTTTTTGCTTTATCTATTATGGTTGTTGGCATGGTCGTGGAGTTAGTATTTAAAGCGTGGTCTGAATTAGGATCAGCCGGACCCAAGTCGCCACCGCCAGTGGCATTAGTCGGACTTGAGCTGTTGATTTTTATATCATCGGCGGGATTGAGATCGCCAATTGCGGTATCGTCAGCCGGATTCTTTTCGATTATTCCCGGCGCCGCACCAGTACTATCAGTCGCCACTTGTTGCGCCCCGCAACCGGCCAAAACAATGGCCAGCGCCACCAGCGGAAAAATTAAAAATAATTTTTTCATACTATTTTTTTATTTATTTTCAAAAATTCTATTGTGCTGATTATTGCTTCCTTCTGTCGGTGCCAATCACTCCCCCACCTGTTTGACCCCTCCACTTCCACATAAACAATATTATTTTCATCGCACCACTTTTTGGCCGTGCCGGTCTGTGTCATCTTTTGCCACTCCCCTTCCGAAACTAGCCCAAAACCTGTCTTCTCGCTATATATTTTTATCAACTCTTGTGATAATGCGTTATTATTGCCCATTATGTCTCGACCAGCGTTATGAAAACTGAATAAAACCTTTACGTCATTATCTTTTATAAAACTACACAACGACTTTACTTCCGGCTCTGATCCCGCCGACTCTCCACAAAAAACCTTATCCTTCTGCGAATAATTTTTACCATAAGACCAATCTGATTCTTTCTGCCAATCTTGCGTGGCAAAATTTCTGTTCAAATCAACATCATTGGCATTAAATCTGCCAATCCTACCGCCATGAGCATAATCAGGATTCTTTGCTGCTACGTCCAGTCCATCCGGGTTAAGGATTGGCACTATATAAAAAGTAAAGGCCGAATAACTTTTTTGTTCACTCAAAAAATTAATCAATTTGTTCATCAGTTTGGCTGTGCCAACTTCGTTACCGTGCATACAGCCGACAAAAATTATTTTCTTTTCTCCTTGTCCTACACTATAGCAATCAATATTTTTATTTTTTACTGAACTACCAAAGGACAGCTTTTTTGCCTGTCCAGTGACTTGCTTAAAACCTTCTAAATTCTCCCGCCAACCCTTAATTACCTTCAAGATATTCTTCAGTTTTTTCATATATTACATGCCCAGCTTATCTGATCTTTTTTGCAAAGCTTTTAGACCTACTTCCAAAAATTGATCTAGTGAAATTCCTGTCTGCTCACACTCACTGATCATTTCCCGACTACAATTAGCAGCAAATTTGGTATTTTTAAATTTCTTCTTGAGCGACTCTATTGATAAACTAGCCAACTTTTTATCCGGCTGAATTAAGGCTGAAGCGATTATAAGTCCGGTCAAGGTCTCGGCTGACGCCAAGCTATACTGGATTTGTGTTTCCCGTCTTAGATTTTTTAACTCCTGATTAAACTGATAGCCATAGCAATGCGAAACGATCGTCTCAATTAAAAATTCACTCGCCCCCGCGTCTCGCAGAATTTTTGGCGCTTTCAGACAATGTTGAGACGGAGCGTCTTTGGTCAGATCCCAATCAATGTCGTGTAACAAGCCGATTATTCCCCATTTTTCTTCATCTTGACCAAAATGGTTGGCCAGGTCACGCATTATATATTCAGACTCAAGACAATGTAGTTTTACAATTGGATCTTTTATATATTTATCTAACAAGGTATTGGCCTGTTCATAATTTAAGCCCAGATCTCCATCTTCTGTTGGTGTTGTAGTGTTCGCTCCGCCCTTGGCCAGCTTATAATCTTTGGTCATCTCGTCAACCAGATTCTTTTCACCAAAAATCAAAATGCCTAGAATGTCTAGTTGATCGATGTTCTTGCCCTTGGTTTCTTCTACTATCTTTTTGTCACTTGTGGTATTAATCATCTCTTCCGTAAATCCATAGACCTCCAGACCCAATTTTTCAGCCTTTTTTATCAACTCCAAAATGTTTTTGCCAGTTTCAGCCTCCTTGATCATTATGGCATGTCGAATATTAAGCTTTAATTTCTCATTATCTTTTGTTTCTATGCAATCGGCATACAATAGATCTTGGCCATGTCGGGAGGCAAAAGAGGCGTTGAGATGAGCAATGGCATTCATCTCCTGCCAAACCTGCAAACCCAATTCCTTATTCAAGACCACGGTGACAATTTTTGTCTCCCTTGATTTAACATTAGACTCTAATGGTCGCAACAACGGAAATAATACCACATCCCTCAAATTATTTTGCCCGGACAGAATAGAGACAACGCGATCAATACCCATGCCCCAGCCGGAAATTGGCGGCGCTCCATGTTCTAGGGCGGTAACAAATTCATCGTCCCCCTCCATGACTTCTTCCGCGCCCTGTACTTTGGCGTTTTTCTGTTCATCAAATCTTTCTTTCTGATCAAGCGGATCAACCAGCTCCGAATAGGTTTTCACGATTTCCCAACCATTAACCACTAGCTGGAATTGATCAACAATCTTTTGATCCTGGTCATTAATTCTGGCCAACGGCTGCAAATACTTTGGATAATGATAAAGTATAGTCGGACCGACGATTTTTGGCCTGGAAACTTTCTTATACAAATTATCAACTAGTCCCGGCAAACTCATCTCATCCATGCCTTCAAATTCTATGCCTTTTTTCTTAATATCTTTTAGCAGCTTTTCTCCTTCTGAATATGACATCACATCCAGCCCCGTATCCTTTTTGAGCATCTCAATAAAGTCAACTCGCTTCCAGGGCGTAGAGAAATCAACCAGCTTCTTTTCGCCATCTCTGTTTTCGACTTCAATTTTCCGATCATAATTAAGTCGGTCAAAAATATAATCAAACATCTGCTCAGTAAATTTTATGTTGTCCTCAAAATTCCAGTAAGCGGCATAATGTTCCAAATGCGTATGCTCAGGCAGATGTGACGGATCAACACCTTCATTCCGAAACGCCTTGCCCAATTCAAATATTTTTTCCATACCACCGACGATCAACTCTTTCAGCGGCAACTCATGAGAAATCCTGAGATATAAATCAATATCCAACGCATTGTTGTGTGTTTTGTAAGGCGTAGCTGTGGCCCCCGTTGCTTGATGCAAAAAAGTCGGCGTTTCAACTTCCATAAAACTTTCCTGCCAATAGAACTCCCGAACCATCTTAATAAAATCACTTCTGAATTGAAATCGCCTCTTAGAATCTTCATTCATCAACAAATCAAGATATCTTTGACGATAAATTATGTCAGCATCCTTAATGCCATGCCACTTTTCTGGCAACGGCAACAGCGCCTTACCCAAGAATTGATAATCCCTGACCAAAATTGAAATTTCGCCTTTTTGTGTAGTAAAAATCTCGCCCTCAACACCAATGAAATCACCAATATCAAAATTGTCATTAAAAAATTTGAATTTATCTTTACCAATTTCATCTTCTTTCAAAACCACTTGCATTTTTTCTGACCAGTCCTGAATATGGCAAAAGACTATCTTGCCCATCAATCTAATGGTCATAATTCGTCCAGCTGTTTTAATTTTGGCCTCTTCTTTAGTAACTTTTGCCTCAGCCAAAGACTGTTGTTTATCAAACTTTTCCGGATAAGGATTGATTCCGGCTTTTTTTATTGCTTCTAATCTTTTTAGACGCATCTTTCTTTCGTCTAAGTCGGCGTGTTGTGGCTTGTTGTCTGGCATATTTTTTATAAGCTATAATGTTTATATTTTACAAAAAATCACTTATAAAAGCAAGCGGAGGTGCACTAGGTACATCTCCGCTTGTTTACCTTATATTTTAGAGGCTATTTCTTCTTTTTCTTGGCCTTTTCTGCATCCGATTTTTTCTTCTCGCGAAAGGCTTCCACTATTTTTTCTCCGGCTTGGATGAGTGGCGGCAGATAAGTGGCCGTACCCTCGGCTCTTTTTTTCAGGGTACTTAAAATCTGATCAATAAAGTCCAGCTTCTTTTTGAAACCGCCGGTGATTTTTCGAAAGTCCCGTAGCATTAGAGCCAGATACAAAGCACCAAAGCCGAGGCAGATGCCGATCCATAATATAATAATAGAAAGAGAAATCCAAAGGATATCTTTTGAGGTGACAAGCATGGTAATGAGATTATTTATCTTACCCTTATATTATACTCCTGCTTTAATTTCTCCACAACTTTTTCGTGAGTCGACTGGGCATCTTTTAATTCCAGCGTTCTGTCGTCATGCCGATAAGTGACGCGGATAGCCAACGCCTTCTTGCCTTCGCCTATCTTGTCTCCTTGATAGACCGACAAGAAAGAAACGTTTTTTATCAACTCATTATTAATTTTTTTGGCTGTTTCAACCACCTTGGCAAAAGGGATTGCCTGATCAATCTCCATCGACAAATCTAGTTCTATGGCCGGATATTTGGAAATCGGCTGATAAGCCGGACTGCCTTTGGCCTCTTTGATTAGTTTGGCCACATTAATTGTTGTTGCCGCTATGACTTTTTTTATACCAAAATTTCCTAATGTCTTAGAGTTAATTAACCCTAGCCAACCAATTTGCTCACCTGACAAAATTACCTTAGCCGTAGATTGGGACCAAACGGAAGTTTCGCTATCAGCCCATTCAAAATCAAATTCCAGCAAATTGAGTCTTTGCCTTAGGCCATCTATCACCCCCTTTAAATTAGCCAGGGCTGTTTCGCCATCACTGCCAGAAAAAACCAGGACTAATTCCGAGCTCTCTAATGGTAAGTTATCTTTTTGTGGCACAAACACTCGGCTCAGTTCGAATAATTTCATTTCATTAAAGAATCCGGCATTATCTGCCACTGTCTGCAGCAGACCAGGCAGAATGGAACTGCGTAAATATTCAAAATCAATGCTTAATGGGTTGGCTAGCTTAATATGGTCTTCTAGATTCAGACTGCAGTTCTTGATTATTTTTTCCGAAGCAAAAGAATAGGTATAAGTCTCGGTCAGGCCGAAACCAGCCAAAATATCTTTTATTTTGTCTTCCCAATAAAAATCGTTTGCCGCTGAAAAATTCTCCGGCAAATCACCCGCCATCAGTTTGGTCGGCAGATTGTAATAACCGTAAATTCTTGCCACTTCTTCGGCCAAGTCATGTTCGCCTTCCACGTCTCGATCTCTCCACCAAGGCACAGTTACCATAAAGTCTCCAGTCTTTCCGGCCACCTCAAAACCCAAATTCTCCAAACTCTTTTTAACTTGAGCCGGCTTGATGTCAACACCCAAAATCCTCTTGATATTTTCCAATTTTAACTTTATTTCCTTGGTCTTGTGCTTTGCGGCTTTTTCATCAATAATCTCGCTCGCCACTCGTCCGTTGGCTAATTCTGCTACTAGCTCTATGGCCCGCATTAACGCTGGTTCTGTGCCTTCCGGACTCAATCCCTTCTCATAAAGATTAGAACTGTCTGAATGCAAATTCAGGGCTCTGGCGGTCTTTCTAATGTTAACATTTTCCCAGTTACCAACCTCTAACACAACATTTTGGGTTGTGTCGCTGGCGCCTGATAATTCTCCGCCCATGATGCCGGCCACAACGCATGGCTTCTTGCTATCGGCAACAACTAAAACGCTATTATCCAATTCATATTCCTTGCCATCAAGAGCCAGAATCTTCTCGCCTTTTTGCGCCAGCCGAACCACTATCTCCTGCCCTCCCAACTTATCATAATCAAAAACGTGCATGGGTTGGCCGAATTCCAACAAAATATAATTGGTAATATCGACTAAATTATTAATTGGTCGTAGCCCTGACGCCAAGAGTCGCTGTTGCATCCACAAGGGCGACGGAGCGACTTTAACGTCTTTCATTACTATCGCTTGATACCGCGGACAAAGTTTTGGTTCTTTGACTGTGACTGATAATTTTAGCTTATCGCCAGAAACAGTCAAATTTGGCTTGGGCTCGTGATACAAAAATTTTCCACCCATAATAGCTGCAGCTTCTCGCGCTATGCCAATAATGCTCATCGCATCCGGCCTATTTGAGGTGACTTCCATATCAAAAATAAAATCACTGATCGGCATGACCTTTTCCAGTGCCAAGCCAACCTCTGTATAATCCGGTAAAATATAAATTCCGGCATGGTCTTCGCCCAATCCTAATTCTTTCTGGCTACACATCATGCCTTCACTATCCACGCCACGCAACTTAGCCGCTTTAATCTCGAAGTCCCCGACTTTACCGCCAACCAGAACCACTGGGACTTTTTGACCCTCTTTTATGTTTGGCGCGCCACAAACAATTGTCAGTGGCTGCTTGGCCCCAATCTCAACCTGGCAGACATGAAGCTTGTCCGCATTCGGATGCTGTTCAATCTTTAGAATCTGACCAACTACCACCTGGTCAAAATTCGGCTTGATCTCGGTGATATGATCAACCGATGGTCCGCTGAGCGAAATTTTCTTCGCAAACTCAGCCGCCGTCTCCGTCGTTTTGAAGTATTCTTTGAGCCAATTGTAGGAAATGTTTAAATTCATAATTCTTAGTCTAACTGCTTAATGTTTTTTACTATATTTTCAAAATATCTAAAATCTTCCTTTTCGGTGGTAGTGCAACCCAGGGAAGACATGACAATACTATATTTAGTGCCAAAAACTTCCATTGAACGATTGACGCATTCGCCGCCATCTTTCCAAGTCAAAACATCAAAATTTCCGATTCTACTCTTGGCCACGGTCTCTGGCATGGTGATGTTGGCTTTAATAATATCAAACTCGTTGCCCACCGGCCTGACTTCACTAAAATTCAAAGTATAAGCCGGAGCTTGGCTATTGGTCGTGGTGCTTGGCGCTGGTTGCGGCTTGATTGGTCCGAACAATAGATAAGTACCGCCGATACAGTCGGAACACTGTACCTTATTGTACGATTCTGAAAATTTAATTTCCCAACCCAGAGTCTTACTGCCGAAAAGCGTCGCATCTCCATAAATATCACTCGGCGCTGACGTTGTAACAACTGATTGGCTATTAGACGCATTATCCTGCCCTGACGGTTGATTTTGTGTTTTATTAAAACAACCGGTCAAAGCCAGTAACGCCACTATTGGGATGATAAATAATATCTTTTTCATAGCATTTTAATCCAATATCTTTAAATAATCTAATAATTCTTGATGCAAAGAAGTAGTAAAATATTTTTGTACCTCGCTTGGCTTCACCCACTTCAACTCAACGAACTTTTCACCAGCTTTTTCTTCCCCGCCAGTCGCCTCACAGTGATAATAAATGGCTAAAAGTTCTCTTTTTTCCGGGTAGGTCTTAGCAAATACAATTTTCTTTATATCAACATCTAAATTAGTTTTTATTTTAATTTCGTGTTTAAGATAAAACCCTAAGTCATTATCATAGGCCGGTCTTCCGCCCGGGAAACACCAGGTCAGTTCTTTTATATAAGGGTCGTCCTCTCTCCGGCCGATCAAAATCTGTTTAGTTTGGGTATTATAGACAATACCCAAGACATTAAGCAAAAATACTCCCCTATCAAATTGCGTCCAATCCATATAATTAAATAATAATTATATTTAAAACAATACGCTCACAGAAAACATCATACACAATATCCAAATCGCCATTGACGATATAAATAACAACCTATGGAGATCTAATCTATTACCACCACCTCCGCCAATATTTCTATAAAATAATAATCCCTTTGACCAATATTTATTAGAATACCATCCAAAATAATAAACTATCAATACAACGCTTATCAAATTTAGCACTACAGCACTAAAAATTGTAACAAATGAATTTTGAAAATAAATAAATACACAAACCATGGCAACAACAGAAAATAGTAAATACAAATGAATAAAAATTATAAAGAGATAATGAACCAAATTACTTGTTCTAAACTTCTCTGACTCTAAAAATGGACCTCTCCTTTTTCTAAAATATCCAACAATGATTGCAACTAAACAAAACAAGGCTACGGCGAATACTGCGATTAATTTTGATTTCATAAAATTTTATATCACTAATCTTATGCGAGCATTAAAGAATCTTGTGCCAATTTTTCATAACAACGAGCGTTAAGAGCCAAATCGTTCTGTTGCTATTCTGATATTTGGTTTAGCGAGTTGATGAAAAATTTGGCCATGATTCTTTACGGCTCGCGCTTTTTTCTTTTTGCGTCTGCTTTTTCTTTTACTAAAAAAGAAAAAGAGACAATGATTTAATAAAGTAAGAAAGGGATTCCTCCACTCCGCTTCGCTCCGGTCGGAATGACAAAAAAAACAAAAAAACCTAAAACTGCTGATTGAATCTCAAATCATTCTTATACAACAACCTTATATCATCAATGTTCAGCCCCGCCTTCATGGTATAGCACCTCTCTACTCCCCAGCCGAAAGCAAACCCGCTATATTTCTCCGGATCAACTCCACCGAATTTCAAAACATTTGGATGAACCATGCCGGCACCAGCTAACTCCAGCCAGCCCTCTTTACACATCCGGCAATTTGATCCGTCGGACAGCTTGCCCGTACCATGGCACAAGCCACAGGAAATATCCACCTCAAAACTCGGCTCCGTAAACTGGAAATGATGGGGCCTGAGTCGGATTGTTCTGTCGGCGCCAAAAAACTTTTTGACAAAATAATCTATCGTGCCCTTGAGATGCGTAATGTTTATATCCTTATCAACAACTAGCCCCTCAAACTGATGGAACATGGGCACATGTGAGACGTCAATCTGCCGACGATAGCACTTAGAAATATTCATCATGCGAATTGGTAGCGCACCTTTCTCCATTTCTCGCACCTGACCGCTGGAGGTATGGGGCGTCAAAATTCTCTGGCCGTATTTCTTATTTATCGGCAACCGATCAATAAAAAAAGTTTCCCACTCATCGCGCGCCGGATGATCCGACGGCATATTAAGCGCTTCAAAAGCATAATAATCCCACTCCACTTCCGGATATCTTTCGCGCTGGAAACCGATCTTTTCAAAAATAGAAGAGATTTCCCTGATAGCTTCAGTCACCAAATGCAGATGGCCGATCTCCGGTACATTGCCAGGCAAGGTAAAATCAAAAGTTGCGGCATCGTCTCCGCCCGATAATTGTCCTCTCATGCCCGCCAACTCTTCTACGATATATTCTTTAAGCTCATTGGCCAAAGCGCCAATTTCAGCCACTTCTTCGCGCGCCACTTCCTTGAGGCCTTTAAGGACATTATTCAATAAGCCGTTTTTGCGGCCCAAAAATTTATTTTCTAATATTTCCAAGTCCTCGTGGCTTTTTATCCCCTTCTTGGACTCGGAAAATTCCTTTTTCAAATTTTTTAGTTGATCCTTCATAATGGAATTATTATAACCTTTTTACCTTAAAATAGTCAATTAGAGACAAAAAAACCGCCTCAAGGCGGCTTAGTCTTCTGGCTTTCATATATTATTCTTGCGATAGCTCAGAAAAAATAATTCCAAAATGCCCAAACCCACAATAAGCAACAATATATTCCACCAAGTTAAGAGGTCCTTACTTTGTAAAAACAAAACTCCTATACCAGTCAAGGCGAAAAAACACGATTGGCGGAAAGATACCCCCACCAACTTATAGTCCATGTCCAGCTTATTAAAAGCTTTTCTGACGCCGAAGCTGACCAGGAAGGCCGTACCCAGCAAAGAAAAAAATAAGCTAAAATAAAATAGAAAAAAGCCGGGCAGATCGCTCGTTGACGGATCAACCTGAAAAATCACCATGCCCCAGATCGCCCAACAGAAAATCGTGGCCAATATTACGACTAACATTAATTGCTTTAAGGTCATGCTCGTTTTTATTATTGCCTTATTATTATAACATAGAAAAAGGCCATCATCCAAATTATGACAAATATAAATCCCGCCACAAGGGCGGGATTTAGAGAAGGGTAAGTTGGAAATTTAAATCACGCTTTGATGGAAATGATCCTAAAAAACTTTTAGGCAAGCGTGATTTTTAATCGTCCAACATAAAAACCTTCCCTCAATAAAATATTATATTACTTTGTTTGATAGAAAACAATATTTTGTCAAGAGTCCCGGTATTTTTAAGGTAAAAAAAATCGAGACCTGTTTCCAAACTGACAGTCGCATCAGTTCGGAAACAGGTCAAGACGTGTGGGGGGAGGCTTTTAGATGCCTCAGAGGGGAGTCGGCGAGGACCGCCTAAGGAGAGGGGGGGGTAAAGCCGGAACGGATCAGTTGATGCGTGTGATAATTGCCATCAGGATGGCAACAACCGCCACCGATCCGATACATATCGTACTGCACCACTGCTTTATCGTCATAGGCGTTCTCCTTCTTTTGAGCCAAATCGGCTCCGCCATAATCTATCGTTCTTTGTCAGATTGATACGAACAAGGTTTAAAGAAAACTGGAGTTGATGGCGCGAAAGATAATTTTTGGCCAAACCCGTTTTCTTTGACTTATCCCTCCTAATTGGCGGACAAGCATACGCCTCACCCGCATCAATCTGACAAAGATATTTTAAGGACCTTCGTTGTTAGGGCGATAAGGGCAGATGACTGCTTTACCGCCCCAACGAAGAACCTCAAATGAATTTAATTTATAAATTACTTTAATATAATAGTATAGCACATAAACAAAAACTTGTCAAGAGTTAAATAAAATAAATATTATTTTTACTCTAAATTTAGACAAAATAAATAACATTTTAATACAATATTTGTGTTTTTTTGTCAATAAAAAAATCGGGCTTAACCCGTTTTAATTAAGATTATTAATTTATAAATTTGGGCCTTACTCGTGCCTTAAAGCTGTTATCGAGTCCATATTAGCCGCTTTTTGCGCCGGATAATAACCGAAAATAAGCCCAACCGCCCCGCAAAAACCAAAGGCAATGATTATTGCGCTGGGCGGCAAAGAAAACGACCAAATAAAACCAAACTGTCCGGCAACTAAGCTAATCAAATATGACAACGATGCCCCGACCAATATTCCCACCAATCCTCCCAGTAAAGTCACCACAATGGCTTCAAATAAAAATTGCCATAATATTTGTCGTCGTTTAGCGCCAATGGCCTTGCGCAAACCTATCTCAAATGTCCTTTCAGTCACCGACACATACATGATATTCATAATGCCTATTCCACCCACTAAGAGTGAAATTCCGGCAATAGCTATTAGCAGTAAAGTTATGCCGCCAAAAATTGAATCAATCATGTTTCTGGCTTCGGCCATAGTGGTGACACCAAAATCATCTTTAGTTGAATCGGTTATGTTATGCCGTTCGCGCAATAAAAACGCAATATCCTCTGCGGTCTGATCTTGAATGGAGGTGTCTTTGACCTGAGCCGTGACAAACAACACATAATCTATGCCCATGACCAGTTTTTGCGCTGTTTGAATCGGCATATAGACCAACTGATCAAAATCCAGACCAAAGCCCGCGCCTCTTTCTTTCAAAACTCCGATTACTCGGAATTTATTCTTGCCGATTTTTACGTCTTGATTGATCGGGTTCTGCCCGACAAACAGCGTGTCCGCCACTTTGCTGCCTAAGACCACCACCTTGGCCAGCTGATTATCATCATCTGTGGTATAAAATCTTCCTTTATCCACCTTGCTCTTATCGATATCTATCACCGAGGGCGAAGTGCCCATAAAATTTATGGACTTGTTTTCACCTAAATAAGAAACAACATCCTGGCCGAAAACGGCAGCATAATAATTTTTTATATTAGGCAACTTATTAATGGCTTGAGCATCGTCAAGCGTTAGAGTGGTTATTTGCACTCCTTCGGCCATAGTAGTGGCGTTAGCTGTAGAATTTTTACCTGTTGTCGGCACCTTGGGCTCGATCTGAATAACGTCGGAACCAAAAGATTCCAATTGTCCCAAAACCAGCCCCTTTAAGCTATCTCCGGCCGACATCACAATAATCACGGCCGCTATGCCGATGACGATGCCAAAGATCGTTAGAAATGTCCGACCCTTGCTACCCTTCAAAGATTTCAAAGCGATCCTCAAGGGCAAAAATATTTTTTTAAATAAATTACTCATAACGCAAAGCTGTTATTGGATCAAGTTTGGCCGCCTTCTGCGCCGGATAAATGCCAAATACTAATCCTACCGCCGTGGCCACGCCACAACCTAAAACGATTGATGACCAAGTCACCACAATATCCCAATCATAACCAAGATACCTGGCCACCAACCCGACCAGAGCCGAAATCAAAATGCCGAAGATAATGCCGATTATGCCACCGATCAAAGTGACGGCAACGGTCTCCAAAATCAACTGGATAACAATATTGGCTTTAGTGGCGCCCACCGCCTTACGCAAACCGATTTCCCGCACCCGTTCATTGACGGAAGCCAGCATCACATTCATCACGCCCACTCCGCCGACAATCAGTGATATGCCTGCTATCGCTGCCAGAAAAAATCTCAGGGCGTTGGTGATGGCTTTTAAAATATCTATGGCTTCCTTGGTGTTTCTAACGGAAAAATCATCAACCCCAATTTCAGCTATATTGTGACGATCGCGCAGCAATAACTTGGTGTCGTTCGTCACCTGATCTATCTTGTCCGGACTATCGACTTTTATCCTGATATAATTCACGTAGCGCACGCCCAACATTATTTTTTGTGCTGTTGAGACGGGCATTAGCGCCAATTTGTCTTTATTTTGAAAACCAGCTATGCCACGTTTCTTCATCACGCCTATCACCTCAAACGACTCCTTGCCGATTTTCACCTTTCTACCGATAGCTTCCTGATCGCCGAAAAGCTCCTGCCAAATTTCATAACCCAAAACTATTACTCGAACGCTTGACCGTTCCTCTTCTTCGGTAAAAAAACGCCCGATCAAAATTTCCGTATCTTCTACTTCCAGATATTGACTCATAACTCCATAATAATTCGCGTCAACGCTGCCATTTTGATAGCTCATGGTATTCATGCCGGTATTATACGAGCTTACCGCCGCCACATTCGGTACCTGATTCTTCAGGGCTAAAGCGTCTTCGTACTTTAGGGTGGTTACAACGATACCAAAGACTGAGGCCGGCGGGCCTTTTTCATCTGATGCTCCCGGCAAAACGCTGACCAAATTTGTTCCCACGGAATTAAGCTGATTGATGATGAGACTCTGCGCTCCGGCACCAACCGACATAATGATAATCACCGCAGCAATACCAATAATAATCCCTAAACTAGTCAAAAAACTGCGGACTTTATTGGCCCGCAAAACAGAAAAAGATAATTTTATTAAGTCCCTGGCTTTCATAATTGGACTTATTTTATTAATTCATTGCTCCTGGCCGATCGCCTTTGCTCCACTCTTTCATCGCCGGCAATCAATCCATCAGCCATTTTAATGATTCTTTGGGCGTGCCTGGCCGTGTCGCTCTCATGAGTGACCAAAATGATGGTGTGGCCCTGATCATTTAGATCTTCTAATATCTCCATGATGGCTGTACCCGACTTGCTATCCAAATTACCTGTTGGCTCATCGGCAAAGATAATACTCGGATTATTGACTAGAGCCCGGGCGATAGCTACGCGCTGCTTTTCTCCGCCCGACAATTGATTGGAAAAATTATTAATGCGGTGATCCAATCCCACTGACTTAATCGCTTTTCGCACCAATTGATCTTGATTTTTTTTATTGCTATAAATAAGTGGCAGCTGCACATTGTCATAGACCGAAGTTTTTGGCAAAAGATTAAACGCCTGAAACACAAACCCAACCTCTTCATTTCTAATTTGGGCCAGTTCGTTATCATCAAGATTGCTTACGTCCCTGCCCTTAAACAGATATTGACCGGTTGTTAAAGTATCCAAAAAACCAAGAATGTGCATTAAGGTTGATTTTCCTGATCCCGACGGCCCCATAATTGCTACAAATTCACCCTGCCTGATCTCAAAAGATAAACCAAACAAAACTTCAGTGACCACCTCATCATTGACGTACTCCTTTTTCAGATCAACTAATTTTAATAATGTTTCCATGGCTGTTATTTTCCGCTCTTTTCAAAGGTGATCACCCTGTCCCCTTCGTTAACGCCAGAGATAACTTCAACGAGGCCGTTATCGGCTCTCAATCCAATAGAAACTGCTTTTTCTTGTGGCTGATCGCCGACTAATACTTTAACGTATTTTTCACCCACTTGCCCCAAGGCGGCTTCTTTTATTTTGACCGCTCTTTGCGGTATATAAATGACATCTGGCTTTTCTGCTGTCACAATTGTAATATTGGCGGTCATGCCGGCTTTTATTTGATCATTCCAAGAATCTTGATCAAAGCTAATCGTCGTTCTGTAATAAATAACGTCTTTAATCACCGTTGAAGCCGGCTCGATAAAAGTGACGTGTCCAGAAAATATATGATCAGAACCGAAAGCGTCCAAATCAATGGTTGCTACATTGCCGATCTTTAGTTTGGCAATATCAGATTCGGCAATATCAACTTTTATTTCATATTTTTCACTGCCCAACATTGTCATAATTGGCTGCGCCTGGCTGGTCTGCTCTCCTACTAAAAAATTAACTTTGCTTATCTTGCCGTCTATTGGCGCTTTTATTACATAACTGTCCAAGTTAGTATTTAATTTTGCCAACTGTGCCCTAGCTTGATCGACGCTAGCTTGAGCCGCCTCCACATCAAATGAACGCGGACCGGCTTTCTTCAGACTGAGCTGGGCGTTGTAAATATTTAAACTTTTCTGAGCCGCATCAATTTGTGATTTGTAGCTAGTGATAGCATTGGTCAAATTTGATTTAGCTGTCTGAACCGCCGAGAGTCCGGCATTATTTGCTGTCTGTTGCCCGACCAGGTCGGCCTTAATAGTATCTTTTATTGTTTGTGAATAATAGGAGTTAAGAATAATACCATCGGCCAATCTATAAGAATCATTCAAAAAATCGTTAACGCCGGATAAAAAACCTCTCACGTCCTCAGATAAGCTTATTATTCTTCCGTTATCCTCGCTCCCTCTTAATTTCTCAATTGCGACCATAAGGCCTGACAAACGAAACGATAGCGTGCTATAAACAGCTGAAATATTATTGCTAAGCGAACTGTCAATTACTGCTAAATTATTAGTCGTGTCCTCATTAATCAAATAGTTATTTACTTTATCCAGAGCCACCTTAGCTGAAAACAAAGAACTGGTTATGCTATCAATATTTTTTTCACCCAAATTTATTAGCTGGTCGTTCTGCTCATCGACTAAGCTGTTCAAATCACTTTGCATCTTGTTTACCTGTTCTTCTGAGACCTTGACATCTTCAACTGAGGAGCCAGCTTGAATTTTTTGTAAATTGGCTGTAGCCGCTCGCAAGCTGGCCTTGGCCTGGCTGATTTGGGCTTGCAAATCAGCAGTATCTAATCGGGCTAATTCTTGATTGGTTTTGACCAAATCTCCTTCTTTCACCTTGATATTGGCCAATTTGCCAGGAACATCAAAGCTGAGATTAATCTCATGGGCCGACTCTACGGCTCCGGTAGCCGTGACGGTCTGAGTCAAGTTTCCTCTCTTGACTTCCTCGGTAGTATAAACTGTTGGCTGCTTAGTACTTGCCACTCCGTAATAAATAAAAATTCCGGCGACGATTATAATAATGATTATGATCGTCCACAACCATTTATTCTTTAAAATCTTTTTCATAAATTATAAATTATTATTGTATCTTTTAAATTAAACTTTTGCCGGTCATATCTTGCGGCTTTACAATGCCCATGATTTTTAGAACAGTCGGCGCCACATCCGACAGCAATCCTGAAGGTTGGACCAAGCTCAAATCAGAATTTGGCACCTCGGACAAGCCGATAGTTTTTCCTTCCCATTGCTTGGCCACGATAATAAAAGGCACCGGGTAAGTACTGTGCTCCTTGTCAATTTCGCCCGACTGTAAATTAAGTAATTCTTCGGCATTGCCATGATCAGCAGTTATAAGGGCCACGCCACCTTTGCCCAACACGACTTCCACGATTTTTTTCACACTAGCGTCTAATGTCTCACAGGCCTTAACCGTGGCCTTGAGATCCCCGGTGTGTCCCACCATATCAGCATTAGCGAAATTTAGTACTATAAAATCATACTTATCAGACATGATAGCTTCTATAACTTTTTTGGTCAATTCTTTGGCTGACATTTCAGGTTTTTCCGCGTACGATGCCACTCTCGGCGACGGCACCAAAATTCTGTCCTCGCCCGGCCAAGTATCTTCCCGACCGCCGTTGAAAAAAAAGGTCACGTGCGCATATTTCTCTGTCTCCGCAATATGCAATTGTGTTAATCCCGCCTCTGATATGGTCTTAGCCAGTGTCTCCACGATTGCCTCGTTAGGGAAAGCGACTTCCATGGGCAAGTCTTTTTCGTATTCGGTCATAGCTACAAAATACAAATCTTTTATATATTCTCTTTTGAATTTTTCAAAACCTGGCAGGACAAAAGCTTTACTGATCTGTCTGGCGCGGTCTGAACGGAAATTAAAAAATATCAAAGCATCGCCATTTTTGATGTTACCTACCGGCTTGCCATCTTCAATAATGACCGTGGGCACAAATTCTTCATCGTAAACTTTTTTGTTATAAGAATCAGTTATCGCTTGGAGCGGATCATCATATTTATTCACCGCCTCGCCCTTAGTCATAGCATTATAAGCTACCTCGGTTCTTTCCCAGTGATTATCCCTGTCCATAGCGTAGAAACGTCCAGACATAGTAGCAATTTTACCTGTCTTGCACTCTTTTATTTTTTGTTGCAATTTTTCTATAAAATCAATACCTGAATTATACGGCATATCGCGGCCATCCAAAAACACATGGACATAAACATTTTTTAACTTTTCTGTAGCGCAGAATTCCAATAAAGAATAAAGATGGTCCATCGAGCTATGAACTCCGCCAGAGGAAATCAAGCCCATGATGTGCAAGCTGGATTTATGATCGCGCGCCCACTGCGCCGCCTGCAGAAACTTTTCATTCTTGCCGAAAGTTCCGTCAGCTATGCACTTATTGATTTTGGGCAAATTCTGATAAATCAATCGTCCCGTTCCCAAATTTAAATGACCAACTTCCGAATTGCCGATTTCTCCCCACGACAAACCAACGGCTTCTCCTGAGGCCTGCAAAGTCATAGCTGGATAAGTTTTGACTAAACCATCCAGCCCCGGGGTTTTAGCCAAGCTTATGGCATTACTGCGCGAAGCCGGAGCCACGCCCCAACCATCCAGGATAATTAAAATTACCGGCTTGGGCCTAGGGCTGGTTGTTATATTATTCGACTCAGACATAAATAAAATATTTTTTCATCTGAAAAGCTGACAAAAATTATAATATACTCTCTCGGGTCATGGCTTTGCCTTTTGGCATACTCATCAATTTCAGTATAGTCGGCGCCACGCCACCCAATAATCCATCATCCTTTAATTTTGTGCCCTTTTCAAGCCCGCGACTCACTAAAATTAAAGGCACCGGATTGGTTGTATGCTCAGTTATTATTTCGCCAGTTTTAACATTTAGCATGTACTCTATATTACCATGATCAGCCGTTATAATCAAGATTGCGTTGTTTTTTAGACTTGCTTCGACTACTTTCTTTACATACTTGTCAACCGCCCTGACGGTGGCCATGGCCGCCTTCATATTGCCCGTATGGCCGACCATGTCCGGACAAGCGAAATTGGCGCAAATAAAATCATAATCGGGCAAGCTGTCAATAATTTTTTCTGTTATTTTACCGGTAGACATGGCCGGCGACTCATCATATGACCTAACTTTTGGCGAAGGTATATTTATCCTTTTCTCGTCAGCCACCGGATCCGCATAACCGCCATTAAAAAAGAAAGTCACATGGGCATACTTTTCACTCTCCGCGATGTAAATCTGTTTTCTTTCTTTTAGCACCATGGGGAGGGTGTCGCGCAAATCAGCCGATGGATAGGCCGTCAAAATACTATCCAAGTCCGGGCCAAAGTCGGTCATGGCCACAAATATAATATCTTTTAAAATCTTTTTTCGCTTGATAATCTCTGAACTGTGATTTTTTGCCTCAAAATCTTTCTGCACAAAAGGCTTAGCCAGTTGCCTGGCCCTATCAGAGCGAAGATTAAAAAATATTATAGCGTCGCCATTATTCATCCTCGGCACCATCTTGCCTTTTTGATATATAACAATTGGCTCAATAAACTCATCGGTAATATTGGCATTGTAAGCGCGGGTAATTCCCTCTTGCGGACTCTTAGCAATGTGCTCGCTCTGATCATAGACCATCGCATTATAAGACCTGATAGTTCTATCCCACGATTTTTTTCTATCCATAGCATAAAAACGCCCAATAATGGTGGCGATTATTTCATTGGGCTTTAAAAATCTTTCCAACGCCGCTACTGACTTCAGAGCTGAACGGGGCGGCGAGTCGCGACCGTCAGTAAAAAGATGCAAATAAATTTTTTTAATCTTATACTCTCTGGCCAACGTCAGTAGGGCCAGCAAATGATCGGGGTCGCTATGGGGGCTTTGCCCATTAGAGAGCAAGCCCATCAAATGTAGGGCCGATTTATTTTTTTGAACCTGATGAATGGCCGCCAAAAAAGCCGGGTTCTTGAAAAACTGTCCGCTGTTTATATGTTTGGAAATTTTAATCACATCCTGATCTGCTACGCGGCCGGCGCCTAAATTCATATGCCCGGCTTCCGAATTGCCCACCTGATTGGGAGGTAAACCCACACAACTTCCAGCCGCACAAATAGTTGTCCAAGGATATTTCTTGTACAAAGAATTAATAAATGACGGCTGGACCATATGGATGGGATTGCCCTCGTCTTCTTGGCCCATCCCCCAACCATCCAATATCAACAACACTACTTTTTTGTAGGACTTTTTTGTGCTTTTGGTTTTCGGCATTTAAATTTATTAGTATTTTATATCTTCTTCGGAGATTTTAAGAATTTAGGCAATTTTTCCCAAACTAGCGAGCGCTTTTAGGCCAACACAAGGAGCGTTAGCGACATTGTTGGCTGAAGCGAGTTAGTTTGAAAAATTTGCCTAAATTCTTTATAAGTAATCTATTTTTTTATCTCCTCCCAAATCTCCATCAATCTATTGTATTTCGCCACTCTCTCACTACGACATAATGATCCAGTCTTTATGTATTCAGCGCCCGAGGCCACCGCCAAATCAGCGATAAAATCATCGACCGTCTCTCCGCTCCTGTGAGACACTGCGACTTTATATTTATTCTTCTGGGCCAGTTTAATACAATCGATTGTCTCACTGACGCTGCCGATTTGATTTAACTTGATTAAAACCGCATTAGCGGTACCGGTCTCAATGCCTTTTTTAAGCCGAGTGACATTAGTCACAAACAAATCATCTCCCACTAGAGCAATTTTTTTACCCAAACCATCAGTCAGCTTCTTCCAACCATCCCAATCGTCTTCGGCCAAACCGTCCTCCAGTGATTCAATCGGATAACGGGTCGCCCAATTCTTATACATTTCCACCATTTGATTATGATTCCTGCTGGTCTTATCGGCTTTCATGTTGTATAAATTGCCACTATAAAATTCCGAGGCCGCCGAGTCAATCGCCATCTTTACCTCTTTGCCAAAAACATATCCGGCCGCTTTTACTGCTTGCGCTATTACTTCCAAAGCTTTTTCGTTGCCTGGAAGCTTGGGAGCATAACCGCCTTCATCGCCGACGGTTGTCTGATAGCCGGTGTCCTTTAGAATTTTTTTTAAGGCATGAAAAATTTCCGCACCGCACCTGACCGCTTCCTTGATATTTTTCTGTTGGGGCGTAATCATAAATTCCTGAATATCAATGGACCAGCCGGCGTGAGCTCCGCCGTTCATAATATTCATCATCGGCACCGGAAATCTCAATTTATCATTGCGCCAATATTTGCCTTTTAAATAAGCAAAGAGTGGCTTACCAGTTGTAATTGCCCCGGCTCTTGCCACCGCCAAAGACACGCCCAAAATCGCATTGGCTCCCAACTTTGATTTATTCGCCGTGCCATCAAGTTTAAGCATCAGATCGTCTATCTTTTTTTGTTCCGTCGTATTCAAGCCCTTCAACTTCGGAGCAATTATCTTATTGACATTGTTGACCGCTTTCAAAACCCCTTTACCGCCGTAACGTTTTTTATCTCCATCACGCAACTCTAGGGCCTCATAGGTGCCAGTTGAGGCGCCGCTAGGTACGGCCGCCCAAGCTTTTCTTTTATTATCTAATAGTACTTCCACTTCAATGGTGGGATTGCCACGAGAGTCCAAAATCTCTCTGGCCGTGATTAGCTTAATTTTTGCCATTCTTTTTTAACTTATTTTTTATTTAATTTCATAACTAATACTCACACTAACCTGCACGTCCTGACTGCCCGGCTCAATAGTCGGCGCCGCGACTTTTGCCATCGTAGCAGAATCAAGAGCGCCTCCCATGCCATAGGCGACATTGGCTATCTCGCTTCCGCCTTCATAGAAATTGACAATCCGCCCCAATCTGATGCCAACCTGCTTGGCCAATAAATCAGCTTTGGCCTTGGCCTGGGCAATCGCTTTTTCGCGAGCATCGGATTTGGCTTTTTCTGGGTCGTCAATTATGAAATTCGGTCCGCTGACGCTATTAGCTCCCAGTTCGGTCGCCTTAGCTAGGATGTCTCCAGTAGAATCAAAATTTCTGACTTTGACGCTGACGCTTTGATTGACACTATAGCCAATGATATTCTGCCGACCATTAGACCAATCATATTTGGGATTAACACTGAAATTTGCAGTTTGAATGTCCTTGGCTTCAATTTTGAACTGCTTTTTTAAGGCATCAATAATCGCATTCATCTTTTCGGTCGCGCCCTTCTGCGCCACATTAACAGTCGCGCCCTCGCTGACAATACCTAAACTGAGTAAGGCCACGTCCGGTGCGGCGGTGATTTTGGCCGTACCGGTGACGGTAATTTGATTGACCATATCCGGCGTCTTGCCAATATAGTCATAATTACGCCAGGCATTGCGGGTCAAAACACCCACATAAATGATCAAGGCGATAGCCAATATTCCTAACACCACGTGCTTGGCACAATGGCAGTGGCATTTTTTGCCACCAACCTCGCAATTAGATTTTTGTTCTTCCATAAATTTATTTTAAATTATTTATTAATTCTTTCTGGCGCGTCTGCCAAAAATCTTTTATAAAATTTATATTTTTACCTGATTTTTTTGCTTCTCTAAAATATTTGAACTTTTCCAAATATAGTTTGTGACATTTTTCAAAATTTTCTTTGTTCTTTAGCGCCCATAGAGCTAGCCCCAACTCCCCTTTTTCTTTGGTCTGAATAAATTTATCATCCAAATAACGATTAGAAGCATTGTCAAAATCAATCGGCAATACCTGAACGTTTTTACCAAAAATTTTCTTCGCCAGAGTATTTATTCTATTGTGCCTGGTTTGTTCGCAAAAAACATAGCTACTACTGGTTTTAATATTTTTCTTTTTTAACAAAATTTTAGAATTAACCAGATTTTCTAGCGTTGATATGGCAGTACCTTCAGCATATACTCGCCAGCTCTTTGTTTCTTTTTGCACAAACGCCCGCTCTCTCAAGTTGTTAAATAATTTTAACATCTCCCCGCTTTCGCTCCGCTTATACGGCGGTAATAAATCAGTCTTGCCGCCACTTAATATAATCACCGGCTTCTTATTTTTTTTCTCTCGCGTCAAATCAAACACCTTGTTAAAAACCGTCCGCAGATAAAAATTATAATTTTGATCTTTGATTATATTTTCTGGCACGCCGTAGCCAAGCACTATAAATACCATAATTACTTTATTAATTTCTTTAATCCCGGTAATTTTTTGCCTTCCAAAAACTCCAACATCGCCCCGCCGCCCGTGGAAATAAAGTTGAATTTCTTGTCCATCTTCATTTTGCGGATCATTTCCACTGTCTCCCCGCCTCCGACAATTGTTTCGGCTTTTAGCTTCGTCAGGGCTTTTATTAGCTTAATTGTGCCTTGCGCAAAAAACGGCGTCTCAATTAATCCCATCGGGCCGTTCCATACCACCATTTTAGCAGATTTTAACACTTTTTCATAAAGTTTGATGGTATCCGGCCCCACATCCAAAATAAGCTCATCTTTTTTGATGTCAGCTAGAGCGTCAATGCGGCCAACCTGACTTTTATAACTCTTAGCCATTACTCCGTCAACCGGCACCACTATTTGATTATTGGTCAATTTTAATTTCTTAACCTCACTGAACATTTCCAACTCTAGTGGTGACTTACCAACAGATACGCCCATAACATGTAAAACCGTATTGGCTAACGCCCCGCCCAAAAGTATCTTTTTGGCTACTTTACTAAAATTCTTGATGACTTTTATTTTTGTTTCCATCTTAGCGCCACCAATGATCACCACTAATGGTTTTTTAGGATTTTTCATGGCTCGAGTTAGATGACTTATTTCTTGCTCGAGTAATAATCCGGCGTAGGATGGCAGATAATTCTGAATTATCGAAACTGATGCCTGATCTCGATGGTCGACCGCAAAAGCGTCATTAACATATATTTCACCAAGTCCCGTCAATTCTCTAGCAAAACCTTTCTTTGCCTCGCCGTATACGCCAGCAGGCGTAGAAGGCGGGTCTTCTCGTGGATCGAAGCGAACATTCTCCAGCATTAAAATATCGCCATTTTTCATCGCCCCAATCTTCTTTTCAGTTTCTAATCCTAATATTTGATTACTTTTTATTACTTTCTTTTTGAGCAGCTGAGACAATCTCTTGGCTACCGGATCCAGGCGCAACTTCTCCACTATCTTACCCTCAGGCCGGCCCAAATGAGCCAGGATAATTATCTTAGCGCCTTTTTTCGATAAATATTCGATGGTCGGCAATGTTTTGACAATACGATAATCTTCGCTTTGTCCGACTCGGCCGTCAACAAGCGGTACATTAAAATCTACCCTGAGTAAAACTTTTTTTCCTTTTAAATTATTGACTTGCTTGATTGATTTTACAGTCATGATTATTTTAAAATTATTTATCGCCCTCGATTTCCTTAAGCGTCCAATTGTTGCCAATGGTTTTTTCTATTATTAATTCCAAACCATCCGCTTTGCCGCCTTTGGCCATCATCTTGATATTAAACTCCAAATTTTCCGGCAAAACTTCTTCGCCATGCTCCACAATTGATCCCAACTCGATTACAGCTTTATTTACTTTTGCTAAATTATTCTGCTCGGCATAATCCACAATTGTCTTGTAGATGATGTCAGCCAGATGAAAATCATGCATAGAATTTTAAAAAATTAAAAATTTTCTTAATGAGTGGCGCAAGATATACACGGGTCATAGGCCCTGATTAGTGCCCTAATTTTTCTGGATCTTTTATTGGCCGACATTTTCTTTAAGTCCGGAATGTAGGCCGCAATATCTTCTTCCAAATTCTTCAAAAACGACACGGTCGGCGTGATTATCTGACAGGATTTGATATAGCCGTCTTTATCTAGTGAATATTGGTGATAAAGCGTGCCTCGTGGCGCCTCAACCGCGTCGCAACCGCTCGTTTCTCGTCCTAGCGGATTAGCCAATCCAATTGGCCCGAACTTTTCTATTCTGCTTGTCTCTGGCGCCAAATCTTTGGCCAGTTCGTCCAATAATTTTTTTGCCTCCTCAGTGCAATGCACAATCTCAATCGCCTGAGCCGTAATATTTTCAAAAATATTATATTGCGGAAACTTCCACTTCAACCCCTTAAGTATTCCTTTGGCCAAATGATTTAATTGTCCATGATTATTATTGAGTCGTGCCAGAGCTCCCACCATAAACGGCTCACCATTGAGTTCCGCTGACTTGGCATTACGATAGGGCTCCTCTATTTCTTTAATATTCTTGGTAAAATTCTTAGCCTTGATAATCTTCACTTGGCCATCTTCTTTTAAGATTTTTATATCGCCGCCATAAAAAGCATACTCATCGACACTAGTCAGTGAGACAAAAGTCGTTTTCCTGGCCAATTTAGGAAATTTTATCTTAATTGTCATGTCGACCAGCGTCAAGGCCTGCTTCAAAATAGCTTGATATTGATCGGCCAAAAGTTTTAACTCCGACTTGTCCGGCAAAACCTTGAATCCCCCAACCTCGCAAGCAATTGGATGCACGGCTCGGCCACCAATGGCTTCAATAATCTTCAAAGCCCATTCACGAACTTTTATGGCGCACTCGGTTTCTTTTTTATGTTCCTTAATGAATTTAAAATCATTGGTAATATCAAAAAAATCAGGCAAAGATAAAAAGAAAAGATGCAGTGCGTGGCTATGAATCATTTGCGCCATGAGCAAGGTCTTTCTCAGCTTGACTGTTTGCTCGCTCGGCTTAATATTTAGAACATTCTCCAATGCTTTTATCGACGACACCTTATGAACTACCGGGCAGATGCCGCAGATACGTGATGTGATAATCGGCGCTTCATAAAAATTACGCCCGACCAATATGCCCTCGATTAATCGTGAACCTTCAGTCGTCATAATCTTGGCCGACTTGACATCGCCCTTGATTATCTCGGCCACGAAATCCGTGTGGCCTTCCATCTTACCAATGTGATTTATCTGAATTTTCATATTATTTATTCTTTTTTATTTTTGGCTTCTCTTCCTTAGCTAATTCCTCAAGAATTGTGTCTCTCGCTCCAAACACTTCCATCACTCGATAAACCTGATCGCGGGTAAAATTATTCAACAGATGTTTCATTAAATTTTCCACTTGTGCTCCCTCAAAGAGCCCACGACAGCCCCAGCAGGCCTGCTTGCTTTTTAGGCACACTGCCCGACAGCCGGCTAAGGTAATTGGCCCTAGACATATCTCCCCTTTTTGCAATAAACATTCATATCCTCTACCCTGACACTCTTCGCAAACCGGACTTTGCGCCAGCTTGGGCATTCGACCAGCCAGCAGTTGGTGCGCCGCTTCCATGAACTCATCGCCGGTTATCGGGCAACCTGGAATGGTAAAATCAACTTTGACAAAATTATCAACTTCTTTGATGTCGGGATTCTGGACCTTCATGACATTCTTATAGACATAACGGATGGTCTTTTTCTTATTCTGATAATTTTTCAATTCCCAGACGCCGCCCAAGGCCGCGCAATTACCCACCACCACCAACATTTTCGATCTAGCGCGCATTTCTTTGAGCAACTTTATATTGTCTTTAGTCACCGGATTGCCCTCGATAAAACAAATATCATATTTTTCAGCCAACATCGGCTCATCCTCGATCAACCTGAATTCTTCCACCTCAAAATTCCGCACCAAATCCAAAAATCTCTGGCCCTGATCCAGCATCACAAACTGACAGCCCTCACAAGAAGTCAAGCCGACTATGGCAATCCTTGGTTTTTTTCCGTTTTTAGACATTTAATTGACTTATTTTAATAGATAAAATAGAATCCCAGATAAGTAGCACCGTCTTCAAAAACTATTGGCCGCAACCCCATAGGAGAACTGGCCATGTACAAACAGATTCCCAACGCTATCACCGTGGCCCGCCTTGTCTTGGCCGTGCCGCTCCTAATCCTGCTGTTTCTGCCGACGCCGTCTGCCAAGGTTCACGCCCTAACTGTTGGGTTGGCTATTTTCTGCGCTGTCAGCGACAAACTCGACGGTTCGTTGGCCCGCCTGTTCCACTGCGAATCAGACTTCGGCAAACAGCTCGATCCCTGGGCTGACAAAGTCCTAGTACTGTCGTTTATACCGCTTTGGTATCATGGCATGATTCACCCCGTCCCCCTGGTCATCATCTTCCTGCGCGACGCCTTCTCAGAGGGGTTGCGTCGCTGGTATCCCAATCAAGTGATCGCCGCCAAGCTATCAGGGAAAATCAAAACCGTCACTAACCTGGTTTTCCTGTGCCTGCTGGTGGGAGCCTTGCCTGTGCCAGACGGCTACTTCCACTGGTTCAGTCAATTCAAGACGCCCCTCTACTACAGCGCCGGCTGGATAATTAGCATCGTTTGCATCTGGTCGGGTGTCGACTACTATCGTCGAATCGTTCTAGCTGGTGAGCGGTGACGCGCCATCAAGCATCTTATCTCGACGGCTTCGGTACGACTACCGGGGCCGTCTTCCTTTTTTATACGGTTAATCCCAATTCATCCTCCAGCATTTGATAGCTCAACTCACCCTTAAACAGTCCCCACTTTTCATACTTTTTTTCTGCATCAAAAAACTTATTTTCATAAATACAATAATCTTTACGATATTTATCCGGCGTCAGGTTGAACATTACTGAATTCGCTCCGGCCATAAAACATTTTTGTCTGGCTGTCTCTATGGCCAGACCGTCTTTTTGCGCCAAAGTCTCCATGGCTGTGGTCACCGGCAATCTTGCTTTAGGCATCACCAGACGGCTAACGGCGATCATTTTTAACACCAAATCAAATTTAATATCAATTGCTCCACCCATTGGCGTACCCAAGGCCGGTCTAAACGGCCCCATTGATGGCATGAATGTGCCCAATTCTTTCATCAACAATATATCATTGGCTAGGTCTCTGATAGTTTGTCCGGGCAGACCAATAATCGGCCCGGTTGAGATCACATAACCCAATTCTCTCATCATGCTTAAATTATTCAACCTGTCGGCCAGGGTGTCTCCAGGGTGCAATTTAGCATATAAATCACTATTGGAAGTCTCAAACCGGTACAACACTCCATTGGCTCCAGCTAATTTTAATTTTTGATATTCCTCTCGGCTTCTATCGCCAATACTCAAGTATATAAATACCCTAGTTCGTTTTTTTATTTCCGTAATAATTTTTATCAGCTCATCCTCGCCATACCACGCATCTTCCCCCGACTGCAAAACCAAAATTTTATAACCTTTGTCTTCAACGGCTCTTGTGGCCGCCTCGATTATCTCCATCGGCTCAAGCCGATAACGCCTAATGCCATTATTCTCCTCTCGCAAACCACAATAAAGGCAATTATTTCGGCAATAGCTGGAAAATTCTATAATGCCATGGATACAGATATGATCTTTGATGTTAGCCTTGCGCGCCACATTGGCTTGAGAAAAGAGCGCCTCCTGTTCGGCTGAATCAGTAATAGTCAATAAATATTCAATTTCCTCGACGGTCAAATCGCGTTGAGCCGATGCTTCCAGTGTCCGTCGTAATTCCGGCGCCATATCATCTGTGGCTACTGGCTTATACGATCCCAATAAATCAAAAATTTCTTGCGCTTCAATCTCGTCTATTTTTTTAATCAAATAATCACTAGTGAATAACACCCAGTCATCTTTTTCTAATCTGTCTGATATGCCTTTGGCGACAATCTTTTTTTGCCCGCCAGCAAGAATTTCTGCACGATAATTATCTGACCAAATCACTTTGGCTGGCAAAGTTAAACACATAAACAAAATCTTTTATTTGACTAAATTTTCTTCTTGAATAATAAAGAGGCTCCAATAACAATCAAAGCTATGGGCCAAATTATGTCCCAGGCGACACCGGAAATTAGGCCGGTATTTTTCAACAAAAAAATCACACCGACGACTACTAAGGCTGTTCCAAACATAAATTTTTTATTATTTTTTATATACATAAATTGGTAAATCGCGATCACTCGGCTTGTCTTTGACAATTAATTTGTCTGCCCACTCCGCTATCGGCCAACAACCAACCACCACGCGCGCACCAGGCTTTAACTCTTGCTCAAACTTTTTGATCAATTTCTGGTAGCTCTTGTCCAGCAAAAAAATAAAAACCACATCCGCCTCGGCCAAATTTATCCTAAACAAATCACCAAATATTATTTTTGAATTTTTATAAAATAAGCTTTTGATCTTGGCAAACACGTACGGCAAGACAAACAATTCTACGCCCCGACCATTGGCTCCGACCCGATCGGCCGCAAACACCAACCGCCCATCGCCGCAACCTAAATCATAAACCGTTTCCCCTTTTTTTATTTTGGCCAGATCAATCATGCGCTTCACGTCTCGGCTTCTCGTGGGCACCCAAGGAGCAGCTGAAATCGCCGTCCAGGCCGCTGAAAACAATATAATGAAAATTAGAATGTAGACGAAAATAGTCATAGCTAGCTAAATAGCATCTGGCAAATCTTTTAGTTGGTCATAAGTGAATACCGGCCCGTCTTTGCAGACATAATAAGGACCAATGGCGCAATGCTGGCAGACGCCCAGGCCGCAATACATCTTTCGCTCCAATGATAGCCAAATATTTGCCGGCTTAATTTTCTTGACCAACAACTCTTTGATGACAAAACGGTACATTACGGGCGGACCGACCATCACTACCTTGGACTTGGGCGATATTTCTCTTCTTCGGATCAAATCAGTTATCATGCCCTTCTCGCCCGCCCAATCTTTTGAGGGCTTTTCTAAGATAACGCCCAATTCCGCTCCCCGATTCCATGTCGAATATTGTTTTTTAAATAATAGGGTACTTTCATTTAGACAGCCATAAAAAATCTGTAACTTATCGTTTTTATTTCCGTCAGCGAGACTATCAATAATTAGTGGCCTCAGTGGCACAAAACCGCAACCGCCGCCAATTAAAACTAATGACGCCCCAGCCAGCTTTTCTATATCAAAACCATTGCCAAACGGCCCGCGCACCCAAATCTCATCGCCAATCTTCAGTGTATTTATTTTTTTGGTTAGATTGCCTACGCCCCTAATAGCTAGCTCGAAAAAACTACCCGCATCGCTTGGTGATGAGCAAATGCTTATCGGGCACTCACCCCAGCCCGGCAGTCCTATTTGCAAAAACTGCCCAGGCAAAAAAGCAAATCTTTTTTGCAGTTGGCTATCAGCGAATTTAAACCTGAACATCTTAGTGTCAATCGATTCCTGACTAACAGCTGTTATTTTGGCAAGTTGTGGTTGGTAAATATTTTCCATATTACTATTTCAAAATAACTTGGATATTTTTGTTAATGTCAATCTTTACCGGACAAACTTTACTGCAACGACCGCAAGAAACACAACCGGGGATTCCGTATTCCTCGGGTATACGCAGAAATTTATGCGTGTACCAAAAATATATTTTCTTTTTTACCGTGTCCAGTTCCCTATGCCCACCGGCCACTTTGGAAAAATCATTATAAAAACAATTACCCCATTTTTTCACTCGCCCCGCCTGTTCTGGATCAATTTTATCCTCCAAGTCAAAACAAAAACAGGTTGGGCAAACAATCGAGCACTTGCCGCAAGCCAGACAGATCTTATCCAACTTATCCCAAATCGGCTTATTGCGTGATTTTACAATTCTGTCCTTGAGGCTCAACATTTTTTTATCCTGTCCCTTTTCTTGTATTGGACCAGAAAACTCTATATTCTTATAATCTTTCAACCCGTAATTATCCAGTATTTTCTGTCCCTTGGGCGAGCCAGAATATACTCTTAACTGTCCACCCTTTATTTTGGCTAAAAATACATCAAAAACAACATGTTCCAAAATGTTTTCTTCCCAATTGTGGCTAAAAACCTTGAATTTTTTATAATCATTCGGCCAATCCGGACTAAAACCGATAATTAAAATATTATTGCGTCTCTTTTGATAATAGACATCACTGGCTAGGACTAGATCAAAAAGCGTCAAAGCCTTCAAATCCAAAATATTCATGCCCACGCAAGCAATGGCCGAATTTTTTGACTTCACCTCAGATAATTTTTTGTCCTTTATTTTAAATATCACCTCGGTCGCTGGCAAAAAAATTGATTTCCAAGAATTACTGGTCATTTGCCCCGACCAATCAATATCACTAATGCTTTTGACCTCAGCCACCGACGATTTACCGCCAATTTTCTGCGGCGCCATAATAAAAAAATCCCTGGCGACAGCCACTAAGAATTTGTCTAATTTTTTATCGCCTTCCGTTTTCATAATGCTTATATTATAACACAAAACAAAAACTTTATCCAAAAAGCACCTACCCCGATAAATAAAGCAGGTGTACCCCCCCCTACTCTTTTATCTTTTCTGAAATAAACTTAAGTAACTCCAAGCCAATTTCTTTATCTCTTAAGCCAAACACTATATTAGTTTTAAGCCAGCTTAATTTATTGCCCGCATCCAAATGCTCGCACTCCACTATTTTGGCGCAAACGTTTCTTTGTTTGCACAAAATGTCTATGGCATCTGTAAGATAAAACTCTCGACCTTCTTGCTCTTTCATTGTTTCCAAAACCTTAAAAATATCTGGGGTCAAAATATAACCGCCGATAGATCCGATTCTGCTTCTAGCTGATACCGGACCCGGTTTTTCTATCATATTATCAACTTTATAAACTCCCTCTTCCAGCTCCGGACCGTCAATAATAGCATATTTTTTGGTTCCTTCATCATCTGTCGGTACGACTGTCAAAACCGGATCGCCATATTTATTGTACACATCGATTAGCTGTTTCAAATGAGGCCGGCCCGGCGGACAATTAATAATTTCATCACCCCAAACCACGGCAAACGGCTCATCGCCTATCAAGTCCTTAGCGTTAAGAACGGGAGTACCCGTACCATATGGCCCCTTTTGCCGGATATAAATAAAATTTGCCAATTCGGCCACATCTTTTATGGCTTTATAGGCCCAATCCTTGCCACTTTTTAAACAAACATCCTCTAGCGTCTCAATACGATCAAAATGGTCCTCCAGGGCCTTTTTACTCGGACCGGTGACAAAAATTATATCGGTAATCCCCGCTTCCACTGCATTTTCCACAATATATTGAATAATTGGCTTATCCAGAACCGGTAGCATCTCTTTGGGTTGGACTTTGGTCACTGGTAGCATTCTCGTGCCATTGCCGGCAACGGGTATGACCAGTTTTCTCACCTTAGGATAACTCATATTTTATAATTATTAATTATTTAATCTGTTTATATACCGGCTATAATCAATCGAAATTACTTTAAAATAATTTTGCCGAAAAAAAGCAAACTCCCCAGCATGAGGAATTGTCCCCAAACGATAATTTTCTATCAACAAAAAATTCCAACCGATTAATATCACCACTATCGTGGCAAAAATCCAATAATATTTCTTGATTTTCCCCCAAACAGCTGCCAGGCCTAGCGCAAAAAAAGGCATTATTTCTATAAATCTTCGACCGCCAAAGGCATCTCCCCCGCCCAAGTCGTTAAGTGATCCGTTTATTAGCCACTGGGCGACAAAAACCATTAAGGCCATTATTGGCAAATATTTGTGCTTCTTGCCCAGATAATACCACCCCCCGATGGCCAAAATCAATACCGGCGACCACAACAGCAACCCATGATTGGTCGAAAAAAGCACGTATAGACCATGAAATTCCGGCTTGATAAAATTCTTGCCTTGGGGCGTCAAAAAATAGCTGCCATACAGATTATGCCACAGCCAGAACTGGCTTAACCAAAAAATCACAATCGACACGACTAACGCCGTCTTTTGACTGATTATATCTCGATATTTTTTTTCCTTAAATTCTCTTATCAATAGTGGGACAAACGCCAAACAGAAAAGCAAATTCTGCCACCTGATAGCTAACATCAAAAATGTCACCAGCATCAGCAGCCAATAATTGATTTTTTTACCGACATACAAATCAGTCAAAAAATAAACAAAAACGCTCACCATCAAAAGCGAGGCCATGTGCGACATTGATGGCTCAAAAATCTGATAATATATCCAGGGCGTAGCCAAGAGTAATGCCACTACTGTCCAGGCCGCCACATTTTCCGCAAAAAATTTCTTGGCTGTTTTGTAATTTATAATCAGCGCCAAAATTCCGAATAACCAACCCGAAAAATTTATGGCCAAATTATAAAAATAAGAATAACCGTCCAAAACAAAAAAGTTCGGCTTCATCAAGCCAAACAACCAGGTCAAGGTCTGAGCAATTAAGATAAAGGGCAGCCACATTATAGCCAATCCATAGGCATAGGCGTTGGGCGTCTTGCCTATTGGAGTTAGAGTGTGGTGCTCCAAAAACCAACGGCTTCCTGCATCATAGCTGGAATAGTGTTCCAGCTCATTTTTGAAGTTCAAATCATGGTCAAATAAAACCGAATGCAAATAGCTATAATAAAAAACACCATCACCCTGCACTTTTATTGGCGATTTAGCATTAACTGCTATAAATAATAGCGCGCTAAATAATATGGCAAATAACAAAATCCGTTTAGCCATAAATTACTCTACTTTTGGTTTATCTAATTGCAGTTGATCAACAACGCCTTCGACGCCGGTGATTTTTACCACGTCTTTATCTATCTTGGCTAATTCTTTATCGGCAATATTATAGGCATTGACCGTGGTGGCCAGACTGTTGCCGAGTTTTTTGAAATAATCATCATAGGCCAAAATATGCTTTTGCAACATCTCCACCCATTTGGTAATTTGCTTAGTCTGCTCCTCTATCTTCAACGCCCGCAAGCCCTGCAAAACCGTCTGCAAATAAGCGGCGAAGGTCGTCGGCGAAACAATAATGACTTTTTTTTCTTTAAAAGCATAATCAATCAAACTGCGCGTGTTTATTTTCACTGCTCCCACTTCATTGACTAGCAGATCATAATAAATCGCTTCCGCCGGAATAAACATAAAAGCGAAATCCATTGTTCCTTTGCCTGGCTTGATATACTTGCTGGTCTCATCGATTCTCTTTTTCAGATCATTTTTAAACTCCTTCTCATAAGCCATCCTCTTTTCTTCATTATCCTCATTAACTACGCGATTATAATTATCCAACGAAAATTTGGCGTCAACCGGGATTAGACCGTCTTTGGTCTTAATGACCGCATCAACAATATCGCCGTCATCGAATTTGTATTGCAACATAAATGAAGTTGGCGGCAAAATATTTTCCAACACTAATTGCAACGCGGCCTCACCCAAATTGCCGCGTTGTTTTTGGCTAGTCAAAACTTTTTCCAAATTTTTCAGTTGCTCCGAAAAACCCATGACCTGCTTATTGGTCTCATGAAGTCTGGTCACCGACTCAGTCACGCCCTTTATCATATTGAGACTTTGACCGAATTGCGTTTGCATCTGTCGGGATGACTCCATTAATTTTGAATCGACTGTTTGATTAAGGCCCTTGATACTGCTATCCATCGTCTGATTAAGCTCTTTAATGCGCTCTTGCAACATCAAAAACGATTGATCGTCCTTCTTGCCAGCGGCCATTTCAGAAAATCTCTTGCTAAAAAACAAGAATACGCCGATTAAAACGACGATTAAAATTACTATCAAAGCTATTAATATTATCTCCATAATGATTTACTTTACCACCAAACTTTTTTAAATTTAAAAATATAAGCTAAAATGTTCACTAACGGTTGCAGGATTAAAGTCATAACAACTATTACTAAGACCACCAGCCAAGTTGGCGCCACCAGCCACCAAGTAAAAATAAAAAAACCGACAACAAAATCCAACTGATCAAAAACCGGCCAAGCCGTACCCGGCTTCCTGCCCAGTCTCCTTTTGAAAAAACTTTTTGCTAAGTCACCCAAGATAGCCCCCGAACCGGCTAGCAATCCAAACACTAGCCAGTTACTTGAATAATCAATCAGAGAGATGCCTCTGAAAAATTGCCAGTGCGACAACCCCAACTGAATTAGCGTTGTCAAAACTCCGAATATCACGGCCGCTGCCAGCCCACGCCAAGTCTTGTTTTTACCAAACAACAAATTATCGCCCAATTTTTTACCGCCATCTACCGGACGATTAAGAAATTCCAGCCAACCCAAGCGGCCAAAAAGCGGCGGCGCCATATTTGCCAGATAAGCCGGCAAAATCAGATAAAACGACTTTATTATCAAGCTTATCATGTCTTAAATTTAACAAATTTAGTTGCTTTTGGCAATCACAATTTAAAATCTAATATTTTCCTCTTTTTGGGTGGTGGTCCGCCCTCATCTTCATCAACATAAATTACTTCCTCATTTTCCATTTCATCAACATCCCAACGATCATACAAATTTCCCGATAGTTCGGTGATAAATTGCGACGGCCGGTAAATAACATCGCCGGCGCCAAAAATCGGATAAGTCAGATATAGCTGATCCTTGGCTCTGGTTGTGGCCACATAAAATAATCTTCTTTCTTCCTCTATTTCTTGCGGCTTATCCCAAACTCGTGAATGCGGAAATTGGCCGTCGGCCAAACCAATCACAAAAACTATCTTCCATTCCAATCCCTTGGCCTGATGAATGGTAGACAAAATCACTGCCTCACTCTCTCCTTCTTCTTGTCCGCCGCGCGACTGACCGCGAAAGTTCTCCGCCAGGGTCGTATCTGACAAAAATTTTTCCAATCCCTCATAAGAACGAGCGAAATTCACTAGCTGATTGAGATCTTCCAGCCGATCATTAAAATTTTCATAATTGGCTTTTAAATACTCCTCATAGCCCCGGCTGATGATTATCTCAATCGCTGCCGAGATATCATTAATATCTATTGGAACCAACTTGTCCAAAATTCTTTTTAAATTCTTCCAGCCCTCATAAGCTCTGACGCCCAGCAGCGACCTAAAATCATAAACTAAAATATCGGCTAAAGTCGACATTCTAATAATCGTCTGCCAGATTTTATCCGCTGTCGCCTCGCCTATCCCCGCCTGCATTGACAATATTCTCAACCAAGAAATTTCGTCATTCAAATTATTTAAAATCTTTAAGTAAGCTAGCACGTCTTTCAAATGAGCTTGCTCAAAAAAACGCATGCCACCCCGCATCTGATAAGGAATATTTCTCTTGTTAAATTCCATCTCCAACTCTAGCGACTGAAAATGAGACCGGAACAAAACCGCTATATCATTTAAGGCCACGCCATCATCCTTTTGTAATTCTAATATTCTCTGACAAATGAATTCGGCCTGCTGATACAAATCAGTCAGCCCGGCTACGGCTGGCTTTTGGGCCTTCGGCTTGACGGCCGCCAAATGTTTTTCGAATTTATTGGTGTTCTGATTGATTGAATCATTGGCTAAAGCCAAAATCTCCGGCGTCGAACGATAATTTATCTGCAACCTGAAAATTTTGGCTTCAGGAAAAATTTTGGGGAAATTGAGTATATTATTCACATCCGCCCCGCGAAAACTATAAATGCTCTGAGCATCGTCTCCAACTACCAGCACGTTCTTTTGCGGTTGAGCCAGGTTGACAATTATCTGATTTTGTAAAAAATTCGTATCCTGATATTCGTCAACTAATATATATTTGAATTGCTGGCCTAATTTTTCCCGCACTTCCGGTGCTTTGGTTAATAGCTCATTCCATTTCAACAACAAATCATCAAAATCCAAAGAATTGGCTTCTTGCTTTCTGGTCTGGTATAGTTTGGCCGCCTCCTCTATATATGACAAGTATTCCGGCTTCAAATAAGCGAATCGTTCTTTAACTATTTCTTTTAACGGGTAAGACAAATTCGTGCTCAAACTGATAATATTGGCTATGACCTTGGCCTTGGGAAAATACTTATCCCGCGGTGAATTGACTCGAGACAAACAATTCTTTAGCAGTGTTTGGGAATCTTCTTCGTCTAAAATGGTAAAATTATTTTCTATGCCGATCTGCCGGCCGTAAATTCTCAACAACCGATTGCCCAAATGATGAAAGGTCCCACCCCACAATCCTTTGGCATCTTGGCCCAAAAGTACTGCCACTCTCTCTAACATCTCCTTGGCCGCCTTGTTGGTAAAAGTGACCAACATGATATTTTGCGGTTTGATGCCCTGATCTAGCAAATATAATACCCGATAAACCAAAGTCCGTGTCTTACCGCTGCCCGCTCCAGCCAAAACCAAACAGGGGCCGTCGCCAGAAGTGACCACCTCATATTGCTCTTTATTAAGCTCCTCTTCATACTTTATATCGAACGGCTTTCCTGACTCAGCATTGGTTTTTAGAATATACTTCTTATTTGGCATAAGCTGATTTAATTTAAAAAATATTATAATACTAAAATATTATAATATTTCTACTGTGTTTCTTTGTTTATAATATCTATTGATTCTTTCTGTCTAATAATTTCTTGGCTTCCTCGTACCACTCTAGCTTTTGATCTTCCAAATCAATATCGTCGTCATTATTGTCATTATCTCCATTATCTTCAATCTCCAAACTCTCTTCGCTTATCTGAGGCAGAGCCACCGGCGGTCGAGGCGCTATTGCCTGAACACCTGGTTTTTTGTTGCCATCGAATCCTGTCGTTCCCAAGCTCAAAGCTTCATCCAAACTTACCGGCTGTACTAAATCGGCTCGGGCAATATCTGGTACTTCTTCCGTTAAAGGCAAATCCATAACCCTGTCCTCTTTTTTCTTTCGTCTTTCTTCTTTGACTTTTTTCATGCAATCATCACAAAAAATTGGCCGAGTTTCGTCGTGTTTAAAACCTATAAATGACGGCCGATTGCACAACGAGCAAACAATCGGGTATCTTTCTTTTTCTTTTTTCTCGCCACCTTCGCCAGATGACTTATTGCTCTTGGCTCTGTTTTCACCGCTTGTCGAACCAATCTTTCTGGCCGAAGCCACAACCTGATTTCTTAAGCTGGTCGCACCGGATTTGGTCGCCTCGCCGCCGGTCGCCTCAATTACCTTGTCGCTCAAATCCATGCCGCTCCAACGGTTTATTTTGTCTTCAATGACGCTTCTCGGATGGGCGTATCTTTCTCGAGAAACCTTGACCACCCGGTCACTACTATCAGTAAACATATCTTCAAACAATGGGGGCAAAGTATTGGCCGAAAAAGGATCGGAGGACAAGCCGTCAATCATCAACTTTAGATAAATCTGAAAGGCGGGGATATTAACCAAATCATCTTCGATAAAAAATGGAGTAAATTCTTTGACCAACAGCTCAGCGTCTGATGCACCCACCCGAAAACAAACCAGGGTGCCCACATTACCAAAAACTGCCGCCGCCACTTCTTCGGGCAACTGCTCAATGTATTGGTGGGCGATAATAAGATTCAGTCGATACTTTCTGGCTTCCGACAAAATATCGGCAAAACTTTCGGTGGCAAAATTTTGGAATTCATCGACATAAAGATAAAAATCGGCTCTTTCTTTTTCCGGAATATTGACTCGACTCATGGCCGCCAAATATAGCTTAGTGATAATCATCGAACCCAATAATTGCATCGTATCCTCACCGATTCTGCCCTTGGACAAATTCATGATCAGAATTTTCTTGTTGTCCATGATGTCGCGCAAATCAATAGTTGACTTGACTTGACCAACAATATTTCTGATCAAAAAATTAGACAAAAATTGACCGACTTTATTTTGGATAGGAGAGATCACTTCTTGCAAGACTCGATCATTCCATTTGGAATACTCGTTGGTCCAAAAAGATTTCACCACCGGATCGGTGACTTTTTCTATCACCTTGTCGCGGTATTCTTGATCAACCAGAATACGCATAATGCCCAGGAGCGTACTGCCCGGATAATCCAATAAGGCCAGAATTGTATTGCGCAAAATATACTCCAAACGCGGGCCCCAAGAATCAGCCCAGAGCTTTTTAAAAACGCTAATCAACCCCGAAGCAATAAAATTCTTGGCTTTTTCATCCACCGCCTCTAAAACGTTAAAAGCTATTGGAAACTCCGAATCTGATGGGTTAAGATAAATAACATCATTGATGCGATGGGCCGGTATATAATTCAAGATCTTTTCTGCCGTATCGCCATGCGGGTCAACATAACAGCAACCCTCGCCGTTAATGATGTCGGAGATGATCATATTTTCCAACAATGTGGTTTTACCCATGCCAGTTTTACCAATGACATACATATGGCGACGGCGATCGTCGCGCTTAATGCCAAAACTCCGAAACTGATTTCTAAAATTAGTTTCGGCAAAAATCGTTATGTCGTCTCTACCCAGTTCTGGTTTGGCCGTTTCTGACATAAAATTATAAAAATAAAAAAATTTGTAAACTAAACTGTCGGTAAATTTGGCGGCGGCGAAGCTCTTCTTTTGATCGGTGTTTTATGTGTTCCTTTTGTTTCTGACGCGATCGGCAAACTGTCTTGTAGTGTCGGACCGGTCGGCACTCTAAAAACCTCCCTTTTTATGGGCATTTCTTTTTCTGCCACCTCAATTTGTTTTCTGGGTGGCAAACCGCGACGCTGATAAGGCAATCGAGTTGGTGGAGCCGTCTTCTTATTTTGTATCTTTTCAACTAGCGAGGCTTTGACAGTTAAAACCGGGAAGTGCCAAATGGATGCTAGCTCTTCAGCATTAAGAAAAAGATTATCAGCGCTTTCACCATAAAAATTAGTTCGGCTGATGAAATGCCTTAAAATCTTATTCTGCCGATGCGATACTCGTTGCTTGACCCTAAAATAATCAGCGGCGGTCTTAGTTCTCTTGCCTGGCTTAAAGCCGTTAGAGCCGGCCGTATTAAACTGCTGTAAAGCGCCAATAACCGCGGCCACGCCTCTGCCCTTGGCGAATACCTCATTCTTAGCCAAATAGACCAAACGAAATTTCGCCTTAAGCGGCGGCATTGACAACTTATGCTGTACGCCCTCAAGTATTGTTTTCTCGCCCGGGGACATTTTAAACATTTTCCACTGATCCTCTTCTTTTTTCTTGACTTCACCGCCAGGGCCAAAAAGCTCATTGGAAAAACTCATGGCTACATCGCTGACATATCCTACCGGCTTAGCTAATTTATCTGACCAGGTCTCCGGCGCCTTGTATTCCTGCCCCATTAATTTTTTGACTACTTCCTTGGCTTTTTCACCCCAAACCGGTGGAACTGGTGTTACCACTAGTTGTAGCCACAGCTGTTCATCCAAGCTGAAGCGGCTCATTATTTCTAATAACCCGGCCATAGGGTCAACTAGCGATTGACTAAGTGTGTGCTCGAATTCCGTGTACGTCTTTATTGGATAAGGATAATCCTTGGTTAAAACAAATTCCGTCCCCCAAAGATTGTATTCTTTATTGGGAAATCTAATCTTCTTATAGTTGGTTGTGTAGTCTTCGACTTCATTAATCTCTGCGTCCGGATACTGTGCATAGACAGCCGACTCCACTAAGTCACGAAAATGCAGCGGCGTTCTGATCAGAAACTGGACATAACCGCCCATACTGACCAGCTCGAAAGAAAATGACTCTTGTATTTTGCCATCCCAATACTTGTCGATCAAATTCGGGTTGCTTTGGGCACCAATCAGCGCGGTAAAAATATTTTCTGCCGCCTTGGGGGTTTGCTCGATTTCCTTGGGAATATTAATTGCCAGCATTGCCCATTTCCACTTTCCGGCATATTGCCCCTGTCGGCCATCCAGCCAAATGTCGTATATTCCGAACATTAAAACTATTACAAAAACAATCCAGCCGCCACGTATGAACAATTGCCAGCCGATATCTATTGGGTTTTGTGATGAAAAATACAAAAAATTATACCACAAAGACAACCAGTCAATATTGAGCTCTATGCCCATAATTTGTCACCTTTTATTTTTGTTAACTAAATTGCCTGCTCCGACTTGATTTTCTTCAAGTATTGGGCAGGCAATTTATATTGTCTGCTTGGTTATATTATAACACTATTACCAAGCAAACTCAATGTATTGAATTTTGTTTATTATTCCTGAGTCACTTCCACCTTGACTGTTTCTTGTTCTTCGTCTTGGACAACTTCTTTTTCCTTCAGAGAGTATCGGCCATTGGCGCTTTTTGATAACCTTGGATGATTCATGAGCGATAAATAGACGGTAGATCGTTTGACATTTCTCTTGTCTAAGACTTTATTGATTATTTCTTCTTTGGTCATCGGGCCATTTTCCTCAATGACATCTTCTATGACATCGGCCACGTTGCCTGCTTTATATCCCCACTCTTTCAAGGCATAAATGCCTCGGCCGACCAAAATATATTTGTCATCAAGAATCAATTCATTATGAACTGTCGGCGGATAAGCTTTTTTGTCATCAAAACCGTTTTCGTTGATTAAGGTGGCTATATCGGTAAAATGCAACGGCTTGCCGGATTTTTTCAAAACCAAATAAATTTTATCATTAATCTTTCTCGGCTGGACAATGCCCCAAGAAACCAACCCCCAATCACTGAAGATATCTTGTTTGATCCGACGGCTGGCGCGCAAATAGCTCTCCAAGATCTTATCAACATCTTCTTCGGTCGCTTCAAGCAAGGTGGTCAAAGAAAAAATTTTATCTTTATTCTCTTTGTAAAAATCAGAATCCCTAAAACAAACCAACAGATCGGCCAGCTTCAAAGATTTGCCTTCGTTTTCAATTATTTTTACCAATTGATTAATCGTGCCCTTTAGCAAATCAACGTCAGCATTATTGAGTTTCCACAGGTTATTGAACTCCTTATCTTGACGCATCTTATTGACATTATCGGAAAAAATATGCTCAGCTAAGAACAATAGGGTATTTTTATGCTCACTATCGGCATTTATATAGCTCAAGACATTTTCCAAAAAAAATTCCTCTTCCATAACGCCACCGTATTGCTCTAATAGTTGAGAAACCAATAATTCGGCCTCTTTCAACTCTTGGCGCAAATCAACCATTTCTTTCAGTTTTTTAATCGTCAAATTCTCGATTTGTCTGACTCTTTCTCGAGTAATCCCATAATGCTGCCCGATTTCTTCCAGTGTGTATTTTCTTTCCATGCCCAGGCCAAAACGACGCTTAATTACGTCTATTTCTTTATCATTTAAATTAGAAAATAAAGCAGTTAGCGTTTCAGTCGGACTGAAAGCCGTAATATTGTCTTTAAACTTGTTTTTTCTGACCTGGTCTAGAATTGACATAAATTACAAAGAAAAATTTTATCTAAATTTAGATAAAAATCTTTATATTCATTATTTATGCCTTTATTATATCAAAAATAATTAATTCTGTCAAATAGTGTTAAAATAAAAACTAGATAATGCCTATTTTAATGGCCTCACGCATTGATTTCATTAAAGATAAATAAAAATCAAGGTTATTAAGCGTAGCCAATCTCATGGCTAACGGCTCCCCTGTTTTAAAAAGATGATGAAGGTACGCCCTGGAATACTTTCTTAGATTGGTATTATTTATTGACAAAAAATCATTTTTATAGCGGGCATTAGTGATATTAATTGTTTCATAAACCAAATTCTTTTTGCCGGGTTGCAGAACAGACGTCTTGCCTTTAGTCACATAAAGTCGGCCATGCCTGGCTTCTCTGGTTGGAATAACACAATCAAACATATCTACGCCTCTTTTAATTGCCTCAAAAATATTCTCCGGCGTACCAACTCCCATCAAATAACGCGGTTTGTTCTCTGGCATTTCTTTTGTCAGATAGTCCAACACGCCGTACATTTCTTCTTTGGTCTCCCCCACTGCTAATCCTCCAATGGCATAGCCGTCGAAATTTAATTTCACTAAATCGCCGAGTGACTTTAATCTTAAATCTTTATAAAGCCCTCCCTGAACAATAGCAAAAAATAAACTTTGAACTTTTGACTTTGAACTTTTGACTTGCCTTTTGGAAATCTTTGCCCACTTAGTTGTTATCTCCACCGCTTCCGCCACTTCTTTCTGGGGCGCTCTGGAAGAAGGGCACACATCCAAGATCATGGCAATATCCGAGCCGATAATTTTTTGAATGTCCAAAACCTTCTTGGGCGTTAAAATATGCTTGGAGCCGTCTAGGTGAGAGCTAAATTCTATACCGCCTGGCAAAATTTTTCTGATCTTTGATAATGAAAAAACTTGGAAGCCGCCACTATCGGTCAAAATCGGTCCCGGCCAATCCATAAACTTATGCAACCCACCGGCTTTTTTCATCACCTCCGTGCCCGGGGTTAAATAAAGATGATAAGTATTGGACAAGACTATTTGCGCTCCCAATTCTTTTAGCTCGTCGGCGGTCAAATTCTTTACTGCCGCCTTAGTGGCGATCGGCATAAAAAACGGCGTGGCGATTTTGCCGTGCGCCGTAATCAATTCCCCTAGCCGAGCCTGGGTCTTCTTTGATCTTTTTATCAACTTGAACATAAATTACAAAGAATCTATCTTGGCCACAATCTCATCGATCTTGCTCAGATAGATAGGATTATTTTCAACTCCATCAGACTTAAGCGCCTCAAAATAATAAGTCTCTAACGTTTCCAACTTTTGCAATTCTTCAAAAAAGCTTAAGGGTCCGTCAATCATCCTCCTGGATTTTTCTTCGCTTGACCCACCCGTCACGATATTTATCACCTTTTTGCCGGCAATAGACAGTGTATCATAAAAAGGATTCAACCGATCAATAAAATCCTTAAACAGTCCGGGGACATTATCATAATAGTTGGGCACGGCCAAAACAAACACCTCCGCCTCTTTCATTTTTTCATAGATCTTCTGCATATCATCTTGTACGTGACAAACGCTATTCTCTTCGCAATACAGGCAACCGCCGCAACGCTTGATCTTTAATTTTCTTAAGGATACCAATTCTTTGCTCGGTGTCTTTATCGAGTCAAATATTTTGCTCAAAATAAACTCGCTGTTCCCTTTTCTCGGACTCCCGGAGATGAGCAGAATCTTCATAAATTATTCAACGATTCCGCTCAACTGCCCCAATATCGGATCAGTGAAGGCCGTAGTCACCGCCTTAACGCTTTTGTTTATGGCTGCGCCAGTTTCTGTGTCTTTAGCGCTTAACGTTATTTCCGGCAACAACACTAACACCCGGCCCAAATCATCATCGGTCGGCTTGATAGTGATATTAAAATCCGCCTCGGTCTCTTGAGCCGTCTTTGGCAAACGCGAGATCTTCCAAATTATTTTGCGAGTCGTTGGGTTATACAATAAATCACCGGTATTATGTTTGGACTTATTGGCCCAGGCTACGCCTTTGGGCAAGACCGCGTTTATTTCAATATCAGAAATATCATGCAAATTATTATTGAGTGACAATTTTACATTATAAGTCGAACTCTCACCCGTCTTCGGCTGAATAGAACCGAAGCCCAACGGTATATTGTTCTCATCATAATATCTGGGCTGGACGCTCAAATTCAAATCGGAGTTTATTGAATTGACGATGGTCTTGCCTTTGACTACATTGGTTCCCCCGGCATCCATATTGCCGCCTTTGGCCTCAGCATAACTTTCCACGCTAAACTGATTGACATTTTTATCCCTAATGGCTGATAAATCCTTAGCCCTTATCTGCCAGCTGATTGATCCCTCATCACCTGGTGCCAGACTTAATAATTTCGGTATCTGCTGACCCGTCCAGGTCACGGAATTGTTATTTTTTTGTCCCTTATTATTATCCTTAAAGGTATTCCAATCCAGGATACTTGAGTTCAGATGCGCTGTGATTTGTATATTTTTCAATTCCTGCTGACCGGTATTTTTATAATTCAAAGTGTAAGTCAATAAATCTCCAAAACTTATCGGTTGATCTTCAGCTGAGCCGTTTATAATCATTTCCAAATTTAGTTGATCCTTGATAATGGCTGTGGTGATCGATTGCTCGCTCTGGATAAAAGGCTCATTATTGTCTTGCTTTAAATTAATCCTGGCTTTTAATTCCTGATTGCCACTTTCAGCGACGCCGCTATAATTTCCGGTGATTTTTATCTGCCCGCCGGTTGTGGTGGTTATTTTGTCAATCTGCCAAGTATTATTGGTGCCATCTTTGGCCGAAGGCGTAGCCGAAGCCACATTAAAACCCAGTGGATAATCCACCACCAGTTCCAAATTCTTCACCTCTTTTTGACCAATATTCTTATAGCTCAACAGGTAATCGATATTTTGATTGGCCAGGGTTTTATCCGGGCCTGTTATGTCCAAACCGATTACTGATGAGGCCACGGCCAAATCCACTACCGCTTCTTGCTTGAATTCGGCATTGATTATCTCTGGCTTAAAGGTCACGGTGCCCTTAAAGGTCTGGGTCGAATCCAAGGGCGCTATAATCGTTCCTTTCAGTTGTACTTGTTGGGTCTCGCCGCTTTTCAAAACACTGAAATTCCAGGTGTTCTTTTTTTCACCATTGGCTTGCGGTTCAGCGCTGGAATACTTGAAGCTGTCCGGATAGGTCATGACCAAGCTAAGGTTATATAAATTGACATTTTCCTTGTTGGTAATGGTGATGGTATAAGCCGATTCTTGGCCAGAGCTAAGACTGATTGGCGGATCAATCCGAAACGATACCTTTTCATTGGTAAAATTTTCTTTATTTAGATTGGTAAAGACAAAAAAACCGGCGGCCGAAGCAACAAACAACACCAAAGCTACAGCAATCAAAGAATATATGATTGTTTTCCAGAGCGGCCTCTGAACTCGGTCTAATTTGGTCAAATCTGGAATCTTTCCATTGCCGTCAGTATAAACATCCGTCAAATCACGCTGGATATTTTTTAAATTATTCTTTGGTTTGCGTTTAAGGCGCAGGGCTGCTCCTCCCGAATGATGATTTTTCTGGCCGATTAATTTAGCCAGATCATCCTGCATTGTGCCGACATTATTTTTTAAAAACTCCGATTCATCTCTTTCGGTTGGCTTAATTTCTGTTTCTTGAAAGCCGGGGGCTATCTTTCCGCTTGGTTTCTTTGGTGATTCTTTGTGCATAGTATAATTAAAATTATTTTAATGTCTTTTCAAAACCTATTAAATAAAATTTGTCGGCGGTCAGCTGCTCGGTAAAGGTGATTTTATCGTCCTCAGCTTTTACCAGTTGCGGATAGGCTACTTTGGGCGACAAAACGTCAGGATAAATCACTTCTCCGTTAATTTCGTTTTGCTTCATGCCCGACTGGCTCTGAACCAATAAGCTATAATTGGCATAGCTGATCGCCGCCTTATCGGCCGGCTGTTGTAAATCCAATTTAAATGGCAATTGATAAACCAACAAAACATCCTTGGATTCACCCGGACCAACAACCAGCCAATTGGCAAAAACCGTTTTGTCGTTTTCGTCATAAACCTTGGTTTGGGAACTCGGCTCGACTATGGCTTGATTTTCTGCCTTAAGCCGCGGATCCTCTTGCAAATAATCTTCCGGCTTCTTGAATTCATTTTGATCCAACCGGCTAAAACCGGAAGCAGAAATCAATTTACTGCCCTTGGGCACATAAACTCTCAAATAACTATTATTTACCAAATTGGTAAAATAATTATCCGTCGGACCAAAATGATAGCGGTTTATCAGCACCTTATCGATTACTGATCCGTCACTGTTAATGGTCGTCTGATGATAAATTCTCTGCCGAATAACACTATCGGTTTTGCCGCCGCTGACATTGGTTGCCACCACGTTGAGATAATCGGCGCTAGGTCCGGTTTCTTTGATCCGGCCGTCCCAGTTGTGCCGAGCGACAAATTTTTGCAAAGTGTCGTCGGTCAAATAAAGCTGGATTTTTTTCTGCCCCAAGCCGTCGCTGATGGTCGTCGCCAAATCCAAAAATTTCTCCGGCTGGATCTGGAATATTTTTTCTACGATCTTGGGCGCCAGATCAGCCAGGATCTTTTTAGGTTTATTTTTTTCTTGGTACTCTATCTCTACGCTCTTTTGCAATTCCATTTCAAAATTATTGGCATCAATCGTCTTATTGTAAGCGGGCATCTCTATCGGGCCGGTGATTTTTAGTAGCGATCCCAGCCAATCCGAATTAATCGCGACTACGCCGTCAATTGTCGGCCCGCCGCTCTTATTGTAAAACCATTGGATATTTTTAGCTGAGGTCGGAAAATCTGGCCACCAATTGCTATCTTGGAATTCCCAACGGCCATTGACCAGCTGCAAAGGTTGCGGTGGCTGAAGCAATTCTTTAAGCCCGGCGCGAACATCGTAAGTACCGCCTTTGGGTAGTGACATATTTTCTATTTTCCCCGAATGCAAGTCAAGCAAGGCGAAACTACCCATAAATCCTCCAGTTGCTCTCAGCTCGTTATCATTTTGAAAAATAAACAAATACCTCTTTAAACTGTTATCACCGGCGAAATTAATGGCAAAATCCACCATGCCCTGCACGTCTTCCAGACTGCTGACAAACTTTGGCAAACTATCTTTTAGCTGTTGGAACTTTTCACGATTATTAGCCGGCAAATCGTTTATGTCTATATTCTTCAGATTATCCTGAGCCGAACGCAAATCAGTCAAAGCGAATTGGCTTTCCACCTTGAACTCTTTCATTTTATTGGTCATGGACAGGTCCCCCGGCTGAGAAAGCCCGCTCACTCCTTTTAACAAATGGCTTCCCGCATCAGACAGTTTTTGACCCAAGGCCAACAAATTCTTGCCGCTTTTATAACTGTTATTAATGGGCAATATTTCGGCGATATTGGTCAAAAAAGAATTTATTTCTCCTAGTTGATCTTGCGCCGAAACAAAATTCTGATTAGCCAGCGTCAGATAATTGGCCGCCTCTTTCATATCAAAACCTTTTAGTTTCTCTTGCGCCGTATCCAAATCCAGTAATGCTTGTTCAGCTTGTCCCAGCACCTTGCCTTTTACATCATTGACGTTCTGCCAATAGCCCATTATTTTTATCGGCAACACCACCATGAGCGCTACCAGGATAAACACCGCTACCGGCTTGAGCGCTAAGCCATTAAACTCAAATCCGCGCCAAAACGTCTGCCAACTTTCTTTGAACCCGCCGGAATCAGCCTGAGAGAATGTCCTGCTGTCAGCCAATTTTTTATTGGACCAAACCGTCTTGATTTTTTTGTCGGAGTTGCGGGCCACCGAAAAATCACCATCCTTAGCCAAATCAACCTTGGCTGGTGGTGGATTTACCGCTTGGAATATCCTTTTTCTAATCTCCGCTCGATTAAGCAAATTTGGATTATCAATATGCAACTGATTCAAAAACTGCCTGACCCGCAACGCTTCCGGCGTCAAGCCGATTATCTCGTCTTTTTGCCAATAATTTATCAGGGCCAGACCGGTTTTTTGGCTCACTTGCCCGATCAATTTGCCAACCTTAGCCAGTCCCGACCAGATAAACAACAAAAAATTTATAAAATAAATTTCATTGATTAGCGCGGATATTTTTGCCCGTTCTTCCAGTCTTTTCATCGCCGGTAATTTCGGTGAGACATCCACCCGCCGCCGACTGTTGGCCCAGCTTCTATTAATGGCCGAATATGACCGCCTAAACCAGGACAAAATTTCGCTTTGCTCCAATGAAGCCAATTCCAAAATACATAATTTGGACAAAATATCGCCCAAAGGAAAATCCTGATAAGAGACATCCTCGAGCGATTTAGGCGGCCTGACCTTTTCAATATGTTTATTTTCTGCCAAATTCAAGGTAAAAGGCGACTTGTACACATCCAAGGGATGCTCGCCAATCGTGATATTAAACTGCTTTTCTTTTTTGGGCGCTAAAGGAACCTTGGCTAATTCACCGAGAGCTTCATCAAAAAAAACAACGCCTACCGGACTCTTCTTGGTAAGCATTTTTTTGATCTCTTGTGGTAAGCCGTTTTGTTGGGTTGAAAGATCTTGTTTTCCGGCTCTGCTACCACCAGCTTTGCTAATATTTTTTTTATTCCCTTTTGTCACCTTTTTGGGTTGTTAAATTGTTTCTATTATAACACAAACCACCACAAAAAAACAACTTAACCAGAAACCTCTGGGGATAACTCCTAATAATTATTTTTTAAATCCCAAATAGATGTCATGAGTTTGGCTGGCCGCGGCCTGCCAAGAATATTTTTTCAAATTTTCATAGCCCTTAGCTACTAATTCCTGTTTTATTTGTTCGTTATCGACCGTGGCCAGCATCTTGGCACTCATATCATCAATGCTTTGCGGATCAAAATAAATAGCGCTATCGCCCAAGACCTCCGGCAAACAAGTATTTTTGGAGCTGATGACCGCTAGTCCATAATGTTGAGCTTCCAGTGGCGGCAAGCCAAAACCTTCGATAAGACTGGGGAAAACATAAACCCGCGCCTTCTTGTAGAGCGAGACCAATTCTTCATCCGACAAATAATCGGTTAATATTATATCTCTGACGCTCTCTTTATCAACCGAATTACCGCCGGCTAACTGCTCGCCCTTCTCAATAAATTTTTTCAGTCGCTGATAAAAAAAATTCATCTTGCCAACTAAAACTAATTGGCAATCTTGTCGCTGTCGATAGAGCTTCTGAAAAGCCAAAACCAGCTTCTCTAAATTTTTATGCGGATAGGCCGCCCCGACATAGAGAAAAAACTTTTTGGTTATTCCCAGCCCTTGCAACAATTCATCGGCCCCCGCACTCCCGACATCAGGGAAATCAACACCCTCATAGATTACTTCTATCTTTTTTTCATCGACTTTCAAAGTTTTTACAATATCCTCTTTGGTATATTTTGAAACGGCAATGATCTTTTGCGCGCTTCTGGCTGATGAATTGACTAACAGATTATAAAAAAATAATTTCAGCTTATACATAAACGGCGGCAAAGTGGTGGCCCGACTGTCCGGATAATGGGAAATTATCAAATCATGAATCGTAATAATTCTTTTTTTCCGATACAAAAAAGACACATTAAAATGCGTGAAGTGAACCAAGTTAAGTCGATGCCAATAAAATTTCAACGGCAAAAGTAATTGCTCCTGCCAGCTATAGACGCGATAATTGGCCAGGACTTTTTTGAAATTTTTGTTCTTTGGCTGATATTCTTTGATCGAATCCTTCTGCATAAAAATCACATACTGATTTTCTTGATCAATCTTTTCCAAAAACTCTATTAATTTCTGACTATAACGGCCGATACCACGATGTTTTGTGCCATAAAGCCGAGCGTCGATGCCTATTTTCATATATTTTAGCTAAATTTATCTAATTTTAAACACTGATAATTGACAAAATATAATATATCTTATATAATAACACTTTGAGCAGTACATTTCCAATCGAAGTATTGATTGGATGGAATATGGCGTGAAGAACAACACAAGATCGCATAGGGCGATCGATGGAGGCATTGAGCAACATGAGGCAATGGATTTACGACTGGACACGGCTGGGCCGAATCGAGTCAGTCCTTTCGCGAGCATGGGAATGGCTGCGGAAAGACTGGCAATTTGTGATCGTGGCGATTATGACTGTGGTCTTAATGGTGCTGTGGTCAGTGAACAACTACCTCGAACTCACCAAAGAGGTTCAGACGTCGACGGCCACCGCCTCTCAATCGCCTGACTGGCGGCTAGAGATGATGAGGAAGTACCTGGTGTGCCACGAGTCTGTCACACGCCAAGAGGCGTGGTGGTTGGACGTAGCCACCGACATCGTCTATGGCTACTACGAGAAGTTGATAGACAACGGCGATATCCCCCCACCATCCGACCGAGTGAAATTCTGGCGAGAGGTAATCGCGCCAGAACTGTACGATGATTACACCCTTCAACTCCCCGAAACCCCCACGGCCGCTCAGGCCAACACCGAGAAAGGAAACGTGCCATGATAGGAGCCCTACTCCTCGAAAAACTGAAGAAAATCGGCAAAGGTGCGCTGATTGTGGTTTTGGTCTTAGGCCTGCTGGCCATCACCATTGCGGCGGCTGTTGCGGTAGACAACTGGTTCCGAGGTCTCCACCGTAACACCCCGCCGAACAAGGTCATTGTCGCTCAAGACCTGCCCGCGCTTAATGTCAAACAGACAGACATGGGCTGGCATCCGGTCGTTGGTGGCATGACTACCGACCCGTATTCTGGACTACTGCAGTATACGTTCCTTGTCAACTCGGCCAACGCATTGACCGACAGGAACTCTTACCGCATGGCCCACGCCGCCAACGGCACGACCGATCCCGACCTTCACGTACAGGTTGCCTTCCGAGACAATGGCTGGTGGGTATGGGTGGTCATGTCGGAAAGCTCGGGCACAGATCTATTCAGCAAGATCTCGTATGCCGTCAAAGTGACCTCCGGCGACCCCGCGGTCAACCTGGAGAAGGCCATACAGACCGGCCACTGACCTGGCAGTCCCACCGCAGCACCTTACCCCCGAGATCCCTCGCACTCCGAAAGCTAGCGAACTAGCCGAACGAGCGCCTGGGGTTTCTTTTTTTACTCAAAAATCAAAACTATTTTAATGAACTTAATATATCCAATGTTTTCTGCGCGGTTTTAACCCAGGAAAATTTTTTCACTCTCTCTAATCCCCTCTCTATTAATTTCTGTCGCAACGGCACATCATTCAGTATCAATTCTGTCGCCGTTTTTATTTCATTGATGTCGTGTGGATTGACAATCATTCCCGCCTCGCCTAGTACCTCCGCCTGTGAAGAATTATTGCCAGCTACCACCGGACAGCCACAGGCCATAGATTCCGCTATGGGCAGGCCAAAACCCTCATAAAACGACGGGTACAACAGAACTTCGGCCAAATTATACAGGGCCGGCTTATCCTTTTCGTCCACATAACCAATAAAATGAATTTTGTTATTGTTTTTCGCCAGCCGATAAGTATCTCTGTTTTTCCAACCGCCACCACCGCCGATTACTAGGTGACAATCAGTCGCCATCGTCTGATAGGCCTTGATTAGACCTTCGATATTTTTCCTCGGCTCAATCGTCCCGATAAAAAAAATAAATTCCTCCGGCAATTTATATTTATCCCTCGTTTTTTGCAATTCTGGAGAATTAGGACTCATTACTTTAAATTCTCCACCTACTCCCAAATGAACCATTTTTATTTTTTCCTCTTTTATCTTAAACAAATCCATCAAATCATTTTTTGTGCTTTGGGAATCAGCGATCAGAATATCTGCTTCTTGCAGTAGTTTTTTCCACAATATCAGCTTATGCCAAAGCCGGCTTTTCCAGGTAAAAAAATTCGGAAAACGCAAAAACGACAAATCATGCACAGTCAAAACTTTTTTGCAATCTTTTGACCAAGATACAAAGTGAAGATTGGGCGTAAAAAATACCTCCACGCCACCGATTAGCTTGTCCAATTTTGGCTGATCAAAAAAATTGAGCGAAAAATTAAAAAGCTTATTCGGGAAGTGGAAACTGGCGTAGCGAACATTCTTTTGTGAGAACTCTGGCACCCTGACTTCTTTAGATGAATTATAAAACAAAACATATTCATTTGTCTGATCCAAACGAAAAATATTCTCTAATAAATTAAAGGCGTACCAAGATACGCCGGAATAATTTTTTTGCATGAGACATCTGGCATCTATTCCTATTTTCATAGCTAATATTTATTTAGCAAATTATTGATTACTCTCGACATATTCTCTTTGAATTTCTGCGTGCTGAATTGTTCGGCATGGCGCCTAATAGCATCAGAATTATACTTCTCCTGTTTGAATCTAAGTATCTTGTCGGCCAACTCTTCCCACATTTGTTCTTCAAAAAATTCTCCGGTCTCGCCATCTTTGACCGTCTCAGTCGCACCGCCCGCCTTGTAGGCGATTACCGGACGACCGGCGGCCATAGCTTCAACAGCCGTAATACCAAAATCCTCTTCTTGGGGGTTGATGTAGGCGATGCAGTCGGCAAACAGCCGACGTTTTTGTTCATCATTGACTTTCCCCAAAAATTCCACGTTGCTCTTGGCCATGGCTTTTAACAATTCCATTTCCGGTCCCACGCCAAAAATTTTCAGCGGTATGCCCAAACGCGAAAACGCCTTGACCGCCAAATCTATTTTTTTGTAAGGCACGAGACGACTGCCAGCCAAATAATACTTCTTGGGCTGATCTGAGATATAAAATTTGTCTATCTCAACCGGCGGATAAACCACCTGGCTATCGTGATTATAATATTTTTTTATTCTCTCTCGGACTGTCTCGGAATTAGCTACATAATGATCCACCCGATCTGCGGCCAGCCGATCCCAGGTGCGCAGTTTGCGCAAGGTCAACGGCAGAAACGATTTGACTAGTGGGTTGACTTTCAATTCTCGGACATAAGAATGAGTATCGGTCCACAAAAAACGGGTCGGCGTATGACAATAGCAGATATGAATACTGCCCGGCTTGGTGATCACGCCTTTGGCAAATGACGAGGCGCTAGAAATTATCACATCATAATCCATCAAATTGTGGTTCTCGATAGCTGAGGGCATCAAGGGCAACCACCATTGATAACGGCTGACGCCATATGGTATCTTTTGTAAAAAAGATGTTCGGATGTTTTTATCAGCAAAAAAGCTATTGGTGTTTTTTTTATCAAAAACCAAAGTAAAAATCGGCGCTTCAGGATAGAGCTCTTGAAGCACTTTAAGCACCTGCTCTGCGCCGCCATCTTGGACCAAATGATCGTGAACTAGGGCAATTTTCATGACTATATCTTAACGAATTTGCCGCTTTTTGGCAAATCAAAAAGGCCAACAATTTTGACCACTAGATATTGTAAAATTAAACGTAAGTGGTACAATTTAGCTAGACATAAAAACTTTAATTTTAACCATTATGGAGAAAAAAATAAACCGGCTTATCTATTGGCCACCAAGGATACTGGCAATCATCTTCGTTCTTTTCCTGATGATATTCTCTTTGGATATTTTTGAGCCAGGACTTTCTTTTGGGCAAATAGCTCTTGGTTTATTTATGCACAATATCCCCGCCTTATTCCTGTTACTTATACTAATCATTTCCTGGAAATACGAGATTGTTGGCGGAGTGGCTTTCATTCTGGCCGGGCTCCTCTACATCCTAATGCTGGCCATGAACTCCAACTTCGAATGGTTTATGCTATCCTGGGCCATGACAATTTCCGGTCCGGCTTTTCTTGTTGGCATATTATTTTTAATTGGTTGGTTCAAAAAGCCACGAATGGCAAAAACAGCATGACAAACGACATCAATCTCGTTGACAAAAACGGCCAGAGAATCGGCTCAATTGATAAGCTCGAAGCTCATCGCCTTGGCCAGCTTCATGAGGCCTTTTCGGTCTTTATTTTTAATTCAAAAAATGAGCTTCTTTTGCAACAGAGAAACAAAGAAAAATATCACTCGGCAGGATTGTGGTCCAACACTGTTTGCAGCCATCCCAAATTTGAAGAAGATCTAAACCAGGCCGTCCAAAGACGACTGCGAGAAGAGATAGGCTTTATCGCGCCTACCAAAGAAATCTTTTCGTTTATTTATAAATCAGACTTTGAGAATGGTCTAAGTGAACACGAATTTGATCATGTTTTTATCGGTTATTACGACGGCAGCCCGATTCCCGATCCCCAAGAAGTCATGGATTATAAATGGCAAACCATACCCGACCTAAAAGAAGACCTGTCCAAAAATCCGGATAATTATACTACCTGGTTCAGAAAAATTATTGAGATGGATAAATTACAAAAAATTACCTCCCTTGCAAAATTAAGCATGAATAGTATAATTTGATTATAAAATTAAATAATAAAAAACCTATGGCAGGACGAATTGGTGGAGACTTTAGGGCTCCACAACCGGACAAAATGGAAATTTCCAGTAAAAAAGGCATACAATTTAAAGAGCAAGCAGGCAGAAAATTTTTAGATATACCCATGGCCATTGTTAGACCGCTGATTGCTGGGAGAAAAATGGGCAGAGATGCTATAAACGTGTTACACGCGGAAGTCTTTGATGGCGCTTACATCATGTAGGGACAAAGCAAAAATGATTTTTACACCATAGAAGTAGGAAGCTGGGCCACTCAAGAGCAAATCCAAGCTCTCATAGACAAAATAGAAAAAACTGGTGATCAAGAATAAAAAAATCGCCATTTATTGGCGAAACCAAAAAGAAAAGCGGTCTACTCCGCTTTTCTTTTTTTGAGCACCGCAAAAGGCGTTTTAAACAGTATCATTATATCCAATTTCATACTCCAATTCTCCATATACCAGACATCCAATCGGACCTCTTCGTTAAAATCCAAATCGCTCCGACCAGAAACTTGAGCCATGCCCGTCATGCCCGGTTTAATGGTCAAAACTTTTTTGTGAAAATTCTCATATTTTTCCACTTCTTCCACTTCATGAGGCCGAGGACCGACGAGACTCATCTTGCCAATCCAGACGTTAAATAACTCCGGCAACTCATCAATACTAAAACGACGGATGAATTTGCCCACTCGAGTGACACGCGGGTCGTCTTTGAATTTCATCATCGGACTGCCATCGCGCAAATTCTGATGCTGTTTCAAAAACTCCTCGTCAAAGCGAAATTTGTGAGCATCCTTGATCATCGAACGGAATTTAAAATAAGTAAAAGGCCGGCCATGCTCCCCTATCCTCTTATAAGCAAAAAACAACGATCCGCGCGAATCCAGCTTAATCGCAATAATTGTTATTAAAAGTATCGGCGATAAAATAATAATTATAATTGTTGAGATAGCTAAATCAAAAATTCTCTTGTAAATCCTGCCCCAACCGTCCAGGCGAGTCTTTTTAACTTCCACAATCGGCAAGCCGGAAATGGTGTTTATCTCAAAATTACTAATCGGAAAATCAAAAATATCCGCCACATATTTGAGTGTCACATGATTAATATAAGAAAAATCATTCAAAGTATCTAGTTGCTTATTGGACAGACTGCCCGTGGCCACCAGTATCTCGTCAAATTTGTCATCCCGCGCCAATTTCTCCAAGGCCTTCTCTGTTTCCGAGCTGAAATCATTAAACTGATCCACCACCTTATAGCCTTCCTTGATATGGCTCTTGAAATTATTTATGACTTCCTGGCTTAAATCACTATCACCAATAATCACCACTCGATGTATGCCTAAGTCAAAACGATATAAATTGTGCTGGATAGAACGGACAATACTTCGACCGATAATGATAAATATCACACTAAATACCCAGCTGGCCAAAATAATGAAACGCGAATCAAACAGACTGCGACTAAAAAAGAAAACAAACATCAAAATCATCACCGCGGTCGAACAGCCCAAAATTATTTTCGATATTTCGTCAATGGTGCGCCTGGTGCTTTTCATGGAGTATAGTCCGGCCAAAGCAAAACTGATCAGCCAAATTAGCGCTATCAACCACAGATAATGCATAAAAAAAGAAAAAGGCAAATTAAAAATAATCGGCCTGATACTTTTTATCGGCTGCCAAAAACGGATGCTGTAAGAGACTAATCCCGCCAAAATTACCATCAAATAATCTAATGGCACCAAACTGGCGGAGATAGCGATTTCTGAACGTTTCATATAATTATTTTAATAGAAAATAATAACATTAAAAAGTATTTTTGTCAACCTTTATTAATACTAGCGACCAAAAAACTATAAGGGACTTTTGATGTTTCTGATGGCCGGATTGGTAACATGAGTGTAAATTTGAGTCGTACGAATATTGGCATGCCCCAAAAGTTCTTGGACATAACGGACGTCCGTGCCGTTTTCTAGCAAATGTGTAGCAAAAGAATGTCGTAAACTATGGAAAGTGGCGTCTTTTTTTATACCGGATAATCTCAATGCTTTTTCAAAAACTGCTTGAGCCGTACGCTCAGTCAATCTTCCGCCCCTTTCGCTCTCGAATACATAATTATTACCCTGCTTACCGGCTATCAAATTTCTCAAATTATTTACTAATTTATCTGGGATCAGCGTCAGCCGATCTTTCTTGCCCTTGGCCTCTTTAACGTGAATGGTCAATTCTTCAAGATTCAAATCCTTGACTTTTAAGTTTATGGCCTCGCTCACCCGCAAGCCGGCGCCATAAGCCAAAGATAACAATAAATGATGTTTGCTGTTTTTTATGGTGGCTAGCAAACTACTAATCTCCAGCCGACTCAGGACGACAGGCAAAGATTTATTTCTTTTGGCAAATTTGATATTTATCGGCTCCGTTGATCTGACAATATCGTGATAAAAAAACTTGATCGCATTCAAATATAGATTGATTGTTTGGGCTGAATAATCTTTGTCCTGTTTTGATAGTAAATATTGGCGCACATTGTCTTGATCTAATTTATCCAAATTCACCTTTTTATAACTAAAATAATCCTTTAGACAGAAAAAATAAGCGCTAATGGTTTTTGGGCTATAATTCCTAATTTTTAACTCTTCTTCTGTTGTTTGCAGCCATCGTTGCATATCATCAATATTTTAAGTATAATTATGACAAGAAATCGGCAGTCCTTATCAACACCATTATTCGTCTTTACTACCACTTTAAGTATTATAACATACTAATAATTCGGATAGAAGATAGTTCTATTCAATAATTTCAGGGGCTAACGAAGGGGGCAATTTTCTAAAAACGAAACGACCGATGGGGGAATTCCGAACGGACTAAAAAACACCGATAGGAAAGTATTTATACTAAGCTAGTCAATATAAAACTAAGATAATATAGAATGAAGAAAATAAGGTCTTTTTTTAAAAATCCCGCAACTAAAGGAGTCTTATCAGCTTTAGCTGTAATCGTTTTTGGATTTATTCTTCTAAATCTAACATTCCTTTTTGATGCTCTTTTTCAAAACTTCATTGACTTAATTGTTGGGCTTTTTACGAAAATAAATCTTAACATGTCAACCCGATGGTTCCCTATGGGAAAACATCTGTCTTTTGCTATACTTATAATTATAATCTCTTATTTTTTATTTTCTTCAAAATTGAAAACTATCTATAAATCAATCTTTATGACAGTCCCATTAATGACCTTATTTCTTACAATAGGCATATTTTTACATCAAAGCCCTTGGATTGCAGGAATAATAATTGCTGGACTTGCTCTTGGAGTTTTTTATTATTTTTATAAGACCAAACAGCCTTGGCTTTATTATTATACCCTTGCTTTGATATGTGCGCTTATGTTGATTATAGCAATATTTCAAATAGAGATCTAAAATAACAAAAATAAGCATGCTCTTCTTTTTCAGAGAAAGAAACTAAAAACGGAATTCCCCCCACGACGAAACGACGAACTGATAATTCCCCCTTGATACTTATTCTTGATTGCTCACTGTGTTCGCTTGATTGAATATGCCCCTGAAATTACTTTGATTTTTTGCTCTTCGAGCATCGTTGCACTAAAAATCAAGTCCTCCAAGTATTCGGACGAATAGAACAGGAATTTAACGGTTCCGAAACCTTGCAGGTTTCTCCACCCAAATTTATTTTTCGAGGTCGGAATTTTGTGGTTTGCCTCAAAATTCCTCCGCTCTGAAAAATAAACTTCGTTAAATTCCGATGTTGTTATCGGAAATATGACTTACACTACTTGCCACTAAATACAAATGGAAGAATATCTAAAAAAAAGACCTCAAAAAAAGGTTTTTTCAAAAAAAAAGATCGATCGTCTTAGAAATCAAGCCATTGATAAAATCAAAGCAAAGTTTCTGCCGGATGAAAAAATAATCAAAATCATCTTAGTCGGTTCATCGATAAAGGATTCTTTTGGTAAATATGATCCTCCCGGGTTTAGGGGTAGTTTATTTTCTGATTTTGATTTTATTGTATTTGTTGAGGATGATTACCAAATTCCAAAATGGCTTGATAGAGAGCTTGACGGAAAACCTTTTCTTAATGATGATTTAAATTTGGCTTATCGGAATAAGAAATTTATTGATGATAAGTATGATGTTGAGGTCTTTTTTTAAGACGTACCAGTTTTGAGGATCCAATTATTCAAGCGCAAGGCGAATTAGCTGGCATTCCTATGACTAGAAATACTGTGCATAAAAAAGTTGTAGTTTATGATAAAATGATCGTGTAAGTCATACATCCGATAACACGGGATATCCAACATTAAAACGTCGGATTATCCCGAAACGTTATGTGACATTGTGCTGATTTTAACTAATCTAAATAATCTAACCAAAAATATGAAAAAAACAATCCTATTTGTGCTAATTGGAGCCAGTTTGGCTTTAGCTGGCTGCGTACAGCAAACTCCAACTAGAAACCAAAACTTAAACCAGAATGTTAATCAACCTACGGTGAATGTTAACCAAAACACAAACCAACCCGCTAATCTAATAACTGATTGGCAAACTTATCAAAATGAAAAATATGGGTTTGAGATGAGGTATCCAAAAGATTGGAAAATAGGAGAAAATCCGACTAATGTTAGCTTACAAGACACTAACCATAAAATTGGGAATACTAATATCGGAGGTGTTATATTTTTTCGATTCGATACACCCTTAGATGAAGCTCTAAAAGAGTATGGTTTTAAAAAAGAAGATGGGAAATATTTCACGGAAGTTTCTTCTGGCTCTTGGGTAAACGCTCAGGAAAAAAATATCAACGGAATTCAAGTAATAGTTGGGAAGTCAATTATGCATGTACGTGACGGAAATAAAACCATAGAAAAAGAAGGTAAAAAGTTTTTCTTTATTGGGAAAAATTCCTACTACGCAATTTTCCAAACTCCTTTTTATGAAGACAACACTAATATCTTTGACCAAATACTGTCCACTTTCAAATTCACTAAATAGATTACTAAAAATTATAATAATAAAATCAGCACAACATCATACAACACGGTTTAAGCGCAATTGCTTCTATGTTTATGTGGTAATTCGGCTGACGCCTAGTCTCGTACCACATACTAAAACGACGCAACTCCGCCTAAACCGAAACGTTAGCTGAGATAATTAACAAAAGACATGAAAAACAAAATAGTAAAATTATTTTTAATTTTTGCTCTAGCCAGCAGTATTTTGGGAATTGTCGGCGACCTTCGATTCTTTAAATCAAATGACATTTTGGGAATTATCTCAATGCTGTCATATATTCCGCTTATAATAGTATATATATTTTCAATCCCAATAATAATCTATATCTTCAGCGTAAAAATAAAAAAAATTATTCTTGTTTTGCCGTTCGCCTATCTTGGCTTCCTTTTTGTGTATACTACTAAAACATTTCTGACCAATGGAGCGGGTTTTAGTCTTGCCCAAGATTTTATAATCAGTAACGTCTTTAATCTTTTTATAATTATATTCGGCCTTTACTTATTTGTCAGCAACAAAAACGACGCCCAAACAAAAATCTCCTAAATCTTGACAAAACACACCATTTCTGCTAAGATTAATTTGTCCAAATGGCTGGGATGATCGCTCTGGCTTTTACAGCCAGGGAGGAAAGTCCGAACACTCTTTCTGCAAATTTGCAGATCGTCGCGGTAGTGGGTAACGCCCACCCAATCCGTCGCAAGGCGGATTGAGGACCAGTTCCACAGAGACAATACTATCCCGCAAGGGAGAAAGGTGAAAAGTGTGACGGTGTCTTGAATTAAGCACGAGATATCTCCTTAAATCAAAGCTACGTCACTCGGCCTCTGGCAACAGAGCGCTTGTGGTAAACTCTACCTAGTGCAATCCCAAACATAGTAGGGAGCTTGATTCCGACAGCAATGTCGTGAACAGATAGATGATCATCACCTCGCCTAGCGAGGTACAGAATTCGGCTTACAAAGCCACTTGGACAACAAAAAGTCCCAGCATCGCGCTGGGACTTTTTATTTGTGCTAAAAATTATTTTTGATGAACGTCAATTGCCTCATTGACCAACCTGTCAGCTTCTTTATTTTGTTCTCTAAAGATGTGCTTGAAAGACACTTTTTTAAATCCTTGCATCAAATTCCAGACTTTCACAAATTGCAAGCCGAGATCCTTGTCTTTTACTTTGTATTCCCTGTTTAATTGTTTGACTACCAATTCCGAATCCAATAAACACTCCACCTCGGTCGCGCCATGCTCTTTGGCTTTTTCTAAACCCAAAATTAATGCCTGGTACTCGGCTTGATTGTTGGTGGTCTCGCCAATATACTTTTTGTATTCATGTGTTTCCTCGTCGATTTTTAAGACCGCCCCAATCCCCGCCGGACCGGGATTGCCTCTGGCTCCACCGTCTGTATGTAAGATTGCTTTTTTCATAATGAAATTATAACAATAATTCTATAATTTTACCATTGACACAAACTCATTTTTATCCTATAATCTCAACCAAGGTCATGTACTTGACCAATGTATACAGTCACCAACGCATGAGGAGAAGACCACGATGTGTTTTGACGGAGCAACCGTAACAATTCCTGGCGATCAACCGCAACCAAAACCACCATCAACCTGGAGGAATTCGCGCCTCCTACCACGCAACATGGATCCTCGTCAGCGCCATCTAACGGCGCTTGTGGCGCTGTTCTTTATCGGCGCCGAAATCATTGGCGTCATCAACCTTTTCACGCCACCTTACGACCGACACCACAGCGAGAAGCTAACCTTCATGGCCAAGCTAGTCGCCGACGGTCGGGAACTGGGGCGCGATGAGGCCAAATGGATCTTCAGTTGTCCTCGCAAATTGTGGGGGCGCGATGTGCTACCAATAGCCCAAGAGTTCTTTCCGGGGCTAAGCGAGAGAGCTGTCGGCCAACAATTCTGGAATCACCTGATTCTGCGGATACCCAAGGACGCCCCAAACCCCCAACTCAAGGTCGGGCCCAGCAAGTTCGGCGATAACCCGCGTTACTTGGCCTCGGTCGACAAAGTCAAGGACCACCTCATCAACCGGAGAGACATCAGCTACGGCGATGCCTGGTGGTATCGCAATCCGGTGTATGTCGTCCGGGGAGTTATCGAGGACACCTTCCAGGGCGATCCTGACCCTCTAGTCAGAGCGCTGTTTAGCGGCAGTGTCCTCTGGTCCAGGTGACGCCAGCCCCCCGCTTACGCCAAGGACGTTCCGCCGAGTCGGAACGTCCTTGAATTATTTTTCAGATAATTTCAAATCTACTATTTTCAATTGCAACTCTCTATTGCCGTTCCATTCATTAATCCCCAACTCGAATACTATATCTATTTTGTCGCCTGACTTCAGCCGCGCGCACCATTCACCGAAAGAAAAACCAATCAGCTTATGCAACCTATTCTTATCTTCTCCCTGGCTGACTAAAACTTTCAAGTGTTTGCCATCATTACCAACTGTTTGGATTTGCTCCACCACTAAATCATAAGCAACAAATAACGGCTGAGGATTGCCCTCGCCATAGGGCTCAAATTTTTCCAGCTCATCTAAGAGCTCCCAATTAATCTCAACCAAATTTATTTCTGCATCGACATCCAGTTTTGACAACAGCTCTATGCCGACAATCTTTTTGTTAGCCAATCCTGATATTTTATCTTTGAACTTATTAAAATTATCTTCGCCAATTATGGTCAACCCGCAAGCCCGAGGATGACCGCCAAAACGCAAAATATATTCATGGCACTCCTTAAGCGCTTCGGTGATGTCAAATTCCTCAATACTCCGGCCGGAAGCGACGTATTTCACATTTTCTCCTTCTACTGTCCGACCAAAAACCAAAGCTGGACGACCATAACGATCGCATAATTTGCCAGCGACCAACCCAACGACTCCGGCTGACCAACCCTCGCCCACAACAATTATAATTTTTTCTTTGTCGGTCAATTCTGTCACCTGCTCCAGGGCCTGGCTGAGAATTTTCTCGGTTGTTTGCTGTCGTTGCTTATTATTATTTTCTAATAATTCTATCCAGCGGCCAGCTTCTTCATCATCACGGCTGGCTAATAGATTAAAAGCAATCGAAGCGTGCTGTACCCGGCCGGCGGCATTTATTCTCGGCACAATCCGCCAACCCAAATATTCCGTATCAAACTTTCCCTTGTGGTTATTCACCATGGAAACCAGTTTTTTGATGCCGATATTCTTGCTTTTTTCCAGCACTATCAAACCGTATTTCACAAAAATCCTATTTTCTGAAGTTAACGGCACAATATCTCCGACCGTGGCAATCGCCACCAAGTCCAGCAGCCACTTTTCAAAACCGACCGGCAGTTTTATTGGGCTGTTTATTTTATCTTGGTGGGAAACAATCGCTTGGACAAATTTATAGACCACTCCCGCCCCGCACAATTCAATCCTAGGATAACCGGAATTTCTTACGGACGGATTTATTATGGCTAACGCCTCGGGCATCTCTAGCGGCTCATCATGATGATCCAAGACAATCACGTCTATCCCCTCCTGATTAAACATGGCAATTTCATTTTTGTTAGAGATACCGCAGTCCACGGTAATCACCAAATCAAATCCTTGCGAAATTATTTGCTGAGCGCTTTTGACATTAATGCCATAGCCCTCGCTTTCTCTAAATGGTATATAGGTGTCAACTTCTAATCCTAAGGCAACAAGCGTCGTATATAATATGGCCGTGGAACAGACGCCATCTGCATCATAATCGCCATAGATCATCACCTTTTCTCGCTTATTAATCGCTTCAAACAATCTTCCGATTGCCTTGGCCATATCCTTAAACAGATAAGGATCCAAAATTTGTTCTTCATAATTAGGATTTAAAAAATCATCAATTTCTTTCTGGACTTTTAGTCCTCGATTATGAAGCAATTGCAAAACCAGCCCGTTTATTTCGGGGAATTTATCAATAAAATCCTGATCGATTTTCTGTCTTATCTTCCACTTAGTCATAAAAATTATTCCTGCCAATTATTTCTAGCCCACTCCAATCTTTCGGGTACGCCCACGTCAATCCATGCTCGATCTGAAGAATAGACATCCAAATCATTCATTTTAGGAAAAACATCATATTCCACGCTAAACTTCATTTCTGTCACAGCATCAAAATATTTCCTAGCTCGAGCATTAAACAAATAAAACCCGCCATTGATATAGCCCGGCTTATTTAGGCCCTCTTTTTCTTTAAATGATTTAAGCCGGTAGCCATCAGAAAAATCCAGCGTCCCATAGCTTGAGGCGTCATCAACTTTAGCGCCTAATATGATCCCTTCGCTCTCAAAACGCAAACATTTTACCATATCGGCCAGATCAATGGCGGACATTATGTCGCCGTTTAGAATTATCACCGGCTCCTCTGGATGCACCACAAACTGCCAAGCAAATTTAATGGCGCCACCCGTACCCAGCCGTTCCGGCTCCAGCGCATAAATTATTTTTACGCCCAACCGGCTCTCGCCCACTTCTCTTTGTAGTGCTTCCGACAAGTGGCCAGCCGCCAAAACCACTTCCGCGACCCCGATCTCTTTTAATTTATCAATTTGCCAATCCAAAACTGGCCGACCCTTTATGTCCAACAATATCTTTGGCCTTTCCTTGGTAATTTCGCCCAATCTGGTGGACAATCCACCGCATAAAATAATCGCATTCATATTTGACTTGAATTATTCTTATTGCTATAATAATGTTATGAAAAAGAAACAACTATTCAAAATCATCTGGCTCATCTTTGCCATTTTTATGGTGATATCTTTAGTTTTCTTCACCGCCATGCCGATGTTCGGCTAAACCTTATAAAAACTTATCAACAAAACACCTTTGTCTAGCTATAAAGGTGTTTTGTTTTAATTTTATTATCTTTTTAACACCGCCAGAAAAGCTTCTGGCGGAATATCCACTTTGCCGATAGACATCATTTTTTTCTTGCCCTTCTTTTGTTTCTCGAGCAGTTTCGAGCGCCTGGTCCAGTCCCCGCCATACAAATGCGCCGTCACGTCTTTCTTTAAGGCTGATATTCTCTCGGCCGCGACTATCTTGCCGCCTATTCCGGCTTGTATTTTGACCACAAATTGCTGGCGTGGCAATGCTTCCTTGAGCGTCTCCACAATCTTCTTGCCCACCTGATGAGCATTATCTTTGTAAGTAATAAGCGACAGCGCTTCTACTTTTTCTTCAGCAACTAAGATATCCATTTTTATTACTTCTGCTTTTTGATAACCGTTAAAATCATAATTAAGCGAAGCATAGCCCGATGAGACTGACTTGAGCTTATCATAAAAATCAACGATTAGTTGTGTCAGTGGTATGCGGTAATGTAAAATCGCCAAATTATCATCCAAATATTCTGTATTAATATACTCGCCCCTTTTCTCGGCCGTTAATTGCATAATCGACCCCAAGTATTCTTTGGGCGTAAAAATATCCAGCTTCATCACCGGCTCCTCGACATTTTTGATGAAAGTCGGATCAGGATATGCCGACGGATTGTAAACAATTTCTTCTTTGCTGTTTTGCAAATAAACCTTATAGGCCACGCTCGGTACGGTCACCACGAGCTCCAAATTGAATTCTCGGCTCAATCGTTCCTGAAATATTTCTAAGTGTAATAAGCCCAAAAATCCGCACCGAAAACCAAACCCCAGGGCCTGGGAGTTTTCCGGCTCATAGGCCAGGGCCGCATCGTTTAATTTTAATTTTTCAATCGCCTCGCGCAATTTGCCAAAGTCGCTGCCGTCTTTACAAAAAATTCCAGCATAAACCATGGGCTTTACTTCCTTATAGCCCGGGAGCGGTTCAACCCTCTCATTTAAAAGAGTGATGGTATCACCGACCTTGCACTGAGAAACCTCGTGCAGTCCGGTCACAATATAGCCGACTTCGCCCGAATGCATTTCTTTATCTTTCTGATATTTAGGATTAAAATGTCCCACCTCCAAGGCATCACCGGCCATATCACTGGCGACGAACTTTATCTTCTGTCCGCCGTCTATCGTGCCTTCAAAAACCCGCACATAAGCAATAACTCCGCGATACTCGTCATAAATTGAATCAAAAATCAGCGCTCGTAATGGCTTTTGGTCTTCGCGCTTGGGCGGTGGCACTTTAGCAATCACGGCTCGCAAAATTTCGGCCACACCCTCACCGGTCTTACCCGACGCGGCGTAGATTTCTTCTCTGGCGCAACCCAATAAATTCATTATTTCCTCAGCTACTTTTTCCGGCTGAGCATTGGGCAAATCAATTTTGTTAATCGCCGGAATAATCAAAAGATTATTTTCCATGGCCAAATACAAATTAGCCAGAGTTTGCGCCTGTATGCCTTGAGTCGCGTCGACCAAAAGTAGTGCCCCTTCGACGGCCATCAAACTGCGCGATACTTCATAAGTGAAGTCAACATGGCCTGGAGTATCAATCAAATTCAGCTCATAACCTTCATAATTCATTCTCACCGGCTGAAGCTTAATGGTGATTCCCCTTTCCCGCTCGATATCCATTTGATCCAACAGTTGATCTTTCATGTCTCTCTTGGCTATAGTGCCGGTAATTTCAAGCATGCGGTCAGCCAAGGTGGACTTACCGTGATCAATGTGAGCGATGATGCAAAAATTTCTTATATTATTATTCATGTTTTGTGATTGTCTTGCTACGTAGCATGTTACGTAGCATGCTACGTAACAAATTAATCCTTGACTTCTGCGAGATCTTTTATGGCTTGCTCATAAAATGGCTGGGCCAGCTCTTTGGCCTGAACCGAATGAATTCTGTCATGCATCCAGACTATTTTATTTGTAATTTTTTCTTTTCCTTGTTTATTTATCTGATTGATAAAATGTGTCACATTGTTTCCCAAAAAACTCAAACTATCTGCGTCCATCAATAGATTAGAATCTTCATCAATGCCCACCTCGTGATGCGCAATCATCTTATAAACTAAATCTACGCTGGCCTGAGGATAATCATTTTCTTTTAAAAACTCCGCCATTATTTTGGCTCCGCTCTCTGAATGTTCTTTTAAATAATCTGGATCATTGAACTCTTTATATTTAAACGTTTCAACAGAATCAGTCTCCCGAAAAGCACGAGCAATATCATGAGCATAGGCGGCAATTTGCATCGCCTCGTCTGCATCCGGCCTCAAAACCTTGATCCAGTGCAACGTCCCCTCAAAGTGAAACTTCTGGGTTGGACTGAAATTAATACCCTTGGCAAACGATTCATCAACAAATTGTTTAACTTTCTCTAACATGTTTTTTGTTTTTGATTACTAAATTCTAACAGAAAACCACCGAAAAATCAAAGACCATTGACTTCGGGGCATTTAAGGGCGAACCTAAGAAAATCTAGTGACAAAATTACAGTCAGTGAGCGATCTTCCTAGCCAACAACAGGAATACTAATGACCTTTGTTGGCTTAAGCGAACGACTGTAATTTTTGTCCTTGATTTTCTTGAGAGAGCGCTTTTTTCTTTTGCTTCAGCTTTTCTTTTTACTAAAAAAAGAAAAGTGAAAATAAATTAATATAAATAAAATAACCCTTGGTTCTTTCAGTTATGAAAGAACGTGAAATTAACTTTATAAAAAAGAAAAGGTAAAATATCTTAATAAAAAAATTTTGGTTCTTTTTTATAAAAGAACAAAAAAAGAGGCCTGCCCTTACGGGCAGGCCTTTTTTTATATAGATTTGATAGTCACTTCAGCAAACTCCTGTCGATGTCCAAACTTCTTATGCTGTCTGGTTTTCGGCTTATACTTAATGCCAATGACCTTAGTCGCCTTGCCGAGCGTATTCACAACGGCCTTGACCTTAGTCTCCAGTACCGGCGTGCCGATTTCCAAATTATCACCGTCAGCCACCAGCAATGTTTCAAACTCCACTGCCGACTTGGCCTCGGCACCCTTTAATTTTTCAATGCGTAGAGTATCTTTTTCTTTGACCAGATATTGTTTGCCACCAGTCTTTATAACGGCTATTTTCATTGTTATTTCATTATTTTTTTAGAACTCTAATATCTTATAACAAAAACCAAATATTGTCAACTTGTCGCTCTGATTGGTTTATTTGGCCTTGATCCTTTTGGAAAAAATATTCCAATCCACTATCACCGGACTGGCCACAAAAATTGAAGAGTAAGTACCGATAGCAATACCGAACAATAAGGCCAAAACAAAATTCTTAATCGAAGCGCCACCCAATAAATACAGAGTCAACAACACCAATAATACCGTCAAAGAAGTGTTGATGGATCGGGTGATAGTCTGATTGACGCTATCATTGACTACTTCTTCGAAACTGCCGCTATAATGCTTGGATAAATTTTCTCTGGTTCGATCAAAAACCACAATAGTATCGTGCACTGAGAAACCCAAAATTGTCAGGAGCGCCGTAATAAACAAACTATCTATCTCTATGCCGGCAAAATGACCCAGGATAGAAAATAAGCCGGCCACAATAGTAATGTCGTGAATCAAAGCAATAATAGCCGAAACGCCGAATTTCCAAGAAGCTACTGGCCGCGAAACTTTTCTAAAAGCATAAGCCACATAAAGAATAATGGCCAATGATGCTAAAAGTATGGCTATCCATGCTTTCTTTTCTAATTCCTTGCCGATCACCGGCCCCACCGATTCAAAACGTTGCTCCTTAACGGTTGCGTTAGTCGTAGTTGAGGAAAACTTGCTATTTAAAGTCGCTAGAATCTTTTGATGCGTTGGCTCGTCTACCGTCTTAAACCGCAAAATCATGTCTTTGTCACTGGCTGGCTGTATCACCAAATCACCCAAGGCCAGCGGCTGCATGGCCGAGCGTATTTCTTGAACATTGGGTCGACTTGGCTCGAAACTCACATCCAATAAACTACCACCAGTAAAATCCAATCCCGGCTTTAGTCCCCAAGCAATCAAACTAAAAACACTGATGACAAACAAGACGATTGAAAAAATATAATAGTATTTCCTGTTTTGTATTATTTTTAATTTCATGATTTTATTTATGATTTTTTATTGGACTTCACGCCATAGAGCCAAGAATTGTGGCACCATTTCCAACGGCCGACCAATCGTAAAAACTGCCGCGTAATAATAATGGCTGAGAACATTGAAACAATAATACCGATAGCCAAAGTAAAGGCGAAGCCCTTGATAATACTCGAGCCAAACCAGTACAAAATAATACAGGTAATAAGTGAGGAGACATTGGAATCGCGGATGGATGTCCAAGCGCGCTTAAAGCCCTCGTCAATTGCCAGTGGCAGATCCCGGCCATTGCGCAATTCCTCTTTTAATCTTTCAAAAATAAGGATATTGGCATCAACCGCCATGCCGATAGACAGAATAAAGCCCGCTATGCCAGCCAAAGTCAGAGTGATGGGGAAGAAAGGATTTTTAAATATTACCAACGATATGACTGAATAGATAAGCAAAGCAATCACGGCCAAAACACCAGGGAAACGATAATAAAAAATCATGAACAAGGCCACAATTATCAAGCCCCAGATACCGGCCACCAAACTCTTGTTGACCGCTTCATTGCCCAATGTGGCTCCAACTGTTGTCTGAGATAATAGTGTAATCGGCACAGGCAAAGCGCCGGCATTCAGACGTTGCGCCAACAGTTTGGCCTCCTCCATGCTAAAATTACCGGAGATAACGGCCTTACCGCCCAAAATCGGTTCATTGACGCGGGGTATGCTGATGGCCTCTCCATCCAAAAAAATGGCGACCAATTTACCTGTATTTTTTTTGGTGATGTCGGCAAACATCTGGGTGCCAGCCGAATCAAACTCCAAAGAAACCTGGGGCGCTCCAGAATTCGGGTCGTATTCTACTACTGCTTTCTTTAATTGGCTACCGGTTAATTTGGTATTAATCCATTCTGAAGTCACTTGAACGCCCAAATCAGCGGCCGTCTTAGTCTTAAACAGAATATGCCTAACGTCTAATTCTTGGTTGACTCCCTGGCCGGTTTCTTTTTCTTTTTTGACAATATGATAGCCAAACTGGCTTTGAACCAATTCCGGATAAACCTCACCGACTTTCAATTTGTTAAAAATTACATCATCAAGTTCGGGCACAAAAGCGCCTTTTTTCACTCCTGTATAAAGCCCGCCTTTATCTTTGCTGCCGGGATCATCGGAATATTGTTTGGCTAAAGCGACGAAATCTGCGCCCTTCTTAATCTGATCCGATATTCCTTGGGCCTTTTCCTTTATGGCTTGGTTTTCTGTATCTAACTGTGTCTGTTGGGCTGTGGTTAATTGAGTTGAAGAAGGGTTTTCCTCTTTAAACTCCAAAAGCGGCGTTTCTCCGATCATTTTTATGGCTTGATCAACGTTATAAACTCCGGCCAACTCTACCAATACTCGCCAATTATTGCCGACTTGATTGGTCTGAACTACCGGCTCAGAAACACCCAGCGCATTGACTCTTCGTTCAATAACATCCCTAACGCCCGACAAAGAATCGGCTCGCTCAGCTGGCGGTATTTTGCTGACATCGGCATTATAAATCAACTGCGCGCCACCAGAAAGATCGAGGCCCAAACGAAAAGTCGGGCCATAGTTGGTCAAATCAATCTCTTTGATATTTTTCCAAGCAACTCTGGTGCTATTATCAACCGGATTTTTTTCGGTTTGAGGCCAAACTCTTAAGCTATTAATGCCGGGAACTTGTGATAATCCGTTGTCGATCTGCCGAGCCAAAAAGTTTTTGGATCCCAGCACATCCAAAAAAGCCGCTATCAAAAACAAAGCCGCTATGCCTACAATTACCCAGCGTAATCGTCCTCTCGGACCTGGATTAAGTGCTTTTGCCAAAAAAGATTTAGACATTTGATGAAAAAATAAATATATTAAGGTTTAAAAATATTTTAGCAAATAGTTCAAAAAATGGCAAGAGGACTAAAATAAGCAAAAATGACTTACCTCTCCTCTAGAAATAAGCCATTTTATGATCAAATAAACTTATATTTATTAAACTGCCAAGGCCATTTCCACCAAACGATTAGAATAACCCCATTCATTGTCATACCAAGCCAAAACTTTCACCAAATTACCGCCGACCACTCGAGTAAACTTTAGATCGACTATTGCTGAATATGGCGTCCCGATGATATCGGTGGAGGCCAAGTCATCGTCCGGGCCGGTCACACCCATTATGCCCTTATAAATCGGACTATTAGAAAATCTTACCACAACCTTATTTACTTCCTCCGCTGTCACCTCTTTTTTCAATACCGCCGTAATATCCGCTAATGATCCGCAGATTACGGGCACTCTGATCGCAATGCCGTCAAATTTATCCTTAAGCTCAGGAATGACCAAGGTGGTCGCCTTAGCCGCGCCAGTCGATGACGGAGCCATATTGGCCGCTCCGGCCCGACCGCGACGCAAATCCTTGGCATCCGGCCCATCGACCAGCTTTTGGCTGGCTGTATAAGCATGGACTGTGGTCATAATAGCTTTTTCTATACCAAATTGTGATTCTAATATTTGCATCACCGGCGCAATGCAATTGGTTGTACAAGAAGCATTAGAAACTATCCTATCATTTTTGCCCAACGTCTTTTTAGTCAAATCCGTGCCAAACACCAGCGTCTGCATATCGTCTTTGGCCGGAGCCGACAACACCACTTTCTTGGCGCCGGCTTTTATATGTAAGGCCAATTCTTCTTTTTTTTCAAAAACACCGGTACATTCCAAGACTATTTCCACGCCCATTTTTTTCCAGGGCAACTTGGCTGGATCTTTTTCGGCTAAAACCGGAATCTTCTTGCCGTTGACGATTATGTTTTTTTCATCATAAGAAACTTTTTTGTCATACCTTCCGTAGACCGAATCATACCGCAACATATAAGCCAAAGTCCTGGGATCGGTCAGATCGTTTATGGCCACGACTTGCAAGCTTTTTGTCTCCAGGGCGATTTTAAAAGCAGCCCGGCCTATTCGGCCAAAACCGTTTATGGCGATTTTCTTCATATAATGATCATTATTAATTACTACTACATTATAACAAACCTCTTACGAAACTTCCATTAAAAAACCCTGCGCGCTATCGCCATGGTTTATCTTGACGAACCAAAAGATCCTTGGCTTTTTCCGGCTCGGCCATAATTACCTTTACGGTTTTTTCCATTCTCATGCCTTGAGAGCCCTTTACCAGCACCACATCGCCTTCGGCCAATCTTTCCATCAACCAGTCGCCTGCCTCTATTGAATTGGCGAGATTAAAAATATTCTTTCTGACTAATCCCAATTTCTCCGCCTGATCGCCGATAAAAATCGCTTGCCCGCCGACTGCTATTAACACATCTATATCATTTTCTACCAAGGCCTCACCGACTTTTCTATGTCCCGATTCGGCATATTCGCCCAACTCCAGCATATCTCCCAAGACCGCGTACTTTTTTCCTTTGGCCTCAAGCTGGCCCAACGCCCTGATGGCCGCTATAGTGGATTCCGGACTGGCATTATAAGTATCGTCAATAATTATTGATCCTCTGACGCCCGGCACCAAACGCATGCGTCCTTTTGGTGAAACAAAATTTCTCAAGGCCTGGGATATATCAATCAGATTAATGCCATAAATAATTCCAGCCGCCACCCCGGCCAAAGCCGCATAAATCAGATGCTCGCCCAAAACATCCGGTAACAACACCGGCACCGTACTGCCCTGATAAGCTATCTTAAAACTCAGACCCGCAATATTTTTTTCTCCGGTTTGTGAAACATTCACCTCCAACGCTCGCACCTCGGCCTCAGCGCTCAAACCATAAGTCAAAACTCTGGCTTTGGTGGCGTTCTTCATTGCCAATACCTGTTCGTTGTCCGCATTAAGCAACGCCCAGCCATTTTTATCCAGGTGGGAAACGATGACGGATTTTTCTTTGGCTATTTTCTCTATAGTTTTAAAGTATTCCAAATGCACCGGCCCGACATTGGTGACAACCCCGACTCGACACGGCGCTAAACTGGTCAAATATTTCATATCACCGACCCTGTCCACGCCCATCTCCAACACCAAAATTTTAGGATATTTTTTATTTTTATTTATCAACAACCAAGTAGCTCTAGCCACGACCCTAAACCAGCCACAAATTGAACGTCCGCCACTCCCTGTACCGATAATCGTTAGCGGCAAACCAATCTCATTATTGAAATTTTTGATATTTTTTCGGACATTGAATTTGTGAGACAAAACCGTATAAATAGCTTCCTTAGCCGAAGTCTTGCCGATACTCCCGGTCACGCCAATAATATCGGGTTGATACTTCCTGAGTATTGCCCGAGCCAAAAATCTCAATATTCCCTGAAGTGTTTTTTTAAAAAATGATTTCATTTGATTTATTTAAACGGCTTATCGTAAGGCACATTATAGTATTGTAAAGCAAATTTGGCAATCCCCGTAAAAACCGGCGCAGCCACGGTTTCGCCCAGCTTTCCATACATCGGCTCATCCACTCTGACCATGATTAAGAATTTTGGATCAGAGAATGGCACAAAACCCACAAATGATCCGATTACTTCGTCTTTCTTATAAGCGCCGCTAGGACCGGGCACCTGTGCCGTGCCTGTCTTGCCCGCCACCCGATAGCCGGGAATCTTCGCTTTTTGGGCATGGCCGTTCTCGACCACGCTTACCATCATGCCCGACAAAACTGCCGCCGTTTTTGGCGTAATGACTTGCCGGATCTCTTGCGGATAAAAACTTTTTATCTCGTTACCGTGGATAATCTGCGACACTATATAGGGCTTCATTAACTTACCACCATTAGCTATGGCCGACATGGCCGTCGCAATTTGCAACGGCGTCACCGTAATGCCCTGGCCAAAGGTGGCCGTGGCCGCAAAAATTTCTTTATTTTTATTCAAGTTGCTGATATCGCCCGGCAATTCCTTGTCCATTTCTATGCCGGTCACTTGTCCAAAACCAAAATTTCTGACGTACTGCGCAAAGACCTTTGGTGTTGTCTGCCTCATGGCAAAAATAGCGCCAGTATTAAGAGAAAGCTCCAAGACGTTGGTCATAGTCTGTTTACCGTAAATCTTGTCATCGAAATTTCTAATCTTAAACCGTCCATAATCCACTTCTCCCGTATCGACGTAAGTTGTCTCCGGCGTGACTTTCCCGCTATCGAGCGCCGCTGCCAGAGTAATCGGCTTAAAAATTGAGCCCGGCTCATAAGCGCCGAAAATTGCCGTGTTATTAAAATCTTTTATATTCTTGGTTTTGTAATATTCATCCGGACTGAAGTCCGGAACATTGCACATAGCCAAAATCGCTCCGGTCTTCGGATTCATGACTATGACCGATCCGCCTTTAGCTTTGTGGCTGGTCACCGATGCCTGCAGTTCCTGGCAGGCCTTGTATTGTATGGCTCGGTCAAGCGTCAAAATCAAATCCGCGCCATCGACCTTCTCCTTAAACGAACTATTGCCCAAGGCGATGACGTTGCCCAAAGCATCTCTGTCTGATCTTATTTCTCCGTATTGGCCGGTCAGCATCTGGTCAAAATAACCCTCCAAACCGTATTGACCAACTTTATCATCGCCACGATAACCCCAAAAGCCGAATATTTGTCCACCCAAGCCCTTTTCCGGATAAAATCTATAGTCTTGTTCCTGAAAGCCCAATCCTTTGGTGCTGGAGGCCTTAATTGCCGCCACCTGCTCATCGGTCAAACGGTATCTCAACGGTTCGTACATTCTCTCTTTCTTATTAAAAGTAGTCACCAGCTTGTCTATCTCGACGGCTCTTTGTTGCTCCTTCCATGCCTCCATCCTGGTCTTCTTTATTTCCTCAGCTATTTTTAACTCCGTTGTTGAAGAAATATCAGCAAAAAGATTCTTTTCTACTTCTGCCATATCGATGCTCTCCGGCAAGCCCAAAATGTCAATCACCATATTGGCGGTGGAAGAGACATCGTCGATCTCTTTAGGTACGGCGTAAAGCATCATCATTTTCTTGTTGGTGACCAGTGGAAAAAGGTTCTGCTTGCCATTCTGATTTTCCAGAGTATAGATCGATCCTCGCTCGGGAAATATTTTTTTGTAAAGCTCGTGTTGGTCGGCGGCCAGAGCCGCATAGAAAGATCCTTTTAAAATTTGCAAATCAAAAAGCCTTAATACTATTAAGGCCACAAAAACCATAAAAAAAATAGACAAGACTCTAATTCTTCTTTGTCCGTTCACTCGCCGACGATGGGGCGGCAAGAAATGCGCATCCATAAAATAAGCTGATTACTTTAAAGCTACTACGGTTTCCGGTGCATTGACAATTTCTACTTTTCCAACTGGTACTAATTTCAAGGTGGCTGATTTTTTGATCAAATTGTCCATGGATTGCAACTGAGCATAAGTCAAATTCAATTTGGCATTTTCAGTTTGTAATTGAGCGACTTTTTTTTCCAAATCTTTAATCTTATAGCCCTCGGTCGCCGTAATGTTCGTCTGTATCAGATAGGCCGCGCCGGCTACAACCACCAAAACCACCACTATTGCGCCGATAAGACGAGTAGTCAGCAGGCTTCGCAACAAATCCCAAGGACCCTTTTTGGCAGTCAGCTCGGGAAAATGATGATTACACTTTTCTTTTCTCCAAAATTTGCACATAATATTGCTTCGAAAAATATTTTTTAGTTAAATTTTCTCCGCCACTCTCAGTTTAGCGCTCCGGCTGCGCGGATTACTGATTAACTCATCCTCTTTGGCTATGACCGGTTTTTTAGTAATTATTTTTAATTGCGGATTATCGTCTCGCGACTTTTCCCGAAAAAAATTCTTTACAATCCTGTCTTCTCCTGAGTGAAAAGAAATTACCGCTAATCGTCCGCCCTTTTCCAACAACTCCACCGCTTCGGGCAAAACCCGACTGATATTTCCAAATTCATCATTAACCGCTATTCTCAACGCCTGGAAAACTCTAGTCGCCGGATGTTTACGCGATGATTGCCTAAAATGCTTCTTGTACAATCGTTCCATTAGTCCTGACAAGTACTCCCCTGTCGCCACTTCTCGGCCGACCGATCTATCGGCCACAATTATTCTGGCCGCTAGTCGAGCTAACGGTTCCTCGCCGTAACTCTTGAATATTTCGCTTAAATCTTGTTCGCTATAGTTTTCCAAAATATCACCGGCGTTCTCCGTCTCCGACGCATTATCAAACCTTAAATCAAGACGTCCTTCATTTTCAAAACTAAATCCCCTATCCCCTGAGCCAAGCTGATCTGATGATAGCCCAAGGTCAAATAAAATGCCCCGAATTGTAATAGGTCCGCTACCATGTTCTATGTCCTTAATTATTTTCTTAAGATTTTTATAATTATCGTTAATGAGAATCAAATTTCCTTGGCTGCTGGTTTGTATCGCTTGGCTATCCCAATCAATTCCGATCAAGCGTCCAATCGGCCCGATCTTCTCGGCTATCGCCAAAGCATGACCGCCACCGCCAAAAGTACAATCAACGAAGTTTTGATCGGGTTGCGGGTTTAGAAAAAATAAAACTTCTCTCAACAATACCGGCTCATGAATTGCCATATAATTTTAGGACCTTAAATCATCCAGGGTGCTTACAATGTCGTTGTAATTTTTATCGCTCTCGCCCTTATACTTATTCCACTTGTCTTCATTCCAAATTTCCAATCGATTATATAAGCCGGCTATGATAACGTTTTTGTGTATATTGGCAAATTGTCTTAGATAATCAGGCAACATAATCCTTCCCTGCTTATCAAATTCAACTTCCATGGCGCCAGCCAAAAAAGACCTGGCAAAAGCTCGATTTTCTGCCCGATCCATGGGTAAATTGGCTACTTTGGTGGCCAGGGTATCCCATTCTTTCTGCGGATACAAAAAAAGACAGTTATCCAATCCCTTGGTAACAACTGCTTTTTTGAGCTGCTGGCGGAATTTAGCCGGTACGGCTACCCTGCCCTTGCTATCCAAATTGTGTGAATATTGGCCGACAAACATGGTTTTGTTTTTTATAATTCACCACTTTTCCCCACCTACCAATAAGTATACACCACTTTGCATTACCTTTCAACACTTAACAACATTATTTTTAAAAATAAAAAAATGCCAAATTTACTGGCATTTTTTTATAAAAAGTTTATATAGTGGATAAACGGTGGATAAAATTAAACCATAAATTTTAAAAATTAAGCAAATAATCCCATCATGACAGCCACGATTACGATAACGATAGCATAAATAACTAGAATAACCGAACCAGTTCTGGTCGTCACCATGGTCTTTACTCCTTTACCCGTCTGACGCGAAGAATTGTTGGATGAATTAGTGTAATTTAGCATTTTTTTATTTTTTTCATGGTTATGTTGGGCTCACGATCATAAACCGGCACAACAATCTTGCCCTTTACGGCTTTTTCCATCTTTTTAAAAATCTTAGCCGCCAACCCCCGACTATCGGCAAAATCTTTGGCGCTCACTCCAACCACCGGGACATCCAAACCATAAGCCAAAGCATTGGCCGTGGCAATGCCGATTCTCAATGAAGTAAACCCGCCCGGGCCGGAAACCACTCCGATGCCCTTAAGCTGAGAGGTTTTTATCTTGTTTTTCTTTAATAAACCATTAATTGAAACCAGAAGCTTTTCAGATTGCTGGCGGCTACCCGCAATTTTTTTTACCTTAAAATTTACTGGCTCTTTGACCAAAATAATTTCTATTTGATCGCTTTGCGAGGTATTAATTATTAAAATCATACAAATTAGTAGATTATTACCGGCGTACCCATATCCGCCCAATCATAAATGACCTTGGCTTCCGGCGTTTTCATGTTGACGCAACCATGACTCATAGGATGGCCGAAATTATGATGCCAATAGGTGCCGTGTATAGTGTAGGGGCCGTAAAACGAGGCCACCCAAGGCACACCCGGCAAATCATAATTAAGCGGATTGTTGTAGCCATAATACCAGCTCATTCGAACGCTCGGCCTCTTTTTATAAATGGTAAACTTGCCTTTTGGCGTCGGCCTGGCCTTGACGCCGGATGAAATTAAAAAATTGGCTAGCAAGTAGCCATTCTGCCATTGGCTCAAAACCTGCTTGGACAAATCAACTGAAACATATTTGTAGGCCTCGCTTAGATTATTCGGGTTGATGCGTTCCGGCATGGTCACAATCTCTTTTTTTCCATCACCATTGACATCGCCCACGGCCAATTTTACGCCATAGCTATAAGGTTTGGCATAAGCTTCAAACTCGCTCAATTTCTTGCCGTTGCCATCAAATATTGTAATTCTTGCCGTTCCTTTAAAACTTGATGCCGACACGATCTCTTTTTTTCCATCACCGTTAACATCGCCCACGGCCAAATTCAAACCACTGGCATTTTTGCTGTCTTGGGCTTGAAACTTTGAGAGTACTTTTAATTTACCATCCAGAATAAAAATTTCCGGCTTATTCCCATAGCCGCCGGCCAAAACTATTTCACTCTTGCCATCATTGTTCACGTCGCCGACCGCCAGACTCAAACCGCCATAGCTATTCAAAAAATCCAGGTTCTTTTCGCCAACCTTCTCGCCGATGTTGTTAAAAATGGCTATTTTGGCTTTTTCGTTCAATCCTGAGCCCACTACTATCTCCGCCTTGTTGTCACTACCCAAATCGACTATAGCCAATCTTATGCCACGCCGACCTGCCCTGTCAAAGGCAAAAAAATTCAAAAAATTATAATTCTTTTGGAATCCCCTGACTTGCGGTCCACCGCCATAACCGGCACCGGTAAAAATTTCATCCCGGCCGTCCGCCTGATTGTCACCTGTTGCTACATTCACACCACCTCTGAAATTTTCAGCATAAGCCAAAAAATCAAACTTTTTTTGGCCGGAGCTGTCCCAAACGCTGACTAACGGCTTTTGGCCACTGCCTTGGGCGATTATTATGTCGGCCGGCTCAGATCCTCCGTCCAAGTTGCCTACAGCCAAATCAACATTGCCGCTATAATCTTGGCTTAGTGGTTCAAAGCTTCCTAACAGCTTGCCTTGATAATCAAAAATCTTCAGTTGGCTTGGCGTACTGCTACTGGCCTTGGCTGCCACCGGCAGAAGACAGAAAAACAGTAAGGGGATAAAAAATAAATAAAATTTACAAACCATAAAATAATTGAACTGGGCTAAGCCTTTAAATCATCCACCAAAAGTAAATTCTTATGTTCTATTAAATCGTACAAAAACCTGTCTGTCAGTCCTCGCCGATAAATAAAATCCTGCTTGGTCATGATGGTATAATTAATCTGCCGACCCAGCTCTTTTTCAAAACCTTTTATCAATTTTATCAACTTTTGCCGATCAACTGTCCCCACCAATAGCAAATCGGTAGGCGCATCACTGCGACCGACAAACACGCCAGATAAGAGAAATAGGTTAACGCTGCCCAGCTTTTTGACCTTATCGGCCAAAGATTGTTCCAAAATTAGTTGGGCTTTTATCAGTAGTGATCGCAACTCATCAACAAAAACAAAGCTACTATTCAGTTTATAGTACTTTTTGTTGTCTTTTAGCTCTTTTTCGACTTCTTTTTCCAGGTCTTCTTTGGTGTGAGAGGCCAGAATGCCTATCTCCTCCAAATTACTCAACTCGCGACGCACTGCGTTAAGATGTAAATTTAGATTACGAGAAATCTCTCTGACGTAAAAAAATTTCTCGGGATTATTCAGAAACAATCTCAAAATCAGCACTCTAGCTTTCGAGCCAAAAAGTTGTTCCAACATGACTTTTGTGTTTTAGATAACTTTATTGTATAATATAAAAAAATAAGTGTAAAGGCGTGGAAGGTTTTAATGTAAAAATAAGTAAAATATCCCTAGAGTCCAACAACTCGATTATTGGCGAAGCTTTTATTTCTAAGCCGGATAAGGAACTGCTAAAAAGACTGGGCTGTCTCATGGGAATCATTGAGCTGGTTGATCTGCCGGACAATTTCATTGACGGCTTCATCCAGATAATATCTGATTTAAAAACCGAATATTATCTTCCGCCTTTTGAAAACGACTATGCCGTAGAAAAAAGATTCGAGGAATGCCTAAGTCGAGCCAACCGACGCATCAATAAGCTGGTTAACGAGTCGATTGAGGCCGTTGATCTGTCCAATATCAACGTCCTGACCTGTCTCTCTCATCAAGACAAAATATTTATCAGTCAAATCGGCCGTAATCAGGCTTTTTTGTTTCATCGTAAAAACCGCTATAATAGCTTGATTATTGACATTCTAGCCCAAAGTGGCGAGAGACGAGCCAAAACCAACCAAGAAAAAATGTTTTCCAATATTATTAGCGGCTCGATTAGCGAGCGTGATAGCGTCTTCTTTTGTAATGACTTCGTCTTGGGCTATCTCTCGCAAAACGAGATCTCGGAAATTATTGCTGAGCGCAACTACTATATGGCCGCTCAAGAGATAGAAAAAATACTGACCGAGCAAGATCAAGAAAATAATTTCTACGGTTTGATTATCCAGCCGGAGCAGCGAGAAAAGATTATTACTACCAGCGCCCTGTCGGTAGCCGATGAGACTGAATCAGAAAACTACACTCCCGGACCGATTCCGGTTAGAGTCGCCAAGCCGGCCGTCCCCTCCCAACATTCCATTAATCGACTGCTCAATACGCAGGCCAAGACTGAGAGGTATTTAGCCCCGTCACTAATGCCAAATTGGAAAAAAGTCCTGCTGCTTAGCGGGCTTTATGGCAAGAAAATTTCTTTCTTTTTGGGGATAAAAATCGGCCAGGGATCAAAAATCATCGGCCATTTAGTTGTTAAATTGGCGAAGCGGACCTCAAAATCATTGCCAGCTAGTTCTGGCAAACAAATATCCTCTGTTCCTCAAAAAACTCTGCCCGACAAGGAGCCGGCTACTGAAACCGCCGCCCCTATTGCTCCGCAACTGTCTAAATCGCCGGAAATTGAATCAAAAAGCTCCCTGACCGATCCTAACGACGACAAAAATAGTCATATCGACCAAAACCAATTAGATGGAGACGATGCGACAAAGCCCTTGCTCTACCGCTCCCAGACCGCCGAAAAAAAATCAGCGCCTGCAACCTTATCGCCGGCCAAAATACTCGGTGGCCTGAAATCAGTAAAATTCCGTCAGCTCTTCGCTTTCAAGGAGTATTCGTCTATCGGCCACAATCTAAACATATTTATCAATGGCCGGATTGAAAAATTCCTCAATCTCAGAAAAATCCAACAGGTCTTATTGATAATCGCCTTTATTCTAATTTTTCTTTTTAGTGAAAGCATCGTTTGGATCGGCCGCTCTGCCGAAAATCAAAACCGTAAATATACTCTTGATACCCAAACCACCGTCCAACAAATAAATGACCGAATCAACGAGGCTGAAGCCCAAAACATCTTTAACGACGAGGTTGGCGCCAAAGCTTCTCTGAAAAATGCCAAGGATTTGCTAGCCAAAATACCGGATAAAAAAAAGTACCGCCAAATTCGCAACGACCTAACCGCCAAAATAAACAACCTGGATCAAATACTGCAAAAAATAGTCTATGTGGACTCGCTCAAAGAAATAGTTGATTTGTCAAAAAACAATACTGTTGTCCAAGCCGTCGGCCTCACCAAAGTCGGCTCGAATATTCTGGCTTTTGATAATAACAGTCAATCTCTCTACTCCGTCACAGCCGCCGGCCAAATAACCGCTCACAATCTGCCAGGGATAAGCGGTATCACTCAGCTCAAAGCCTTGGACGCCAAAAATATTGTTCTTTTTGATGGCGTGCAAAAATTCTACAAATACAACCTGGACAAAAAAACCGCCACCACCACCCTGGTTAGCAAAGATATTGTGAAGAGCTTTGATTGCTATCTCGGCCGTCTCTATACTCTGCCCCAAAGCGGCAATCAAATCTATAAATATAGTCTAGTCAAAGACAAGTTTGGTGTTGGCTCTCCCACCTTCAAGGCCGCTCAAGGCATTAAAGATTTAATTGCCATGGGCGTCGGTGGTGGCATCTTTACCATTAACAAAACCGGCTCTATCAAACAATTTATCCAAAGTAAAGCTCAAAACATCACTTTCCAATCCGTCGATCCCAATCTGGTTCAGACCAAACAGATTTCCAGTTTTGACAGTTCAAATCTCATCTTTATCTTTGATCCAGCCAACTCTCGCGTCGTTGTCTACGACAAAAAAGGTATCCTCAAAAAACAATACTCGTCCCCGATCATCAGCCAAGCCAACTCCATGGTTGTTATGGAAAAAGAGAAAAAAATCTATTTCTTGGCTGGAAATAAAATTTATTCCCTGGGCCTGGATTTTTAAACTTATTTTTTCTTGCGATAATAAAACGCCCCGCATTATAGCGAGGCGTTTTATTATTACGGTGTACTTTTATTTCAAAGTGACGGTAGCGCCAGCTTCTTCTAATTCTTTCTTTATTTTCTCAGCTTCCTCTTTCTTGACGCCTTCTTTCACTATCTTAGGTGCGGCATCAACCAAATCCTTGGCTTCTTTCAAGCCCAAGCTAGTAATGGTTCTAACGACTTTGATGACGGCAATTTTATTGGCGCCGGAGTTAGAAAGCTCAATATCAAAGCTGGTTTTTTCTTCGACGGCTTCAGCGGCAGCAGCAGTCGGCATAGCCATGGCCATAGCCGGGGCGGCAGCAGAAACGCCGAATTTTTCTTCCAAAATTTTGACCAGTTCTGACAAATCAATAACGCTCAAATTTTCGATTTTCTCGACGAGCGCTTTGAACTTCTCAGGAACAATGACTTCTTTTTTTTCTTCTGACATAATTTTAATCAATTATTAATTTTTAAATTTATTTAAATTATTAAGCTTTCTTTTCTTTTATGGCGTTAAGCGTATAAACCAATCCTCGCAAATTACCCTGTAAAACGTTGACCAAGCCCGACAATGGAGCGGCCATACTGCCAATAGCTTTGGCCAATAATTCCTGACGGCTAGGCAATTTTGACAAAGCCAATACTTTGGCGCCATCAATATAAGCGCCTTCCAAAATACCGCCGACTAACTTCAAGTTTTCATATTCTTTGGCAAATTTGGCGGCCAATCTGGCCGGAGCCACTTCATCCTGATAACCAAACAAAGCCGCGATTTCTCCGCCCAATTCTTGATCAGCCGTTTCTTTCAATCCTTTTTCAGCTAAGGCCTTCTTCAATAAAGTCTTTTTGGCCACCATATAGTCAATCTCCTGCTCTCGACATTCATCGCGCAACTTGTTGATATTTTTGACTTCAATGCCCGAAAAATTAACCAGCACGGCTGATTTCATTTTATCCAGTTTGGCGTTGATAGTTCTGATAATCTCGCTTTTTTGTAATTTGGTTTTTGGCATATTATTATAATTTTTTAAATTAAAAAACTGTGGGGCCACCACAGACAGAAAAATAAGCTAATTTAGCTATTTATCCTCGGCAGGTCTTATATTTTTGCCCGCTGTCTGTGGAAAAATATTCATTTATAAACTAATTATAGCAGAATAATACAAAATGTCAATAAATAAAACGACCGTGGTACCGACCGACCTTTTGAGGGGTGGTAAGCACCACGGGGATGCGCTTTTCGCGCGGGCGCCATCGTGAGATGGCGTCAGTTGAAGTTGACGGCGTCATCGCAGCCGTCACCGCCACACAGGCCGACCAGGCCCAGCACGAACGTCATGATGACCGCGACGGCTCCGACAATCCAGCCGAACAGGCCACCAAAGTCGTTGAACGTGTTGAACGAGTCGCTCGTGTTATGCCCCTTGTTGAACATGGGCTTTCTCCTTGCTCCAGTTTGGGTCCTATACCAAGGCCTCACATTGAGGCCGAAACGCCAAAAAATGTACTACCATATCTGAGCTATGTTAGCACAATAGCAAAATAATGTCAAGAGTGGTCTATCTTAGATATTTTTGGACGTTTTGCAGGTGTTCGGCATAAGTCTTGGCATAGACCGCTCGGCCGTCGTTGTCGGTGATAAAATAATAGTAATTATTGCTAATCGGATAAATCACCGCATCAATTGACGCCAATCCCGGATTGCCAATTGGCCCAGGCGGCAAACCTCGATATTTGTAAGTATTATATGGCGAATCTATTTGCAAATCAGCTCCAGATGGTCTAGTCGTCTTCTTGCCCGTGAGATAATTGACGGTGGCATCGGATTGCAGTGCTATTCCAGCCGAAATCCTTTTCCAAAAAACATCCGCTACCATCTTCTTATCGACCGGACTTCTTACTTCCCTTTCAACGATTGAGGCCAGTGTGATGATTTCTAATAAGCTCTTCTTTTGTTTGACAATGTCATCCAATCTCTGGCTGTCAATCCTATGTTCAAAATTATCCAACATTTTTTTGATGATGACATCGGCCGTTGAGTTGTCAAAAACCCGATAAGTGTCAGGAAAAAGAAAACCTTCCAGGTCAGCTTCTTTTACTCCGCGCAAAAAATCATATTTGTCTTGCCAGCGATCGATTTTGGCTGCGGCTAAAAAATCATCGACACTAAAAAATCCTTGCTCGGCCAAATAGTCGCCAATATCTTTCAGCTTCCAGCCCTCAATAATGGTAATGGTTTTTTCGTTATTGATATTGCTACTGGACATCAGCAAGCCAATCATGGCTTTCATATTGGCATTTCTGGCTAACTGATGCTCGCCGGCCATGAAGTTCTCTTGTCCCTTGAATCTTGCGTACCACAAAAATATTGATTCGTTATTTATTAAATTCTCCTGTTTTAGTCTTTTGACTACGCTTGTGGCGCTCTCTCCTGGCGCCACCGTAAACTTGACTCGCCCGGAAGCGCTGCTGGCCGGCGCTGATATTTCGAAAACACAAAAAATTGCCAAACCAATGACTATAATTACAATTAATGAAATTACTTTTTTGATCATAAAAAATATTGCTGAATTATGTCTTTATTATATCAGCTAAATCGTCTCAAAACAATCGGCTAGATCTTTGCCTGGTTCTTGGCCGTCAACTTAGGCAATGGCCGATTTTTATGCTAAAATTATATAAACACAACCCCATTTCTCCATGTTAGAAAAAATAAAAAAAATCCTCCCTTTTATTATTGTCGCTCTAATTTTGATAAAAATAACCGCCAGCGTAGCCCTATATTTTTATCCCAAAGTGATCAGCCACGACAATATCGCCGTTAAGTCCGATGAGATAATCCATCTCACCAATAATTATCGTCAACAAAATGGCCTTTCTGTGCTCCAAATGAATCCTCGACTGACTCAGGCCGCGGTCAATAAAGCCAAAGATCTGATTGCCGGACAATACTTTGACCACACCTCCCCCCAGGGAAAATTATTCTCCGACTGGATAAAAGAGGTTGACTATAAATATTTTTATGTTGGGGAAAACTTGGCTATAGATTTTACCAGCAGTACCGCTGTTTTTAATGCTTGGCTTAACAGTTCAAAACACAAGGAAAATCTGGTCAAACCCCAATATGAGGAGATAGGCGTGGCCGTCATAAAAGGTAAATTTAAAAATCGTCCCACACTCGTCGTCGTCCAACTATTTGGCACGCGCGTCTTAGGACAATTTGAATCTGTCTCCGGCGACTCCGACGCTTTGGCTTCGTCGTCGCCGGTTAGCTCGACTGCCAACTATTTTTACTATCGGACATTTTGGGACAAAATTTCCTCTTTGGAAGATGTGGCAGGCGTGGATTATTGGCTTAATTATATACTGCTGATAATCTCCTGTTTTTGTCTAATTATCTATCGTCCGCTCGCTAAGAGCAGCCAAACCAACATTAAGCCGCCAACCGCCAATCGATACCAAGCAAAAACATTCAAAGAATGATTGCCAATATATTTCAAAAAATATTTAATAGTCAGATAGCCCACGATAACCGCCGTTGTCATGCCGATTGCCATTAGTCCCCAATCAACCGCCGAAAAGTCATTAATATCCATAAGTTGCTTGACTCCGGCGCCGAAAACTACCGGCATAGACAATAAAAAAGAAAATCTGGCGGCGTCCTCCCTTTTTATTTTTCTTGATAGACCTGCTATAATGGTAATACCAGATCGCGATACTCCAGGAATAAGAGCTATGGCCTGAGCCAAGCCCATGATAAGTGAATCTTTCTTGGTTATCTGTCCAATCTCCAGCCGCTTAACCGCATATTTTTCCGCCACCCAGAACAGTACGGCCACAACGATTAAGGCGATGGCCGTGACATAACCGGCCAACACTCCCCGATGAAGATAATCGCTGATAAACTTATCAAACAAGAAACCAACAATCGCCGCCGGTATGCTGCCGATTATGACCAGCCACGACAGTCTCTGATTAAAATTATTGGCCAAGTTCCAATTCAGTAAGCTGGAAAAAAACCCTCGGATGATCTTCTCCAAATCCTTATAGAAAAAAATTAGTAATGCCAAGAGCGTCCCCCAGTGCAGTCCGACATCAAACAACAAATTGTCCGGCAGATTGAAATGAAAAATGTCATGGAAGATTATTAGGTGCCCGGAGCTGGAAATCGGCAAAAATTCGGTTATTCCCTGGATGATTCCGGCCAGAATGGCAAAAATTATCTGCATATAAATTCAAAATAAAATATTTAATTATGATTGAGTTAATTCTTATTCCTTTAGCTATCGGAGCGTTGACGCAAATTCTTAAGCTCAGTATTGATGGTATACCAAATAACCTTAATTGGCAACATTTATTAACTGACTACGGCGGCATGCCTTCGTCTCACACGGCTTTTGTCGCTTCGCTCGTCACCATCGTCGGCATTCGTGAAGGCATCAACTCGGCCGCTTTTGCCGTCGCCCTGGTCTTCATGCTTATCGTCATTAGAGACGCTGTCGGGTTCCGCCGCGAAATAGGCAAAAATGCTATTCTGACTAATGCCTTAACCAAAGAGGTCTTCAAAAACAAAAAAACATCGCCACCACTACTCAAAGAAAGGATTGGCCACACGGTTCCGGAGGTAATTGCCGGCCTACTGGTCGGCTGCAGCCTGACTGTCGTCCTCTATCTAATATTGATTATCATCTAAATTATTTTTGGCATTTCAGACAATAGTGCGTCCCGCGTCCCGCGAGACGCATTTTTTTGATTGCCTCGCCGCAAACCTTGCACCTTTCTCCATTCCTGCCATAAACCTTTAAATGTTTCATCATGGCGCCTTCTTCGCCGCTAGTCGTCACATAAGTATCAGCCGATGTCCCCTTTTTACTGATGGAAAATTTCAGAATTTTCGGAATGGCTCGCCACAGATCCTTTATTTCTTTTTCCTTTAAGCTCTCGGCCGGTCGTGTCGGTAATATTCTGGCGGCAAAACAGGCCTCATCAGCATAAATATTTCCCACGCCGGCGATAAGCGTCTGATCCAATAGGACTTGTTTTATTTTTCTTTTCGGATATCGGCCAAGCGCTTTTTTAAAATTGGCCTGGGTAAAATCATCTTCTAGCGGCTCCAGGCCATATTTAGCAGTCTCTTGGTCTTTGATTTTTTTATCAACCAGCTTTATCCAGCCGAAACGCCTGATATCATTAAAAAATAATTGACTGCCGCCCTTGAAGGCGAAAGAAACCCGCGTAAATTTATTGGGCAATTCGCCCTTAACGGCGATCGGATGGCCACCAGACACGCCTCGGCCCCTTTTATCCTTGAAAACTAGCTGCCCGGTCATTTTCAAATGTATCAATAAATATTTATTAGCTGACAACTCAACTATAATCATCTTGGCCCGCCGCGTCACTTCCAGTACTTTTTTACCCAAAAGCAACCGAACAAATTTTTTGTTCGGCAGATTGACTGATTTATTCGCCGTAACTTGGACGCTACTGATAGTCTTATTCTTTATTTTTTGTTCCAGCTCATCGACGATTGTTTGTACTTCTGGTAATTCCGGCATACGATATTTTAGCAATGCCTTAACAGTCGGGAGTAATAGATCTTGATATATTCATAGAACAAATAAGACCAACCTTCTTTAATTTTATAAAAATCATCCCTATTGCATAAATCCATCGCCACTGAATACTTTATTAATTTTGGATGCCAATCGGCTACCGCCTTAAAAGTCAAATAGCCTCGTCTCATATGATATTGAGAAGAAACCAGGATAATAGTTTTTGGCAGAAAATTTTTAGCTTTCAAAACATCCGCGGAGTATAAAACGTTCTCCGGTGTATTTTTGGCCCTAGTTTCTAAGATGATGGCTTCTTTTGGCACGCCAAGTTTAATGGCCTCTTGTTCATAATACTCGGCCTCTGATAGTTCGACGTCTGGCATGTATGAGGCCTTCTGTCCAGAGAACATGATTTTATCGGCATAGCCTTCTTTATATAGCCTCACGGCGCCTCGTACTCTATTTAATTTGGCCCCGCCAAAAACAAAAATTAAATCAGCTTTTTCTAGCTGGTCCGACTGGGCTAAATAATCCCAAGCCTTCAAAACCTTATTCATTACTTCTTCCGATAATTTTTGTTGCGACACAATAGCGAAGGACTCGGCAATTAACTGATCAATTTTTTGATTGTCCATATTGTGTTCCAATGAGACATAATCATAAGGATTCTGCGTTATGCCGAGCGCTCCCAAAGCTTCATTGAGATATTCGAAATGAATCTCTTCTAATGGTCCTTTAGCTGAGATTGAGCCGGCGATAGTTTGCAAATATTTTTTATCGCTGGGCAGATGCGGTTTATAATTATCTAACATATTTTTTTGTATTCAACGGTATTTTCGTCTTCGCCTTTCAATATCCTCTCGGCCATCTCTATCTCCTCTATAATGCCCCCGATCAATTCGTAACTTTTGCACTCCTCGTAGGTCGCCCAAGCATACTCGATGCTATCTTCGTCTAATTTGACCTCGCCTGACACATAGGGCGCATAAAAACTCAAAATCAAGGCCGGCATACCATCAGGTCGAATATAAGTCAGATCCAATAGGTACTTCACCTTTCCGAGTTCGACATTAACCTCTTCCTTTATCTCGCGGCGCAGCCCCTTCTCGGCCGCAAAATACCACAAGCCGTCTTCATTGGGCTCAGTGTTGGTGTAGTCGTCTGTCTCTAATCCTCCGCCTGGCACCGTCCACTTGCCCGGAAAAGCTTTTTTCTCCAAACTTCTTTTGGTAATTAAATATTTATACTGGCCGGCCTCTTCTTTATAAATAATGGCCGTCATGGTAATCCGATGGTGTTCCTTGTCCTTGATGTCCATAAATTAATATGATTATTTAATAAATTTAAACCGTGGCACTTTTTGCCCATTAATCTCGACTTCTTCCAAAAACATAGACAGTGGCCGCACCCATAAATCGTTATCTTTAAGCTCTTTATAAACAACCCTTTCTTCTAGTGTTTCGCTATCATATGCCACGCCCAATACTTCGACCAGCATACCCTTGAAATGCTCGTACGCGCCCAGCTTCAAATTTTTTGCCTGCTCTGATAATTCCATATTATTTTTTCCAAGCCTCTAAGTCAATTATTTTTTCTCTGATTTTTTCCGGCCAGAGATCTGGGATGTTTTTAAAAAACTCATAAGTGATCCACTCCGGATAATACTGATTATTCTCATTCATCGCGTCCTTTTCCGGACCTCCCAATTCTAAATCACCACTAAATTCTTTGATCAGATATACAAAATCTTGTTGCGCGCGCTCAGCATAAGTATCATCCAGTTCAAACAAAAATTCTGGCTCTTTTACCTCAAAATTTAATTCTTCTTTCATCTCCCGATCTAGGGCCGCTAAGACATCCTCACCTTCTTCGATGCCACCACCCGGATAAACATAATACTCATTGCCATTTTTGATACGATGAATCAAAAGAATCTTACCGTCTTTAATTATTACGCCCGTCACTCTCCGTCTAATTACCATATTATTTTTCAAAGTTAATTTTATATTATAAAATCAAACTATCTCATATTTTTTATTTTCTACTACCACCGATTGCCCATCTCGCAAAGGAAGCGCTTCGATTCCCATTTTTTGGCATTGTTCTTTTGCTACCCTATGTCCTTCTGCGTACTTTTCCTTGCCATAATGCGGCAAAATTAAAAAATCCACCAAGTTCAAACCGCCATACGAGATAAGGGTTGGCGCTTCGCCCGGATTGTCTAACAACTTTAGTGGTTCTACGGATGGACCAGCTACTACTGCACCAGCGCTAGCTCCGGCATAAATCACGCCCTCCTCTAATAACGGCAAAATAATTTTATCAAAACCGCTAGTCTTCATTTTTTCTAAAAGATAAAACACGTTACCACCACAAACATATATGATATCGCAATCAGCCAATAACTCATTCAATGTCTCTAAATCTTTATTTTTCAAATCAACGTCGATTAATTTGCAACCCAGGTCAATAAAAGATTTTCTGTCATTATCCACAAACCATTTATCTTCATAAGGATCACCGGCCGTGGGAATAAAAGCCACTCGAATATCATTTGGCTTCTTTGCAACCATCCGGATTAATTTATCGGTTCTGGTTATTGAGGTCAAAAATAATTTTTTCATGAAATCTTTATTTTATTTATATCTTCCACTATTATCCAGGCAGCGCCGCTTCCAAAACCTTCTTTATTAATTTGAAATGGCACTTCTACTTTCTGGGAATTTTCAAGACTTAGAAGAATACAATATTTCGGCAACTTATCCCAAGTTTCTGGATCATTATTTATTAAACAAATTTCTTTTCCATGCTGTTTAATGATTTTTGCTATATCACTAATATCACCAAGTTTAAACTGCCTGACGTCAGAAACGGTGGCCTGCGCGGAGATTGGCTCTCCAGAATTTTTAAAGAATATCTTGTCGCCTTTATCTATTTTATTCCAAGGTGCGCGCCTTGTCTGATACCAACGTGATTCAATTGACTTTTCTCCCGACAATATCTTCGGTATCAGCTTCCACGACTTATTCATTATGGCGACATGGTCCATAAAAAATATTTATTTTAATTCAAAAACAATTATACCGCTTTTTTCAATTCGTTCCGGATAACCAGGGAAACTCATATACTTGGCAGTCATTTCTTCAATAGTCGAAATACTGGAATCAATTTGCTCCGGTTCATAAACTTTAAACAAATCATTAAGTGACGGAAAAACTGAAACATTTTTTATTTCTTTTTCGCAGGCGTAATCTCCACAAATAAAATTCACTAGATCCCTCGCTTTTATCTCAAAATATTCAGGCAAGCCCGCTCTGGTTTCAATCTTCTTCTGACCGTTCTTAATAAGATTGAAAGTCTCCTGATCGCAGTCGCGAAAAATTAATTTATGACTTGCCATTTCCAAATATATTAATCGTCTGGACCACTTCTTCTTTGATCCCTTTAATACAATCGTATTTTTGCACCTCCTCGGCATTAACCCAGGCAAAATCCGTAAAACTATCTTCTTCCAACTTCACTTTCCCGCTCTTGTATTTCATGGCGACTTTTATTAATACCACTGGCGTTTCATCCGGCCTAATAAAAGCATTGCTGCCAACATACTCCGGATTTCCAAAAATTTCCACACCAGCCTCTTCAAAAGATTCTCGTGCCAGTAATTTCTCCATCGCATTCTGAAAATCATATACTTCGCCATTCATTCTGGTTGGATTTTTCATATCCAAATCAGACCAGTCTAGCTTGCCTCCAGGCACGCAATATTTGCCCGGATGAACTTTTTCGCTCTCGCTTCGCTTCAAAATCAAACATCGCCCGTCACTCTCGCGATAGATGACGACATTAGCAACAAAATAGAATAACTGATTGGTCTTGGCATTATCAATGCTAATTTTTTCTGCCGGCATAAAATTATTTAAAATATTTTATACTCACCTTCTTTTAGGGTAACTAGCGGCAAATCCTCTCCGTAATTTTTTAATTCTTCAGCGGCTTTATCCCAGTCAACATTTGGCGCATTATAATCGGATTTATAGTGCACGATAATCTTTATTGGCAACAGGCCCAACCCCTCTCGCACTTTTAAGTTATCCAAGTCATAAAAATATTTGGATATAGCGTCAGCGCCGGCTGATGTGCCGGCTAAAGTTTTTCCGTCCAACTCCTTTAGCCAAAATTTATCTGCACTTAAATATTCTACGAGCGATGCTTCTTCTTTTCCGCCACGAATATAGATCGCATCAGCCCATTTTACTTGTTCCAAAAATTTTTCCGTATCGGCCATTTCCAGAACAAACTTTTTGCCACCCAGACGATCGGTCAAAAACGCTTTATCATCATTAAACGCCTTTTCCCAAGTTTCTTTTGGACGAGCAAACAAGCAATCCAAAATTTTTACCGGTTCTGTAAATCCGCTAACAAGTTCTTCGCAAAAACCCTTGCCGCCGTCCGGAGCCGCTTTTGCGTAGCCACCGATTAAAATATATTTAGTGGACATAAAACTATTTTACTACTAATTCCTTAAACCCAGTCTGGGAATCATCTTCTCGAGAATATTTTACATCATTAAAAATCAATAACACAACTTCGGCCGTCGTATTAATTATACAACCTTCTTTTAAGTGTCCACCAATTACTTTGCCCTCACAATCGGCCACTGCAACATGAATATGACAGCCATCGGCTGATAATGTACCCGTCCCGGAAACTATTTCAAAGCTTTCTTCCCAAAATTTTATAGCTTTGCCGTCAGCCAGCCGCAAAGTCGCTTTACTCAAACTCCCCACAATAGACAAAACACAACCGGCCGCAATCTTATTTTCTATAACCGTTTTTTCTATTTCTACTTTCAAATCCTGCCCTGGCAGCAATCTTACGGCATATTGTGAAATATTTTCCAGCATAATCAGTATTTTGTATTTAAGGCGAACCTTAAAGAATTTAGTGAAATTTTTATAATAACGAGCGTTTTAGTGCCAACACAAGGAGTGTTAGCGACATTGTTGGCTGAAGTGAGCTATTATTAAAAATTTGCCTAAATTCTTTACCGAGAGCGATTTTTCTTTTGTGGCTACTTTTTATTTTACTAAAAAACCAACTACCGCAGAGATTCCTGCCGCTTTTTGTACTCAGCTTGGATATATTTTGCTGAGTATGACAGATATTTTTTCTGCAGCTTTTTATCTAAAGAAAAAAAATCACTTATTACTTCACCTACACAGTTCTTACTTCCACAATAACATTTCCAAGAATCGCCAGTGTGGGCATTGATTCGATAATCAACAGTAATTTCATCTCCCTTCTTGATTGCCTTTAATGCAATATACGGCACCTTCTTTTTTGACGACTCTTTTGAAATGACATTAGGATCGCAAGAGTGATTCACAAAGCGTCCTGGAGGATTCATTATTTCCCATGTTTTTTTATCTATTTCATTCAAATGATCTCCTTCGCTTTCATCGACGCTTTCGAGGTCTTTTTCTTTTATTAATTTTCCACGCACATTAGTAAAAACTATATCTCCCTGGCGAAAATTTCTAAGAGCGAACACTCCCCTCCCTTTTTTGCTAGCTTGTTTTATTTCTACGTCTTTTCTCATAATTTTTCTTTCTCACGCTCCATGGCAATTTTTAAACTTCTTCCCGCTCCCGCAAGGACAAGGATCATTCCGGCCGACTTTCTGGCCGTCATAATGCGAGCTGTCTTTTATAATCTTATCGGCTTTCCGTTCTTGCAAACCGGAATCACCTTCCATCGGCGAATTGTAAGCCGACTCTTTTTGTGCGCCGGATAATTGCAAATTTTTTGTTGCCATCTCGGTTTCGTTCATCTGTTGTGGCGAGGCCACGCCGATTTTATAAATATTATAAGCTAGTTGAGCATCAATAGCCGAGAGCAATTCTTTGAACATGCCAAGCGATTCTCTCTTATATTCCACTAGCGGATCTCTTTGGCCATAACCGCGCAAGCCGATGCCGGTGCGTAAATAAGTCATTGTTTCCAAATGCTCAATCCATAAATTATCAATTACCTGCAATAATATTCCCCGCTCCACCTGGCGCATCACCGGAACATTTATATCGGTGCTTGGCAAAGTATTCAATCTCTCTTCCAACTTATTATATTCCAAGACGGCCAGTTTTTTTAAATAACCAGCAATCATTTCTCTGGCCATCAAATCTTTTTGATCATCTCCCGCTTCTTTTCTCATTTCTTCCAAATTCTTCCGCACCTCTTTTTGCAATGAAAAAATCGCGCTAATTGCTTCATAAATTGTTTCTAGCTCCCAAGTCGATTCGTCAGGATTTTGCGTGTGGAAATTTACCGTCTTATCAATTTCTTTTTCCACGGCCATGACTATTGTTTCTTTGGTGTCTATGCCGGCCAAGATCTGCCGGCGCTTGCGATAAATCGTCTCGCGTTGTTTGTTCATGACATCATCGTATTCGACCAAATGCTTGCGCACGTCAAAATTATTGGTTTCAACTTTTTTCTGCGCCTGTTCGATTGATTTGGAAATAAAAGAATTCTCTATCGGCATGTCGTCGGGCACACCCATAGTCGTCATCAGTGACTTCAATCGTTCCGAACCGAAAATTCTCATCAAATCATCATCCAAAGAAATATAAAATTGCGACAAACCCGGATCGCCTTGACGTCCGGCGCGACCGCGCAATTGATTGTCAATACGACGCGATTCATGGCGCTCTGTACCTAAGACGCACAGGCCTCCGGCAGCTACGACTTTTTCGAATTCTTGCTGATCATAGGGATAGCCGCCCAGAATAATATCCACGCCACGACCGGCCATATTGGTCGCTACAGTCACCGCGCCGGCCTTACCGGCCTGGGCGATGATGTGCGCCTCTTTCTCATGCTGCTTGGCATTAAGCAGTTGACATTCGACTCCTTCGCGAGCCAATAATTCCGCCAGCAATTCATTTTTTTCAATGGAGATTGTGCCAACTAATACTGGCTGACCCTTCTCATGGCGCTCTTTTATTTCTTTGACTAGCGCCTGATACTTGCCGGTTTCATTTTTATAAATCCGATCATTGGTATCAATCCTGATCATGGGACGATTGGTCGGTATGGTGACCACTTCTAGTTTATAAATTTTAGAAAACTCTTCTGCTTCGGTGGCGGCCGTACCCGTCATGCCCGACAATTTTTCATAAAGACGGAAATAATTTTGAAAAGAAATGGTTGCCAAGGTTTTGCTTTCTCTTTGTACTTTGACGCCTTCCTTGGCTTCAATCGCTTGATGTAGGCCTTCACTATAACGCCGACCAAACATCATGCGTCCGGTAAACTCATCGATGATCATTATCTCGCCGTCTTTGACCACATAATCTTTGTCGCGCCTAAATAACGCCTGGGCTTTCAATGCTTGTTCAATGTGATGGACTTCGCCAATGCCGCGATCAGTATAAATATTTTCTACGCCCAACATTTTCTCTACCTTAGCTATCCCCTCATCAGTCAAAGTGGCGGCACGCAATTTTTCATCGATATTATAGTCTTCTTTTTCTTGTAACTTTTTGACAATTTGGGAAAACTGATAATATTTGTCGGTTGATTCCATATCCGGCGCTGAAATAATCAGCGGCGTTCTGGCTTCATCAATCAAAATCGAATCGACTTCGTCAACAATGGAATAAAATAAGTCTCGCTGTACCATCTCCTCTAGTGACCCAACCATATTATCACGCAAGTAATCAAAACCAAACTCATTATTGGTGCCATACAAAATATCACAAGCATAGGCCTCACGACGCGTGCAAGCGACCAAACTTTGCACATCCAAAATTGGATCACCTTCCTGACGTTCATATTTAGCGTCAAACTTATAAGAAATATTTTGTTGTTGGATACAACCCACAGTCAAACCCAAAAAATCATAAATTTTTCCCATCCAATCGGCATGGATGCGGGACAAATAATCATTGACCGTCACTAGATGCGCGCCACGACCTGCCAAAGCATTCAAATACATGGGACAAGTGGCAACCAAAGTTTTGCCTTCGCCGGTTCTCATCTCCGCTATCTGACCGCGATGCAAAACAATGCCACCTATCAATTGCACGTCGTAATGCCGTTGGCCGATAGTACGTTTGGCCGCCTCTCGCACCGTTGCAAAGGCCTCGGGCAGAATATCGTTCAAATGCTTGCCATTGGCTAACAGTTCTTTCAATTTTGGGGTTTGTTTTTTTAGCTCCTCATCTGATAAAGCGGCTATCTGCGACTCTAAGGCATTTATTTGTTCGACCACCTCTCGCAATTCGCCCACCAATTTTTTATTGGGATCACCTAAAATTTTTGATAATATTGACATAAAAATAGCTAATAATTAGTGACTTCATTCTACAATAAAAAAGCTAATTTGACAACCTCAACGCTTAACAAAAATACCCCCGAAATTGGGGGGTATTTTTGTTTGACCGATTACTTGTGATTTTTTTCTTTATATCTGACCAACTCTATTTTAAGCTTATCTTTTACTTCGTTCATTGATTTAGTGATATCATCGGTCTCCGCTTCGGCGCGCAAAATTTTTCCCGGAACTTCCAAATTGACCTCGGCTCGATAAATGTCGCCTTTTTGATGATGAAAAGTGGTCACTCCCACCTCCACCTCGGCCTTAATGATGCAATCGCAATACTTGGCTAAGCTGTTAATTTCCTCATTGATAATTTCCTGGGCCACCGGCGTTAGCTTGGCTTTAGTCGCCTTAATGTTGATTTGCATGGATTATATTTTATTTATTAAATTTTTACTGTTTTAAAAACCGACATATTCGATCTCTTCCATCAATTGAATGCTGAATTTACTTCTGACTTTTTGTTTGATGACGCTGATCAGCATAATAACATCCTCAGCTGTGGCCTCAGTTTCATTTATGATTATCCCGGCATGACTATCTGAAATCTTGGCTCCGCCTATCTGCCGGCCACGCAAGCCACACTCGTCTATCAACCAAGCCGCCGGTATTTTCCGGTACTCCACAAACTGGCTAGGCAACTGAGGAAACCTGTCTTTGAATTTTTTTATCTCTTCAGTTGATAAGCAAATATTTTTAAACACGCTGCCGGCGGAAAACCCGCCGAACTTCTGACCACGCTCCTTTAAAGTTTTTCTTATTCTCTCCTTGGCTTCCTCTATTTTTGCCGGATTTGACGCTCTAGCCAATTTCAAAACCGCTGACAAAATTATATCGCGATTGTCTGTTTCTTTAAAAATGCTTTGACGATAATTAAACTGGCAATCCTTATTTTTTAATTCTTTTATCTTGCCTTTTCTTAATATTTTTACCGACTTGACGCTATGAGACATTTCACCGCCGTAAGCTCCGGCATTGCCCCTGATTGCTCCGCCAATAGTGCCGGGAATACCTGCTGCCCATTCCAGGCCCAACAAACCAGCACCCATGGCCTCGCCCATAACTTTTGACAGCAATGCCCCGGCCTCGCACTCAATTAAATCCTCCTTAATTTTAAACCGCGAGTTGTTAATTTTTATTACTAATCCCAAAAACCCGGCATTATTTATTAATATATTACTCCCGCCACCAAGAATCAAAACTGGCAACTTATCTTTTTCTGCCAATGCCCAAAGTTTTTCTATCTCCTCGATATTTTTTGCCAGAGCAAAATATTTGGCCGCTCCGCCGATACGAAAAGTCGTATAAACCGACAAGGGCTCATTTTGTTTTATAATTATGCCCAATAATTTTGCTTTTTCAACAACCTCCATAATAATATTAAGATTGACTAGCTGATTTTGGTGCAATTATTTTATTACAAAAAAATAATAGTCATTTGATTTTTATCTTCGGTTTTCTTTTGGTCCGTGAATAATAACCGCTTTCTTCCATAACCTGTTTCTGCTTGGCAAAGCCCGAACCAACAATCCTCTTCTTTTTTTTCTTCGGTCTGCTTTTAGCCAGCTCTTCTTGCAACGAATATAAATCTATTTTACTTGTTGTTTTCATATAACCAATTTTTTTGCCACCTCATAAATATCACCGGCGCCCATAACAAGTATAATATCAAAATCGGCGGCCATGCCTCTGATTAATCTCTCCGATTCGGCTAAATCACCGCCATAGATTGCTTCGGCTCCGGCTTTTCGAGCGGCCTTGGTCAATTTTTCTGCTGACACATCAAAATCTTCCGGATTCTCACGGCCCCTGACATAAAAAACATCAGCTACTATTACCTGGTCCGCTAGAGTCAATGCTCTGACAAAATCATTGAACAAATTTTTTGTTCGGGCATACTGATGGGGCTGAAAAACCGTCAAAACTTTTTTATCGGGATAAAATTCTTTAGTGGCTACGATCGTTTTAGAAACCGCGTCGGGCGTATGAGCATAATCAGCGATCACTTCCGTCTCTTCCAGCCGGCCCAGCCGCTCAAACCGCCGCCACGTCCCCGCAAACTCCCCCAAAGCATTCTGGATTATCGGCCAGTCTATTTTCAGTATTCTCGCCGCCGCGATCGCCGCCAAAGAATTATAAACATTATACCTGCCAGGAATTGTTAGTGTGATGGTTGTCGCTAATTTGCCATATTCAATCACTTCAAAAGTCTGGCTACCCGGGCACAATCGAATGCTTTGCACTTTGAGATCGGCCACGCCATCTATGGCGTAGGTCATTTTATCAGCCCTAATGACTTCGCTGACCTCAACTGATTTTTTATCATCTGTATTTATTATAGCCATCCCTTCGCTTGGCAGCCCGTTTAAATAATCTTTAAATGCCTGAACGTAGTCCGCCTCGTCTTTATAATAATCCAAATGATCCAGTCCAATATTAGTCAAAACAGCCAACCGTGGGAAATAGTTATCAAATGCTCGGCGGTATTCATCGGCCTCAAAAACAAAATAATCGCTCTGGCCAAGTCGAAAATTATCCTGCAAAAAATCAACCCGGCTGCCCAAGATAACTGTCGGATCCAATCCTCCCTCAATCATTATTTTTGCCAGCATGGCCGTAGTGGTCGTCTTGCCGTCAGTGCCCGAAACCCCAATGCCGTATTTATTTTTCATCGCCAATCCCAAAAGTTGCGGATAGGTTATCTCCGGTATCTTCAAATATTTAGCCCGCATCCTTTCCGGATTATCTTCTGGTACGGCCACCGAATAAACCAATAAATCTAGGTCCGGCAAAATATTTTCCGTTTGTTGGGGAATCAGGATTTTCAGTCCTTCTTTTTCCAGGCTGGCCGTAATCTCATTGGCCGCCGCATCGCTACCCAAAACGTTTTTTCCCTGAGAACGCAACAGTCTGGCGGCGGCGGAAATCCCTATTCCCCCAATGCCGCAAAAAAATATTTTATTTATTTTCAACAAATCGATATTTGAATCAGTCATAAGCTTTTATTTGGCAATAGTTAATAACAGCATAGCCACTTGTTGAGCGCCATCATGAGGCATTACTTTGTAAATATTTCTCGCCAGGTTATCTCTGGCCGCACCGTCAGAAAATAATTCTTTTATCGTCCCGACCAAAACTTCACTATTCAGACTCTGCTGGGATAGATTGACCACGGCATTATTTTTTTGAAAATACTGGGCATTGAATTCTTGATGGCTCTCGGGAATGGGAATCAGTATCGTCGGCTTGTCAGCGATAATAAGTTCGGACAAGGTGGAGATGCCCGCTCGACTGATCACCAAATCTGCCGCGCAGACGGCTTCGGTCATGCCATGGGTCAAAAATTCAAATTGCTGATAGCCCTCGGCCCGCACCTCAATGCCTTTACCTCGGCCGGTAATGTGGACTATCTGGCAAAATTGCAACAGCTGAGGCACAGACTTTTCGATAATTTGATTTATGTCCTGCGCCCCGGTACCGCCGCCCAAAATTAAAAGGGCCGGCAAATCTTCTTTGAGCTTAAATAACTCACGGCTTTTTTTATAATCACAAGCATGAAATTCTTTACGTACCGGATTGCCGGTCAAAACCGTCTTTTGAGGAAAAAAATCTTTTAAGGACGGCTCGAAAGAGACTGTGATGTTCGTGGCGATATTGGCCATCAGCTTATTAGCTAAACCGGCAATAATATCTTGTTGATGGATCAGGACTGGGATACGTAAAAGCCAAGCGGTCCAAGCAACCGGCACGCCCACAAATCCTCCGGCTACCATTACTACATTCGGTTTGAATTTTAGCAATATAGAAAAACTCTGCAAAAAGCCAGCCACAATTTTAAAAGGATCGGTTAGATTCTGCCAGCTGAAATACCTTCTCAATTTGCCGGATGATATGGCTTTAAATGGCATCTTATAGCTTTCCACCGCCTCCTTCTCCGGACCGATTTTTGTGCCAATAAACATAAACTCAACATCTGACCGTTTGTCTTTTATTTCTTGATAAACTGCTATTAACGGACTAACCGAGCCCATTGTTCCGCCTCCGGATAACAATATTTTCATACTTTTTATCTGTTATTTACTTGTTTTGATATATTAGCCAAAATTCCCGTGGCTGCCAAGCACATCATCAGGGCCGTACCGCCGTAAGAAATAAAAGGCAAGGGCACACCGGTCAGCGGCAAAATGCCAATCACGGCGCCAATATTAAAAAACGCTTGAACCAAAAACCACACAATAATTCCTACCACCAATAACTTGCCAAATTGATCTTGGCATCTATTGGCCAGCTTCATTCCCCGGATGGCGATATAGCCAAAAATTATCACCACGATCGCCGTCAAGACAAAGCCCAGCTCTTCCGAAACGACAGCGAAAATTGAATCGCCGGTAACCTCCGGCAAATAGGCAAATTTTTGCAGTGAATGGCCATAGCCCCGACCGAAAAAACCGCCCGATCCGACAGCCAGAAGCGCCTGGTTAATATGATAACCAATACCTTTCGGGTCTAATTCCGGATGCAAAAAAGTGGTAAGTCGTGCCGCCCGATAGGGAGAAAGTTTTACTACCAAGGCCAATCCGCCGGCCCCAAACAACGACAGCCACGTCAAGTGCCACAAGCTGCCACCGGCTACAAAATAAACCAAGAGCGACATGGCGGTGATGATAATCATCGTCCCGGTATCCGGCTCTAATATATTAAGCACGGCGATGACGCCTAAAATAAACACGAAAGGAATAAAACCATAACTTAAGTCTTTTATGTGATGCTCTTGTTTGGATGAAAGCCAAGCCGACAAATAGAGCAAAAAAGTCAGCTTGACTATCTCTGACGGCTGAACAGACAGGCCAAAAATATTAATCCAACTATGCGAAGTCCCCCATTTAGCGCCAATGCCGGGAATAAACACCAAAACCAATAACCCTATAGAAATAAACAACAACGGCGCCGCTATTTTTTTCCAATAATGATAATCGATCTTAGAAAGAATTATAAATAAAACCAAGCCCGGCAACAGTCCAAATACTAATTGATGTTTCAGATGCCAATAAATATCGCCGAATTTCTGCCAACCAACTGCCACTCCGGCTGAGGCCAACATAATCAATCCGAATATTACCAGAATCCAAATAGCGCCGATTAAATGCCAATCCACTTGACCGTCGTTTTTTTTCTTAAAGATGTTTTTTAATAATCCCCAAAGATTTTTTTTGTCTCTCATTTTTATTCCCTTATGATGTTTTCTGAATCTTAGAATATTTTTTTATGGCCCGCGAAAACTCTTCGCCCTTGACTTCAAAATCGCGCCACAAGCTGTAGCTGGGCGAAGCTGTCGATAATAAGCAAATTTTCCCTGGCGGAGTATTTTTATAAGAGAATCTTACCGCTTCATCCATGCTTTTGGTATGCAAAACATTAAAACTCTTTTCTGAACTTAAAATCCTCTCTCCGCTCTCGGGAAATAACACCACATTCTTAATTTTATATTTTTTCAGCGCGATTTCCAAATTCTTAAAATCATAGCCCCGATCTTCGCCACCCAAAAAAATCGTCCCGACTTTCTTCAGCGCCTTAATCGCTTCAATGGTTGATTCGGGCGTGGTGGAAATGGCATCATCAAAAAATTCTATTTTTTTGTATTGGCCCACTCGTTGCAGACGATGCGGCAAACCCTTGAACTTCTTCACCGCCTCGACGATTTGCTCCTCAGACACATTAAACATCCTGGCCACCGTTGCCGCCGCTCGAATATTGTCCAAATTGTGTCGGCCCAAGAGCGGAATGTCTTTTGCGACCAAAGATAATTTTTTGGCAAACGGTATCGTCTTGGCTCTGGCGTTATTCAACCACCTGGCTTGCAATTTATCCTGCGGATTATAAATATAAAAATCATCAGTTTGTTGAAAATTTATGATATTGCACTTGGCCTCATAATACTTATCCCGATTACCGTGATAATTCATATGCTCCGGAAATAAATTGGTCACCACCGCGAACTTTGGTGAAAATTTAATGTCGTCCAATTGATAGCTGGATAATTCTATGACTATTATTTCCGGCCGCCGTGACGGCTTCACCAATGTCTGGAGCATGGGCTTGCCGATATTGCCGACTAGTCGGACACTTAATCGGCCGGCCTGAAGCATCTTATAGATCAGTGACGCCGTTGTGCTTTTGCCCTTAGACCCGGTCACGCCGATGATAATATTTTTGTTTTGAGCAAAAAATAAATTAGTCGCCGTCGTATAAGGAATGGTCACCATTTTTTTGGGCAGTCCCGGAGTCTTGATGGCGAATTCATACTTATTTTGCTCTTTCAGATAATTTTTGTTTCTCGCCTTATCGGCAATGCCAATTTTTATTTCGGGGTAATATTTTTTTAAATATTTTTCTGTCATTTGCCCTTCGCGTCCATAGCCCAACAGCAAAACATTTTTCAGCCCCATCAGCCGATAATGCGGCAACAAATTACTGGCCGGCTGAAGACGCAATATTTTCTCAACTTGTTTTTTGCCTTTGGCTATCGCCAGACTCAAACTTTTGATAATATAATCATTTTTAAATTTATCATGAGCCAGATACAGCGCCACTTGAGTCTCGGCAAATGTCCCCACACACTCAAACGGCTTCATTTTTCCCAAGCCGCTAAGATCGCGATAGGTTACGAGCAAATTTTTATCAGCCAATAGATTTTTACCAAAAATACCGATCACCTCCCTCTTCGGTAGCCAGGCCGCCAGCTGCGCAAAAACAAAAGCGCACTTTGGACATTCTCCACACCACAAGGTTTTGGGCCGCTCACGGCTGACGCGAAAATTACGATTACAGCTAGAAAACAAGTGGTGGTATTTTTTCAATTTGGCAAATTGTTCCACTACCCGTGTTTCATAAAACTGACGCAACAGGGAAAAATATCTGATATCCGGCGTAATAAAATTATTGACGTAAGCCGAAAATATCTTTTCAAACTCCTCTGACTTGCTCCATTGATGATTGACCTCCAATCCTTTGTATTTGATATTGCCAAAACTGCTGGAATATTCGTTGCCCACGATAATTTCATCATAATCATAAAGCAGGGCCGACAGCACGCCCAAAAAAGCAATGATCGCCGAAATCGGCACATGTCCGTTATGAGAACCCTGATGCGCTAAAAATATTTTTTTATCCAGTTGTCTTTTTATTTTTAACTCGTCACTGCCAATAGCTTTTACTACGCCATCAATCAACTCTGACGGCTTTTCTGTCTCCACCACCCAGGAGTCAAATGATTTCTTGTGTTGTTTCAAGAGTTCAGCCACCACAATAGAATCTTTACCGCCACCGATACCGACCAGCGCTCGATTTTTTCTGGCTACCCGAAAATTATTTACAACCGCTTTCGTATCGTAAGGAAATCTTGGCGAATTTTTAAGATCAAGCTTATTGCGATAATAAAATTCTCCCAAACCTTTTTTATAAACCGTGGTCCAAAAATCAGCCTGCTCACGCGTCAGCTTATAGGGCATTTCCACCTTTTTGGGACAATACAATTTATAATAGCTGATGCCCAACATCAAATGTAAGCCGATCAAAGTCTGCTCCAATCTTTCGCGCTTTAAATTTTCCGCTTTGGGCGCTTTGGGCAAAACTATCGTTTCCGAAAATTTCAATGACTTGTCGTTTACAAATTTTATTTCATAATTAAAAATAATCCACTTCTTCAACGGTAAAAATTTGTAGGAAACAAAATTAAAACTTTTAGCTTCTGCCATGTGTTTTTTTTCTAAGTCGAACTTCTAATAGTCTTGATTGCAAACAGAGTTCACCGTCCCAAGTCTCGAATAAATCAGGAAATTCCTTTTTCTTTGTTTGATATAGCTCATTAAGCGAAGCTAATTGTCTCTCGCTTAATTCAAATCTATCGGCCCAGGCCGCCACCGACATCGGGAACTCCACTACCCTTGAAGCACAGACCGGGGCCAGAGAATATCTTTCTTCAAATCTTGTGCGGTTAGAAAAATCATTAAAGGCCGGCATTCGCCTTTTCCATTCTTGACTGCCGGAAATTATTGCGACCACTGACCGTATAATGTCATCGAACTGTTTATGGTCATAAAATCCGGTGAGCGACAAAATAATGCCCAAGCCATTTTCTTTCAAAACCCGGGACACTTCTTCCCAAAAAACAACTTGCTGTTCGGCATCCAAATATTGTATAGACATTCTCGAAATGATTGCATCAAGTGTTGCGTCGGCAAATGGCAATCTAGTAATATCAGCAACCACATACTCCATATCCTTTCTTTCTCCGGCCGCCTTCCGATCTAAAAATTTTTCTTTAGCCTTGCCCGTAGAATCAAAATCCACTACTAGGCCGACTATTTCTTTTTTTGTATCGGCTTGTTCAACGTCTGCCATTACTTGATGCAGCAAGAATCCGTCATCTCCGCCAAAATCGGCAATCATAAATTGGCCGCTTTCATCGCCAAACCCCTCAATTTGTTCTCGTAATGGCACACCGAATACCTTATCAATATATTCTGGATCCGTATAAGCATTAAAACGCTCCCCTCTTCTATCTATAGCCGTACCCCAATTTCTAACGCTCAATCCTTCGGCGCCGAGCTCGTCATAACCTCTGGCGACATGCTGCTCATAAGCGGCAACCACTTCCGGTCCTTTTGGTCTCGGTTCTTTCATAATTTAAAATAAAATTAAACTTGAATTTGCATTTCCTGCTCGCCTTAATAAATCTTGCCTACCTGCCAGTAGGTTTGTAGGAAATACGGCATTTTAGGCGAGCCCATGAAAATCCAGCGACAAAACAGGATGGGTCCGAGCGTAAATTTTAATCTGTTTGAGCGGACGCTAGTGAGCGAGTTATTAAAATTAGTGAGGACAATCCTGTTTTGTCTGGATTTTCATCAAGCTCGCGATTTTTCTTTTGGTTTACCTTTTATTTTATAAAAAAGAAAAGGTAAAATATCTTAATAAAAAACAAAAAACATTAAAAATGCTACTGCATTTTTAATGCCACCCTTGTCTATCCATCAAAAACAGCACCAGTCCAATAATTGTCATCACTCCAGATACCATCCAAAATCGCATCACCACCTTGGCCTCGGGCCAGCCCTTGGCCTCAAAATGATGATGGATGGGCGTCGAAAGAAAAAGCTTCTTTTTGCGAATCTTTTTATATAAAACTTGTATAATCACCGACAGCGATTCCACCACGAACATGAAACCGATGATCGGCAACAAAAAAATAGAATTGGTCAGTATGGCAATAATCGCCAGAGTCACGCCCAAGGACATTGCTCCCGTATCGCCCATAAAAAATCTAGCCGGCGTAATATTAAACCACAAGAAAGCCAAGAGCGCTCCGCCAATGACACCACAAAAAGCCACCAAGTCATACTTACCCTGAGCGAAAGCAATCGCCCCGTAAGCCAAAAAAGCGATAAGCAAAGTGCCGCCGGCCAAACCGTCCAGGCCATCAATCTCATTAACGGAAAAAGCCGTCGCCACCACGATAAATATCACCAGTGGTATGAACCACAAACCGATGCTGAAATTTCCGACAAAAGGTATGCGCACTATATCCCAATTCAAACGGAAAAAAAACCACAAGGCCACGGCTACGGCGATAAGCGTATAAACTAGTAATCGATGCTTGACTGACAAGCCGCCGCCGTACGGTCCGATTTTTCTAATGCCCAAAAAATCATCCAGCAATCCGACGAGTGCCGCCGCTACCAGTGCCCCCAAGGGCAACAGTGTTTGCGGACGAGTCAAAAAGTTAAAGCTGGCAAAAAAACCATCGAACCATTGAGACAGGTAATACAGCAGGACAGACAAGACCAAAACCGTCACCCAAATCAGAATTCCACCCATCGATGGCGTGCCTGATTTCTTCTGATGCAACTGAGAAAAAACTGGTGCTGTATCGCTGGTCCTGATTTGTTTGCCTAATTTATATTTGTACAAAAAATGAGTTAAAAGCGGCGTCCACAGCATGGCTATGACAAAAGACAAAAAAGTCAAAGAAAAAATTTTAACTATCAAAAAATTTATGTTCATGGCAAGCGCTTTTTAATTTATATAAATAAGAAGCAGAACCTCGGCTATCATAACCAGATTAAAAACAGTCATACCAATAAACAGAAACCGACTCAACAGCTGTTGTTTTAGATAAAAATGAAAAGCCAAGAGCGCGTTGATTATTATGACTAATAATCCCAATGCTGGCAAGAGCAATATATGATACCACGGATCCAAAGAACTAATACCGAAATATATATTGTATTGGGTAATAATATATTCCTTGGCCAGCAAAAAACGATATAACAACAAGACCCACATAATTATGTTGATAACCAAGGTAAAAATAAAATTGGTTAAAAAAAGCCTATCCCTTTTGGCCGGACTGGCTGTTATCAACTCAATTAACCTAAAAAAAATCATAATTTACAGACAAACCAATCATTAAGTTATAGCTATATTATAATTGTTTTGGCCTCCTCTGTCCAACTGTATTATTAAAACTTGCTACTTAGCCACTATTGACAATAAACTAAAAATATTGTAAGATAATCAGTTAATTAAACAACCCACATAATATTATCTAAATTTAGAAAAAATATGGAAAATAACAACTTCATTACCGGCAAAAACATCTTTACTCTGATTTTTTTGGCTGTCATCATCACTATCCTGACTTTTGTCTTTAGTTTTTATCAAACGCCAAAATACAAATCCTCTGCTAAATTATTGGTGGTTTTTAATCAGGAAAGTACCGATGCTTATACTGCCGCTAAAAACGACAACTATATTACCGGTATTTTGAGTGAGGTTATTTATTCCAACTCTTTTATGGAAAATGTCTTTTCCGGTAATTTCAACCTCAAAGACACCTTTGGCTTCAATCCTGAAACCAGACAAAAAAACTGGCGCAAATCTGTCAGCGTCTCTACGCTCGACAATAAAGGCATTATTATGATTGACGTCTTTAATTCTGATCAGCATCAAGCCAAACAATTTGCCAATGCCATTACCTACGTCTTAATGACCAAGCATGGCATCTATGACGGCTCTAACAGCCAGGTCAGCATAAAATTAATTGATAACCCTTCAGTCTATGAAAACTGGGCCAAAACAAAAGTCGCGCGCGATACCATCATCGGACTTATCGCCGGATTACTTGTCGGCTTATCTTTTATCGTCATCTTCCCTCAAAACAATCTTTTTGGCTGGGCGACAGATGGTTGGAGCAGAACCGTCAGGCATGACGAGACTATTAAATTAGAAAATGGCTACAATTACTCTGGCAATTCTTATCCAATAAATCCGCCCAACGGCTACAGTTGGAACAACGATCTAGCTCCGGTCTATGCTCCGGCCGAGTCGGAAAATTCCCAACCGGATAACGTTAACTGGCTTTCCAACTATTACCAAGAAAACAACCCCGTCGACGGCCAGGAGGGAACCGAAAACAACCAAGCTTAAATCAACAACTAAATATGCTACTTCAAAACCGTCCCTCTGACTATTTTTGTGGGGACGGTTTTGTCAAATGATAATATGAATAATCTCCTTAGCCACAACCACTTGCCGGAAATTACCAATGAGAAACTGGTGTCTCACATGATTTTGGCTTACATTTTTTTGGCCGGAGTTATTATTTTTTCCATTTGGTCCGGCGCCTCGCCCTTGACTTATATAATTTTTGCCCTGGTGGCCGCTGTCTTTATCCTGCCCTCTTATTACTATCTGGGCTTGGGCGTAATTTTTTCCCTGACTATGGTTTTCGAAAGATTCTTCACCCTGCAGCCGCTGATTATCGATCATCAAATCTATAAGCTCTATCCGCTGGATATAATCATCATCTTGATAATAATCGCCTGGATCATCAACTTTCGCTTTGGTCGCCAAAAGCCAAAACTGTTCTTCGGCGCTCCAGAAAAAATTCTCTTTTTTTTCTTGATTGCCGTCGGCCTCTATTTGGTCCGTGGCCTCTTCGATCCTAATTCCCAATTTGCCATCACTTTCAGTTCATTCAAAAATTATGCTTGGTATCCCCTATTATATTTTATCATCGTCTTTTCCGTCCAGGACACAAAAAAAATAAAAAACTTCGCCCACCTCATCCTGCTCAACGGCGCCTTCATTCTTGCCTTCGTAGTTTTGGGCCTGGTTCAGGGTCAAGGATTCTGGACCCAGTTCACTCCGCTTTCCACTGCTGGCACCCGGCTTTTGGCCGGCACCCACGCCTTTTATTTGGTCCTGGCTTTTATGATTGGTATCTCGCTTTGGGCCTTCAAGCGCATCAAGAAAGAAAAACTGGCTCTGGCAATCATGGGCTTGTGGCTTATCGGCATCATCGGGTCGCTTATGAGGCATCTCTGGCTGTCTTTGGCCGTCGCCTTAATTTTTCTTTATTTCTTTATGCCCAAAGAAAACAAAGCTCGGCTAAAAAGTTATCTGCTTAAAATCGGACTGATAATTGTCGCCGTAATCAGCGTCATCTTTTTGATCGCCAATGTCTCGCCGACTTTGAATTTTGCCCAATCTGTTTACTCGCCTTTAGTCGGCTTGGAAAAAAGAATCGTTTCGTTCTCTCAAGCCGGTTCCGATACTAGCGTGATCTGGCGCCTGGATCTCTGGAATAACGCCAAAAACATCTGGCTGACCAACCCGGTTGTGGGCGTGGGCTTCGGCAAAGAAATTTTGGTCGAGAGTGGCAACTGGCAGAGTTTTGAAGAAATCAGGAATATGCACAACTCGCCGCTGGCCGTTCTGGTCCAGATGGGTCTGGTGGGCTCTGTCTTATTGTTTGCTTTTGTCGCTTTAGTCATCATTAAGAGTTGGCGCTATATCTTCTGCGACAACGAATTAAAACCCTATTACTTGGGCATCTTGGGCGCTATCGTTGCCTTGCTTGTCGCCAGCTTGTTCCAGCCCTATTTGGAAACCAATCTAATGGGCATTTTCCTTTGGTTGCTTCTGGGGCTTTTGCGCACCAGCCAAATCATTGTCGAACAAAAAAAATCGACTCAAAAACCAACTTATGAAAATACTTCAAATAAACAAATTTCTCTATCCTAAAGGCGGTGCCGAAACTTATCTTTTTAATCTTAGCCAACTATTGGAACAAAACGGCTATCAGGTGCTTTATTTTTCTCAAAAAAATCCTCAAAATATTAAAAGTGCCCAAGCCGATTATTTTCTCTCTGACCTTAACTTGGGAAAATTTTCTTTTTCCAGTTTTTGGCGTTTGGGTCGAATCTTCTGGTCCTTCTCGGCCAGTCGTCAAATCAAAAAGCTTATCCGAACCGAACGACCCGATCTTATTCATTTGCATAATATTTATCATCAAATCTCTCCTTCTATTTTGCCGGCCATTAAATCATTCGGCTTGCCGATCGTTATGACTGTTCACGATTTCAAATTGGTTCGACCCGATTATACTTTACGCGCCGATGGACGGCAGCTCTGCCACAAAAACTCACGCCTAGTCAGCTGGCTCCTGTCTTGGGAATTTTATTTCCATCATCTATTAAAAATTTATGAACGCAATATCGATTTGTTCATTGTCCCGTCCGAATTTGTCAAAAAACAATTATTAAAATCCGGCTTCAAATCCCAAAAAATATTAATTATCCCCCACTTTCTGGACCGTACGGCCACTGTCACATCTTCGACTGTCGCCGAAAAATATATCCTATCTTTCGGCCGGCTGGATGAGAGTAAGGGCTTGTCGGATTTGATAAAAGCTTATGCTCTCTCCAATCTCCGCGACGTCAAACTCAAAATAGCCGGAGCCGGACCGGAGCAAAAAAATTTGGAAAAACTGATTGATTCCCTAAATCTTTCTTCGTCTGTTGAACTGCTGGGACACAAAAATCGTGAAGAATTATTCCGGCTTGTTTCTCAATGCCTTTTTACCGTTTTTCCTTCCCGCGTCCACGAGACTTTCGGCTTGGGCATTCTAGAGAGCTTCAAAAATCACAAGCCGGTCATCGCCTCCCGCGCCGGCGCTTTCCCCGAACTTGTTAAAGACGGCCATAACGGCCTGCTTTTCGAAGTTGGCGATATTAACCAATTAAGAGATAAAATAACAGAGTTGGCCACCGATGCCAAAAAACTCAGGGAATTAGCCAACCATTCCGACTGGGATTTGGATCAGTACCAACCCGACCGCCATTATCAAAAAATAAACGCCCTTTATCGGCAACTGACCGGAAAATAACATGCTCGACTACGAAAGAAAAAAATTAATTATTCTAATCGCTAAGGTCGCCCTAGCCGTCATTGGTATAATTTTATTTTTCCTGCCTTTTTATTATATCGACATTGATCCAAGTTTGGCTTATCCGGCCCCACAACACGATTATCCTCGCCTGGCCAATCTTTATTGGCGCACCCCAATTACCACCGAAACAGCCGAACAACTAGCCAAGTGGAATTTGATCGCTCTGGATATGCAAGCCCAAAATACCAGTCCCGATATGATTCGCTACATCAAAAAACTCAATCCCAAAATAATAATTCTGGCTTATACTTCGGCCAACGAAATTCCCGCCCAAAGACTTAATGAAATAGAACCAATCGGCCATGGCCTTTGGCATGATCTCTCTAGCGGTATTAAGCCGCAATGGTATCTCAAAAATTCGGCCGGAAAAAACATCTCTTGGTGGCCGGGCAACTACAGCCTGAATCTGATCGCCAAGGATGACAATGGCCAAACCTATGCTGATTATGCGGCCAACTTTTTTGCCGACAAAATTCTCTCCACTGGCCTCTGGGATGGACTGCTCTTGGATAATACTTGGCAGAACGTCGCCTCGGTCGACAAAAATATTGATGTGAACTGTGATGGTAAAAGCGATGACGCCGGCCTCGCCAACAAGCTTTGGCAAGATGGCAATCGTGAGTTATTCAAAAAAATTCGAGAACGCGTCGGCAATCAGTATTTAATTATTGGCAACGGCGACGGCCAGTATCACGATCAAATAAACGGCCGAATGTTCGAGGGTTTCCCGGAATTTTGGGAACAGGGCTGGCTCGGCTCAATGAAAAAGTATTCCGCTGTTAATGGCACTGGTTATCAGCCCCGAATTAATATCGTTAATTCTGACACCGATAATACTGGCAAACAAAATGACTATCAAACGATGCGTTTTGGACTGGCTAGCACTCTGATGTTCGACGGTTATTATAGTTTTGATTTCGGCCCGCAGTTGCGAGAACACCTTTGGTGGTATGACGAATACAGTACCAATCTCGGCCAACCCAAAAGCTCCGCCTACAATCTGCTGGATGCCAATAACAAAACCATAAAAGAAGGCCTCTGGCAAAGAGAGTTTGCTCAGGGCGTGGCCTTAGTCAATTCCACCAATCAAACACAAACCGTTAATTTCAATTCCGAATACGAAAAAATCCATGGCACTCAGGACAAACAAACCAACGACGGTCTAGTGATAAATAATTTAACCTTAAAGCCCCAAGACGGCATTATCCTGCTTCGTCCTATCGATCAAATAATGGGCCAAGTCTTCGTCAATGGTTCGTTCGCCCGCGTCTTTAGTTTATCAGGCCAGACTGTTCGTACCGGCTTTTTCGCTTATGATCAAGCTTTCCCTGGTAGTGTCAAAATAATCAAAGCCGATACCAACGGCGACGGCGAGCTGGAGATAATTGTGGCCGGACAATCGTCTCTTTCTATTTATAATTTCCGTAATGAAAAACTGGCCACCATCTATCCTTATGGAGAGAAATATCGCGGCGGCATTTCCTTGGCCGTGGGCGACTTAAATGGCGATGATCGGTCGGAGATTGTCACCGCTCCAGAAAACGGCCAAAGCAATTTGATCAAAATCTTTGACTGGCGTGGCAATATCATTAATTCCGGTTGGAATGCCTACAACAAAAAATCCAAGAATCTCGGCGCCAATGTCGCTGTCTGCGATACCAATGGTGATGGCCAATATGAAGTGGTCACCTCGGCCGGCTATGGCGGCGGCCCGCATGTGAAAATTTTCGACAAAAATGGTAAAATCCTCTTGTCGGAGTTTTTTGCTTATACCGGCAGTTTTCGGGGTGGCATCAATCTGGCTTGTGGCGATATTAATCGTGACGGACGGGCCGAAATTGTCACCGGCCTGGGCCGGGGCGGCCAACCGCTTATCAGCATTTTTGACGGCCAAGGCAAAAGACTTGGTCGCTGGCTGGCCTACAGTACCAAAAACACCGACGGCATAAAGGTAGTGGCTGCTGATATCGACAATAATGGACAAGCTGAAATAATTTCCTTAAACACTAACGTCTTTACGGCTAGCGCCTATAGACCATAATCATATGACCGAAGATAAAAACCAAAAAACCACCGGCACTGCAGTCGCCACTACCCACAACCAGAATAAACTGACACCCATCTCCGGCGAAGTCATGAACGTTTCCGACGCCGATCAGGAAGTCTTGATTGAGCCACAGAAACTTCTGGTCAAAAAAGGCGGCAATGTTGTTATTGGCACGCTCAATGTTTTTATCACTCCGGCCAAAAAACGCTATCATCAGTTTTATCATCCGCAAAAAAACAAAAAATGGTATTGGCACGTCATTATTGATCTTTTACTGGCTTTAGCAGTAATATCTCTTGTCGCTTTCAATGTCTATCTCTGGCAAAAAGCCGACCTTCTTAGTAATATCGACATCACTATTTCTACCGAACCGAAAGAAATCAGTAGCGGCTCTGACGTTACCTATGTCATTAACTATCACAACAAATCGCGCGCCCAACTATCCGACGGACAACTGACTGTCAACTTGCCCGCCAATTTCATTAAGAAAGAAATCAGCCCCAGGGACGTTTTTTCCGACCATACCAATACCTTTTCTTTGGGAAATATCGATGGTGGCGCTAACGGCCAGCTCAAAATATCTGGCACGGTTTGGGGTTCGGTCGGCAGTACTCAAAAGATCAAAGCCAATCTTAACTTTGCTTCGCCTGCCTCTTCCTCGGCCACGGCGCCCGGCCGTTTGCGTGATCAAAAATCCGTTGCCTATTCCTATAATATTTCTCGCTCCCTCGTCTCTCTGGATTTAACTGCTCCTAATGAGGTTTCTAATAATCATGCCTTTGACGGCAACCTGAAATACTCCAATCTCTCCGACAATCAACTAGCCAAAATAATCATCAAAATTGAAGGACTGGATAAGGACTTTTCTATCTTGTCCTCCTCGCTAGCCGATCAAAATAGTTTTTGGACTATAGAAAAAATTGCCCCACAATCTTCTGGACAAATAAATTTTTCCGGCAAATTTTTCACGCCCGAAAACGTCACGAGCCGCCCGATCAAACTGAATTTATATGTGGAGTTGGCTAGTGGCGAGCGTCTGCTTCAACAGACGCTAGAAAAAAATACTTCTATTATTCATTCCAAATTTTTGTTACAACTCTCTTCTGACATCAAAAATATCACTCCCGGCCAAACCATGGACTATGTTTTGCATTACGAAAATAAAGAAACTTCCACCTTGAAAAATATCAGGATCTCCGCTCACCTATCTGGTGACTTCATCTACAACAACGACAGCCAAATTTTCTGGAGCGCTAATAATTTTCCGGCTCTAGCTAGTGTTGATCCTGGACGAAGCGGTGACATAAAATTTAAAATCACAGCCAAAAAATCCGTCAAGCAAACTCAAGCCACCCAGAAAAACTTCATCGTCGAATCCTGGGCCGAGGGCTCTTATAACACTTCGCTTAATCCCAACGATACTATTTTTAGTCTCAGTGAAAAAAATATCCAAAAAATAAACACCACCCTAAATATCCAGACTTTCGCCCGTTATTATTCGCCGGAGCAAGAACAATTGGGCGTCGGTCCTGTTCCTCCGGTCGTCGGACAAAAAACCAAATACTGGATTTTCTTGAGTCCGGACAATTCTTATAATGATCTAAAAGACATCACGCTCACGGCCAGCTTGGCTAAAAATGTTTCCTGGACTATGAAAACAACCGCCACTTCCGATAATGACGTTCAGTATAATCCCAACAACAATCAAATCACCTGGATCATAAAAACTCTTCCAGCCGCCTCCAGCTTCTTCCCGCCTGTGGGCACCGGCTTCGAGGTTCAGCTGATCCCTGCCTCTGATCAGGCCGGCGCAGTCGCCAACCTGCTTGAAAACATCAAAATGTCGGCTACCGATGCTTTCACTAGTGACCAGATAACTACCTCAGCCAAGGATGTCACAACTAAGCTGATTTTTGACCGTTGGGAAAAAAGTTCTGGAATAATCAAAAAACAATGATTCTACTCTAAATTTAGCTAAAATAATACTAATAATACCAAAAATCACCTCCCCTTGACAAAATCTGCAATATTTGCTAATATGCTCTATTAAGCTTTGGGACAAAAACCCTACAAAAACGGCTTAATACTGCACGTTACAATTCGGGTTTAGACGACGGCTTTATTATGGGCCGTTGTTGTTTTTATATAGGTAGAGTAGAGTCCGAGGGGAAGAGTTCTCCGAGGACAAAAGCGATAGCAGAGGCAAGGCACAACAAGGCGGCTGACATACACAGTATGCAGCAGCCAGGAGCAAGAGGATGAAGAGCACACGGATCACGGCAACACTGTTGGCGACGCTGTTCGTCGTCATCGCAATCTCCGGGTTAACGGGATGCCCCAACACCCCGCAGCAAGTCAACAAGCCGACTATGTGGATCACCCCCAACGGGGACGATCTCACGTTCACCTGGCAGTTGCCTCCGGGACGGGAACTCCACGAGTTCTTGGTCCCAACCAACATCAGCGAGGTACCGATAACCCACGACGGAGAAATCCAACGCATAGCGATCGGTTCCGACTACGGCTGGGATAATGTGAGCCCCTTCTTCATTGAAGTGGGCTGCGACGACAGCCTGAAGACGGGAAGCATCAAGGCGAAGTTCTTCGGCAATCGTTACCGCGGCAATCTCTTCGCCGTAACCACGATCGCCACGGTCGGAGGCAGCAACATGGAATATGCCTACTTCGACCTTGGTCCCGCCGATGCCCCAAACTGGGACATCTGGTATGGGATAAACAACGATGTCGTCCGCAAAGACGACGTCGGCAATGCCATCATCCACCTCGAAAAGGGTTGGGACGCACTGTCCCATAGCCCGGATCAAGGTGGTGAGGGCGAAGGCGAGGGCGAAGGCGAGGGCGAACCGCAATGCAACCAAACGGCACGAGGCAAAATCGACATTACGTTGACGGCCACAGAACAGTTTGTCGATGTGGACACGAGCTTTGATGCGTGTCTCGATAAGCTATTCATCTTGCAGCCGGGCCAAACACCCGACCAGGAAGGCGTCAGAGTGTTTGTCGACGACTTCACTGCCAACACGGAGTGGAAACCTCTCACGCGCGGAAACTTGCGCTTCAACCTTACCCCGCAAAGACACGGCGCTAAGCAGTTCAATCTGCAGATCGTCGCCTTCGACAGTAACCAGACCAACCCCGGCGAGCCCGATGGAATAAATTGGGCGAACTTGGGATACTGGGACGTGTCTGTGAACGGCGTAGCGGTCGATCCATCAGATGGACTGATCGAATGCGTCGTGCCTGGCACGACTGGAGAGGGCGAGGGCGAAGGCGAGGGCGAAGGAGAAGGAGAAGACGCCTCGATCGCTTTCACCTTCCAAGGCGAACAGTTGAGCATGGTCGTCGATCCCGGCGATCAATTGCTAGCGAACTTGTTCGCGGCCTCAGGCGTCGGAAGCTGGAGTGAGGTCTTGGAGATCGGTCTGGAGTATTTCATTGACTCCGGCGGTACGGTTAACGAGACATTCGACTTCACCGGAGGGAACGCAGCGTTCCCGTACAAAGCCCTCCTGGGCAAATTCCCGACGCCGAAATTGCACTTCAACCTGATCGCCATCACGGCGACCGGAAAGAAGTACGCCAACGTCGATTGGTGGACCGTGACGTTGAATGGCGGCACGGCAATCACGCCAGTCGGCGGCGCCTGGGAGATGACCCTACCCAACAGCCCCGCCAAGCCAACGATTACCACACAGCCGGTCTCTCAGACCGTTGCGGTGGGGTCATCCGTCACCTTCTCGGTGACAGCCACCGGAACGGCGCCCCTGTCGTACCAGTGGCACAAAGACGGCACAGACATTGTCGGTGCGATCTCGTCGAACTACATCATCGCTTCGGCGGTCGCAGACGACGTAGCCACCTACCACTGCGTCGTATCAAACGCGGCCGGGAGTGTTCCGTCGGCGAGTGCAACGCTCGTCGTGAATCCGGTCGCCATTGCGCCAACGATTACCATACAGCCGGTCTCCCAGACCGTTGCGGTGGGGTCGTCTGTCACCTTTGCGGTAGAGGCGACGGGCACAGCGCCGTTGTCCTATCAATGGAAGAAGGACGGCACAGCCATCACGATCAAGTCGGCCACGGCCAGTTACGCGATCGCTTCGGCGACCGCGAACGACGCAGGATCTTACATCTGCGTCGTGACTAACACGGCTGGTAGTGCGACCTCCACGGCCGCCATCCTCACCGTCAATGCCACCCCGATCGCGCCAGCCATCACCACCCAACCGGTCTCCCAGACCGTTGTAGTGGGATCATCTGTCGCTTTCACGGTAGCGGCGACCGGTACGGCACCTCTGTCGTACCAGTGGAAAAAGGACGGCATAGCCCTTGGTGGAAACACGGCCAGTTACGCGATCGCTTCGGCGAACGCAATCGACGTCGGCTCTTACGCCTGCGCCGTGACCAACTTGGCCGGTACCGTGACCTCCACGACCGCTATCCTCACCGTGACCGTCGCTCCGATCGCGCCAGTCATCACCACCCAACCGGTCTCCCAGACCGCTACAGTGGGGTCGTCGGTCGCTTTCACGGTAGCGGCGACCGGCACGGCACCTCTGTCATACCAGTGGCGCAAGGATGGCGTGAATATCCTCAACGCGAACGCGCCAAACTACGGTTTCGGCTCCGTGAGCGTGGGAAATACCGGATCTTACTCCTGCGTCGTATCAAACGCGGCCGGGAGTACCACATCGACGAGTGCAACGCTCGTCGTTAATGCCGCTACCGACGCCCCAAGCATCTTGGAGCAACCGGTCAGTCAGACGGTCAATGTCGGCAATAGCGTCGCCTTCTCGGTGACAGCCACTGGTGCCTTACCGCTGTACTTCCAATGGCGCAAGAACGGAGTTGATCTACCCGGCGGAACCGCTGGATCGGTCTACACGATCAATCCGGTCGCCACCAGTGATGCTGGCGTCTACGTCTGTGTGGTGTCCAATTCCTCTGGAAATGTCACTACGACCGACGCGACGCTCACGGTTGGCGTGCCGGTAACCAGTGCCGTGGTGGAATTCACCACTAGCGGCACAACCGGCGCAATGCGGATCTTCACCGATTCGCTTTCGCTCACTGCCATCACGGCGGCCGGATCCATCGGGAACATTCCCGCTGGCGCAACCTTCGCCGATGTCAATGGCATCGGCTTGGAGGTAGTCAACCTGCCAGCGCCATACTGGTACCTACGAGAGTTGTCCCTTGGATCAGGGATGGTGGCTGGTGGCTGGTCGTCTAGCGCCACGCTCGATGGCAACGGCACCGACAGTGCCGGAGCCAGCAAAACGGTCCCGCTGGCCAACTGGACCGGAGGCCGTGTAATCGCGTTCTACACCTTATCGACCACCCCCGGGAAGTTCTTCTCGATAAATACCGGAGTGGTCCAGGCCAGCAGAAACGGACAGGTCCTGGCCTCAGACACGACCGGGTACATCTGGCCGTGAACTAGCACGCTTGACCGGCTCAACGCGAGCCGGTCAAGCACCTAAACCCGAAACGAAATCGATAACGAAGGCGATCATACTCTTGACTGAGTTCCTGACCGCCTTCTTCTTTTTTACGGATATTCTTGCTTTTGAAAAACTCCCCCACCTGAACACTTTGAAAGCAAAAATATCCGTAAGTATTGACAAATATTCCATAATCATATATAATATAAGGTCAAAACCCTAATCAAGGTTTGACCTCGAACTTTCACAGGCAAATAGGCGGAGCGAGGATGGTCTCTAATTTTTTGGGGGCCGTCAAGCTCCCATTACAACAAGGAGACCCGCGATGAAGAAATCCGCAATGGCCTTAGCCATACTACTAACGATCTGCTGGAAGGCGGCCTGGGCCAACGACCATGTGGGTAGTGAATGGGTCATGAAGGTCCCCTACGCCTGCATGACCATCCTGGACACTACCCCGCCAGTCGTGAAGTCTATCAATGTCACTCAGCGACTAGTGAGCGAGCCGATAAAGGTCGCTTATGACTTCACTGCTGACAACTTGAGTGGCGTCGAGAGGGTCAGTCTGCTGGTAAGAGTTCTGCCGACCGGCGACTGGATCGACACCGGCGTGAGCAGTACCGAGGAATTCGATCTGCTATCCTATCTGCCGGGCGTGGAGATGTGGGGCAAGGAACTGGCTTTCGCCGTCCAAGCACTGGACAGATGCGGCAACTTGTCGATGATATTGGAAGATCGACCCACCGGCTGGTTTAGCTTTCCATCTTCTGACAAAAGCATGGTTATGGCCATCAAGGTGCCATTCAGACGCCAGCTGTCGGAATATCTCTGGGCCGGACCGGCAAATGATGGCCTGATAGGACTAGTCGGATTAGGCGGACCGCACGGCTGGGGACTTGGGTCTACGGATATTATCCCCTTTACCGGACTGCCAATCATCGGCCTACCTACGGCTTTGGACGATCAAGATGCGTTTCGTGGTACGCCCTTTATCGGCGATGTCGGCTCGCGAATCAGCTACTTCAATCTTGGCCCGGCCGAAAATCCCATCTGGGACTTTTGGTTCGGCGCCAACAACCACCTCGTCTCCGACGACGGTCTGAGTGGCAGCGTCATTAGCTTTGGTCTGGATGACTACGAATCTTTGCCGGAGCCGCAAGCTGATTTCTTCCTGGACCAGGCGGGCAGATTGAAACTCCGAGTCAATCCGCATTCGCGGTATCTGGGATTTGCGTTCTTCGGTCTGGAAGACCAGTCTCAGATCAAGGATATTGGCGTCATCCACTACTACCTCGACGGTGGCGAACCTTGGAGCTATATCGAGAAGATTAGCTTCGAGGATTGGCCGGTTAGTCTGCCCGTTGACCACTATCGTCTCCCGGATGTCCGAGTCGTCTTGGTGGCCATCACTCAAGATGGCACGGTCCACTGGGCCAACATCAGCGCCTGGAGATGTACTTTCAACGGAAAGGCCGTCAGCCATGCCGATAACACCTGGCGATTCACCTTACCCTGACGTCACAGCGTCAAATCTCGATTTACCGGACAGCGAGCATCGTCTCGCTGTCCGTATTATTTTTACTAAAAAACACTTGACAAAAAAAGCCGATATTTAATCTAATTTTAGCTAATTAATTTTTACTTAACCTGCTAAAAGCTAAAATAAGGTCTTGACAAGAAAATCAATAAATCAGCTATTGACAAGAACCTATTTATCTGATACAATATTCTATTAAACAAAAGATATGAAAGTAGCGTTTATCGGCCAAAAAGGCATTCCGACTAAACAGGGCGGAATCGAAAAACATGTCGAAGAGCTGAGCACCAGATTGGCTCAAGCCGGTTTTGACGTTACCGTTTATAGCCGACCCCACTATACCGGACAAAAACAAAAAGTCTACTTCTATAAAAAAGTTCAAATCATCAATCTCCCCTCGCTAGTGACCAAGCATCTTGATGCCATCAGCCACACCTTCTTGGCCTCCCTTCATGCCTTGTTTCAAAATTATAATGTCATACACTATCATGGCGTCGGGCCGTCACTCATGTCTTTTATTCCTCGAATTTTCAATCCGCGCGCCAAAGTCATTGTCACTTTCCATTGTATTGATCGACAACATCAGAAATGGGGAATCTTTGCCAAAACCATGCTCGGCCTAGGCGAATGGACGGCTTGCCATTTTCCTCACGAGACCATCGTCGTCTCTCAAACCCTACAAAATATTGCCGCTACCGCTTTGATCGCGAGACCACTTACCTGCCCAATGGCGTCTGGACCAACTCCAGTCGGCAAAACTCCAAAATTCTTTCCCAGCTGAACTTAGAAAAAAATAATTACTTTCTGATTGTTTCTCGCTTGATTCAACACAAAGGCATTCATACTTTAATTAAAGCGTATCAGCAAGCTGCCCAGGAAGTCAGAAAAAACAAAAAACTGGTCATCGTCGGCGACGGTTCTAATACCAACAATTATGTCAGCCACCTGAAAGAGCTGGCTAAAAATAACTCCAATATCATCTTCGCCGGCCAACGCAGTGGCACGGAATTAGAAGTATTATTTAAAAATGCCTATCTATTCATCCAGCCATCGGAAGCTGAAGGGCTGTCTATTGCCTTGCTAGAAGCTATGTCCTATGGCGTACCCGTACTGATCAGCGACATCGAAGAGAATCAAGAAGCCCTAGAAGACAAAGGATTAGAATTTAAAAACAAAAACGTCAATGATTTGGCCAAGCAACTTAAGTTTGCCGTTAACCATCCCAACTTCATCAAAGAAAAAGCCAAATCCGCCAAAAGGCATGTGGACAAAAACTATAGTTGGGAAGATATCACCAAACATACCGCCTTGCTTTATGAACAGACTACTGAAGGACAGAAACAATTAATTTTAAAACGAGCCAAATAATCCTCTTGGACAAAAGACCGGCCGTCAGGCCGGTCTTTTGTTTTTATATATTTTAAGATATCTTACCTTTTCTTTTTTATAAAGTTAATTTCACGTTCTTTCTGACGAAAGAACTAAAGGTTTTGGGGGACACAAGATATCCTTATGCTTGTCACATTACTACCTATTTGCTCGCCGACCTCTTCTGCACAGCTCCAGGGTCGGCTCTGGGCTAGTTGTGTCCCCCAAACCCCCAGACCAGCTTCCTAGAGCATTCAGGGCTCGCCTTAATAAATCTTGTGCTGATTTTAGACGAAACGAACGGCCCGAAGGGCAAATCATAACCGGAGCGAAGCGACTTTATGATTTAGTGAGTGCAAACTAAAATCTAGCCATGATTTATTATAAGCGAGCGATTTTTCTTTTGATCAAGACTTTTCTTTTACTAAAAAAGAAAAGTTTGAAGAAATTTAATTAAAATAAATAAAATACAAATATAAGGGATTCCTCCACTCGGCCTTGAGGCCTCAGTCGGAATGACAGGGGGAAAAAAGAAAAAGTAAAAGCCCCCTTCTTCGCAGGAAAAAAACAAAGAAATAAAAAACTATGTTATTTATTTCTTTTTATGTTATAATATATCTATATCAGAAACAAAATACTCCCATGATCAATCAAAAAGATTTGGAGGCCATCCTCAAAGAAAATAAAATGCTGGACGACAAGCAATTAAAAAGCTTTTCGGTCGAGGCCAAGAAAAAAAGTCAAAAATTAGAAGATTTTTTAATTGATCAAAAAATCATTAACGGCGCCATGCTCTACGAAGCAGCCGCCAAATTTTATAAATTGCCTTTTATTGACCTAAAAAATCAAGCCATCAGAAAAGACATTTTATATCTCATACCCGAGATAACCGCCCGAGCCCATCAAATAGTCGCTTTTGACAAAACCGCCAACGAATTAAAGGTTGCCACGCTAGATATCTCCAATATCGAGCTTTTCGATTTTTTAGCCAAAAAAACCCAATTGGAGGTAAAAATACATATCACCAGTCCCGACAACATCAAAGATGCCATTAACCAGTATCATAAAGGCCTAAATGCCGATCTGACCGAACTGGAAGAGGCCGAACAAAAACCGACCGAGGGCGGTGATAAGGAAGAAAATCTCAAAAACTTGGCTCAAGATCTGCCCATTGTCAGAATTGTCGATACTCTGCTAGAATATGCCATCCTAGAAAAGGCCTCTGATATTCATATTGAACCGGGCGATGTAGAGCTCAGTGTACGTTATCGAGTCGATGGCATCCTCAAAAAAGTCATGACCCTGCCCAGAGCCACCCATGCCGGCATTGTCGCCAGAATAAAAATCCTGTCCAACCTCAAGATAGACGAGCATCGCTTGCCTCAAGACGGTCGTTTCAAAATAAAAAATCAGGATTATCAGGTTTCTTTCCGTGTTTCTATTATTCCCACCTTTGATGGTGAAAAAATCGTCTTGCGTCTGTTGCCCGACCAGGCGCAACAAATGACCTTAGATCAATTGGGTTTCCAGCCCAAGGCCCTGCAGATTATCCGGACCAATATTGCCAAACCTCACGGCATGATTCTGGTCACCGGACCTACGGGCTCCGGCAAGACTACCACCCTTTATACCATTCTAAACATCCTCAATAAACCCGAGGTAAATATTTCCACCATTGAAGATCCCATCGAATACCGCATGCCCGGCATCAACCAGTGCCAAATCCAACCCAAAATCGGCTTTACCTTTGCCGCCGGATTGCGCGCTTTTCTTCGTCAAGATCCCAATGTCATTATGGTCGGAGAAATTCGTGACAACGAAACCGCCGATATCGCCATTAATGCGGCCATGACCGGCCACTTGGTCTTGTCAACCTTACATACCAATGACGCCGTCACGGCCATTCCTCGTTTTATTGATATGCAAATCCCCACTTTTTTGATCGCTTCGACCCTTAATTTGATAGTCGCCCAGCGGTTAGCCAGAAAAATCTGCAAAAATTGCATTGAGAGCTACAATCTGGACAAAAAAACTATCAACGAGATAGAAAGTCAATTTGATATCCCGACTCTGGAAAAAAATCTGATCAAAAACGGCTATCTGTCTGAAAAACAAAATCTTAAATCCATTCTCTTCTATCGAGGCAAAGGTTGTCAGCAATGCGACAATACCGGCTACAAGGGACGCATTGGCATATATGAAATCCTAACCGTCGATGATAATATTTCCCAATTAATAATTAAAAAAGCTCCTCGCGAAGAACTAGAAAAAGCTGCCATCGCTCAAGGCATGACCACTATGCTTCAGGATGGCTTCATTAAAGCCAAAAATGGCACCACCACCATTGAAGAGATTCTTCGTGTCACTAAAGAATAATTATGGCCAACAAGTTTTTTAATAAAATCAATAAAATCTCTCTGTCTTTACAGACCATTCCAGCGCCGGCAAAAATATTTTTATTGCAGAATCTGTCTGTTATGATCAAGGCCGGCGTTTCCTTATCCGATGCTCTAAAAGCTCTGGCCGACCAAGGCAAAAATCCCAAACTGCAACATATCTTAAATGAGGCCTGCGAGAAGGTCCGCGAGGGCAAAACCTTGAGCGAAAGCTTCCTCCCCTATCAAAAAGACTTTGGCGAAATGTTCATTAATATGCTCTCTGCTGGCGAGGCCTCTGGTCGTCTGGAAGACGTGCTTAACGAGCTATATTTACAGATCAAGAAAGATCACACACTCAAGATGAAAATAAAAAATGCCATGACCTACCCGGTCATCATTCTTTTTGTAATGATCGGCATAGCTATTTTTGTGGTCCTTTTCATCCTGCCCAATATGACCAAAATGTTCTCCGAACTCAATGCCAAATTACCCTGGTCAACGGTTATGATGATGAATCTCAGCGATTTCATGCAGAAAAACGGCTTATGGGTCTTAGTCGGCGTTATTATTCTCATTGCCGCATTTATTAAAGGCGTCAAAACAAAGGCCGGCAAACACCTCGTTGATATAATGATTCTGCGCCTGCCGATAGTTGCGCCGATTATCAAAAAAATAAATCTGGCCCGCATCTCGCAAAGTCTCAGCTCACTGATCAAAACCGACATCTCTATTGTTGACAGTCTAAAAATAACTTCGAAAATAGTAAACAACACCGTCTATCGTCAAGCCCTTGAAGAATCTTCGGAAAAAGTCAAAAAAGGCGAAAAAATAGCCAACATTTTCAAGGGTTACCCGCAAATTTTTCAGCCCATCGTCATCCAAATGATCATGGTAGGAGAAGAGACTGGCAAACTGGATGAAGTCATGCAGAATCTGGCCTCTTTTTATGATGAAGAAGTGACTCAAACCATGAACACCCTGCCGACTATTATCGAGCCAGTTCTGATGATTTGTATCGGTATCGGCGTAGCCGGTATTGCTGTAGCCGTTCTAATGCCAATGTATTCTCTGACGAGCGCCATGTAGCCAACTCTAATCAAATCCCATGATATCGGCCACAAAAATAAAAACTCAGCCAGCTGGCTTTACTCTGATTGAGCTGATTATAGTTTTATCAATTATCCTCATTTTAACTGCTATCAGCCTCCCCGTTTATAGTTCGATCCAGCCCAATTTGGATCTTAACGCTTCAATTCGACAAACCACCAGTGACTTGCGGCTGGCCCAACAATTAGCCGTAACCGAGCAGATAAACTATTCTGTAATTTTTGATGTTGTTGATAATAGCTACTCTATCGTCAATACCAAAACCAATTACATCGTTAAATCCTACAATATTAACCGTAACGTAAGAATAGAATCAATTACTGGCTTGGCCAGCAGTACTGCCACCTTTAACGCCACCGGCGCCTCCTTAGAAAGCGGCACCATAGTTTTAGCCAATTCCAATAATCGACAGTCAACTATCGAAATAAAGCCGTCGGGTTATGTCAAAAATACCAACTAATCATCGCGGCATTAGTATTATTGAAGCCCTAATCGCCATAGCCATCCTGCTTATCGGTATTCTTTCGATTGCCAGAATTTTTCCTTTGGCGACAAAAATATCCCGCTCAGCTGAAGAAACGACTATTGCCGCCAACCTGGCTCAAAACGAGATTGAGACGCTTTTCAGTCTTGGCTACGACGGCCTAGGCACTGGACTAGTAGAGGCCAAGCACCGCCTCGCCACCGATCCCAGCAATCCTTTTTACGCTTATCAGCGTCAAACTGACGTTAGCTATGTCGACGCCAACTTAAGCACTTCAACTTCCGATACGGGATTAAAAAAAGTCACGGTCACGGTTTTTTGGCGTAATCCTGCCACCAACAACGAAAAAAGTTATCCCATGATTGTACTCATAAGTCAAAAATAATGAATTGCCACGATAGACAAAAAAACGGTTTTACCTTAGTTGAACTAGTCATCGCCCTGACTATATCGATTTTGATTTTTCTAATTGTCATCGCTTCTTACGATTTTAATCAAAAATTATATTCCGATATAGATACGCGGTCCGAAATCATCCAAAACGGCCGAGTGATTATTGATCGGCTAGTGCGCGAAGTCAGACAAGCGCAAAAAATGGTGACTAACTTGCCGCCGGACACCTCCGATCCTGACAACCTACCGGATGAAATAATATTTCAAGACGGCCACGACAATTCTGTCATCAAGTATATCCGTTATTATCTGACCGGCAGCGATCTAAAACGGCAAGTGATCGCCTATTATTTTGCTGATGATCCGGATAATTACGTTTATTGGGATGCTACCGATAATGCTGATCCACATGGTCCTCCCACGATGATCGTTTTGGAAGATAGGGTTATCGGCGAATACGTTGATGATGTCGAATTCTGGGGCAATAAGCTAATAAACATCAATATTTATCTATACAAAAATAATCATTCCGAAATAATCAATACCGCTGTTTATGGCCGCAATCTCTAAAACCAAAAACCGCCAAGGATTTGTCCTGATTACCTCCGTCATCATTATGGGCCTGATTTTGCTCTTGGCAATTTATGTCGTCGGTTTTATTATGACCGAAATGAAAATATCCAACAGCCAAATGACTTCTCTGCAGGCCTACTACCTATCAGAAAGCGGTATTGCTGAGGCAATTTGGAGAATAAAAAACGACCCCACTTGGAAGACTAATTTTGAGACTGATCCTGATTGGTCCGTATCTTACACTCGTTCTAACGCTCTTTACCCCAATGGTTCTTATCAAATAAGTATCAATAATTATGAACGCGCCCGCGGACAAATAACCGTCACCAGCTCAATCGCTCTGGGCTCAAGCGTTGCCCAGAGAGTAGTCAAAACTAGCGTCTATAAAGCTCTCGGGTCGAGTTTGGTCGGCGACAATGCCGAATTTTCTGACGGTAATCTTGATATGTCCGGCACCGTCTTAAATGTTTATAATGGCAGTTTATTTTCCAATAACAATATCATTGTCAATTATTGGAGCGTCATTAATGTCGACAACAACGTCTACGCCGTGGGCAATGTCGTAAAAAACACTTGGTCGACAATTAATGCCACTGAAACCAGAGATCATGACAGTACTCCACCACCGACCGAAATACCTCTTCCAGCCATCTCCTTTGACAATGTCAATGATGCCAATTCCTATAAAAGTCGAGCTGATCATATTTACACCTCCTCTCAATTTTCTGATCTCATGTGGCAAAATCCGACCCTGACGCTCAATGGCATCACCTATGTCACTGGTGACGTGGAGATAAAAGGCCCACAAACCCTGAATATCAATGGCGTCTTAGTGGCTGATGGCAACATCACTGTCGGCAAAAATACCCTGTTTTGCTGCTGGGGACTCCGTTGTGGCCGATCACATCTCAATATGAGTAGCCCTTCCAGTACCACTCCGGCCGGACTGCTGAGCAAAGGACGCATCGATTTTGAATTATGTTTGGATGACTATGTTGGCACTTCGCTTATTTATGCCAACGACAAAATAAACATCCTCAGTCTGCCCGGTCAACTCAATGTCAGAGGCGGACTCATTTCTCGCAAACTGACCCTAACTAGTCTATGGCAGGGCGTCAATATAATTTTTGACAATTCAGTAATCAATTACACCCTGGGCAATCCGCAATTTTCTCCGATTGTCACGGTTGAACATTGGGAAGAAGAATATTAACGATCTGGATTTTTTTATGGTATAATTAAAATAATTTAACTGGTTTCTTTAACTATGTCTTTCTTTAATACAACCGAAAAAGCTTTTGGCTTAGATATTTCTGATAACAGTCTTCGTCTTGCCCAATTGCAACGAAAGAACCGCGGCATCAAAGTTCAGCTTTACAATGAAATCAAGCTGCCCAAAGACTGCCTGGTACAAGGCGAAATAAAACAGCAGACCGTTTTTATCGAGCACCTTATCAAACTGATCAAAACCCGCTCCGGCTACGGCAAACTGCGAGAAGAGGTTATTACTTCCCTGCCCGAAGCCAAGACCTTCCTTAAAACCGTTAACATCCCCACTGTTGATGATAAGGACTTGCCCGAAAAAATAAAAGAAATCCTGCCTCAACATCTGCCTCTTGATATTGAAGAAATCTACTTTGATTGGCAAGTTATCGAGCAACAAGCTGACTCTAGTACTCTTTTGATTGGCGCTTCGGCTCGTGACATTGTCGACTCTTATAATGTTGCCATAACCAAAGCCGGCTTATCGCCGGTAGTTTTTGAGATCGAAGCGGCCGCTATTGCCAGACTGCTTATTGAGTATAATAATAACTCTCGACCTCAAATAATAATCGACATGGGAGCCAATCGCACCGGGCTTTTTCTTTATGATCACGGCCTAATAAAATTCACTGTTAATTTGCCGACTTCTGGCAACGAAATAACCTCACTTATCGCCGAAACCCTGGATCTCGACCCCGAAAAATCCGAGCAAGCCAAGATAGTTTGCGGCTTAGACCAAAACAAATGCCACGGCGCTATTTTGGAAATACTGTCCGAAACCATTAATGAATTAGTGCAACAAATTCTGAAAGCCACCGATTTTTATTACAGCAATTTTCAGCCGGCCGACAAGGTCGAGCAAATCGTCCTCTGTGGCGGCGGGGCTAATTTCAGCGGCATCGCCAAAACCATTCAAGAAAAAACTGGCATTGCGACGGCTGTTAGTGAGCCATTTGCCAAGATCATTAATCCCAATTCTCGCTATTTTTCATCGCAAAAATCACAATCTTTTGTCACAGCCATGGGACTGGGCTTAAGAGGCATAAATGAAAAAAGTCTTTTATGATTGATATAAACCTTATCTCACCCGAACAAAAAAAATATCTGAAAGGCAGGCGTCTTTATATTATCATTAAGGAGTCAGTCATGCTTTTTTGTCTCTTCTCAGGACTAATGGCCATTATGCTGATCGGCTCCAAATACTTTTTACAAGAACAGCTTAACACCTTAATGGAAAAAAACAGCGTTGGCATACATTCCAATGAATTATTAAACCAGCAGATCATCGGTGTCAATAAAAAAATCACCGATGCTTATAATGTCCAAAAGGGGTTCAAAAAATGGACGATTGTTCTGGATAGTCTGGGAGAAATCACTCCTGCCAATATCAATTATTCCCAAATAAAAACCTATCGCCAGCAATTTTCTATCGAACTGCAAGGCACTGCTGCAACTCGGGAAGATCTATTGGCCCTCCAAAACAACCTGAAACAATCCGGAAACTTCGAAAATATTGACCTGCCGCTGAAATATTTAATCAGTAAAAACCAAAATAATTTTATTATTAAGGCCACCATTTCACCAAAAGTAAAATTCTAATCATGAATCGCCGCGCCAATAAATTTATTCTTTCCATCACCGGGTCAATCATCCTGGTACTTTTAATTGTTGCTTTGGTTATTTATCCCCAAGCCGCGGCGATCATCGGAATAAACCTGCAAATAAATCAAGAAAAGGTTTCTTTGGAAAAAAAAATCTCCTTGGGTATAAACGTCAAACAAGTCAAGGCGTCCTTAGAGCAAATAGAGTCGTCAATTGGCAACCTTAACCAGATGTTTATCAAACCAGGAGAAGAGATTGACTTTTTAAATCTTCTTGATCGTCTCGGCAGCCAGCGCCAATTAACGCTTAGCGTTATTCCCGACTTTAATGGCAAAAAAATAAACAGTGCGCTCAGATCCATACCTTTGGAAATAAGCGCTACCGGCCCCTATAGTGACATCTATGGCTTTATCCATGATCTAGAAGCTATGCCCTATTACTATGATATCGATCAGGTACAATTAATGACCCAAAATAACAACCGTATCAGTGTTAAATTGATTGGCCAAACCTACATGAGGGACAATAAATAAAAAAATCATCGCCATGATCAGCCAAAATAAAAAAAACGGAGACGCCTCAAACCACTATCACTGGCACGACCTGACTAAATATTCCTATCCCCTAACCATTCTTATTATGGTTGTTATTATGATTATTTTTTTCTTTTTTCTTTACAAAAACGTTTATGTCACCATTATTAAAGCTCAAGAAGTCACCGACCTGAAACAAAAAGTCCTCAAAGAGGAAATCAAACAAAGAGACTACCAACAGGTTCAAAATAATCTTGCTACTAAAATAATAACCACCACAATAACGACTAGCACCATCAGGAGTCCCTTTAATTTTTCAACCTCCACCAAATAACTTAAATTTCAAAATAAAAAATAAGCCCCTTGTCGTTTTGGACAGAATCGGGCTTATTTTTTATTTTGAAAGCCTAATTTTTGATCGGTGACATGGCTCTCAATTTACTTACTGCCGGGATGAGTTCTTTCAAAAAAACATCAACGTCGGCCTTAACGCTAAAACGTCCCAGCGTCACACGCAAGCTGCCATGAGCCAGTTCCGGCCTAACCCCCATAGCCGTCAAAACGTGAGATGGTTCCAATGATCCCGAAGAACAAGCCGAGCCGGTTGAGACGGCAATTTTTTTCTGTGACAGCAATAAAAGCAGACTCTCTCCCTCAATGCCTTCAAAAATGAAGTTGGCATTATTGGGTAGCCGCTTTTTGCCATCGCCATTTAATTTTACCCGATTTATATTTTTTTGCACTCGGCTGATGAGATAATCGCGCATTTTTTGTATTTTTTGTATTTCTGTTTTGTTTTTTTGTCGCCTTATTATTTCCAATGCTTTAGCCACTCCGACAATTGCCGCTACATTATAGGTTCCTGGCCGGACATTGTTTTGCTGATGACCGCCATAAATCAAAGGTGCTAGCGGTGTCCCCTTCCTAATATACAAAACGCCCACGCCTTTTGGACCGTAGATCTTGTGCCCGGATAGAGACATCATGTCCGCTCCCAGATAGTCCGCTCGGCAATCCAAATAAGCCGGTGCCTGAGTAACGTCCGTATGAAAATATATTTTATTCTTTCTTGACCGATTCAGTTCTGCCACCTCTCGTCCGATTTCTTTAATGGGCTGAACTGTTCCGACTTCGTTATTAGCGTACATTATTGAGATCAGAACCGTGTTGTCTTTTATTTGTTGCTTTAATTCAGCCAGATCCACCAGTCCTTTGCTGTTCACTTTTAAATAGGTCACTTCCACTCCTTCCCTCAATAACTGCGCTGCCGGCTCCAAAATAGCATCGTGCTCTATTCGCGATACGATTATATGAATTTTATTTTGAAAATTTTTCTTTTGCAGGGCCCTAGCACAACCCAGTAAGGCCAAATTATCGCTTTCTGTGGCGCCAGAGGTAAAACATATCTCAGTTGCTTCAGCACCCAAAAAATCAGCCACTGCCAGCTGTGCCACTTCAACCGCTCTTCTGGCCGAATCGCCAGCCAAATGCAAAGACGAGGCATTACCAAAATCATCTTTTAAATACGGCTCCATGGCCTTAAAAACACGCGGATCTATCTGAGTTGTGGCCGCGTTATCCAAATAAACAAATTTCTCTTTGGGCATATGACAATTAAATATTTATCACTTCTTTGACTTCCTTAATGGCCTCTTTTATCGTCCGACCGATGCCTTCTTTTAGCGTTGTCTGAGACATAGGACAATGGGCGCAAGCGCCCATCATTTTTACCTTTAATACTCCACTTTCAACATCAAAATCAACAAATTCGACATTGCCGCCGTCCATCGCCAGATAGGGCCTGATTTCTTCCAGGGATTTTTTGATTTTTTCAGCGATGCTCGCTGATTCTGCTTTTTTGGTTGTTGGCATATTATTTCTTTTTATTTTGATAATTTTTTATCGCTTCAGCCAAACCCTCGTGAGCCAGCACCGAACAATGCAATTTGGCCTGAGGCAGTCCGCCTAACTCATTGGCAATGTCCAGTTTTCCAATTTTAGCTGCCTCAACCAGCGTTTTTCCTTTAGCCATATCAGTCAACATGGAGGAAGTAGCGATGGCTGCGCCGCAACCAAGAGTTTCAAATTTAATATTTTTTATTATCTTCTCTCCTTTTTTATTTTTTGACACTTTAATATAGATTTTCATGATATCGCCGCAAACCGGATTCCCCACCTGACCCACGCCGTCGGCATCTCTTATTACGCCCTGGTTGTGTGGCTTCTGGAAATGTTTCAAAACTTTTTCGTTATACATATATTTATACTTTTAATAATTTATATTTTAGACCAAATCAGACAACTTAAATTTTCTAAGCGTCTTAATAATATTATTTTGCAGTTCGTTCCAGATAACCTTGGTTAGACACCCTTTGGCTTGGCAAACAATCTTATTGCTTTCTTCCGACATGCAATAAAAAACCGCCAAAGTTCCCTCTAGAGCTTCAACAATTTCAAAAACGTTGATATTTTTAGCCGGCCGATACAACACATATCCGCCGTCTGTCCCTTTGGAACTTTTTACCAAATTATTGGCTTTGAGCTTGGCAAACAACTGCTCCAGGTATGATTGCGATATGTGCTGTTTTTTGGCTATTTGGGCCAACGGCAAGGGCTTCTTGCCCTTATTCCGGGCCAAAGCTACCATTGCTTTCAAGCCATATTCAGTTTTGGTGGTAAACATCATATAATACCCACTAAGTTACTTGGTTATTATTATTTTATCAACAAAAAAATAGACTGTCAAGAGCCTATTTTATGAGCTATTTACTGACGATAATTATTTCCTTGGCTCCGCTTTCCATCTTTTCTTCTGTCACCGAATCCTTCACCCAGTCATTACCCCAGCCGTGAATGGCTTGTAAAAACTGTTCCTGCTTATAGCGCCAACCATTTCCCTTTCTGGTTCCGGGATCGTTGGTAATAAACTCGCTATCGTTGTAGCCCTTTACAATCAACATGTGATATATCGGCCCCGGTCTTTTAAAATTAGGATTATTAAGCTCGCGACCGGCCGCCGGCACCAATATTAGATTATTATTAGCCAATTCATACCTTATTTGATCGACTGTCACTATCGTCGAAACCCTGGCTCTCAAATCAAAATAATTTTGTAGAATTTTAGCGGTCTGATCGGCCGTCAAGTCGGCTTCGTATCCCCTATCCGCTTCCCATTTTAATAGCTTCTGAAGTTCCTGCTCCATTATTTGTTCATCTAATTTTTGCTGATTAAAATAGCGAGCGCTCATGATCATCGAGGCCTCTTCGCAAGTCTCCTCGTGCACCACATCCCAATTGGCAAATGGCGCCTGTTGAGAAAAAGCGACCGGCAGTTCTAATTTTTCCGGTACCATAAAACTTTTTTTGACTGGCTTAGTGCTGGTTGAACTGGAAGTGCTCACGTTCTTGGCTTTCGGCTTAGCGATTATGGCCTGATCGGAAGTGGCCACAGTAGCGATTGATTCAGCGGTAGTAGTCATGTTTATGGCCGGCGAAGATGATTCATCAACGGCCTCGACTCTAACAGCGGCTGTCTTATTAAGACAGCCGCATAAAAATAAAATAATTGCTATTGGCAGGATGATCTTTTTTAACATGGGTTGGTTTTTGTTTCTTGATTATTTACCTTGTCGGTAATACTAGACCCAATAATTATTACTTCACCCTGATAGCCGGTCATGGTACAGCATTGTCCGTCCATAAATTCAAAATTGAACCGACCGCTTCCCAGTTTATCCAAACTAATGCCATTTAACTGTTTTATTTTATTGTATACATCTAAATCGCCAGACAGACCATATTTCTGTTTTAAAAACTTGGCTAACTGGGAATTTCTGGCGATCATTCCGGCTACCGCTTCTTCTGGTACTGGTCCCGGCATACCATAACAAATGCCTGGCTTATACTTGTCGACCAAATACATTTTAGCCAACAATTCCGGCGTCACGACAAAATCCTTATCTGGATTTGGCGTTGTTGATGCTTTACCGCTACTGGCAACATCAGGATAAAATTTATTAACTTTTTTAGTCGTTGTAACGGCAGACGCTGGCTTTGGCAAATCAATAGAAGAGGTCGGCACGGCGCTGGACGCTTCATTTCCCAGTTCAATTTCCAACGCCTTTGACTCAAACGAACTATCATTTTCCTCGAACTTTATAGGATTTTGATCCGGAATCATCTTTTGACCCAGATCGCCACCGCAACCCGATAGCGCTAAGGGCAAAACGCAGACTAGCACAAATATTATCCTTTTGTTCATAGATTTTCTCTTACTTAGTTTGCTTATATTATAGGTCAAATATCATTTCTTGACAAATCACAAAAAATTAGCTAAAATATCTTACAGATTAAAGGCCCAAAAATAAACCAACAATCGGGCTGAAATAACAAATAATATTTGAAAATATGGCACATAAAAAAGCCGGAGGCAGTACCAGGCTGGGTCGAGACTCAAATGCTCAGAGACTGGGCATAAAACTCTACGGCGGAGAAAAGGCCCAAAAAGGATCCATTATTGTCCGACAGAGGGGCACTCGCTATCGAGCCGGCACCAATACCAAAGTAGCCAAAGATGACAGCATTTTTGCGATCGCCGATGGCACAGTAAAATTTAATAAGAAAAAAGTCAAAAAATTCACTGGCAAGCTAGAGTATGCTCAAGTGGTCAGTGTTGAATAAATCTTCATTAGTAAAAATAGCCCCATCAAACGACGGGGCTATTTTTACTTTACTATATCAATTTTGTTTTGTCTCCGTGCCAGCTTTAATCAAACCCAAAAACAATGGCTGGGCCGTTAGCGGCCGGGATTTTAATTCAGGATGAAACTGCACGCCGACAAAAAATGGATGCTCATCTTTTTTTAGTTCGACTATTTCTACCAGCTGACCGTCTGGCGAAGTACCGCCTATCACCAAACCCTTGGATTGCAAAATGTCTCTAAAATCATTATTGAATTCATAACGATGACGATGCCTTTCAGAAATCTCGGCGGTCCCATATAATTCCCTGGCTATACTGCCCTCTTTCAAGACGCAAGGATAGGCGCCCAATCTCATGGTGTTGCCATATTGTTTCTGTGCCAGCTTCTCTGTCTGCTCAGGCATGATGTGAATAACCGGATTACTTGTCTGAGGATTTATCTCTGTCGTATGCGCATCAGCCAAACCACAGACGTTTCTAGCAAATTCAATGGTGGCAAGCTGCATGCCATAGCACAAACCCAGGTACGGTATTTTGTTCTCCCGAGCATATTTGATGGCCGATATTTTACCCTCAATCCCCCTGCTACCGAATCCTCCCGGGACAACTAGACAATTAAATGACTTTAGTTCGATTAATCTGTCCGGCTCTTTCTCGTATAAATCACTGTTTATCCACTCAATAACCGGCTTACGTCCATTATGCCAAGCCGCAAACTTCAAACTTTCGATTACTGAAATATAGGCATCGGGCAAAATGAAATCACCGGTCTCAAAATACTTGCCAATGATGCCTATTTTAACCTCCTCTTGGTAGGTTTTTAATTTCTCTACAAATTCCCGCCAATCTTTTAGATCCTGTTCTCCGTTTTCCAATTTTAGTTTCTTTAAAATTTTCTCCGACAAATTCTCTTTTTCGAAATTAATTGGTACCTCATAAACACAATCAACGTCCGGGGCCGATATTATATTATCTTTATCGACACTACAAAATAGGCCCAACTTTTGCCGTCTGGGCTCATCTAATGGATGGGTTGAACGGCCCAAAATAAAATCCGGCTGAATGCCCACGGCGTTAAGCTCTCGAGCCGCACTCTGCGTCGGCTTGGTCTTCATCTCGCCTATTTTTGAAGGCACCGGCAAATAACTGACCAAGACATAAGCCACATCATCGGGATTTTCCAAGTGCATCATGCGAGCCGCCTCCAAAAAAAGTATATTTTGATATTCGCCGGCCGTACCGCCTATCTCTACGATTGTAATATCGGCCTTAGCTTTTTCAGCCGCTTTTTTTATTCTACTAATTACCTCGTAAGGCACGTGCGGCACAACCTCGACGCACTTACCGCCATATTCCAAATTCCGTTCCCGATTTATGACACTCTGATAGACTCTGCCTGTGGTCATATAGTTATCACGATAAATATTGACATTCAAAAATCTCTCATAATTGCCTATATCCTGATCAGTTTCATCGCCGTCTTCAGTGACAAAAACTTCGCCATGCTCCACCGGATTCATGGTACCGGCATCTATATTGACATACGGATCGATTTTTACCGCCGTCACTGCAAATCCTTTAGCTTGTAAAATCCTGCCGATGGAAGCTGAAGCGATGCCCTTGCCTACGCCGGACATCACTCCACCGATCACAAAGATAAACTTCTTGGGGTTGCCCTGATTGGCAACATTGTCATTGTTCATAATTGTCACCTTTTATTTTTTAATATTAAAAGAAAAAATAGAGGGTTATGCTCTATTTTTTCGTCTTTATTTTGTTGGATGGCGTATTTTTAATTTGCTGAAGCAATAACTGTTATTTCTACTTCCAAACCATGATCTAAGTTAATTGTAATAGGATACTCTCCTATTTCTTTAATCGGCTCCAACATAATAATCGCCTTTTTATCAACATCAAAACCTTTTTCTTTGATTTTTTTGGCTAGAACCGCTGCCGATATGGCCGCATAAAAACGACCATCATTATTAGTTTTGCCCATAATTTCAATTATCTGACCCTGCAAACCATTAGCCACGCCCTGAACCAACTTTAAATCCTTTACTGCCGATTTGGCTTGTTTTTCTTGTTGTTCTTTTTGTTTGTTTATGTTATCCGGAGTAGCTAGTTCAGCCAGACGCCTGGGAAACAAAAAATTTCTGGCATAACCATCGGCCACCTCTTTAACTTCCCCCCTCTTTCCCACCTCTTTTGTATCTTTTATTAGAATTACTTTCATATTTCTAATAAATTATAGCACTAGTCGCCAAGTCCTGACAAACATTTTTGTCAAGTCTTGAAAGGACGGCTATTTGGTTAATAATTCCATGGCTTTATCGAGCTGGGGATCCTTGTCTTTATTATAGTCTGCTTCAGTTAAGTCTGCCTTAATATCCGGCTCAATGCCGTTATCTTCGATAGAACGTCCCTTAGGCGTGAACCACTTAGCAATAGTCAACTTCACCGATGAACCATCTGGTAAATTGGTCAAATCCTGGACCGAGCCCTTACCAAAAGTCTTAGTGCCAACAATTGTTGCCACGCCCCAATCTTGCAGAGCACCGGCCACGATCTCCGAAGCCGAAGCACTGCCACCGTCAACCAATACTATTGTCTTGTAGGAAATCAATTTGGGACTGCTGTCCGAATGATGCTTTGTCTCTGAGCCGTCTCTTAGTTTTTCCGAAACAGCTACTTTATCGCCTATCCATTCGCCGGCAATTTCAATTGCCGATTCCAAATAGCCGCCAGGGTTGTTTCTCAAATCTAAAATTACGCTTTTTACTTCGCTCTTTGAGTTTATTTCGCTTGCAGCCTGCTCAAACATTGGTACCGTATCATCATTAAACTGACGTATTTTTATATAAGCGATTTCTCTAGTTTTTAATGACCAAGTTACGCTTTTAACAGTAATATTGTCACGAATTATTTTGATATCTTTCGGCACACTCCATGACTCTCTAAATATAGTTAAAGTTACTTCCGTGCCCTTCGGTCCGCGGATTAAACTAACAGCATTATTGGCATTCATGCCTGCCGTACTAGTACCGTTTATCTTTAGGATCATATCTTTGGGCCTTAATCCGGCTCGGCTAGCCGGCGTGTCAGAAAGTGGCGCCACCACGATTAAACTATTATCTTTAACGGCTATTTCCGCTCCGATGCCTTCAAAATTACCCTTCAAATCCTCTTGAAATTGATTGGCATCCTGGGGGGTCATAAACACCGAGTAAGGATCGCCCAGAGAAGCGACTATCCCCGACAAAGAGCCGTAGAACAGCTTGGTGTCTGGGATATTTTTAACATAATATTTATCTTTGACTAAACTCCAGACCTGCCAAAATAAATTAAAATTGACATCTTTTTTCAAATAATCCGGAGTCTGCGCTTCCGTATTAGTCACATTACCGGCCGTAGAGGTTGTTATTGCCTCTGCGCCCTTGATAATTATTTTTTGCTGATCAAACAAATTTGGCGCTCCTCCGCCGGCCCAGACACCAACACCAAAAGACAGGCCAATTAAAACTATCACCAGCCATAATGGCGCCCGCCGCCAAGACCACACCGTCCTGGACTCTGGCCTATTATTGTCGTTATTTAATTGGCTAAAATTATTCTCCATAAAAAATTGTTAGCGTCATCCTTTAATTTGCATTAATTATAACAGAAAAAATCAACCAAGCAAATAGGCCTTTTTTACCAAAAAATAAGCTGATTATTGGGCTTATCAAAAGCCTTTTTTACTGCTATAATATTATCACTATTAGACATAAAACAAATAGCTATAAATATGCAAAAATACCTTATCAATGGAGGACAAAAACTAACCGGAGAAATTTGTGTTTCCGGGGCAAAAAATCATGCCCTAAAAATACTAGCCGCTTGCGTCTTGTCTGACCAAAAATGTGTCATCAATAATGTTCCTGACATAGAAGACGTTAATAGGTTGAATGAAATACTTATTAGCTTGGGAGCAAGGATAGAAAAAAATGGTTCTCAATTAATTATTGAAACCGAGGGAATAAAAAAAGGCAATCCCAATTCTGATTTAGTTAGAAAGCTGCGTTCTTCAATTATGTTGGCCGGGCCGCTTCTTGCTCGTTTTGGCGAGGTGACCATGGCTCATCCCGGCGGTTGTATTATTGGCAAACGGCCCATTGATATGTTTTTATCTGGCTTCAATGCTCTGGGCGCCGAAATCATCGATGACGACAATGGCGCCACTTATACCCTAAAAGCCAAAAAACTTCATGGCGCCAGGATTGTTATGCCCTGGATAATGGTCACCGCCACCGAATCATTAATGATGACCGCTTGTCTCGCTCACGGCACTACTATAATTGTTAATGCCGCCATGGAACCGGAAATTCCCGCCCTAGCCGAATACCTTAATAGTTGTGGCGCCAAAATATCTGGCGCCGGCACCCCGGAAATTACCATCGAAGGTGTTAAAAATTTGAGCGGCGGCACCGCCACTTTAATACCGGATCGAGTTGAGGCCGGTTCGTTTATTATGCTCGGATTAATAACCAAAAGTGAAATTAAAATCGCTAATTGCAATCCGAATCATATTGAAACTGTTATTGCCACCCTGAGAAAGGCCGGGGCCAATTTAGAGATCGGACCGGATTATGTTATTACCAAGCCCAGCCAATTACAAGCGATTGAAATCAGAACCCACGAGTATCCGGGCTTTATTACCGATCTTCAGCCACCTTTTACCGCGCTTATGACTCAGGCGAAAGGCATCAGCCTGATTCACGAGGCGATTTATGAAGGCCGGCTTTATTACACCGACAAATTAACCCAAATGGGTGCTCACATTATTATGTGTGATCCTCATCGAGTAATAGTCAATGGCCCCACGCAGCTTTACGGCCGCAAACTGGAAAGCCCTGATTTAAGAGCGGGCATGGCTCTAGTTCTGGCTGGATTGATTGCCAAGGGCCAAACCACCATAGAAAATATCTACCAAATTGAGAGGGGCTATGAAAATTTTATCAATCGATTGCAAAAGATAGGGGCCAAGATACAAAAAATCAACGAGTGCTAAAACAATAAGACTACCACCAAAGCTATGACACTACTCTATCGTCGCCTAGTTTATTCCATCTTTATTATAATCTTTTTAATTGTAACTCCACTGGTCATTCTCTATGCCGAGGGCTATCGTTATAATTTTCAAAAAGGGCGAGTTCAAAAAACTGGCATCTTAATAATCAGCTCCCTGCCCAAAAAAGCTGAAGTTTATCTAAACGAAAAAAAAATTGACAAACAAAAAACTAATGCCAAAATAGAATACATTCTGCCTGGCGATTATGAAATAAAATTGGTCAAAGAAGGTTATCATAACTGGCAAAAAAAGTTACCGATTTGTGAAAATCTTACCACCTTTGCCGAAAAAATCATCCTCTGGAAAAACAGTCAACCGCAAAAAATCTCTACTCTCAGCTCCACTAATTGGCAGGAGTCACCGTCTGGCAAAAAAACCGCCCTCCTAAATGATAATTTTCAACTGGAAATTTTTGATCAAGACAATGAAAAACTCTCGACCACGACCGACTTAAAAACTCTAGCCCCCTTAAAAATAAGCTCCTGGTCTCCTTCGGAACACCGCCTACTTTTAACTAGCACCGGCCCTGGTGACGCTGTCACCTATATTATTGTTAATCTGGACAACAAAAAAATACAAAAAATAATCAATCAAAAATACCAAAAAATAAAATGGAGTCCAGGCAACGACAACGTCCTTTATGCCCAAAATAATACTGGCTTATGGCAAATTGATTTGGATAAAAAAACCGCTAAGATACTAATTGCCAAGTTCCAGGCCGACGACTTTATTATTCGCAACGGCCAAGTCTACTATTTTCACCAGCAAAAAATTTATAACCAAAAATTGAATGCCTCGGCTGCTCGAATTGTCACCGATAAAATTAAATGCCCCGGTTGCCAAATAAATGATAGGGTCACATCAAAAATTATTTTGCTCAACCAGCAAACTCAAAATTTAGTCATCGTCAGTCCCGATCAGAGCATGCCCAACATCTCTGCCCAGGCCAAGGATATCAACTGGCTCAATGACGACACTATTTTATTCTATAATGATTGGGAAATATATATCTATAATTTCAACAAAAAAGACCCCGAATTAATTACCCGGTTTGGCCAGCCGATTTCTCAAGCCGTCTGGCATCCTCAGGGCCGTCACCTGATATTTGCTTCCGATAATAAGTTAAGAGTGATTGAGTTAGATAATCGAGAGCTAAGAAATATTATTGACCTCGCCAGCAACACGCCAGTCCAAAATTTGCAAATTAATTCCAGCGGTAAAACCCTCTACTTCTTCGGCCAAGTTAGTAATGAATCCGGGGTTTACAAACTAGCCATCCAATAACATTCAACATTTAAGGCGAACCCTAAAAAAGATTTAGAGGGTTGCCGAAAAATAAAAGCAAAATTAAACTAATTTTGCTTTTATTTTTTCTGCTATTTCCTCTGCTTCGCCAATCGCATACTCTCTCCCCTTCCACAGCTCTCGGCCGTCCCCAGCCCTCCGAGGAATAATATGAAAATGGCTATGTCCGATGGCTTGTCCCGCCTCACTGCCATTATTAATATTAATATTAAAAGCCGACAGCCCCAAAGCCGAAATCATCGCTTTGGCTATTTTTTTTGTCTCTACCATCATGGTCGCCACCAAATCATCTGGCAAATCCGACAAATTCTCAAAGTGTTCTTTGGGCAACAATAAAATGTGACCGGGATTTACCGGCGCAATATCCAAAAAAGCCATCACCCGAGAATCTTCGTAAATTTTATGAACCGGAATCTCTCCAGCAACAATTTTACAAAACAAACAATCTGTCATATTTTTAAATTTATTTCTTAATAATGTTGTCTCTGAATCGCCAGAGATAATTATTGTTGAACATTTCTGGCTCGCCCAAGAAGCTATTTATTTTATTTAATTTATTTTGGCTGATCTCTTCCTGATTCAAGATCAAAAAACAATCTCTCTTTTTAGTAACAGTCAAAGCTGAAACAAAAGTTGAGATACTGGGATCATTAATCGCTTGTGTCAAGAGCCTTAATCGCTCTGGCTGTTGATGGTTAGCATCATTGGGAAAATTTCCGGCAATCATTTCCTTGCCCGACAAAGCCTCTAGCGGCAATAGTTGGCTATCACCAGCCAAGACGCAATAATTTTTTTCTTGGCTATTTATCTTGAGCCAAATATACTTGGCTGTGGCCATGTCACTATCAGAAACAGCAATATTTAATGTTGGACCGGAAGCATAAGCTAGGGAAGAAAATAAGGCAAAGACCACAATCATAGCGCCCAGCACAACCTTGTTCTTGCTGCCGTATTCAGTTATTAGCCAAGCCACCAAAAGCACGATAAGCGGTGCCACGAAAAGCGTCAAGCGACGGCTCAAGCTGTGCTCCCCGGCTAGTAATTGCCAAGACAAAATATAATTAACTAGTATTATAATTATACCCAAAATAATCAAGCGCCATTCCTTAGACTTTTTGTGACACAATAGCCGGCCCGCCAAAATATAAACCACAATAACTAAGACATTTATTAGAACTATCAGCCAATGAGCACTAAACAATGATTTGCCCCAATTAAAAAAAGCTAGGTTGCCGTCACGCCAAAAAGCCAACAAATCATGATTCATTGATATTGTCCAACTCTGATTGGCTAGTTCAAGCAAGAATATCGATAAGGCCACCAGTCCCATTAAAACGTATTTAACCGGTGATCTCAGATGATTTAGCGCCACAATTAATAAAATAACTAGCGCCAGGATAAAGGCCAAAGAATAGCCAAAATACATAAGTGTCGCTGTGAAGATGGCACACCCCAAAGCTAATTTATTTCTGTGATTAAGATAATGTACTATAAAAACCAAAAACAGCACAAAAGATAATAATCCCAAACTGGCGGGCAAGGTTTGACTGCCGTAATATTGTAATAAATAAAAAGCTGAGGAGGCCAAAGCTGCCAGTAACGCAAATTGTTTCTGTGGCCAAATGCCGCGAGCCAAAGCAAATATTAGAAGTGGCAAAAATATTGACCATAGAATCGGCACCAGATATTTATCTAGATCAAAAAAATTTACCCCAAAAACTTTGACGCCTATAATTGACAGTGACCACTCAAAACCATAAGACAGTTTGGGTCCGTCAATTAAAGCCCGGGGCACTGCCACTGGACCAATTTTACTCCACCACAAATTATTGGTCAGCAGCGTCGGCTGATACTCCAAGCCCTGGGCAATTCTAACTTCTGAGCCCAAATGTCGCCACCGGTCGGCGCCAAAACCGTTATTATAAACCAATAAATAGGAATGTATTAGCAGTGAAGCCAGAATTATCATCAGCAAGATCAATCCGCGGCTTCGGCGGCTAAAAACCATAAATCCGGTTAGCAAAAAAACGCCAAAAATTATTACCGCGTACCAGTTTGGTAAAACCTGCCAGGGACTCGTTAAATGAGAGCCGGAAACGGCCTGCCACACCACCCAAAAACCAAGAGCTAAAAGCGCCAACAATAGAACTAGCCACCAATTAGAAAATTTAAATCTGGCCTTATCCTCCGCCTCAACTCGTTGACCATCATGATTCCTGCTCAACAGATCTCCGGTCGCCAACACTATCGTAGTTATAATAAGTGACAAAAAAATAGTCAGGTTGTTTAATGCCAGCCAAGAGCAAAAAATATTAGCTACCGATGCCACGAGCCATAAGGATGCAAAAATTCCCAGCAACCAATTAATCGCCGACTGGTCCGGCAAAACCCTTTTCATCAACCTAAAAGCCAAAAATGACGCACCAATAAGCCACAAAATAAAAAATGTTGCTGCTACCAAGCGCCAGCGATCCAAAACGATATAAGTTCCGATCGCCAGACAAAAATTGATTAATATTATTTTGCTGTTTTTTATCTTCATGTTGATTATAAACCAAATAATTCAGCGGCGTTTTTCGCTGTCGTCTCAATCACTTTTTCGACGTCTATGCTTTTTAACTCAGCAATTTTTTTTGCTGTCCACTCAACATATATCGGTTCATTCCGCTGGCCTCGATGTGGTTCCGGCGCTAGGTAGGGAGCATCAGTTTCGATCAGTATTTTTTCCAACGGTATTTGACGCGCCACCTCTTGCAACCCTTCGGCTTTTTTCTTAAATGTGATAATGCCGGTAAATCCGATATAAAATCCTCTCGTTATAAATTCTTGAGCCAAAGCCAAATTTGCGCCAAAACAATGCACAACTCCACGCAAATTTTTACCGTTTATTAATTCCAATATTTCTTCATAGGCGACTAGTGGCTTGCTTCTTTCGCCTCTACAGTGCAAAATTATCGGCAACGATTTATTTTGCGCTATTTCAACCTGTCCGGAAAAATATTGCTTTTGTAATTCTAATAACCGTTTGGCATCTTCCGGCAGCCTAGAGTAATCCAAGCCGGTCTCGCCGATAGCCACCACTTTCTTCTGCTCGGCCAACTTGTCTAGCGCCGAAAGCGCTTGTTCTATATTTTTTTCATCAAATTTTTGATGCTCTTTAGTTTCTTGTTCATCCAATTCCTGTTCTCCTGTGTGTATCGGATGGATGCCGACTGAAGCAAAAAAACCATCATGATTTTGAGCGATCTCGATGGCTTTCTGCGAGGTGGCAAGTTGTGTGCCAATATTTATCACTCTCATTGGCTTTTTCTGGCAACGGCTGATAATTTCATCCAGATCATCACCAAAAGAAGAGAAATTCAAATGGGCATGAGAATCGGTCAACATATTTTAAAATATGGATTTTATTTTAGCAAAAGCCTGCGGCAACTGATCGGTCAATACCTTCGCTACCCAGACCAGATAGTGGGCGATTTGAGAGCCATTTAGATCATTTTTTACCCAAGTCCAATCGGGAGCTAATTTAGCAATGACATAAACTATCAGTCCCACTACTAGCGCTCCTTCCACTAGTCCCAACAACATACCGCCCAATCTATTAATGGACTTCAAAAAAGGAATGATGGAAATAATCTTAAAGGCCTTGTCGAGCAAATGAAAAATCAATCCGATCAGCCGACTAACTAAAATAAATAAAATAATAAACGCAATAATTTTGGCAACTAACGCATGGCCCAGAACAATCGGCGTCAGCCAATCACCCAATAGAACAAAATAATGGCTCGCCACCCAGGCGCCGACAAAAATTCCGATGATTGTTCCGACTGCTTGGACTAGGCCGGAGGCAAAACCGACTAAAGCAAAGATCAGCACAATGACAATCAAAATGACATCGACAATAGTAAAGGCCATAGAGATATTTTAAAATTGATAAATTATTCTATACGTGGGAAAAGCGCCTCGCTTTTGGCCACCTTAGTACCGGCCGAGAGCCCACCCCATTTCTTTAATTCGTCAAGATTATAGCTAGTAAAATCAGACATGCCCAATCCTTGTAAAATCTTTGTCGCTGTCTGAGGCATAACCGGGTATAACATCACTCCCAGATGCCTCAATAGCTCCAATAAATTATACATCACCTTGGCTAGCCGAGCCGGATCTTCTTTGGCGAGCGTCCAGGGCTTATTTTTATCAATATAGCCATCAACCAAGGCGTTGAGTTTTTTAATGCTACCAATCGCCTCATCAACTCTAAAAATTTCTAAACTTTCTTGGTAATGTTGCCAAATTTTTTCTACTTCTTTTTTTAGTTCGTCGTCTTTGGTTGGCACCAAACCGGAAAAATATTTTTCGGCCATCGAAGTCACCCGACTGGTCAGATTGCCAAAACCGTTAGCCAAATCAGAATTATATTGAATGACAAAACTTCCAACTTTTACATCGCCGTCCGCGCCAAAAGGAAACTGGCTTAGTAGCAAATATCTGACCGCATCCGAACCAAAACGATTGACCAGTTCAATCGGATCTATGACATTGCCCAGGGATTTACCCATTTTTTGTCCGTCAACCGTGAAGAATCCGTGCGCATAGATAACCTCCGGCACTTCCTCTCCGGCCGCCAGTAGCATCGCTGGCCAAAACAAGGCATGAAACTTAATAATATCTTTAGCCATTAGGTGCACCTTGGCTGGCCAGAACTTTCGAAAGTTTTCGTCATTTTCGCCGCCATAACCCAGAGCTGTGACATAATTAATCAGCGCTTCCACCCAAACATAGACTACTTGATCGGAAAGAAACGGCAAAGCAATTCCCCACTTAACGCTTTGCCGAGAAATAGAAAAATCATTAAGCTGTTGTTTTAATAATCCTAAAGTCTCTTTTTTCTTCGATTCTGGCAAGATTTTTATTCGACCGGAATCAATTAACCTCTCCACTTGCGGCAAATATTTTTTGAAATCAAAAAAATAATTTTTTTCCTTGATCGCTTCCGGTTCAACGTTATGGATCGAACACTTGCCATTAATCAGTTCTTTTTCAGTTATAAACGCCTCGCAACCGGTGCAGTACAAACCCTCATACTCACCCTCATAAATCGCCCCCGCTAATTTTAATTTTTCCAAAAATTTTGTCACGCCCTGTTTGTGAATCTCTGACGTCGTCCTGATAAAATAATCATTGCTGATATCCAAAATATCCCAAGCCAACTGAAACTTCGCTGAGTTCAAATCGCAAAATTCCTGCGGCGACAAACCGGCCTTCTCAGCTGTTTGCGCCACCTTGCTGCCATGCTCATCTGTACCGGTTAAAAAAAATACCTCCGAACCCAGTAATCGATGATAGCGCGCCAATAAATCGGCGGCGATGGTTGTATAAGCCGCTCCGATATGGGGTGCGCCGTTAACGTAATAGATCGGCGTTGTAATATAAAACTTATTTTGTTTGTTCATATTAATCCTTAAATATTATTTGGCTATTTACCCTCAACCACAATCACAAATTCTCCTCTCTCGTCGCTTTGCCGCATTTTTAGGAGCACCTCGCCGGCATTACCACGATAGACCGTCTCAAATTTTTTAGTTAATTCACGACAGGCCATAAGTCGCCTATCTTTGGGCATAATCTCAGCCAATCGCTCCATAGTTTTAAATATTCTATGCTTTGACTCATAAAAAACTACCGTCTCAGAGCTATTTAAAATATTATTAAATGTTGTTTCTCGGCCTTTTTTGTGTGGCAAAAAACCCAAAAAAATAAACCTGTCCGTCGGCAAACCAGAAATTGATAAAGCCGCAATAATGGCCGATGGCCCAGGAATAGGAATGATTTGGCACTCCTCTCCCAATGATTCTAGTACGGCCTCAATAAACTTATTGCCCGGATCAGAAATGCCCGGAGTACCGGCATCGGTAATTAGGGCCGCTTCCCGGTTGTTTTTTATCAACCCTATTAGCTGTTTAACCTTATCTGGCGTGCTGTGCTGATGATAAGAAATCAGCCGAGTTCTTATGCCATAAGCATCCATTAGCTTCTTAGAATTTCTGGTATCCTCGCACAAAACTGCTTGGACTGATTTTAAAACCTCTATGGCTCGCAGGCTGATGTCTTGTAAATTGCCGATTGGTGTAGCGACTATATATAGCTTCATATGTAGTAAATATTAACACTTTTAGCAGCAAAAATCAACTATCCAAAAGGGGCCAGGCAGATGCCTGACCCCTATCTCAAACTGCTTACCTTCGTTTCATAATTATTGCTTTGACGCCTTAGTGGAAGTAACCGGCTGTATGGACGGTTGCGCTTCTGCGGGTGGCGGCGTTATGGTTTTGTTTTTTGTCAGATCCTTATACGTTCCCATTTGATCGACCTGGGTGAATATATAGGTGCCATCACTTGCCACCTGGCCAATTTGCGACCAAATTTGTTCCAGTCCGGTATATTCCGAAACCTGCCCTTGCAACAAAAATGTTGGCACAAATTTTATCTTATATTTGGTCACCAGCTGTTTCCCTTCATCGCTATTAACATCAACGGTCTTGGCAACCTTGGGCTCGATGACAAATTTGTTCTTTAAAATGTCAGCATGCAAATTTACATCATAACAGGTTTTACAAGAGCTATCGGTCAAATAGATAACAGCCAATTTACCCTTTTCCTCTCCTGTCTTTACATCAATATATGGCGGTATAATCTGTCGTAAGACAAAAACTTTATCCACAATATCTCCCAATACGGCCAAGCCCGCCTTTAAATCGGCGTCACCGGTCAAGTCTCCGGACAGCAAGACCGTCGGCACTTTGGTAATTTTGTATTGATCAATCAATTTCTTGCCTTGAGAGCTGTCAATATAAACCGTCTTGGCCTTGGAATTCTTTATGTTCTTTTGTTTCAGAGCGTCAATAAACAAATTAACATCCCAACATTCCGGACAGTCTTTTTTTGTCAAAACAGTGATTTTGATGTCTAACTTTTTATTAGCGCCAGTAGCGTCACTATCACCGCCGAAAATCCTGCCGCCGAACACCACCAATAAAATTATTATGATGACGATTAGCGCCACCACCAGTCCAAGTATTAATCCGACTTTAAACGGATTTTTCTTTGACTCGTCTTTTTTCTTGCGACAAATTTTGCCGCAAACTGTTTTGCAAAACAGGCCTAGCTGAGAAAAAAATTTTTTGATCTTTGCCATATTCCCAAATTGTTAAGTTATTTATCTTAAATTTTTATTATTAACAGCAAAAAAGCTTATCCGGAGTCTGACTATCGACAGTCTCGCCGAAAGGATTGCCGTACTTTCTAATATTCTCTATCATGTCCTGATTAGCCACCGTGGTTTGCCCGGCTTGCTCGAATTTTTCTCGATATATTCTGGTAATATTCTGCCAGTCTATCTTGGCCGGACAATTAAAAGTGCAATTCTGGCACAAGGAACAATATTTAAAATTTTTCTCGAAATCAGAAACCTTTGGCATCACTGACGACATATTCCAAGACGGACACAGGTCATAACAAGCTCCGCAATGGATACAGTATAGCATACTTTCCAAATTAGAGCCAAGTTTCTCATAAACCTTGCCCTCAATCAAAACCACCACCACTTCTGTCGGTCCGTGGACACCACTGATTAATTCATTCTCAATGTCCGCCGTTTTGGATGGTCCGTTGATAATATTAACATAAGTCGGCCAACTTTGGCCAGTACCAAATACGCTAGCCGCTTTGACTATTTTCATGGCGCCTTCGATGTTTTCAATTATCTTCTCAATCCCCGCCACCACAATATGCTTCTTATTCAGTCGCGCTACCAGCCCCGCATTGCCCTCATTTTCCAAAATTACTATTTCCCCGTTAGCTGTAATGGCATTGGCTCCAGTCAAGCCGACCTCGGCCTGATCGATCTTCTCTCTGATAATCTCCTTCAGCTTACCCACCATTGATTGAGCGTCAAGCGGCAAATCAAGCCCCCGTTTTTCTTTAAACGCCTTGGCTATGTCTCCGGCCTTCCACTCAATCGCCGGCAATACCGGGTGACCGCTTTCTCCGCCTATCTTCGACACGATATAAGCGCCCAAATCGGTCTCTTCCAAATCTAGGTCAACAGAATCGCTTAATTTCAATTTATCTAAAGTATTAGATTTGGACTTAACTGCCTTTCCGGCTGGGCCGATTAATTCCAGCACCTTGGCTCTGGCTTCCTTAGCATCTTTAACCACCAAAACCTTGCAGCCATTTTTTTCCAGATTTATCACGGCCAGCTCTAAAAGCTTTCTGATCTTGCTCAGGGCTTCTTTTTTAAGTGTAAAAATTTCTTCGCGCAAAGCATCTTGCCCTGATACGGGCAATGATTCTTCTCTTCTTGTCAGATAATTATAAACAAAGTTCCTATTCATATTGACCTAATAATACTTGTGACATCTCCCGAACTTTTATTTTATTTCCAGCAGCATTTCTTAAATTATACGTACACAAAACACAAGGCGTAATCAAGTATTCCGCCTCAGTCTTGACTGCTTGTTCGACTCGTTCACCGGCAATTTTTTCTGCCAATTCACGATTATTGGATTGTACGCCACCACCGGCTCCGCAACAAAAAGCATTTTCTCGGGTCAAAACCATTTCGAATAATTGCACCCCTTGGCTCTTCAATATTTCCCTTGGTTCTTCATAAATCCGACTATGCCGGCCCAAATGACAAGGATCATGGTAAGACGCTTTTATTTTTACTTCGGGTAATTTTAATTTACCGGTCTTTATTTTATTCAATAAATAAGTTGTCATGTGCTCGGCTTTTATGTCCCATTTGTCGCCTAATGCTTTGGGATATTCATAATCAAAAATTCTAAAACAAGCCGGACAGCCGGTAATTATTCCGGTAACGCCATATTCTTTAAACGCCTTTAAATTTTTTTCAGCCAAGTCAACGAAGTCTTTTTTATAGCCGGCATTAAGCACAGGCGAACCGCAACAAACTTCTTTGTCCGGCAGAACTATAAAATCCTCGTCGCACATTTCAAGCAATTTTTTATAATTTTCAAGGATGTTCTTGGCCACAAACTTAGTCAGACAGCCCGGATAAAATAGCGTGTTGCCACTGGACGATAAAATTTTTGAAAATATTGACATAGCGTTTAGAATAAAAATATCAAGGCCAAGCCCAAGGCCACCATCACCAGTCCCATCACCAACCTCATCCATTTTCTCTTGGCCGTCCGCCAGGTTTCCAATTTTTCCGGCGATACACCCTTATAGACAACTAATAATATAATAAATAGTGGCAGGACAAAAATTATGTTATAAAAAACCAAATAACCAAAACCGGTGATAAAAGTCGTCTTGGTGGCGAGTAATGCCAAAATAGCTAGATAAAAACCGCCGGTGCATGGCAACTCAAATATGGCTACTAAACAGCCCAATATTATGGCCGCCGGAATTGAAGCGCGCTTGATGTATTTTTCCATAATCGGTTTGCGGCTTTCGGGAATGGCCAGCGTAAAACCCCTTCCATACCAAAAAAAATCTTTTATATTAACTATCCCCGCAACAATCGCTAGAGCCGCCGCAATCCACAAAATATAACGGCTCACCGCACTTAAGGATTGAATGAATGCTAATAATCCTAAACCCGCCGCCAGATACACCGCGTAAACCACGAGTATATAAATCAATCCTACTTTTAGCATTCTCTTTCTAGCTCCTATGGCAATCATCGACAATAAGAAAAAAATCATCACCGAAAAAGCGCAAGGATTGATGGAGTCCGCTAGGGCGGCCACCACCACCGTCGGAATAGTCAAGTTGTTAATTATTGGCATTCTGGTTGCGGTCTGTGTTGTAGAAACATTATTAGTACTAGAAGTATTATTCAATCCCAACTTACCTTTAAAAAAATTAATTATTTCCTGCTCTCCAGAAAAACACTGGCCGTCAAAGTGCAAATAAGGCACTCCAATTTGATCAACCGGAATGCCTCGAGCCAGACATAAATCCAATAATTTCTTGGCGTTCTGAGAATTTTGCGAGACCTCCCTTTTGATAACGTCATATTGCTTTAAAACATTATATTGGGTAAAAAACTCTTCCACCTTAACGCAATGTGGACAGGTAGCGCTATAATAATAAACATTCTGCCCATCGCCTAACGCAGGCGCTTGAGCGCCGACCGCTATCGGCAATATTGCCAAAAACACCAAGGCTACGGCAATAAACTTTTTCATATTTGAATGAATTTATTATTCTTTGATTGACTGTGGTCGTACCCGGACTCGAACCGGAGACCTTTCGGATGTGAACCGAACGCTCTAACCAACTGAGCTATACGACCCCATTTGGACCTAGGCGGAATCGAACCGCCGTCTATGCATTGCGAACGCACCGTTCTACCACTGAACCATAGGCCCGTTAACTTCTATTATCAATTATTTTAATAGACTGACTTTCCGAGAGTGTTATTATTCTAATGGAAAACCTCGATATTATCAATAGCCACGATTAAATTTATTGATTTTACTGACGATTACCGCCCCGAGAATAATTTTAGGACATAACTAGCCAATTTAAAAAAATTCTTGGGACTGGTCACATTGACAAAATAACCATTTTTTATCGCCGATAAAACATCTTTTATTTCCATTCTGGGGGCACTTATTATGGCATAATCGCCATTCAAGTACCTTAAATCATGCAGATCGGCTGTCGCAATCATCGGTTTATTATATTTCTGAGCGATTTTTTTTACCTTCTTATTAAGATTAAAAAAACGGCTGTAAAACCAGCTATTTTCTATGGCGTCAAATAAATCGATGTTGTTTTTTAGCAGCTTAATCCCCATGGACACCTTAAAGCCAAAATTGGGATGCGCCGCTATCACTAAGATATCTGGTTTCTTTTTCTTATACCCTGCCAGCTGTTTGAAACTTTTTACCTTATCTGCTCCTTTGTCGGCGTTTAAGATCAAAACGTGTTTCTTCCGCAAGGACGCCTCTACTCCCGGTATTAGCAGCATCCCCTTTCTCTTGGCATAATCCCCATATTCTTTTTTATAAACAAAAAATTTATGGCAAGTCAGCGCCAAAACCTTGAATCCGCTCTCTCGAGCTTCATCAATCAACCGATAAATGTCGTATTTTATTATACCTCCCTCTACTAAATCTTCGGCTGTATGTAAATGAAGACTGGCTTTTAATTTCATAAAAGTTAAGAACCGCTTGGGCTTACAACCTATCTATTTAAAAACCAAATTAAATAATTCAAATAAGTGGCAATGCACACCCACACAAAATAAGGCAATAGTAGTAGTGACGACCAGAGACTCTTTCGCCACAGAAAAATTATCAGTAGCAGATTAATTAGATTAAGCAAAACCATTTCTAACAGCGACCAAGCGATCAAATGCCAACCGAAAAACAATCCGCTCCACAAAACATTCAATAAGGCATTGGCGATAAACAAGCCAATGATCGTTTTGTATCGAGGTATTACACTTCTTTTGTTCCAAAACATCGACGCCGAGATAATGCACAAAACAAAAATCACTGTCCAAATGGTGCCGATGACCGAACCCGCTGGGGTAAACCCGGGTAAACGCAAAGTCGCATACCAATCCATGCCGTTATTAGTAATCCAACTGCCCAAAAGAGCTGTTGCCAAAACGGCCAAAAAAATTACCAAGTAACTTTTTTTCATAGGTGTTTAAGTTGATGTCTTAAGTCTATACTCAGTATATCAATCCTGTATTTGGTTGTCTATCACCCATCCACCCGCCTTATTGTGTTTGCAAAATTTCCGATAATTTAACCCGGCCCAAGACGTACAGCTTATTCATGGCGCGAGTCAAGGCAATATACAGAAGATCTCGTCTTATTCTCGCCTTTTCTCCGGCCAGTACCGGATTAGCATAAGCCATAAAATTTGGACGATCCAGGCCAACCAAAAATACCGTGTCAAATTCTACGCCTTGAGCTTCGGCCATGCTCATTATTCTTATATTCTTTATTGTGCCAAGCTCTTGCTGATATCGTTTCACATAATCATCTCGTTCAGCCAAGATGCCTATACTTATCTCATCTTGCCCACAAACCGCTGCCTTTATAAATTTTATTTCTTCCTGTTCGGTTAATGCCAACTCCTCTACTGCCGGCCCGGATTTTAGCTGATCCGGAATTATTGTTTGATAACCTAACCCTCTCAGATAGCCAAGTATTTCTTTGGTATTGCGATAAACCTTTTGCAAAACCACTCTTCGGTCAGACGGCAGTACTTCATCCACCTCAGTGAAATCACGTATTGTGCCCAGTCTTATCTGCTGATTCAAATCACCCACATATAATAAGGAACCGTCCTGTAGGGCTAGGGCCAACTTTAAGGTTTTTATCTCTTCCGGCAAATAATTTTGAAACTCATCCAACACTATCAATTGGTACTGGGCCAAAAATCTTCCCTTTCGTTTTTTCAGGCTGCCATCACGCGCCATTTGATAATAGTCTTTTTCTACTTCTAAGCGGCCACCCAGCGCTTGAGCCAACAAGAGTCCTGCCAAATCAATCCTGTCGATTACTTTATCCTTTTTCTGCTGGCACCAAACTTTTTCTTCGTCGGCCGTAAAAATATTTTTGTAAATATCATCAAGAAAAGATATCGATCTTTTATTAAATAGATAATCCGTGGCGATTGATCTAAGCGCTTGAATCTTCTTTATTATATAATCATCCAATGACTGCTCATTCGGCAACAATCTATTATTTACTTGCCAGCCGTCCAGTGGTAAAATCTTTCTGGCTAAATCTTCAAGGGTGGTTATCTCCACCTCCTTAATGCCAAACTCCGGCAGAAGATGGGAAAAATAATCTTTAGTATTTTTATCTTGCACTAAGACTAAAATTTTTTCTCCTTGGAAAATACCGGCTGTCTCTGGTGACTGGAGCAAATACGCGATACGATGCAGGGCCAAGGTTGTCTTACCGGATCCAGCCGGTCCAGAGATAAGCAATGGCCCCCGCCAATCAGCGCGAATGACTTCGTCCTGTGCTTTTTCCATTTGAGCCACAATCTCTGGCAAGATAAAAGCGGTCTTTCTGGTGGAAAAATATTCTTGATAAATTAGCTGCCTTGGTTGTCCCAACTCTTCCTTGGCCAGAAATAAAATCCTACCGTCATTTATTAAATATTGTTCCTTTTTGAATAATTCTCCTTTTTGGATTCTATTTTCTACCCCTTCATAAGCAAACCTGCCTGGTTTTTCAAAACGCACCTTGGCTGCCGGCGATGCCCATGAATATATATCTTCTTCGTCGAAAGCAAATTTGGCAAAAAATAATTCTCGTGGTTTTTCCTCGTTATCAAACTTCATTTGGCAAGAATAAAAATAAGGCGATGGCAAAAGTTGGCCCAAATCGTCATAGCGACGGCGACACTGGGCCATTAGTGTCTGATAAGTTAATTCGTCCGCAATCGAGCTTTGCGACAGCGCCTTTAACTGCACCATTTCTCGAGGCAGCTGCTCTTTCGCCTCTTGAATTTTAGCTTGTTTCCTGGACAAAATTTCTTTGGCTTTTTCAAAATAGTCGTCTTTTTGTTCTTGGGTCATATATTAAAAATAAAAATAAAATCTAAACTAAAACCGCCCGGATTTACTACCGGGCGGTTCTTGGCGCATTTATGGCACCAGTATGAGAAACTCTCAAAATACTTTTAATTTTTCTTTTCCTTTTCAGCATAATGTATATATTATACACCTCCCATTAATTTTGTCAAGGGTATTGATTAGTCTGACCTCAATTATCATCGACTTGCTGCGGCGGCGGATCAATCAGGCGTTTGTTATACCCCAAAGCCACTAATCTCTCCCAGGCTTTCCAAACTTTGACTGGGATCTTTTGTTCAATCGAAAAACCTTTGTCAGGATAGACTTTAATCCGCTCCAAATCTCCCACCATGGCGTTTATTAACTGGTCTTTAGAAATTTCTTTATTAGGATAATCTTCATAGGTCAATGGTGGCGAAGTAACAATTATTTTCTTGTCCGGCCACTGTTTCATAAGTGTGGCATAAGCTCGTCGTTCCATATATGGCTTCTGCACCAAAATAAAAGATTTGAAATCTAGCTTTCTGCCCACCAAAATTTGCTGAGTAAATTTTATGTTATCGCCCGTATTAGTCGATTGATTTTCAATGATAATTTTTTCTTTGGGCACGCCTTTTTCTATGGCAATATCGGCAAAAACCTCGGCTTCGGGTTTGGCAAACAAGCTCTTGGTCAGGCGCCCATAACCGCCAGAAAAAATCACCCAGGGAGCATAACCGCCCAAATATAATTTAGCAGCCCATTCAGCCGTTCTAGTGTCTCGGCTACCCAAAGCCAGGATACAATCCGCCTTAATCAGTTTATGATGGAGATGATGATAATCCCAAATTATCTTGGCTAGCTTATCTATTTTCTTTTCTTCTTTTAAATTCCCTCTAAACATAATTTAAATTTTAATTAAGTCTATTTTAAATATTTGCCTATTTCTAATTAAATTTGATACTGTTCATCATCTGATTGACCAACAAATCCAAATTGAACGTCTCACGCTCTCTTTTACAATTGGTCTTGGCTGGGTCGTCATAATTGTCACACTGCGGATAGCGCAGAGTGAAATTAATATTTACCAACCTGTCATCAATTTGAGTTGTATAGTCATAAGTCGTATAAATCGTACCAGCTGCCCCTTCGGCCACAAGCTTAATACAATAATCTCGACCGCCAATTAGTCGCTTCATTGTCTGCTCTGGCAAACTGCTCATGGCCGAAGTTTCTTGGCACGACATGCCGCCAGAAGTCACAGTAATTTTGGGCGGCCACTCTTGGGCGCTGATATAATCAGCGACTATCTTTTCCGGATAAAGAAACCCCATTTTTTGCGCCTTATCAGTAGCAACCTTCCAAGAACTGTCAACTACTACCTCCGGACACTTGGCAAATTCACATTTGGGACCGCTCCGGCCCACAGCCGAACCATCCGGACATAATCTGGCTTCCATAGTACAGGCCACCGGCTCGGGCCGCAGAGCAATGGGCCGCGATTGCAATAAACAAATCACAACCACTAGCGCCGCCACTACCACCAACAGAATGATGATTAGTCCATTTTTGTTTTTTGACATGTCTTTAAATATTTTTTATTGATTACCTGTCTTATGGCATCGGTTATGTATGGCTCACGATAAACTATATCATAAGCCAATTTTAGCTGGTCCGAATTATCACTCCTAGTCACAAACGTTCTCACATGATCGCCTAAGAATAACCCCTGCTCTAAAATGCCGTGATGAAAATCCGGCAAAGGAAAGGGATTAGAACAACAACTCAATGCCTCGTTGTTGGAAAAAAATGTTGCCCAACACAAAATATTATAAGTGCCGTTTATTTTCTCATAGCCAACTTCTATTCCCAAACCGGAGTCTGCGTTATCTGCTTTTTCCCAAGCGGCTTTGGCCCGATTGATTGATCCAAGTTTAGTCTCCCCCGTTGTTAGCGGCTGATCAGAGACTCCGCTGGCCGCTTCAATTGAAATAATTTCGCACGGAAAATTTAATTCCTGACAAACCTTTTTAAAAAAATTTATCTTGTGCTCTGAAGTGGTACCGAGTGCTATTTTCATTTTGTTGACTATTTATAATCCAGACTAATTTTTCTTCTTCGCCAACAGCCACTCCGGCGGTTCACAAAACTTTATCTCTGCCCAATTATCTATTTCTATTTCGGTAAAATCATAATGCATCTGATAAACTGTTTCCACACTACCGTGCATGGCCTCATCCCAATCAAAATTCAAATCACTTGCCACTTCTCGCACCAATTCCTCTGACGGACCTTCTAATTCCATAAATGTCGGGATCCACGGCCAGGTATCAATGGTGACTTCCACGTCTTTGTACAACCAGGTCTCTCGAGTCGTTTCTTGATAAGCATGGCTGACTAGACCGATGGACGTCAAAAAATCATGCGCCTTATCATAATCATCAACTATAATTGTTATTTCCTTGGTGCCATGAAGCGTCCGATCATTGAGCTGTTTATAACTCATTGTGACCTTATCATTTTCTTGACGTATACGCACCCAGCCACCGATTTTTTCTAATCGCTTATCCTGATAATCAAAAACGTGCCGACACATCTGTACCTCGGGATGAACGAGTTTTGCTCCCAACTCATTAAGTCGCGCCCGCAAAATTTCAGGGTCGACATGGGGAAACTTTGCTTCTATTTCTGTCTCCATATTATTTTGATAATAATTTATTTTTTTGGCCTCATAACAAATACCACGTCATGTCTTAAAAACTCCCTAGTTTCTTCCATTGATACGCCCAACTTTTTGGGCGATACCAACTCATCGATTATTTCCCAAAAACTATGTTTTTCAACTGTAAAACCCAAGCTCTCAAAAAATTCCGCTGCCGCTTGCTCGCTCTCAAAAGTATTATTGTTAATATTAATCCCAGACAATGATTCAACTAGACTGCGATTTACTTCGCCTTCTTCGCGTTGCTCTAATATCCTAGCCAAAGTGACATCCGGCGTAATCCAAACACCACCAAATTTTTCTAATAACCGATGAACGTTCTTAGCAACAATTATTTTTTGATCAAAATTCATATACCTCAATAATCCTTCTTGTATTATAACAACGGGCTCATTCTTAAAATGTCTGGTTGCCGCCACCAGAGAATCATAATCCAGGGCATCGCCATCTTCTATAAATAAATTTTTCTGCGGCCGGGCCCTACCCTTATCAAATAATACTTTAAGCAATTTTCTCTTGTGACTGGCCATATCTGACAGATCGACTTCAACATAACACAATGACGGATTTTCCTCGGCTATAGCTAGTCCTCGTGGAGTAAGCCCTGAAGCGATCTCCAAAATCTGACCAGTTTTATTTTCATTAATCAATCGATTTATCAATTTATGTCTGGCCTCAAACCGTGGTGCTATTTTTAGTCCTTTGGCGCGCTCCAAGTATTCTATGCCTAACGGGTCAGTCGGTTTTACTACAGCATCCAGCTCATCAAAAATTTCTTGAGCATATTTTATATCTGCTTGCGCCCGACCGTAGGCCACGCTCCAGGCAGTCGGAGCAATCTTTTCGTAACCATTTTTATCATCTAAAAAATTACTAATAATAAAACCACACAATTCCCGGCCAATAGTTTTCTGCCAGAATTCCTCCTGCTCGGCCATGGACATTTCGGAAATATATTTCCCGCTTTCCGGATCAATTTGTATTGACTCTAACGGATACCCCTCTACTTTTGTCTTACTTGGTTGACTGACAAAAACACGAGGAGAAATTATGGTCGTCTCCTTGATTTTTCCGTCGGGATAGGCCAAACAAATTCCATATTCCCAATGGCCCTTAACCCTGTCCCCCAACGTGCTCACCATTTTGGAATAATAATCCAGTAATTCATCGTCGGTCGGACGATCTGTTCTACCATCAATCCTTCTAACATTAATGCCCGGCTGTGCCTCGTCCGACAAACCATCCAAATATAAAGCATTATCCATGGACAGCACCGACTTATTTATCGCTTGAGCATAAGCCAGGGCTTTCAACTTGGCGTTATCTAGGGCTGTTGTGCCATTCTCTACAACGTTCGGCAAATCCCCCTCCGGCAAACCAGAGATGTTAATCTTGAGCGATGCCAAAGCGCCTCTTATCTGTTCTATTTTTGCTTTATTTTTTGTACCGATTATTAAATCCATATAATTTATAATTCCCTCACCACGACATCCTTTAAATATTGATTCTTGAAATCAGTCATCTCCCCTATTTTCGCCCGGCCATCGGAAACAAACCTGGCCGAGAGGGACTTGTTATATTTATTGCTTAGAGCTTGAATCAACTTTAATATTTCCAAAACTTTTTCCTTATTTTGATCAACTCCTATGGGATAGGTGTCAATTCCCACCCCCGAGTGCAAGCTCAAAAAAATATTTCTCTCAATCGAAAAATTTCCCTTTTCATATTCCTGCGCTAATTCTAAATCTTCCAAGCAAGGAAGCATTAATCCGCATAGCCCAATCGGCTTAAGATTATTCTCTTTAATAAACTTGGTAATCCTGGCGTAAATGTCGGTCGTCACTGATCTGTTGAAATCATAGCCCAATCTCTTCACAAAATTAATTAGACTACTTTCATTTTCTATTTTCTCATACAATGGCGCCACAGACGAGTCAATTCCTAAATATCCCGCTATCGGACTAAACAAGCCATCAATTTCCTGCCAAACGGTTTTCATTTTTTCCAGCCATTCTTCGAGCGACCCACAATCCTTTGACAGATTGGTTGGTTGCAGACCGATACTAAATCCTTTTTGACCAAACTTAGCCGACGGAAAATACGGCGTCGAAGCCGGTATGTTAAAACCATAAGTAAAATTAAAAGTATTAGCCGGCGCCCCTTTGATAATCTTAAATAAAACATCAACGTGCTCCAAGCCGATATTCTCAGCAGTCAAACTCAGATTTATTGATTTATTACTAGAAGCTAAAAAATCATCCAAATTATTTTTTAACTCCTCAATTGTTACTGACCCGAGACCCAATAAAATTCCCTTGTCTGCCAATTCCTTGTCATTAATTTTTGCCTCATAATGAGATAAGCAGATCCTTTTCGTCTGGACAACAAAATCATTTTGCTCCAGCCTGGCGGAAATATTATCCAACGATTCCAGATCTTCGGTCGAGATTTTATCAGTGAACAAACAGATTGTTCTGATTATTTTTTCCATATTTCGTTCTTTTAATTTTATGCCCCTATTTTAGCACTCGGCCGGCAAAAAGTAAATTTACAAAAACGCCCCGGAGAGCGGGGCGTTTTTATGCCTATTCTATGCGAACAGATTAATCCTTCTTAGCCAAAACTTCATTCCAATATGGATCAGCGATTTCTTTGAGCTCTTTATCAAAAGCATACAATTTCTCATGATATCCTTCGTCCTCCATGGCCGCTTTGGCCGCCTCGTCCTCGGGCAAAATATTGCAAGATCTGGCTATCTCCATAAATTCTTTGTGGTGGTCGCGGATCAGGCATGGTCGGAGCAAATTTGCTCCCGGCGACTCTTTCTTCAAATAATTCTCTTGCCACTCTCTACCTTTGGTGAAGAAATCAGAGAAAAGAGCGTCAGCGATTTTTTTATTTTTAGCCACTAGGTCTCTGGCATTATCCTGGTAATAAGGAATAAAAACGCAAGGCATGATATTGGCGTTCCAATCAATATAGAAATAGCCCTTACCACAAGAGATGCAGCCGTCGCACATCTCAGCGCTGTTCCAAAAATCTGCCACAAACCAATGCTCCTTGTGTATCAGGTCTCGCCATTTCTTATAGAGGTCAAATCTTTCTGTCGGCGAAAGCATTAGATCGGTAGTAAATTCCCGGCCGATGGGCATATATTGGAACATCCACATATAGGAAGCACCCAGCTCACCGAAGTAATAATCGTAGAATTTATTTTCCGTTAGCAACTTAGCGTTCTTTTTGGTTGCTGTCACCGAAATGCCAAACGGCACCTTGGCTTCTCGCAAATTATTCAATGACTGAAGCGTTCTCTCGTGAATTCCAGCTCCGCGACGTGTATCAGTTTCTTCCTTAAACCCTTCCACGGAAACAGCCGGAGTCAAATTGCCCAACTCGGCCATTGTCTTGGCAACTTCCTTAGTGATTAAAGTGCCATTAGTATACATCAAGAAAAAACTGTCCGGCCAGGCGCGCGGCAAATCCAAAATAGTTTTGCCTTCGCTAGAATACATCAATGGTTCACCGCCCGAGATGACAAAAAACCTCATGCCCATCTCATCGTGAAACTCATGCATCATCTTATCAATCAAACTCCACTCTAAGGTCTCACTATTGTCAGCGGTAGACGAAGCATAACAGCCGATACATTTGAGATTGCACTTTTTTGTCGGGCTAATAACCACAAGTCCCGGAGGATCAATCCCGTACTTCTTTTTGAATTCTCCCATTATCCTGACCCGCTCATCGCTACCGATCATGGCGCCTTTAATCAATGTCTCCATGGCTCGGCCGGCAAATTGTTTGGAGATGAGTCCTCGATTGATGTTCTTCATGGCTGTCACCAAAAGCGACTTCATGCCATAATAGCGATCCAAACGCACCTCTTTGGAATACTTAGTCTCATCCGTAACCATGGTTTTGTAAAGTAGCCGATCAATCTGTTTGGCTACAATGGAACGGGTCAACCTGTTGCTCATTACCAGCTTAGAGAGCTGGACGAAAAAATCTTCTTTTTTCATATTATTATTTCTATTGCCCGCATTATTTAAGTGAGCGGGTTGTGGATTTTTTATTTAATAAATTTAGATGATTTTCGATGATTGTTGGATTGACCTAAGTTAATCACTAATATTTTAACATTTTTTTGTAAAAAAACAAGTCTGGCTATTTTAAGCTAAAATAACCTGTCACAAGAAAACAGTATTGGATGTAAAATAAAAATTTTTATTCAATCTCTATAAACATCTTGTTATCTTATTGAGCTGTGAATTTCCTGACGCAACCGATTAAACTCTTCTGTAAAACGTATGCTATTATCACGCGGCCGGACGAAGGGTATTGTCAGCTCATTAATCAGACCGCCATTACCAATAATTAAGACTCTATCGGCCAAAAAAATAGCCTCCTCGATATTGTGTGTGACAAAAACTATCGTCTTGTGGGTTATGCCCCAAACATTAAGCAGCCATTCCTGCATCTTCCCTCTGGTATATTCATCCAGAGATCCAAATGGTTCATCCATTAATAGCACTTCCGAATTATTAGCTAGAGATCTGGCCAGAGCCACCCTTTGTATCTGTCCGCCCGAGAGTTCGGCCGGATATTTTTTTCCTTCGGGATGCATGCCGGCTAAGGCCAAATGATTATCAACTATCTTTGTTTTCTCTTGGGCGGAATAGCCATCCAAGCCAAAACCAATATTTTCCGCTGCCGTTAGCCAAGGAAAAACAGAATTCTGTTGGAAAACTATGCCGATTTTCTGCTCTATTTTGACCTCGCCAAAAAATGGTACCAGTCCAGCCAAGGCATTGATAAAGGTGGTTTTACCACAACCCGATTTTCCTACAATTACAACGAACTCCCCGGCACTGGCCTGAAAGTCGATTTCTTTCAGGACCGGAGAGTTGCCATATGACACGGCTAAATTTTTTACTTCAATGACGTGGTTCATCTGTTTAATTTAATCCAAGGCCAAACCTTATTGCTTAAGTAAATAAATAATTGATCAACGACGGCGCACAACAACGCCAGAACAATTAAAGATGCCATCACGTCATCTATTCTATATACCCATTCAGAAATGGAAATGCGATACCCTAACCCCTGGGAAGCGCCAGCCAATTCGGAAACAAAAACCATAATGAAAGCCATGGCGACGCCCGTGCGAATACCAGACATAATAAAAGGTAAAGAGGACGGAAGAATTAGCTTAAAAAATACTTTTAGCTTAGAAGCGGTCAAAAAACGAGCACTCCACAGATAAGTTGATGGTATGCGTTCGCTCCCGATATGGGCGCTAATCCAGACCGGAAAAAATACCGCGAAAGAAATGGAAAATATTTTTGCAACATCGCCTATACCCAGCCAGACGATTATCAGTGGAATAATGGCAACTGGCGGTAGTGGCCTCAATATATGAATTAGCGGCGAAATTATTTTAGCAATTTTTTTTGATCGGCCGGTGGCAATTCCTAATATAATACCAATAGCCGAACCGATAATCAGGCCAAAGATTACTCGCCACAAGGAAGCCAAAATATCACTGATTAAACTACCGTCGCTTAGCATTGTCCACAGCGAGACGGCTACTTTCCAGGGTGGCGGGAAAAGGGTGTTATTTACCAAGCCCCAAAAACAAGCCCCTTCCCAGATCAAAATCACTAATATAATTGGCAGCGCTAGCCAAAAGTATTTTTCTATTCTAAAGCTCAACCGCAGCAGAACTGATTTTTTGAAGTGGTATTCCATAAATTATCTGACTGAAATCAGGATTAAGCGTACTGGATGACTCCTTACCCGTATCTTTGGCCCATTGAACTTCTTGATTAAATGAATCTGCCAGCTGTTTGGTCAAAACGACCTGAAAATCATAGTTACTCCAAAACTTATCCAGGGCCGGTTTATCCAGCTTGGTGTACTTGCTAACTATGTTTTTGGCTTCATCGGGATTGTTTTTGACATATTGCTCCGCCTCAATTAACGCTCTTAAAACCTTTTCTAAATTATTCGAATTTTGTTTAACGCTCTCTGGAGCATCAAGAATATATTTCTCAGAATAAATACTGCTGTCAGTGAAAGTTATCCCCTTGTCACCCATTTGAGTTTCAGCAATGTAAGCCGCCGGATCAAAAATGGCGATAGCATCAACGCTGCCATTGGCCAGGGCTGCCGGCATGTCTTGCGGCTGTTGACTGATAATTTCCACCCTGTTTTTATCAACGCCCAGCTTATTCAAAAACTGATAAGTGAATAATTCCGGACCGCCACCAATGGAGGTAGCCAATTTTCTTTTTTTAGAAATGAAGTATTCCTTGGCATCAGTGATATTACCGTCTTTTCTGGCTACAATCCTGATGGTATTGGTTGCTTGTTTAATTACTTGGGCCGGCACAACTATTTTATTTCCCTGCAAGGCCGCCAAAGCCACTGGCACATCAGCCGAAATGGAAAAATCCAAAGATCCCGCCAAGAGTGCCTGAAGCGCCAATTTGCCGGCCGTAAATTCTTTTAGCTCAACATCAAGTCCCTGCTCGGTAAAAAATCCCTTGTCCTTAGCTACCATTATTAGAGCCGCCGGCGGTTGTGTTATAACCCCGATGCTGATCTTAACTGGGACGACTTCTGGCCTTTCTTTAGTCTTGCTGTGGCTAGACCAAAAACCAATCGCCACGATAGTCGCAATAACAACGACTATCATCACAATACCTCCATTTAACTTTTTCATAGTTTTGTATTATTTGTTATAAATTATTGTCGCGTTAACGCGAAACTTAAGTGTTTCCGATTGACTATATCATTCAATTCAGGTAAAATAAATAGTGTCGTATTAGAGCGACAACTAAATAAAAAAGTAAAAATTACCAGATTGACTATATCATCTAATTTAACTAATATAAATGGTGTCGTATCTACGCGACGACAACCGCAAAAATATGCTTGAAAACATACTTTCTTCTCTAAATTTAGACGAACAAGAAGTAAAAACCTACCTCCTATTGCTGGAGATCGGCCCAGTTACTGTCGGAAATTTGAGTAAAAAAATGGGCATTGCCCGCTCCTCTCTCTATGGTTTTCTAAAACGGCTCCAAGATTTGGGTTTAGCGGTTCAATATGTCAAAAACAACGTCAAAGTGTTTTCTGCCGAGTCACCCGAAAAAATAAACCTCCTCTTTGAACAAAAAATAGAAGAATTACAAAAAAAGCAGGAACTCTACAAGACGTCGATTCCCGAACTGCACAGATTGCAACCGACCAAATTTATTGCTCCCAAAATGCAAGTCTTTGAGGGCGAAGAAGGATTAAAAAGTTTAATGAAAGATATTCTTCTTTATAGCGACATTGAGGGAGCAACTCTTTGGCCGATTGAAAAAATGGTTGAAGTCCTCTCGCCCGATTTTTTTCATTACTACAACAAAAGGAGAATCAGCAACAACATCTATCTCCGCGCCCTCTGGCCGCAAAACCAATTAGTGGAAATAAAAAAACACCCCTACCTTGGCACTGGTGAAAAATTCAAACGAGAAATCAGGATAGCCCCGCCGGAAATCGATTTTACCATGGGACACTCTATTTATGGCAACAAGGTCGCTTTTATCTCCTCTCGCAAAGAAAGTATCGGTTTTATTATTGAGAGCGCTGAATTAGCGCAAATGCTCTTGGCTCAATTTGAATTTATCTGGAAAGCATCTAAAAAATTAGAAGTAAATGAAGCCGATACCGAAACTTTTATTAAAGAACTGCGTTAGAACTAGAACAATATTCTCAAAAAAATAATTATCAAACAAATATGTCTGAAGTATATTTTTCCCCAGACCTGAACACAATTATTGAACACCTCGATTATTCCCAACTGGGCCAGCGAGTCGGCATCAAAATCCACTTCGGCGAAAAGGGCTGCAACACTTTTCTTAATCCGGAAATCGCCCGCGCTGTCTATAATAAATTAAAAAGCTTGGGCAAAAAACCCACGCTCGTTGAATGTAATGTCTTATACAAGGGTAGCCGTACCAACAGCACCGATCACATCCAAACTGCTCGCGAGCACGGCTTCACCGACATGGAAATTGATATTTTAGATGGTGAGAACGGCAACGACTACCTGGAAATAAATGGCTGTAAAATCGGCAAGGGCATTGAAAAATATGATTCTATCATCGTACTCACTCACCTTAAGGGACATGAAATGGCTGGCTTTGGCGGCTCGATAAAAAACGTCGGCATGGGCTTTGGTAGCCGCGCTGGCAAGCTAGACATGCATTCCGGTGTCAATCCTTACGTTAATACTGAAAGATGCGTTGGTTGCGGAATTTGCGCAGCTCATTGCCAGGTTGACGCCATCAAAATCACTGACGGTAAAGCCACCATAGACCCAGCTACCTGCGAAGGCTGCGCTATGTGCATCGCCATTTGCAGTACTAAGGCCGTCCTTATCCCCTGGGAAGGCCGGTCCTCACAGGAATTACAAAAACGCATCGTTGACTATACGACGGCAGTAATAAATCAATTTCCTAATCTGCTTTTTATAAATGTTTTACAAAACATTACCGCAGAATGCGACTGCATGGATATGGCTCAAAAACCTATGATGCCAGATCTAGGATTCTTGTCTTCCTCTGATATTGTCGCCATAGATCAAGCCAGTCTTGATTTGGTCAATAAATATTCCGATCACAAATTTGACGATCTCAATAGTATCGACAATTACAAACAAATTGAACTTGCCAAAAACCTCAACCTTGGCGATGATGAATATGATTTAATTGAATTATAATTAAATCAAAAAGTGATCATTGCTAACAATCTTGAAAAAACCGACAGATTGTGCTATAGTAGAGTTCAACTAGGCCAAAATCTTGGCCTAATTAATTTTCAACAAAATAATTTGCCGTCATGGCCGAAGAAGTAATTTTGAGATTTGATGAAGTCTCCTTTGAATACTCCTACAATAAACCTCTACTGGACGAGGTGAGTTTTAGCGTGCGTCGCGGATCAAAAATTACTTTGATGGGCCAGAACGGTGCTGGTAAAAGCACTGTCTTTGGCTTAATTAATGGCCTACATAAACCCAAAAAAGGCAACATCTATATTACCAACGAAGCTAGTATTGGTTCGGCTCACCAGACCCTGGATCGAGCGGATTTTGAGTTAACACTAGAAAAATATTTCACCAAAGCTTTTAAACCGGCTCCGGCCAACCTAAAAAGCCGAATCAGTAAGGTGTTGGATGCGGTCAATCTTAATATTCCACTGACTAGACGCGTCGGCGAGATGAGCGGCGGCCAACAAGCCAGACTGCTTTTGGCTTTTGCCCTGATTCAGAATCCTGACATTTTACTTTTGGACGAACCGACCAACAATCTGGATCAAGCCGGCATTGACCATCTTATTTCTTTTTTAATGCTCTATGAAAAAACTGTCATTGTTATTTCTCATGATGCCGATTTTTTGAATTGTTTTACTGATGGCGTTATCTATCTTGATGTCTTCACCCACAAGATAGAAAGCTACAATGGCGACTATTTTACTGTCGTCGATGAAATCGCTAAACGCATCGAGCGTGAACGCATGGAAAATGCCCGAGCCGAAAAAGTGATCAAGGATCGCAAAGACAAAGTAAACTTCTTTGCTAACAAGGGCGGCAAGATGCGCAAACTAGCCAAAAAACTTCGCGAAGAGACTGAGGAGCTGGAAGACAATATTGTTGACGTCAGGCGCGAAGACAGAACTATCAGAAATTTTCAGATTGAAGCGCAAAATGTCGTTGGCGATGTCGTCACCATCAAATCAATTATGACTTATTACGGCCACCTGCCACTAATAAAAGAAATCGAGCTAGCCATCAGAAAAAAAATGCACGTGCTGGTGTCCGGACCAAATGGTGTTGGCAAAAGCACCTTTTTGAGATCACTGGTTGCCGGTATAGCTGAAGGCGCCGAAATTGCTACTGGTGTACGAGTCGGCTATTACAGCCAGGACTTTTCTCAACTTGATTTTGACCAGACAGTTTTTGAGTCACTAAAAAGCGCCATAGACGAAGACGAAATAATCGGTGTTGAGACTATGCGCTCGATCGCCGCCGGCTTTTTGATCACTGGCGACTTAATGGGCAATAAAGTTGGCGACCTGTCCGAAGGCCAAAAAGGCCTACTGTCTTTTGCTCGCCTAGTGCTGATGAAACCGGGATTACTGATTCTTGATGAACCAACCAATCATATCAATTTCCGCCACATACCAGTTATTGCTGAAGCCATCAATGGCTACCAAGGAGCTCTGCTCATTGTCAGCCATATGCCCGACTTCGTCAAAGAAATAAAGTTTGATGAAACGCTCGACCTAACAAAAAATTAAAAAATACAGGAATACCGTATTTACTGCTCGCCTTAATAAATCTTGTGTTGATTTTAGGTGAAACGAACGGCCCGAAGGGCAAATCATAGCTGGAGGTAATCCGACTTTATGATTTAGTGAGTGCAGACTAAAATCTAGCCATGATTTATTATAAACGAGCGACTTTTTCTTTTGGTTAGCCTTTTCTTTTCTCCTAGAAAAAGAAAAGGTAAAATACTAATATAATAAATAAAAAAATAAAATATTATATAACATTTTATTTTTTCATCACTAGTCTGGCCAACCTCAAATCATCATAACCATACTTCCCACCGAAATGCTCAAAAACCAGAGCCAACTTATCCGTCTCTAATTTCTCAAAAATCTGATGAATTTGTGGCAAGGCCTGGGCCAGCTTCGCTGGAATTAATTTCAAAAAATCCTCGGCTTTGATCTTACCCTTGGCGCTCAACTTTTCTAAATGCGACAAAATAGTATTTTCCTTGAGCTGTCGAGCTTCAGCGATTTCTGCCAGACCCTTGCCTTCACGCCACAAGGCCAGTGTCGCTTCGTGTGTATCAATTTTAACTTTTATTTTCTTTATCGGATAAAAATCCGGCACGTCTTTTTCTTCCATGATTCCAGGACTGCCGCCGCAGAGATTTATAAAATCATTGTGGACATTCTTGAGGTCTTTACTGGACATGTTGCCATAGGCCGAACAGTCATTTTCCGAGGCCAACTTAAAGTCGTTATCTTTGGTCACGATGTCCGGATGGACTTCAAAGGCCCGCTTATTCCAGCCCAACAAATGAAGTCCAGAGAGCCGTCGGACGCGAGACAGCGCCACATAACCCTGACCGAATTCAAATACCGAAGACAAATCCATGACCGCGCCATCGAGACTCATGCCCTGGCTTTTGTGGACGGTAATCGCCCAGGCCAATCTGAGAGGAATTTGCGTGATAGTGGCGACTGTCGTGCCATTGTCCTCCAATGCCCACTCGGCCGGCTCTACGATTAGCCGTCGCCCACTGTGCGTCGCAATAATTGGATAACCGCTCGCCGGGTCAAAACCATCGACAGTGCCTAACGTGCCATTAACAAATGACCCTTTGGGGTTGTTTTTGGTAAACATAACCGAGGCGCCGACTTTGAGCTCCAATATCTCCGGCGATAGACAGCCCCTCTGCATAATCTCAATCAAGTGCCGAGAGCCATAAGACATCATGGTGTATGATTGATATTCTCCGGGCAACTTGGCCAGCATTTCATTGTTGACTCTGTCGACATCTATGTTGTGCGAAAATAATTTTGGCAAATCGCCTGGCGATTCTTTGTAATCAACTTTTCTTTGCTGTAAATAGGCCAAATGGCTAGCGCCAAAACTGTTAGACCGGATAGCCGAAAGTAGCTCCAAATAATCCTGGTCGTCTTGACGGTATTGCTCGCTCAGATAACAAACCTTAAGATCGGCCGCTTTCCAAGCCGTTGAGCCATAGGCAAACCTTTCTGATAGTTCATCAAGATATGATGTTTGAGAATTATCGGACCGACTCCTGATAATTGGTGGCAATTGAAAAAAATCACCAACCAGAATCACCTGCAGTCCGCCGAAGGGATTAGGGTTCTTTTTTACCCGGCGACAGATTGCTTCCACCATATCGAGTGTCTTAGGCGGTAGCATGGAAATCTCGTCAATAATCAAAACATCAGCCGCATTAATTCTCTTGGCTATTCTTTTATCAGACGCGATCTTATCCGCTTCGTGTCGGCTTAATTCATCTCTAATGCCGATACCACTCCACGAATGAATGGTCATACCGCCGATATGTGTGGCTGCAATGCCGGTTGAGGCCGTAATGGCCGGATCAATCCCGCACGAACGCAAATAAGACACATATTGATTAATGATATGCGTCTTGCCCGATCCCGGCTCTCCAGTCAAAAATATATTGGCGCCGGTCTTCATGATATCCAGCGCCTGTGCTTGTGTCATGGCTTATTTTTTTATTACAATAATGCTTATGCTTTTATATAATAGCAGATATTTATGATTAGTTCTAACCTCAGCAAACTAGACTCAAAAACACCCCAACAATCGGGGTGTTTTTGTCTACTATCTCAAGTGCTGATTATTTTTTCTTCTTTGTTGGGCTCTTAGCGCCTTTCTCTTTCTTAGCCGCTTTCTTGTCTTTTTTCTCTTTGGCTGGTTCTTTAGCGATCTTGATTTCTTCGGCTTCTACAAATACCTTCTTCGCCAGTGGAGTCGGCGCTCCTGTTGGCCCAGCCAGGACTTTTAGGATACGATCCAACTTAGCATTAATTGCCGCCAATTGATCGCCGGACGAATCTGTTTGTCTGGTTCTACTGGTTGATCCACCCTTATCAAAACAATCACTGCAATAAATCGGCTTGTCTCCGGTCGGCCTGAATGGCACTTCGCATTTTCTGCCGCACTTATCGCAAACCGCCTCAAACTTTGGCCGGTCGTTGAAGCTCGGTCGACCAAAACTTTTGCCGTTCGATCGACTAGGAGTACTGCCAGCCTGATTGCCGAAACAAGTACTGCAATAAACCGGCCTGTCCCCTGTCGGCTTGAATGGCACCTCGCACCTCTGACCGCAGTCGCTACAAACGGCCTGATACATGGTCATTGACCTTCGGGAATCCCGATCGTCCCTACTGCCACGATTACCGCCGAATTTGTCGTTTCGCTGAAAACTTTTCATATATTATTCTGTTAGTTTTAAATCATATTATAGCGATAAGTAACGCTTATCTGCTTCCAATAATACAATTGTTCTTATAATACCACATCTTATTGTCTCTGTCACTATAATAAAACAAAAAAAATTCGGGAAGCGGTCCGTCCTGCGACCACTTCCCGGCAATACTGTTCGTAATCCTCTGAGTTGCCTCCGTCCAACCCTAAGGGTGTCAAACCGTGCAATAAACAACGTTCGCTCTAGTCCAGCGTCCGCGTCGCCACATTCGAAAGTACGTAGGAGCCGATGCCGTGACTGAAATTCCGAGCCATGATGGCTGCTGCCGCTCCGCGCATGGAGTTTTCATACATTGTCTGTCGAAACCGCCTGAAAACCTCCTGATCCTCCGGCGACAAGGATGCGATGATCTCTTTCAGTCTCTCTGGGTCACCTTCTTGCATTTCGCTCATAGCACGCTCCTCCATGTGACGGCCTCGAGTAGCGCCAATAGGTACGGATCATAACCATCCCTCGCCTGGTGACTCGGCCCGAAAAAATGACGCAAGCATGTGAGCGCCCGGACATTGGGCGACAAGTCGCAGATTCGCTCCAACAGTCGCTGAGCCTCTTCGCCCTTGGCCGCGTCGCCTTCACTGCAAAGGAGCATCAGTGGCCCAACCATATTGTGCATCACCAGGCAAGTGCCTGGACAGATGCTATCGGCCTCACGCAGTAGGCGGAGCTGTTCAGCTGGCTTGGACTCCCAGAAGGCTTCTGACACCAACCGAAAAGTCGTGACCGCCTCCCAAGGCGAAAACTCGCACACCGCCGGATGCGCCAAGTCATCGACCGGACAATTGGCCTTCTCCGCATACACGCAGAACAGTGGATCGAATTGTCGGTCGTCCTGTCGGCCGTCGATAACCAGAATAGCGTGGGGTTCTTCGTACATCAGCAGTTCCTCGACCCAGCCTTCCGGAGGCAGGTTGTCGGGAGAATAGACTGTCCCCCATTGCTTGAGCATCAGGCCACGGAAGAAGTCGCTCGTCACCTCGGCACACCGTACTTGAGGCATGAGCTCGGGAAAATACTTCTCGACCACGGCAATCATTAGCGCGACACGCCCCAAACAGCTACGGGGATCAAGCACCAGATTCATGGCAGCCATGTCATCTTGCGAGAAGCTGCCGGTGCACAGCTCCTTCCAAGGAATGGACCTGAGTGTGTCCCAGGCATTCTTGGCCGGAGAGAATGCCGGCCCCAGAGCGAAGCGCATGGCTCTGGCGGCAATCTCCTTTGTCCTACTGACTTCGTCAGTCATAATAAGGTACTCCTCATTTGTTCCAAAACCGTTTATAGCCAATCGCCACCCGTCACGAGACAAGTCGCGAATCTCTCATATTGAGAAGATATATTATGATAACATAAAAAGCAAAAAATATCAATACTAATGATTATTAGCCAACCAAAAAAACAAAGGCAAAGATAATTCAAAAAATCATAATTGTTCAATTCCCAATTTTTATTCTATAATGTAATTATAAAAAATAATTTTACTTATCATGAAAAAACTTTATTTGGGCTTACTCATCATTTTCATCTTGTCGGCCACGCCAGCTCTAGCGGCCAGCAAATCAACCGCTTCCGCCAAAGCGACTTGGAAACCGCTGGCGCCGGATGGCTACACGCCCATCACCTGGGCTAAAGCTCCAGGCATTGCTTCTTTTTTCAAAACACCAGATGGTGGTGGCGCCATTGATTTTGTGACTCGCATTTACTTGCCCCAAAATCAGATTAATTTCATTATTTCCACCGGAACTCCCATTGACTCAAGTCCAATCGCTACCACTTCCGACCAGGCCGTTTCTTCCACTGACACAAGCTCCACAACCACCGTCACCGATATCAACAATTTTCCTAATTTATCATTTCAAAGACTGGGGGCTGAGTTGGCCAAAACCGTAGCTCCGTCCATTAAGTTTCTCTGGGACGCTCAATTTTTCAACATGCAACCGACCTTCACTGATTTGAGTTTGGCCGTCAAATATACCGTGGGCACGAGTACGACCATTAGTCGTGGCACTCGTTCTATTCCTGACATGAACGAGGCTAGGCGCATGCTCCTGATCAACAATCAAACTGGCACGGCCACCATTGGCGATTTTGATTCAGCCGTTTTTGTAGATAGTAAGATTGGCGATCAGGCGTTAGAAGGATTTAATCCGGCAGTCGCCAAAGCTGATAGCGCGAGCGGTGCCGCCTCACGCTTATTCTTGGGCGTCTCTGACGACGGCAAAGAACTGATAGTCTATTGCAGCCAATTGGCAACCGTGGCCGAAGCTAGCGCTGAACTGGCTAATGCCGGTGCCTCACCTGAGCATCAACTGGAAGCCGACGGTGGTGGCAGCGCCGCCTGCGGTTACAACCTGCCCGGACAGTTTTTTGTTGAGCCGACGCGCACCTTGCCACTACTGATGGGGGCAGAAACTATTTTGAAACGAGGAACTGTCGCCGGTAAAACCATGAATGTGCGCAGCGGCCCGGCCACCAAAAATCCTATCGTCGCTCAACTCTCAAAAGGCGCGATTGTAAAAGTCTTCGAAGAAAAGAGTGGCTGGTATAGAATCGGCATTGGCCAATGGGTGCTAAAATCACTCATCAAATAGCTAGAATAAATATATCCAAATAAAACGACCGACCCGCTAATAACGAGTCGGTCGTTTTTATTTTTAAAACAAAATTAATTTAATTGATCGGCTCCGTGACTTCACCGCAATAGCTTGTTTTCATAGCCCGGGCAAAATCTTCAATGGTCGCACAAATGCCGTTGCCGGCCAGCCAACGAACTTTTACGTCAATCGCCACATCAGTGGAATCAAGGCAAGCGATGGCGCCGGCATCAATCGCCGCCATGCCCGATGCATCAATGGCTGAGTCAGCATTGCCGCCGATAAACTTTGAAGCCATAAAAATCGGCGTCATATAATCCTTGGTGGCTTGATTGATAACCGGAATTAGATTATAAGCGCCTTCGCTACAGACATTGCCCTCGCCTAAAGACTTTAGAATCATCGCTGATACTCCGCCGCCCGTAATAAAACTCAAAAGCAGATTGGGATCAAGGCCGGGCGTTAATTCAAAACTAATAACACCACGACCGAATTTTGGCGCTAACTGTATTTTGTCAGCCGCATCCTTTTTCATATGGACCCGTTCCGGAAAAATATTTACCCCTCGCGAATTGATTACTCCCGCATCAAGCACTGCCGGCGTCTGCATGGCATCAAAATCACGTTCGCTGGTCTTGACGGTGCGACAGCCTAGCAGGACGCGATTCCAAAAATTAATTAAGACATCGGCCACTTCTTGGTTGATTGCTTTTTCTAGTGTCCTAAACATATTCTCCAGATTGAATCGGCCGTCACCGCCCTCCTGATAAACCGGGTTTTGCGCTCCAGTGATGCACACCGGGATACGCAAGCCGGTTTGATGAGCTATAGGACCATGCAGAGCAAAAGCCAATGCTGTGGCCGTATAAGCCAAAGTGTCGGTGCCATGGGCGATACCCACGCCGGAAAAACCCTCTTCGTCCTGAGCTTTTTTGATGCGGAAAATAAGTTTTTCCCAGTCTTGGGGCGTCATACTGGATGACTCTTTGGCGGTCACAACTTCATAAATAATCTCAAAAGATTCGTTGAACTTCGAGATAATCGGATCCACCGCTTTCTTAAAAATTGAAGCGTCCTGAGGCGGCGCGGAGACTATTTTGCCATTTACTTCGGTTGGGACCTGCCCGATAGTTCCACCGTTAAATAAGAATAAAATTTTCTTTTTGGTCATATTTTATTGTCTTGAGTTATAGCTATAATTTAACCATTTTTAACGAAATTAATCAAATAAAAACCACTCCATTTCTAAAGTGTTTTCTAGTAACTCTTCTTATTGAAAAATCCAAGGGCTTAACTTCATTTGTTACGTAGCATGCTACGTAACACCTTCATCGTTTCAAAACCTTAATGATCCCAATAACGGCCTGCTGTTTATTGTTTGGATTTTTAAATCTCCAAAGATACTTCTCCAGTTGGGGCTTTGTGCTTGGCTTTGTCTTGTCAATCTTCTCGGCTTGAACCAGTTTGTCAGGATTATACAGAACAACTAAATCTATCCTTAATCTGTATCCCCTGTCGAGTAAGGCATTTTCATAAAATCTTTTGACATCTTCAGCAAAAGATTCTCCATTAATTCTGCCGTTTTCGACAACGACTTGCCCGGCCTGCAAATCCGCCTGATATGGCTCGAATTCTTCATGAGAAACGCCCTTTCTATTGGGATCGTATTTATCGGTACCAGTTTTGACGATAATCTCGGCCAGCTCATCAACATTCAATTGCGGATGATCGGCCATACTCAGTTCTCGCACCAAAAAACTGCCCTCAAAATTTTCCGCTACCGCTTTATCAATCTTATCGCCAATCACCTTATAATCAGGTTGTGCATCGATATTGTATTCCGGCAAATCAATTGCGATTATTTTTGGTTTGATTTCCATACACCATCAATTAATTTCATACTCCCAACCGGGCTGCCACGACTTCGTTTTTCTCCAATCCTCAGCAAAGGCCTGTTCCCACGCTTTACTATTTAAGAGAACGTCCAGAGCCAATTGTGGTGCCTTATGAGCCACAATTGCTACATCCTTGCCGTCATAGTTTTGTTTCAGAAATTCGATAAAATCGGCGATTCTAGCTTTAACATCTTCATAACTCTCGCCACCGGGGAATCGTTCCGTGATACGTTTTTCCTGCATTGGCTCCACGATTGCCGATGCCTTGGCATTATACTCCCCATAATTACATTCCCGTAATCTTTTATCCTGAATTATTGGAATAACTTCTCCAAAAGTTAACTTGGCCGAATCAACCGCTCTTCGTAAATCCGAGCAGAATACCGCGTCAAACTTTTTGTCTTTAATTTGATCCTTTAAATCAATGGACTGCCTCATTCCCAAATCAGACAAGCCGACGTCAAACCATCCGGATGAAACGTCCTTTTCGTTATCAGTCGTCGTCCCGTGGACAAAATAAATTATTCTTATTGGCATAAAATATGACTAGTTTAAAACCTTATATCGAAGATGAAGATATGAATTATTAAGCTGTTTAACGGACTCCAACTCAAGAGCTTTCAGCTTAAATAGTTCATCTTGATAATGAAGCGACTCTCCATCCATTAAGGTGGGAGTATTTTTGCCGCCGACCATGACTGGCGCCACAACCAGAGAAACATAGTCCACTAACCCCCTTCTTATAAACTCGGCATTTAACGTTCCGCCTGATTGTATCGTCACTCTCTCCGCCCCAAAATCATTTTTTAATTTTGAAAACATATTTTCAAAATCAATTTCGCCCTCGTATTTTAAAATTTCAATATTACCCAGTTTGTCTTTGAGTTTATAAGCGGGGTGATTTCCGTTGGTTGTCACCAAAATGAGCCTTTTGCCTTTCTTAGAAATATATTCCAGGCCGTGTTCGCCCAAATGCGGTTTATTATCAATGACGACAAAAGTGACCGGAACTTTAGCCGGCTCATCGGTTCTTTTGTTAAAACCGATTTTAGAAAAAACAAAACCCGAATTCAGTGAGAAAAAATCGGTTTGTTTTTCCAATTTGTAATATTGCGACAGCCCCTCCTTAACCCCGTCAATTTTGGGAAAGTCCGAGTCTACATCCATTATCTCGGTATCGCCGGTCGATATTTTTCCATCAACAGAAACGAGTAAAAAAAGCGTTGTTATTGGGCGTTTTATGGTATTCATATTAAAAAAATCTAAAATCTACTTCTTTAAATACTTATCGGCCACGCTTAAGGCAAACGATGGCAGGATGACAAAAACAGTTGCAAACATGAGTCTTATGAGTATTTCACTAATCAATGAGTCTGTCTTATCGGGACCGGAACCCGTCACAACCACCAGAATTCCAATAATTCCAAAAACAATCGAAGCGTAGATAAAAACTTGTGTAGCTATTTTTTGCATAATTTTATTGTTATGTTTTTGTAATTGTAGTCTTACTATATCAATTTTACCCTTAACTCAATTTTTTCATTGCCTCGGCAAATTCCTCATCAGTCGCCGCTTCTCCTTTAAGAACTTTGCAATCTTTGCCTTGCCAATACGATTGCATGCCCATATTCTTTCTGGTAACCTTTTCCGCCATCTGGCGATCACCGCCAATTTGACTCATAAAAAACTGGACTCCGCCTTCAAAAATCTCTTCACAAGTTTTGACGCTGCCATCGGCATTAACGCAATAAAGACAAAACTTGGCATTTTCATCGTCACCAGCAAAATCTTCTTTTTTAATTAGCGGCATTCCACACGCTTCGCAATACTTTTCCATGGTTTTGTTAATTATTTTTAATGTGATTAATAGTTTTTTCCAAATCTAAAAGACGTCCCTTTGCTTTTTGATCCTGCTAGATATTGGAGGCATCGATTAATACGTAAATTATATTCCTAATATCCATGTCATTTTAATTTGGATAGTATTATTACCAACAAATCTCCGGTTCTACTCCGATTTTGTCTTTAAGATATTGATTGACTTCTGCCTGTCCGCCAATTTGATCAATTAGATTATTTTGTAGGGCTACCTCGCCCAACATTGTCGAGCCATCGGCCAATCCGGCAACTTTTTCTAGTTCAATCCTCCTATTTACAGAAACCGCTTTGATAAAATTTTGGTGCATAATATTAACATCGCGCATTAAAAGCTTGACTTCTTCCTTGGTTAATGGCTTATCGGGATTGCCGGTATCTTTGAATTTTCCAGAGCTTAACAAATTATAGGTATAACCCATTTTTTGATTCTGTTTAACATTATCCAAATATGACATGGTCACGCCGATGCCGCCAATATCAGAATTTTGAGAGGCAAATATCCGACCAGCGCCAGTCGCCGCCCAATAAGCCGCGGAAGCAGCACCATTTCTAATTAATACAACTGTCGGTTTTTTTGCCTTTTTCAAGGCATTGGCAATTTCCTCCCCAGCAACGCCGGATCCGCCGTAGGAGTCAACCTCCAAAATAATGGCTTTAATGTCATCATCTTTTTCTGCCCTATCTATTTTGCTGGCCACCACTTCTGAAGAACCCTCATCCACCGTTATGCCGCCGTTGTCGTTATAATCAGCGGGAGATATGTAAGTAACAACATCACCACGCAAGAGTATGCCAGAAACATTGCAATTCTCGGCTTTTTGCCCGACAACATCGGATTTACCAGTTTCTTCCTCAATTGAGCTAAACCAAGTAGGCAGTTCGTTTTTAATGATTATGGCCGCCGCAATTAAAAACACAAGCAATCCCATAAACCGCAAGAAAGCCAACAATCCCTGGTCGGACTTATCCATCTCCATATTAAACAAGGGCTTCTTAACTTTATCCTTCATATTATTTTGGTTAATTATTTCCAATCTTTAATTATAATACTCTTGCCTTTCGTCGTGATAGTCAGTTTCTGCTTCTCCTTAATCTTTAATTGGTCGACAATTTCCGCTGGAATAACAACCGAAAGACTTCTTTTGCCGGCGCGAGTCACTTTACGAATGTATTTTTCCATATTTTTTTTGTTACGTAGCATGCTACGTACTTATTTAAGTTTAATATTTAATATATCCAATCCTTTTTTATCGAGATATTTGCTTACGGAATATTCATTATCTCTCCATTCTAGAGCATCCCTTGTTACCGGATTTATCCAGAAAAAGAAATTATACATATCTCCCTTGCCCAGTTTTTTATTTTTTTTGCATAACATTTTAAGTTCCTTAGTTGGAATTGTCAGGGTGTGTGGAGTTATAATTCTTCTACCTGCTTTTTTATTTTCCTCAAGAACATAAATTAGAAAAATAAAATAATCTGCAGTGCTTTTAAATATAACGTCTTTATGAAAATAAAACCAACCGCCGGAGCCCTCTTTATATTTCATTATTTCTTTTATGCCTGGCTCATATGCCCTACTTCCCTTAACCTGAATTGTTACTGATTTTTTATTATCAACGGCCATTAGAACTAAATCAATATCCTTCATTTGTGCATTAAGCGGCATAAGCACTTCAATAGATTTATGTGTGCCATTTCTCAATATGCCAGCGACTATAGCCTCATCGGTGTTTAAGCTCCAAAAATTTTTATAAGCAACTCCCATAAATTTAATTAAATTATTTTTTCCTATTCACCGCCGCGACATAAGCACAATAATCACATTCAGGATCGGCTTTGGGTATTTTAGCACCATTCAAGCATTTATGCGCATCAATAATAACCCTTCCTACCCATTTATCGCTTCCAACATGGGGAATTAGAGTTATATCAAACTCTAGTTTGCCGTCAAAGGCTGCTAAATCAGTCCTGCCATTGCAATAGACAAAATAACCAGTATCTGACACTTTATAGCCGTTACGGCGCAATAGCCACTGGTATATCTCCATTTGGCGTTTATACCCGTCTTGCCAATCCTGATCCAACTCATTAATCTCCCTATCTTTACTAGTGGCCTTATAGTCCACGACAATATACTCACCTTTGGAATTTATCCAAAGATCATCAATCGCTCCAGTAATAAGTAAATTAGTCGGCTGATGTAGATATTGGATGCCTGTAAAATTATGTCTCCATTTGTCCAAATCTTCATGAGCCACGGGCACGGCATCTACACCGTATTTTTCTATCAATGGATGTTTTTGATTCTTAGCTCGATGGATATCAAACTCTTTCTTAAGTAAAGTATCCACAGCACTATTTAGAGCAAAGGGAAATCCTGGCGGGCGACCAACACCTAAGCGACGGTCGAGATAAAAACACCGCGGGCAGTCAACAAACAATTCCAGCTTTGATCGACTGAGTTTGAAGGGCTCTTCGGCTTTGGGGTCGTAGAGGTTGCGCGTGCGTTGGGCGGTGTGGTAGGGGGACATAAATAAGTGGATAAACTGTTTAGAATTCCAATTTGCTAAAATAGAATTAATGATTTATTATATTGAAGATGATGACCATCCTGCAAGGGCGGTCCTATAGGTAAGCTTATCCTAAAAGATAAACCACTGCCTCCGTGTGCGTAATGCCTATCATTGGGTTCTTGGAAAAAGTATACAAGTGATCTGTTGCTGAGAGACGTTCTCCGATATCGGAAAAAAGCGCTTGCGCAAGCCGTTCGACTCAAAGCTATTTTGGCTATACACCCTCCATACGCCCGTCTCGCCATTGTTGCGAGGCGGGTTTATTAATTTTTACCACTCAAACACATCCACAATATTTTCAATCGCTCCCCTGATACGATCAATTATGCTTTTGCGTTTCAATATTTTCGGCTGTACCGGCATCAAATCAGCGATATCTTGCTCACGCGGCAATTTCTGCGTATATAAATATTCCCCGATCAATTCTTCCAATTTTTCAAGGGGGATATTCTCGGCTTCGGCGATACTCTTCAAAACATCAGATCGCTCACTCGCCCAAAATTCGCCAAAGGCCTTTTCAACATCATCCGCTTTCTTGATTTTTGGCAAGTTTTCTTCAATAAATTTGCGAATCAAATCTTTCTTTTTTCGAAGCTTAGCATCACGGTCAAACAACTGTAGAATATCTTCCGTTTTCTTTTCTCGAACCGCCTTAGAGCTGATATTTTTAAGCCCGGCAATGAGCTGAATTATATAATCAAAATTAATAATATCTCTGATCGTTAACTCAAGTTCAAAATCAATCTGATCAAGAATGGATTCCTTGCCGCTTTCATGATTTTTGCGTTCTTCATAAACATCCAAATACTTGCTTTGATAATCATAAAATTCTTGCTCTGATATGCCAAGCTCGGCAAAAGAAAACTCCGCAAAAGTTTCAAGTGATGATTTGATGCGCAATAAATCGCGGAAAGATTTTACAAAAATTGCTTTATCCTCTTCGCTTTTTAGATTGTCAACGGAAGAAACTGTCGGCGTATTTGATTGTAATTCAATTAATTTATTTCCAAACTCTTTTTTCTGCTCTTCATACGGCTTTTTGAAAACAATCTCCTTGGCATTTTCATCGCCAAAGAGAGCCAGCGCCTTATCAGTCGCCTCCTTTAAATTCCTGAACGAAATAATATTGCCGTGCGGCTTATCGGAATTGAATAGTCGATTGGTTCTTGAATAGGCCTGAATCAAACCATGATAACGCAAATTCTTGTCCACATAAAGCGTGTTAAGCCGATGGCTGTCAAATCCGGTCAAAAACATATTAACAACTAAAACCAAATCAACCTCCTTGTTCTTTATCCGCTTTTGCAGATCTCTATAATAATCATAAAAACGATCAGTCGAATAATTAGCCCCGAAATCCTTATTGTAGTCCTTAATACAATCCTCAAGAAAATCCCGTGAGTGCTTATTGCCCGGAGTTCCTTCGCCGGCAAAAACATCCACATCCAGCATGTCCGAGCTTTCATCTTCGTTGGCGTGATAAGTAAAAATAGTCGCGATTTTAAAGGTCTCCGGCTTCTTGCTTTTTAGCAATGTATAATACTTTTTTAAAACCTCTATACTGGAAACGGCAAACAGCGCCTTAAACTTGCCGTTCTTGGTTTTTCTCTTCCAATCGGCCAAGACATAATCGGATATTTTATTAAGCCGATCATCGCTCTCAAGCACTTCTCTGGCGTCAATTCCTTCCACGAGTGTTTCGGCAAAAATATCGGCGTCTAGAGTATCTGGATCCTTTTGTCTATACTTCCCCACATATTCCACCGCAAAACCAAGCACATTATCATCGGATATCGCGTGAGTAATAATATACTTGTGCAAGCACTGGCCGAAAACATCGGCCGTCGTCACTCCGCCTACATTATTTTCCGCAAAAATCGGCGTGCCGGTAAATCCAAAAAGCTGCGCTCGCCTAAAAAAATCCTTAATCCTCGCGTGCGTTTGGCCGAATTGGCTGCGATGGCATTCGTCAAAAATAATCACAACTTTTTCTTGATTCAAATATTCAAATTGCTTGAGATATGACTCGCGCCCGATGGCGATATCAAGTTTCTGGATTGTGGTGACAATTAATTTCCTGTTTTTGTCTTTAAGTTGTTTTACTAAACTAATAGTATTATTGGTGCCATCGACAGAACCATCGGAAAATGAATTAAATTCATTCGTGGTTTGAATATCCAAATCCTTTCTATCCACCACAAACAACACTTTTTTTACTTCCGGCATTTTCGAAATGACTTGGCTGGCCTTAAAAGATGTTAGGGTTTTGCCCGATCCGGTGGTATGCCAAATATACCCGTTTTTGTCCGAGTCCCGCACGTTTTTTTCTATCGCCTTGACCGCATAATACTGATAGGGACGAAGAGCCATGGGAATCTTGAGCGACTCAGCCAACACGATATACTCGGCAATCATTTTTGAGACGGCGCACTTTTCCAAAAAAGTAACAGTAAACTCATCAAGTTTGGTAATTTTGCGATTTTGCTCATCAGTCCAATAAAAGGTCTGCTCAAACGATTGGGCCGGATTATTGGAAAAATATTTGGTATTTACTCCGTTTGAAATCACGAATAACTGCACATATTCAAAAAGTGTTCCTGTAAACGAGTGCTTATGATAACGCTGGATTTGATTGAACGCCTCCTTCATTTCCACACCTCGGCGTTTGAGTTCGATATGCACCAAAGGCAAGCCATTCACTAAAAGCGTGACATCATAGCGATTTTCATATCGGCCGGATTGAGTGATTTGGTGCGTCACTTGATATTCATTCTTGCACCACTGATCCATGTTAAAAAACCTCACATAGAAAGTACTTTCGTCATCGCGAGTGAGGGCAAAACGATCTCGCAGGGTCTTGGCTTTTTGAAATCTGTCGCCTCTATTAATATGATTCAATATTCTAGAAAATTCAATATCGGAAAAAATCGTTTGATTGAACTTATCCAATTGCGTCCGAAGATTGTGCAAAAGCGCCTCGGTGTCTTCAATAACAACACTAACAAATCCCAAACGATTCAGCCATTCGATTAAATTTTTTTCGAGTTGTTGTTCAGATTCGTGGGACATAGATTACTTATTAGAAGTAATTTTATTACAAACAGTATCTTTAATTTTCAAAATTCCAATAACTGACTTAGTAACATTGTCCAAATTTTCCTTTTGTTGACTTAATTTACTTGTAATCTTCTTATTTTCATCCTCAAAATCTTTAGTGATTCTATGTGTAATGTTTTTTCGATCATTCAAAACTTGTCCAATATTATTTTTCTCAAATTTTCTAAAAATCTTATCGACCCCTAACTCTCTAATTTTTGAATCATCTTTAAAATTATTATAACCATACGCCTTAATTCCAAGAAATTCAGAAATAAAATTCCTTAATGTCTCTCTAAAATTATATAAACGCATGCAAAAATTTTCATATTCTACATCGAAAGAATCAATTTCTTTAAGATAAGTAATTCTAGAGATAAAACTTGTCGGTCGCTTCTGTTTTGCACGTTTATCAAAAATTTTTTTATAACTTTTAATACTTTCATTTAGAATAATAAGATTCATTTCAGAATCATGTAATTTCGAGATATCATCGTTAATTTTTTTTGCATAAAGTCGCGACTTATTCCCTTTTCGTTTTGGGAAAATATTTCTACTAATTTTTATATCAAAAGGATGAAACGTCTTAATTTTTTTCTCTTCATGTTTTTGATTTTTTTCATTTTTTGTCATATAATTTTTTTTACACAAATAACTCCTGCATTAAGCCGTTTTTCCATTGTTCGACTTGAGTGATTTGCTGTTGTTTTGATCCTATTAAATTATCTAACGAAGCTAAAAGCTCCGCGATCTTTTGTTGCTCTAATAAAGGCGGAATCTTTAGTTTTATTTTCAGAAACTCTAACTTAGAAATATTATAACGAGTACTGCCTTGTGCCAACTTTACTACCTCTCGTCTATAAACATGATTTCTAAACAAAAATTTAGCAAAATACGGATCAAATTTTTCATTTAGCCTATACCCAAATGAAAAACTATTCAAATACGGAGCCACTTCATTATTCAATAAGACAGAAGCAAACCCAACTTCATTTGGTGTTTCAGACGATGTAGTAAAAAAAACATCGCCAAAAGATGCTTTATTTTGTTTTTCTTCCTGAGAAATTTTTACAAAACCAAAATTATTAACATCAATTTCGCTGTTATTAAAAATTTGTTTATATGTAATAAATGGTTCGCCGTTTCCAAAGTCATTGATGGTTTTCCCAATTAAGCCATTATACGTTTTACCCAAATCCCCCAACTTCTTCTCCTCCCACTCTGAAAAATCCTTGCCTTTGTCATCTTTGAATCGGATCTTTTGCGAGAAGATCTTTTGCATCATTCCTTTTTTGTAAGATTTCAATGATTCTTTTTGCGATCGCAAATTTTCAATCCACTCATCAACCGACCCCAAAAATCCTGCAATTTTTTTCTGTTCTTCTAATTTTGGCAAAATAATATTAAATTTTAAAATATCACCCTTAGATAGATTTTGTTGCGAAGATCCTTGGCCATGTAACTTAAAATACCTCTGTTTTTTATTTATATACCTGCGTAAATATTTTAAATCAACTGAATCATCCTTCTTTCGTAATAATCCCATTCTTTGATTAAGGATATACTTATTATCTTCCGGAATAACATCTACTAGCCCAAGAAAATTTCCATGAGCAACATCGCTCAAAACCATGACCAAATCGCCTTTCTGTAAAAACCAATCGGAATCATTTACTTTTTTGTGATTGCTTTTTAGCTTTCCGTCTATGTCAATACTGTTTAAAGTTATTAGATTGTATTTACCGTTTTCAACCACACTATCCTCATATGACCCGCCATTTTTATATTCACAAATATTGCCCAACTTCTTTTCTTCCCACACACCAGAAAAACCCGGAAAGCGGAGTTTCGGGATTTTTTTAGTTAAATTTTGACTATTTTTTGCCATATTTCAGTCCTGTGGATAACTATTGACTTTCTCTCTAAAATGTTATATACTGAATCTGTAATCGAAAGATTGCTCTGCCCGCGAATGCGGGAATACTATCCGCAAGTCTAGCCCAAAAGGCTAGATTTTTGCTTTATATAAGTAATATAATTTTTTATATCTTGAGCATTTATCACTAAATCGGAGTTATTAATCAATGAATGCTGAACAAAACCGCCTTTTATTAATATTGCTTTTTTACCATTATTTCTTAAATGTTTAATCAAACTGACGAAATCGGCATCGCTGGACCAAAGGCAAAAAGTGTCATACTTGGCCATCAATCTAATCGCGTCAACGCAAATTTCTACGTCAAAATTACATTTGGGCAAATAAATATAATCCCCATATAAATCATAAGCAACGCTTCTGGTGTTGGCAGCTTTTTCTATATCCTTCAAATAATGCTTGACCTGTTGTAGGGGTTTGGAGAAAACAAATTTTTCGCCAAAGACATATTTCGATTTGCCCAAAAATTTCATTGACCCTTTATTTTTCGGATCATGTCCATAGTAGAATCCCGACTGAACAGAAAAACATCTATTGAAATCAAGCAACTTATTTAAATCGATACCCAACTCCTTATCTTCCGGCAAAATATTGTTTTCGCCATCTCTTATATCGTCGCTAAACCAGCGATTTACATTGGCAAAATCAATGAATGTAAAAATTTTACCAAATTTTTCTTGATCGATGGCGGTTATTTCTCGAATTCTCTTTATTTTAAATCCTTCTAAATCCATAAGCTAAAACGGCTTATTTATTCCTAATTCCTGACAAAATTCAGCGATTTTTGACTGAAGTCCTACTTCTTCGGCTTGAATCTTCTGCAAATTTTTAGCCACCTCTTCAATATTAATCACCTCTTCCTCTTCAAAGGTGTCAACATAACGAGGGATATTGAGGTTATATTCATTTTCTTTAATCTCTTCTATCGTCGCGCGATGAGAATATTTTTCTATTTCTTTCCGATCTTTATAGGTTTCAAATATTTTATTGATATTTTCATCCGTCAATCTATTTTGGTTCTTTCCTTTTTCAAACTCTTTTGAGGCATCAATAAACAAAATATCTTCGTCGTCTTTGCGGCATTTTTTAAAAACTAAAACTGTCGCTGGAATCGAAGTGCCATAAAAAAGATTCGCCGGCAAACCGATTACCGCGTCGAGATAGTTTTGTTTTTCGATGATATACTTCCTGATTTGCCCCTCGGCTCCCGAACGAAATAAGGCGCCGTGAGGCAAAACGACCGCCATTGTGCCATTATCCGCCAAGTGATAAAGCATATGAGTCACAAAAGCGTAATCGGCCGCGCTTTTTGGCGCCAAGCGGCCATATTGAGAAAATCTATCATCATGGGCCAACTGCAGATCAGTATCACCCTTCCACTCGGCAGAAAACGGCGGATTAGCCACAATCACCTCTGCTTTTAAGTCAGCAAACATATCTTCCTTAAGAGTATCGCCCTGAAGTACTTTAAAATGATCAAAAGGCACGCCGTGCAGAATCATGTTCATTCGTCCCAAATTGTAAGTCGTGGGATTAAGCTCCTGGCCATAATAATCAACCACATTTGTGTAGTCGCCAATACGAAGCAAGAGAGAGCCGGAACCGCAAGTCGGATCGTAAACAGACCGCACTCGTTTTTTATCTTGCGATACAATCTGCGCCAATAATCGCGAAACCTGAGCAGGAGTATAAAACTCCCCACCCTTTTTACCGGCACCAGCAGCGAATTCACCGATCAAATATTCGTAAGCATCCCCCAATAAATCGCTTTTTGTATCTTCAAGCTTGAAATCAATGCCGCTTAACAATGTCAACACCTCAACTACTACTTCATTTTTTTGGCTTTCGCGCGAACCGAGTTTTGTCGAGGTCAAATCGACATCATCAAACAAACCCTTAAAATCATCTTCGCTGGCAGTGCCCATTGAAGTTTGCTCAATAGTATTGAGGATATTTTTGAGATCCTCAATTATAAATTTGTCTTGATTTTTAATCTCACCTTTGCCCTTTTTGACAAGATAAGAAAATAATTCCGAGGGCTTCAAGAAAAATCCTAAATATCCAATGCATCCCGTTTTGATATGATCCAAATACTCTTTGCCTTCCTTGGTATTTTCTTTTATTTCTAAAAATTTAAAATCTTCACTGGCTAACAATTTTTTGTTGACATACATTTCTAATTTTTCGGACAAATATTTATAGAAAATAAAACCCAAAATATAGTTCTTATATTCGTCGGCGTTCATTTTACCACGAAGAACATTGGCAACACCCCAGAGTTGTTTTTCCAATAATCGTTTTTGTTCGTCTGACATAAATTTATACTTGATATAATTTAAAACTTGGCAAAATTATTAACTATTACTACGATAATTCTCCCATTTTCAGTCCAAAAAGTCAACCAGCAAAACAACTTTGTTACGTAGCATGTTACGTAGCAAAAAAATACCCCATCTCTAGGGTACTTTTTTTACTTGCTCAGCGAACTGGACTTCCGCCTCGTCATCCCGATCAGAATATCGGGATGACTGCGTTGTCGCGGTCAGCGTCAAATCCTGCGCTAGCTCGGATTTGACGACGCTCGACTTCGCCTTTCTCCTTCCGTCGAAAGGCTAGCCTCGCTTCTGACCAGTTCGAGTCCAGCTGACTAAAATCAAATAAAAGAAAAAGACATTAGGACTACCAATGTCTTTTTCTTTTATTTGCTCAGCGAACTGGACTCGAACCAGTAACCTACCGGTTAACAGCCGGTTGCTCTACCATTGAGCTATCGCTGATTATTTTTTTATTCAACCATTATCTCAGCCAACAAGCGTCACGCCGGTTGCTCTTCCGGGGCAGCGCTGAATGCTCCTTATGGTCGCATCCATCGACTCTCTCCGCCAGCTGGCGGATCGCTTCTGCCCGTCCATCTGGCTTGAGCCAGCTGGACCCATTGAGCTATCGCTGAATATGGTATTTCATGCTTTTGGGAAATAATCTTTTAAAATAATTAATCCCTTTGGCACATAAAATATGTTACCAAATAAAACCGACGCTGTCAACAATATTTTAGCTATATTAAGGCTATTTTGAATGTCAGAAATCCCTTAACTTTTCAATGCCTTTTATCTTTTCAATCTTTTCTAATGCCTTGGCCTCAATCTGCCTAATACGTTCGCGTGTCACATCAAATTCTTTGCCTACCTCCTCTAGTGTGTGCGCCACGCCATCCTTCAAGCCAAAGCGCATCTCCAAAACTTTTTGTTCGCGAGGCGTCAATTCTGAAATCACTTCTTTGACGTAATCACGCAAAATCTGTAGCGCTGCCGCTCGATCCGGCGTCACCGTCTTTTGATCTTCAATAAAATCCTCCAAGATGCTGTCTTCGCTATCGTCGCCCACCGGCGTACCCAAGGATATTGTCTCTTGAGAAATCTTTATAATATGATTAACCTTCTCCAACTCTTCACCCATTTCCGCGGCAATTTCTTCCGGTAGCGGTTCGCGGCCCAAATCCTGCACCAACCTTCTCTCTACCTGCTGGAACTTATTTATATTTTCTACCATGTGCACCGGAATTCTGATCGTGCGCGACTGATCGGCTAGAGATCTCGTAATCGCCTGTCTAATCCACCAAGTGGCATAAGTCGAAAACTTATAACCCTTATGATAATCAAATTTGTCCACGCCACGGAATAATCCGATGTTGCCTTCCTGGATTAAATCCAAAAGCGACAAATTTTTGCCTGTGAACTTTTTGGCGATAGAGACGACTAGTCTCAGATTGGCCTTAATTAATTTCTGTCGGGCTTCAACATCACTCCGCTCAATCCGTTTGGCCAGCGAAATTTCTTCTTCTGAGGTTAGTAGCGGCACCTTGCCAATCTCCCGCAAATACATCTGTATCGAATCGGCTGATATGTCACCCAAATCAAGATGCTCGGCCAATTTTATTTTGGCCGGAGTTTTGCCGGGTTTTACCGGCTCAATATTTTTTCCTCCGCCCAATATCAACATGCCGACATTTTCTTTGACCGCTATATTTATATCATCCAATAGATCTAGTAGCTCCTCATATCTTTCGACATATTCCTCCAGTTCCGGCAGAGCCATCAGCATTTCCTGCTCTGTCACAAATCCTCTCATCCGTCCGTTTTTTATCAGCTTGGCGATATCTTCTTCATTAACTACAACAGCTAGCTTGGGTTTTTTGCCCAGCTTGGAATTTTTAGACGGCTTACCCTTATTATTCTTCTGGCCATGGATCTTGCCTCTCTTTGGCAGCCTTTTCTTCGGCTGTTGCTTCCTTTGAGACACGATTTTATGCTTGGCCTTCGTCTTATTTTTTTTACCGTTATTTTTAGACGACTTCTTAGCCATTTTGTTTCCTAAGTGTTGATAAAATTTTTTATTAACTTTTCTGCTTGACCAGCTCGCTCAGTTGACGATAGACCGCTTCGGCCTCCTGCGGGTTATTGCCTTTTTCGGCCCGCGTCAGCCGCTCTTTGAGAGAATTTATTTTTTTATTTAGAGAATTATCTTTTATCTTTTTAATCAAATTATCCAGCTCCGACAAGGCTTCGGTGTACTCCGTATCGCTAAAATCTTTTTGAGATAATAAAAAGGCGTCTCCCAAAAAAATTATCCCTTCTTCGGAGACTAATTGGTCATGCTCCAGCCACTGATTAAGCGCTGGAAACATGTCAAACTCTGAGTTGTCCACAGATAAAGCATCAAATAAATCAATATTTTTAGTATAAAACAATATTAAATTTTTGTAAAGAGTAAAAAACAGCGGCTCAGCCAAATCCTCCGGCAGCAAATCGTCTGCTATTTTAGACATAATTTTGGGGAAAGCCAAAATTACCGCCAAAAGACGTTGAAAAATTAAGGCCTCAGCGCTTAACGTTTGCTTGCCCTTGTTAATTGTTTCATTATTAACTTTTTTTCTGCCGGCCGTTTGCGGACTATTGTTGGCCACCGCCTCCCTAACCAGCTTCTCCTGGACCGAGAACTCCTGAGAAATTTTTTGTATCCAATGATCCTGTTCCAGCTTATCGCCGATTTTTATTATCTTGCCCAAAAGAAACTTGATGGCTTTCATTTTCTCATCCGGATTGCCCAGGTCTTTGCCGGTCGTCACTTTACCCAAAAAATAATCCATCACTGACTCGGCTTTAGCGATAGCGTCAATCCAATCCTGCGGATTATTTTTGACACACTCGCCGGGATCCTTGCCCTGTGGCAGACTAATGACTTTGATATTGACGCCTTGGGCCAAGGCCAAATCAATACTGCGATCGGCCGCCAATTGCCCGGCCGCGTCCATATCGAGGGACAAATATAAATTATTAGAATATCTCTTAATGATTGCCAACTGCTCACTAGTCAACGCCGTGCCAGAGATGGAGACGACATTTTTTATGCCCGCTTGATGCGAGGGAATCACGTCCATGTAGCCCTCGACCAAAACGCAAACGTCTTTTTTTCTAATTTGCTCTTTAGCGCGATTGATGCCATACAGAACCTGGCTTTTGTTGTAGATTAAAGTCTGGGGCGTATTGATGTATTTGGCTGGCTCATCGCTCTTGAGCGCCCGGCCACCAAAACCCACCACGTTGCCATGATAATCAACAATCGGAAACATTAGTCGGCCACGGAAACGATCATAAAAACCAAACCCCTTGTCTTTTTTTACAGACAGTCCGGCCAAAAATATTTCCTGATCGCTAAAGCCTTTCTTTTTCAGCAGATTGACCAAATTATCCCAATCATCAATTGAATAGCCCAAACGAAAATCAACAATGGAATCTTCGTTAATGCCTCGGTCTTTTAGATACTGGCGGACGCCTTCAGCGAGCGATGATTCCAGTAGCACTCGATGCCAATACTTGGCCGCTAAGTCGCAGGCGTCATACAAACGATTTTTTTGACTGTCAACTTGCGGGTTATGACGCTCCAAGACCACGCCAGCGCGATTGGCCAGAATTTTTTTGGCCTCGGGAAAATCGATATTTTCTATTTTCATCAAAAAATCAAAAATATCGCCACCTTCACTGCAACCGAAACAGCGCCAATTGCCCTTGACCGGATTGACCATAAACGACGGCGTCTTTTCATTATGAAAAGGGCACAAAGCTTTATAGCTGGTGCCGGCCGGAATCAACTTTAAATAATCCTGAATCACGTCAACGACGTTGAGTCGGGATTTTATTTCTTCAACTTCGTTATTGTTCATACTTAAAACGGATAATTTTTGATACCAACCAATGCATCAACCACAACGTTCCTAGCCCGAAAACCAGCCAGATCAGCCAATATTCTCCTCGGCCATTCCAAGTCCTGAGAGTCGTCTGGATAATCTGAGCGATAACTAGAATTACCGCCAGCCACAAAAAATTAGCTAAAAAATTGTACTTTAAAAATCTTCTGTAAGGCAGGCGGACATAGCCGGCCGTAAATAAAACCGGTATGCCCAAGCCATAAGCAAACTTACAGCCGATCAGCAGTTTGGCATAATCATCATGAAATCTCTCTTTCAAAAAATCTATCCGCCGATTGAATTTGGCTGAAAAAATTTTATGTCGTCGGCCGGTTATCAATCGGCGCGAGGAGAAGCCAACCGTATACCAAATAGTATCGGCAAAAAAAACTCCGCACAGAGTGACGATAACCAAATCATAAAATCTGAAAAAACCAAACATGGACAAAAAAATCGCCGCTATAATAATGGCCTCGCCCACAAAACTGGCGCCGATAAAAACTGCCAAATAACCATAGTTATTGGCTATCATTAATAAATCGGGCAAATGATGTATCATCACTATCTAAATTAAAATTTTTTTGCCTCCTTTATTACTGATTAGACTTCTGCTTGCCACAAACCGTGTAAGTTGCAGTATTCTCGAGCGATAATTGTCTGATATTCGACAATAAATTCTGCCTCCGGCGCATCACCCGGCTTCAAAAATTTCTTGTAGCTCTGACCGTCAGCCAAAATCTCTATCCACTCGATATAATGGGACGCTTCCATGGGATGAGATACAGAACCAATTTTTATTCTGACACCCTTGTCGGTTTTTTCAATGACCGGCACATGTTTTTCTTGAGCGGCGTCGACAGTATTTTCCTCCATGAGTTGCATGGGCTCTCCGCAACAGACCAATTCACCGCCGCCCCCATGAACAACCTCGACAATATTACCGCAAACCGGACACTTATAAATTTGATTAACCTTGGTCATAAATTTGGGATTATTTTTTTAATACTTTAATACTGTTCACACTTAATTTGATAAAAAGCTTGAGCGTGATTGCAGGATGGACATTCTGCTGGCGCTTCTTTGCCAAAATGCTGATAACCGCATTCCCGGCAAACCCACCAAACTTCTTCACTTTTAACAAAAACCGTTCCAGCTTTTACTTCCTTTAACAATTTCTGGTATCTTTCTTCGTGATGTTCTTCAGCTTTGGCAATATTGCGCATTCTCGTTGCCACTTGTGGCAGGCCTTCTTTGTCGGCAACTTCAGCAAAACCCGGATACATCTGCGTGTGTTCATAATTTTCTCCGGCAATGGCCGCCTGCAAATTTTCTGCCGTGGTTCCGACTGTCGTCGGCACTTCCGCCTCAATAGCTATCGCCGATAAATCCTCGGCTGAAACTTTTTTCAAACATTGAATTTCGTCAAACAATTTTTTGGCATGTTCCCGCTCTTGGTCGGCGGTCAAAGTGAATATTTCGGCTATCTGTTCATAGCCTTCTTTACGGGCAATTGAAGCGTACATGGCATAGCGGTTTCTGGCTTGCGACTCGCCCACGAAAGCCTTGGCCAAATTTTTGAGGGTTTCTTGCATGGTTTTATAGAAATTATTAATTAATGGCATTTTAGCATTATAAAAAACAAAGGGCAAATCTAAAAATTACGCCCCGAGTAAAACACAATCAACAGAAAAAATCAACCAAAAAACCGCCCAATCTCTTGGACGGTTTTTTATATAAGTAGAACTAAAATCCATTATCGACTGAACCGCCGGGATTACTGCTGGTTGCCGGTGTACCGGTTGTTTCGGTGGTAATTACCGGTGTTGTGGAGACTGTTGTTTCTGTGGTGCTTGCCTTAGGAAAACCTATTTCAAATAATTGCTTTATCACATCAGCTCCGGCCGCAGGCACGCCCAAGAAATAACGCTTGCCGTCTTTGACGCTCACATACCAGGCCTCACCATGGCCGCCACTCTGAATCAGAACTTTCCCTTTGGCTGATTTTACAAAGTTATTATCAATCGGCAACTTCTTGGCTTTGGCCAAAGGATCATAACCGGATAGTATTTCCTTCTTGTCGCTATTGCTATCGCCATCACTATCGGCTTTATTTGGATTAGTGCCCAAGGATTGTTCCAGCACATCCGGCAAACCGTCTTTGTCGCTATCTGTGCCCTTAAAATTAAAGTCCGCTACCGGGATCTTGGCCAAGTCTTTGTTGGCAATAGGCACGCCAACCTTTAGTAATGCTTCATAGACTCCCGAGTTAATTGGGCCCAGTGATGACTTCAAAGATTCATAACGAGCTAATATTTGTTCATCTTTTTTTACCATCTCTGTCGCCTGGTCGCTTAATTGCTGTAATTCAGTATTTTTCTGTTGTAGCGTATTTTGGCTGTTGGTAATCGTGTCCAAATCCTGTTGAAGTTTGGCTGCCTGTCCTTGCTGTTGGATCAACTGATTGTCCTTATCGGTCAGGGCCTGTTTGGTGGAATTCAAGGTGTTTTGCGATTGACCTAGAGCATCTTGTGTCTGCTTCAAAGACAAGCTGGTTTTGGTGATAGTATCAACTAATTTGGTATTGTCGCTATAAACCTTAATGATATAACCGACCATAACCACAAACATCAATGCTAATACGGCATAAAAAATCCATCTTTGCCAGCGCCTAAAACCAATTTCTCTGGGCAATTGGATCTCAGCCGATATCGGCGAGCCGCAATTCGGGCAAACTGGCACATTGTCGGGAATCTGCCTCTTACAGTTAAAACAAATCATATATTTTGATTAAACTTAATCTGATTTCTTTATTAATTATAACACTTTTTGCAAACTAAACAAACCAACCCACTTTAATTATCCACAGACAAGAATGCCTAAACCCTAATTGGCTTATTAAACCTCAAATTTTCCGGCTTGCTTAATTCGCGAGTGACATCGCTGGCGATCCATCTCGCAGATTTGCTGGACTTTTTTTTCAATTCTTCAGCCAAAACCAAAATCCGCCGATGCATCACTCGGCTTCGTCTCTTGCCTATTTCCCGCATCGCCCAGCTGATCGCTTTTTTTACATAAACCCTTTCGTCGGTAGAATACTTTTTAAACAAAGAAAAATATTTTTCAAATTCTTTATTGGGCAGCTTTTTGTTGTGTACAGCCGACCAAGCCAATACTACAAAGCCAGCTCGCCGAATGAATTCTTGCTTGTTCTTAGTCCATTTAAAAATCTTCTTTTCGACCAATTTGGTTTTATCCAATAAATTACCGCACAGTTGATCGCAAGTATCCCAAGACTTCAAATCAGCCACCCAGATATCAGCTTGCTGACTGGTCACTGCCTCTGGATCCTCTATAATTGACGCCAAAATTCTCGCTTCATGCAAGCCGCTCTGCCACAATTCCAGAGCCAGCTCATGATTGCGACCAATCTTCTTGCCCAATTTCCTAATGATCGGCATGCTCGCACCCAGCAATCTGTCATTGGGCCTAATACCAAAACGCTTCATGCCGATGATATTGGCTTTTTTACCTTGCCTTTTTAGTTCGCCGATTATTTGCTTGACGGTCATAAAGTTTTATTCTTATTGTATCTCCGGAGAAAAATTAACTTGATACTCGGGAATGCCTCGGCTGATGCCGTACTTCTTGGCCTCTTGGTATTGTTCCCTATCGCTCCTATCAACCTTAAAAACTTTGTCGGCAAAAATAATATAGTGCCACGCTTCGTTTTTGAAGTCGGCATACCAGCTATGCTCCGAAGCCCGGCCAAAGATGTTCTCACTGATTTTCTGGGCTAACTCTTCTATTTGGCTTTCCGGTATTTCTACCGTATGCATCGTCCACTGCTTTAACCAAGCCGTCTGATGACTGTCATTAACCGCCTCCACCTCAGTATTGATTATATTTAAATCATTGATTAAGTCCTTGCTGCGCAAACTTTCCGCAATAATTATTCCTTTGAAATCCATGATTGTTTTGTTAGTTTATTTATGATTAATTTTAAGTTATAAGACGGAATTAAGCAAACAAAAATGATGGGCTTGACAAAATACCTATAATGTAGTAAGATGACTGCGTAAGTTTTCTCAAGCTTTCTCTTAGGTTATTAATGAGTTTAATTTAAATTGTTTGCTGTTTGCTTTAGAACAAGGGCAACAAACCAGAAAAAGATCAAAGAGAAAAGGTCGGCTTACCTTGAAAAAACAATTTAAATTAATTGGAAAGTCAATGGCAAAAAAATTATACGTCGGTGGTTTGCCTTATAGCACCACTGATGAAGCTTTGAAAGCAGCTTTCGAACAAGCTGGCACCGTAGTTTCAGCTGTCATCATCAATGACAAATTTACTGGCCGATCAAAGGGTTTTGGCTTCGTGGAAATGTCCACTGAAGAAGAAGCTCAGAAAGCCATAGAAATGTGGGATGGCAAAGATTTTGAAGGTCGAACCATCAAAGTCAACGAAGCTCGACCTATGGACGCCTCTGCCCCTCGTGGCGGTAGCAATGCCGGTGGTTTCGCTAGAAAGAGTTTTTCTGGCGGTTTCAACCGAAACAGACAATAATCGTCAAAGCATTTCATAACAAAAACACCCCTTCCGGGGTGTTTTTGTATTTAATGCTATTTGGCATTCTTTCTGATTTTTTGATGATGGAAAAAAATCCGGCAATTTATTTTTTCTGATCGACAAAATTCTTTGATCTTTTTTTCTTTTTGACCCCAATAATCACTGCCGCCGAAATAAATTTTTTCGTATTCTGGCAAAAGTTGCGGATGTTTGGCTTTCAGCCACCTCTTGACCGAATCCCAAACCGAACCGCTGACATTCAAATTTTCTAACATATAAAAACTAGCATAGCGCTTGGTTTGTCTGATTATCCCCTGCCAGTCGGTCAGCCCTGGCAAAATCGGCCCAATAAAAACATGAGTTCTGATCCCCGCTTCCTTAAGTTTCTTAAGCGCCTCAATCCTCTGCTGGCTAGTTGAAGCATAGGGCTCAATTTCTTTACGCACCTTATCATCTAATGTTGTTATGGTTAGTCCTGCTTCGCAATTTTTGAATTGTCGCAACAAATCTGCGTCGCGGACGATCAAATCTGACTTACTCTGAATCGACAGGGTCGGCTCTAGCGGTATCAATTTTTCCAATAGACGACGGGTGAGTTGGTACTTTTTCTCCAGTGCCAAATAGGGATCAGTCACCGATGACATAAAAATCGATTTGCCTTTGTATTTACCCGGCTTAGTCGGCATCAGATCAACGGCGTTTATTTTGACATCGACAAATTCGCCCCATGGCTCATTGTGCCCGGTAAACCTTTTCATAAAACGTGCATAGCAATAAAGACAGCGATGCGTACAGCCGACATAGGGATTGATGACAAAATCTGCCGCCGGCAAATTTGATTTGGTGATTATTGAACTGGCTTTTATTTCTTTTACCTTGAGCATGCTAATTGCTGTTAATTAATTTCAATATCAATATATTTTACACCCGGATATTCGGTTTTCAAACGAAGCTCGATTTCATCAATTTTTTTGCCGACCAATCGCGGCAGACGATCACAATAATCGGCACAAAACTTTTTGAACTCTTCAAAATCATCTTTGACCTCATCATAATCATCGCGCAGGGTCGTGGAACGTGATTGATAAATTTCTCTCAATAAGACATAACCATTGAATTCAATCTCGCATTTTATCCGATAAATTCCTATATCTAATGTGGTAGACTTAAAATCAATCACCTTCTCTATGGCCGGATCAGCTTCTAAGATACTCACGATTTCCTCTTCCAATTCATCGGGTATGGCCTTACCCAATAAATATTCTCGATTCTTTGAAATTAATAACAAGGCCACACCCGCCAGCATTAAACCAATAATAATTGAGCCAAAGGCATCATAATAGTATTGGCCGGTTAGCGAGGTCAACAAAATGCTAACAAAGGCCACAATCACGCCCAACAAGGCCACGCCGTCTTCATACAAAACCGCTAAAGTTGAAGGGTCGCCGTTTTTCAATATATGCCTAAAACTTTGTTTGTGATGATCAGATCGTAGCTCGTGTAAAGCCAAATAAAAAGTTATTGACTCAATAACAAAAGAAACTAACAAAACAACATAAGGCACTAGACCGGTTGGCAACGCCTCGGGGTGAATCAGGGCTGAAACGCCCCGATAAATTGTAACTCCTGCGCCCAAAAAGAATATACCGCAAGCCGAGATCAACGCCCAAAAAAATCTTTCACGGCCAAAACCGTAAGCGAAATCATCGCTCGGTTTTTTGGTTGACCGTTTGAGACCGATGGCCAAAAAAGATTGATTAAGGGTGTCAGCCAAACTATGTACAGCTTCAGAAAACATAACACTTGATCCGGACAAAAGGAAGGCGACGAATTTTAATAGCGCCACTATTAGATTGCCGGCTAAAGCGGAAAAAACTGGCAAAAACCCTACGACTTTATCTTTTTCAGCCATAAATTTTCTTTATTGGCTAGCTTGTTTTAATATTAGCCACTCTTTTAGCATAACAAAAACACCTTGCTAAAACAAGATGTTTTTGTTGTATGGATAAGGACTATTGTCTTATTGCTATCGGCTTAAAGTATTGTTCTTGGAACGCAACGCCTTCCTTAATTCGCTTATAACTGCTTTTTCCCAATACTTCATCGAATACCAACGGATAAGTGGCGCTGCAACCACGCGTAGCCATGCCTTATGAATTGAAACGCGATAAGTGTAATCAATTAAGGTTCCTTCGGATGATTTGGAAAGTAGCATCTCTTCATGTCCGGAAGTTCCAAATTTAGGGTTTTCATTATCCGAAATAAACCCTTTTTCAGGGAGAATCTGGTATTTCATTCTTACTGAAAATTTTTGGCCAAACGATTTGACGGTCACGTCTATTTCCAAATTATTTCCTTCACGTCTTATAACTTGTATAGATTCCGCAACTTTCGGAAAATACTCAGGCCATTTTTCAAAGTCAGTTATTATATTAAACACCTCCACTAGAGGAGCCCTGATAAGCCACTGACCATGAAGCGTAATTTCTTTCATATACGTAATTCTACCATGACTTCTTTCAATAAATCAATCGGGGGGCCTCGTCCTCGCTTCCGCTCGGACTTCGTTGCCCTGGGCAGAGCCACAACGTCGTCATAAATCGCCAGCAGAATCTGGCGATTTATTCTGTCCTGGGTGGCCGCCAATCCTGCGCTCGCTCGGATCGGCTATAGTTTCGCTCCGTCGCTCGGCTTCCGCCTCACTCCTAGCTCAACTAGCCACCCGTTCGAATCCCCTTCATCTTTTTCCGCAGAATAAAATATCCCCCGATTGGGGGATATTTTATTCTGCGGTGTTTTTTGGACGAAGTTCGAACATTTTTTGAGCAAATCTCTGAATGATTGCGCGCTTCGCGCGCAAAACTGAAACGCTCGGGCGGGCAAAAAGGAAGGGGGTTGGGGGGGAAGGAATTTTTGCCCGCCCTCGCTTTCCGCCGCCGCCGAATTTCGTGCCAACGAAGTTGGCGCGCCGCCTAATTTATAATCGTATTGATAATCTGCAGAATATCGTGTTTATGATTTTTTGACAGAATACCAAACATTTTTAACATTTCCAAAAACACTTTAATATTGCTTTTTGAAATTTCAAAATATGCAATTTCTTTTATCTCTGCACAACGTCCGATTAAATTGTTTTTTGCTTTTAATTCTGTAATTGGAAAACATAAATATAACATTGGTTGTGTGCCAACCGCATACTGTTTTTCTGTGATTTTTATTTCGGTAACTATCTCATATCCATTAAATTTATAAATCAAAAGCGGATATTTGACTTGGGTATATTCAAAATCAAATCCATTTATATTTTTTTCGACTGGGTGGCTACGATCAATTTGCAACTCAGAATTGTTATCAATCAAATTTTGGTCTTGTATTGAATTAAGATAAACAACAACGCTTTCCAATTCTTTTTTAGTAATGACATTCCATTTATAAAAATACCAGATATATTCCGACAATTCATAAAGAGCTTTGGTTTTTCCGTTTGCCCCAATAAATTCAGTTTCGGGTAGCGATGATTCTGCGAGCTTTTCCGTTTCCTTTTTAACCACATCATAACCAATTTGCCATTCAACATAGTTACTCATCAAGAAGCCGTCTCTTTTGACAGCAACCGGCGTTCCATACTCATTCAAAATTGATCTATTTTTAATTCGTATTTTTCCGCTAACAGCGGTCAATAAAATCGGTATTTCTATTATTTGTTTGTCTTTTTTAATTAAAATTTGAGGCATATTTTTTTCCAAATTTATTTTCTAATAATTCTCTGAAATAGTTATCTATTTTTAGTTTGGCATCGGGAACTTCTCTAAATTTAAATTTATTTTTTAATATTGGATTTGTGTGAACGCTTTGGGCGATAAAACATTCCTTTATTTTCCCGAATTTTTCATTATCAATTATCACATCACAATTTCCAATGAAATATGGCATTCTGTCTGTATATTGTTTAAAAATGTCAATGTAGCAATAATAAGGTAGTTTTTCCATTAACACATAAACGGTGTTGTAAGTATCTTCATCAATAAAGGTTCTGTTTCGTTTAAGGGCATTTATATCTCGTAATGTCCAAAACTTTGCTACTGGTTTATCGTTTTTATTTAGAAATTTCTTATTTGGATATTTTTGAACGTAGTTGACTATCGTATCAAAATCTTTTAAACGAAAAACCCCGTCGTCTTTTACCTTAAACTGATAATTTTGAATATAGTCATAATTCATTCCTATTTCATCCCTTTTATAAAGTGCGATCAAAATCGGAAACGCCATCCCGCGAGAAGTATCAGAGAATTCATGACTGCTTATAATTATTCCGTCAATTAATTTATAGTTTTTAGCAAATTTTGAAAGTAGGGCAAAATTTGCTTTTTTGATCAAATAAGATAAAGGATGCAAAACACAAACATAATCCGCTTCAAGTTTGTCGTAAGACAACAAAAATGACATGCCCAAATCTCTGGTTTTTATGTCGGTGTCAATTTTGTCCTGAATGGAAGTATCTTTAATGGAATTGCGAATTATTGACGTTGTGTCGTTATATGGTGGGTTGCCTATGGTTATAATTTTTTCATCATTTTTAATCTTTAAACTTGAACGATTGACGTTCAAAAGAGAATTTTGGCAGATAAAATCAACTTCGCTAATTATTTTTTTTGCTTCAGAAATAGCTTTTTCATCGATATCTGCTCCGATCAATCTTTTCGCAATGTTGTTTTTTGTCAAAAAAGAACCGTAGCCACAAGAAGAATCTATTATTGAAAAGTTTTTAATATCGTCGATATTTTTTTGCAAAATAGAATAAGCCAAATCAACAAGAACCTCTGGAGTATAATAAGATCCAAGGTTAATTGTATCTGTATGATTTAGGTGTTTTTGATTTCTATTCATACAACTTTATTATACCAATTTTTTCTAGTTTTGGATAATCTTTTTTAGTCATAATTTTTATTTCAATAACTCATCTGCCGAAACTCCAAGAGCTTCGGCTAATTTTTGAATTGTCGCAAGCGTTGGGTTTCTCTTTCCGTTTTCTATCCCGCTAATATAAGCTCGGTGAACTTCTAATTTGCGAGAAATTGCGCCTTGCGACAATTTTTTAGCCGTTCTTATCCGCTTTAAATTTTTTCCAAGTTTTGTTGATATTTCAGCCATATAAGTTATTAACATTATAATCCTTGTTGCATTATTAGGCAATGTTGTATTATAATGATACATATGAACAAAGGGGGAAAAATTGTTGTGTGCGCACGGGTGGGCGGGGCAAACACAACTCCATTTATGGCGGCGCATTTTGCAAAGCAAAATACGAAATTCGGCGGCGGCGGAAAGCGAGGGCGGGCAAAAATTCCTTCCCCCCCAACCCCCTTCCTTTTTGCCCGCCCGAGCGTTTCAGTTTTGCGCGCGAAGCGCGCAATCATT